>Ga0207732_100005_pt1 | contig 578918 bp, 618 predicted proteins | sample A23P1SouthBayCA_FD_187733 | JGI IMG/M metagenome (GOLD analysis project Ga0207732, IMG submission 187733) | Aerobic enrichment media microbial communities from Eden Landing Ponds, California, USA - A23 P3 (4) (SPAdes) | ecosystem: Environmental > Aquatic > Marine > Unclassified | place... | reverse complement strand
TCGCCCGCCGCGAGGACCTGCCGTTCGTCGCGCACTACCACACGCCGACGAGCGAGTACGCTGAGTACCTCGTTCCCGACGTCGCCGCCGGCCTCACCGAACGCGCGTGCGAACGCTGGGAGCGCCTGTTCCTCGACCGTGCGGACGTCGTGCTCACGCCCAGCGAGGAGACGAAACGCCACGTCAGCGACACCATCGGCGTGACGACACCCGTGAAAACGCTCCCGAACGGCATCGAACTCGACCGCTTCTCGTACACGAACCCCGAACCATTCAGGGAGCGCTACGACCTCCCGACGGACCGCCCGGTCGTCGGGTACACCGGCCGACACGGCTACGAGAAACGCCTCCGCGACCTCGTGGACGCCGCCGCCGAGTTGGACGTGACCGTCGTCTTCGGCGGTGACGGTCCCGCGCGGAACGACCTCGAAGCACGCGCGCGAGAGAGGGACGTCGACGCGCACTTCCTCGGGTTCCTCGACCGCGACGAACTACCCGAATTCTACTCGCTGCTCGACGTCTTCTGCTTCCCGAGTCCCGTCGAGACGCAGGGATTGGTCGCGCTCGAAGCGAACGCGTGCGGCACGCCGGTCGTCGGCGCGAACGCCGGCGCGCTCGCGGAAACCGTCGTCGACGGCGAAACCGGCTACCACTACCCGCCCGGCGACGTCACCGAACTCCGAGAGGCGGTGGGTCGCGCGCTCGCGGACCGCGAATCGCTCTCGGAGACGTGTCTCGCGCGTCGCGACCAGTGGAGCGTCGAGAAAGCGGTCGACAGTCTAGAGTCGGTCTACGCGGACGTCCTCTAGTCGTCTTCTTCGAGCGCCTGCGCGATGCGTTCGAGCTTCGCGTTCGTTCGCTCGACTTCCTTGCGGAGCTGTTCGAGTTCGCGCTCCATCTTCTCGCTCGACCCGCCCTCGCTCTCGCGGCCGGGCGCGCCGCCGGGACCACCGGGGCCGCCGCCCATGCCGCCGGGGCCGCCACCGCCGGGGCCGCCGCCCATCATGCCGCCCATCATCTGCGCGAACGGGTTTCCGCCGCCGCCCATGCCGCCGGGGCCGCCCATCATCTCTTCCATCTTCTCGCGGCGCTCCTCGGAGGACTCACCGCCCTCCTCGCGTTCTTCTGCACGTTTCTCTCGAATCTCCTCGATTCGCTCGCGGAACGAAGATTCCTCCTCGCCGTTCTCGTCGCCTTCGTCTTCAGGCATACGTCCGGGTTCTACTCCCTCCGGGAAAAGCCCTTTCACGTCCGGTCGAACTCCGGCACCGTCTCCCCGAGGTCCTCGCGCACGACGGCCACGGCGTCACGCAGCGACCCGTGTTCGGCGAGGTAGGCGACGCCGACGCTCGACTTGATGAGTTTCGCCGCCTGCCCGGTGACGACTTCGGGGCCGAGCTGCGCGACCGCGCCGTCCCCGACGCTCACCAGCCACCCCGGACTGTCGAACCGCCACTGCTCCAACCGGGGGCGGAAGCCGTCGTCGTCCGTCTCCAGACTCTTCGCGATGTTCCGCGCGGCGACGGCGGACGCCCGCACCGCGGCCTGCGCGCTGGCGGGCACCGCTTCGCCGTCAGCGTCGACGATTCGGGCGGCGTCACCGACGGCGAACGTCCCGTCCGCGAGTTCGAGGGTCGCGCGGACTTGCGGACGCTCCCCGGAGAGCGCGTCCGCGCCCCGGATGCCGCCCGTCCACACGAACTGGTCGTAGGGGAGCGGGTCGCGGCCCTCGAATTCGATTTCGTCCTCTGTCGCGGCCGCGACCGTTACGCCCGTCTCCACGGTCACGTCGAGGCGGTCGAGTTCGTCCCGCACCGCCCGCTGGAAGTTCTCGGGGAACGACGGTGCGACCGACTCCATCTGTTCGAGAACCACGACGTCGACGTGTTCGGCGACGTTTTCTTCGCGCGCGAACGCCGCGAACTCGCCCGCGACCTGAATCCCGGACAGCCCCGCGCCCCCGACGACGACCGTTCCGCCGGTCTCCGCCACGTCGAGGAACTCGCGGCGCGCCGCCGCCGCGTGCTCCAGGCGCTTCATCGGCGTTGAGTGCACCTTCACGCCAGGAAGCCCGTGGTACGCGGTCTGTGCGCCCAGACAGACCGCGGCCGCGTCGTAGGAGAGTCGGTCGCCGTCCACCAACTCCACCACCTTCTCCTCGGTGTCGACTTCGCGCACGCGCGCCTCCACGATACTCGCGCGCTCCGTGAGTTCGGAGAGCGGAATCGAGATGGCGTCCGCGAGGTCGGGCTTCCGTACGACCCGGTGGAGCTCGTGCTGGACGAGGTGGTCGCCTGTCTCGTCCACGATGACGAGTTCGGCGTCGTCCGGGAGGGTGCGTTCGAGCTTTCGCGCCACCAGTAGGCCGGCGTAGCCGCCGCCGAGGACGAGGACTCGCATACAGAGTAATGGGACGAATCAACCGAAAGTCCTTGGGCTCAGAACAGCGCTTCGCTCTGTTCGAGAACGCGGGCGGGGCCGCCGACGCGCCAGACCTCCGTATCGACGCCCGTGGCAGCGACTGCTTCCTCCACCTGTTCGGCGTACTCCGCTTTCGTGTTCACGTACACGGTCGCGCCCGTGTCCGTCGAGAAATACACCGGCACGTCCTCCTCGCGGCGGAGTTCGCGGACGGCGTGGAAGATGGCGATGGTCTCGGGCTGCCAGTACACCCAGCCCGCCGGTCCCGTTATCGTCGTCGCGGTGAGGGAGAGCGAGTCGTGTTCCGCCGTCTCGAACACGCGCTCGAAGTCGCCGTTCGGGAGGGCGTCGCGCATCTCCGCGAGCTGCTCGTGGACGTGCGCCAATCGCGCGTCGAACATGTGGCTCGCCTCGGCCTCCTCGTGGGCGGCCTCGGTCTCCTTGTACGCCGGCACCTTCCCGACGACGATTCGGACGTCGTCTTCGAGGTTCTCGGCGGCGTCGATGCGGTGGCTGCGGCAGTCGTCGTCGTTCAACCCCGTGCGCAGGTCGGAGTAGCCGCCGGTGACGGCGCGCGCCGCCGAGGCCGACCCGCGGCGGGCGATGGTCGAGACGTCGGGGAGGCTCAGGTCCATCCCGGCGGCCTCCGTCAGCGCGACCGCGAGCGCCGCGAACCCGGACGCGGACGAACCGAGGCCGATGTTCGACGGGAACGAGTTCTCGGACTCCACGCGCACCGGGTCGTCGATATCGGCGCGCGTCCGCGCCTCGTCCACGACCTGCGAGACGCGTTCTGCGCCCCGGCCGGTGACCTCCTCGCCGTCGATGACGTACGTGTCCTCGGCCGCGTCGGACTGGAATTCCACCGTGGTCTTCGTGTGACTCGGCGCGGTGCAGACGCTGATGCTGTCGTGGTAGGGGTAGCGCGCATCGGTGTCCCGCATCCCGTGATACTTGACGAGGCCCTGAATCGGGTGAGCCTTCGCGGTCGCCTTCATACCTCGTAGGCCACGCGTCGCGGGCATAAACGCCCCGGAAGGATTTGCGTCGCCGTAAAGAACTACGGTGTGTGCGTGGATGTATCACACATGCAGAGTCGGAACCCTGCGACGACAGAGGCACTCGAAACCTACGACGAACACGACGACAGCGACGTGGAAGCGGCGCTGTCGGCGGCGGACGAGGCGTTCGAGGAGTGGCGCGACACCCCGATTCAGGAACGGGAGAAACTCGTCGCGAACGCCGCGGACGTCCTCAGAGAGAACAAAGAGCGGTACGCACAACTCATCACGCGCGAGATGGGCAAACCCCTCGACCAGGCGCGTTCGGAGATAGAGAAATGCGCGTGGGGGTGTGAGTACTACGCCGAACACGCGAGCCAACACCTCGGCGACGAACCACGTGCGAGTCCCGCGGGCACCGACGTCTTCACGTCCTACGAACCGCTCGGAACCGTTCTCGCAGTTATGCCGTGGAACTACCCGTTCTGGCAGGTGTTCCGGTTCGCCGCACCCTACCTCACCGCGGGCAACACGGGAATCCTGAAACACGCGTCGAACGTCCCCGGGTGTGCGAAAGCCATCGAGGAAGTGTTCACGGAAGCCGGCTACCCCGAAGGCGTCTTCCAGACGCTCCTCGTCGGGTCGTCGAAGGTCGACGGCATCCTCGAAGACGACCGCGTGAAAGCCGCGACGCTCACCGGAAGCGGCCCCGCCGGTCGCGCCGTCGCCGAGAAAGCGGGCCGCGAACTGAAGAAAACGGTACTCGAACTCGGCGGGAGCGACCCCGTCGTAATTCTGGACGACGCCGACCTCGAGGAACACATGGAGACCATCGCGTGGGCGCGTTACCAGAACACGGGCCAGTCCTGCATCGCGGGCAAGCGTTTCGTCGTGCACACGGACGTCTACGACGAGTTCATGGAGAAGTTCGTGGACGAAGTCGAGGGGTACGACCTCGGCGACCCCGAAGCGGAGGGAACCGACGTCGGGTCGATGGCGAGCGCGGACCTGATGGAGGAACTCCACGAGCAAGTGCAGGAGAGCGTTGACGCGGGCGCGAACGTCGCGCTCGGCGGCGAACCGGTGGACCGGGACGGCGCGTTCTACCCGCCGACGATACTGACCGACATCCCCGATGGGACGCCCGCGGCCGACGAGGAACTGTTCGGCCCGGTCGCTTCCGTCTTCGAGGTCGCCGACGAGGACGAGGCAGTCGAGGTGGCGAACGACACGCCGTTCGGCCTCGGCGGGAGCGTCTGGACCGAGAACAGGGAGCGCGGCGAACGCCTCGCGCGCCGCATCGACGCGGGCTGCGTGTACGTGAACCAGCTCGTGAAGTCGGACCCGCGCGTGCCGTTCGGCGGCATCAAGGAGTCAGGGTACGGCCGCGAACTCGCGAGCGACGGCATCCGGGAGTTCGTCAACCGGAAGACCGTCTGGGTGGAGTGAGATGGACGCCGCTGAACTGCTCGTCGAAGGTCTCGAGACCGAGGGCGTAGAGCACGTCTTCGGGATTCCGGGCGAGGAGACGACGGACCTCATGTTCGCCATCCGCGACTCCGACATCACCTTCGTCCCGGTGCGCCACGAGCAGGGCGCGGCGTTCATGGCGGACGTGCACGGCCGCCTCACCGGCAACACGGGCGTCTGCCTCGCGACCCTCGGGCCGGGCGCGACGAACCTCATCACGGGCATCGCGGACGCGAACCTCGATAAGAGCCCGCTCGTCGCCATCACCGGCCAGGGGAGCATGGAGACGATGCACCACGAGAGCCACCAGCAACTCGACGTCGTGGACGCGTTCGAACCCGTGGTGAAGTGGAACACGCGCGTCAACCACCCCGACGTCGCGCACGAGGCCGTGCGGAAGGCGTTCAAGATAGCGGAGACGGAGAAACCGGGCGCGACCCACCTCGAACTCCCCGAGGACGTCGCCGCGCAGGAGGCGGACGCGGAGCCGATACGGACGCGCGGACCCGCCCCGCCGTCCGACCCGAACCCGACCGCGGTCGCGGACGCCGCCGAACGCCTCCGCGAGGCGGAGCGACCCGCCATCCTCGCGGGGAACGGCGCGGTTCGAGGGCGCGCCGCCGACGTCCTCCGCGCGCTCGTCCGCCGAACCGGGATTCCGGTGGTGACGACGTACATGGCGAAGGGCGCGGTTCCCGACGACGACCCGCGCAGCCTCATGACCGTCGACTCCGGGAACGGCGCGGGGTCCGAGGCGCTCGCGGAGGCCGACCTCGTGCTCGCGGTCGGCTACGACGTCGCCGAACACGACCCGGCGGGCTTCCACCGAGAGGACGCCGATATCGTCCACGTCGACAGCCAGCCCGCGGAAGTGTACGCCGAGTACGACCCGACGATAGAGATAGTCGGGAACATCGCGCGGAGCGTCGCGGAACTCGACGACGCGACGGCGCAGTCGACGTTCGACACGGCGTGGTACGAGAACTACCGCGAACGCGTCACCGACCAAATTGCGGACGCGCCCGCAGCCGACGCGCCGTTCGAACCGGAGGTCGTCGTTCCCGCACTGCGCGACGCGCTCAACGCCGGCGACGTCCTCCTCTCCGACACCGGGCGGCACAAGATGGTGCTCGCGCAGGAGTTCCCGACGTACGAGGCGAACTCGGTCGTCATCTCGAACGGCCTCGCGACGATGGGTATCGCCGTCGCCGGCGCGGTCTCGGCGGACTGCTGCACCGACGGGAACGTCGTCGCCGCGACGGGGGACGGCGGCTTCCTGATGAACGCTGCCGAACTCGAAACCGCCGAACGCCTCGACTGCTCGTTCACCACGGTCGTCTTCCGCGACGACGAACTCAGCCTCATCACGGAAGAACAGCGCGAGACCCACGGCGACTCCTTCGGCACGGAGTTCACGAACCCCGACCTCGTCCAGTTCGCCGAGAGCTTCGGGATGGAGGCCTACCGGCCCGAAACAGCAGGAGAACTTCACGACGACCTCGCCGCTGCCATCGCGAGCGACGAACTCAGTCTCGTCGACGTCCCGACCGCGAAGCCCTGACCGCCTGCCGGACGGGTCGGAACTCTCGAAAAGCTGGGGGCTGCGTCGTCACTCCCGGGTACTGGTCGTCGGTGACGTGTTCGAGCCACGTGACGGCCTCCCCGTCCTGTTCTTCCTGGACGGCGATGTGGGTCATGCTCTTTTCGGGTTTTGCGCCGTGCCAGTGCGTCTCGCCGGGTGGGAACCAGACGACGTCGCCGGCGCGGATCTCCTCGACGGGGCCGTCCTTGCGTTGGACGAGGCCAACGCCGCTCGTGACAGTCATACCGATCCGTTGCGCTCGCTCCCGGTTAACCGTCTAGGTCGCCGAAAGGCGTCACGCTGAAGGCGTCACGGGTGGCGTCTCCCGTATGGGCGAACCACTCGACTCGCCGACGGAACAGGCTGCGGAGGTCATCGACCGACTCTCTGCGGAGTATCCGGAGCCGGAGATCTCGCTGAACTTCTCGAACCGCCTCGAACTCCTCATCGCGGTCGTGCTGTCCGCGCAGTGTACGGACGAACGCGTGAACACGGTCACCGCCGACCTGTTCGCGAAGTACGATGGCCCCGAGGACTACGCGAACGCGGACGAAGAAGAGTTAGCGGAGGACATCAACTCCATCACGTACTACAACTCGAAAGCCGGGTACATCAAGGACGCCTGCACGAAGATAGTCGCGGAGTACGATGGCGAGGTACCGGATTCGATGAGCGACCTCACGGAGTTGCCGGGCGTGGGGCGGAAGACGGCGAACGTCGTCCTCCAGCACGGCCACGACATAACTGAGGGCGTCGTCGTGGACACGCACGTTCAGCGGCTCTCGCGCCGACTCGGTATCACGGAGGAGGAGACGCCGACGAAGATAGAAGAAGACCTGATGGACGTCGTCCCCCGGGAGCGCTGGAAGAATTACACGCACTGGCTCATCGCGCACGGCCGCGACACGTGCACGGCGCGCAATCCGGACTGCTCTGACTGTCTGCTCGAAGATATCTGTCCGTCGAGCAAAGTCGACAACGACGTGGATTTGGCTAGCGGCGAGCCCTGGGATTAGAGGACGTACCGGCCGAGGAAGCGGACGAGGCCGAGCACCCACGCGGTGACCCAGAGGATGAGGAAGCCGAACACGCCCACTCGTAACCTGAACCGCCAGTCGTCGACGTCCTCGTGGAGGTCGGCGAGGCGGCGGTCGCCGGCGTGTTCGCCGTAGAGGTCGTTTTCGCGTTTCGCGCGGAAGATGGGGACGATGCCGGTGAGCGCGAACCCGAGGAGCGCGTACGCCTGCACGCCGAAGAAAGCGTGGAGCGCGGCGAATCCGCCGAACTGGTCGGGAAAGCGCGGGAGCATCCACCCGAGGAGCGGAACCGTGGTGAGGAGGAGTCCGACGAAGACGACGCGGAGGTGGCGGACGAGGAGCCGCCACGTCACCACGTCAGCAGAGAGGACGAGCCACGCGCCGTACGCGAAGAAGGGGAGGCTCGCGGTGACGGAGAGCGCACAGAGCGCGGCGACGGTGGCGTCGGCCATCGTCCGCGTTTGGCGTTCGAGTTGATAAACACGTTCGGTCCGTCGTCGCGCGTCGGAAAGCGTTTACGCGCCGCGTCCACTACTCGGTGACAATGAGTGACGGTGACGACCCGCAGACCGAAGGCGGCGGGCGGGTCGCCGAGGAGTACGACTTCGAGGATTTCGGGCCGCGCGACATGGAGCGAATGTCGGCCGAGGAGTGGGAGGACGCGTTCGACGCGGACTCGTGGGTCACGGGGCCGGAACTCCTCGACCGCGTGGAGGCCGACCTCCGCGTGCGTATCGCCGAGCGCGACGTGTTCGCGGTCGTCGAACGCGAGTCCGATGCGGACGGCGAACGACTCCTCGCGTACTCCGACGAAGGGTACGCGGTCGTCCACGAGGACGGGAGCGTCGAGGGACGCGGGACCGTTCTCCGGGACGTGAAACCGTCCGTGGCGCTCGCATCGATGCCCGATTACGAGGTGCCGGACGTTCCCGCGGACGCGAGTCTCCCTGACCCGGACGAGGTGGCGTCGGGGTCCGGGTCGCTCGGAAACCTCGTCCTCCAGACCATCGGCCTCATGCAGGTCGGTCTCGGCGCGCTCCTCTTGCTCACGAGTTTCCTGTACGACCCGCTCGTGCGCGCGTTCGGCACGCGAATCGAGTGGACGTTCGCGGACCCGCGCGCCGCACCCGCGTACGAGGTCGCGGGCGTCGTCCTCCACCCGCTCGGGTCGTCCGCGATCGTCGCCGCGCTCGCGGGACTCGGGTTCGTCGTGCTCGGCGTGTTCTTGCTCGTCGTCGTCGCGAACGCCCGGCTCTCCGACAGATTCCGCTCCGAGGAGTTCCGTGAGCGCTTACGAGCGACGCAGCGGGCGGGCGACGAGCGGCCAGAATTCGTCCCGGAACCGGGAGAAGACGACACCAACCGGTAAGTCATGTGATGGCGTATCACCGGTGGGTTTATGGGAGCAGCTTTCGCTATTCCTCGTGTATGAAGAGGCGGGACTTTCTGAGAGCCGCCACCGGGGCCGCCGGTGGAACCGCCGTGACGGGGGCCGCGGCCGCCCAGGAGGGCACGACGACGACAGTCACCACCTCCAATAACACGACGGCGAACGGGACGACGACCACTGGCGGGGGCGGCGACCTGCCCGGCGCGGGCAAGACCGTTACGGTCGAACTCGTGGACTACGCGTTCAACCCCGGGACCAGCGAACCGCTCTACATCCAGCCCGGAACGACCGTGGAGTTCGTGTGGAAGACGGACAACCACAACATCCACGTGGACTCACAGCCCGAGGGCGCGAACTGGGAGGGTCACGAACCCACCGAGAACTCGGGGTTCACGTACTCGCACACGTTCACGGTGAAGGGTGAGTACCACTACTGGTGTGTCCCTCACAAGGGCCTCGGGATGGTCGCCGACATCGTCGTGAACGACTCCGGACAAGCCCCTGGCGGCGGTGGGGGACAGGCCGAACTCGACCCCGAGGAGATCGGTGTGCCGTTCCAGGCGCAGTACGTCGGCATCGCCACCGTGTTCATGGTCGTGATGTCGCTCGTCTACACGTTCTTCACGGTGAAGTACGGCGAATCGCGGCACGCGAGCGCGCCGAACAAGAGGGATTAACATGTCTACTAAAGGAAACAACTACGGCGACATCCATCGCTACGAACCGGCGTCGGAATCGACGGTCGCAGCGGTCGCCATCGTCTTGCTCGCGGTCATCGAGATGGTGTTCGCGAGCGTGTTCACGTACGGCCTCCTCTCCGGCTGGGGGTACGACCCCGTCGGAAACATGTACCTTGGATTCCTGCTCGCGGCGGCGTTCGTCGACCTCGCGTTCATTCTCCTCCTCTACCGGAAGGAGTTCTTGCCGGACGTGATGATCGTGAAGAAACGCCGGCGCAAGTGGGAAGACCTCTACGTCCGCGAAGAAGAGGTTGACGGCGTCGACTCCATGGGCGATGCGGTCGAACAGTTCAAGCAAACAGTGTACCCATTCTACAAGAAATGAGTGACGACAAGTATCCAGACGAGTCGGGCCGACGGCGCTTCGTGAAGGGCGTCGTCGGGAGTTCCGCGCTGGTCGGCCTCGGAACGGCGGGGGTGGCGAGCATCACCGTCACCACCCAGCAATCCGGGAAAGGCGGCGGAACGACGACGTACTTCGGTATCGAGAACATAGACGGCCCCGCACCCCGCAGCATGCCCCTCATCCCGCTCGAAATCGACGGGGACGGCTACATCAAAGGCATCTATCCGACGGTGAGCGAGGAGACGCAGGCGGGAGAGACGGTGAAGGTCGCAAAGCAGGAGATCGGCGGCGCGACCTACACGCCGGACTGGTTCCAGTACTGCGGCGTCCAAGGCTACGAGGGTGTCGACCCCAGTTACGACGGCGACAACTACTTCCGGTACTCCTCGGGCAGCGGATTCGACTGGCAGAGTTCGGAAGTGTCGGCCGGTGACCGCATGAACGTCGACGACTTCTCCGATTACGAGACCTGGGGGAACGGAATCGGCGAGAGCGGCATCGGGAAGCCCGCCATCGGCACGTGGCGCTCACAGGACACGAAGAACACGATTCCGATTCACCTCCTCCGTAGCACGAAAATCGAGGAGGCCGCACAGGACAACGAGTTCCTGCAGGCCGCGACCTCACAGGGCGTGATGGCGTGGATGAACAAGTGCACGCACTTCTGCTGTGTGCCCGGGTTCAAGAAGACCGCGCAGTCAGCCGAGTTCGGCTCCGCGAACGACGTCTACTGTCCCTGCCATCAGTCCGTCTACGACCCGTTCAGCGTCGTGAACCAATCGTTCGTCGCGTACCCGCGCCCGGAGGATAACTGATGAGCTACGACGACTCCGAACTCGACCGCGACGCGTGGCTCGACGAGAGAGACCTCACCGCCATCGAGCGGACGTTCCTCTCCGTCCTGATGTGGCTCGACCAGCGCCTCCGCCTCGTCGACTACCTCGAGATGTTGGAGACGCTCTACTACCGGGTGAACTTCCAACTCCCGAAGAGCCACACCGAACAGTACAACCTCGACAACAAGTTCTGGTACTGGTATCCGCTGTACGCGCTCGGGTCGTTCTCCGTCATCGCGTACGTCGTGGCGGCGCTCTCCGGCGCGCTCCTCGGGTTCTACTACGCACCGTCGACGGTCGGCGACCCGAGTGCGGCCTACAACTCCATCACGTTCATCATGACCGACCTGAACTTCGGGTTCATGCTCCGGTCCATCCACCGGTGGTCGGCGCAAGTGATGGTGGCGGCCGTCTTCCTCCACATGCTCCGCGTCTACTTCACGGGCGCGTACAAGGAACCCCGCGAACTCAACTGGCTCATCGGCATCGTCCTCCTGAGCCTCACGATGGGCTTCGGGTACACGGGCTACCTGCTGCCGTACGACCAGCTCTCCTACTGGGCGGGCCAGATCGGCGTGGAGATGGCGCTCTCCGTCCCCCTCGCGGGCGAGTGGGTCGCCCAACTCATCTTCGGCGGGTTCTCACCCGGCGCGTCCACGATCACGCGGATGTACATCCTTCACGTGTTCTTGTTACCGTTCATCGTAACCACCCTCATCGCGATACACCTCGCGCTCGTCTGGATGCAGGGTATCGCGGAACCCCACTAAGACAATGACTGACGAAACCAAACTCCGAGCCGACGGCGGCGTTCCGCCGGACGACGAGACGCCGACGTGGCAAGAGCGCAAAGAACGCACCACCGGACTCTCCCGGCTCACGTACGAGTACTTCGAGGTCGCGCGACGCGAAGACCAGGACCTCCGCGAGGAGTCCGACTACGTGGAACGGGACGTGCTCGCGTTCCCGACGTGGCCCCACGAGATGATTCGGAACCTCTCCATCGTGTTCTTCTTCGTGGGGATGTTGCTGTTCCTCGCGGCGACGCTGCCGCCGCACATCGCAGCGCCCGCGAATCCGAGTGACACGCCTTCGATCATCCTCCCCGACTGGTATCTCTACTGGTCGTTCGGCCTGTTGAAACTGGGGCCGTTGAACCCCGACCTCGCCATCATCGGGGAGAAACTGATGGCGGACCGCACGTTCGGCGTGGTCGCGAACATCGTCGTCGTCGGCATCATCGCCGTCGTCCCCTTCCTCAACAAGGGGAGCGCCCGCCGGCCGGTCGAACAGCCGTTCTGGGCGGCGGTGGGCGTCGCGGGCGTGACGTTCGCCGTCACCATCAGCGCGCTCTCGATGAAGAACCTGCTCGCGGCTATCATCGCCCCCCACCTCCTGTTCGACCTGACGTTCATCGTTCCCATCGTCGCGGGCGGCGTCGCGTACTCCGTCCTGAAGACGATGCGGGAGGGCTACATGTACGACCTCAACCGCCGGTACTACCGGCTCCGGCCGCCGAAGTAGATGGGCGACGACTCCGGCAGCCGCGAAATCGTCGTTCCGATACGGCTCTACAAGACGGTGACGGTGTTCTCGACGCTCATCGCGGTTCTCTGCGTCCTCCTCGGGTTCGTCACGCTCGACGTGGCGACCAACCGCGCGCAGGCCGCGCCGAGCGAAGTGAACGCCGTTGGCGCGCTCGCCGGACTTCTGCTCATCGTGTTCGGCGGGGGCGTCTACGCGTACGCGGGCCGGTTCCGCGCGGAGGGTATGGGAAACAGTAAAGACGACTCGAACGGAGAGGTGTGATAATGGCTGACGAGTTCGTCAAGGGACTCGGGTTGGCGACCGGCGCGGGCCTCATCTACATGGTGCTCGCGGGCTGGTACCGGACACCGAGCTTCGAGGGTGCACAGCTCAACGGACCACTCCCGGACACGCTCACGGGGTTCGACGCGATGGCTGTCGTGTTCATGCAGGGCGTGTTCTGGATCGCGGTACTGGGAATGCTGGCGTTCTGGGTCTTCATCCCCGCCGCCCGCGAGATACGCGCGAGACTCGCGAGCGAATAACTGGCGGTTTTCTTCGTCGGGCGCGCTCACGTGCCCGCCAATCACTCCAAAAATCGGAGTTGCTGCTCGTCCGCGCGAGCAGTGCCTAGTCGTCTACAGTCGGTAGTCGTGGTCGCCGTCTTCCGAGTCGAGGAACGCGGCGAGCAGGTCGATGGTTGCGTCCACGTCGTCGCCGTTCACGGCTTCGACGGGTGTGTGCATGTAGCGGTTCGGGATGGAGATGGCGCCGACGGGTTTCGCGCCGTACGTGTTCTGGAAACCGGCGGTGTCCGTGCCGCCCGCGGGCAGGACTTCGAGCTGGTGGTCGATGCTCTCGTCTTCGGCGACCGCTTTCAGGCGCTTGTGGACTTTCGGGTTCGTGATTACGCTGCCGTCCTTGAGTTTTATCGCGGTGCCGTCGCCCAACGAGGTGACGTAGTCCGCTTCGTCGCCGATCTGGGGGACGTCGTTCGCGACGGTGACGTCGAGTGCGATGGCGAGGTCGGGGTCGAGGTCGACGCCGAGCGCGGTCGCGCCGCGCAGGCCGACTTCCTCCTGCACCGTCGCGGCGAAGTGGACGGTGACGGCGGGGTCGACGCGTTTCGCGGCTTCTATCATCGAGAAGAGGCAGACGCGGTCGTCCATGCTCTTACCGGTGATGGTGTCGCCGACGCGTTCGGTGTGCTGGTCGATGGTCACGAGGTCGCCGACGGACACCGCGTCCTGCGCGTCGTCGCCGTCCAGTCCGATATCGATGTAGACGTCCTCCACTTCGTCCTTCTTCTCCGCCTGCTCCTCGTCCATCGTGTGCGGCGGGAGGGAGCCGATAATACCGGGAACGTCGCCGTCCTCGGTGTGGATGGTGACGCGCTGTGCGCGGAGGATGCGGGCGTCCCAGCCGCCGAGCGCGTCCAGTTGGACGAACCCGTCGTCGGTGACGTGCCGGACCATGAACCCGATTTCGTCCATGTGCGCGGCGACCGCGACCTCGTAGTCGGGGTTCTCGGAGCCCTCAATGGTCGCGACGACGTTCCCCATCGAGTCCGTGCGAATCTCGTCCGCGTGGCCGTCGAGTTCGCGGCGGACGATGTCTCGGATTCGGTCCTCGTAGCCGGGAACGCCCCGGGCTTCCGTGAGTTCTTTCAGTAAGTCGAAGTCGAACGACATACCCAGTTCTCGGGCGAACGAACGTATAAAACGACGCGTTCCGGATTATACGTCTCGTTCCACGACGAACCGCGTGAACTCGGTGAGGTCGTCACGGGCGTCGGGCGTGAGCGGCACGCCGTCTAAGTGTTCGCGGGCGTCCGCCGCGAGTTCGAGCGCGCGCTTCCGAGCGTAATCGAGACTCCCCGTGTCCCGAATGATGTCGATTGCTTCGAGGACGTCCGCGTCCGTGGTGTCGTCGCTCGCGAGAATCTCCTCCAGTCGATGGGCGTCCTCGGCGCTGGCGTTCTGGACGGCGTGCACGGTCATCAGCGTCTTCTTCCCCTCGTGGATGTCGTTGCCGAACGCCTTCCCGAAGTCGCCCGCTCGGTCGAGCGAGTTCTCGATGTCGAGGATGTCGTCACCTATCTGGAACGCGATGCAGAGCGTCTCCATGTAGTCCGCCACCGCGCCCTCCACGTCCGACGGCTGGTCGGTGACGAGCGCCGCGAGGCGGCCGACGATGCGTCCGAGACACCCGGTCTTGCACGCGCACATCTCCATGTACTCGGCTTCCGTGACGTTCACGCCCGTGTCGTTGTGCCAGCGGATGTCCATCCCCTGACCGAGATGCGTGCGGTTGAGTTCGTGCGTGAGCATCTCGTAGACGCTCAACTGGGTTTCGGCGTCGAGGCCCGCGGGGTTCCGTGAGACGATTTTGAGCGGAACGAAGTAGAGCGCGTTTCCCGCGTTCAACGCGATGTCGGTCCCGTACCGGTGGTGGAGCGCTTCTTCGCCGCGGCGCAGAGTCGCGCCGTCCTCCACGTCGTCGACGATGATAGTGCCGTTGTGGAGTATCTCGGGAACGGTCGCGTACGGTAGAAATCGCTCCGGGTCCGCCCCCAGTCCCTCGACGATGCGGAGGAACGCCACCGCCCGCCAGCGTTTCCCCCCGCGGTCGAGCAAATCCCAGACGGGGTCAGTGAGCGCGTCCCGAATCGCCGCGGCGTCGTACTCGTAGCGCGCGTCCCCGAAGAATTCGGCGAAGTAGTCGTCTTCCGGTTCCCGAGGGAGCACGCGCGCTATCTCCTCGTCCACGGCGGGCCGCCACTCGGCCAACGTCTCACGCATACTCACGCACAAACCGTCCGCGAGCAAAAAACTTCAGTTCCCGCGCTCGCTGTTCCACAATCCTTAACGTCGAACCGCGAGGACGTGTGCGTATGAGTGACGAACTCGAAGCGGAACTCCGCGCGGAACTCAAAGACGCCTTCAAGGACGCCGACTACCCCGTCAAGAACCAGATGGGTCTCGTCCCCGCCCTCCCGAACGGCCCCGCGACGAAGTTCGAGGCCGGCGACGGCGAAATCTCGCTCTCCGCGATGGAACTCGCGTCGAAACTCAGCGGGAACGCCGACTTCCCCTACGACGACGTCGACAGCCTCGTCGACGACATCATTCAGGGCCTGAAGGACGAAGGCGCGCTGTAAACGCCCTTTCTTATTCGACGGTGAACCCCGCGTACATGCCGAGTTTGTAGTGTCCCGGGATGTTGCAGACGCCGACGTAACTCCCCGGCTCGAGGTCGAGCGTCATCGACCCGGACGCGCCGCCGTCGAGGTCGGCGACTTCGTCGAGTTCGGTCACGCTCGCGGCGTCCACGTCGACTCGGTTTCCGTTACTCGTCGTCGGGAGGTCGTCGGGCGCGCGGTCGGTTCGAAGCAGGAGGAACTCGTGAACTTGGTCCGCGACGTTCTCGACGTCGAACGTCACGCTGCCCGGGGGGACGCTCGCCGACGAGAGCGTGATGTCGTAGTCCGAGAGCGTCACGGCGACGTCGCTCTCGGTGCCCGTTCGAGTCGTACCTGCAGATTCCGACTGTCGCGGCGCGCTCACACACCCCGCGGCGGCGACGACGCCGGCGGCCCCGATACCCCGAACGACCCGCCGCCGGGTCGCTTCACTCCCGTCGTGCCCGTCAAACATACCTAGGATGTTGTCAGTGAGGCGCGTTAACCCTTTCTCACCTACCGGCAACCCATCCCAACTTGCGTAACCGTTAGGTGCGTCGTGGGTGGACTCTCCGACATGACTGACTGGATCGGTGAGACGTTCACGTCCGACACCGGCTGGAATCATCTCGAAACGCTCGTCGACATCGGCGACCGGATGGCGGGAAGTCCGGGCGAGCGCGAGGCCGCGGAAGCGACGCGCAAGGCTCTCTCCGAGTACTCGGAGAACGTCTGGCTGGACGAGTTCGAGATTCAGGGCTGGGAGCGCGGCACGTCGAGCATCGAAGCCGGGGACACCGAGCAGGACTGCATCGCGCTCCCAAGGTCGCCCGCGGGCGAGGTGTCGGGCGAGTTCGTGGACCTCGGCTACGGCCTCCCGGCCGACTTCGAGGAGAACGACATCGAGGGGAAGGTCGTGATGGTCGCGTCGAACGTCCCCTCCTACTTCGACCGGTTCATTCACCGCCGCGAGAAGTACTACTACGCGGTGGAGGGCGGCGCGGCCGCGTTCGTTTTCAGAAATCACGTCGAGGGCTGTCTGCCGCCGACCGGGAGTGTCGGGAACGCCGACCAACCCATCGGAGACATCCCCGCGGTCGGCGTCTCGAAGGAGGTTGGCGCGCGACTCGGCCGCCGGTTCGACGGCAACGACGTGTCCGTCTCCGTAGAGGCTGAGACACCGCAGGCGACGAGTCAGAACGTCCACGCGACCCTCGGCCCCGACACGCGCGAAGAACTCCTCGTGACGAGTCACGTCGACGCGCACGACATCGCGGAGGGCGCGATGGACAACGGCGCGGGCACCGCGATGGTCGTCGAACTCGCGCGCACCCTCAAAGAGCGCGAGGACGAACTCGACACGAAAGTCCACTTCATAGCGTTCGGCTCCGAGGAGGTCGGTCTCGTCGGGTCCGAATACGACGCGGACGAACGCGAGTTGGAAGCTGTGCGCGCCGTCCTGAACTTCGACGGCGTGGTCAACGGACGCACGCTCTCGTTCACGACGCACGGGTTCGACGCGCTCGCGGACGCCGCGGAAGCCGTCGGCGACCGCTACGACCACCCCGTCTCCACGACGCCGAAACTCGGCCCGCACTCGGACCACTGGCCGTACACGCAGTGGGGCGTCCCCGGCTACCACGTCGCGAGCGAAACCGACGACGAAGGCCGCGGCTGGGGGCACACGTTCGCGGACACGCTCGACAAACTCGAAGTCCGGAACTTCCGCGAGCAAGCAATCCTCCTCACCGACCTCGCCGTCGATCTCGCCGCGGACGACTTCGCCGTCGCGCACGCGAGTCCCGACGACATCGCGAGTCAAGCCGAGGACGAGGACCTCGCGACGGGGATGAAGATCACGGGCGACTGGCCGTACGACGACTAACAAACCATTTTTGAGTGCGGGCGGCGACCGGTCGAACGATGACGGCGCTTTCCGCAGTCGAGACGGTGGGCGTACTCGGGGACCGTGCGGACGCGCTCTCCGACCTCGTTCGAGAGCACGCGTGTTCCGCGCGCACCGGGAGCGCGGCGTTCGACGCCGACGTGGTGGTGGCCGACGGCGGGGACGCGCTCTACGACTTCGTACGCGCCGACACGGACGCGCCGCTGCTCACCGTGGGCACCCCAGATGGGATTCCCGCCGTCCCGTGGGACCGCCGGGAGCGGGCGTTCGAGCGCGTTCTCGACGGCGACGCCGACACCCACGACCAACCGCTGCTGTCGGTCGCGGTCGGGGACGACACCTATCGCGCGCTCGCGGACGTCACGCTCGTCACCACGAAACCCGCCCGTATCTCCGAGTACGGGATTCGCGCGACCATCAGGGGCGAAGAAACACAGGTGGACGAAGTGCGCGCGGACGGCCTCGTCGTCGCCGCGCCCGCCGGCACGCCCGGGTACGCGAGCGCCGCCGACGGCCCCCTCGTCGCGCCCGGCGTGGACGCGGTGTCCGTCGTCCCCATCGCGCCGTTCCGCGTCGAACGGTCGAACTGGGTGCTCCCGCTCCCGACGACCCTCACTGTCGAACGAGAGGAAGCGGAAGTCTCCCTCCTCGTCGACGACGCCGAAACGTGCGTCGTCCCCTACGACGAACCCGTCCAGATAGCCCGGGACGACACGCTCTCCATCCTCACGACCCCCGAAACCACGTATCGGTTCGTGTAGTCGAGAAGAGGAAAAGCATAATACTGTCACCCGTTCACACTCCGGGTATGGTAGACCCTTCGGTGGCGCTCTTCGGGCCGCTCGACACGCTCCTTGGTCCGTACATGGAGTACGTCGTGTTCGCGCTCGCGCTGCTCACGTTGCTCACGCGGAAAGTCCAACACGACTCCATCAAATCCCAGGTTCGGGACGGCGCAGAATCGGTGGACCGCCACCCGCTCCACACGTTCACCATGGGGGGGTTCGTCCTCTCCACGCTCTACTACCTCACCCTCCACCACCACTCCGGCATGGTCCTCGCCACGCTCGTCGTCGGCGTCTTCGTCGCGGACTTCTTCGAGTTCGAGGCCCGGAACGTCGAAGCGCGCGAAGACCACGACGTCGACGCCCCCAACGGCGCGACCGTCATCGCCATCACCGCGCTCCTCTACGCCGGCTACATCAGCCTCTTCTTCCTCATCAAACCCTACTGGAACATGGTCGTCTAACGCACTTTTTGTCGCGGGCGCGCCGCAGGCGCGCCCTGACAAAACCTGCACTAAAAGCACAGCGTCACCCCCTGTCGGGGGTTCCTCGGCCCGCGCTCGTTTCACTCGCGCGGCGAACCGCTTCGCGTCAGGCTCTTCGAGCCGTTCGCTCGCGGATGCTTCCTGTGGTTTGCTCAGCGTCGGAAGTGCGTTTTCCGGGGGCGGTGTTGCGCGGCGCGGCGGCGGTCTTTTTCCTCCAGGTTTTGCGGGGGCGGCCTCCGGCCGCCCCCGGAAAAAGTGGGTGCGAAAAGTGGGGTTTTAATGTGTGGGGTTTGCGTACGTCCCGCATATGAGTAGCGAGGATTCGGTGTCCCGTCGGGGGTTCCTCCGTGTTGCGGGTGGGACCGCGGCGGTCGCTGGGAGTGCCGGGACGGCCGCGGCGCAAGAGAGTGGCGGTGGCGCGACCCAACAACCCGACTTCGGGGGATGGATAGAGGGTATCGACGGCGGGTATACTGATGCGCGTGGTCAGTCGTCCGTGACGGTTGAGGTCGGTGCGTCGGGCAACGGCGGGAATTACGCGTTCAATCCGGCGGGTCTCTGGGTGGACGAGGGGACGACGGTGACGTGGGAGTGGACTGGTTCGGGCGGCGGGCACAACGTGCACGCGGTCGAGGGGCCTGCGAGCTTCCAGTCGGAGACGGTTTCGACGGAGGGCCATACGTTCGAGCACACGTTCGAGTCCGGGGGTATCACGAACTATCAGTGTGACCCGCACGAGAGTCTCGGGATGAAGGGCGCGGTCGCGGTCGGGAGCGGTGTGCCGACTATCGCGGTCGGTGGTGGGTACGAGTCGATTCTCCCGGAGAGCGCGAAGACTATCGGAGTCGGTGCGACGGGCGCGATGGTGGGCGTGCTCGGGCTCGCGTACTTCCTGATGCGGTACGGCGGCGATTACGAGACGCAGTCCTAGTCGACGGAGACGTGGAGGTCGACGGGGCGGCGTTCGCCTTCGAGGTCGGCGACGATGCGTTCGACGACGCGTTCGCCTTCTTTTTCGATCAGCCCCGTTGCTTTCCCGACCACCCAGTCGAGGCCGACGAGCGGCGGGAGTGAGATCGCGCTCTCGCTTACGGATTCTGGGTCGTACTCCACGACGAGCGATACCCGGGATGCGGGGTTCTCGCGGTCGTGGAGGGGTTCTATCTCCCAGCGGCCTTCGGCGTCGATGTGTTTCGTCACCTCCCAGTTGATGCGGTGGGGCGGGTCCACGTCGGTCACGCGGGAGTGTGCGGTGTAGGTGAGTTTCCACCACGCGAAGTGGAGTCGATACTCGGTTCCGGGGCCGCCGTCGCCGTCCTGTTCGACCCCGGTGAGGTGTTTCGAGTACTCGGCGTACCCGGGGAAGTCGAGGAGGAACTCGTACGCCTCGCTCGGCGGAATCTCCACGTCGGTGCTGACGGTGAGGCGTTTCACGCCCGGGGAATCGAACCCTCCCGACTTAGTTCCGCCGTCGAACCGCGAGACTTCTAAACGACCGTGAGGTAGAACTCGACATGAGTGAAACCGACCCATCGGTCGCGGTCGTGGGGGGCGGCGTCTCGGGGTTGACCGCCGCGACGTTCACGGCGCGCGCCGGTCTCGACACGACGGTGTTCGACGCGGGCGAACCGATCGTCGCGCGAAACGCACACCTCGAGAACGTCCCCGGGTTCCCGGCGGGCGTGAACGCGCGGACCTTCCTCTCGCTCTCCCGCGAGCAAGCAGCGGAGGCGGGCGCGTCCTTCCGTGAGGAACGCGTGACGGACGTTTCGGCGGATGGCGACGGGTTCGTCGTCACCGGCGACGACGAGTACGCGTTCGATTATCTGATTGCGGCGTCGTGGTCCGATCCCGAGTACCTCGAAGGCACGGGCGTCGAGTTCATCGAGCAGGGGTCGAAGACGTACGTCGAAACCGGTGGGAACGGTCGAACGGGCGTCGACGGCCTCTACGCGGCGGGCCGACTGGCGGGCCGCTACCACCAGACCGTCGTCGCGGCGGGGAGCGGCGCGGAGGCCGCGCTCTCGCTCGTGGAAGACTCCGACGTCGCGTTCTACCACGACTGGGTGGCTCCGGAGGGCTACTTCACGGGCCGCGACCGCCCGCTCCCGCCGGGGTGTGAGGAGATACCCGAAGACGAACGCGAGGAGCGTGAACGCGCGTCCAGAGAGCGGATGCGCGAGGCGTTTGCGGACCCCCAATCGGAACCGCCGACGATGCATCCGTCCGTCGAAACGGACGGCGACTGACGGTTTTTATACGATGGGGGTGCGAACTCCCGACGAATGTTGGAGGGTGTGAACGTCGCGCTCGGGGTGTCCGGGAGCATCGCGGCGGTGAAAGTGGTCGAACTGGCGCACGAACTCCGCCGCCGCGGCGCGTCCGTCCGCGCGGTGATGACGGAGAGCGCGCAGGGCATCATCCACCCGTGGGCGGTCGAATTCGCCACCGAAAACGACGTCGTGACGGAGATTACGGGGCGGGTCGAACACGTCGAACTCTGCGGTCGCGACGGCTGGGCGGACGTCCTCTTGCTCGCACCCGCCACCGCGAACACCGTCGGAAAAATCGCGGCGGCCATCGACGACACGCCGGTGACGACGACGGCGACGACGGCGCTCGGCGCGGGCGTTCCCGTCGTCGTCGCGCCCGCGATGCACGAACCGATGTACGACCATCCGGGCGTGCTGGACGCCATCGAGCGCGTCCGCGAGTGGGGCGTCGCGTTCGCGGACCCCCGAGTCGAGGAGGGGAAGGCGAAGATAGCGACGGAGGACGCCATCTGTCTCGAAGTCGCGCGCGCCGCGGGCGACCGACCGCTCGCCGGGAAGCACGTCGTCGTCACGTCGGGCGCGACGAGTGAACCCATCGACCCCGTCCGCGTGCTCACGAACCGGGCGTCCGGACGCACGGGCCGCGCCGTCGCGCGCGCCTGCTACGTCCGGGGAGCTGACGTCACACTCGTTCACGACGGTGAGGACGTGCCGTACGCGACGGTGGAGCGCGTCGAGACGGCGGCGGAGATGCTCGCGGCGACCCTCGACGCCTGTGCGGACGCGGACGCCCTGATTTCCGCCGCCGCGATCAGCGACTACACCGTCGAACCCGCCGAGTCGAAAATTCGGAGCAAACAAGACCTCACCCTCGACCTCACGCCCACGAAGAAACTCATCGACACCGTGCGCGAGGAGTACCCGGACCTCCCAATCGTCGGGTTCAAAGCCGAAACGTCGGGCGAGGACGACGCGATGATAGCCGAAGCGCGCCGGATTCTGGACCGCGCAGACCTCGCGTTCGTCGTGGCGAACGACGCGAGCGTGATGGGCGACGAGGAGACGCGCGCGCTCCTCGTGGACGGAGAGAACGCACCCGAGTTCGCGGGGTCGAAGGACGCACTCGGACTCCGAATCGCGGACGAACTCGCGAACAGGATTTAGTCGTCTTCCGGTTCCGGTTCCGGTTCGGGCCACGTCGCGTTCCCGAAGAACGGGACGCCCATCTTCTGTGCGGACCGCGAAATCATGTGCGCGCCCGTCGGCGCGGTGAGGAAGAGGAAGGCGATGCCGACGAGCGACGTGAGTCCCGACCCGCCGGGGCCGAAGTAGACGAACCCGGCGAGGAAGATGGACGCCGCGCCGAGCGTCGTCGCCTTCGACGTGGCGTGCATGCGGTTGTAGACGTCCGGGAGGCGGAGCAATCCGATGGTTCCGATGGCGAGGAAGGCGCTCCCGACGACGAGCAACGCGGTGACGACGACCGCGGTTATCGTACTCATTGGATGATGTCCCCCTCCACGACGTAGCGTGCGACGGTGACGGTGCTGATGAATCCGACGATGGCGAGCACGAGTGCGATGAGCACGAAGATGCCGCGGTCGGTCGCGAGCGCGAACAGCACGCCGATAGCGACGACGTTCGTGCCGATGGTGTCGAGCGCGACCACGCGGTCGGGGACGGTGGGGCCGCGGATGACGCGGTAACTGCACGCGAGCGTCAGGAGCGCGGCGACGGCGAGCGCGCCCTGCACGACGTACCCGAGGAACGCGGGGTCCTCACTCATCCTCACCACCCCCGTTCTCCTCGTCGCGTTCGGGGACCGGGTCGCGGGGGTTGAGGTCCTCGTCGAAGATAACGAGCGCGTAGTCCTCCCACGTCCGGATGGGGTCTATCACTTCGTCGTCGGTCGATGCGGCCATCGCGTGCACGTAGAGCGCGTTCTGTTCGTCGTCGTAGTCCATGGTGAGGGTGCCGGGGGTGAGGGTGATGCTGTTCGCGATAGTGGTGATGGCGGTGGACCGTTCGACGCGGAGCGGCACCACCACGACGCGCGTTTCGAGCGGCATCCGCGGGTGTATCACGCGGAGCGCGACGTCGAGGTTCGCCGTCACGAGGTCTTTGATGAAGACCACGAGGTAGAGGACGACGTAGGGGGTGGCGCGCGCGACGTACCAGATGTCGGTGCGCCCGTCGAAGAACTCGCGGAAGACGTACGCGGTCGGGAGGCCGAGCGCGAGGCCGATGAGGAACTCCTGGGCGAGGTTCGTCGCGGTGAGGTACACGCCGCGGACGAACAGCCAGAGGACGGCGAGCGCGACGCCGACGGCCACCCAGCGGGTGACGGGAACGCGTCGGTTCATGCGCCACCACCTCGTTCGAGGACGGCGGAGACGTAGTCGCCGCGGTCGAGCGCCGCGTGCGCGGCGGACCGAGCGAACTCGAGGACGGGGTCGAAGCCGACGCCGACGGCGACGATGGCGGCGACGAGGACGACGACGCACCCGACCTGTACGGGGTCCGCGTCCCAGCCGTCGACGGCGGGCGACCGGTCACCCCAGAAGCCGCGGTTCCACGCGCGCGAGACGTACGCGATGGTGAGTATCGCGCCGACGAGCGCCGCGCCGAGGCCGACCCACACGCCGGGTTCGGCGAGCGCGCGGAACACGAGGAACTTCCCGAAGAACCCGGTCAGCGGCGGGATGCCGACGAGGGAGAGGCCAGCGACGAGGAACGCCGCCGAGAAGAGAGGGGACCGGCCGGCGAGGCCGCCGAGGTCGGGGAATTTCGTGGTTCCGGCGGCGTCCCGGATGGTTCCGGCGACGAGGAACAGCGCGCCCTTTGCGAGCGCGTGGTTGAGCGCGTAGACGAGCGCGGCGACGACGCCGAGGACGGCGAACTCGGGAGCGAGCGCGGCGGCCGCGAGCGGGAGGACGATGAAGCCGACCTGTCCGATGCTCGAGTAGGCGAGGAGGCGTTCGACGTCGTTCTGCCCGACCGCGACGAACCCGCCGTAGAGCGCGCTCAGCACGCCCGTACTGAGGAGGACGACGCCGAAGAACCCGAGGACGGTGTCGCCGGGGAGCGCGAGGCTGGGGAGGGACGCGGCGGCGAACACGGTGAAGTAGAGGCGGATTATCGCGTAGATTCCGACTTTCTTCACGACGCCGGCGAGGACGGCCGAGACGGGTGCGGGTGCGGCGGCGTACGCGTCGGGAACCCACCAGTGGAACGGCACGATACCGGCTTTCAGCGCGAACACGGTGAAGAGGAGGGCGGTGAGGCCGAGCACCGGAGGGATGTGGACGCCGTACTCGGTCGCGTGGCCGAGGCGGTACGCAATGTCCGCCATGTTGAGGGTGCCGACGGTGGCGTAGAGGCCGCCGATGGCGAGCAACATGACGGCGCTCCCGACGAGGTTGAGGACGACGTACCGCAAGGCGGCGACGGTCTGTTCGGGTCCGGAGTAGAAGACGACGAGGACGTAACTCGACATCAGCATGACTTCGAACCAGACGAAGAGGTTGAAGATGTCGCCGGTGAGGAAGGCGCCCGTGACGCCGACGAGCATGAAGTGAAAGAGCGCGTGGTAGGACACCTGTTGGCCGAACCCGGAGACGTACCGCAGGCTGAAGACGAGCGCGGGGACGGAGACGGCGGCGGCGATGACGAGCATGAACGCGGAGAGGCTGTCGGCGACGAGGACGATGCCGTAGGGTGCCGGCCAGTCGCCGAGGTGGTACACTGCCGTCGTGTTCGGGTAGACGGAGAGCGCGAGCCACGCGACGGCGGCGGCGTACGCGAGTCCGCCGAGGAGGCTGAGCGCGCGTTGCGTCCGGCCGTACCGTCGAGTGAGGAGCGTGAGTATCGCTGTGCAGAGTGCGACGAGGAGCGGCGCGATGACGTACTGACTCATAGGGATTCGAGGTCGATGGTGCCGTGTTCTTCGTAGACGCGGTACGTGAGGACGAGCGCGAACGCGGTCGTCCCGAACCCGATGACGATGGCGGTGAGGACGAGCGCTTGCACGAGCGGGTCCGTGAGGCCCGTGTACTCGCCGCCGTGATGGCCGACGACGGGTGCGGAGCCCGTAATGTCGCCCATCGTGATGAGGTAGGCGTTCGCTGCCTGACTGATGAGCGTGACCCCCCAGACGACGCGCACGACGTCGCGGCGGAGGACGAGGTACGTCCCGAACGCGAACAGCGAGCCGAGCACGAGCGCGAGGACGGTCTCGGTCATTCGTCTCCCACCACCGAGATGATAGTAAGGAGGCTGCCGACGACGACGCAGTAGACGCCGAAGTCGAATATCGTCGCCGACGCGACCTCCATGTGCTGGTAGATGAGGACGTCCACGTACGCGTACTCGTAGGACATGAACGGCTGGCCGACGGCGACGTAGTAGAGGCCGCTCGCCGCGGCGATGGCGAGGCCGATAGCGAACAGCGCGCGGTAGTTCGAGACGAGGCCGTGTTGGATGTGTTCGACGAGGCCTTCGATGCTCGTCTGGAAGACGGTTTCCTCTACGAAGTCGAGGCCGTACGTGATGTACACTAGCGCGAGGCCGGATGCGGTGAGGACGCCCGCAATGAACCCGCCGCCGGGAAGGTTGTGGCCCTGCAGGAACAGGGCGAACGAGGTGATGAACACGATGGGGGCGGTGAGGCGGGTGACGGTGCGGAGGATGATGGTCGTCACTCCGCTTCACCTCCGCGTTCGCGCATCGCGATGAGCGTGATGACGGAGAGCGCGGCCATCGCGACGACGCTGATTTCGCCCATGGTGTCGAATCCGCGGAGGTCCACGAGGATGACGTTGACGACGTTCGTTCCGCCGCCTTCCTCGACCGCTTTCCGCGCGAGTTCCCCGGTGTCGATGCCGGAGAGCGGGGTCGTGCTCGCCACCGGGTCCTCGCCGGTCGTGGTGAGGAGGACGGTGGCCGCCACCGTCGCGCCGACGAGCACGGAGAGCGCGGAGTCTCGGAGTTTCCGCGAACTCGCGACGTCGCCGTAGTAGGCGGGGAGGCGGTCGAGGACGAGGAGGAAGATGACGAGGACGAGCGTTTCGACGACGAGTTGGGTGAGCGCGAGGTCGGGCGCGCTCGCGAGGATGTAGAATATCGCGATCATGAATCCGAGGATGGAGAGCGTCAGCACGCCCGTGGTGTGCGAGGACGCGAACGTGACGGCGACCGCCGCGACGACGGCGGTGACGAGGACGAGCGTGAGCGCCACGGACATCGTGTACTCGATTGCGGGAAGGGGGACGCTGACGGCGAGGTAGCCGGCGAGCGTGAGACCGGCGACCCCGGCGAACGTCCACGTCGCGTACGTCCGCAGGAGCCCGGTCTGGACGAGGGTTTCGACCGACTTCGCGGCGTCGTTCAGCCCCGAGATGCCGTTGTCGTACCACCAGTCCGCGGAGAGCGGCGGGACTGCGCGGAGGAGTGCGGTGACCGTGCCGCCGAGACGGTCGTAGGCGGGGTAGGCGACGAGTCCCAGTGCGATGGTGGCGGCGCTCATCAACAGGGCGGGCGTGACGTGCGTCGGGACGTAGTATGAGAACTCGTGGCCGCCGTGTGCGGCGGTGCTCTCCACGATACCGCCGACGAACGCCGTGATGGGCGCGAACCCGAGGCCGACGGCGGCGAGCAGTCCGTTGAGGCCGATGGTGCCGGCGACGACGGCGAGCAAGACCGCGGGGGCGAGCATCGACAGCGGCGGGCGGTGAACGTCGCCCAGCGAGTCGGGTCGGTCGCCGAAGAAGAGCATGAGGAACCGAATCGAGTAGAGGAACGTGAACACGCTCCCGAAGACTGCGACGACGGGGACTATCCACGTGAGTCCGCCCGCGTGGGCGGCGTACTCGTACGTCGTCTCGAAGAGGAACTCCTTCGAGTAGAACCCGTTGAACGGCGGAACGCCGGCCATTCCGAGCGCGGCGACGGCGGTGACGGCGGCCGTTATCGGCAGGTCGCGTCTGAGGCCGGAGAGTTCCCGGATGTCCCGCGTCCCGACCTCGTGGGCGACGATGCCGGCGACGAGGAACAGGGGCGCTTTGAACATCGCGTGGTTGAGGATGTGGAACGCGCCGGTCTCCGCGCCGAGTATCGAGGCGAACCCGAATCCGGCGACGATGAGGCCGAGGTGGCTCGCGGTGGAGTACGCGAGCAGTTGTTTCACGTCCGTGGCCGTTATCGCGAGGATGGCGGCGACGGTCATCGTGACGAGGCCGAGCGTCGCGAACAGGAGCGTCCAGTCGCCGGAAACGAGTACGGGGCGGAGGCGTCCGACGAGGTAGACGCCGGCTTTCACCATCGTCGCGGAGTGGAGGAAGGCGGAGACGGGCGTCGGGGCTTCCATCGCGTCCGGAAGCCAGATGTGGAGCGGGACTTGCGCGGACTTCGCCGCCGCGCCCACGCCGATGAGGAGAAGGACGGGGACGAACACGCCGTCGGCGTGGAGGGCGGCGCGGACGGCCGCGGGGTCGTGGAGCATCGTCGCGATGTTGAACGTGCCCGTCGCGTCCGCGAGGAGGACGAACCCGACGAGCATGAACAGGCCGCCGCCCACTGTCACTAACATCGACTTCCGCGCGGCGTACTGCGCGGACGCCTCGGAGGAGTAGTGGCCGATGAGGACGAACGACGCGACGCTCGTCAACTCCCAGAACACGAACAGGGCGACGAGGTCGGCGGCCAGCGCGACGCCGAGCATCGACCCCATGAATGCGAGCAGGGTCGCGTAGTACTTCGCCAGGCTGGGCTCACCGTGCATGTAGCCTGCCGAGTACGTGAAGACGAGGACGCCGACCCCGGACGCGAGGAACGCGACGAGGAGGGAGAGCCCGTCGACGTAGAACCGGAGGGAGACGTCGAGAGCGGGTATCCACGCGAGCGATACCTCGCCGTGGGTGCCGTACTGCGAGGCGGCGAGCGCGAAACACGCGGCGGCGACGGCGGCCGCGAAGTAGGCGGTGCGCTCCCCGAGCATCCGGTGGACGGCGGGCACGAGGGCCGCGGCGACGAACGGCAGGGCGAGAAGCGTCACCACTACCGTCAGGTCCGGAGATGGTTGCACGACGAAACAATGCGGGAGTCAGGACTTAATCGTTCTCTCTTCTCGATTCCGTCTCCTCGATTCGTCAGGTTTTACTCTCGGGACACGTACCGCCAGCATGGATAGACTCAGCGAGTCCCTCCTCGATGCGCCCATCGTCGAGAAGGATGGTTATCACTACTTCGTACACCCCATCAGTGACGGCGTTCCGATGCTGGAACCTGAACTCCTCCGCGAGATCGTCATCAAGATCATTCGGAAGGCGGAGCTGGAGAACGTCGACAAGATCGTGACGCCCGCCGCGATGGGTATCCACATCAGCACGGCAGTGTCGCTGATGACGGACATCCCGCTGGTCGTCATCCGCAAGCGGTCGTACGGACTCGACGGCGAGGTCTCTCTGACCCAGCAGACGGGGTACTCGGAGTCCGAGATGTACATCAACGACGTGTTCGAGGGCGACCGCGTGCTCGTGCTGGACGACGTGCTCAGCACCGGTGGGACGCTGCGCGCCATCACGGAAGCGCTCGACCACATCGGCGCGGACGTCTCTGACGTGTTGGCGGTCATCAAGAAGGAGGGGCCGAACGAACTGGACGATTCGCCGTACGACGTAAAAACGCTCATAAACGTCGACGTGGTTGACGGGGAAGTTGTCGTGACTGACCCGCGCGGAGACAATTAACTAACACTTTTTTCGCTAGCGGGCGGCGACTCGTCGCGTCCGACCCGGGGCCGAGTCTGTCACGAATTACTATCGGGTATCGAAGGATATTTAGTAGAGTGTATGTTTCTCATCATCATGCCATCCGGCAACAACGGTGACACGAACGGAGGACTATTCCTCCCTAACAGGCGGAACCTCCTCAAAACTCTCGGCGTCGGCGGTGCCGCGGCGCTCGCGGGTTGTTCTGGCGGGGGTAACGAAGACACGACCACCGAAACCACGACTGGTGGTGGTGGGGGCACCACGAACGAGACGACGGAGATGAAACCGACGCTCGGCGGCGATTACGTCACCGGGAGTGGGACGGACGCCAAGACCATGTACTGGCTCGGCGTCAACGACGTTCCGAGTGACGCCCGTATCGGGCTCACGATGGACGGTCTCTACGCGCTGACGCCCGACCAGGAAGTCTTCCCGCTCTGGGGCGACGTGTCCACGGACGACAACAAGACGTTCGAGGTGAAACTCCGCGACAACCTCCAGTGGGGCGGTTCCTACGGCCAGATGACGGCCGAGGACTGGGTGTACATGATCAAGAACGTCTTCCAGGCCGACGAGAACTGGTCCGGGTACTCGAGTCCCGGCGACTGGTTCTACACGGACGAAGACGGGAACGACCAGCCGTACCCCGTCGAAAAGACCGGGAAACTCACGTTCACCATCACGCTCAACCAGGTCGACCCGGCGTTCCCGAAGAAACCGGTTCTCTGGGGTCTCTACGCGCTCCCGAAGGGCCTCCTCGAGAAGTACGTCCCGAACAAGGACGTCGAAGGCCTGAAGAAGGACTCCGAGATTCAAAACCTCGCGTACTCCGGGAACCTCGGTCCGTACAACTACAAGAACTGGAACCGTGAGTCGAAGTTCGTCGCGACCCGTAACGACGACTACTATCTCAAGGACGCCGACGACGTCCCGGAGCGGTTCTCCGGCGCGCCGTACTACAACTCGTACTCCTACAAGGTCATCCCGGAGCAGAGCACGCGTCTCTCCGCGCTCAAAGCGGGCGAAATCACGTCCACGGGGATTCCGTCCGCGAAGGCGCCGCAGTACGAGGACACCGAGGGTCTCAACCTCGTCAAAGCGCCGCAGTCCTTCCTGACCGGGCTCGTCTACAACATGCGCGCGAACGGCTGGGCGCCGTTCCGGAACAAGAAGGTCCGGCAGGCGTTCGGGATGGTGACGGACAAGAACGCCATCGTGAAGAACATCGAGAACGGCTACGCGAACCCCGCGTACACGTTCCAGCCGCGGTACTCGAAGTACTACGACGACTCGAAGGTCACGAAGTACGGGTCGGGCGACCTGCTCGGCGTGGACAAAGCGACCCAGCGCCTGAAAGACGGGCTCTCAGAGCGTGACGACTTCCACTTCGAGAACGGGAAGGTCGTCAACAACAACGGCGAGCAGAAGAAGCTCAAGTTCGTCTACGTCACGGGTAGTTCCACGACGAAGACGATGGCGCAGTACATCTCCCAGCAGCTCAACCGCCTCGGGCTCGCGACCGAGCTGAAGGGCGTGAAGTTCAACACGCTGCTCAGCAAGTACGTCGCGAACAGCTACGTCGGTGACGGCGAACCCGAGTGGTCCGGCGGGCCGTACAACGCGGGGCCGCGCGAGAAGACGGCGAGCCAGGAGTCGTGGGACATGAACATCGGTATCATCTTCAACACGTACCCGCTGACGCCGACGTCCACCGACGTGTTCTGGCTGAAGAAAGCGAGTACGAACTACTACGGCTACGAGCCCGAAGCCCCGCTCGGCGAGTGGTACGACAAGGCGTCGCAGTCGACGGACATGACGAAGCGCAAGGAGTACCTCTCGAAGATCTTCGGCGCGCTCAGCGAAGAACAGCCGGAGAACTTCCTCACGATGGGCGTCGCGACGACTGGCTACCAGGACAACGTCGTCGGCCCGGACGAGGGTCAGTGGAACTACAGCTACGACTCGCAGACCTGGTACTTCAAGCAGTAAACTACTCTCACGAGGACTATATTTATGGGAATGCGATGGTACGTAACGAGACGCGTCCTCTGGGCCGGAGTGGCCACGTTCATCATCCTGAGCATCACGTTCGGGCTGATGTACTTGACGCCGAACCCGCAGACTGCGCAGATAAAGTGGCGGGCGGCACAACAGGGCGCGAACGTCTCGCAAGCAGTTGACGCGTACAACGCGTATCAAGGAAGTGTTGGCGGCGTATGGGACCAGTACCTCGACTTCATGGGAAACATCTTCACGCTCGACTGGGGCTGGTCTGACACCCGTTCCCAGCCGGTGACGACGGCGATCGCGCAGGCGTGGCCGTACTCGGTCGCGTACGGCGCACCGTCAGTCATCATCTCCACGGTGCTCGGTATCGCTATCGGCCTCTACTCGGCCACTCACCGGTACTCGCTCACCGACTACGCGGGGACGTTCTTCGGCTTCTTCGGCCTCTCGATTCCGAACTTCTGGTTCGGTATCATCCTGCTGTTGGTGTTCAGCGTGCAACTCAACTGGACGCCGGTGACGTTCAGCGCGGACGCACCGTTCTTCAGCGTGGAGATGGCCCACCAGTTGATACTCCCGATAATCACGCTCACCACGTCGACGATAGCGAGCCAGATGCGGTACGCTCGCGCGGAGGCGATGGAGTACGTGAACGCGGAGTTCGTCAAGACGGCGCGCGCGAAAGGCGTCGACGACATGCGCGTCCTCACCCGGCACATCTTCCGGCCCGCGCTCGTGCCGCTGATGACGATTCTGGTCGGCGACATCCTCGGGATATTCCTCACCTCGTCCTATCTGGTGGAGATCGTCTTCGGAATCCCCGGGCTCGGCCGACTGAGCTACAACGCGATCACCCAGCAGGACACCGCATTGGTGCTCGGGACGACGATGATTCCGGTGTTCATCGCCGTCGTCGGGAACCTCCTGCAGGACATCGCGTACACGGTCGTCGACCCACGCATCGACTACGGTGATCGCTAATGGCGGCCGAAAACGAACCTGAGACGTTCAAGGACGTCGACTGGGACTCGCTCGGCCGCACCGGCTTGGCCGCGATTTCGAACAAGACGATAGCGTTCGTCGTCTGCGTCCTCCTGGTCGCGGCGACCGTGCTCTACGACCTCTACGTCGTTCCGGTCGGAACCGCGACCTTCGACGAGATAAACCTCGGGCTGTTCACGTTCACGTGGAACGTCAAGGGGACGGACTGGCTGTTCGTCCTGACGCTCATCACGTTGTTCTTCTACGCCGTCGTTCCGCTCTACCAGAACCCGCGGATGACGCGTCTCTACTGGCGGCAGTTCAAGAAGAACCGCGCCGCGGTGTTGAGCGCGATATTCCTCGCCGCCATCTTCCTCATCGGCACGGTTGGAACCATGTTCCTCCCGAAGCCGACGGTGGACATCTTCGCGCGCTATCAGCCGCCCGTCTACGCCACGGTGTCGACGAACGTGCTCGGCGGGAGTTCGTGCGTCGGTCCGGTGACGCAAACTGCAACCGGCGCGGTCTGTCACGGGACGTGGGCGCACCCGCTCGGAACGATGGGGAACGGGAAGGACATCTTCCTGATGGTCGTTTACGGGATGAAAGTCAGCATGGAAGTCGGCCTCATCGCGTCGCTGATGATCGTCGTCATCGGCACGCTCATCGGCAGCGTCGCCGCCTACTCGGGCGGATTGGTCGACGAAATCCTGATGCGGTACGTCGACATCCAGTTGACGTTCCCGACGTTCTTCCTCTACTTACTCCTCATCTACCTGTTCGGTGGGAGTCTGTTCTTACTCATCACCGTGTTCGGTCTCGTGACGTGGGGCGGGGTCGCCCGCCTCGTCAGGAGCGAGGCCCTCCAGCGTAACGAAGAGGAGTACATTCAGGCGGCGGACGGTGCGGGCGCGAGTACGACCTACATCATCCGTCGACACATCATTCCGAACGTCTCCAACACCGTCATCACGTCGGCGACGCTCACGATTCCGAGTCTCATCCTCGCGGAGGCGTCCCTCGCCTTCCTCGGACTCGGTGACCCGACAGTTCCGTCGTGGGGACAGGTGATTTCCGCGGGTCGCGGGGACCTTGGTTCCGCACCGTGGATATCCACGATTCCCGGAATATTCCTGTTCTTCACGATTCTGGCGTTCAACTTCCTCGGTGACGCCCTGGTAGACGCACTCGACCCCCGGTCAGACTAAACTATGAGCGAACACTTACTCAACGTCGAAAACCTCCACACGCAGTTCGACACCGAGGGCGGCACGGTACGTGCCGTCGACGGCGTCGACTTCACCGTCGATACGGGCGAAACCGTCTGTATCGTCGGGGAGAGCGGCAGCGGGAAAACGGTCACGAGCGAGTCCATCACGCGACTCATCCCGACGCCGCCCGGCGAAATCACGGAGGGACGTATCGAATTCAACGGCCGCGACCTCCGGACCACGAGCGACGAAGAACTCCGGTCCATCCGTGGCGACAAGATAGCGCACGTCTTCCAGAACCCGCAGGGAGCCCTCAACCCCGTGTACACGGTTGGCTGGCAGATTCGGGAAGCCATCCAGATTCACGACGACGTGAACGACGAGGAAGCGCGGCGGCGCGGTATCGACTTGCTCGACCGCGTCGGCATCCCGGAGGCGACGACGCGATTCGACGACTACCCGCACGAGTTCAGTGGCGGGATGAAACAGCGCGTCGTCATCGCGATGGCGCTCGCCGCGAAACCAGACCTCCTCATCGCGGACGAACCGACCACCGCACTCGACGTGACGATTCAAGCCCAGATTCTCGACCTGCTCGCGGACATTCAGGACGAGTACGACATGGGCATCATCTTCGTCACGCACGACCTCGGCGTCGTCGCCGAGATAGCGGACAAAGTGGTCGTGATGTACGCGGGCAAAGTCATGGAGTCCGGCGACGTGTTCGACATCTTCGAGAACCCGTCGCATCCGTACACGCGCGCGCTCCTCGACTGTCTCCCCGGACAGGGCGAGCGGTCAGAACCCATCGGCGGGTCGCTTCCGAGTCTCATCGACCCGCCGGAGGGCTGTCGGTTCGCGCCGCGGTGTCCATACGCGGTCGAGAGCTGTCGGACGGGCGACCAGCCGCCGGCGTACGACGCGGGCGAGGACGAACACACGGTGTCCTGCGTCCACTACGAGACGACGACGGACCCCGCGGTGCTCGCCGAGAGCGGCGGGTCGAGCGCGGGCGCGGCGACGGACGGCGGCACCGCTCCGCGCACGGAGGTGAGCGAGGATGAGTAGCGGACCCATCCTCGACGTGCAGAACCTCGAGAAACACTACCCCATCACGCAGGGCGTCCTGCGCTCCGAGGTCGGGCGCGTACGTGCGGTCGACGGTATCGACTTCGACGTGTCTCGCGGTGAGACTGTCGGTATCGTCGGCGAGTCCGGGTGTGGGAAGTCCACGGCCGCGACCTCTCTCCTCCGGCTCGAGGACCCGACGGGCGGCGACGTGTACTTCGACGGCGACGACATCACGGAGTACGACAGCAAGGAACTGAAGCGGTTCCGGCGTCGCGCCCAGATGATCTTCCAGGACCCGACGTCGAGTTTCGACCCGCGGATGAGCATCGGCGAATCCATCGCCGAACCGCTCGTCATCCACGGGATGCGGAGCAAGTCGCGGCGTCGCGAAATCGTCAAAGACCTGCTCGAACGCGTGGGGATGTCCGCGGACGACATCGACCGCTACCCCCACGAGTTCAGCGGCGGACAGAAACAGCGCATCGCGCTCGCACGCGCGCTCTCGGTGAACCCCGACCTCATCGTCGCGGACGAACCGGTGTCGGCGCTCGACGTGTCCGTGCAGGCGGAAATCCTGAACCTCATCGACGACATTCAGGAGGAGTTCGGCCTCGCTATCGTGTTCATCAGTCACAACATGGGCGTGATTCGCGAGGTCTGCGACCGCGTGAACGTGATGTACCTCGGGGAAATCGTTGAGTCCGCGCCGACGGACGAACTCTTCGAGAACCCCCAACATCCGTACACGCGCGCGCTCCTCGGGTCGATTCCGCAGCCCGACCCGACCAAGCGCGGGACGTCGGTGAAGCTCACGGGCGACGTACCGTCCCCGTCGAACCCGCCGTCCGGCTGTCGGTTCCACACGCGCTGCCCGCAGGTCATCCAACCGGATGGCTACGACTTCGAACAGTCGGAGTGGCGTGCGGTGATGGACCTCCGCGTTCAGCTCCGCGATGGCGTGGACCTCGCCGCGGTGAAGTCGTTCCTCGGTGTGTCCGAGAACGCGAACGACTTGCCGTACGAGGAGATGAAGGAGACGATTCGAGACGAGTTCGACCTCCCGGCGACGGTTTCGGACCCCGACGCGCAGAGCGTCGTTGAGTCCGCGCTCGACGACGTCGTGCGCGGCGACCAGGAGGCCGGCCGCGAACGCCTCGCGGACGAGTTCACCACCGTCTGCGAGACGGACGCACCGCCGCTCGAAGTGACCGCCGCGGGCCATCCCGCGTCCTGTCATCTCCACGCGGAGGAGGACGCGCCGACGCCCGAACCGGCGGACGACTGAGCGGGACTCGCCACTAGCCCGGTTCTTTTTGCCGACGCGAGTGTACGGGCGGGTATGCCACGAGCGCTGTTCGTCGTGAGCGAAGAAGGCTACTGGGGCGAAGAGTGCGTAGAGCCGTTGACCACGCTCGACGACGCCGGGTTCACCATTACTGTCGCGACGCCGACGGGGTCGCCGCCGGTCGTCGACGAGCGGTCCGTCGACCCGGAGAACGTCGGCGAGGACACCGTCGAGTTCGTGATGGACGTCCACGAGAACGACGACCGCCTGAACGACCCCGAGGCGCTCGCCACCGTCAGCGCCGACGAGTACGACGCGGTCGTCTTCCCGGGCGGACACGGCACCGAGTGGGACGTCAATCAGGACCGCGACGCCCGTCGCCTCCTCCGGAACGCCGTCGCGGGCGACGACGGGAAAGCCCTCGTCGTCTGTCACGCCGTCGGCATCCTCGCCTTCACGCGCACGGACGACGGCGACTTCCTCGTCGACGGGCGCGACGTCACCGGATTCCCGAACGCGTGGGAGGAGGGTATCGTGGACGAGAACGACCTGATGCCCGACGGCCGTAAGCTCCCCTACTGGGTCGAGGACGAAGTCATCGCCGCGGGCGCGAACTGGGACGCCGAACTCGACGCGGACGCGAGCGTGACCGTGGACGGCGACCTCGTCACTGCCCGCGGCCCCGGTTCCTCGTCGGCCGCCGCAGACACCCTCCTCTCCGAACTCGACTCCTGAGGGGATAACTCCCACACGGCGCACGAATCACAACCCTTATTCGTCGCACTCGACTACGAGATGATAGCGGGATGGGATAGCCAGGAGATTCCGCCGGGCTCATAACCCGGAGATCGGTAGTTCAAATCTACCTCCCGCTACTTCTGACGCGAGCAACGAACGCACGAGTAGTGCGTTCCCTGCGAGCGGAGATGTACGCGAGTAGATTTGGATCAGGGAGTGGAGCGTAGCGGAACGACTGAGGTTCAAATCTACCTCCCGCTACTTCTGGCGAGCGAACTTCGTCACGGAGGCTTGGCTCCGTGACTTCTCGAGAGCGAACGAGTAGCCAGAGTAGATTCTGAATCAGGGAGTGAAGCGAAGCGAAACGACTGAGGTTCAAATCGACCGCTCGTTATCCTCTGTCCAGGAATTGTCGGGTTAGGGGAGTGCGTCGAGTTGCTGGAGTAGACTTGCCATATCGCCGTAGTTCCACTCTTCTGTGACTTTGCCGTTCGTGACGTGGAGGATTGCGTTGCCGTTCATTTCGATTTCGGTGTCGGTTGGGTCGATTCCCATCAGTTCGCCTTCGTGGGTTCCGCGGACGGTGTAGCGGATGGCGACGATGCCGTCGGTGGAGACGATTTCGGTGAGTTCGACGTCGAAGTCGGGGAATGCGGCGCGATAGGATTTGACTGCCTGTGCGTAGTCGTCGCGGGTTCGTAGGTCGGGGAATCCGGGGAGTTGGCCGTCGATGTCGTCGGCCATCACTTCGTTGAGGACGTCCAGATGGCCCTCGGTCCACACCTCGTGGGATATTCGCGTAACGGTTCGTTCGTCGTCCGTCGTCGCTTGTGCCATGGCTCGAAATCACCCGGAAAGGGGGACGGCGTGCGGCCGGTTAGTTAGTATCGGCGTTCTCACCGGCGTGGTAGCGTCTCGTCGGAGTGGGCGTTACTGGACTCCGAATCGCGCATGTGACGGATGTGCTCCAATGCTCGGCGTCTCCTCGTGAGTACGGTCGGTCTACTCGGCGGTGCGTGTCCGAAAGAGAGGTGTGTACAGCGATTTTTTGAGTAACGCGAACGATTATCAGTCGTTCGTTCGTAGTTGGGGTATGGCAACGCGGGAGTCTCGGTTCGAGGTTCCGACGTGGGTCGCTGGCGCGATAGTCGCTGGGCTACTTTTGGGGTTGTTCTACGTGTTCGTCTACGGCGGGGCGATTTCCACTCTCGGCGCGGCGGTTCTCGGCGCGGTGGGGTTGGGGATGGGGGCGTTCACGCTGTATCTGCTCTATCGGTTCGTCGTCGCGTTCGAGAAGATCGCCGAGAAGTACTGAGGTGGCCGGGACTCGACGTGTCCGTCCGTCTTTTTCGCGTGTTGTGTACAGGATGGTGTCCGGTTCGTGGTCGGCCGCCTCAAGGCATATGCGGGTCGTGAGCGTAGTAGCGGGTATGCTGTTTCGCGTGCTAGCGTTCGTGTTCGGCGTGTTCGAGTTGGTGATGCCGCGGCAGTTCGTGGATTTCTGGATGCGACTCGCGGCGAAGAACGGCGAGGACGTGGAGTTGGAGTCGTGGGTGTACGCGATGGCGCGACTGGAGGGCGTGGTGTTGGTGGTGTGGGCGCTCTCAGGGCTCCGGGGTCGGTGTGACGACTAGGCCGGGTGCGAGATATCCCAAAGCGTATGCCGGCGCGGATGGGTGTTCGTGGTGATGGAGTACGGGGTGGTCGCGGTCTGGTGGGTGCTACTGGTGGCGCTCCTCGGTCTCGGGGTTCCGGTAGCATCTCGACTCGTACCGTGGGCGCGCGATGGCGGCGCGTTCGTCGCGCTTCCGGTGTCGGTCATCGCGCTGTTCGTTCCGATTCTGTGGCTGGGACACGTCTCGTTCGGGCCGCTGGTCGTCTTCTCCGTGCTCGTGGTGTACGCGGCCGTGTCGCTTGCGCTCGCGCGTCGCGGCCTCGACGTGGACTGGCGCTCGGTCGGTGCGACAGTGGGCGTGTTCACGGTGGCCTTCGCGTTCCTGATAGCGGTGCGCGCCGCGGACCCGGGCGTCTACGCGGGCGGCGGTGAGAAGTTCCTCGACTACGGCCTCGTCCGGTCGATACTCCGCGGGCACGTCCTGCCGCCCGAGGACTTCTGGTTCGCGGGCGAGCACGTCGTCTACTACTACGGCGGCCACCTCGTCGCCGCCGTTTTGACGACGCTGGCGGGCACGCCCGTCCGGTACGCGTACGGTCCCGCGCTCGCGACGTTCTACGCGATGGAAGTCACCGCCGTCTACGGGTTGGGTCGAGTCCTCGCCCGCGCACGCGGCTACTCCGCCATCGCGGGCGGCGTGTTCGCGGCACTGTTGTTCGGGATAGCGAGCAACCTCCGCACACCCGTCCGAGTAGTCGCGACGGTGCTTCCGGAAGGTGTCTCGCGCGGCTTCGCCGATCTCGTCGGGATTCCCTACGAGCAGGTGCCGATTCACCTGGAGACGTTCTCGTACTGGCCGGCGAGCCGCGTCATCCCGGACACGATAAACGAGTTCCCGCTGTTCGCGTACGTCAACGGCGACCTGCACGCGCACATGACGAGCGTCGCCGTCTTCCTCGTCTGTCTCACGCTCCTCTACGCCTACTGGCAGACCCGGGAGGGAGCCGTGTGGCGGCGTCGCGGCCTCGTCTACGGCGCGTACCCGATAGCGCTCGGCGTCCTCCTCACGGTGAACACGTGGAGCGTTCCGGCCGGAGTCGGCGTGGCGTGGCTCGCGCTCGCGGGCGCGCCCGCCGACCCGTGGACGCTCCTCCCCGAGAGAGCGAGAGTGACGCTCTCGGACATTCGCGCGGAGGTCGCGCGGCCGATAGTCGCGCTCGCGCTCGTCGTCCCGCTTCCGCTCCTCGCGCTCGTGTGGGTGTGGCCGTTCGTCTCCACGGTCCTCCTCGCGGGCGCGAGCAAACAGCACCCCGAGTTGTTCCCCGACCGCAGTCCGCTCGGGCCGTTCGTCCTCGTTCACGGCGCGTTCCTCGCGACGTTCGCCGCCTACCTCGTTCGGAAAACGTGGCGGGACGCGAACGAACTCGCGCTGGCCGCCGCGACCGTCGCGGCCGCCGTCGTCCTCGCCGCGCTCGGTTGGTGGCTGAACCTCGTCGGGTTGTTCCTCGTCGGCCCGCTCGTCGCGCTCGGCTGGTTCGCGCTCCGCCGCCGCGACGCGGGCTTCGAGACTGTGCTGGTCGTCGCGGGCGCGGGCCTCGTCGTCCTCCTCGAATTCGCGTACCTGAACGACGCCGCGGGCGCGGGCCGGTTCAACACGGTGTTCAAACTCTACGCGCAGGTCTGGGCGCTCTGGGCGCTCGCCGGCGGCGTCGCGCTCGCCGCGTTCGTCCCCCGACTCCGCGACCGCGCGCCCGACCGCTCGTCGGTCACCGACCGCGTGCCGCGACTCGACGCCGGGGACGCCGCGAAACTCGCGGTCGTCCTCTTGCTCGTCACGTCGCTCTGCGTGCCGTACGCGGGACTCACGCTCTCCCGGCACTTCGCGGGGATGGGTGACGCCTCGCTCGACGTCTACGAGACCGCAGAAAACCAACACGGAGAGGAGGCCGCCGCCATCGAGTGGCTCGACGCGAACGTCGACGGCCAACCCACCATCGTCTCACGGCCCGGCCTCCACGTCTACCAGTGGCGGAACCCGGCGTCCAGTCTCACGGGTATCCCGACCGTCGCGGGGTGGATTCACGCCCGGAACTACCACGACGCCGACGTCTACGACCAGCGCGTCCGCGACGTGAACTTCATCTACACCCTCACGGACGCGGAATCCCGCGCCGTCCTGCTCTCCGTCTACGACGTCCAGTACATCTACTACGGACCGCTCGAACGCGAGAAGTACGGACAGGTGTCGTTCGCGGACGAACCCGGAATCAGCGTCGCCTACGAGAACGCGGGCGTCACCATCTACGCCGTGAACCAGTCGGCACTCGCCACCGACCTCGACTGAAAAAGATAGACCGGCTACTTGATGGCGAGGTCGCCGCCTTTCTTGACGACGGTGACGTCGTCGGCGTCGACGTGTTCGACGTCGAGCCAGTGGGGGATGTAGTCCTGTTTCTCGTACTTTTCGCGTTCGTCCTCGGGGCCCGCGGTGCACCAGAGTTGGACGCGGTCGGGGCCGTGCCACTCGCCGTTCCGGGAGACGCCGAAGAGGACGAGTTCTCCGCCGTCGTGTTCGACGACCGCGTCCTTCCGGACGCCGGGGTCGCCGTTGATGATGAGCCGCCTCATAGGCGGGGATTCACCCACCAGGGGGTTAAGCGCTTCGTCACTCCACGCGCACCGTGGGCGGGCGTGAACCGTGCGGATTTTAAAGCCCGGAATCAAGTATTGGGGTAAGAGAGTAGATTCACTATGCAGATGCCACGCCGTTTCAACACGTACTGCCCGCACTGTAACTCCCACGAGGAACACGAAGTGGAGAAGGTCCGCTCCGGACGCACCTCGGGGATGACGAAGGTCAACGGCCGCCAGCGCGACCGCAAGCGCTCTCGCATCGGGAACGCCGGGAAGTTCTCGAAGGTCCCGGGTGGCGACAAGCCGACGAAGAAGACCGACCTCAAGTACCGCTGCAGCGAGTGCGGCAAAGCCCACCTCCGCGAGGGATGGCGCGCCGGTCGACTGGAGTTCCAGGAATAACGATGGCAGGACGATTCTACAAAGTAACGTGTCCGGATTGTGAGAACGAACAAATCGTCTTCGGGAAGGCCTCCACGGAGGTCGCGTGCGCCGTCTGCGGGACGACGCTCGCGCGACCCACCGGTGGTGAGGCCGACATCGAGGGCGAGGTCGTAGAAGCAGTCGAAGCTCGATGAAGTACGAAGGCTGGCCCGAACCCGGCGAACTCGTCGTCGGAAAAGTCGACGAAATCGAGGATTTCGGGGTGTTCGTGGACCTCGAGGAGTACGAGGGCAAGCGCGGGCTAGTCCACATCAGTGAGGTCGCCTCCGGGTGGATAAAGAACGTCCGCGACCACGTCCGCGAAGGACAGACGGTCGTGGCGAAAGTCCTCGACGTAGACGAGTCCTCCCAGCAGATCGACCTCTCCATCAAGGACGTCAACGAACACCAGCGCTCCGATAAGATACAGGAGTGGAAGAACGAGCAGAAGGCGGACAAGTGGATGACGCGGGCGTTCGGCGAGGAGATGCCGGACGACCAGTTCCGCGCGGTCGCGAACGAACTCATCTCCGAGTTCGGCAGCCTCTACGAGGGGTTCGAGCAGGCCGCCATCCACGGGCCGGAAGCGCTCGAATCGACGGACCTCGACGAGGACGATATCGAGGCTATCGTGGGGACGGCGCGGGACAACGTCTCCGTGCCGTACGTCACGGTCACGGGCTACGTCCACCTCGAATCCCCGGACGGAGACGGCGTGGACGACATCAAGGAAGCGCTCAAAGCCGCCGAGGGGAACGGCGAGGTCCCGGACGAGGTCGACCTCGACGTGACGTACGTCGGCGCGCCCGAGTACCGGATTCGCGTGCAGGCACCGAACTACAAGACCGCGGAGGACGAACTCGAAGCGAGCGCCGCGCGCGCAACCGCGCGAATCGGCGAGGTCGGCGGAACGGGGACGTTCCACCGCGAACGCCAGCTCGAAGAAGAGCAGTGAAGTCCGACATCCGGGTGTGTCGCGAGCACGACCGTCCGGTGTACACCCTTTCTGAGTCCTGTCCGGAGTGTGGCGCGCAAACGGAGAACAGCGCGCCCGCTCCGTTCAACCCCGAAGACCCGTATAGCGAGTACCGACGCGCTCTTAAGAGACGCGTCCGGGAGTAGGAGTATGCAGGAACTCGACATCGAGACCGTCGCGGACGCGGAGGTAGACGACCCCGTGTTCGTCGAAGGCCTCCCCGGCGTCGGTCACGTCGGCAAACTCGTCGCCGAACACATCGTCGAGGAAGCCGACAGCACGCTCGTCCGCCGCATCTACTCCGAGCACTTCCCGCCACAGGTGACGGTTGGTGACGACGGTGTCGCCGAACTCGCGCACGTCGAGATTCACGCGGTCGAAACCGACGGCCGCGACCTCCTCGTGCTCACCGGCGACCATCAGGCGAACGACAACACCGGTCACTACCGCGTCGCGGAAGCCTTCCTCGACATCGCCGACGAGTACGACGTCACGGACGTCTACGCGCTCGGCGGCGTCCCCACCGGCGAACTCATCGAAGAGTACGGCGTCGTCGGCGCGGTCACCGACGCAGACCTCAAACCCGACCTCGAAGACGCCGGCGTCGAATTCCGCTCAGAGGAACCCGCCGGCGGCATCGTCGGCACCAGCGGACTCCTCCTCGGTCTCGGCGGCCGCCGCGGCTTCGACGTCGCCTGCCTCATGGGCGAGACCAGCGGATATCTCGTCGACCCCAAGAGCGCGCGCGCCGTCCTCGAAGTCCTCGAAGAACTCCTCGGGTTCGAAGTCGACTTCGACGCCCTCGACGAACGCGCAGAAGAGATGGAAGAAGTCGTCGAACAGATGCAACAGATGGAACAAGGCCCGAGCCCCGGCAGCGAAGAAGACCTCCGCTACATCGGCTAGAATTCTCGGTTACTTCTTCTCACTCTGCAGACTCTGTTTCCGTGTTCCCCGAAGCCCTCGCGCTCTCGGGTCGCGCGGCTCGCTGCGCGCTTCCCTCGCTCCGCTCGGTCCAGTGCTTACGTCGCCGTGCGTCCCCGAGACCGCTCGCCCTTCGGAAGTCCGCCAGGCGGCGGTAGGACCGTTCGACCGATTCCGGTGGCTGTTCGGACTGCTGTGTCGCGTAGCTTTCCAGAATCCGTTCTCTCACTCCAGGTCGGCGACTTCGTAGGTCGCGCCGGCGTCCCGGAGCGGGTCGGTGACCCGGCCGACGGAGTCGGCGGTGGCGACGACGACCACCTGGAGGCCGCGACTGGCGGCGTCGGCGGCGACTTCGCCCGCGCCGAACACCGTCGCGGGTTCGGACCCGGCTTTCCGGAGGGCGACGACGCCCTCGACGCCCGCGGCGAGCACGAGGTCCGCGTCCTCTGCGTGCGCGGCGAGCGCATCCAGATCCGCGTGACCGCTCCCGCCAGAGCGAACGGGCGGAATCTGGTAGACGGTCACGCTCCCGGGTTCGAGGTCGATGATGCCCTCGAAGCCCGTGACGCCCACGTCCTCGCCCGCCGCGGCGTCGGTGGTGGCGACGCCCGTCGCCGGCCCCCGGTCGCCCGGAATCGCGTGCAATAGCCCCTCACGCATCTCGAGGGTGACCGTGTCGCCCTGCGATATCTCGCCCGTGGCGATGGCGGCGTCCTCCTGAACGCTCCCGAGCACGTCGTCGGTCACGCGGTCCGCGTACCGCCGCACGTCGTCGGCGGTGCGGAGGAGCCAGTCCACGCCCTCCTTCGTCACGCGGTAGCGCGACCGCCCCTCCTTCTCCACGAGGCCGTCCTCCACGAGGCTCCGGATGTACTCCGAGACGGCCTGCGTGGTGACGCCGACGGCGTCCGCGATTTCGCCCTGACTCACCGCGGGCTGGCGGTCCGCGATCTCCACGAGAATCCGGAAGCGCGTCGCGGAGCGCTTATCGGAGAGAACGTCGGCCATACCCGAGTACGGGGGCGGCGCGATGAAAGTTTTACCGATGGACTGCAAGGGGAAGTCACTTCGCCGTGGGCGTGCGAGAGGAGGGTATGGAGACGACTGACGCGTTCGTCGGGCTGGAGTGCGTCGACTGCGGGACGCGCTTCGACCCGGAGGAGGCGACGCATCGCTGTCCGGACTGCGACGGTATTCTCGACCCCCAGTACGACTACGACGCCATCGACCTCTCCCGCGAGGATTTCGAGGCGCGGCGGTTCGACTCGATGTGGCGCTACGAGGAACTCCTCCCCTTTACTCGGGAGTCAGCGGTGTCGATGGACGAGGGCGCGACGGCGCTCGTCGAAGCCCCGAAACTCGCGGACGAGATGGGCGTCGGCCGGGTATTGATAAAGGACGAGGGACGGAACCCGACGGGGACGTTCAAGGACCGCGGGCAGACGGTCGCGGTCACCGCGGCGAGCCAGCACGGCGCGTCGGACGTGGCGCTCGCATCGGCGGGGAACGCGGGCCAGTCTGCCGCGGCGTACGCCGCGCGCGCCGGTCTCGACGCCCACGTTTTCCTGCCTTCTCGCTCCGGGTTCACGCAGAAGGCGATGGTGAACGTCCACGGCGGGGACATGAAAGTCGTGGAGGGCCGCATCGGTGACGCGGGCGCGGCGTTCGAGGACGCCCTCGCCGAACACGACGACTGGTATCCCGTCCAGACGTTCGTCACGCCCTACCGCCACGAGGGGAAGAAGACGATGCTGTACGAGACGATAGAACAGATGGACTGGGAGGTGCCGGACGCGGTGGTCTACCCGACCGGCGGCGGCGTCGGCCTCGTCGGGATGCACAAGGCCGCGAAGGAACTGCGCGACCTCGGGCTGACCGACGACCTCCCGGCGATGTACGCGGCGCAGGCGGAGGGCTGTGCGCCCATCGTCCGCGCGTTCGAGGAGGGGCGGGACGTCCACGAGCCGTGGCAGCAGCCGGACACCATCTGCGGCGGCATCGAGATTCCGGACCCGGGCGCGAGTCCGCTGATTCTGGAGGCGCTGCGCGAGTCCGACGGCGGCGCGGTGGCGACGAGCGACCAGGACATCCTCGACGCCGCCATCACCGTCGCGCAGAACGAAGGCGTGGAGATGGGTGCGACGTGCAGCGCGGCGGCGTCGGGCGCGTGGGAACTCAGCCAGCGCGGCGAGTTCGACGAGGACGACACTGTCGTCCTCCTGAACACGGGTCACGGGAGCAAGGACGACGACGTGCTGCGCAGCCACCTGATGAGCAAGGGTATCTAGCACGGCAAACTTAACCTTTAGACTGTTCTAAACCCACTCGTGATGCTGTCCGACGTGATGGAGGACTACTTGAAAGCCATCTACACGCTCGAACGCGAGGAGGGGACGCCAGTCAAGACCTCCGCCGTCGCGGACGTACTCGGGGTGACCTCACCGACGGTCACGTCGATGCTGGAGAAACTCGAAGACCGCGGATTTCTCACTCGGGAGAAGTACAAGGGCGTCGAACTCACGGAGGACGGCGAAGCGGTCGCGCTGGAGGTGCTGCGCCACCATCGACTCCTCGAATCCTACCTCGCAGAACACTTAGACTACGAGTGGTCGGAGGTCCACGAGGAGGCGGACGCGCTCGAACACCACATTTCAGAGGAGTTCGAACGCCGGGTCGCGGCCGCGCTGGACGACCCGCGATTCGACCCGCACGGCGACCCGATTCCCACCCCGGACCTCGAACTCGGTGACGACGACACGGTCTCGCTCGCCAGTCTCGAACCCGGAGAGCGCGTCGAGGTCGCGCGCGTGAGCGACCGGGACGAAGACGAACTCCAATATCTCTCATCGGTCGGCGTCGAACCCGGCACGGAACTCGCCGTGGTCGAGACGACGCCCATCGGCACGCTCGTCGTGGAGATAGACGGCGAGCGGACCACGCTCACCGATTCGGTCGCGTCGACGATTCGCGTTCGCCTCCTCCAGCAGAACGCATGAGCGAGGCCGCGGGCCTCCAGCAACTCATCGACCAGTACGCCGGCTACGGGCCGTTCGTCGCGTCGTTTCTCACGAACTTCCTCGCGACGTTCGGGGACAAAGGCCAACTCGCGGTCATCACGCTCGCGACGACGTACGACGCGCGGAAGGTGTTCGTCGGCGCGGTGTCGGCGTTCGCGTGCTGGAACGCCATAGAAGTCGCGGTTGGCACGAACCTCGTGCGCGTCGTCCCCGCGGGTGTCATGCCGGTCGTCACGGGCGGACTGTTTCTCGCGTTCGGCGCGTGGTCCGCGTATCAGGCGGTCTCGTTCGCGGCGGACTCGTCGCAGTCCTCCGACGACCTCGTGCGGTCGATGCTCCCGGAGCGCGTCTTCGACCGCATCGAGGGGCGGAGCGCGTTCGCCGTCGCGTTCGTCACGATAGCCGTCGCCGAATTCGGGGACAAGACACAGTTACTCACCGTGAACCTCAGCGCGACGTTCCCGAGCGCGCCGGCGCACGTCTTCTTCGGCGCGTGGATCGGTCTCGCGCTCCGCACCGGCATCGACGCGTTCGTCGGAGAAGCCGCAGAGCGCGTGCTCCCGACCGTCGCGATGCAGGCGGGTGCGGCCGCTATCTTCGTCGCCGTCGGCCTGTTCGAACTCGGCGTTCTCTCCGGAACGGGTGTGCTCGTCGTCGCCGCAGTAGCCGTTCTCGGCGCGCTCTCCGCCGCGGCCCGGAGAGCGTTCGCGACGGAGGCCTAGAAGTCGCTCTCCGCGTCCATCGCGGGGACTTCGCCCTCCAACCACTCGCGGAACCACCGGACGCGCTTCAACCGCTCGTGCGCGATGGACTCGGCGGCGTCGCTCTCCACGCGGGACGCCGCGTCGATACCGCGTTCGAGCACGCGGTCGACCATCTCCGCCGCGTCCATGTGCGTCCGCGCCTCGTATCCCATCCGTAACAGCATCAACGCCGTGCCGTTCGCGCCGACCTTGTCGAGCATGTCGGCCTCGATGAGACACTGCGCTTCGAGCGACAGGTCGGAGAGGTCGCCCTGATGGGAGTGCTGTTCGACCGCGTTACACACGCGTTCGACGAACGACGGCGGGTAGTCGCCGTGCGTTTCGAGGTACTTGCGCGCGAGACGCGCCCCTTCCTCCGCGTGCCTGTCCTGTTCTGCTTCCAGTTTCGCCACGTCGTGAAACAACGCGGCGACCCGAACGACGTCGACGTCCGCGCCTTCGCGCTCCGCGATGTCCGCGGCGATGTCGGTGACGTTCAGGATGTGGTTGAACCGATACTCGGCAGAGTGCCAGGGATACCACCGCATCCGGCCGCCGTCCTCTTCGTTCTCGACGCTCGCGGTCAGGTAGTCCGAGACGAAATCCTTTATCGCGTCGAGTTCGGCGTCCGAGACGGGCGAATCCCTTATCTCGACGCCCATCTCCTCACCTCGATTAGTTGTCCGTTCGTACTTCTCATTACCACAATAGAGGCTGGTTTCGCTCTTTAGCCTTTTGCAGACCCGGGGCGTTAAGCCGCCGCCACACCTAGCGCGGCTGTGACCGACCAGCGATATCTCACCGACACCGCGGAACGGGAGTTCGACGCGACTGTAGAGCGCGTCGCTGGCGACCGCGTCGTCCTCGACACCACGCTGTTCTACCCGACCGGCGGCGGGCAACCGAACGACACCGGCACCCTCACCGCCGACGGCGAGACGTGGACCGTCACCGACGTGACGAAGAAGGACACCATCTATCACGAAGTCGGCGGCACGCCGCCGGACGCGGGGACGCGCGTCCACGGTGAACTCGACTGGGAGCGCCGACACGCCCACATGCGCTATCACACCGCCCAGCACCTCCTCTCCGCCGTCCTCCTCTCCGAGTACGACGCGGAGACCACCGGGAACCAGTTGTACGCGGACCGCGCGCGCATCGACGCCGCCCACCCGCGGTTCGACGACGAGGACTTCGCGCGCATCGAAGAACGAGTGAACGACCACATCGACGCCGCGCGCCCCGTCGAGTGGTACGTCCTCGACCGCGAGGACGCAGAAGACCGCCTCGACCCCGAACGCACCCGTCTCCACCTCCTCCCCGACTCCATCACGGACGTCCGCATCGTCGAAATCGAAGGCGTAGACCGCACGGCCTGCGCGGGCACCCACGTCGAGAACACGGACGAACTCGGCACGTTCGAAATAACGGGCCGCGAGACGAAAGGAAGCGACGAAGAACGCCTGAAGTTCGAACTCAGTTAGCGCGCTCGCCCGGCATCACCGCGTCCTCGATCGCCGCCTCGCACGCGAGCATCGCGTCCGTCCTGTCTTCTTCTCCCTCGGTCGACACGGACTCCACGACCCGCCAGCCGTCCTCGAACACGAGCCCCCGAACCCGCGACCCGGACGCCACCACGAACGCCTCACACACCGTCACCTCCTCCATATCCTCCGTGGACACCGCCTCCTCCTCTTCCATCGGCACCACGAGGTCGAACGCGTCCGCGTCGTTCAACGCCGCCACCTCAGTCATCGTCAACGCACGGTCCGGCAACGACTCCACGACACCACTCATGCACCCGAAAAAACGCCACACGCGGATAAACGTACGCTTACAATCGCTTCACGTTCTCCGCGCGCGGCCCCTTCTCCGCCTCCACGATGTCGAACTCGACCTCCTGGCCCTCCTCCAGATCGGGCCCGCCGACGTCCTCCATGTGGAAGAACACGTCATCGTCCGCGTCCTCGGTCTCGATGAATCCGTACCCTTTCTCGTCGTTGAAAAACGCCACCGTGCCGGTTGCCATATCGAATTACCTCACCCGTAAGTATGCGCTCATCCGACATAACGACTCGCCAAAAATGTAAATAAATTTTCAGTAGTCCCGGGCGGATTCGAACCGCCGTCATGGGCTGTCTCCCCGACACGCTTGGAACCGCGCCGGTCCAAAGGCCCATATGATTGGCCACTACACCACGGGACTCGAACGACATTAATCGGTAAGCACGCTGCCGTACAAGAAAATTCCCCTTCGGCCCTACCACACCACCGACTCGTCCCCGTCCTCCACTCGCCGATGACACGGCCGACAGAGCGACACGACGTTGTCGAGCGTGTGCGCGTCCGACGCGTCCTCAAAATCGCGCACGCGCCGGATGTGATGGACGTCCGGCTTGCGACCGAGATCGGTCTCCGTCCGACGACACGCCTGACACCGATACTGGTCGCGATGCAGCGCCAGCCGCCGCACCCGCCACCACCCCTCTCCGTAAGATATCACGCCACCCGCCCACTGATGATGGTTCTCGCCAGCGACGTTCTGCGACAACCACTCACCATAACAGTCGCTATCACAGAAAACGCCACGCTCGTTCGCCGCACGCGACCGAACTACACTCAACACACTCCCACACGCCGCGCACTCCCGTTCTACACGGTCTCGCGACGACGGATTTTCTGGCAACAATTCGTCCGCGTTCTCGACGCAATCACTGCAGTAGACGCCGTTCTTGTTCGAGGGGTAGTAGTCGAAGGTCGAGCCGCAGGCCTTGCAGTTCGTGGTTTCTTTCGCGTTCCGGTAGTTGCCGTTCTTCGCGCCGGATTCGGTGTAGCAGTCGTCGCAGTAGGTGCGGCGTGCGTTGGGGTCGTAGAAGTCGGTTCCGCAGTCGGCGCAGGTGCGGTTCGGGAGGGGGTGGTCGTGGACTTTCGTGTGGTGCTTTCTGACGCCCGATTCGGTCCGAAGGTGTTTGCCGCAGGTCGGACACTCCATGCGGCGTCCACGCGCCGCCCCGTAGTAGTAATTTTGACTATTGTGACTATTCGTCTACTTCGTCGCCGCTCTCGACTTCGATGCGGGTGACGTCGTCGGTGGTTTCTTCGCGGTCGGTGCGGAATTTCTCGCGGAGGTCGTCGGCGACGGATTCGACGCGGGATTTGAGGGTGGAGACTTCGTCCGCGAACTCGGGGACGGTGCGTTCGACGTAGTGAACGCGGTCGACGGGGATGCGGCGGATGACGTCGCGGCCGTCTCGTTCGCCGGTTTTGAGGATCCAGTGGTCCTGGAAGTAGGCGAGGTGTTCGTTTTCCACGTCGCGTTCGACGGTTCCCTCGACGGGGTCTTCGTAGACGATGCGGGCGTCGTGGTTGTCGTCCATGTGTGGGTGGACGGGCCGGAGACGGGTAGAACTAGGGTTAGTCGTCGGCGTGGACGCCGTCGAGTTCGGCGACGAGTTCGCCGCAGGCGTCCGCGTCGGGGTCGAAACACGCCGGGCAGTCGGGTTCGCGGTCGATGATCATGTCGAGGCGGTCCGCGACGGTTTCGTCGATGACGGGTTCGAGCTGGCGGGCTTCCGCTTTGTAGTCTTCGACGTCGAGGACGTTCGCGAGGAAGCGTTCGAGGATACAGTAGGTGCTGAGCGCGTCGACGGCGCGTGCGCGTCCGTCGTCGGTGAGTGACGCGCCCTTGTACTTCTCGTGGGTGACGAGGCCGCGGTCTTCGAGTTTCCCCACCATCTCGTTCGCGCTCGCGGGACTGACGTCGAGGCGGTCCGCGAGCGCGCCGGTCGACGCGGGACCGTCCTCTAACTGTTGGACGATGAGGATGGTTTTGAGGTACTGGTCGGCCGAGTTCATGCGCGTGCCTCCATGAGGTTCGCGACTTCTTCGACGCCTTCTGCTTCCGCCCGTCGAATCTCGCGCAAGGTGGTGAGGAGTTCGTCTCGCGGCACGCTAAACGACCCGGTTCCGGATTCGATGGCGTCGATGAGGTCGTCGTAGAACTTGTACGCCGTCTCCTCGCCGTTGAGTTGGTCGTAGAGCACGCCGTCGAAGTCTTCGGGGCGGTTCTGGGCGTACTGCGCGCCGACGAGTTCCTGGATGTCTTCGAACGGGATGGATTCGGCGTCGAGTTGGTTCACGAGCGCTTCGAGGCGTTCGCGGTGGCGCTGTGATTCTTCGCGGGCGTCCGCGAGTAAGTCCTCGATTCGTTCGTCGCGTTCGTCTTGCGGGAGGCGCTGGTAGTGCTGGTAAGCGCGCGCCTCCACGACTTCTTCGAGGACGATACCGATCTGGAGGAGGCGGGCGAGTTGGTCGTCGTCTTCAACGCGGGCGGCGACGGAACTCACGACTGGTCCCCCGGTCCGTCGTTCATGTTCGAGTGTTGGTGCGCGCGACCTTAAGCGGTGTCCTCCAGCGGTTTCTCGTACACGAAGTCGGTGGTCCCCCACTCGCTCTCCGCGGTGTCGACTCGTTCGAACCCGCGGGATTCGTAGAACCCGACCGCGCGGTCGTTTTCTCCCATCACGACGAGTCGGAGGCGTTCGGCGTCCACGCGTGACTCCGCGGCCGAGAGCAAGCGAGTGCCGATGCCGTCACCGTACTCGTCGGGGTGGACGTAGATGCGGTAGACTGTCCACGTGCCGTCTTCGTCCCCGCTCGGTCCGACTTCCACGAATCCGGCTATCGGGTCGCCGACAACGAGGAACACCGTCTCCGGTTTCTCGATGGCCTCCCGCAAGTCCGCGGGCGTGTAGTAGCGGTCGAGGAACTCTCGAACCGCGTCCCGGCCGATGATGGGTTCGTGGGCGTCGTGCCACGCGGCGGTCGCTATCTCGTGGACTCGCGCGGCGTCACCCCGTACGGCGGGCCGAATGGAGGGAGTCACGACTCGGGTGTCGAGTCGCCGAAAGAAAAAACCGCCTACCGGAGGAGTTCGTGGATGCGCTCTTCTAAGTCGTCGCGCAACTCGTCGACCTCGATTTCCTCGAGGACGGGGACGTAGAAGCCTTCGACGAGCATGTTCTTCGCCGTCTGCTCGGGGACCGCGCGGTCCATCATGTAGAAGAGGTCCTCCTGGTCGATCTGGCCGACCGTCGCGGAGTGAGAGGCCTCCGTATCGTGGTTGTTGATGATGAGTTTCGGCGACGCGTCCGCCTCGCTCTCGTCACTCAGCATCAGCGTGTTCTCGCGCTGGTAGGACGACGTGTCCCAGGCGTCGCGGCCGACGTCCTGCACGCCCTCGTAGACGGAGCGCGCGTGGTCGTCGATGACGCCGCGGGTCACGAGGTCGGCGGTCGTGTGTTCCGCGCGATGCCAGACCTTCGAGTCGAGGTCGAAGTGCTGGTCGTCGTGCCCGAAGAACGCCCCGACGATTTTCGTCTCCGAGGCGTCGCCTTCGAGATGCGTGGAGACGGCGGTCTTCGTGAGACGCGAACCGAGGTTCCCCTCGATCCAGTTCACGGTCGCGTACGCGTCCGTCACGCCGCGCTTCATCGTGTAGTTGTACGTGGACTGGTCGAAGTCCTGGAGGCTGCCGTACTGGATGTACGAGTTCTCCCCGGCGACGGCTTCCACGATACCGGAGTAGTACCGCTCCTCGCTGTCGTCAGCGTCCACACCCGTGTCCTGACGTTCGAGGATGGTGACGGATGCGCTCGTGTCCGTGACGACGAGCGTGTAGTTGAACAGCGACTGGCCGTTCATCGTCGTCCGAATCTTCACGTCCTCCGCGTCCGTGTTGCTCGGAACGTAGACGAGCGTCCCCGTCGTGAACAACGCCGTCGACAGCGCGTTCAGACGGTTCTCCGTCGGGGAGACGACGCTCCCGAAGTGCTCCTTGACGAGTTCGGTGAGGTCGGCGTCGTTCAACGCCTCGTGGAACGGCACGACCGTCGCCTGGTCGTCACCCTCCCAGTCCTTCTCTTCCGTTTGGTTGAGGGGGTCGACCAGCGATTCGAAGTCGAGGTCTTCGAGGTTCGTCCACGTCCGCCCCGGCGTCTGGATGACCGACGGGAAGTCGAGGTCGTCCAGCGATTCGAGCGCGTCGAGACGCTGTTCGAGGAGCCAGTCGGGTTCGCCGCGCTCTTCGCTGATGCGGCGGACCGTCTCCTCGTCGATACCTGCGTGGAGTTGCGTGCTCATCCCAGACTCCCCTCCATCTCCAGTTCGATGAGGCGGTTGAGTTCGACCGCGTACTCGATGGGCAGTTCCTCCGTGATGGGTTCGATGAACCCGGCGACGATCATCTGCTTTGCGTCGTCGTCGTCCAGTCCCCGCGACTGGAGGTAGAAGACGTCCTCGTCGCCGATTTTACCGACGGTCGCCTCGTGGGCGACGTCCACTTTGGACTCGTTGATCTCCATGTACGGCATGGTGTCGCTCGTGGACTCGTTGTCGAACATCAGCGCGTCACACTCGACGGACGTACTGGAGTCCTCCGCGCCGTCAGCGATGTGGACCAATCCGCGGTAGTTCGTGCGGCCGCCGTCCTTGCTGATGGATTTGGACTCGATGGTGGACTTCGTGTCGGGCGCGTTGTGGTAGACTTTCGCGCCCGTGTCGATGTCCTGGCCTTCGCCCGCGAAGGCGATGGTGATGTGGTTGTCCGTCGCACCGCGTCCCTTCAGGATGGTGCAGGGGTAGAGCATCGTCGCCTTCGACCCCATCGACCCGGACACCCACTCCATCGTGCCGTTCTCCTCGACGATGGCGCGCTTCGTGTTGAGGTTGAACGTGTTCTTCGACCAGTTCTGCACGGTCGAATACTGGACGTGCGCGTCCTCCTTCACGAACACCTCGACGCCGCCGGAGTGGAGGTTGTGCGTGCCGTACTTCGGCGCACTGCAGCCCTCGATGTAGTGGACTTCGCTGCCTTCCTCGGCGATGATGAGCGTGTGCTCGAACTGCCCCATCCCCTCGGAGTTCATGCGGAAGTACGCCTGCACGGGCATGTTCACCGTGACGTCCTCGGGGACGTAGACGAACGACCCGCCGGACCAGACCGCGCCGTGGAGCGCGGCGAACTTGTTGTCGCTCGGCGGGACGCACTTCGTCATGAAGTACTCCTTCACGATGTCGGGGTGTTCCTGGACCGCGCGGTCCATGTCCATGAAGATGACACCCTTTTCCTCCCACTGCTCGCGCATGTTCTGGTAGACGATCTCGGACTCGTACTGCGCGCCCACGCCGGACAGCGCTTCACGCTCGGCTTCCGGGATGCCGAGCTTCTCGAACGTGTCCTGAATCTCGTCCGGGAGGTCCTCCCAGGACTCCGCGCCGCCCCGCGTCTCGATGTCGGGGCGGATGTAGGGAACGATCTCCTCCACGTCGAGTTCGGAGAGGTCGGGCTGGCCCGGCCAATCCGTCGGCATCGGCATCTCCTGATAGTGCTTCAACGCGCGGAGACGCCGGTCGAGCATCCACTCCGGTTCGTCCTTGTCCTCGGAGATCATGCGGATGGTCTCCTCGGTCAAGCCCTTCTCGGACTGGAACGCCGACTTCTGCTCCTTCTTGAACTCGAAGCGAGCCTCGGTGTCGGTCTCTTTTAGGTGGTCGTCTGAACTCATTGTCTAATCTTTGGCTTCGGCGGTTATCAGGCTGTCCCGTACACTTCGTCGCGCACCCAGTCGTACCCCTTGTCCTCGAGTTTCTCGGCGAGTTCGGGGCCGCCCTCCATCGCGATTTCGCCGTCCAGCATGATGTGGACCTTGTCGGGTTCGACGTAGTCGAGGATGCGCTGGTAGTGCGTAATCTGGAGGACGCCGGTGCCCTGCTCGTCGCGGAGGGCGTTGATGCCGTCCGCCACGTCCTGCAGGCGGTCGATGTCCAGACCGGAGTCGATCTCGTCGAGCACCGCGATGACGGGTTCGAGAATCGCGGCCTGCAAGACCTCGTTCTGTTTCTTCTCGCCGCCGGAGAACCCGGCGTTGAGGTAGCGCTGCGCGAACTTCTCGTCCATGTCGAGGAGTTCCATCTTCTCCTTGAGGAGCTGCTGGAACTCGGCGACGCCGATTTCGCCCTCGTCCGCGGGGCCTTCCATCGGACTGGTCTCGTAGCCCGCTTCCTCTTCCTCTTCTTCGTCTTCGTCCTCGCCGAAGACGAGTTCCTCGCGCTCTTCGAACTTCGCGTTCAGCGCGGTGCGGAGGAAGTTCGTCATCGTCACTCCCTCGATTTCGGCGGGGTACTGGAACGCGAGGAACACGCCGAGTGCGGCGCGCTCGTTCGGTTCCAGTTCGAGGAGGTCCCACTCCCGGGCGTCCTCGGGCAGTTCGTCGATTTCGGGGAAGTCCCCGTCTTCGATGGTGAGCGTGATGGAGCCCTCGGTGACTTCGTAGGCCGGGTGGCCCGCGATGACCTTCGAGGTCGTGGACTTCCCGCTGCCGTTCGGTCCCATCAGGGCGTGAATCTCCCCCGAGTTAACTTCGAGGTCGACGCCGTTGAGGATCTTCTCTCCCTCCTCCGCGACTTCCGCGTGGACGTTTTCTAACGTAAGCGTAGCCATACCTTTAGTCGTCCCTAAAAACGTGTTTGGGCCGGATAATGCTTACGCATCGCCCCGAATACGGTTTCGAAAATCGAAAATAATATTCTCGAACCGTGAAGGATCAGTCGGCCGTCGCGGGCGTTCCGTGCTCCACCGTCGTCCCGAGGAGATCCAAATATTGCGAAATCCACTCGGGGTGGTCCGGCCACGCCTGCGCCGTAACGAGGTTTCCATCAGTAACCGTCTCGTCAACCCACGAACACCCCGCGGCCTCGCACTCCGCGCGCACCGCGGGATAACTCGTCATCTGGTAGCCGTCGAGCACGCCCGCGGCCGCGAGAATCTGCGGGCCGTGACAGAGCGCCGCGACCGGTTTTTCCTCCTCGAAGAAGTGCCGGACCGTTTCGAGTACCTCGTCGTACGTCCGGAGGTACTCCGGCGCGCGCCCACCGGGAACGACGAGCCCGTCGTAATCCGCCGGGTCGACCTCGCTCATCGTCGCGTTCAGCGCGAAGTCGTGGCCGCGCTCCTCGAGGTAGGTCTGGTCGCCCCGGAAGTCGTGAATCGCCGTCTTCACGGAATCGCCTTCCTCGCGTTCGGGGCAGACGGCGTGGACCTCGTGTCCCACGGCCTGCAGTGCCTGGAACGGCACCATTATCTCGTAGTCCTCGCCGAAGTCGCCGACTATCATCAGGAGTTTCTTGCCCATGAGTTTCACCCAGTAGACAGTACGCGACCCGCGGGGATAACTCTAGGCGGCGAAAAATCGAAGCGGGGGGCCGCCGCAGAGACGGGTATGGTTCTGCCATCGCTCGACGACCGCACCGTTCTCGTGACCGGCGCGAGTTCGGGTATCGGCCGCGAAACCGTCCACGCAGTCGCCCGCGAAGGCGCGAACGTCGCGCTCGCCGCGCGCCGCGAAGAACGCCTCCGCGACATCGCCGACGAAGTCGAAGCCGAATTCGACGTGGAGACGTATGTCGTGCCGACGGACGTCACCGACGAAACCGCCGTCGACGGGATGATAGACGAAACTGTCGGCCACTTCGGGTCGCTCGACGTCCTCGTGAACAACGCCGGACTCGCGCGCGGCGGAGACGTCGCCGACCTCGGCACCGAGGAGTTCGACGTGATGATGGACACGAACTGCGCGGGCGTCTTCTACGCCACGCGCGCCGCGCTCCCCCACCTCGTCGAGAGTCGCGGGAACCTCGTGATGGTCGGGAGTTTCGCCGGCCAGTATCCCCGGCCCGCGAACCCAGTCTACGCCGCCACCAAGTGGTGGGTGCGCGGGTTCGCGGCGAGCGTGCAAGCCCAGTACGGCGACGACGGCCTCGGCGTGACGGTCGTCAACCCCACAGAGGTCCGCACCGAGTTCGGCGGCCAAGGGGACAGCGACCCGTTCAAGGAACGGTTCAGCGAGGAGGAAGCCACCGACCCCGAGGAGATAGCGGACGCCGTCGCGTTCGCCGCCCGCCACAGAGAATCAGTCCCGAACGAAATCGACCTCTATCGGCGCGACAAGTTCACCGACTGGTAGTTAGACGAAACTCCCGAGTCCGGTCTGGGTCTGCCCGCTCTTCACTTCCTCCCACGACACTCCGAGCGCTTCGAGGATGCGCTCGATGGGGCCTTTCAGGGTCTTGTCCAGCATCGTGTCCCAGTCGATTTCGAACTCCGCCGGCACCTGGTCCGCGTACTCGTAACAGATGACGTCCGGGTCGCGCTTGAATTCGGCATACAGGGGGTCGCGCTGCGGGTCCAAGTCGAGGTCGTCCTCCACGCGTAACCAGAACTCCGGTTGCACTTTCTTCAGGTAGAGGCGTTTCGGCTTCGACCCCCGCTGGAAGTTCGTGCCCAGTAGGAGGTTCGCGTACTTCGCCCCCCGGACCTGCGCGGTGTCCGTGTCGTAGTTGTCGAGGCGCTTCCCGATACCGCCCGGGATGCCGATGTCGTCGAGGTCGGCTTCGCCGTCGAGGAACTCCTCGATGACGCCGTGCACGTACTCCTCCACCTCCTCGATATCCTCGCCGTGGACGATCATCTCGATGACGCGCTTCTGGACTTCCTTCGTAATCGGCGCGATGTCCGAACGCTTGTACTCGAAGCCCGTGATGTCGATGTCGTCGACGTCCTTGCCCTCCTTCCAGACGATGTGGCCCGCATAGCGCTTCTTCTTCCCCGCCTGGAAGAACCTCCTATATAGTTTCTCGAACTCGATTTGGAAGCGGTGGTCTTCCGCGTTCAAGTCCTCGCGCGCGAAGTCGTCGTACCGACTGTTGATGTGGTCCTCTATCTCGAAGGACGCCTCGATGGCTTCCGCCTTCGAGAAATCGCTCCCGAGTTCCAGCATGACCGAGTCCGTGTCGCCGTACGCGACCTCGTGGCCGATTTCGTTCGCGGCTTTCTCGGTGAACTCGATGACGTCCCGGCCCGTGGCGGTGACGGCCGCCCCCATCTCCTTGTCGTAGAGCCGGAAGCGCTCCCACCCCAGCACGCCGTACAGGGAGTTCATGATGACCTTCACCGCGGCCTGCTGGTCGTCGTACCGCGAATAGTCAGTGCTCCCGGGGTCGTGTTGGTCCCGGAGCGCTTTCTTCTCCTCGCGCTCTTCTAAGAGTTCGTTCACCATCTCCCGGATGACGCCGTCCGGTTGTTTCCGGAAGTGGGTGCCGTTCGGCGCGACGTACGTGTCGCCGTCGTACTCGTCGGGGTCGACTTTCGTCTCGGGCGACGCGTTCGTCGTCACCATACACATCGGGTACAGCGACTTCAGGTCGAGGACGGTGACGTTCTCCTTGACGCCCGTGATGGGGTCGAACACCGCGCCGCCCTCGTAGTCCTCCGACTCCTGCTGGCCCTTCGAGGGAAGCGCGAAACTCCCGTGGACTTTGTGCAGGACGTACATGTCCACCGCGTCCCCGGGCGTCGTCGCGTCCTCGAGTTTACACCCGACGAACGCCGCGACCTCCTCCCAGAACGGGATGATGTCCTGCTTCCGGTCGATTTCCACGCAGAGTTCGACGTCGCGAACGTTGTACTCCAGCAAGCGTTCGGGGTCCTGCTCCCAGAGGTCGCCGATGTCGCCCGAGTAGCGTTCCTTCCCGACGCCGAGTTCGACCTCGCCCACTGCATCGAGTCGATAGGAGTCGAGTTCGGAGCGCTGGGTGCGCTGATAGGCGTACAGGAGGTCGAACACGACGCGGCCCTTCACGTCCGGGCCGCCCCAGCCGCCCGTCCAGACCTCGTTCACGCGGGACAATCGGTCGTAGCGCATCCCGAGTTCGTCCAACCTGTCGATGAAGTACGGCGCGTCGAAATCCTCGAAGTTCCACCCCGTGAGCACGTCGGGGTCGGTTTCGTCCACGTAGTCGAGGAAGGCTTCGAGCATCGCCTCCTCCTCGTCGAACGCGCGCACGTCGAGCGACGCATCGGACCCTTCGTCTAAGAGGTCGTAGTCCGCAAGTTCGTCGGGCGACGGGACTTCGGCGTCCGGGGCCTCGTACAGCCACGCGATGTACTCGTCACGGTAGTTGTCGTGGCTCGTGAGGCAGACGATAGGTTCCTCGCCGTCCTCCGGGAAGCCGGAGCGGTCGTCCACCTCGATGTCGAACGTGTTCACGCGCAGGGAGGCGTGCGCTTCGACGGCTTCGACTTCGCCGTGGTGGGCGACCAGCGCGCCGTCGTCTTCCGCGCGGCGCTCGGGCACCCGAAGCCCGCTGTTGACGTCCTTGTCGATGAGGAAGCGGTTCGGGAACAAAATGTCCGCCTCGTAGTGTTCGAACCGGTCGCGAATCTGGCCGACGTCGCGCGGCGTCCGCCCGTACACCTTCGTCAGTTCCTCGCCGCGGATGCTCTCGTAGCCGTCTTCGCTTCCGGTGATGACGTCGTCCTGCAGGTCGCCCTCCGAGAGACTGGCGGTGGGCGTGTAGAAGTACGGCCGGAATCCGTGGACGCGGACGTGTTCTGGCGTGTCGTCCGCGCGGCGTCCGAACACGTGGATGACCGGGCGTTCGCGGCTGCCGCTCCCCTCGACGGTGTAGTCGACTTGCGTGACGGCGATGTCGACGTGGCCGCTCGCGTCCGGGAGCGCCCCTTTCTCCGCGTCCACGATTTCGGACACCACGGGGTCGCCGTCACCGGCGACGTACCGCGCCTCCTCGTCGGGGCGAACGTCCCCCTCGTCCCCGCTCTCGGCGTTCCCGCCGAAATCCGTGAGGCTCGTCTCCTTCATTACCTCTTCCTTGGGTTCTCCCGCCTAAAAGGTCGTGCTTCAGTCCGGGGACAAAGGTTATAGTGTGGTACGACTTAGCACGATTCAGAGGTGACACACGTGTCAGACCACGCGACGACGGGTGACGATGAGCACGAGAACCACGTGCCCCAGCTGGCTGAGGGTGCCGAAGACGAACCCGCCGTGGAGTCCTACGAGACCGAGGACGGCGTCGTGTTCTACGACGCCGATAACCCGCTCGCGTGGCTCAAGGCGTCCCACGCGACGCCGCTCGGCGAGCAGCGATAACTTTTCACGCCTCCGCTTCCCAGATTCGCGCGTGTACAATCCGCTGAAACCCCAGACCGCCGTCCCCGACAGCGACGACGACGGGAACGAGGTGCCGACGGAGATACGGGCGCGCTTCTGGAAACTGGTCGCGCTCCTCAACGTCGCCATCCTCGTGTTCGCCCTCGGCGTTCTCCTCCTCGTCTTCCGCGGCGACCTCTACGTCGGCGGCGGGAGCGCGGTGGTCGGCGCGCTCATGCTCGGGTACTGCGCGATAGACTACCGACGTGCGAAAGCACGTATCGCTGAGATAAACGCAGAGCGCGCCGACTGATGCGGACAGTTCGTCACGACGGCGAGACGTACGTCCTGCTCAAGCAGTCCTCGGACAGCAGTCTCGTCCGCGACCCGGAGACCGGCCACGAGACATATCTGCCGACGGACGAATTGGAAGCCGTCGACGAACCGCCGCTCGACACGCTCGCCACCGCCGTCCCCGCGGACGTGCGCGCCGTCCTCCGCGTCACGCACAACGACCGCGCACTCGGACTGCTCCTCGACCTCCACGAGAACCCGAGAGCCGTCCGCGACATGCTCTCCCGGTACGAACTCTGCGAGAGCGACCTCCTCGGATTGCTCACGGAGTGTCGCGCCGCGGGCGTCGTCGAAGAAACCACCGTCGCGGGCGAACCCGGCTACGAACTCACCGACGTCGGCGAGACGGGAGTCGACTTCCTCCTCGATTAGGCCGCGAGCAGGTCGGTGTCGTGTTCGACGTGCGAGCGGTTCGTCGTCGAGTCCTTCTGGACGCGCACGAGGTCGTCCGCCGCGCCGAGCAGGCTCTCGTCGTGGCTCACCACGAGAATCTGCTCGACGCCGATGTCGCGCATCGACTCCACGAGTTCCACAAGCTGGGAGACGTGCCCGGAGTCGAGGAACACCGTCGGTTCGTCCAGAATCAGCGGCGGCATCGGCGCGGACCCCTCGATGCCCTCCGAGAGCAAGCGATAGATGGCGCAGCGCAGGCTGAGGTTGAACAGCGCGCGCTCGCCGCCCGAGAGCTGTTCCGGGTCGAGGCGTTCGCCGTCCTTCTGGTAGACCGTGAGTTCGTACGTTCCGTCCAACTCGATGCGGGCGTACGAGTCGTTCTGGTAGACGAGGTCGAACGTCTCGTTCAACAGGCGTTCGAGCCGACTCACGTTCCGCTGGCGGAGTTCCGAGCGGAGGTCGCCGTACAGCGTCTCGAGCGACTCGGTCTCCCCGTGGACGGCTTCGAGTTCGTCCACCGTCTCCTGTAACCCATCGCGCTCCTCGCGGAGGGCTTCGAGGCGCTCCAACTCGGATTCGACCGTGTTTATCTTCCCGACGAGCCCGTCGCGCTCCTCGCGGAGGTCCTCCAGTCTCGGTTCGACGCGTTCGAGGTAGTCTTCCGCCTCTTCGAGGCGTTCTTCGGCCGCGTCGATGCGAGACTCGTCGTACTCCGATTCGAGCGACTGCTTTCGCTCTCGGAGTTCCGCGAGACGCTCTCTGCGCTCGTCGTTCTGGTCTTCGAGGCGGTCGCGTTTCTCCGCCACCCGCTCGGCGGCGTCCGCGCGCTTCTCGCGTTCCTCGACGGCGTCCGACAGCCCGTCGAGGTGGTCGATGCGCTCGCCGAGCGACTGCTTTCGCGTCTGCAACTCTCCCAGCCGTTCGCGGCGCTCCTCGACGCGCTCCCGCGCGGCTTCGGCCTCCTCGCGTGCGTCAGTCGCTCGCTCCGCGAGGTCGACCGCTTCCTCGCGCGCGTCGTCCGCCGCCGAGCGCTTCTCGGAGACCGTCTCCCGCTTCGCGTCCGCGAGCTCTTCTTTCGACTCCCGGCGGTCTTCGAGCGTTTCGACCTCGCGCTCGGTGTCGCGGAGGTCCGCCGCGCGTTCGATGCGTTCCGCCACGTCGTCCAGTTCGGCTTCCACCTCGTCGACCGCGGATTCCACCTCCGCGACGCGCTCGCGGTCGTCTTCGATGGAATCGACGTGCGGCGACCCCTCGACGGGCTGACCGCACTCGGGACACTTCCCCTCCGCGAGCAGGGCTTCCGCGTCCTCGACCCGCGACCGCGCCGACGCCAGCTCCTCGCGGAGTTCCGTCCGCCGCTCGCGCAACTCCTCGCGTTCGGCTTCGAGTTCTTCGCGGTACTCCGCGGCGTCCCCGAACTCGACGGGCGCGTCGGCGAACGCCTCGCGCGCCGACTCGATATCGTCGGCCAAGTCGTCGAGGTCGGATTCGAGTTCGTCGAGGTCGTCGGCCGCCGATTCGGCCTCCTCGTCCAACTCTTCCGCGCGCTCGCGTCGGTCCTCGGCGCGCGACTCGAGGTCGTCGGCGCGTTCGTCGGCGGATTCGGCGTCCTTCCGGTCGCCCTCCATCCCCGCCACGACCTCCTGCACGTCGCCCTGCACGTCCTCGCGCTCGTCCGCGAGTTCGTCTCGCAACTCGACGATAGCGTCGGGGTCCGCGGTTTCGAGTTCGGTGTCCGCGAGCAGTTCGTCGACGCGTTCGTCGAGTTCGTCGACGCGCTCTCGATGCTCGCGCACGACGTCCTTGAGGTCGTCTCGCTCTCGCTCGGTCTCGCTCACCTTCTCGCGCAACTCGGAGATGGTTTCCGCGACCGAGTCGAGTTCGTCGCGTTTTTCCTCGTACTCGGAGAGCACGCGCTCTGCTTCTTCCTTCGCGGTCTTCGCGTTCTCCCGGTTCTCCTCGAAGCGCTCGATGTCGTCTTCCACGCCGCTCAACTCGGACTTGAGCGCGTTCCGCCGGTCGTGCAGGTCTTCGTCTTCGAGGGCTTCGACGTCTTCGGCGCGCTGTTCGAGCCGACTCCGGTACTCGGTGAGCACGTCCTCCACGCCGAGGCGGGCGTCACCTGCGCGCTCGCGGTAGTCTTCGAGTTTCCCGAGTTGGAGGAGGTCGTCAATCATGTCCTGGCGCTCGCCCGGGCTGGCGTTGATGAGTTTGTTCACCTCGCCCTGCCGGACGTACGCGCAGTTCACGAACGCCGACGCGTCCATCCGCAGCAAGTCCGCGACGTGCCCCTCGACGTCCGTCACGCCCTCGATGCTCCCCTGCGGCGTGGTGAGCACGCAGTCGTGGCGGCCGACCTGTCCGTCCCGGACCTTGAGTTCGCGCGAGAGTTCGTACTCGCCGCCGTCGTGGCGGAACCAGAGCGTGACTTCCATCTCCTCCGCGCCGGTGGTCACGACCTCCGCGGCCTTCCCGGAGACGGCGTCCGTCCCGTACAGCGCGAAGAAACACGCCTCCAGCAGACTCGACTTCCCGCTCCCGTTCAAGCCGTAGACGACCGTGACGCCGCGGTCGAGGCGCACATCCTCCGCGTCGTAGCACTTGAAGTTCCGGATGCGGACGCGTTCGAACTTCACTGGAACTCACCCATCGTGGTCGCGCGCTCTCCGTCTCGTTCGTCGGCGTCGTCTCTCTCGTCGGGCGCGTCGTCGACGATTTCGCGGACCCGCGATTTCACGGCGTCCCGGACGTTCGCGTCCGCCGTCTTCGACTCCCGAATCGTCTCGTCGATGTCGCGGGCGGCCTGACTCAGTCCGAGTTCGCGCACGCGCTCGCGGACGGCCTCGTCCGGGTCCGCGAAACTCACGTCCACCTCCACGTCTTCGTCTATCTCGCGTCGGTCGTTCACCCGGGTGACGAGCGCGCCCGACTCCTCGCCGAACTCCTCGATTTCGGCGGGGGTGACGCGCCCGCCTTCGCCCTCGATGGTGACGATGACGACCGCGTCCGCTACGTCCTCTTCGCGCACGCGTTCGCGGACGACCCCCGTTCCTTCATCGCCCTTCAGTTCGAGGTCGACGAACACGAAGTCGCGCGTGTCGATACCGCGGCGGGTGATGGACGCACCGTCGTCGAACGTCACGATGTTGTAGCCGCGTGGGTCGCGTTCGCTCGCGCTCGCGCGCTCTGTCGACCCGCAGTACGTCACCCACGTCCCTTCGAGGTCCGCGCTGTCGGGCGTGTGGTTGTCCCCGAGCAACACCGCGTCGAACTCGACGTTCGACTCTTCTAACACCGTCTCTATCTCCCAGTTCGCGTGCGGGAACGGTGTGAACAGGCCGTGCGAGACGAGCGCCGCGTGTTCGGTTTCGGGTGGCGAGAAGTCGTAGTCGAGGTCGTCGCGTTTCGATTCGGGGACGTAGTCGAGGCCGTAGAACGTCGTCTCACCGACTTCCGTTCCATTGGAATCGAGTCGGGTGGCGAGGCCGAGCGTCTCGAAGAGGTCGAGCCACTGGCCCTGCCGGGTGCTCTCGTGGTTTCCGACGACGGCGAGGAAGGGGATGTCCGCGTTCTTGAGTGGGCGGAGGATGTCGATGGTTTCGAGGAGGTCGGGGAGGCCGGGCTGGCGGTCGTGGTAGAGGTCGCCCGCGTGCACGACCGCGTCGACGTTCTGGTCGATGGCGTCCTCCACGACGCTCCGGAACGCGGCCGCGAAGTCCTCGCGGCGCGCGGGGGAGTGATACTGTCGATAGCCGAGATGGGTGTCCCCCGTGTGGATGACCCGAGTCATGTCCCGTGGTTGGGCGTACCGACTTATAGTTTCGCTGTTGGCTATCTGAATCGCGCCGCCACGGTGGTCGCGAAGAGGGATTCGGCGGCGAACATCGGGGCGAACGCTATCAGGCCCGCTGCTTCGAGGCCCGGGGAGGTCACGCGGCCGAGCGGCGTCATCGCGAAGAGGTACACGAGGAGGAGGATGCCGAGGTACTCGATCGCGCACACCGCGCCGGCCATGCTCCCGGTGATGACGCGCGGTTCGTAGCGGTTCGTCGTCAAGCCGAGGTAGACACCGCCGACGAATCCCGAGAACGGAAAGAGGCCCACTCCGAGGAGGAACCGGTCGAGCACCACGACGATGCAGGAGAGCGTCGCTGCGAGGAGGACTCGGTTGCGGGAACGCATACGCGCGACGTATCAAAGGGGGAGTATAACGTTTTCCACATCACGGACGGGCCTCACGTCCCGCGGTCGCGGGAACTCCCTGTTGGCCGGCTCAGACGTCGAGGTTGTAGAGGCGTTTGCGGGCGTCCGTGAAGGAGAAGCGGGATTCGACGAGGCCTTCGTCTTCGAGACGGGTGAGTGCGTAGCGGACCGTGCGGGCAGGGAGGAGCGTCTCGTCGGCGATTTCGCTCTGGGTGAGGGTGTCTTCGTACTCCAGTACTTTGGCGACGAGTTTGGCGCTCGGCGGCAGGTCGCGGACGCGTTCGAGGGTGTCGGGTTCGGCGGACTGTATCGCGCTCATACCCATCGATATAGGATGCCGGAAGATAATATCTTCGGTTCTTTCGGATTACTATAGTGCATATTGGGGTCACCCGAAGCCATTTACGAACGCCTGCCGTAGTCCGTCTGATGACCGATACCGTCGACGACGTCGACCTCCCATACGACGAGGACGCGTCCAAGCAGGAGAAGATCGAAACCCTGCAGGAACGTCTCGACGTCATCGAACAGCAGAACGAGGAGATGCGTGACGACCTCCTCGACGCGAACGCCGAGAACAACAAGTACCAGCAGAAACTCGAACGGCTCAGCCACGAGAACAAGAAACTCAAGCAGTCCCCGCTGTTCGTGGCGACCGTTCAGGAGATGAACGACAACGGCGCGATAATCAAACAGCACGGCAACAATCAGGAAGCCCTCACCGAGGTCACCGAGGAGATGCGCGAGGGCCTCGAACCGGGTGCCCGCGTCGCCGTGAACAACAGCCTCTCCATCGTCCAGCGGTTGGACGACGAGGCTGACGTCCGCGCCCGCGTGATGCAGGTCGAACAGTCGCCCGACGTCGGCTACGAGGACATCGGCGGTCTCACGGAGCAACTCCAGGAAGTGCGTGAGACGGTCGAACTCCCGATGGAGAACCCCGATATCTTCGACACCGTCGGCATCGACCCGCCGAGCGGCGTCCTCCTGCACGGCCCGCCGGGGACGGGGAAGACGATGATGGCGAAAGCCGTCGCCGCCCAGACCGACGCGACGTTCATCAAGATGGCCGGGTCCGAACTCGTCCACAAGTTCATCGGGGAGGGCGCGAAACTCGTTCGCGACCTCTTCCAGGTGGCGCGCGACCACGAACCCGCGGTCGTGTTCATCGACGAGATCGACGCCATCGCCTCGAAGCGAACCGACTCGAAGACCTCGGGCGACGCCGAGGTCCAGCGGACGATGATGCAACTCCTCTCCGAGATGGACGGCTTCTCGGAGCGCGGCGAAATCCGCATCATCGCCGCGACGAACCGCTTCGACATGCTGGACCGCGCCATCCTCCGGCCGGGCCGGTTCGACCGCCTCATCGAGGTTCCGAACCCCGACGAGGGTGGCCGGGAGAAGATCTTCCAGATTCACACGCGCGGCATGAACGTCGCGGACGACGTGGACTTCGCGCAGCTCGCCGCGGAGACCGAGGAGTGCTCGGGCGCGGAGGTCAAAGCCATCTGCACCGAAGCGGGGATGTTCGCCATCCGCGACGACAGAAACGAGGTCACGATGGACGACTTCCGGAACGCGGCGTCGAAACTCGAACACGACGACGAGGACCCCGACGTCTCCCGGACGTTCGCGTAATCGGCGACCCGCTCGTTCGCGTTTCGTCGGTCGTATTTTCGCGGTGTTTCGGTTCGATAACTCGCCGAAGCAGCCCCGATACCTGCGGTATCCGGAATGACTATGTACAGACCGTGTCTATGTACGTCACATGTCACCAAAGGTCAATCGGCGTGACGTGATTCGTGGGGCAGGTGCTGCCGGTATCGTCGGCATTGCAGGATGTTCGTCCGGCGGCGGCGACACGACGACTGAAACCACCACGAGCAGCGGCGGCGGTGGTGGAACGACGACCACGACGTCGTCGGGACAGAGCAACACCCGGACGCTCAAGCACGGCGTGTTGCTCCCGACGACGGGGGACCTCGCTGACCTCGGCGTCCCAATCAAGAACGGCGCGGTGCTTCCGGAAACGGTTCTCGAAGGTGAAACGGACTTCTCGCTCGACGTCTCCGTGCAGGACACGCAGACCGACCCGAACGCCGCACAGTCCGCGGCGCAGACGCTGCGAAACAGCGGGTATCCCGCGGTCACGGGCGCGGCGTCCTCCGAAGTGACCATCGCGGTGGCGAAGAACGTCTTCATCCCGTCGGGGATGGTCGCGTGTTCGCCCGCGAGCACGTCACCGGCGATAACGGACTTGCAGGACAACGGCCTCATCTACCGGACGCCGCCGACGGACGCCCTGCAGGGCCAGGTGCTCTCACAGGTCGCGATGGAGCGTCTCGACGCGTCGACCGCGGCGACGATGTACGTCAACAACTCGTACGGCCAACTGCTCTCCGAGTCCTTCGTGAACTCCTTCAAAGGGAGCGGCGGGTCCGTCACGAAACAGGTGTCCTTCCAGAAGGCGCAGTCCTCGTACACGTCACGGCTCGAGCAGGCGCTCGGCGACGACCCGGACATCATAGTCGTCATCGGCTACCCGGAGAGCGGCAAACAGTTGTTCAGCGACTTCTACTCCGACTTCGATTCGGACGTCCCGATTCTGGTCACGGACGGCCTCCGGTCGGCGAGTCTGCCCTCGGACATCGGGAACCCGATGGACAACGTCACGGGCACCGCGCCGCTCGCGGACGGTCCCGGCCGCGACTTCTTCAACGAGCAGTTCCAGAACGCGTACGGCGAAGAACCCGGCGTCTACACGGCCCAGGCGTTCGACGCGACGGCGGTCTGTCTGCTCGCGAACGCGGCGTCCGGCGAGAACAAGGGCGCGTCCATCGCCGGGAAGATGCAGGCGGTCGCGAACCCCGGTGGCGAGGAAGTACTCCCGTCCACGCTCGCTGACGGCCTCGACATGGCCGCAGCCGGCACCGAAATCCAGTACAAGGGCGCGTCCAGCGCCGTCGACTTCGACGAGAACGGCGACCTGAAAGCCGCGACCTACGAGTACTTCGGATTCCAGCAGGGCGGCGGTATCGAGACCATCGACACCATCCAGTTCACCGCGTAAACGACCGCGAAAAATTTCTCCGTTCTTTCAGCCGCCGAGGAACTCCTGTCTGACTTCCGGGTCCTCCAGGAGCGTGTCGCCGTCGTCCATGTAGCTGTTACTCCCCTGGACGAGGACGTACCCGCGGTCGCAGCGACGGAGCGCTTCTTTCGCGTTCTGTTCGACCATCAGCACCGAGGTGCCGTCGTCGTTGATGCGGTCGATGCGGTCGAACATCTCGTCGACGAGGTCGGGCGCGAGGCCCGCGGAAGGTTCGTCCAGCATCAAGAGCCCGGGGTCGAGCATGAGCGCCCGCCCCATCGCGAGCATCTGCTGTTGGCCGCCGGACATCGACCCGGCGCGCTGGTCTTGGCGTTCCTCCAGAATCGGGAACCGGTCGAACACGTCGTCCAATCGGTCCTGGGGGACTTCGTCGAGGATGTACGCGCCCATTTCGAGGTTCTCGCGCACGGAGAGTCCGCCGAACACGTTGTCGTTCTGGGGGACGTACCCGATGCCTTCGTGAATGATGTCCTCGGGTTCGCGGCCCTGAATCTCCGTGTCCGCGAACGTGATGGTCCCCCCCATGTAGTCGGTGAGACCGAACACGGACTTCATCACGGTCGACTTCCCCGCGCCGTTCGGCCCGACGATGGTGACGTACTCGCCGTCGCGCACGTCGAGGTCGACGCCGGAGAGCACCTGTAGGTCGCCGTAGCCGGCGTCGAGGTCGCGGACCGCGAGCAGACCACTCTCGTCGTCGGGTAAGCGGGCGTCCCGTGAGGCGGTCGCGTTCATGCGCCACCCCCGAGGTAGGCCTCGATGACCTCCTCGTTCTCCCGTATCTGTTCCGGCGGCCCCTCGTCGAGGACGCGGCCCTGATGCATGACGATGACGTGTTCGCAGTTCTCCATGATGAGGTCGATGTCGTGTTCGACGAGCAGGAACGTCAGCCCCTCCTGCTCGCGCAGTTCGTGGATGCGCTCTAAGAGTTTCTCCTCGAGCGTGGGGTTGACGCCCGCGAACGGCTCGTCGAGGAGCATCATATCGGGGTCGGTCATCAACCCACGCGCGAGTTCGAGGAGTTTCCGCTGGCCGCCGGAGAGGTTGCCGGCGCGCTCCTCCGCGAGGTGGTCGATTTCGAAGAACTCCAGGGTCTCCCACGCGTCGTCGCGCAACGCGGCTTCCTCGCGTTTCACGGTCCCGCGGAGGCCCGGGGTGACGGCGCGCGTGATGGATTCGCCCGACTGCCCACCCGGCGCGAGCATCAAGTTCTCCAAGACCGTCATCTCCTCGAGTTCGCGCGCTATCTGGAACGTCCGCACCAGCCCCCGCTGGGCGATACGGTGTGGCGTTTCGCCCGTGATTTCGTCCGAGCGGAAGTGAACGCTCCCGCCGTCCGGCGTGTGGACGCCCGTGATGCAGTTGAACGTCGTGGACTTGCCCGCGCCGTTCGGGCCGATGAGACCGGTGAGCGAGCCTTCCTCGACGGAGAACGTCACGTCGTCCACGGCGGTGATGCCGCCGAACTCCTTGTGGAGGTTCTTCACGCGCAGCGGGAGGCTGCGTGGCGTCTCCTTCGCCGCTTTCTCCGTCTCGGAGTCGTCCGACTCGGGTTCAACGTCGAGTTCCTCGTCGTTCTCGGGGATGTCCGGGTCGCTACTCATCGGACTCACCCCCGTTCTCCGCGCCGGGCCGAGTGGCGTTCGACAGCGAGACGCTGGACGCGGTCTCGGTGCGACCGCCGAGCAAGCCCTCCGGCCGACGCTGGATGAGGACGATGAGGAGAACCCCGACGAGGATGAACCGTAACGTGTCGATGTTCCCGAGGAGGAACGCGGCGAGCGGCGTCACCTTCGCGCTCGCGAGCGGCGCGACGGCGTCGATGATGTTCCCAGGGTTCCCGGAGATGGTGAACCACTGGGTCGCGAGGTCGGAGAGCATCGGCGGCGCCTCGTAGAGGAGGCTCGCGAACACTGCGCCCCCGATGATGCTACCGGTGTTCGACCCGCTGCCGCCGATGATGAGCGCGATGAACAGGTAGAACGTGAGTTCTGGCCGGAAGTTCGCGGGAACGACGGACGCCCGCGGCCCCATCGCGTACCAGACGATGCCCGCGAGCCCCATCAGTCCGCAGCCGAGCGCGAACGCGCGGACCTTGAAGTTCCGCGTGTCCTTCCCGAGGGACTGCGTCGCGATCTCGTCCTCTCGAATCGCTTTGAGCACGCGGCCGAACGGCGACTTCCCGGCGCGTTCTAAGAGCAAGTAGACGAGGAAGAGGACGACGAGTATCGCGACCGTGTAGACGATGTTGATGACGGTGATGCGGAGCAGTCCGATGGATTCACCGAAGTCGAACAGGACCTTCCCGAGCGGCGTCGGGTCGGATATCGTGCTCGCGGGGTCGGAGAGGAGGAGGGCGTTTATCGGGCTGGTCGGGAGGTTGTCGAACCCGCTCGCGCCACCCGTGATGTCGATGAATGCGGGGGAGTTCAACGTGATGCGGATGATTTCGGAGAGCGCGACGGTGACGATGGCGAGGTAGTCGGCGTCCAGTCTGAGCGCGGGGAGCGCGGCGATGAGGCCGATGACCACGGCGGCGAGGATGCCGCCGGCGATGCCGACCGGGAGCGGCAGGCCGAATCCGGGCGGACTGCCGGTGGGGCTCGCGGAGAGGATGACCGTCGCGTACGCGCCGACGGCCATGAACCCGGCGACGCCGATGTTGAACAGTCCCGCGTACCCCCACTGGAGATTCAGCGCGAGCACGGCGAGCGCGTAGACGGCGGAGAGGAACGTCACCCGGCGGAGGGTGGCGACCACGCCGTTCATCGGGTAGTGGAGGAGCGCGGTGAGCGCGTAGAACAGGATCCAGACGAACGCGAACAGCGCGAACACCTTCGCGGCGTCGCTCCGGAGCGCGTAGCGGATGGGGTCGTTCTCGCTGAGTCTCATGCGGTCTTCACCCCGCCGAAGATGCCCGAGGGGCGGAACAGGAGGATGAGTATCATCAACAGGAACGCGGTCGGCCGCGCGAACGACGCGTAGTCGCCCTGCAGCCAGACGAGCGAGACCCGGCTCGCGAGCCCGATGACGATGCCGCCCGTGATGGCGCCGTAGATGGAGCCAATTCCGCCCATGATGACGGCGGCGAAGATGAGAAGGAGGAGTCGCCAGCCGGTCTGGAACCCGAGGCCGTTCTGGGAGAGGACGAACAGGAAGCCGGCCGCGCCCGTGAGGCCCGCGCCGATGAGCCACGTGACGCGGATGACGCGCTCCGAGGGGATGCCGGTGACGCGCGCGAGGTCACGGTTGTCCGCCATCGCGCGCATCGCTTTCCCGAGTTTGGTGCGCTGGAGGAGGACGTGGAGGCCGACCATCAGGAGGAGGGCGACGACGACCAGCGTGACGTCGTGTGCGTTCACGATGACGCCGGCTATCTCCGTCTTCGGGAGGCTGTTCTGGTCGGGGATGATTCGGCGACTACTCCCGAACACGAGCGCGAGGAGGTAGCGCAGCGCGAACGCCACACCGATGGAGGCGATGAGGAGGCTGATACCGTCCGCGTTCCGCATCGGCTTGTAGACGAGGCGGTCGATGACGACGGAGAGCGCGAGCGTGAACACCACCGCGACGACGAGGCCGACGACGATGGCGAGCGGCGTCTTCAGGATGTTCGCGCCGACGTCGCCCGGGGGTGCGTGCAGCAGGACGAGGTTGACGATGTCGAGGCTGCCGAACCCGGCGATGGCGTAGACGGCCGCCCAGCCGGAGAACGCGCCCGCGGTGAGGTAGTCGCCGTGTGCGAAGTTCGCGAAGTTGAGGATGCTGTACGTCAACGAGAGGCCGATGCTCGCGAGTCCGATGACGAGTCCGATGACGAGTCCGGTCCAGAGGTACGTCGCGAGTCGACTGAACGGGAGCGTACCGCCGAGTCCGCCGGCGAGCGTCGCGTCGAGGAACGGAATCGGGATACTGAAATGTAGTATCGAAACGCCGAGGAGTTTGAGGAGGAGGTCGATGGTAAGGAGGCATATCGCCGCGGTGACGGCCGCCCCCCCGGGGCCGCTCCGCGCGAACCCCACCCCCCGTTCTACTGTCTGCCTGAGTTCCATGTTTACTATTCCCACGGTTCTCTGTGGGAGTGTATCGTAAATAAACCTCCGCTCGGGCCGATATTCCGTAGGAACGACAGGCCCGTAGTCACGCGGTGTCGCGGACGCGGGGCGCGAGCGCGCTGAGGGCGTAGTAGAGGACGACGAGCCACACCAGCGGGAAGACGAAGTACCAGGGCGACGCGACGTGCATGAACCCGCGACTGCCGAACCCGAACGACGTGACGGCGAGATACGACACGCAGATGCAGGCGACCTGTGCGAGCGCGTAGCCCGCGAGGACGCCGGGACCGTACTCTGTGCTGTCCATCAGAACGCGGTGAAGACGAGGTAGGGAACCCCGAAGAACAGGACGGTCATCGTGACGAGGACGAGTAGGTAACTCACGAGGGTTCCGGCGGCCGTCCGCCACGACGGATGGTCGAACTGAGAGAGCGTGCTCATACTCGTAGGCTGGACGGGCGGGCTATTAATTGTGTGGTCACGACGGCCGGACGGCGTCCGCGCACTCCGTGAGGAAGTCGAGGAAGGCGACGCCGGAATCGTAGTCGAGCGTGACGCCGACGCCGCCGTCCGGGTCCGGGAGGTTCACGCAGAGCGCCGGCCCGAAGACGTGGAGGCTCGGCGTCGACACCGGGAACTCGTCGTCGTCGGGGTAGGCGTCTCGTGCCGCGCGGAAGATGCGGGTGGCGTGTTTCGAGCGTCGACGGACGTCCGCCGGGACGATGCCGTCTCGGACGTAGTGTATCGTGCCGCCGCCCCCCGATTCGTACTCGAACACCGCCCGTAACTGCACGCCGGCGGTCGAATCGAGCGTGCTGAGAAGTGCGTCCACGTTCCGCTCCATCACACCGTGGATGGGGGTTGTGGACTAGAGTAACTTTCGGCCCTCAGCCCAAGATGTCACCGACTCGACGGGGTTCGCCGGAGAGGTCGGGGTTCGGTTCGATGAGCTTGATGACCTCGTGGTCGGTGACGTCCGTGTACGTCTTCCCCGTCGCGTCCTCGACGAGCGTTTTCTCCAGTCTGAACTCGGTTCCCTGATAGACGGCGTCCACGCCGTCGTCGTCGAACGAGATAGTCGTCATATCCCGTGAGAGGGTCCGCGGAAGTAAAAACGCCGCGTCACGGGGCCGACCCGTCGGAGTCGTCGAGTCTCCGCGCACGTGTTCGACTCACACACCACGAAAAAACTCATTAGGATTGCTCGAAACGTCTCTCGTATGGTGTCCGCTTCCACAGGGTCTCATCGCTTCTCGGGAGCGGACAGTGCGTTCGGCGCGTCCACGCGGGCCTCACTCGCGTGACGCGACGGGCGCGCTCACTTCGCCCGCCGGCGTTTCGTTCACAGACCACCCGATAGAGACAGATGTTTCCGGAGTACCTCGAAACCGACCGACTCGAACTGCACCGACTCGACGACTACGTGACGCCCCTCGACTACTACGAGGTGTGCGCGCACGACCCCGGTATCGACGAGGTGACTGCGTACATGCCGTGGGCGCCGCACGACTCGCCGAAGGAGACGAAGGAGTTCCTCGACGAGGTGACCGAACGCTGGGAGAACGGCGAGGGCGTCGACTACGCGCTCGTAGAGACGGAGAGCGGCGAACTCGCCGGCTGCGGCGGGTTCGGTATCGACTGGGACCGCAAGGCGGCGAGCCTCGGCTGCTGGCTCCGCAAACCCTACTGGGGGAACGGCTACTCGGGCGAACGCGCCGACGCGCTCATCGAACTCGCGTTCGAGACGCTCGACCTCGACTGCGTGGAAGTCACGCACAACGCGGAGAACGAGAAGTCGCGGCGCGCCATCGAGAAGTACGTCGAACGGAACGGCGGACAGCGCGACGGCGTCGCCCGGCACGCGCTCGCGTACGGGGACGGCTCGGTGTCGGACGAAGTCAGGTACACCGTCCTCCGCGAGGAGTACGAGGCGGCGCGCGGATAGGGTTCTCCGAGAGGCTTTTACCCCCTCCCGTCCAGTGTCGGGGTGTGTTCGGCACGGACCCTCTCGACGAACTCTCGATACCCGACGGAACGACGGTCGAAGAACACGACCTCGTGACGGACGGCGACGTCCTCGTCGGCGGACAGAGCACCGTCGAGTTCGGGGTTCGCGGCCACAACGTCGTCGCGGGCGAACGCGTCCAGTTCTCGGGAAACATCGAAGCCGAAGGCGACTGCCGTCTCGACATGTGGTGTGAAGTCGACGGCAACGTCCTCGTCGGCGAGAACGCCTACCTCGGCGAACGCGTGAACATCGACGGCCGCCTCGTCGTCGGCGGCGACCTCGACATCGGCGACGACGTGGACATCACCGAAGGCTTCGAGGCGAACGGCTGGATCGTCATCCGAAACCCGATGCCCACCATCGTCTTCTTCATGGTCTACCTCTCTCACCTCCTGCGCATCGGCGAGGAAGAAGAAGCCCAGGAACTCGTCGACGACCTCACCGCCGCAGAAGAAGCAGAACCCATCCGCATCCCGCGGAGCGCACACGTCAGCGACGACGCGTGGCGCGTCTCCACACCCGCCACCATCGGCGACGAATGCCGCCTCCACGGGAACGTCCGCGCCACCGAAATCACGGTCGGAAAAGAGAACAACCTCTTCGGCAGCCTGCGCGCACAGGGCGACATCACCGTCGGCGAAGACACGAAAGTACACGGCGACGTCACCACCCGAAACGGCGACGTCACCATCGAATCCGGCGCGCTCGTCCTCGGAAACGTCTCCGGCACGAACGTCGAAATCCAACCCGAAGCCGCCGTCGACGGCTCCATCCGCGCGAGCGGCGAAACCCGGATGGCCGGCACGACGGTCGAACGCGAACCCGAATAACACGCACACAGTCGTTCCTCCCCGCTCGTTCGTTCGGTCACGTCGGAGACGTGACCTGCTGCTCCCGCTTCACTCCGTTCAGCGGTCTCTCGTTCGGTCGAACCAACGGTTCGACCTGTTGCTCCCGCCTCGCTATCGCTCAGCGGTCTCTCGTTCGGTCACGTCTCCGACGTGACCGGCATACCGAAATATCCTAACGCCCACCACTCCCTGTCCAACGTATGTTGTCGCTCGCGCTCGCGGGGAAGCCGAACGCCGGGAAGTCCACGTTCTACACGGCGGCGACGATGGCCGAGGTCGACGTGGCGAACTATCCGTTCACGACCATCGACCCGAATCGCGGCGTCAGTCACGTCCGCACCGACTGTCCGTGTCTGGAGCGCGACGAGCGCTGCGGGAACGAACACTGCCGCGACGGCGTCCGGTTCGTCCCCATCGAACTCCTCGACGTCGCGGGGCTCGTGCCTGGCGCACACGAGGGTCGCGGCCTCGGGAATCAGTTCCTCGACGAACTCACGAACGCCGACGCCATCCTGAACGTCGTGGACGCGTCCGGCGGGACGAACGAGGAAGGCGAACCCGTCGAGGTCGGGAGTCACGACCCGATGGAGGACATCGACTTCGTGGAACGGGAGATGGACCTCTGGCTCGCCGGAATAATCGATAGAAACTGGGAGAAGGTCGAACGGCAGTCGCGGAGCCCCGGATTCGACCTGGACGACGCCATCACCGACCTCCTGACGGGATTCGGCGCGACAGAACACGACGTCGCCGCCTGCTTGCGCGAACTCGACTACCCCGAGAACCCGATGGCGTGGGGTGACGAACACCGCGAAGCGCTCGCGGAACTCGTGCGTGCGCGAACGAAACCGATCGTCGTCGTCGCGAACAAAATCGACGTCGCGCCCGAGGAGAACGTCGAGAAACTCCTGTCGCTCGACAAGCCCGTGGTTCCCGCGACCGCGCAGGGCGAACTCGCGCTCCGGCGCGGCGCGGAAGCAGGCGTCATCGACTACGACCCCGGCGACGAGTCGTTCGAAATCGTCGGCGAGATACCGGACGCCCAGCGCGACCTCCTCGACGGCCTCGCGGACACCATGGACGAGTACGGCGGCACCGGCGTCCAGCAAGCGCTCAACGAAGCCGTCTACGACCTCCTCGACCGCATCACCGCCTACCCCGTGCAGGACGCCTCGAAGTGGACGGACGGCCAGGGGAACGTCCTCCCCGACGCCCACCTCCTCCCCCGCGGCAGCACGCCGGTCGACCTCGCGTACGCCGTCCACTCCGACATCGGGGACGGCTACCTCCACGCCATCAACGCCAAGACCAGTCGGGAGGTCGGGGAGTCCTACGAACTCGACGAAGGAGACGTCATCAAAATCGTGAGCACCGCGAAGTAGTCGGACGGTCGCACGTGAACACTCTCCATCGAGGACGAACGCGCCGAAACTAGTCGTTAATTCTACATTACTCTGTTTCAGCGAGCGCTTTTCACGTCAGTTTCTGTACGTTCTCCCATGTACCTCGTCGGCAGCGACGACGGCGTGTATCGAGTATCGACTGACGGCGCGACCCAGGTGCTCGAATCGGGGCGTGTGAAGCGACTGGCGCAGTTCGACGGTGCAGGCGTGTTCGCCGCGACCGAAACCGGGCTCTACCGTCGCGACGGCGACGAGTGGGTCGGCCTCGACGTCCCCGAAGAACGCGTCTACGCGGTCGAGGTCGGGCCGGACGGCAAGCTCTACGCGGGGACGCGGCCGTCCGGCGTCTACGTCGCAGACTCCCCGGAGCATCCCGAGTGGCGGGACCTCCCGGGGTTCCGCGAAATCCCGTCTCGCGAGGACTGGCGACTCCCGCGACACGAGAACCTCGCACAGGTCCGGGACGTCCACGCGTTCGCGGACGACCGACTCCTCGTCGGCGTCGAAGTCGGCGGCGTCCACGTCAGCGACGACGCCGGTGAGACGTGGACCGAACGCCACGACGGCGTACACGACGACACGCACGAACTCCACGCGGTAACCGAAAGCGAGTACGTCTCCGCCACCGGATTCGGCCTGTTCCGCACCGACGACGCCGGGCGGTCGTGGGACCGACTGGACGACGGCTACGACCAGCGGTACTTCCGCTGCGCGCACGCCGTCGACGGCGTCGTCTACGCGTCCGCGGCGCTCGCGAACTCCTCGACGTGGGAAGACGAGGACGCGGACCCCGCGCTGTTCGCGTATCAAAACGGTGAGCTTCGGGCTGTCGACACGCCGTTCCCGACCGCAGTCGCGACCGGGCTCACGCACGACGACGGCAACCTCGTCGCCGCCACGCACCGCGGCCAACTCTTCGTGAAACGAGACGACTGGGAGCGACTGGGTTCGTTCCCGGTTTCCGAGCAGTTCACCGGCCGTTACACGCCGGTCGCCGTGGTTTAGGCGTCAGTGGTGTCGACGTTGTCGCGCACCCACTCCGCCGCCTGCGCGACCTCGTCGGGGTCCGTGCCGGTGACTTTGATGCGGTTCGGTTCGTCGCTCGCGGGATAACTCCCGACCGCGACGTCGAACGACTCGCGGAGGTCGTTCAGGGCCGCGGTGAGCGCGCCCTCCGGTGCGGGCGTGAACACGGTCTCCGACACCACGTCCCCGCCGAACTCCGATTCCACCGTCTCGAAGACGGCTTTCATCTCGCTCGGAACGCCGGGAAGGACGTACACGTCGCCCAGTCCGTCGTCCTCCACGACGGCACCGGGTGCGAGTCCTTCCGGATTGTCGAGGACGCGTGCGCCCTCCGGCACTCGCGACCACGCGTCGAAATCGAGGTCCAACTCGTACCGCGACGCCAGGTCGGGGTTTCGTTCCGCGAACGTGTTCGCCGTCGCCACCACCGCTTCCTTCGCGTCCGGGTCGACCACGAGGTCGCGGTCGATGCCGCGGGAAACGGCGTCCATCGTCACGTCGTCGGGCGTCCCGCCGAGGCCGCCAGTCACGAGCACCGCGTCGAACGCGTCACGCCACTCGCGGACGTATTCGGCGATGGTGGTCTCGTCGTCGGGGACGACGAGGACGCGCGTGACGGTCGCGCCGCGTGCGGTGATTCGCCGCGACAGCCACGACGCGTTCGTGTTCTCCGTCTCCCCGGCGAGTAGTTCGTCCCCCACGGTGAGTAACGCGATTTCCATACCTCCTCCCAATACTCGGACGGAGTAATGCGTACCGCCCGCTACGCGAACGGGTGGAGCCAGACGGCGAGCAGGAGCGCCGCGAGGAAGAGATAACATCCGCGCACGAGGAGCATCGTCGCGTGTTCGGCGTCCGCGCGGCGGGCCACGGCGGCGACGACGCCGAAGACGACCACCGACCCGGACGCGCTCGGCGGGAACACGGCGAACGCGACGAACGCGAACACGCCGACCATCCCCGCGGCCATCAGCGCGTACGCGAACCGGTGCGCGCGTCGTCGGCCCAACGCGACCGCGACGGTCCGCTTCCCGATACCGCGGTCGTACTCGTAGTCCTGCATGTCGTCAATGACTTTCACGCCGGACAAGACGACGAGGAAGATGCCCGCGAACGCGAGTGGCGTCGCGGCGAAACTCTGCGCTTGCGTGTAGTATCCGCCGACGACGGAGAGCGCGACCCCGAGCGGGTAGCCGACGGTCGCTCCGACGGGATTCGTGTCGAGGACCGGTGCGTGGAGGACCGCGAGCACCCAGCAGGGAACCGCGAGCAGCGCGGCGACGGCCCCCACGGAGACGAAGAGCGTGGCCGCAGCGACGAGAAAACCGAGCGTTCCGAGCGCGAACCCGACGGCGCACCCCGCGGGCGTGAGCGGGTGGTCGTCGTCCTCGCCGCGTACGTAGTAGTCGACGTACCCGTCTGTGACGTGCGCCGTGTACACGCTGCAGAAGACTGCCGTGGCGAACACCGCCGCGAGGCCGAGCGAGAATTCCGGGGCGAGCACCCCACCGAATACTGACGCGGCGACCGGCGGAAGCATGAACACCGGGTGTATCTGGGATGCGAGCGCCGCCATGCTACCACCCTCGTGTCGCGCCACCTCCATGAACGCGACGACGACTGCGATAGGTTTAGTTATCGCACGCGTTCCGTCGCCCGACGCATCCGCTCGATGGCTTCCTCGATGTCATCGATGCCGGTCGCGTAGGAAAGCCTCGCGTACCCGTCGCCGTACTCGCCGAACGCGCCACCCGGCACGGCGATGACGCCCTCGTCGATGACTGCGTCGACCCAGCCCTCGGGCACCTCGGGGAAGACGTAGAACGCGCCCGACGGTTTCGCTACGTCGAGGCCGATGTCGTCCAGTCCGTCGAGCAACACGTTACGGCGCTCCTCGAACGAGTCCACCATGTCACCGACGAAGTCCTGCGGGCCGGAGAGCGCGGCTTCCGCGGCGAACTGGGCGGGTGCGCTCGCACACGCTTGGACGTACTGGTGGACGCGGAGCATCCGCTCGACGCGCCGTTCGCTCGCGGCGACCCAGCCGAGCCGCCAGCCAGTCATCGAGTACGCCTTCGAACACGCGTTCACCACGACGACGTTGTCCGACTCCGCGAACTCCATCGGACTGCGGTGTTCGCCCTCGAAGACGATGTGTTCGTACACCTCGTCGCTGATGCAGAGCACGTCGTGTTCGTCCGCGATACGCGCGAACTCTCGAACGTCCTCCGTCGGGGACACCGCACCGGTCGGGTTCGCCGGGCTGTTGACGATGAACGCCGCAGTGTCCTCCGTGATGTTCTCTTCGACGGTCGCGGGGTCGAGCGTCAGGTCGTCGCGCAACGGGAGGCCGACCGGTTCGCCACCTGCGAGGTGGGTGAGCGCGTCGTAGGACACGAACCCGGGGTCGGGGAAGAGCACTTCCTCGCCCTCGTCGACGTGCGCTTCGAGCGCGAGGTGGAGGGCTTCGCTCCCGCCCGCGGTGGCGATGACGCCGTTCTCCGGCGGCCGAAAGCCGTTGTCGCGGGCGTGTTTCTCCCGAATCGCGTCGACGAGTTCGGGCGTACCGTAGTTCGACGTGTAGCCGTCGGCCGCGCCGGACTGGATGGCGTCGACTGCGGCGTCTTTCGCGTGCTGGGGCGTCGGGAAGTCGGGTTGGCCGATACCGAGGTTGATGGCGTCCTCGTCAGCGGCTTCGAACACTTTGCGGATGCCGCTGATGGAGACCGATTCGACGCGTCGGGAGAACCCTGTCATGTGTGCTCACAGGGGACGACGCGTCGTAAAAACCTACGGCTTCACGTAGGCGTAGCCCGCGGACTGACGACGGGTGAGTTCACCAACACCAGACCGCGCGGTGTCCACGCCCGCCGTGAGGTCGTCGGGCGTGTAATCCCGTCGCTCCAGCGAGTTCCGGCACGCGACGAACGTCACACCGTCGTCGACGAGGTCGGCTACTCGCTCCTCGTGTTCACCGTCCGCGAGGAGGAGGCGGACGCCGCTCGCGTTCGCCACGACGACCACGTCGTCCACGTCGACGGTGTCGTCCGCGAGGAGGTTCGCGGCGTTCGCGAGGACGTGTTCGTGCTCCGCCGGGTCGGAGTGATGGAAGACAGTCCGCATACGTCCGTCTACGGCCGTTCGACGCAAGAATGCTATCGCTACTCGGCTCTGGGGGCTTCCAGGTGGCGACGTTTTCCTCGCCGTGTCGGCGTCACCGCCGATTTCGCGCTCCGACACGGGACCGTGCTTAAACCATACCCCCGACTGGTCCCGTTTCCGTACTTGAACGTTCGTGCGAACTGGAGCCGCCCGAGGAAGAGGGTACTCGCGCGAAGCGCGAGTTTCGCCGCGCGAACGTAGTGAGCGCGGGGTTTTTGGCGAAGATTTTTGCCGTGAGTGGTTAGCGCGAAGCGCTAACCCGAACGGGAAAAAGGTTCATTGGAACATCCGCATCGGCTGGGCTTGGCTGGATTCTTCTTCGCTTGCTTGTTGCATGCGTTGGGCGAGTTTTTCTTTCTGTTCGCGGATTTCTTCGGCGCGTTCGGTGAGTTCGCTGGTGTCGACGTCGACGTCGACGACGGGGGCGATACCGTCTTTGATGAGTTGGTTGGCGGCGGCGGGGTCGGGGAACTGGGGGTCGCTTTCGACGACCAGTCCGACGGAGTCGAGGCCGGTTTCGCTGGCGCGGTTGATGAGCGCGCCGGTGGGGCCGCCGACGACGCCGCGTTCGGGTGGGGTGTCGACGCCGTGTTCGTCGAGGACGCCGGCGGCGTTGCCGGTGGCGATGCCGTACACCTCGGGGACGGCGTCGGATTGTTCGACGGGGAGGCCGCTGAGGTAGACGGGGGTCGCGCCGAAGTCGGTGAGCCAGTTGGTCACGCCGTCCGCGAAGTCCGCGGCGGCGGTGCGGGAGACCGGGACGTCGCTCTGGAGCGCGAGCAGGTCGCGGTCCTCGTCGGCGTAGATGCGAACGGGTGGCTGGACGCCTCGCTCACCTTCGTCGTAGATGGCGACCTGCGGGATGCCCTCGGCGTCGACGCTCGCGAAGTACGTCATGTCGAACTGGTCGACGAGGAGGTCCGTGGCGATCTTCCCGACCAGTCCGACGCCCGGCAGCCCCTCGACCAGCATCGGTTCGTCGAGTTCGAGGTCGGCTTTCACCTGAATGCGCGTCATACGCGAATGGAGTCGCGGCGGCTACATAATTCGTGGGGCGTGCGCTCACTATCGACAGAACCGACTCGAATCGATATCTCCCCGTCTGTCGAACCGCTCGAATAGAGACGAAACGCATTACCGCACGTTCCCCCAAGACGGGTGTAATGGAGGCTTTGCGGCGGTACGAACCGCTCGTCGACGATTTCGAGGCGTTCCGCGACGCGTGTGAGCGCCCGCTCCCGACGGTCGTTCGCGCGAGCACCATCAAGGGGGACGTGGAGCGAGCGGTCAGGGCGTTCGAGGACGCCGGGATCGAGGTGACGCGGCGCGACTGGAACCCGCGAATTCTCGAAGTCGACACGGAGAAACCGGGGAACACGTGGCCGTACTTCCATGGGTGGGTGCACGGTCAGGAGGAGGTGTCCGCGATTCCGGCGCGCATCCTCGACCCGCAGCCCGACGAGGCGGTGTGGGACACGTGCGCCGCTCCCGGCGGGAAGTCCACGCAGCTCGCGGACCTGATGGACGACTCCGGTCTGGTGGTGGCGAACGACGACAACCTCGGACGGCTGTCGGCGCTCCGCGGGAACGCCGATAGGTTAGGGGTTACGTCGCTCGCGGTGACCAACGAGGACGCGCGTCGATTCGACCCGAGCGCCGTCGACGTAGACGAGTTCGACCGCGTCCTCGTGGACGCGCCGTGTACGTGTGAGGGAACGGTGCGGAAGAACCCCGACGCGCTGGACGGTGCGAGTCCGGCCGCGAGTCGGAACCTCGGCCGTCTGCAGGCGGACATTCTGCGGCGCGCCGTCGAACTCACGAAACCCGGCGGCGGCGTCGTGTACTCGACGTGCACGTTCGCGCCCGAGGAGAACGAAGCCGTCGTCGACGCGGTTCTCGGGGAGTTCGACGACCTCTCGATAGAGCCGTTCGACATCGACCTCGTTCACGACGACGGCCTCACGGAGTGGGACGGGGAAACGTACGACGAGTCGCTCGCGCACGCGAAACGCTTCTACCCGCACCAGAACGACACGGGCGGCTTCTTCACGGTGAAACTACGAGCATGAGAGCGAATCGAAGCGACCAGTTCGACCGCCTTCCGGCGACCGCGGACGACCGCGAAGTCGAGGGGCGGCCGACCCGGACGGCGGTGGTTGAGTGGTGGACCGAACGGTTCGGCGTCCCCGAATCGACGTTCGCGGACTACACGTTCTGGGAGAAGGGCGCGGGCCGCGTGTGGGCGCTCCCTGCCGACCCCGACCCGCCGATTCCCGTCGAAGCCCTCGGGTTGAACGTCCTCCGCACCCGCCAGGAACACTGGAAACCCACCACGTCCGGCGTCCAGCGGTTCTGTCAGGACGCGACCCGGAACGTGGTCGAACTCGACGACGACGAAGCTGAACGGTTCGTCGCGGGCGACGACCAGGAGGTCGACTGGGACGGCGACTGGGGCTACCTCGTCGCCGCCCACGAAATCGGCGGCGGCCTCGAACCCATCGGCGTCGGCCTGTTCACGTACGGCACCCTCCAGTCGATGGTTCCGAAGGGGAGTCGAGTCGAGTTCTAGCGTTCTTCGAGCGTTCCGCCGCTCAATCCGTCCCACGCGACCCGATAGCCGAGTTCGGAGAGCGCGGCGCTCGAATCCGACAGGCCGCGCGCTTCGAGCACGTCCTCCGCGTCTGAGAGCGACATCCCGGCGTCGAGTTCGTCGCGGAGCGCGTCGAGGACGCGCGGGCGGACGAGCGTTCTGCCGACGCGCACGTGGTCGGGGAACGAAACGTTCTCGATGGCCGCCTCGCTCACGCTGTACTCTGCGGCGAGCGCTTCGAGCGTCACCACGTCGGCGTCGGGAGCGAGTTCGTCGGGCAGCGTTTCAGCGGCGGTAGCGACGAGTTCGTCCTCGTACTCGCGGAGCGCGCGCACCACGTCCTTCACGCGCACCGACCCCCTGTACGGTATCGCGCGGTGGTCCCGCACCTCGATTTCCTCGCCCGCGCCGAGCGACTCGTCTACCGCGACGAGCAGTTCTTCCTCGACTGAGTCGAGTTGGGCGAGTTTCTTCTCGACGTACTCGGGCGTCCAGAACCCCATGATTTCGAAGTAGACGCGGAAGTCGGCGTGGGCGTACTCGAACGCGAAATCGGGTATCATCACGTACTCGCCCGCGTCGAGCGCGTCGGGTTCGCGGACGAGGCCCCAGTCCAAATCGAGGGACGTGAACCGCGTCGCGAACTCGCGTTCGACGTCGCTGTCGAACGAGACGTCCGTAACTGGTTCGGCGTCCGGTGAGGTGAGGGGGTCGGCGTCGGAGAGCACCATCTCGCGTTCGGTCCCGCGGTCGTCGATGGTCGCGCGGAGCGTCCACGACTCGGCGTCCACGACGTGCCGGAGGACGCGCGCGAATCGAGTGCCGTACCGCCGCGTCGCCCGAAAGAGCGCGTCCGGGCCCGTGAGAACGACCTCCCGACCGCTGTCGGTCTTGTGAATCTCGTACAGCAGACCGAGTCGTTTTATCGAGGAGACGAGGCTCCGGGGGTCGCTCGTCTCCACCCGGACTTCGGTCGCGTCGAAGAGCGCGGTCTGTGCGAGCGAAACGTTGTACTGCGCCACCAGTTCCGCGGGCGTCCACCGCGCCTCGACGGCGTCGAGTACCTGCCGCGAGTCGCGGTCCGCGTACAGCGCATCCGCTACCTCGTCCGGCGTGGCGTCGAGATGGTCGCCCGCACGCGCGAGGGCTTCGTCGCGCTCCGCGTTCGTGACGACGCCGACGGCCTCCGCTTCGCGGAACGCGACCTCTCGCGCCCGCTCCGGACGGACTGCCGCTCGCGTCTCGAACTCGCAGTCGCGTTCGACCAGCGACGAGAACCCCCGTACGAGTTTGAAGTCGTCCGCATCCCGTTCGAGGTCGGTGAGCGCGTCGTCGAGGACCTCCCGCGTCTCCCCGATGTGTCCCTGGAACGTCCCGATGACGCGCGCCGCGAGACGGACGTCGCCGTCGTCGGCGAACTCGGGGCGGTAGCCGCCGCCCCGGCGGGAGACGCGGAGGAGGTCCTTCGTGAGCACACCCGGAGTAGGCGGCGGCCGCGTAAAAGCCTGACAGAAAGTATTTCCCCCCGGGATAGAACGTCCACGTATGAAGCGACGCGCGGTCCTCCGCGGTACCGGAACGCTCCTCGCCGTCGGCGCGGTCGCCGGGTGCACGGGCGGCGGGGGGACGGAGTTCTCCCTCTCGGTCTCGAACACGGAAATCGCGGAGACGGACGACGGCTACGTCGCCGCGGACGTGACGGTGACGAACACCGGCGACACCTCACAGTCCGGCATTCTCTACGTGAACGCCGACCTCAACGGCGAGAAATCCGTGGAAGTGCGGCAGGTGACGATGGACGCTCACTCGACGGCCATCCGCACCATCGCCTACGACACGAAGTACGACGACGTGAAATCGTTCAGTCCGTCCGCGACCGTCCGCCCCACCGAAGACGATTAACGACGCCGCGCCGCGACCCGTTCTTCCGCCGTGTCCTCGGAGACGAGTTCGTAGAGGAGCGCGCGCCCGCCGTCTTCTTTCGGGCGGAGTATTCGTCCCAATCGCTGCGTGAATTCGCGTTCGCTCCCGCTCCCGGCGAACACGACGGCGACGTTCGCGTCCGGCACGTCCACGCCCTCGTCGAGGACGTTCGCCGTCACGATTCGGGAGTAGTCTCCGCGGCGGAACCGGTCGAGGACGCGTCGGCGCTCCTTCGCGCCGGTCTCGTGCGTGATGGCGGGGAGGAGGTAGCGCTCGCTCAACCGATACACGAGGTCGGTCGACGCCGTGAACACGATAATCCGGTCGCCGCGGTGGCGGTCCAGAATCCCCTCCAACTCCCGCACCTTGTTCTCCGATTCCTGGACGATGGTGCGAGCGCGCTGTTTCGCGAGTAACGCTTCTCGTGCGCGCGGGTCGGTTCCGGAGCGCTTGACGAGTTCCTGGTAGTCGCTGCCGGAGCGAAACTGGATGTTCGCGGACTGCACGTAGTCGGTGAACGTCCCCTGTGCGTCCTCGTAGCGTTCGCGTTCCTCGTCGGTCAAGGGGACCGACCGGCGCTTGATGTCGTAGTCCGCGAGGTGGGTTCCCGCCAGGTCGTCCGCGGAGAGACGGTAGACGACCGGTCCCACGAGTTCCTCGATGGCCTCGTGTTCGCCGTCCGGGCGCTCGAACGTCGCGGTGAGGCCGAGACGCGCGGGCGCGGCGAACAGCCGTCCGATGTCGCGGTAGCCTTCCCCGCCGAGGTGGTGGACTTCGTCCAGCACGAGTAATCGAAAGCGGTCGCCGAGTTCGTCCGCGCGCAGGTAGGCGGAGTCGTAGGTCGCCACGGTCAGGTTCTCGACCACCTGTTCGCCGCCGCCAAGTTGGCCCACCGGGACGTCGAATTCGGTTTCGAGTTCCTCGCGCCACTGCACGAGCAGGTCGATGGTGGGAACGACAACGAGCGCGCTCCGCCCCACGGATTCGATGGCCTTCACGCCGATGACGGTCTTCCCGCTCCCGGTCGGGAGTTCGAGGACGCCTCTCGTGCGGTTCTCACGCCACGCGTCGAGCGCCTCACGCTGGTAGTCGCGGAGTTCGTAGGCGGAGTCGACGGGGAGGGACGAATCCCTGAGTACGTCGTCCTCGTACGGCACGCCCGCGTCGTCGAGTGCGTCCCGAATGGACGCGTAGCGGAAGGCGGGCGCGCGGCCGGTGTCGGTGCGCGCGTCGTACTCGACGCCCGGCAAGTCGACGGAGTCCGCGCCCTCGACCCGGACCGTGCCGTCCTCGAACGAGAGGCGAATCACGGCGTCGGGTAAGCGGGGAACGCCTATTTACTCCTCGGACTCCGCGGCGCTCACGGAGACGGCGATGGCGACGCCGATTCCGACGCCGAGCGCGAACCCGATGACGTAGTTATCGAGCGCGACGCCGAGTGCGATACCTGTCCCTACGGCGAGCGCGATGCCCGCACCGATACCCGTACTCGTGAACGCGAAGTCGTCTTCTGCCACGCTCCGAGATGGCGGGCGGGACGAATAACCGTTCGGGCGGGCCGCACGTCCCATCGTCAATGCGCCCATTGCACACGACGCGTAGCTATTTCAGTGAGCGCGCAGAACCGACGGAGCGATGACTGCGACGAGTCTCGGAGACCACGTCCGCGCGGGCCGGTGGGACGCGGTGGCCGGCGTCGCCGGGTTCGTGGCCGTGCTCGCCGCGGGCTACTACTACAATCTCACGTTCGTCCAGCTGGGGCTCATCGACCTCGGGACGCGCGTCGTCGGCCTCTCACACGGCACCGTCTCGGTGGGGATGGCGGGGTTCGCGCTCGGCGCGTTCGCGTGCGCGGTCGTCGCCGGCGTCGTCCTCGACCGGCGAAACGGCGGCGCGTCGCTCGCCACGAAGGTGCGCGTGCTCGGCGTCGTGGTCGCCGCGCAGTGGGTGTTGACGGCGCTCGCCCCCCGCGTGGCGACGTGGAACGAGTACGTCGCGTGGCTCGCGGTTTGCGCGGCGGCTATCGGCGTCGGCATGCCGGTGACGTTCGCGCTCGCCGTCGACCTCGTCCCGGTCCCCGACCGGGGGTACGTCGCCGCCGTCGCGGCGGGACTCGCGTTCTTCGCGGCCGCCGTCTACCCGATGAACTGGCGCATCGAGGAGTTCGCGGGCGTGCTCGTCCCCGTGATGGCTCCCGGCGTGCTCCTGTTCGCGGCACTCGCGTCCGGACGAACCGGCGTTCTGAACCGGCTCGCTCGCCACGCGGACGAGCACGCCGTCGGCCGGTTCTGTCGGCCCGACAGCGTCTCGACGTGGAGCGCGACGTTCTGGCTGCTCGTCGCGCTGATGTTCGGCGCGTTCTTCGTGGACAGCCTCGGGTTCCTGCGCATCGTCGAGACGCCCGTCCTCGTCCAGTCGTCGTGGCAGTCGCCGGATATCGGCGTGCGCGTGTTCATCGGCGTGACGCACGTGGTCGCCGCGCTCGCGGCCGGCGTGCTGTACGCCAACTTCGGGCGGCGCGCGCTCTTCCTCTGGGTGTTCGGCGTGTTCGCGTTCACGCACCTGCTCTACTCGTACGACGTCCGCGCCACCGCGGGAACACCGGCACTCCTCCTTCCGGGCGCGTACGCGACGGCGGTGAGTTTCTACACGACGCTGAACTTCGCGCTCTGGCCCGACCTCTCCACGCCGTCGACCGCGTGCACGCACGCGGCCCTCGGCGTGGGGGTCGCGGGGTGGCTCGCGACCTTCCTCAGCACCGCGCTCGCGCTCTACTCCACCGCGAACGAGATACCGCTCGCCGACCACCTCTCGCTCGTGAACGCGCTCGCCCTCCTGCTGTTCGTCGGTTTCGGCGTCGCGCTCTACCTTCGACGAGTCGTCCGTCAGTGGAGGGCGGTAGCGTGAACGCCGAATCCATCCCGCTCCTTCTCGTCGCGCTGCTCCTCGCGTCCGCGGGCGGCGCGCAGACCGCGCAGGTCGTGATGGACGGCGGCCACGAACTCTCAGGGACGTCCGGTGCCGTCGTCGTCGCAGGCGGCGACGTCACGATTCCCGAGAACGCCACCGTCGACGGCCCGCTTTACGTCGCCGGCGGGGACCTCCACGTGAACGGCACCGTAGACGGGGACGTGACGGTGCTCGACGGACGCGCCTCGATAGCGTCGACAGCGGCCGTGACCGGCGCGCTCGAACAGTACGGCGGGTCGGTGACAATCTCGCAGGGCGGCGTCGTCGACCGGCGTAGCGACCTCCCGGTGTTCCCGGAGCGCACGCTCTGGGACACGCTCGAATTCGCGCTCGTGGAAGCGGTGGCCTTCGGGCTCGCGGGACTGTTGCTCGGCGGCCGCCTCGCGGGCGCGCTGTCCATCGTCGGGGACGCCGCGACCGGTCATCCGATAGTCTCCGCGACGGTCGGAACGCTCGTCGGCGTCACCTCGCTCGCCGTCGCCGTGTTCATGGCGTTCACGCTCGTCCTGCTCCCGGTCGCCGTCGTCGGATTACTCGGCGTGGGACTCGTCGCCGCGTACGGCGTGCTCTCGCTCGGATTCGTCGTCGGGCGACGCTTCGACTTCGCCTCCACGGCGCGCGAAACGGCGGTCGGGGCCGCGCTCGTGATGATCGGCCTCAGAGCCGTCGGCTTCGTCCCGTGGGTCAGCGCGCTCGTTCCGTTGCTCGTCATCGCCGCCGGGTTCGGTGCCGCGCTCGTCACGTATCTCGGAACGAGTCACTTCGAACCGCCGACGATACCCTCGCTGTCGGGCGAGTGACCCCGCTGCGTTCACCGAAACGACTGTGAGAACGCGACAGCGAAAGAGACGCCCATCGCGAGGCCGACCGACGCCCAGAGTACGAGTTCACCCGTTCCAACGCCGATTGCCGCCCCCGCGCCGAGCCCGACGAGCAGGCCAACTGCGGTGCCGAGCGGCGTGAAGACGGTGCCGGTGTCGTCCATACGAGAGAGGAGGCGCGTCCCGTATAGGCGTTTTTCGAGACGTCATCTGAAATCCTTATACGCGAGCGTGGACCAATCACGGGGTATGAGCGAGGACGCTATCGAGACCGATGGGGAAGACGGGGCGGAGGACGCCCCGGAGCCGACGCTCGCAGCGCGCGTGGCGGAGTACGACGAAGCGCTCGCGAGCGAGGTCGAGGCGATCGACGCGGAGAACGTCGAGTTGCGCGCGGAGGTCGAGGAACTCCGCGCGGAGCGCGACGAGTTGGACGAGCGCGTCAAGCGCGTACAGGCGGACTTCCAGAACTACAAGAAGCGCGCGAAAAAGCGCCAAGAACAGATCGAGGAGCGCGCGACCGAGGACCTCGTCGAACGCCTGCTCTCGGTGCGCGACGATCTCTCGCGTGCGCTCTCGGAGGAGACGGAGGACGTCGACGCGCTCCGGGAAGGGGTGGAGATGACGGTCGCGGAGTTCGACCGCGTGCTGGACGCCGAGGGCGTCGAGGAGATAGCGCCCGAACCAGGGACGGAGACGGACGCGAACCGCCACGAAGTGATGATGCGGGTAGAGGCCGACGAGGAACCGGGAACCGTCGTGGACGTGTACCGGTCCGGCTACGAGATGGGTGGGAAGGTGCTACGGCCGGCACAGGTCACGGTCGCGGACGAGTAGCCTACCGCTTCAACATAAAAGTGTCCGTCCACGGGCCGGTGTACGGCCCGAAACGCGCGTTTTCGAGGGATAGGGCGGTCGTGTGAGACGGTCACACTAGCAAGGTTTAAACGAAACGCGTGGCTTATTCGCTACCAAGATGGCTAGCGAGAAGATTCTCGGTATCGACCTCGGTACCACGAACAGCGCGTTCGCCGTGATGGAGGGAGGGGAGCCCGAAATCATCGTGAACGCGGAAGGCGACCGCACCACCCCGTCGGTCGTCGCGTTCGACGAGGGAGAACGCATCATCGGCAAACCCGCGAAGAACCAGGCCGTCCAGAACCCCGAGCAGACGGTGGCGTCCATCAAGCGCCACATGGGCGAGGACGACTACACCGTCGAACTCGACGGCGAGGAGTACACGCCGGAGCAGGTGTCGGCGATGATCCTCCAGAAGATAAAACGCGACGCCGAAGACTACCTCGGCGACGACGTCGAGAAAGCCGTCATCACGGTGCCCGCGTACTTCAACGACCGCCAGCGCCAGGCGACCAAGGACGCCGGCGAGATCGCGGGCTTCGAGGTCGAACGCATCATCAACGAACCCACCGCCGCGTCCATGGCGTACGGGTTCAACGAGGGCGACGAGAAGACGATTCTCGTCTACGACCTCGGTGGCGGGACGTTCGACGTCTCGATTCTGGAGATGGCCGAAGGCTACCACGAAGTCCTCGCGACCAACGGTGACAACGACCTCGGTGGCGACGACTGGGACGAGGCCATCATCGACTACCTCGCCGACGAGTTCGAGGACGAACACGGAATCGACCTCCGCGAGGACCGCCAGAGCCTCCAGCGCCTCAAGGACGCCGCCGAGGAAGCGAAGATAGAGCTCTCCTCGCGCAAGGAGACGACCATTAACCTCCCGTTCATCACGGCGACCGACTCCGGTCCCGTCCACCTCGAACAGGACCTCACGCGCGCGAAGTTCGAATCCCTCACGTCGGACCTCATCCAGCGCACGGTCGAGCCGACGGAGCAGGCGCTCGCGGACGCCGACCTCACCAAGGGCGACATCGACGAGGTCGTCCTCGTCGGCGGGTCCACCCGGATGCCGCAGGTCCAGGAGCAGGTCGAAGAACTCGCCGGCCAAGAGCCGAAGAAGAACGTCAATCCCGACGAAGCCGTCGCGCTCGGCGCGGCCGTGCAGGGCGGCGTGCTCTCCGGCGAAGTCGACGACATCGTCCTGCTCGACGTCACGCCCCTGAGCCTCGGTATCGAGGTGAAGGGCGGTCTGTTCGAACGCCTCATCGAGAAGAACACCACTATTCCGACGGAGGCGTCGAAGGTGTTCACCACCGCGGCGGACAACCAGACGTCCGTCCAGATTCGCGTCTTCCAGGGTGAACGCGAAATCGCCGAGGAGAACGAACTACTGGGCGCGTTCCAGCTCTCCGGCATCCCGCCTGCGCCCGCCGGCACACCCCAGATCGAGGTGACGTTCAACATCGACGCCGACGGTATCGTGAACGTCGAAGCCGAAGACCAGGGGTCGGGGAACAAGGAGGACATCACCATCGAAGGTGGTGCCGGCCTCAGCGACGACGAGATCGAGCGGATGCAGCAGGAAGCAGAGGAACACGAAGAAGAAGACGAGAAGCGCCGCGAACACATCGAGGCGCGCAACTCCGCGGAATCCGCGGTTCAGCGCGCGAACACGATGCTGGAGGAGAACGAGGAACTCGTGGACGACGACACCCGCGAGGAAGTCGAGGCCGCCATCGAGGACCTCGAAGCGGTGCTCGAAGACGAGGACGCGTCCACCGAAGATCTCGAAGCCGAGACCGAGAACCTCACCGAGACCCTCCAAGAAATCGGGAAACAGGCCTACCAGCAACAGCAGGCGCAGGCCGGTGCCGCGGGCGGTGCGGGCGGCATGGGTGGAATGGGCGGCATGGGCGGTCAGGCCGGCCCCGGTGGCATGGACGCGGACGGCGACGGCGAGGACTTCGTCGACGCCGACTTCGAGGATGTAGCGGACGACGACGACGAGGACAACTAACCGGCCCCGCTTTCGCCAGCATCGATGACTGAGAGCTACTACGACGTGCTCGGGGTGAGTCGGGACGCCGACGAATCCGAGATAAAGCAGGCGTACCGCAAACAGGTAAAGCAGTATCACCCCGACGTCAGCGACGACCCGGACGCAGAAGAGAAGTTCAAGAAACTCCAGAAAGCGAAGGAAGTCCTGACGGACGACGAGAAGCGCCAGGCCTACGACCAACTCGGCCACGAGCGGTTCACGGAAGCCGAGAAACACGGCGGCTTCGACCAGGGCGGAGCCGGCGGGATGGGCGGCATGGGTGGCGCTGGCGGGCCGTTCGGCGGCCAAGGCGGTGCTGGCGGGATGGGCGACATCTTCGACCAGTTCTTCGGCGGGATGAGCGGCCAGGGCCGCGGCGGCCCACAGCCCGGCCAAGACCTCCGCACCCGCCTCAAAATCGACTTAGAGGACGCCTACGAGGGCGTCGAGAAACAGGTGACCGTTCGGCGGCCCGAACGCTGCCCGGACTGCGACGGCTCCGGCCACCCCGAAGACGCGGACGTTCGCACGTGCCCCGAGTGTAACGGGCAGGGTCAGACGACGCGCACCCAACAGACGCCGCTCGGCCGCGTCCAACAGACCCAGACCTGTCGGCGCTGCGGCGGCGAAGGCGAACTGTACAGCGAGAACTGCTCGACGTGCTCCGGACAGGGTGAAGTCCAGCGCGAAGCCACGCTCACCGTCTCCGTCCCCGCCGGCATCCAGAGCGGTCAGACCCTCCGCATGGACGGCGAAGGCGCACCCGGCGACCGCGGCGCGCGGAACGGTGACCTCCTCATCGAAGTCACCGTCGAAGACCACCCCGACTTCGAACGCGACGGCGACGACCTCCACCACCGCCACGCCATCAGCTTCCCCCAAGCCGTCTTCGGCGACACCGTCACGATACCCACCGTCACCGGCGAAGCCGAATTCGACGTCCCCACCGGCACCCAGAGCGGCGAACGCTTCCGCCTCAAAGGCAAAGGGATGCCCCACCTCCGCGGCCGCGGCCACGGCGACCTCTACGTCACCGTCCAAGTCGTCACCCCCGAAAGCCTCAACGAAGAACAACGCGACGCCCTCGAAGCCTTCGCCGAAGCCGGCGGCGAAGAAATCGACGTCGACCAGGGCTTCTTCGAGAAACTCAGAAGTTCCTTCTAGCCCACCTTTTTCCGCCTGGGGGGTCGCTGACGCGACCCCCGGCGCAAAAACCTGGAGGGAAAAAGCCGCGAGCGCCGATGGCGCTCGCGGAGAACGACGCGCTCCGCGCGTCGATGCAGGTCCGTGAGCCAAACTGCTCCCGCGAACGTTCAAATACCATCACGGGGCCAATCGGCGGTATGACGTGACGGTCACCGTACACGGAGTTCACGAAATACATCGACCGTCCGTGTACGAATCGTCTAGGAAGATGTGCAAGCCCCAAGTGCGTTGGTTTAACCAAGAGTAGCGACTTCGTCTGGGTATGGAGACGTTGTACGACCTCGTGAACGACCTGCCGGAGTCGGCGGAACTCCGCGCGCCGCCCCGCGAGTACAACCGCCGCGAACTCCGGCAGACGGCGTTCAAGACGGGGAACTTTCTCAGCCACCGCGGCGTCCACAAGGGCGCGACGGTCGCGGTCGCCGACGACAACGCCCCAGAAGCCGTGCTCGCGTTCCTCGGCGCGACGCTGCTCGGCGGGCGCGTCCGGTTCGCCGCGACGGGCGAAGTCGACGCCCGCGCGTACGTCGCGCCGACCCACACGCTGAGCGACGTGTCGCTTCCGGCGGGCGGCCAGTACGTCGGATACGGCGACCGCCCCAACGACCCCAACCACGCTCACTTTGAACGCGACGTGTGGAGCGAAAACCCCGCGTTCCCGCCCGCGAGGTTCGACGGCGACACCCCCGCGCTCGTCACGGAGAGCGACGCGTACACGCACGCCCACCTGCTCGCCGCCGCGCGAACCGTCGAGTACGACGCGGACGACGTCGTCGCTGTCCGCGCGCCACTCGCAGAACCGGGGACTGTCGTGTCGGGCGTCGTCGCGCCCCTGCTCGCGGGTGCGGCGATTCTGCTCCCGAGCGACGACGCGACCGGAACCGTCGCGGTCACGACCGACGACGATGCGCCCGAGGACCGCACGGTCTCCCCGAGCAAGGTTTCGGAACGACTATAGTTCGGCTGCGAATCGGTGTGAGTCCATGTCCGAGAGAGACTGGCGGGACATCCGACCCGTCGCGCTCGGTGTCGTCCGCCGTGACGACGAGGTCCTGCTCGCGCGTCACGTCGACCCGCAGACGGACGAGGAGTTCTACCGCCCGCTCGGCGGCGGATTCGACTTCGGTGAACACAGCCGCGACGCGGTCGTCCGCGAGTTCGGCGAGGAACTCGGCGTCGACTTCCGGGTCGAACGCCACCTCGCCACCCGGGAGCGCGTCTTCGAGTTCGACGGCAACCCGGGTCACGAAATCTGGCAGGTCTACGAGGGCACCATCGCCGAGTCGTGGCCGTACGAACGCGACGAGTTCGAGGGAGAAGAACCGGAACTCGACGAGACGTTCCCCGTCGAGTGGGTCGACATCGAGACATTGTCCGACCGCGTGGTGTATCCGGACGACCTCGCGGCGTTGCTCTAGCGGGCTTCCTTGAGTTTCGCGAGCGCGTCCGGGTTCTCGATGCTGGAGAGGTCGCCGATGTCCTCGCCGGTGTACGCGCCCTCGATGGCGCGCCGAATTATTTTCCCGGACTGCGTCTTCGGGAACTCGTCGACGAACAGTATCTCGCGGGGTTTGAACGGCTTCCCGAGTTCGTCGCCGACCTGCTCGCGGAGTTCCTCGCGGAGCGCGTCCGAGACGTCGTAGCCCTCGTCGAGGATGACGTACGCGACGACGGCTTCGCCGGTGGTGTCGTCGGGGACGCCGACCGCGGCCGCCTGATTCACGGCTGCGTGGTCGATGAGCGCGCCCTCGACTTCGGCGGGCCCGACCTTCCGCCCGGCGACGTTGAGCGCGTCGTCCGCGCGACCGTGCAGGAACCAGAACCCGTCCTCGTCCTTTTGGGCCCAGTCGCCGTGGTCCCAGAGCGGCGGGTCTTCGAAACTGCTCCAGTACTCCTCGAGGTAGCGCTCGTCGCCGCTCCAGAGGCTCTTGGTCATCGAAGGGCACGACGAGCGCGCGACGAGGAAGCCACGTTCGTGGGTGTCCGCGACCGATTCGCCTTGGCTGTTCACGATGTCGATGTCCATCCCGAGACCGGGGCCGCCGAGCGTGCAGGGTTTGAGCGACTGGATGGGCAGCGGCATCAGGAAGCAGCCGAAGATTTCGGTGCCGCCGGAGATGTTGAGTATCGGGGCGTCGCCGCCGCCGACGTTCTCGTAGAACCACGTCCAGGATTCAGGGTCCCAGGGTTCGCCGGTGGACCCGAGCAGGCGGATGCTGGAGAGGTCGTGGCCGTCCAGCCACTCGTCGCCGTGTTTACGGAGCGCCCGGATAGCGGTGGGGCTGACGCCGAACGTCGTCACGTCGTGCGTGTCGATGATGTCCCAGAACCGGTCGGGTTCGGGGTGGTCGGGCGCGCCCTCGTACATCACGATGGTGCCGCCGAACGCGTGGTTCCCGATGAGGGTCCACGGTCCCATCATCCACCCGATGTCGCTCACCCAGAAGAAGCGGTCGGAGGGCTTGTGGTCGAAGTTGAAGTAGATCTCCTTCGCTGGCTGGACGAGGCCGCCCGCGTGCGTGTGGACGATGCCCTTCGGCTTCCCGGTGGTGCCCGACGAGTAGAGGAGCATGCACTCGTCCGAGGCGTCCAACTCCTTGGTTTCGTAGTCGTGGGGTTGAGTCTCCACGGCGTCCGCCCACCACTCGTCGCGGTCGTCGTCCCACGGCACGTCGTGGTCGCCGTTCTCGGACTGACTACCGAACCTGTCGAAGACGATGGTGTGCTCCACGTGGCCGGCTTCCGCGATGGCGTCGTCGGCGTTCCCCTTCAGTCGAACTTCGCTCCCGCGGCGGTAGAAGCCGTCGCCGGTGAAGAGGACGGAGCACTCGGCGTCGGCGATGCGGGTGGCGGTGGCGTCCACGCCGAACCCGCTGAAGATCGGTACCGCAATCGCGCCGGTTTTGAAGATGCCGTAGAGGATGCTCTGGACTTCCGGCACCATCGGCATGTAGAGGCCGACGGTGTCGCCCTTCCCGATGCCGCGTCCTTCGAGCGCGTTCGCCACCTGATTCGACTGCCGGTAGAGGTCGTGGTAGGTGATTTCGCGGACGTCGCCGTCCTCTCCTTCCCAGATGCAGGCGACGTGGTTTCGCGTGCCCGAGTCACGGCGCGCGTGCCGGTCGACGGTGTTGTGCGCGATGTTGACCGACGCACCCGGATACCAGTCGGTGAACTGGGGGCCGTCCGTCTCGTCGCGCACCTCGTCGTACTCCTCGTAGAAGTCGAGGCCGAGGTAGTCCGGGAGTTCGCCCCAGAACCAGTCGAGGTCGCTCGTCGTCCGGTCGATGAGTTCGTCTGCGTCCTCGATGCCGTACTCTTCCATGAACGCGTGGACGTTCGTCGATTCGACGAACTCCTGGCTGGGTTCGTACACCACCTCGTCTACGTCTTCGAGCGAGTCCATATCAGCAAATTCTGCCGGCCCGCTCTTATAATGGTGGGGCGTGTTAGCGGGCGAACCTTTACGCACGATGACGTGGATTGGTAACGTATGCGAGCCGCAGTCCTCACCGGGTACGGTGAACCGCTCGAAGTACAGGACGTCGACCGCCCGAGCGCCGACGCGGACGGCGTGGTCATCGAGACGGACGCGTGCGGCATCTGTCGGAGCGACTGGCACGCCTGGCAGGGCGACTGGGACTGGATGGGCGCAAAACCGCCGCTCGGACAAGTCCTCGGCCACGAGCCCGCGGGGACGGTGGTGGAGGTCGGCGACGACGTGGAGACAGTTCAAGAGGGCGACCGGGTGGCGGTGCCGTTCACGCTCGGCGACGGGACGTGTCCGCACTGCCGGCAGGGCCGCGGGAACATCTGTGAGAACGTGGTTCCGCTCGGGTTCACGCCGATGACGCCGGGCGCGTTCGCGGAGGAGTTCCCGGTGCCAACGGCGGACCAGAACGCCGTCCACCTCCCGGAGGGCGTGGACTCGGTGGACATGGCGGGGCTCGGCTGTCGGTTCACCACGGCGTTCCACGGCGTCGCCCACCGTGCCGACATCGCGCCCGGCGACTGGGTGGCCGTCCACGGGTGTGGCGGCGTCGGCCTCTCCGCCATCCACGTCGCGGACGCGCTGGGCGGCCGCGTGGTCGCCGTCGATTTAGACGACGACAAACTCGACCGCGCCCGCGAGTTGGGCGCGGAAATCACCATCAACGCCCGCGAGGTCGAAGACGTCCCCGGGGAAGTGCAGGACGTGACGAACGGCGGAGCCGCCGTCGCCGTCGACGCCCTCGGCATCGCCGAGACGTGTCAGAACGCAGTTGGGAGTCTTGGAAAGCGCGGCCAGCACGTCCAGATCGGGTTGACGACGAGCGAGGAGCACGGCCAGATTCCGCTCCCAACCGACGCGATGGTGATGCAGGAAATCGAATTCTACGGGTCGTTCGGCATGGCGCCGACGAACTACGACGAGATATTCAGCATGGTCGAAGCCGGGAAAATCGACCCCGGGAAGGTCGTCTCCGAGACCGTCGGACTGGAGGACGTCTCCAGTCGCCTGGAGATGATGAGCGACTTCGAGACGACGGGCATCCCGGTCGTGGACAGTTTCTAGAACGAACGCGCCGGAGGAACCCTTTTGACGCGGGCGGTTGACGTATTCGACATGTACGTCCGGGACGCGCGAAAGCACGAGGAGGTGTGGTTGCTCGACCGACTCGACGAGTTCGGAATGGCGGACCCCGCGTTTCGCTCCCGGGATTACGTGTTCGCGATAGACGAGGACACCGGCGAGAAAGCCGGTTTCGGCCGACTTCGCGTTCACTCCGGCGACGACGAGTCGGTCTGTGAGTTGACGAACATCGGCGTTCTCCCCGCCTACCGCGGGCACGGCGTGGCCGCCCACGTGGTCGAGCGGCTCGTCGAACTCGCGCGCGACCAGGGGTTCGAGACGGTGTACTCGCTGACGACCGAACCCGAGTACATGGAGCAGTTCGGGTTCGCACGCATCCCCGAGGACGCCCTGTCGCCCCCGCTCGTCCGCCGACTCGGCGAAGTCCGCGAGACGGAGGGTGAGGACGCGGTGCCGCTCCGCATCTCGGTGGACGACTTCAACGTGCCGACCCGCCTCCGCCGCCGGTTCGCGTCCGACGAGGGCGAATCGTCACCAGAGGAGACCGCCGAGGACTTCGGTATCGACCCGGACAGCGCGACGTACAAGTACGACACCGGCCGTCGTTAAGAATCCGAAACTCAGTCCCCCGCGAACTTCGCTTTCACAGCCACAACCGAGGTAAGCGACCCGCTCGACGTCTCATGTATGGAGCTACGCGACTACCTGATACTGGTCGTCTTCGCCGTGCTCATCGTCGCCGGCGGCGCGGTGGCGTCCGCCGAGCCCCTCGGCCAATTCCTCCAATCGGGCGCCGAGGAGACGGTGCGGACGGCGATAGAGATGGCGTGGATAACGTGGTGGGCGCTCGTGCTCGGGTTCGCCATCGCGGGCGGCGTCGAAGCGTGGCTGTCCGAGGACGACATCAGTCAGTACCTCGACGGCGCGGGCCCGCGGGAACTCGGGACGGGCGCGTTCTTCGGGTTCGTCTCCTCGTCGTGTAGCTACTCGGCTATCGCCACGTCGAAGAACCTCTTCAAGAAGGGCGCGTCCGCCGCCGCCTCGCTCGGCGCGTTCATGTTCGCGTCGACGAACCTCGTCATCGAAATCGGGTTCGTCATCTGGATCCTTCTGGGCTGGCAGTTTGTCGTCGCGGACTTCCTCGGCGGATTCGTGCTCATCGGCCTGATGGCGGTCGGGTTCACGTACTTCGTCCCCGACGAGGTAATCGAGTCCGCCCGCGAGCACGCATCCGAGGAGGAAACCACCGTCCGCGACCCGAACTGCGGGATGGAAGTCGACCCCGACGAAACCGACTACACCCGCGAGTACGAGGGTACGACCTACTACTTCTGCTCTGCGTCGTGCATGAACGGCTGGAATCCCGAGGAGGCGAACACGACGGTGTGGGAGCAGGCGACGTCGCTCTCCGGGTGGCGCGCGCTCGCCGACAAACAACTGAAGGAGTGGGGGATGCTGTGGGACGAGATAGCCATCGGGTTCCTGTTCGCCGGTCTCATCGCCGGGTTCGTCCCGGACTCGGTCTGGCAGGCGGTGTTCGCCGGTCCCGTCTTCAGTTCGTACACGTACGTCGTCTGGACGGCCGTCTTGGGGGCGGTCATCGGTATCGCGACGTTCGTCTGCTCGGTCGGGAACGTCCCGTTCGGCGCGATTCTGTTCACGCGCGGCCTCCCGTTCGGGAGCGTCCTCTCCTACATCTACGCCGACCTCGTCATCCCGCCCATCATGCAAGCCTACCGGGAGTACTACGGCACGACGTTCGCCGCGGTGCTGTCGGCGATGATATTCGTCGCCGCCGTCGTCACCGGCGTCCTCGTGCACGCGCTGTTCGGCGCGTTCGGCGCGATACCCGACCCCTCGGTCGCGACCGTGGACGAGATCTCCATCCAGTTGAACTACAAGGCCGCGCTGAACGTCCTCGCGACCGTCGCGTTCCTCGGTCTCTACTACCTCCACAAATCGGGCGCGTCGGACACCGGCCACGACCACGGCGACCACGACCACAGCGGGCAGTCACACGGACACGATTAAGTGGGCTCTCGAGACGACCCCGGTATGGAGTTCGTCACCCCGCCCGCGCTCTCTCCGGGGGATACGGTCGCCGTCGTCGGCCCCTCGTCCGGCGGCGCGCACGAAGCCCCGCACGTCCTCACCCTCGCCCTCCGACGACTGCGCGAGACGTTCGACCTCGAACCGGTCCTCTACCCGACCGCGCGACAGGGAAACGACTTCCTCGAGTCACACCCGCGCGCACGCGCCGCCGACATTCACGCCGCGTTCCGCGACCCGGACATCTCTGGCGTGTTCGCGACCATCGGCGGCGACGACCAGCTCAGAGTCCTCCGGCACATCGACCCCAAAATCCTGCGCGAGAACCCGACTCGCTTCTTCGGGATGAGTGACAACACCAACCTCCAGCTCCTCCTGTGGCGGGAAGGCGTCGTCTCCTACAACGGCGCACAACTGATGAACGAACTCGCCGTTCCCGGCACACTTCCCGACTACACAGAGCGGTACTGTCGGCGGGCGTTCTTCGAGGACGAACTCGGCGAACTCACGGAAAGCGAGCTGTGGACGGACGAACCGAGTGACTGGTGGACCGACCCGTCGCTCCTCTCCGAAGAACCCGCGTACGAGCCGAACCCGGGTCGTCGCTGGGCCGGTGGCACGGAGCGCGTCGAGGGACGGCTCTGGGGTGGCTGTCGCGCAATCGTGGACTGGCACCTCGCGACCGACCGCTATCTCCCGGAACCCGCGCGACTCGACGGCGCGGTGCTCTGTCTCGAAACCGCAGAAGACCTCCCGAGTCCCGACGAAGTCGCGTCCACGCTGATGTGCATGGGCGAACGCGGCCTCCTTTCCCGGTTTTCGGGAGTGCTCGTCGGCCGGCCGCCGGGACGGAGTTTCCTCGACGAACCACCCCGCGCGGAGCGCGAAGCCTACCGCGACGCGATGTACGACGCCATCGTCGAACAAACTGAACGGTACACTCCCGATGCGCCGGTCGTTCTCGGCGTGGACTGGGGGCACACGATGCCTATCGCCCCGTTACCGCTCGGACGGCGCGTCGAACTCGACCCGGACGGACGGCGTATCGTTTTGCGCTAACGTACAACCGTTAAGGCCGTCGCCTTCGTGGGTTCGCGTATGTTCGACGACGACGACCTCGCCGCCATCCGCGAGGCGAAGGACGAGTGGGAAGAAGAGACGCTCGAACCGACGCTCGAACGGTTCGGAGAGCGCAAAGACGAGTTCGATACGGACACGGGCGGACAGGACGTGGACCGCCTCTACACGCCCGAGGACGTCAACGACCTCGACTACGAGGAAGACCTCGGCTTCCCCGGCGAAGACCCGTACACGCGCGGCGTCTACCCCACGGGCTACCGCGGCCGCCTGTGGACGATGCGCCAGTACGCCGGGTTCGGGACGCCGGAGGAGACGAACGAACGCTACCAGTACCTCTTAGACCAGGGCCAGACTGGGCTGTCGATGGCGTTCGACCTCCCGACCCAGATGGGGTACGACTCGGACGACGAAATGGCCGCCGGCGAGGTCGGGAAGTCCGGCGTCGCCATCGACACCCTCGCGGACATGGAGACCGTGTTCGAGGGCATCCCGCTCGACGAAGTGTCGACGTCGATGACCATCAACGCGCCCGCGTCCGTCCTGCTCGCGATGTACATCGCCGTCGGTGACAAGCAGGGTGTCGACCGCGAGGAACTGCGGGGGACGATTCAGAACGACCTCCTGAAGGAGTACGTCGCGCGCAACACGTACATCTACCCGCCAGAACCGTCGATGCGAATCATCACGGACATCTTCGAGTTCTGCGCGGACGAGACGCCGAAGTTCAACACCATCTCTATTTCCGGCTACCACATCCGCGAAGCCGGTTCGACGGCCGCTCAGGAAGTGGCGTTCACGCTCGGGAACGGCATCCAGTACGTCGAGGCGGCGCTCGACGCGGGACTGGACGTCGACGAGTTCGCGCCGCAGCTCTCCTTCTTCTTCAACGCGCACAACAACATCCTGGAGGAGGTGGCGAAGTTCCGCGCTGCCCGCCGGATGTGGGCGCAGATTATGGAAGACCGGTTCGACGCGGAGAGCGAGAAGTCGAAACAGCTCAAGTTCCACACCCAGACCGCCGGGTCGACGCTGACCGCACAGCAAATCGAGAACAACGTCGTTCGGGTCGCGTATCAGGCGCTCGCGGCCGTCCTCGGCGGGACGCAGAGCCTGCACACGAACGGGAAGGACGAGGCGCTCTCGCTCCCCACGGAGCAGTCGGTGCGGACGGCGCTTCGCACCCAGCAGATTCTCGCCCACGAGAGCGGCGCGGCGGACACCATCGACCCGCTCGCGGGGTCGTACTACGTCGAGTCCCTGACGGACGACGTGGAGGAGGAGGCACGGGAGATTCTCGGCCGCGTGGACGAGAAGGGGGGGATGCTTCCGGCCATCGAAGAACAGTGGGTGCAGCGCCAGATTCAGGACGTGGCGTACGAGCGCCAGCAAGAGATCGAGGCGGGGGAGCGCACCATCGTCGGCGTGAACGAGTTCGAGGTGGACGAAGAACCCGAAGTCGACATCGAGGAGGTCACCGAGGAGGACGAACGCGCGAAAATCGACGGCCTCGAATCCGTGCGAGACGACCGTGACGAGGAAGCGGTCGAGGACGCGCTCGCGGGACTCCGGGAGGCCGCGGAGGGCGACGAGAACGTGATGCCGTACATCGTGGACGCCGTCAAGGCGTACGCGACGGTCGGCGAGGTCTGTGACGTGCTCCGCGACACCTTCGGCGAGTACCACCCGGGCGGCGCGCTCTGAGAGGGTTTTTACGGTATCCCGACACACGTCCGGTATGGAACTCGACCACGTCGGAATCGCCACCGAGGACGGCGACGAACTCGTCTCGCTCTACGCCGAACTGCTCGGCGCGGACCGCGTTCACCGCGAGGAGTTCGGCGGAATGGAAGTGACGTTCCTCGACTTCGGGAACGCCTACTTCGAACTCCTCGAACCCGTCGAGGACGACACGACGGTCGGCCGGTTTCTGGAGAACGACGGCCCCGGAATGCACCACGCGGCGTTCGTCACCGAGGACATCGACGGCGCGTTAGAAACGGCGCGCGAATTGGGGATTCGGCTGATCGACGAGGAACCGCGACCGGGCGCGTGGGGCCACGACGTCGCGTTCCTCCATCCGGCGGATACTGGCGGCGTGCTCGTGGAGTTCGTCCAGCACTAGTCGTCGAGGGCGACCGCGCCGAGGTGCGGGGAGAGGTCGGGCGCGACGGACTCCGGACTGTGGCGGAACCACTTCGCGCGTTCGACGTCGGCCGCGAGGTCGAGGTCCGCGTCGAAGGCGTCGGCCTCGAAGAACACCCAGTTGCCGACGACCCCGTCACCGCCGTCGACGAGCGTGAACTCGCGTTCTATCGCGGCGAACGGGTCGCCGAGGGTGCACTCGAGACCGACCTGGTCCGCGACGTGGCGCACGGCCGCAGTCTCGTACGTCTCCTCCCGCATCAAACTCCCCCCGACTGCATCCCACGCGTCGTCGTCCGCTCGCTGGACGAGCAGGAACTCGTCGCCGTGTCGAACGAGCACGCGCACGCCGCCGAGTTCCCCCCGGTCGGCGGCGTTCATGCAGTCGACGTACATCTCACGCGGGACGCTCATCGATTCGCTGTGGACGGATACCGTGTCGTACGCGTCCTGCAAATCGTCAACCGACCGGCCCGCGGTGGCTGTGTCTCGTTTCATACACGTCGCTAAAGTGGTTTGTCGGGAACGTATTAAAATCACCCGCTGGGCTGGCGTTAGCCGAACGACTCTATCTTCGCGTCGTCGGGGTCGCGGCCGAGCGTCGAGAGTACGTCCGCGACGTCCTGTGCGAAGTCGGCGAACCCGTAGACGAACACCTGCCCGTCCACCGCGGTGAGCGCCGCTTCGACGCTCGGTTCGAGGTCGCCGGAGACGAGGAAGACGTCCGCGCCCGCGTCGGAGAGTCGAGAGAGGCGTCCCGTGTGGGCGTGCGCGTCGTCGTGATAGACGACCGCGACCTCGCCGCCGTCCTGTAAAACGCGCTCTGCGATGCCGACTGCGGGGCCGACGCCGGGGCCGCCGACGACCACCGTCACTTGGTCTTCGTCCTCGTAGTATGCGTGGCCGAACGGACCGCGGACACCGATTGTGTCGCCCGCGTCGAGCGATTCGAGTTTCGGGCCGACAGTGCCCTCGGGGTCGACGCCCACCGTCACTTCCAGCAGGTCGTCGGTGTCGGGCGACGAGATGGTGTAGTGGCGGGCTTCCTCCTCGCCGTCCACCGTGACGACGAGCTGTACGAATTGGCCGGGCCGCGCGTCCATCTCGCGCGGCGCGTCGAGCTGGATGGCGACGGTGTCCGGGCCGGCGCGCCGGACGGCGCGAACGGCAACCGATGTTGCGTCCATACCGGTAAGTTCGCTCGCGTCGCGGAAAGCAGTTGCGTGTACACCCCGTCGAGGAGCGGTGGTTTCCGCCGGAACCCGGACGGACGACGATGCGATTTCGCCGGGGTGGTAGCGTTTCGAACCGCTACTTCCCGGGTGTCCTTGGTTGAGAATCGGCAATTCTTCGATGATACGCGGACAGTCGTTCAGTAATACGACACCACGTTCGATAAACAGCGTTTGGCGGCCGTCTACGCGGTTCAGAAGGCTTTTTGCTGGGCCCTTCGGAACTTCGCGTACATGCACGAGGACCTGAACTGGGCCATCGGCGGAGAGGCCGGCGATGGAATCGACTCCACCGGCAAGATATTCGCACAGGCGCTCTCGCGCGCCGGCCGGCACGTCTTCACCTCGAAAGACTTCGCGTCCCGAATCCGCGGCGGTTACACCGCCTACAAGGTACGGACGTCCGTCGACAAGGTCCGCAGCGTCGTGGACCGCCTCGACGTCCTCATCGCGCTCACCGAGCGCACCGTCGACGAGAACCTCGACGAACTCCACGAGGGCAGCGTCATCATCTACGACGGCGAACGCACGGAGTTCTCGGACTTCGAGGCTCCCGACGACGTCACGGGTCTCGACGTCCCCCTGAAGTCGCTCGGAGAAGACGCCGGCGGCGCGATCATGCGGAACATCGTCGCGCTCGGCGCGGTGTGTGAAGTCACCGGATTCGACATTGAGAACCTCGACGAAGCCCTCGAAAAGCGCTTCGGCGGGAAGGGCGAGAAGATAGTCGAGAACAACAAAGAAGCAGCGCGCCTCGGCGCGGAGTACGTCCGCGACGAGTTCGAACACGAGTTCGACTACGACCTCGAAACCACGGACGAAGACTACGTCCTCCTGAACGGCGACGAAGCCATCGGGATGGGCGCCATCGCGGCCGGCTGTAAGTTCTACGCTGGCTACCCCATCACGCCCGCGACGGACGTGATGACCTACCTCACGGGCCGCATCGAGAAGTTCGGCGGGCACGTGGTGCAAGCAGAAGACGAACTCGCCGCCATCAACATGGCGCTCGGCGCGGCGCGCGCCGGCGCTCGTTCGATGACCGCCACCAGCGGTCCCGGTATCGACCTGATGACGGAAACCTTCGGATTGGTGGCGACGTCGGAGACGCCGCTCGTCATCACGAACGTCATGCGCTCGGGCCCCAGCACGGGGATGCCGACGAAACAGGAGCAGGGCGACCTGAACCAGATGCTCTACGGTGGACACGGCGAGATTCCGCGGTTCGTCCTCGCACCCACCACGGTCGCGGAGTGCTTCTGGAAGACTATTGAAGCATTCAACCTCGCCGAGAAGTACCAGACGCCCGTCTACCTCACCGCGGACCTGAAGATGGCGGTCACCGAGGAGACGTTCTCCCCGGACGCCTTCGACATGGACGACGTCGAAATCGACCGCGGGAAGGTCGTCGACGAGGACGAAATCAGCGCGTGGCAGAACGAGAAAGGACAGTTCAAGCCCCACGCCGTCACCGCCGACGGCGTCAGCCCGCGCGCGTTCCCCGGCACGGAGGGCGGCGTCCACATGAGCACGGGCCTCGAACACGACGAACTCGGTCGTCGAACGGAGGACACGGAGGTCCGCGTCGAGCAAGTGGACAAGCGCCAGCAGAAGGTCACCACCGCGGAAGAAGAGGAGGACTTCTCCTACCGCGAATTCGGGAACCCCGACAGCGACAAACTCGTCATCTCGTGGGGGTCGAACGAAGGCACGCTCATCGAGGCGATGGACTACCTCGAAGACGAAGACGTGGACATCCGATTCATCTCGGTGCCCTACATCTTCCCGCGCCCCGACCTCACCGACGAGGTCGAAGCGGCCGACGACGTCCTCGTCGTCGAGTGTAACGCCACCGGCCAGTTCGCCGACCTGATCGAACACGACACGCTCACCCGCGTCAAGCGCGTGAACAAGTACGACGGCGTCCAGTTCAAAGCGGACGAACTCGCGGACGACATCGTGGAGGAACTCGCATGAGCTCGAACGTCAGATTCACCGACTTCAAATCGGACAAGCAACCGACCTGGTGTCCCGGCTGCGGCGACTTCGGGACGATGAACGGCATGATGAAAGCGCTCGCGAACACCGGGAACTCGCCCGACGACACGTTCGTCGTCGCGGGCATCGGCTGTTCCGGCAAGATCGGGACGTACATGCGCTCGTACGCCCTGCACGGCGTCCACGGACGCGCGCTCCCGGTCGGCACCGGCGTCAAACTCGCGAACCCCGACCTCGAAGTGATGGTCGCGGGCGGCGACGGCGACGGCTACAGCATCGGCGTCGGCCACTTCATCCACGCCGTCCGCCGGAACATCGACATCACGTACGTCGTGATGGACAACCGCATCTACGGCCTCACCAAGGGCCAGGCGTCCCCGACCAGCCGGTCGGACTTCGAAACGGCGACCACGCCCGAGGGCCCGAAACAGCCCCCGGTCAACCCGCTCGCACTCGCGCTCTCCGCCGGCGGGAGCTTCATCGCCCAGTCCTTCAGCAGTCACGCCCAGCGCCACGCGGAAATCATCGAGGAAGCCATCGAACACGACGGCTTCAGCCTCGTCAACACGTTCAGCCCCTGCGTCACGTTCAACGACGTGGACACCTACGACTACTTCCGCGACAGCCTCGTCGACCTCGGCGAAGAAGACGACTACGACCCCTCCGACCGCGAACAGGCCAAGGACAAAATCCTCGACGCCGACAAAGAATACATGGGCGTCCTCTACCAGGACGACGACAGCGTCTCCTACGGCCAAGCCCACGGCGTCACCGAGAACATGAGCGACATCGACGAAAGCGGCGCCCCCGACGGCGCCATGGACCTCGTCCGAGAGTTCTACTAGCCCACCTTTTTCCAGTGAGGGGGTCGCGCAGCGACCCCCTCACTGGAAAAACCTGTTCCTGCGAGCGAAGCGAGGGGGAGCCAGTCAGAGCTTCGCTCTGACGCTGGAGGGGAAAAGCCGAGCGCGCTCCGCGCGCTCGGTACGGCGTCGGTGTGACTACCGCATCGCAGTGGTTCGTTTTACCGTCTTTTGGACGCCCTTCAGTACGGAAGCCTTCTCTTTGAAGCAGCGGTTAGGTCGGTGTGCGAAGAGCCACTATTGGCACAGCATCCGTTGCGTATTCTGTAATCTGCGTAAAGAATTATGCGTGAACGGGAGAGACTGTTGCTATAGTCATTTCAACGAAGTCGGTGTGGGATGAAGTTGCGGAGGAGCTTTCGGACGGGTCGGTAATTGAGTACGAAAACGCGACCATATACGGCGATTTCGAACAGGATCAAATTCTCCACCAGGGGAGCATCCGAATCCTTCCGAACGGTTGGGTTGCATTACCGACAGGGCGTCTCCTATCCCCCGAAGCAGTGCATCATATCGACCCATAGCGCGAGACAACGACCGAGTTGTAGTTCTCTGCATCTGCAGATTCGTTCTCTCTGACCCGTTAGTGGCACCACTGCAGTAATTCCGTTCGATGTTGCCGTCGCGCTCTCGTTCGTGGCGTGGGGCGTCCTCTGAGCCGCCCAATGTTTTATACTGACACCCGTTGCGTGTGTGGGTATGGCTAACGTTCCGTTGGTACTGTTCGGGGTGTCGTTGACGCTCGTCGCCGCTATCCTCTACCTCGTCGGCGTCGCAGAGTACGGGTTCGGGGTGCGCACGAAGTCGTCCCGTCGGAGCCGCATCGCGAGCGTCCTGTTGGCGCTGGTGGGACTTCTCGCCGTCTATTTCGGCTTCTAGTCCTTCCAGACGACGCCCTCGAAGTAGCCCGTGAGGACTTCCTCGTCGTCCTCGTTCGTACAGACGTTCTCCCCGCGCACGTCGTAGCGGTCGTCTTTTTCCTCGACTTTCGTCGTCGTCGTCTCACACGTAATGGTCTCGCCCGTGTACACCGGCTTGTGAAAACGCGTGTCCATGTGGTAGGCGAGAACTTCGAGCGCCGCGCCGATGGCCGTCGGCATCGTCGCCGTCAGGAGACCCTGCACGACGAGCCGCCCCTCCTCGTCGGGGACGCTGTGAATGGGTTGGTCGTCGCCGGATACCTCCGCGAACATTTCGACGTCGTCCGTGGTGAACGTTCGTTCGTACGTGTAGGTGTCGCCCTCCTCTGGCGGCATATTCACGTCCATAGACGGGGTTAACGGGAGAGATACAAAGAGCGTCCGACTCGGGTTCTGTTCCCCGGAGAACGTCGGAATACCCGGCGCAGGCGTGCGTATTCGGAAAACTTGATTAGCGCGAGATTGTTTCGTTTCTCTATGTCCGACCACTTCGACGTCGTCATCGCGGGGGCGGGGCCGGCGGGCGCGCAGTGCGCGCGCGACTTGGCTCAACGCGATTACGACGTGCTCGTCCTCGAAACCGAACCCGAATCCGAGTTCCCGCGACAGTCGAACAAATCGACCGCGGGGACGTTCCCCTCGATGATGGGGTCGTTCGGGATTCCCGACGACGTGGTGATGCAGTTCACCGACTCCGTCGTCCTCGAATCCCCGACCGAAAACTTCACGCAAGAACAACCCGGTGCAGTCCTCGAATTCGCGGACTTCAAGCGCTTCCTCGTGAAGGAAGGCCGCGAACACGGCGCGGAGTACCGATTCAGCTCCCGCGTCTCGAAACCCATCACGGAAGACGGCGACGTGGTGGGCGTGAAGTACAGCGGCGACGAGGAAGTGTACGCCGACATCGTCATCGACGCGACGGGACCGGCCGCGCCGCTCGCGAAGAAACTCGGCGTCAGCGACCTGGAACGCCCGAATCAGGCCATCGGTATCGAGTGGGAGATGGAAGGCATCGAGATCGACCACCCCGACTACGCCGACCTCTCCGACGCGATGATGCTCCGCCTCGACCACGAACTCGCACCCGGCGGCTACTCGTGGATCTTCCACACCGGCGAGGACACCGCGAAGGTCGGTCTGTGTTACATCCAGAACGAACAGTACCACTCGCGGGGCGAAGACCTCAGCATCGACGGCTACCTCGAGAAGTGGCTCGACACCGACCCCCGGTTCGAGAACGCGGAGAAACTGGAGGGCAAACAGCACCGCGGGTCCGCACACATCCAGTCGCCCGGCCAACTCTGCACGGATTCGTTCATGGCTATCGGCGACACCGTGCCGACCATCGACCCGCTCTGGGGTGAGGGCATCCACAAGGGCATGAAGTCGGCGCGCGCCGCGGCCATCACCGCGGACCGCTGCCTCACCGGAACCACCGACACGTCGAAGGAGGCGATGGAGACGTACGCCGAACTCTGGCACCGCGACGTCGCGCCCGACGCCAACGTCCGCCTGTTGATGACGCATCTCCTCTACTACGCGCCGAACGAGCGCTACGACCGCCTGCTCTCCGATATGAATGAACTCGGCGTGGACACGCTCGCGAGCGCGAACGGCGGCAGTCCGCTCGGCATCGCCCGCCTCCTCCACCGCGACGACCTCCCGATGCTCCGCGGGTTCGTGCGCGACAACCCCGACATCGTGAAGGCCGCGCTCCGCGACTACGTGCCCTTCCTCTGATTCGGGAATCGCGCGCCGGAGTCGGAACGCCTTTTCCCACCCCAATCGTTTCGTTTCGTATGGTGAATTATCCGCGAGCGAGCGGTATGCCGATGCTCGGTATCGGAACGTGGCAGAACGAAGACCCCGAGCGGTGCGCGAACGCCGTGCAGACCGCCCTCGACATGGGCTATCGGCACGTCGACACCGCACAGGCGTACCGGAACGAGGACGCCGTCGGGGACGGTATCGCCGCCGCGGACGTCGACCGCGAGGACGTCTTCCTCGCGACGAAGGTGTGGACGAGTAAACTCTCCTACGACGACGTCCTCGCGTCCACGGAGGACAGCCTCGACCGACTCGGAACGGACTACCTCGACCTGCTGTACGTCCACTGGCCGGCGAACGAGTACGACGCGGAGGACACGCTCGCCGCGTTCGACGAACTGTACGACGAGGGCAAAATCGAACGCGTCGGCGTCTCGAACTTCGAACCCCGTCACCTCGACGAGGCGCGCGACGTCATCGACGCGCCCGTGTTCGCGAACCAGGTCGAACTCCACCCGCTCCTCCAGCAGGAAGACCTCCGCGAGTACGCGGACGAACACGACATCGAACTCGTCGCGTACAGTCCGCTCGCGCGCGGCGAAGTGTTCGACGTCCCCGAACTCACCGAAATCGCCGAAAAACACGGCGTGAGCGAGGCCCAGGTGTCGCTCGCGTGGATTCGCGAGAAGGATATCACCGCGATTCCGAAGGCGACGAGCGAATCACACATCCGGGACAACTGGGAGAGCCTCGAACTCTCGCTCGACGCCGAAGACGTCGCGAAAATAGACGGAATCGACCGCCGGAACCGGCGCGTCGACCCGGACTTCGCTCCCTGGAACTAGAACGGCGATTCGAGCGTCTCCGACTCCGATTCCGACTCTGATTCGTCGGGTTCGGCGTCGGGGACGTTGAGCGTCTCTGCGAGGTCGCCGCGTTCGTCGAGTTCGGCGAGGATGTCGCTCCCGCCGACGAACTCGCCGTCGACGTAGGTTTGGGGAATCGTCTCCCAGCCCGACCGCTCGTTCAACGCCTCACGGAACGCCTCCAAGTTCCGGAGGACGTCCACCGTTTCGACGTCCTCGCGGTACTTCGAGATGAGGCCGAGCGCGCGCTTCGAGAACCCGCACTGGGGCATCATCGGCGTTCCTTTCATGAACAACACGACCTCGTTCTCCTCGACTTTCTCGGAGACGATTTCCTCGACTTCGTCGGCGTCGAGTTCCTCGCCCGTGGGGTCGAACGTCATACCGTATGAGTCGGCGTGGAGCGGGAAATGCGTTGCGTCACTCGCGGTTTCCGCGGCGAGTCGAAACCCACACCCCGATACCGTTCGTTCTACCGCCATGGAGTTCGACCCGGACGACGTGGATTCGATGTACCGCACGCTCTCCGGCGCGGTGGTTCCGCGCCCCATCGCGTGGGTGTCGACCACCGGCCCGGACGGGGACAACCTCGCGCCGTTCAGTTTCTTCAACGTCGTGAGCGTCGACCCGCCGACGGTGATGTTCTCCCCGATGGACGAGGAAGTGAAGGACACGACGCGGAACGTCCGCGAGTCCGGCGAGTTCGTGGTGAACGTCGTCACGGGCGACCTCGTGGAGGCGATGAACGAGACGAGCGCTACGGTACGGGGCGACGTGAGCGAGTTCGAGCACGCGGGCGTCACCCCGGCCGAGTCGGAGACCGTCGAACCGCCTCGGGTCGCCGAATCACCGGTGAGTTTCGAGTGCTCGCTCTACGACGACATCACCGTCGGGGACTCCGCGCTGATACTCGGCGAAGTGGAGTACGTCCACCTCGACGACGCGGTGACGACCGACGGGAAACTCGACGTACGGAAGGTCGACGCGGTCGGTCGTCTCGCGGGGAGTTACTACGCGTACACGCGCGACCGGTTCTCGCTCGAACGCCCCCCGTGAGAGCGCGTCGGCGACACGTATTTGGTGGCCGCGCGGGCTTTGCGTGTATGGACCACTCGGAAGCGGCCGACCGCTCACGGCGCGTGCTGGACGAAGTGAGCGGCGCGGTCATCACGAGCGAGGAGTTCTTGGAGACCGTCGTCACGGGATTGCTCGCGGACGGACACGTCCTGTTAGAGGACGTGCCGGGAACGGGGAAGACGTTGACTGCGCGGAGTTTCGCGACGGCGCTCGGCCTCGATTTCTCGCGCGTGCAGTTCACGCCCGACCTCTTGCCCGCGGACATCACGGGGTCGAACGTGTACAACGAATCCACCCAGGAGTTCGAGTTCAGTCGCGGCCCCCTGTTCGCGAACGTCGTGCTCGCGGACGAAATCAATCGCGCGCCCCCGAAGACGCAGGCCGCACTCTTGGAGGCGATGGGGGAGGGGCAAGTGTCCGTGGACGGGACGACGCACGAACTCCCAGACCCCTTCTTCGTCATCGCGACGCAGAACCCCGTCGAACAGGAGGGGACGTTCGGCCTCCCCGAAGCACAGCGCGACCGATTCATGATCAAGACCGACATGGGGTATCCGGATTTCGCGGGCGAACGCGAACTCATCGACCGGCGCGCGGCCCGCGACTCGCACATCCCGACGGTGAGTCGCGTCCTCGACAGCGGTGAGGTACACGACCTGCAGGCGGTGGTGGAGACGGTGGAGATGGAAGACCGCCTCCGCGACTACGTGGTCGAGTTGGGGCGGCGGACGCGCGCGGACGAACGGGTGGAGGTCGGCGTCTCCCCGCGCGGGATTCAGAAACTGTTCGAGGCGTCGCGCGCGGTGGCGGTGCTCGACGGCCGCGACTACGTGGTTCCCGAGGACGTCAAGCGAATCGCCGTTCCCGCCCTCCAGCATCGACTCGTTCTCACCGCGGAAGCGAACGTCCGCGGCGTCGACCGCCGCGAGGTCGTGCGGGACGTCGTCGACCGAATCGAAGTGCCGGCGGTCGCCGACTAGCGGAGCGCGAACACGAGCGCCAGCGCGGCGACGGCGGACGCGACGACGGCGACGGGAATCGTCGTCGGATTCGAGAAGGAGATGGTGTCCGCGTAGGTGACCGCGCCGACCGCGACCAGCGATGCGGCCGCGCCGACGAGGACGCCGCCGACCGCGTGAACGCCCTCGACGCTCGCCGTGCCCGTGTGCCGGCCGACTTCTTCGCCGAGCCGAGTGGCGTACTCGCCCGCGTCCCAGACGAGGAGCGAGACGACGATGCAAGCGAGGAAGAGCGGGGTGGAGACGGCGTCGGTCGGCCCCGCGAACGCCGCGGCGACGAACAGGCCGGCGGCAGCGAGCGCGGGGCCGAACGTGTCCGCGGGCAGGAGTCTGAACGCGATGCCGATTCTCGCGAGGTAGAGCGAGACCGTCGCGGCGAACAGGAGGGCGGCGAGCGCCGCGGCGGCGAGCGGGAGCGTTCCCCAGTAGTCGATTACTGCACTCGACTGCGTGCGGACGATGCTCTCGAACGTGTACGGCGTGTGCGAGAGGAGGAACGACCGCGTGCCGCGGACGAGCGGGCCGTGGACGACGGTCACGCCGCCGACGAGCGTGAGACCGGCGACGGTCGGGGCGTTTCGCACCGCGAACTCGCCGGGTGAGGCGCGCGCGAGGCGGCGGACGAGTCCCGCGACGACGACCACCACCAGGCAGCCGATAGCGACGGCGGCGAGGACGAATCGGAGCGGGGAGAGCGTCGTCACGGCGACGATGGTGTCCCACGCCGCCGACGGAACTACGCGACGGAGCGTGCTCGCCGGGATGGCGAACTGGGTCACGGTACCCGTGAGCAGGAGGAGGATGGCGAACAGCGTCACCTGCGTGAGCGCGCGACGAGTCCGGATCAGCGTCGTGCGCGCACCGCCGGAGAGCAGTTCCGAGAAGGGGAGCGTGCGGATGGCGCGCGCGGCTACCCACGACGCGACGACGAGGAGCGCCGAGAACGAGAACAGGTGCGGTGTCGCGTCGCCCGGCGAGAGGAACTCGGTGGTCGTCGCGTCCGTGAACTCCGTCACGAGGTCGCCGATTGATTGGCCGAGCGACCCGATTTCGACGTGCGCGACGAGCGCGAGGCCGACGAGCGCGCCGGCCGCGACGAGCGCGACGAGCATCGTGCGGGCGGCGACGTTCGAGAACACGCGGAGGCGTCGGCCGTCCACGATGTCGGCGACGCTCGCAGTCGCGCCCAGTGCGGCCGCGGTGAGCCCGAAAACGACGGCGAGACGGCCGAGAACGACCAGAGTCGCCTCTGCGACGCCGGCGGACGTCGGTTGGGGGAACAGCGCGCCGAACAGCGTCACGCCCGTGTACGCGGTGCCGACGACGATACCCGCGCCGAGCGGGAGGACGGCGAGGGCGGCGAGGTAGCGCGCCGGGAGCCGCCACGAGTCGAGGGTCGTGAGCCAGATTCCGAACGCGAACGGGACCGCCGCGACCCACGCGAACACGACCGGTCGTTCGAGGCCGAGCGACTGCGCGAGCACGACGGTGACGGCGAGCGTCCCGACTATGGCGAACGCGGTTCCGGTGCGGGTCGGCCGCCACGTAGTGTCTTCTATCATGTGAGGAGATGGGTGATGGATTCGTCGAGAACGACGTCGAGCGGTTCGGTGAGCGACCAGTCCACGACCCGACTGCCGCGTTCGCGGAGCGCGCGCAGGCGGAGGTCCCGGTGGATGCGGGCGACCCGGCGACCGGTCGTCTCGTCGCCGGTGAGGTCCGGGCTGACGACGGTGACGCCGTAGCCGTGACTGCGGAGACCGGACGCGATCTGGAGCGGCCAGTTGTCGAGCAGCGGGGAGACGATGACGACTTCGGCGCGCGCCGGGAGGCGGCCGCGGAGTTCGGAGAGCCAATTCGTCCCCGACTGGTCCCACGACCGGTCGGGCGGCGTCGACCGCCACGCGCTGTTCGGGTTCGGTGTTCGGTCCGCGGCTTCCTCGATGGCGGCGAACACGAGGTCCGCGGTGGCGTTGTCGGAGCCTTCGACCCACGGCAGGCCGTCCGGGCCGAGCGGTGCGCCGTCGCGCGCGTCCAGTCCGACCGCGGTCACGTCCGTGTCGATGCTGGCGGCGGTGAGCGCGGCGTGCAGGCGGCGGCCGACGTACCCGGCGAGTTCGGTGCCCGTCGGTTCACCGGGACCGGCGGTCACGCGCGTCGGAACGCGCGCGTCCACGACGAGCGCCGCGCGCACGGCGTGTTCCTCGCGGAATTCGACCGTCGTGAGTTCGCCCGTTTTCGCGTACTGCCGCCAGTTCAACCGGCTGAGCGGGTCGCCGGACTGGTATTCGCGGGTCGCGTAGAACTCCAGTCCGCTCCCGCCGCGGTCGGTGGTCTGCGTGCCGGCGCGCAGCGTCGTCGCTTCGTTCAGCGGCGGCGCGTCCACCGCGCGCTGGCCGGAGAGTTCGATATCTCCGTCTGGGTTCACGTCCACCGTTACCGTCGACGCACCCGAGAACGCGCGGGCGCGGGCGACCGGGTCGCCGAACTCGTAGGTGCCGCGCTTTGCGACCACTTCGTACTCCACCGTCCTGCTCGAACCCGCGGGAAGCGGCGTCGCGAGACGCGGCGTCCCGTCCGCCACCGCGAGTTCGTCGGGTACACCGTCGACCACGCGCAGGTCGGAGAGCGCCGAGTCGCCGACGTTCTCGACGGTGAGCGCCACCGTCACGTGTTCGCCCGGCCGCGGCGCGCCCGTCGAGAACTCGCGCACCGCGCGGATTCGCGCCGACGACGGAACCCCGGTCAGCGCGTCGTACGCCGCGAACGCCACGGGAATCGCGCCCGCCGCGATGACGAGCGGCGCGGCGTACAGGAAGCCGACGCCGACGAGCGTGAGCGCGCCGACGCCCGCGACCCGCCACCGCTTCGACCGATCGGCCGTCGCGTCACTCATTGTCCGCCCTCCACGTCTCGATGGCGTCCACGGTTCGCGCTATCCGGCGTTCGCGCGCCGCCTCCGCGTCCACCCACTCCCGAAGTCGTTCGAGGAGCGGATAGTCGGGGCCGTCCTCGTCCGCGAGGAACGCACGGGCCACGCGGTCGTCCGTCCACGACCCCGACGCGACGGCGGCCGCCGCGTCCTCGGGGTAGTCTTCGTACGTGAGTACGGCCGTCGCGGTCTCCCTGAGGTCCGACTGCACGGTCTTGAGAGCGTCCCCCGACCCGCCGACGCCCTCCGAGACGGTGTCGTCGAGGCCGGACGCGACGGGCGTTCTGTCGTCGCCGTGGACGAACTCGGGCGGGCGTTCCTGTCGCTCCTCGAATCGCTCCGCGGGGGAGTTGGCGGGCGGCCCGTGAGAGGTTCGGAACGGACTCCACGCCGCGAGCGCCGCGTACAGGAGTGAGAGCGCGCCGAGGCCCGCGAGGACGATAGTCGGGTCCTGCGAGGAGAGCGCGTCCGGGAGCTGGGAGAGCGGTGGTATCGCGAGCACGCGCTTCGGGTAGTACGTGTAGGCGTACGCGCCGGCGAGCGAGGCGAGGCCGACGACGCCGCCGACGAGCGAACGCACACCCATCACTCCTCACCCCCTGTTTCGATGTCGCGCATCGCTGATTCGACGTCCGCGAGTCGGTCCTCCGGGTCGCGGTGACCGTACTCGACGGCCCGGAACGCGTTCCGCACGGTGACCACCGCGTCAGCGGGCAGGCCGTCGTGTTCGACGGCGTGACGCGCGAGTTCGGTCGGCGTCCGCCGCGACGGGTCGCGAACGCTCGTCGAGGCGACGAAATCATCCCACGCCTCGCGGAGGGTCCGATACGACTCCGACGCCTCCGCTTCCTTCGCTGAGTCGGTGAACGAGGGCGACCGGTCGGTGACGGACGCGACGGCGTTCGACGCGTCGGCGCGCACCGCCGACGCCCACGCGACCAATCGCGCGTACAACTCACGGGGCGTGATGTGGCCGCGAACCGCGTCGACGATAGACTGCACGGCGCGCGCGACGGCGGCGACCGACTGCGCGGCGCCGATTACGAGGGCGTTCGCGAGCCATCGCGCGACCCCCGCCACTGCCGCGACGAGGCCGTGGAGTACACCGCCGACGGTGAGTCCGTACCGTCGCAGCGCGTACGCGCCGCCCGCGAGAACGGCGAGCGCGCCGAACCCGAGGACGCCCGCGTGCAAGAAGAGGTCGTCGACGGTCGTGGTGGCGCGCTGGCCGTACCGGACCGCGGTAACGGACGCGCTCGACGCGACCGGAAGCGCGGTCGAAAGTTCGCCGTCGGCGTCCGTCGTCCCGACCTGCTCGCCGTCCAGATAGACGGGGACGCCGCTCGCGGGCGTGCCGTTCATCTTCGCGGTCACGGTCGCCGGCACGCCGGGGAGCGCTATCGGTGTCGCCGCCGTCACGTCGAGCGAGAGGGCGTCGAGCGTGAGGCGTTTCGTTCCGTTCACGGGCCCGCGAGATATCCCGATGGTCGCGGGTCCCGGTTCAGAGGGGAGCGTCACCGACGCGCGACCGTTCTTGTTCGTCGTCGCGACCCGCGTCCCGTTCACCCTCACCGAGGCGTCACGCACCGGCACGCCGTCGATGGTCGCGACCACCGTCACGTTCGCGCCCGTGACAGTTCGTCCGAGAACGGTGAGCGAGGCCGTCGTGTTCATCGTGTAGTTCGCCGAAGAATCCGAGAGCCGCGTCGACGGTCCGAACCCGAACCCGCGCGACCGCACGGTCGTCCCGCTCGACGTCTCGACGCGAACCGAGAGTTCGGACGAGTACGGCACCGTCGCCACCACCGTCCCGTTCTCACCCGTCGTGCCGACGCGCTCGTCGTTGAAGTAAACGACCGCGTCCGGCACCGGTGACGTCGCCTTCGTCACCGACACCTCCACGCTCGCACCCGGAACCGGCGTCCGGTTCAGCGAGACGTTCACGGACGGTTCTTCCGTCGTGGTCGTTCGTTGGGTCGTCGTGGTGGTTTGCGTCGTCGTGGTCGTCGTCCCCGTCGTCGTAGTCGTGGTGTGCGTCGAACCGGACGTCGTTCCGCCGGTGGTCGAACCCGGCGTCCCGCCCGTGACCGTGCTGCCGGTCGACCCCGACTGCGTGGACTGCGTCGTCGTGGTCGTCCGATAGCTGTCACCGGTCTGGTTCTGGAGCGCCTGACTTTCGGCCTGCCGGCGGTCGTCCGCGGGCGTCGGGTCGAAGCGCACCCAGCCGGTTTCGGGGAAGTAGACTTCCACCCACGCGTGGGCGTTCATCGCGCGCACCGTGTACTCGTCCGGCCCGGTCTTCTCACCCGTCGAGTAGCCGACGACGTAGCGCGCCGGGATGCCCTGCGTCCGCAACATCGCCGTCATCGACGTCGCGAAGTACTCGCAGTACCCCTCGTCCATCTCGAAGACGAACTGGCTCGCGACGTCGCCGCTCGGCGATTTATTCACCTGCAGCGAGTACTCCTTGTTCGATTCGAGCCAGCCCTCGATGCGTTTGGCGGACTCGTAGGGCGACCCCGCGCCCGCGGTGAGATTGTCCACGAACGGCGTGAGGTTCCGCCGCGTCTCGCCCGGGAGTTGCGTGTACGTCTGCTCGATACGGCCGGGGTAGTCGCGGCCGAGCGACCGGAGGAAACTCGGGTCGCGCGGCGGCCGCACGCTCGTCCCCGTGTACGACGTGCCCGCAGGGACGGACGAATCCGCGACGACGCCGTCCGTCGCCGACACCTGGAGGTCGGTGTTCGTGTTCACGGTTTGTGGCGCCCACACCGTCGGGAGCGTCGTCGCCGACTTCCGAAGCGTCACCCGGTAGCGGAGGTCCGTCCCGACGGAGCGGTCCCGCACCGGTTCCTCGTACGGCGTGAGGTCGGACGGTTGCTCCCAGCCGCCGCCCGTGTACGTCGTGTAGGCGTTCGTCCGCCAGTACGCCGGTTGCGGACTGTGCACGACGAAGTGTACTTCGGCGTTCTGCGACGCGAACGCGGAGTCGTTCGACGCGAGACTGCCGCCGACACCCGCCCGTTCGCCCGCGTTCAGCGCGCCCAACTGGGCGGCGTTCCCGGAGAGCGACTCGGACCCGCCAGACGGCGTGGCCCCACCGCTCGGCACGTCGCCCACCGGGAGGAGGGACGCGAGCGGCGTTCCACCGGCGACGGACCCGAACGCGGGCGCGACGCCCGCAGCGAGCACGACTGTTGCGACCACCGCCGCCGCGAGAAACGCGCGGCCGAACCGCCGTGTCGACCCACCCGTATCGAGTGACGTTCCGTCGTCCGTCACCGTCTCCCTCCGTTAAGATTCACGTACAAAGCACACGACGGCCGGACGGCATATATCTTCGGCCGACGGCGAACCCGTGCGCTGATACGCCTCCCCTCCCTCTAGCCGTTCGATGCGAGAACGGACCCGGTGGACCGTCGGCGGCGTCCGCGTCACCCGCGTCGTCGGCGACCACGAACGCGACGACGGGGACGATGCCGCGCGCGAGCGCCGCTACCTCGTCGACGCGCCGAACGTGACCGCGCCCGCGGCGACCGTCGAACCCGACGCCGACACGGTGACCGTGCGCGTCCCCGCGGACGTTCGACTCGCGCGCGCCAGCACGGACGGCGTGTCCCTGTGGCTTCCCGGACCGGTTCTCGGCGACGCGCTCTCCGCTCTCCCGGACGGGAAAGCCGCGCGAACCGTCGCGAACTCGTTCCCACACGTCGAGTCGGTGCCGTTCGTCGCCGGGACGTTTCTCGACCTCGACGGCGTTGCGTCGGTCGTCGAGGCGGTCGCGGGGACGACGCAGCACGCAGCGGACGCGTTACACGGTCTCCGCTACCCGGTCGCGCGCGCCGCCGCGCTGAACCGGACGGGCCTCGCCGCCGAGACGAGAACCGCGTTCGAGGAGTTCGTCGCGCGCCTCGACGAAATCGACGAAATCGGTGACGTGGACGCGCTCGACGCGCTCTGCGACGTGGTGGCCGCCGCGCCGACGCTTCCCGCCGCGAGCGCGGCCCTCCGCGCTCTCGGCTACGACCTCGGCGAACTCGAATCGCGGGACGACGGCCGATTTCGAACCGTCTTCCTCGCGCGTCTCGTGCGCGAAGATGGGCGACGCGCGGCCCGCGCGCACCTCTCTGCTTCGGGCGGCTACGACGCGGCGAAGCGGCGCGCGCTGAACGCGGACTACTGGGAGCGCGGAGCGGCGTGGCGGGACGCGCTCGACTCGACTCGCGATTCCTCGCTCGCGGAGTTCTCGTTCGCGCTCGCGAACGCGCTTCACTGGACGGGTGAGGTCGCGCGCACCGATGCGCAGTACCCCGAACTCCTGCACGCGGCCGCCGCCGACGTCTCCGCGGCCGTGGACCTCGTGGGCGTCGAAGGCCGCGCGCGTTACGGTCGCCACCTCGCTGCGGGCCACCGCCACCGGAGTCGCGGGAACCACGACCGCGCAGTGTCGCACTTCGAGCGCGCCCGCGCCGTCGCCGCCGACTACGACTATCTGGACGAGTGGGACCCGCTGTACAGCGGGAGCGTCGTCCGCGCGAACGCGCTCGCCGCCGCCGGAAAACCCGAGCGCGCCGTCTCGGTGCTGGAAGACGCGCTCGACGAGATCGAGGACTTCGACCTGCCGCCGAACCGCCGGGAGACGATTCTCGAACACCTTCGCGGCGGGATTCGGGAGCGCGAGGCCGCGGCGGAGACGGGCGCGGGCCTGCGTCGTATCCACCTCGAAGCGGCGCGAGAACACTACGACCGCGCGGGACTCGACCGGTCCGTCGCGCGCGTGGAGCGCGAACTCGCGGGCGACACGGACGACGAGTCGGCCGACCGGGAATCGTCGACCGTTCTGCCGGAGCGCACGCTGCGGAAGGACCGCGGCGCGGACGAGCGGGCCGACGACATCCCCGAACTCCACGACGGTCTCGTAGCCCACGACGAGGAGACGCTGGGGAGTCCCGACCCGGGCGTCGTGGACGACGACTTCTATCCGTGACTCCGTAATCTGAAGTAGGAGACGGCGCAAGACGAGGTATGGAAGAAGACGTGGCTCCCGTCGACGACGTGGACGACACGCCGACTGTCGCGTGTTCGCGCTGTGACAGCGAGTGGGACCTCGCGTACGAACTGGACGAACTGCAGGCGGGAAACCGGGCGCTCGAACAGTTCGCGCTCGACCACCACCGCCACACGGGCCACTTCCCGGACGGCGTGACGCCGTGGCGGGTCGACTGCCGTCAGTGCCCGGACGGCGACCAGTTCCTCGCGGAGCGTCCGGCGCGGCGGTGGGCGCTCACGCACGCCCGGCACACCGACCACGACGTGAGTGTCAGCCACGACGAGACCGAAGAAATCGTCTCGTAGTCGTTTTCCGCAGACCCTAGTCTCTTGGTAGTGACGTGTGAGTGACGTGTATGACAGAATTCGCGGCCGAGCGATACTACGACTTCACGATGGTCGGGTCGCCCGCCGTCGCCCCGGACGGCGAGCGCGTGGCGTTTCCCGTCACGGAGTTCGACGAGGACGAAGACGACCGACGAACCTCGTTGTTCGTCGCGCCGACGGACGGCTCCGCGGAGCCGTATCGGTTGACGCGGGCGTCGGACGCGGGGAACCCGAAGTGGGGGCCGAACGGTGAGAAATTGGCGTTCGTCGCCGCACGCGACGAGGACACCGCGCTCGCCGTGCAGAATGACGACGCGGACGACGGTGGCGACGACGAAAAAGACGAGGACGAGTCCGCTGGCCCGGTCGGAGAGGGGCCGAAACCGCAGGTGTGGATGTTCGACCTGGCGCGGGGTGGTGACGCCCGGCAGGTCACCGACCGCGACTACGGCGTCTCGGACTTCGACTGGGGGCCGGACGGCGAGCGTCTCGTCGTCGCCGCGCGCGACCCGACCGACGAGGACGAGGAGTACCTCGGGCAACTGGAGGAGGAGGGGCCGATAGAGGTCGAACGCCTCCAGCACAAGACGAACGAGTCGGGGTGGATGGACGAGGTGCCGACGTACCTGTTCGTGGTGGACGTGGCGGACCGAACGACGGTTCGGTTGGACGACGCGTACGACGCGGAGAAAGGCTCCCGGAACGGCTTACAGCCGCGATGGTCGCCCGACGGCGACCGCATCGCGTTCGCCACGAACCGGGAGGAAGACCCCGACGACACCCACGTCACGCACGTCTACACGATTCGGCCGGACGGCACGGGCTTCCGCAAGGAGACGGACGAACACCTCCGACTCGAATCCATCGCGTGGTCGCCGTCGGGCGACCGTATCGCCGTCGCGGGCGGCGACCCCTACAACTGGTACAAACCCACGGAAGCGTACGTCCTCGACGTCGACTCGGGCGAGTTCACGTCCGTGTCGGGGTCGCTCGACCGGACGCTCGGCCTCGGCGGCGCGCCGCTCTGGTTGGATGACGAGACGCTCGTCAGCCTGTTCGGGGACGAGGGGAACACGCGACTCGTCCGCCTCGACGCGAGCGAGGACGACCCCGAACGCGTGTTCGACGGGCAGGGCGCGGGTCGGTCGCTCTCCTTCCTCGACACGGGCGGCGACACCGTCGTCTTCCGACTGGACGACCCCGAGGCGGGCGCGGACCTACACGCGCTCCCCGCCGACGCGCTCTCAGACCCCGGTGAGGACGCGCTCGTCCGCCTCACCGCCGCGAACGACGGCCTCGTCGAGGACGCCCACACGCCGGAGTGCGTGAGGGTCGAGTGGGAGAACTCGGACGGCATCACCATCGAAGGCCTCGCCTACCTCCCCGAAGGCTTCGACCGCGACGACCCCGACCCCCATCCGGTCGTCTCCTCGGTCCACGGCGGACCGATGGCGTACGACGACCCCGCGTTCGGGTTCGACTATCTCTTCTGGACGAACAAGGACTACGTCGTTCTCCGCACCAACTATCGCGGCTCCACGTCCTACGGCCGCGAGTTCGCAGAACGGTTGCGCGGAACGCGCGGCGACCTCGAAGTCGACGACGTCGTCACGGGCGTCGAACACCTCGTCGACGAGGGCTGGGCGGACGAGGACTGCCTCTACCTCACCGGATTTTCGTACGGCGGCATCACCACCGCCGCGACCGTCACGAAATCGGACGTCTTCGCCGCCGCGGCCGCCGAACACGGCATCTACGACTTCCGGTCGACGTTCGGCACCGACGACAACCACCTCTGGCACGAAGACGAGTTCGGCCTCCCGTGGGAGAACCCCGACACCTATCGCGAGATTTCGACCATGGACGACGTGGGGAACGTCGAGACGCCGCTTCTCGTCACCGCCGGCGACAGCGACTGGCGGTGTCCGCCGACGCAGGCCGAACAGCTCTACGTCAGCGTCAAAAAGCAGGGCGTCGACTCGAAACTCGTCATCTATCAGAACGAGAACCACGACATCGGCGACCCCGACCGCGCGATTCACCGACTGGAGACGCTCGCGGACTGGTTCGAGTGTCACTAACCGACACGGATAAGGTCGAAAACGCGTAGAAACAATGGTATGGACTCCCGTCGTCGCCCAGACCTCGTTTCGTTTCACGCGACCGACGACGGAACGCTCCGCGTCACCGACGACGTGACGGAGACGACGCTCGAACTCTACACGCCGGAACCCGTCTCCCTCCAGTCCGCGCTCCCCGCGCTCTTCTACGTGCCCGTGGACGACGCCGTGTCGTTCGAGACGGACGAACTCGTCGTCGGCCCGCACGCGTCCCTCCACGTCCGCGACGAGGGCAGCGACCACCTCGGCGAACTCAACGCGGACACGGACTCCTACCCACGGGCCACGTACTTCCTTGACGTATTCAAGGACCTGAAAGCGTTCGTCCGCATCGACGACGCCGCGTTCTCCACGCGCTACACCCCCGACGAGACGCACGCGTCGTGCGTCCGGTTCTCGTTCGACCGAACGACCACCGTCACCGTCGGCGCGCGGTCGACCCACACGGAACCGAACACCACGATAACCGTCCCCGACGACCCCGTCGCGCTGATGGAGGCGGTGTCGTACGCCGGCTGCGGCGTGAAGGAGTGGACGGCGGAGCGCTCGTGGCCGACGCTCCGCGGCCACCCGCCCGCGTACGAATCGGGCGAATCCCTCCGGGTGCCCGACGCCCTCTCGAAACCCGACACCGGCGTCACGGTCGAGGTACCCGAGCGATACGGGGACGTCCTCCGCGTCGCGCCGCTCGCGCACTACCTCGGCGCGACCGTCGAACCCGGCGAGCGCTCCCGACTCGTCCTTGACAACGGCTACACGCACGACCTCGGCGAGGGACGTCGACTGGAAGCGGAAGTCGAGCACGTACTGGCCCGCGCCGTCCTCCTCGACAGCCTCGTCCGCATCGGCGGCTACTTCTCTCAGCCCCGCCAGGAGTACGAGGAGATAGCGCCACACCTCCCGTTCTATCCGGAAGCCCTCTACGACGAACCGGTCGCGGACGCGCTCGTCGAGTACCTGGAAGTCGACACCGACACGATAGCCCGGTTCGGACTCACGTGGCCGACCGTGGGCGTCCTCCCGCCGACGACTCGGGCGCTCCCGGTGTTGTCGTCGCTGCTCCACGCGCTCGTTCCGATACACGTCACGGACTCGGAGACCGCCGGAAACACCGTCCTGAACGCCGAACCCGCCGCGTACGCCACCGAATCGCGTCCCGAGGGCGCGGCGTACGTCACCCGGCGCTCGTTCGAGAACGCGCGCCGAAACCCCGTTCCGGAGAACCCGACGTTCACCATCGTCGCCGGGGACCGCGCGGAGCGCTACCGCGAGTTCGCCGACAGCGAGGTGTGGCCCCGCCTCCCCTCGGAGAACGTCACCGTCCACGAAACACCGCCGGAAACCACGGGCGACTGCCTCGTCCTCGACGCACCCGTCCGCGACCGGCCGGCGTTCGACACCCCGCCGCGCGTGCTCGTCGCTCGCGCCGACAACGCCCAGCACGTCGACGCGCTCCTCGAGGCGGGCACCGTCGCCGCCGTCACCTACGACGGCGACCCGTCCCCCCGCGCGCTCGCCGAGTTCCTCGCCACCCTCTTCGTCGGCGTCCCCGTCGGCCACGCCGCACGCGTCGCGCTCGACGCCCCCGCCCGCCTCCACGGCGACCCCCGAACCGCGCTCCGCGTCCTCCCGAACGGCGCGTCCCCCTACGAAGCCACCGTGCGCTCGCTGGACACCGACGAACACCGCGTCACCTTCCGCCAGTTTTCCCTCTCTAACCAGTCGTTCGGCGGCACCGGCCGCGCCGACCAGCCGTTCTTCCCCGACACCGTCCAACTCATGGACTGCACCACCACTTTCGACCACGTCTTCGACACCGACGACGTGATCGAGATGCTCGCGGACCACGAGACGCTCGTCGACCTCAACGGCGACCTCTTCCTCGGCACCCACCCACCCACAGCCGACGATGTCGAACGCAGCGCCCGTCGCGCGAACGCGGACGAACTCACCGACGACCTCCGAGAATAAGCGCAGCTCCCCCGATTCGTTCTCGCTTCCCTCGGAGTAAATAGCGGGCGCGGCGGGAGTCTCGTGAGCGACAGCGAACGAGACTTAGCTGAGCTCCGCTCAGCGCAAGTCCCGCGAGCGAACGAAGTGAGCGAGTGGGAGCCAGCGAGACACGCAGTGGTCCGAAAGACGGTTCCGCCGTCTTCCGTCATGCCGAGAGCCGCGTTGCGTCTCTCGTAGCACGTCTCGCGGAGTCGCCCTCGTTTTCCGGCGGCCTTCGGCCGTCGTGAAAACGGGCGCGACGGGAGTCTCGTGAGCGACAGCGAACGAGACTTAGCAGGACGCTTCGCGTCCTGCGAGATTTGAACCTCCGAGAGACGGTCCTCGCTACGCTCGGCTGCGACTCTCGTGATTAAAATCCCGTCGTGCCGGTTCGCTCGTCGCTACGCTCCTCGCTGCACGGGCGCGACGGGATTTGAACCCGCGATCTAGAGGTTAGGAACCTCTCGCCTTGTCCGCTTGGCCACGCGCCCCTAGTCGGGTGGTGTGGGGCGCGCGAAAAAGCCGTGTCGATTAGTTCGAGTTGGTTTTCGATTCGTCGGTGTCAACCGATTCCGCGTCGGCGTCCGAGGTGTCCGCGTCCGAGTCGCTGGTTTTGCCTTCGCGGATGTTCTGGAGTTCTTGGTCGACTTCTTCGCGGCCTTTCTGGAATTCACCCATCGCTTGCCCGGTGGAGCGAGCGAGTTTCGGTATCTTGTTCGCGCCGAACAGGAGGACGGCGAGCAGGAGGATGATGGCGAATTCCATCCCGCCCGGGAGACCTCCGACGAACGCTGGTACAGGCATCATCGCTATTCATTGGTAGCCAATACCGCATTATAGGCCTTTTGCTCGTGGGTACCGCCGATTCCGGAGGTAGCCGCGGTCTTTTTCGTGTCGGGATTCGGATGCCATTGTATGAGCGACGCCGATAGTGGGACGCACCGTTACGACCCGGACGAGGACCACGCGTTCCCGGACGACCGGGTGAACGAGGTGCTCGAGTACGTGACGTCGGACGAGGAAATTCGAGCGTATCTGGAGGCGCAGAACGTCAACCCCGTCACGCGCAAGGGGTACAACGACCACGGCCCGAAGCACATCGAGATCGTGCGTAATCGTGCGCTCCGGCTCTACGACCTCCTGAAGCAGGGGGGTGTGGAGTTCAACGGCGCGGCCGACGAGGGGTTAGACGAGGCCGACGAAGCCGTTATCATCGCGCTCGCGGCGACCCTGCACGACATCGGCCACATCGTCCACCGGGACGAACACGCGTACTATTCGATTCCGCTCGCGGCGGACTTGCTGGACCGCTTCCTGCCCGATTTCTACGACACGGCGGACTCGGTGCGCGTGAAGGCGGAGGTCCTGCACGCCATCCTCTGTCACCACACCGAAGAAGACCCGTTGACGAAGGAAGCGGGCGTCATCCGCATCGCGGACGGTCTCGACATGGAGTACGGTCGGTCGCGGTTCCCCTACGAGCGCGGCGGCCGCGGCATCAACACGATTTCGAGTCAAGCCATCGAAGAAGTCCGACTCACGAACGGCGAGGACGTCCCCGTGCTCGTCGAAATCACGATGCGGAACGCGGCGGGTGTCTATCAGGTGGACAACCTCCTGAAGGAGAAACTCGAACACTCGCTGCTCGAAGACGAGATACGCATCGTCGCCATCAATCGGAGCGGCGAAGGCGACCAGTTGGTCGAACGCATCGAACTCTAAACCGGCAAAGGGACCGCGTGCCGGGCGGCTTAAGGACGGCCGCGAAGTACATCCAGTCGTATTCGTGACAGAGGACGACCGAGGGAGCGCGCTCTCGCTCTTCAAGAACCCCGAGTTCGTCGCTCTCTCCGGGACCGCGTTCGCGCGCAGTCAAGCGTACTCGACGCTCCTCATCGCGCTCGCGCTGTACGCCGACATGTTCGGCACCACTGGGTTCGTCGAAGGGCTCTTCGGCACGGTGTTCGCGGCCGCCCAACTCCTCATCGTCCTCCCGCTCGGTCGGAAGATAGACACCGGGAACGCGAAACGCTACCTGCTCGCCGGACTCCTCATCAACGTCGGCGTGTTCGTCGGGTTCGTCTTCGTGCAGAACGCCGTGGACGTCATCCTCGTCCGTATCCTCCAGGGACTCGGCGCGAGCATTCTCTGGATTACTGGCTCCACGGTCGTCGGCGAAATCAGTTCCGACGGCGAACGCGGCCGCTGGCTCGGCACCTACAATCAGGTCGCGGCGTTCTCCAGCATGGCCGGCGACCTCGTCGGCGGCTACCTCCTCTACACGGAGGGGTTCACGCTCACGTACGCCGTTCTCTCCCTCATCACGGTCGCCGCGACGATTCTCGTCCTGTTCTTCCTCCGCGACAATCCGGGCGGCCAGAAAGACCCCGAGGAAGCCACCGGCACCGAAACGCTCCTCGCGCTCCTCCGCCGTCCGATGGTGCGCGCGCTCGTCACCTTCCGCCTCGCCTTCAGTTTCGGGAAGATGGCGGTCATCCTCTTCCTCCCCATCTACGCCCACGGCGAGTTCGGCGTCAGTTCCGCCGCCATCGGCGGCATCCTCGCCGGCGGCAAACTCGTCAAAGGCCTCCTCCAGGGTTACATGGGCGACCTCACCGACCGACTCGGTTCGGAACACCGATTCGTCATCGTCGGCGCACTGCTCTACGCGCTCGGCACCGCGATGCTCCCGCTCGCCGCCCCCGCAAACGCCTTCATTGACTCGTTCACCGTCCCCGTCGCCGGCACCATCGAGAACTTCGGCGCACTCGCCGCCATGTTCACCGGTTACGCCGTCCTCGGCGTCGCGGACAGTGTCCGCCTCCCCGCCAGTATGAGCCTCTTCGTCACCGAAGGCGAACGCTTCGACTCCGTCGCGTCGAGCATGAGCCTCCGCTCCATCTCCTGGAAAGTCGGCCAGATCGTCGGCCCGATCACCGTCGGCATCATCAAAGACGAAACCTCGATGGGCGCCGCGTTCCTCGTCGCCGCCGCCTTCATCGTCTTCGCCACCGGCGCGTTCGTCTACATGTACTCGACGACGGACCCCCCAGTCGCCGAGAGCGCGTCCGTCGCCGACGACTGACGTCCACCACACGGACAAGTATATGAGGTATGGTCACATGCGTCAAGACGCATCGCTATGAAACCGTGTCAGAACTGTCAGGCGGCCATCGACGAGTACATCCTGGACAAACAACTCGAACCCCTGCGCGAACTCACGGTCGACCACTTCAACGTCTGCGCGGACTGCATCGAAATCGTCCCCGACGCCTGTGTCAGCTGCGGCGGCGGCGTCTACGTCCCACGCGGCGAAACCGACACGCCCGACTACTGCCCAGCCTGCCGCTCCGACCTCCTCGCCCGAACCGGCGACGACCCCGGCTGGCACCACGACGCCCTCACCACCTAACGCACAGACTTCGCACGCGAACACACACATCGTCTCGTGTTCACCTTTTTCCTCCCTCAAACGGTAGCCGAACACTCGTTCGAAACTACGTACGCAGAAACTACACACCAGGATTTGAACCGCGTCAGACGGTCGCTCGCTACCGCTCGCGCTGCGACTGACTAGCTCAAATCCCGCTGGAAACGTCTACGGACCACATTCGTTCACACCAAACCGGCCGGGATTTGAACCGCGTCAGACGGTCGCTCGCCACTGCTCGCGCTGCGACTGACTAGCTCAAACCCCGCTGGTGACTTTCGTCTCAATGCGTTCGACAGAAACTGCACCGGCCGGATTTGAACCTCAATCGGACGTGCTCGCTACGTTCCGCGCGCCCTCGCTGGTTCAGAATCGCCAGCGAGGCGCATACACGCCTCTCACTTCGTTCGAGTCGGTATGCACCGGCCGGGATTTGAACCCGGGCCATGAGCTTGGAAGGCTCAGGTCCTGCCACTAGACCACCGGTGCTCGTTCGGTTCGCACTACTTCGTATCAGGCGGTCGCTTATTGATGTTTCCTTTCTCGCGAGAGTTCAAGTGGGATGGCGGGCCCACTCGCGGTCGTGTTCTGAGTGATGCCGTCGCGCGGACTGCGAAATCGGCGGGCCGCCGCGCGACGATTCTTCGAAATCCCGTCTGTTAGCCCTACGCCGGAGTGACGACAGCGTAGCAGTTCCCGCTCGATAGTTCGAAGTCGCGGAGTTCGAGGCCCGAGGCGTCGACGTCGGCGCGGAACTCGTCGGGTGCGTAAATGTGGTAGAAGCGCGGCACCGTTTCGTCGCCGGGGAGCGTCCAGTCCACGGTGGTGTCGAACCCGTCGTCCGCGTCGAACGTCGGGTGGGCGGTGCTCCACGCACTCACGAGCGCTTCGCCGTCCGCGGTGAGGACGCGCGCGAGTTCGTCGAGGCTCGCGACGCGCGCATCGCGTGACGGTACGTGATGGATGGTCGCGACGTACACCGCGAGGCCGAATTCGGAGTCGCGGAACGGCAGTCGGACGGCGTCCCCTTGTGCGAACGCGGCGTCGAACTCGCGGTCTCGGGCGCGAGCGACCGCTTCGTCCAGCAAGCCCCTGCTCGCGTCCACGCCAACGGCGTCGTTCGTGCACTCCGCGAGGAGTTCGGTATGTCGGCCGTTCCCGCAGCCGACGTCGAGGCCGCGGTCGCCCGTCCGATCCGCGAGGAACTCCTCGACTTCGGGCCACGCGTACTCGCGGGTCTTCGAGAAGTGTGCGGCGATGCGTTCGTACGTCTCTCGGACGTCTCGTGGCTCGGTCATGCGAATGCGATGAAGACGACGTACGCGACTGCGAGCATTACCGTTGCGTGTTTCGCACCGGACTTTACGCTTCCCTCCCCCATCTGTCCGGCGACGAACCCGGAGCAGACGGCTTGCACGGCGGCGGTGTGGAAGAACAGGAGGCTGTACGCGGCCTTGTTCACGGACCCACCGCCCCCGATGCCGATGCCGCTCACGCCCGTCACCTGTCCGCCTGCGGGCGAGTTCACGGAGAACAGGTCGCCCGACGGGAGGTGGGGGATGAAGATGGTATCTAGTGCTACGACGATGGTGATGAACACGAAGAACGCGACGTAAATCACCACGAGGTAGGTGAGGAGTTCGTTCCGTCGTTCGCGGCGGAGTCGCTGGGTAGCTTTCGCCTCGTCCGCGGCGATACGGAGAACGGGGCCGAGGTCGCCGCTCGCGTTCATCGCGTTCGTCACGAGCGTCACCACTCGTGTCACGGTCGTCGTCTGCACGCGCTGTTCGAACCGTCGGAGCGCGGATTCGACGCGGCCGTTCCACTGGATGTCCGTCCACGTCTTTTCGAGTTCCGTGGAGAGCGCGCCGAGCTCTGAACCGACGACGCGTTCGAAACTCGCGACGATCGGCATCCCGGCTTCGTTCGCGCTGGCGAGGCGTTCGAGCAAGTCCGGAATCGCGGCTTCGATGTCCTTGATTCGTCGGCGTTTCAGTTCGTAGACGACTGCGTACGTCCCGAGAACGAACAGCCCCGCCTGAATCACGGGGTCGTCCGCAGTCCCCGCCGAGAGAGTTCCAGCGGTGTACGACAGCCAGACGCGCACGCCGATGTAGAGAAACGCGAGCGGGACGGTCACGAACAGGAGTGCTGCCGGGTTCTCACGAATCTGACCGAGCGGGTTTCGGAGGCGGGCGCGCACCGGTTCGAGGCGGCGATGAATACTGAGTCGGGTAGTGTTTTCGCGATAGCCGCCGTCGGTCGCGGTGTTCGACTCGTCGACGACGGTCACCGGGACGTCGACGAATCGAGGTTCCGCGTGGGCCGCGCGTTCACCGAGTTCTATCTTCGTGTCTTCGGTGACGCTGTCGAGGTAGACGACGAACCCGAGCGTCGCGAGCGGGAGGACGAAGTACGTGACCAGTTGGAGGAATGGGAGCATGCCGCCCGAGACGAGGCCGACGATGACGAGGATGGTGATGAGGAAGAGCGGTCCGGCGACGAACACCGTGACGTAGGCTTCGGCGAGCGTCGCGAGCAGTTCGAGGAACTGTTGTTGCTGGGATTCGGCTTCTTCCTTGTAGAACTCGTACTCGTCGTGGAGGAAGTCGGGCAGGCTCTGTCCGCTCCGCAGGACGCTCACGAGGTTCTCCGCGAACTCGCTGAAGTCCTCGCTCGGCGAGCGTATCGCCATCCGGCGGATGGCGGCGATGATGTCCGCGCCGAACAGGTCGATGTCCTTGACGGCGACCGCGATTTCGCGCGCCGTCTCACCGTAGACGTCCCGGTTTTGCGCGAGGATGCGGAGAATTTCGGGGTACGCCATTCCGCTCCGGGAGAGCGCGTACATGAACGCGACGTTCCGTTCGAGCGTCGCGTCGATCCGGCGGCCGCGTTCACCCGCTTGATAACTCGGTATCGACCACCGGAATCGGTAGATGGCGAACGCAGTGGCGACACCGACGGTCGCGGCGCTCAGGAGGAACGTCACGAACACCTGGAACGGAGTGAGCGCGACGCCGTTCTGCGTGACGAGGCTGCCGAGCGGGAGGCGGGTCGTGAGGTCGCCGCCGGACGTGGCGAGAAGGATGAGCGCGGCGGCGACGAGATACACTGACAGTAGGCTTCCGACGAACGCGCCGACAGTCGCGTAAAGGAAGGTTTTCGCGGCGTAGACGCGGTACGTCACTTCTGCGTGTGCGCCGTGGAGGTGTTGGACTTGCCGGGTGTTGACGCGTTCACGGTCGCGAGCGTACGTCCCGAAGGTCGCGAGCGCGACCCGGGTGAGGATACGGTCGATTCGCGGAATCACTGGGGAGAGCGAGACGACGACTATCAGGATGAAGACGAAGAGCAGCGGGAGGAGTTCGAGTATCATTCCGGAACGGTTTCCGCGCCACCGAGGTTCGTGTCGCCGATTTCTGCGTCGACGCGGCCTTCGATGCGGGAGATGGTGCGCTCGGGGTGTGCGTAGTACTCGTTGACGAGCGCGGTGAACTGCCGGTAGTCGGTGACGCCGCGTTCGACGAGGTATTGGAGGATGCGTTTTCTGTTCTGGAGTTCGCGCAGGAGTTCGCTGCGCGACCAGCCGCGTTCGTCTCGAATCTCGTTGAGAACGACGCTGTCGAACTGCTGGAAGGCGTCCTCGGACGCGTTCCACTCGAACGCTTTCGAGTAGTCGAGGTCGCCGGTCCGCTGGTCGATTCCCTCGATTTCGGCGATGGTGCGGTTCCGACGAACCCGGTCGTCGCCGACGTAGGTCAACGTCTGCACGCAGAGGATGTCGAGGCTCTGAATCATCGCGCGCGGGACGTTGATGGGTTCGTTCTCCAGGCGATTGATGACCGTCTGCACGCTGTCCGCGTGCATCGTGGAGTACGTCGTGTGCCCCGTGTTCATCGCCTGAAACAGCGTCATCGCTTCGTCCCCACGGACCTCGCCGACGACGATGTACTCGGGGCGGTGGCGGAGCGCCGACCGGAGGAGGTCGTACATCGTGATGTCCTCGCTCTCCCCGAGGGATTCCCGCGTAATCGAGGACAGCCAGTTGTCGTGGTAGAGCGTGAGTTCGCGGGTGTCCTCGATGGTGAGCACTTTCGAGCGCGGCGGGATGAACATCGAAATCGCGTTCATCGACGTCGTCTTCCCGGACGCCGTGCCGCCCGCGAAGATGAGGCTCTTGTTCGACTCGATGGCGAGCCAGAGGTACGCCATCTGCTCCAGGTCGAACGTGTTCAAGTCGATGAGACGGGCGGGTGTGAACGGTTCCTCGTCGTACTGGCGAATCGTGAACGCGCTCCCGCGCGGCGTGACCTCGCGGCCGAGTGCGAGTTCCGCACGCGACCCGTCCGGGAGCGTCGTTTCGGTGACGGGGTCGCCGACTGAGACGTGGCGCCCGGATTGCTGGGCGAGGCGGACGACGAACGAGTCGAGTTCGTCTTCGGAGAACGTCACCGTCGTCTCGATGTCGTTGTAGTCGTCGTGGTAGACGAACAGCGGGATGTCGTAGCCGTCACACGACACGTCCTCGATGTGGTTGTCCTCCATCAGGGGGTCTATCTTCTCGTACCCCTCGAACGTCCGATAGAGGTAGTAAAAGAGCCGGTGGAAGGTGTTCGTGTCGACGACGACGCCGTACTGGGAGAGGAGGTTCTCCATCTGCTCGCGCAACACGGCTTCCGAGTCCGAGGGGTCGTACTCCGCGCTGAAGATGAGCGTATCCCGGATGTCCTCGTACAGTTGGTCGAGGACGTCGCGTTCGAACTCGTCGAGGGTCGGTTCGACGACGGCGTACCGGTGTTCGTTGTCTTCGTCGCTGTAGTTGACGCTGATGAACGCGAACGGCGCGTTCACCCAGTACCGCTCGACCTCCTCGAAGCCGTCGAGGCCGTCGAAGGAGACGAGCGGGCCGTGTTCCGCCGGTCGGTAGTCTTCCGCGCTTATCTGGGAGCCGCGGAGGACTTCCGTGAGTTGGTCGAGTCGCCACTTCAGGTCGCTCGCGTGCTCGGAGAGTGATTCGGTGAGGTTGTTCGAGCCTCGTCCGAGGGCGTTCGCGAGGTCGTCGAAGCGGTCTCTGTCCATTCGGATACGCGTCCTTGGGCGTCCCTTCGCTTAAATCCTGTCGGCGATTCAGGTTCGGTGGCGGCGTTACGTTCAAGCCGTGTGAACGCATACCGTGACATACGACCACTGTGATGAGGAGACAGGAGTTCAGCCTCGACGTGACGAACATAGACTGGGTCGAAGACGAGGACGCGGACGCCGCCCTCCCGACCGTGACGATCACGTTTACGGGAGACGCCGCCCTCGAAGACCGCCTCCTCGCCCCGGACGGCGACCTGCTGGAGGCGGACGAGATCGACGTGGCGCTCCGCCTGCAGGGGGACGTCGACGACCCCGAGACCACCGGCGTTGTCGCCGTGACGGACCGATTGACCGGCGACTTCGTCCTCGAACTGAATCAGGACGCGGCGGACGTACTCAAGTTCATTCGCGCGGCCCGCGAGTACGGACGCGCGTCCGACGCGGACAAACGCTATCGCGTCCACATCGAACGTGGAGACAACCACGTCGTCACGTACGAGAAGGACACGTTCCTCGTTTACAACACGGAGGGAGACCTCCTCCGACGGCACAGCCTCATCCCGAGCGGTATCGAGATTTAGACTACATCAAAAACTCGATTATACGGCCCTAATGAGCGCTCTTATCCGATAGTAGGTCGAATCGGGTGTCGATGGAGAACGCACGCGCGACGTTCGTCTTCGCGTCCTGGGTAAACGTCGCGTCGAACGTCCTGAAGATTCTGGTCGAGGGGGGACTCGGCCTCGCCTCCGGCAGTCTCGCGTTGACGGCGGACGCCGCCCACTCCGTCGCCGACCTGCTCGCGAGCGCGGTCGTCCTCGTCTGGGGTCGCTTCGTCTACGAGGACGCCGACGCCTCCCACCCGCACGGCCACGAGCGATTCGAACCTCTGGCGGCGCTGTTTGTCGGCGGTGTGCTCTGTCTGCTCGGATTCAAACTCCTCTACGACGCGGGTCACGCGTTCCTCGCCGGACCCACCGCCGAGTACAGTCCCCTCCTCGTCGTCGGACTCCTGTTCGCGCTCGCGGACCGCTACGGCTGTTATCTCTACACGCGATACGTGAACCGCGACCTCGCCTCCCCGGGCCTTCGCGCGCTCGCGGCCGACAGCAAGAACGACGTCTACACGACCGTCGCGGCGCTCGTCGGCGTGGTCGGGATGGCGTTCGGCGTTCCACTCTTGGACCCGGTGGCGGGGGCGCTCGTCAGCGTCCTCGTCGTCTACCAGGGCGTCGAGATTTCGCGGGAGAATCTCCGCTACCTCGCCGACAGCGCGCCGCCCGAGGGCGAGCAAACGAAGATACGCAAACGCATCCGCGACCACCCGGACGTCCACGGTGTCCACGACTTCGTGGCGTACTACTCGGGCCACGTCATCGAAGTCGAGTTCCACGCGGAGGTCGACCACGACCTCACAATCGTCGAAGCCCACGACCTCGAAACAGAGTTGCGCCAGCGCGTGCGCGAGATAGAACCAGTCTCGGACGTCCACATCCACCTCGACCCGGCGGGACTCGGCGAGTGGAAGGACGCCGCGGACTCGTCGGCCGCGCCGACGTAGACCGGCGACCGTAGCCGTAAAGCCGTTCGCTCCAGTCTCCCCGTACATGGACCTCTTCGGAACGGCCGGGATTCGCGGGAGCGCCGAGGAGCGCGTGACGCCGGAGCTCGCGCTCGCGGTCGGTCGCGCGGCCGGCGTCGACGGCGACGAGTTCGTCCTCGGGCGGGACGGCCGGGAGACCGGCGGCGCGCTCGCGGACGCGATGGCCGCTGGGTTGCGGAGCGCGGGCGCGGACGTGAGACGGGTGGGGCAGGTGCCGACGCCGGCGCTCGCGTTCGGGTCCCGCGGCCGTCGCGGTGTGATGCTCACCGCGTCGCACAACCCGCCGCCGGACAACGGAATTAAACTGTTCCGTGACGCGTCGGAGTACGACGCCGAGTTAGAGTCTCGAATCGAGGAGCGCGTCGAGTCCGAGACGGGGCCGGCCGCGTGGGATTCGTGGGGCGAGGCTGAGTCTGTCGACGTGCTCTCGGCGTACCGGGACGCAGTCGCGGGGTACGCCCGCGAGTTCGGTACCTCCCTGGACGGTCTCCGGGTCGCGGTGGACTGCGGGAACGGGATGGCGAGCGTCGCCACGCCGCAAGTGCTGGAGGCGCTCGGCGCGGACGTGGTGGCGCTGAACGCGAACGTCGACGGCCACTTCCCGGGGCGGCCGAGTAAGCCGACGCCGGAGACCGTCACCGACCTCCGGGAGTTCGTCGCGGATTCTGACTGCGCGTTCGGTATCGCACACGACGGCGACGCCGACCGTATCGTCATCGTCGACGGCACGGGCGCGGTCGTCCACGAGGACACGGTGGTCGCGGTGCTCGCGGAGCGGTACGTCCGCGCGTCGGACGCGCTCGACCCGGTGGTGGTGACGACGCCGAACGCCTCGGCTCGCATCGACGAACGCGTCCGGGATGCGGGCGGGCGCGTCGAACGCGTTCGACTCGGCGCGCTCCACGAAGGTATCGCGTCCGCGGAAGCCGCGGGAGGTGACGTGGTGTTCGCGGCGGAACCGTGGAAGCACATCCACCCCGGGTTCGGCGGCTGGATAGACGGGGTGACGAGCGCCGCCGTCCTCTCCCGTCTCGTCGCGGAAGCGGGACTAGACGCGCTTCGCGACCCCGTGACGGAACGCCCATATCGGAAAGTGAGCGTGGACTGTCCGGACGGGAAGAAAGAGGCGGTGATGGCGCGCCTCGAAGACGCGATTCCCGAGTCGTTCCCGGACGCGGACATCGACACCGAATACGGGGTTCGTGCGGAGTTCGCGGACGGGTCGTGGACGCTCGTCCGGCCGAGCGGCACGGAACCGTACGTTCGCGTGTACGCGGAGGCGGACGACGTGGACGAACTCGTAGGCGAGGTATCCGCAGTCGTCGAGTCGGCCGTCGCCGATATATAGTCTATATCTAGTTTACATATGGGGGGCGTCGCGCTGGATAACGATGCGTTTATCCTGACACGCCCCGGTTTACCAATCGATTATGGTTAGTGACGGCCAGAGGCGGGAATTCTTGAAATTGAGTGGCACAGTGGGGGCTGCGGGCCTCGTCGGTCTCGCAGGATGCAGCGGTGGGGGCGGTGGCGACAGCGCGGAGGCCAAAATCGGCGTCGTGTACGCGACGGGCGGCCTCGGCGACGGGTCGTTCAACGACCAAGCGCAGACGGGGATTCAGCAGGCAAAAGAGGACTTCGACATCTCGTACGAGGAGTCCCAGCCGGAGACCAACTCCGACTTCAAGCCGACCCAGCGCCAGTACGCGCAGAACGGCGACTACGACCTCGTCTCCTGCATCGGGTACGCGCAGGCTGACGCACTGTCCACGAACGCGAAGGACTTCCCGGACCAGGACTGGCTCATCGTCGACTCCGCCGTCGACGAACCGAACGTCGCGAGTTACGGGTTCCGCGAACACGAAGGCTCGTTCCTCGTCGGCTACATGGCGGGCATGCTCACCGAGCAGAACTTCTCCGCGGGCGCGGGCGAAACGTCGAAGAGCACGACGAAGGTCGGGTTCGTCGGCGGCGTCGAATCCCCGCTCATCCAGAAGTTCGAAGCGGGCTACACCGCGGGCGTCCACCACTTCGACGACTCCATCGAGGTCATCACGTCCTACGTCGGCGGCTTCAACAAGCCCGCCGCCGGCCAAGAGCAGGCGCGGTCGATGTACAACGACGGTGCGGACATCGTCTACCACGCGTCCGGCGCGACCGGCGTGGGCGTGTTCCGCGCAGCCCAGGACATGGGTAAGTTCGCCATCGGCGTGGACCGCGACCAATCCGTCACCCAGGAGTCCTTCAAGGACGTCATCCTCGCGAGCATGGTCAAGCGCGTCGACACGGCCGTCTACAACGGCGTCGAGAGCGTCGTGAACGACAACTTCCAGGGCGGCGAGGAGACGACGTTCGGCCTGAGCGACAACGGCGTCGAAGCCGTCTACGGCCAGCAGCTGGGCTCCGAAATCCCGGAAGACGTGAAGTCGAAGGTATCCGACGCCCGGCAGAAGATCATCGACGGCGACATCACCGTCCCGACGAAGCCACAGTAATCGACTAACTGGATGAGCGACGCCATCACGCTGTCGAACGTCACGAAACGGTTCCCGGGAGTCGTCGCCAACGACTCCGTTTCGCTCTCCGTGGAGTCGGGAACGGTACACGCCCTCCTGGGGGAGAACGGCGCGGGGAAGACGACGCTGATGAACATCCTCTACGGTCTGTACGAGGCCGACGAGGGGACGATAGCGGTCGACGGGGAAGCCCACGATTTCGACTCGCCGCGGGACGCTATCGACGCCGGCATCGGGATGATTCACCAGCACTTCATGCTCGTCGACCCGATGACCGTCGCGGAGAACGTCGTCCTCGGTGACGAACCGAAGACGTGGTTCGGGCTGCGCACGGACGACGCGGCCGCCCGCGAGGCCGTTCGCGACCTCTCCGAACGCTACGGGTTCGACGTGAACGCGAACGCGCGCGTAGAGGACGTGAGCGTCGGCGAGAAACAGCGCGTCGAGATTCTGAAAGCGCTCTATCGGGGCGCTGACGTGCTCGTACTGGACGAACCGACCGCCGTCCTCACGCCCCAAGAGGTGGAAGACCTCTTCTCCGTGTTCGACGAACTCACCGCGGAGGGGAAGACCGTCCTCTTCATCACGCACAAACTCGGTGAAGCGATGGCTGTCGCGGACGAAATCACCGTCCTCCGGGACGGGAAGAACGTCGGGACGGTCGCCGCTTCCGAAACGACACAGGAAGAACTCGCGGAACGAATGGTCGGCCGCGAAGTACTCTTCGACACCACACTCGAACAGCGAGAACCCGGTGACGTCGCGCTCTCGGTCGACGACGTGACTGTCACCGACGCCGACGACGTCGCGCGCGTCGACGGCGTCTCGCTCTCCGTGCGCGAAGGTGAAATCCTCGGTATCGCCGGCGTGGACGGGAACGGACAGGCCGAACTCGTGGAGGCGCTCACCGGCCTCCGTGAACCCGACGCTGGCGCGATATCGCTGCACGGCGCAGATATGACGGAGGCGTCACGCCGCGACCACATCGACGCCGGAATGGCGTACATTCCCGAGGACCGTCACGCACGCGGCCTCGTGATGGACTTCGACCTCGTGGAGAACGGCATCCTCGGCAGCCAGCACAGCCAGCCCTACGCGAACGGCGGCGTGCTCGACTGGACGCGCGCCCGCGACCACGCGGACTCCGTCGTGGAGACGTACGACGTCCGTCCCGCGAACCCCGACGCGGACGCCTCCTCCTTCTCCGGCGGGAACCAGCAGAAGTTCATCGTCGGCCGCGAACTCGCCCGCGACCCGAGCGTCGTCGTCGCCACCCATCCGACGCGGGGCGTCGACGTCGGGTCGACCGAGTTCATCCACGACGAACTGGTCGGCGTGCGCGACCGCGGGGACGCCGTGCTCCTCGTCTCCTCGAAACTCGACGAAGTGCGCAGTCTCTCCGACCGCCTCGCCGTGATGTACGAAGGCGAATTCGTCGCCGTCGTCGACCCGGACGACGTGACCGAAGAAGAACTCGGCCTGCTGATGGCCGGCGAACACCCGGGGGGATTCGATGAGTAAAGCACGCCGCGCCATCGAACGACTCGTCGACGCGTCTGCACGCGAACGGATCGCTGTGAGCGTCGCGGCGCTCGCGCTCGCCATCGCGGTCGGCGCGCTCGTCGTGTTCGTCTCCGGAATCATCGCCTCGTGCGGGTCGCCCGCGTTCAACGTCCTCGGCGTCAGCGTCTGTTACAACCCGGCGAACGTGTTCGCGGAACTGTTCCTCGGCGCGCTCGGCCACCCCGAACAGGGCGGCTGGTCGCCGACGAACTACCGGGTCGCCACCGCACTCCAGCAAACCACGCTGCTCGTGTTCACCGGACTCGCGGTCGCCGTCTCCTTCCGCGCCGGCCTGTTCAACATCGGCGTGCAGGGACAGCTCGTGCTCGGCGCACTCGCCTCCGCCGTCGCGGTCATCTGGGCGGACGCGGTCGCGCCGGCCGGAATCGCCGGCACGCTCTTCCTCGTGCCACTCGGCGTGCTCGCCGGAGCGCTCGTTGGCGGCCTCTACGGCGCGCTCCCGGGCGTCCTCAAGGCGTACGGCGGCGCGAACGAGGTCATCACCACGATTATGCTGAACTTCGTCGCGTCGAACATCGCCTACGTCATCGTCTCCGAGTTCCTGAAACCGCCGGACATTCAGGTCGTTCAGACGGCCGCCATCCCGGCGAACGCCCACATCCCGAACCTCCCGTTCGGCTTCCAGCCACAGGACGCGTTCAGCCTCGTCGCCCTCCTGGGCGGCATCGCGTTCATCGCGGCTATCGCGTACGTCCTCGGGACGACCTCGTTCGGATACGACCTCCGAACGAGCGGACTGCAACCCAAGGCAGCGGCGTACAGCGGCGTCGACGCCAAACGCACCACCGTCCGTAGCATGGCGCTCTCGGGCGCGCTCGCCGGCGTCGGCGGTTCGGTCTGGGTGTTGATGGTGAACGGCGCGTTCCTCACGGACATCCCCTCGCTCGGATTCGACGGCATCACCGTGAGCATCCTCGCCGGCAACAACCCGCTCGGCGTCGGTGCGGCCGCGTTCCTGTTCGGCGTCCTCAAATCCGGCACCATCGCCGTGGACTTCTCCACCGACGTGCCGGTGGAACTCGTGGACGTGCTGCGCGGCCTCATCATCCTGTTCGTCGCGATGCCCGAGTTCTTCAGACTCATCGGGAAACACTACCTCGGCCTCGGAGGTGATGTCGATGCGTAACTCGATTCGCGCCGCGGTCGGCGCGCTCGCCGTCCTCGTCGCACTCGGCCTCGTCTTCCCGGACTCGCTGTTCGGCCTCGTCACGGACACCGGGACGGCTGAAGCGGCACTCCGCCTCGCAGTCCCGATCACGCTCGCCGCGCTCGGCGGCATCTTCGCGGAGAAGAGCGGCGTCATCAACATCGGCCTCGAAGGCCTCCTCATCATCTCCGCGTTCGCCGGCGTCGCCACCGTCAAACTCCTCGGTGCGGGGTCAGTCGGACCCGTACCCGTTATCTGGGTCGGCTTCCTCGTCGGCGTCCTCGCGAGCACCCTGCTCGCGCTATTGTTCGCCGTCGTCTGCATCGAGTACGAAGCCGACCAGATTATCGCCGGACTCGCCGTCTGGCTGGTCGCGCTCGGCCTCGCGCCGTTCGCGTCCGTCGTTCTGTTCGGCACGAAGAACGTCCAAGTCCACACGCTCGGCGACATCACCATCCCGCTGCTCTCCGAGATACCGTACTTCGGGGACGTGTTGTTCTCCGCGAACGTCATCGTCTACATGATGTTCGTCGCGGTGCCGCTCGCGTGGTACGTCCTCAACCGGACCCAGTTCGGCCGCTGGGTCGAAGCGAGCGGCGAGAACCCGAGCGCGCTCGACACCGCGGGCGTGAACGTCTCGCGCGTCCGGTACGCGAGCGTTCTCCTCTCCGGTGTCCTCGCCGGTATCGGCGGCGCAGCGCTCTCGCTCGGCCACGTCGGCGCGTTCACCGCGGGCGGCGCGACGATGGTCAACGGCAAAGGCTTCATCGCCATCGCGACCTACCTGTTCGGGAACTACAACCCGGTTGGCGCGGTCGTCGCCGCGCTCCTGTTCTCCGGACTGGACTCGCTCCAGATCGGACTCCAGCAGGCCGGTATCGCCGTTCCCTCCGAACTCGTGCAGACGATTCCGTACGTCACGGTCATCGTCGTGCTCGTGTTCGTCGGCCGCACCCGCATTCCGGACGCCGCCGGCGAACACTACGAGTCCGGTGAGGACTCCCGGTAGAAACGAACTCTTTTCGTCTCCCTCCGTTCACTCGTCGATATGGACGACCTCATCGAGGCCGCACGAGACGCGACCGCAGACGCGTACGTCCCCTACTCGGAGTATCCCGTCGGCGCGGCAATCGAAACCGCTGACGGCTCCGTGTTCACGGGCTGTAACATCGAGAACGCGAACTACAGCAACAGCATGCACGCAGAAGAAGTCGCGCTCTCGAAAGCCGTCTCCGCCGGCCACACCGAGTTCTCCCGTCTCGCCGTCACCTCCGACGCACGCGACGGCGTGACGCCCTGCGGGATGTGTCGGCAGACGCTCACGGAATTCTGTACCGAGGACTTCACCGTCGTCTGTGACGGCGAGGACGTGACCGAGTACCGGCTCGGCGACCTCATCCCGAACACCATCACGCGCGAGATGCTCGAATAGCGAACGGGAAACTCCTTAGTTCCCGAAACCTGACGCCGAAGTATGACTGGTGATTCCGAGGACCCGAACGACGAGGTCCAGTACCACGTGGAACTCGCGGCCGGGGATGTCGCCGACACGGTTCTCCTCCCGGGCGACCCGGAGCGCGTCGAGAAGATCGCGGAGTTCTGGGACGACTACGAGGAGAAGGCGTACCACCGCGAATACCGCACGCTCACGGGGACGTACGACGACGCACCTGTCTCAGCGACCTCGACCGGTATCGGCAGTCCGTCCGCCGCAATCGCGGTGGAGGAGCTCGCGCGCGTCGGCGTAGACACCTTCATCCGCGTCGGGTCCTGTGGCGCGCTCTCCGCGGATATGGACGTCGGCGACCTCGTCATCACCACCGGCGGCGTGCGTCAGGAAGGCACGAGCAAGGAGTACGTGCGCGAGGACTACCCGGCGGTCGCGCACGACGAGGTGGTGAGCGCGCTCGTCGCCGCCGCCGAACGCCTTGGCCACGACTACCACGTTGGTCTCACGATGAGCGCGGACAGCTTCTACACCGGTCAGGGCCGCGAGGGATTCGGTGGCTTCCGCGCCGCGGGAAGCGAGCAGCTGGTGGACGAGCTCGCGGACGCGAACGTGAAGAACATCGAGATGGAGGCCGCCGCCATCCTCACGCTCGCGAACATCTACGGCCTCCGCGGCGGCGCGGTGTGCTCCGTCTACGCGAACCGCGCGACCGGGGAGTTCCGGACGGAAGGCGAGTATCGGGCCTCCGAGACCGCGAGTCTCGCGGCGAAACTCCTCGCGAAGATGGATCAGAAGAAACGCGAGGCGGGAGTGGACCGGTGGCACGCGGGATTGAGTCTCGACTGAGCGTCCCGGGGCTTTCACGGCGGTACTAACGGTGATGTCGTAGTCGGGCGCACCGCCGAGGTTTCACGGTCCCGACTACGGTCGTTCTCAGACCACGCCCACCGCATGGTCCCGTCCTGGTATTTGAACGTTCGCGAGCTTGTCGAACTGAACATCGCTTTGCGCCCCTTCAGCAAGCCTCCGGCTCAAAATGAGTATTTCATTGGTCAGATGTCGTCGCGCGAAGCGCGGTTTTACGTCAGACTTCCGGTCTGACTAAGTCACCTTCCCTCTCTGCGTTCACTCGCGTAACCACCGGTCGCCGAAGGCGACCGGCATTTTTGGTGCAGATTTTTGCGGGGAGCGGGTCGCCGGAGGCGACCCCGACCCGGAAAAAGGTGCGTTAGAAGCCTTCCCGGAGGAATGGCGTGGTTTCGGGGTAGAGTGCGTCGAGGGCGTCGATGGTGTCAGCGTCCGCGTCGATGTCGCCGGTGGTGGCGAGGTCGGTGGCGGTGCGTTCGCCGACGACGAGTTGGGTGAGCGCGCCGATACCGAGGGTGGCGTCGGCGGTTTCGTCGACGGGTTCGACGGTGCCGGTGCCGTCCGTTGTGGTGATGCGGTAGGTGTCGTCGTTCCAGTCGGCGAGGTCGTCTTCGATGTCGAGGACGACGCTTTCGTCGGTTTGGTAGTCGAGCGCGGTGAGTGCGTCTTCGACGTCGACGATGCGGACCATCGGGCCGGCGTGGAGTTTCGTCTCGATTTCGCGAGGGTCGGGGGCGAGGTGGACGAGGTCGCTGTCGCTCGCGCCGTAGAACTTCACGTTCGAGACCTGTGAGTCGTGGTCGGCGAGGAATCCGAGGGCGGCGAGGCGGGCGTCGTGGTCGACCCACGCGACGTCGTGGGATTCGAGGGTCTTCTCGCCGTCGCTCTCGACCGTGTAGACGACGTACGCGCGGTCATCGCCCGATTCGTCCTGCCAGCAGTAGACGTAGGGGTCTTTCTCCCATCCCGTGAAGACGCGTTTTCGCCACCACTCCTCGGTTCGGTCGAGCGTGAGTTCGTAGTCCGCGCCGTGGGTGGAGAGAATCGGTGCGAGGCGCTCCCAGTCGTCCGCTTCGAGGCGTTCCCACGTTCCGGCGGGTGCGGCGTCTCGCGCGAACGATAGGGCGTCGGGTTCGCACTCGTGTTCGAGGAACGTCGTGCTCGTCGCCCACTCGAACTGCGCGTAGAACGGGTGTTTGAACGGCCAGAGCGCGCTCAGGTAGTAGCCCCGTTCGCGGTACGCTTCGAGCGATTCCGCGAGCATCCGCCGGACGAGGCCGCGGCGGCGATTCTCGGGCGGCGTCGCGACCGCCGAGAGGCCGGCCATCGGATGCGTCGCGCCGCGCAGGTGGGTGGTGAACCAGTAGTGTCGGCAGACGGAGAGCAGTTCGTCACCGTCGAAGACGCCGTACGGGTCGCCAATCGTCGCTGGCTCCGGTATCTCCTCGTCCGGGTCGTGTGGCCCCGATTCGGGGCGGAAGGCGTACGTGACGAACGCGCGGAATTCGTCCTCGCGGTCGTCGGGGAGGGGACGATAGTCCATACCTCCGGAACGACGGGGGAAGGAGAAGAACGTACCGAGTTAGTACGTGGTCTCGCCGACCGTCTTGAGATAGTCGGCGACGCCCGTGTGGTCGCCGTCGTCGAACGATTCGACGCGGATACGGACCTTGGTGTCGACACTCCCCGACGGAGCGTCCGGAATCCGGAGTTTCGAGTCGCCGATGCGAGCGATCGGAACGCCGTCCTCGACGCCCGTGACGACGACGACGTGCTCTTCACCCGGTTCGAAACTCGGGGTGGCGGTGCGGAAGCCGATACCAGCGAAGAACTTGCTCATACGCGAGCCACCTCCTCTGCTTCGCGGTCAGTGCTGTATTCGAGCCCGTACCCGGTGATCGCGGCCGCGAGGAACACGAAGAACAGCAGCCAGCCGTGGAAGACGTACGGCCACACTTGCACGGGGTTGACGAGCATCGCCTGCCGGCCGTATTCGTCGACGAGACTGGGCATCTGCGAGTATCCGGCGAGCACACCGCCCGCCCACGGGAAGATGTACCCGAGCGCAGAGGTGTTCGCGTCGAGGATGTTCGCACGCCGGTAGCCGTTGATGTTGAAGCGTTCGCCGATGCGCGCGATGTACGGCGCGATGGCGATTTCGGCGGCGGTGTTGATCGTGATCATCGCGTTGACCAACGCGGTCCCCAGAACCATCGTCGTCTCAGCACGCCGGACGCGGGTCGCGAGCGTCGAGAGCAGGAAGTCCTGCACGGCGGTGAACCCGCCGCCGCGAATCATGATGCGGGCGGCGGCAACGATGAGCAGCGTCAGGACGATGAGCGGGAAGAACCCGGCAGCGCCCGTGTAGACGCTCCCGTACACACCGGGGTCGGGCGTGTTCGAACCCGCGATAGTGACGATTGGGAGCCACGTGAACGCGTCCGCTAACGGGGACGTCGAGGGTGCGACGAACTGAACGATGCCGCTCGCGGCTTCGAGGCCGAGGGCGAGGTTGAACACGACCGCCGTGATGATACCCCACGAGATCGCTTCGACGATGTGGCGGCCGCGGATGGCGGTCAGGATGACGATACCCATCGAGAGTAAGTGCACGAGTCCGAGCGCGTTACCCGACGGGAGGCTCGCGCCGGCGGGCGGGCTCGTCGTCATGAGCTGACCGGCGATGAGGTAGCCGACGAGCGCGAGCGCGGCGGCGACGAGCGCGTATTTCAACCGTGACGCGACGACGCCACCGATGTCGGCGTCCTGCGTGACCGCGCTGACGATGGTCGTGTCGCTGACGGGTGCGAGGTTGTCCCCGAACACCGCGCCGGAGAGAATCGCACCGAACATCAGTACGGGGTTCGCGCCGAGCAGAACGGTCGCGGGGAAGAACGTCGTGACGAACGTAATCGTGGTGCCGTAGCCGGTGCCGATACCGGTCGCGAGCAGTGCAGCGAGAATAAACGTCACCGCGGGCAGGAGCGTCGGCAGGACCGTCTGGGAGACGGGAAGAGCGTTCGCCACCCAGATGAGGCCGTTGACGAACCCGCCGTCCTGCAGGAGTTGCGCGAACATCCCCGCCCAAAGCCACGCGACGATGGCGGTGGCGGCGACGCGTTCGGTCATCCCTTCGAAGATGGCGTTCGCGTAGTGCTTCCAGTTGCCCTTCGCGAAGAACATCCCGACGACGAGTGAGAACAACATCCCGACGACGAGGCCGGTCGTGTCCCCGATGCCGAACAGACCGCTCTGCACGATGGCCCACACCACGAACAGCCCGAGAGGGATGGCGCTCGCGGCACGTCCACCGTGGAATTTGAGGCGTGGTTCTTGCCGCGCCTCCTCGGCGTCTTCCAGTTCTACGTCTACGTCCGAAACATCGTCTTCTGACATACGAGTCCTCCGAGCGGGAAATCAACACCTGATAATATATATCCCGGGGTGTGAGACCGCTATACACGCCGACGAGACTATGGTTCGGGACCACATCGCGTGAGCCATGAGCCAGACGACTCGGGATCACCTCGTCGAACTCCGTCGCGACCTCCACCGACATCCGGAACCCGCGTGGCGGGAGTTCTACACGACCGCGCGAATCGTAGACGAAATCGAACGCATCGGCGTGGACGAACTCTACGTCGGGCCGGAGGTGCTCGACGCGGACGAACGGATGGCCGTCCCCGACGACGACGTGCTCGCGGAGTGGTACGACCGCGCGTTGGACGCCGGTGCGGACCCCGACACGGTCTCGCGACTCGAAGGCGGATTCACGGGCGCGGTCGCCGTCCTCCAGAAGGGCGAGGGGCCGACGGTCGGCCTGCGCGTGGACATCGACGGACTCCCACAGCCGGAATCCGAGGACGACGACCACGTTCCCGCGGCGGAAGGCTTCCGGTCGGAGAACGACGGTGCGATGCACGCGTGCGGGCACGACGCTCACGCGACGTTCGGCATCGGCGTCCTCGAACGCGTGAAGGAGAGCGACTTCGAGGGAACGTTCAAGGTGTTCTTCCAACCGGCCGAAGAGCGCGTCGGCGGCGGTCGCGCGATGGCGAAGTCCGGCCACCTCGACGACGTGGACTACTTGCTTGCCGTGCACGTCGGGCTCGACCATCCGACGGGCGAGGTCGTCGCTGGCATCGACGGCTTCCTCGCAGTTTCGCACTTCCTCGCGGAGTTCGATGGCGAACCCGCGCACGCCGGCGCGAAGCCCGAGGAGGGGAGGAATACCGTGCAGGCGATGGCCGCGGCTATCCAGAACCTCTACGGCATCCCCCGACATTCGGACGGGGAGACGCGCGTGAACGCGGGACTGGTCGGTGGCGGCACCGCGACGAACGTCATTCCCGCGGAATCCTTCGTCGAGGGCGAGGTCCGCGGTGAGACCACGGAACTCAAGGACTACATGAAGACGCACGCCCACCGCATCCTCCGGAGTTCGGCGGAGATGCACGACGTGGACGTCGACATCCACACCGAGGGCGAAGCGCCGAGCGCGACGAGTGACGCGGCGCTCGTCGACCTCGTGTACGACGTCGCGAGCGGAACCGAGGGCGTGGACAACCCCGTCGAGCGAGACAAACTCGGGGGGAGTGAGGACGCGACGTTCCTGATGCAGGAGGTCCAGGACAACGGCGGCCTCGCGTGCTACCTCTGCGTCGGCACGAACCATCCCGGCGGCCACCACACCGCGACGTTCGACGTGGACGAAGCCTCACTCCCCATCGGTATCGACGTGCTCACGGACTCAGTTCTCTCCATCGCGAAGAACCAGCCGTAGCTCGTTCAGGGGCGTTCACGACGGCCTCGATTCTCGCACGCGGGCGGCCGGCGGGGTTTCGCGTATTCCGCGTGCGACGACGGTTACGTGATACCACGCGTTGGCCTCGCTATGGTACTTGAACGTTCACAGTATCGGCAGTCGCGACCCGAGTGGCTCGCAGAGCCCGGTAGGGTCGCGATTCCCTCGCGCGTAGTCGTTCGAAAGATGCTTCGCGTCTTTCGTGATGACGAGAGAGCTTTGCTCTCTCGAACCACGCGAGGCCGACGACTGAGGGACGCGAAGCGGACCGAAGGAGGAGTGCTTTTGTCGTAGCTTTTACCGAGCGAGCGAAGCGAGCGCAGAGTAGAAGGTACGTTTCAGTACTTCGGGTCCGCGCCGGTGACGTCGTAGATGTCGGTCATGATGTCGTCGCGGCGGTCCTGCCAGGTGTCGAATTCGTGGGGGCTTCCGGGGTAGGTTTCGTAGTGGTCGATGAGGCGGTCGGCCTGGTTTTTGGTTTTGTAGAGGTTGTAGATGGTGCCCCAGTTGCCGAAGCTCTTGATGGCGGTTTGGAGTTTGAGGGTGAGGCTGAATTCGGCGCTGCCGGCGTAGAGGGCTTCAGAGAGTTTGCCCATGGGGAGGCTGGCGAGGAGACCCATGAGATTGTCGACGTCGACGGCGGTGGAGAGGATGTTGTAGACGTCGAGGCCGGCGTACCGTGCGCCGAAGTGGTCCATGACGCGTTCGTTGTAGTGCCAGAGGTTTTCTTCGGAGACGTCACCCTCTTCGATGGCTTTGATGGCTTGTTCGCCGGCGTACTTCCCGGAGTAGGCTGCGCCGGCGATGCCGCCGCCGGTGGTGGGGTTGACGAGGCCGGCGGCGTCGCCGATGGCCATGAAGCCGTTGGCGACGGCGGAGTCGTAGGGGCGGCGGGTCGGGAGCGCAGCGCCGAGTTTGTCTTTGACTTTCGCGCCCTGGAATTCGGGGCGGTTGCGGAGGTCGTGTTTGAGGTCTTCGATCATGTGCATCGGTTCCTCCGTCATCTGGAACCCGAGGCCGGCGTTGATTTCGGTGCCGGTTCGCGGGAAGTACCAGAGGTAGCCCGCGGCGCGTTTGGTGGGTTTGAACACGAGGGCGTCCTTCCACTCGACTTCCTCGGGGACTTCGACGATTTCGCGGTACGCCGAGCAGAACTGGCTGAAGTTGACGTTCGTGTCGAAGTTCGTGCCGTCGAACTCCGTGTTGTCCTGGAGGACGCTGAGCGACCCCGCGCCGTCGAGGACGATGTCGGCGTCGAACTGGTGGACGTCGCCTTTGTGTTTCCCGCGGACGCCCGTGACGGTGCCGTCGGCTTCCTGCAGGACGTCGGTGACGACGACGTCGTAGTGGAAGTCGACGTCGTGGTCTTCTGCGCCCTGGATGACGCACTTACCGTACTTCCAGCGGTCGACGACGGCGAGTTCACCGGGGACGGGGATGTCGAGGACGGTGTCCTCCTGGGGGATTTCGAAGCGGCCGTGGTCGACTTCGGTGTTGGTGATGGCGGGTTCGAGTTTCGACTTCGGGATGGCGTCCGGGAAGTTAGCCGCACCCTTCAGCGCGTCACCGCACGCGATGTGTCCGGCTTCCTCCTCGTCTTTTCGTTCGACGATGGCGACCTCGTAGCCCGCTTTCGCTATCGTCGCGGCGGCGTAGCAGCCGGACGTGCCTGCGCCGACGACGACGACGTCGTACTCGTGGGTAGTCATACCGAATGGATTGAATCCGTGGGGGAAAACTCTTTACGTCGTAATCCGTCGCCTGCGCGGGGACAGGGGTGAATAAAGAGTTTTATCCGTCGTCGCAGAACCACGGGGTATGACGAAGCACACGGTCGAGTTCGTGGGCCGCGACGAGTCCATCGAGGTCTCCGAGAAGGAGACCATCCTGAAGGCGTGCTTGCGCGAGGGTATCGCGCAGGAGTACTCGTGTCGCGTCGGGATGTGTCTCGCGTGCTCCGCGGAAATCGTGGAGGGCGAGGTCACGCAACCGGCGGCGCGCGGACTCTCGGAGGAGGAAGCGGAGAACTTCGCGCTCACGTGTATGGCGCGCCCGCAGTCCGACCTCGTGTTGGACCGCGGGAAGTACCCGCCGAGCATCGAGACGGACGCGCCCGAGCCGAGCGGTCCGGTGACTGCGGACGACGACTAAGTACTCAGGCGCCGGGTGTCGGCGCTGCTTTCTGGAGTGCGGTTTCCGCGACGTTCCCTCCGTAGTCGGCGCACCGGGAGAGCGAGTCCACGACGAGGCTCAGCTGGCGCGCCGTCTCCGGGTCGAGTTCGCGGAGGTGTTCGTCGACGGAGCGCGTGAGTTCGTCGACACCGGGGACGCGCGCACGCGCGTCGTTCGCGAGTTCCGTCGCTTCGCCGGTGTCGTCCGTGACGAGGGCGTCCATCGCGCTGTCGACGATAGCGATGGCTTCGTCGTGGAGGGCGTGGAGGTCGTCCGCGACGTCTTCGGGGATGTCGCCGTCGAGTTCGAGGCCGACGTTCGCGATTTTCGTCGCGTGGTCGGCGATGCGTTCGAGTTGGCGTGCGCTCGAGTGGTAGTCGAAGCAGACCTCTCGGGTGACGCCGATTTCCACGGCCGCCTCGGGGGAGCGAAGCGACCCGCGGAAGATGCGGGAGACGACGAACCAGAGGCGGTCCACGTCGTCGTCCCGTTCCGTGACGTCTCGTGCGAGGTCCTCGTCGCCCTCCACGACGGCGGTGACTGCGTCGTCGAGCATCGACGTGGCGATGAGTCGCATCCGACGGACGGCGTTGTGAATCGAGAGCTCCGAGGAGTCGAGCAAGTCCTGAATGACCACGCGGTTGCCCGTCTCCTCTAAGACTTCGAGGCCGACGAGACTCTGGGTCGCGTTGCGGATGACGCGGCGCTGGTCCGCGGTGATGCGGTCGGATTCGAGTTCCAGCACGTCGAACCCGGAGACGTACATCGTCATCACGGTCCGCATCAAGTGGTCTCCGTCCAGACCCGAGATGTCGAACGTTCCCCGAATCGGCTCGTCGCCCCGCACGGGTTGAACGAGCAAAGATTGTCCGTCCTCGTGGAACACCATCTCGTCGCCCGCGGACACGTCGTTGGTACGCGCCCAGTCCTTCGGAATCGACACCGTGAACGTCGAACCGCCGGTCACCTGGACTTTCCGTCGTTCCATACCACCAGTACCCAGCCGAAGACAATAAATCTGTTCTAAACTATATAGTGTCTCGCAGGGAAGCAGAATCTGCCTCGGATGTTCCTCTACTCTCGTCGATTGAGCGTAATTGAGGGGTTTAGACCCGAGTATAGCCCTACCTAGCGATATATATACATCTTAGCAGGGTATTTATTCGTCTCGGCGAACCCACGTAGTGATGGCACGAGACAACGCGACGTCGCGCCGGAACGTTCTGACTGTCGGGGGAGCCCTGGGAGCCGCCGCGCTCGCAGGCTGCACGGGCATCACGAGCACGGGGAGCGCGTCTTCGGACGGCGATGGAGGGGCGCTGCGGGCGGGTGGAAGTTCGACCGTCTACCCCATCACGAGCGGGGGGGCGTCCGTCTGGAACTACAACCCCAAAGCGGAGGACAAGGAGTACTGGGGGCCGAGTCAGTACGGTATCGACACGAACGAACGCCTCGCTGACTACTTCGCGAGCAAGTACGGCTTCGAACCGACCGAGAGCGGTTCCCCGCCGTTCAGTGTGAGCGTCGCGCTCAGCCACTCCGGCGTCGGCCTGAACAAGGCCCGCAACGGACAGGTCGACATCGGTGATGCGAGCGCACCCGTCGAGGCGGAACTCGGGGAAGCGAGTCAGGAGGAACTCGATAAGTTCACCAACCACGTCGTCGGCGTGGACGCCCAGCCGATCGTCGTGAGCAAGGCGATATACGATGCGGGCGTGCAGAAACTCACGCTCGAAGAAGTACAGAAGATCTATCGCGGGAAGATCGAGAACTGGTCCGAAGTCGGTGGGCCCGACCAGGCGATTCAGGCGGTCGGCCGCGCCGAGGGGTCGGGGACGGACACGTCGTTCCGCGTGAACGTCCTCGGGAGCGCCGACGCGAAGATGCCCGGCGTGGACGTGCGGAAGGGCGAGAACCAGCAGGTGAAGTCGCTGGTCGCGAACTCGGACAACGCCATCGCGTACATCGCGCTCGCGTTCGTCGAACCGGACGGGCCGGTGCCGCCGCTCGCGCTCGACATCGACGGCACGACGTACGAGTACGGGAAGAACCTCTCCGAGAAGGGCTACCCGCTCGCGCGTGACCTCCACTGTTACACCTACGAGGGTACCTCGAAGAAGGAGGCCGCGTTCCTCGACATGCTCCTCAGCGACTTCGGCCAGGAGAAGTTCGTAAAGTCGAACAACTACCTCCCGCTCACCGACAGTCGACTGAAGGAGGAGCGCTCGAAGCTCCCCGACGCCTGAACTATATACAAATATATAGAAATCATAGTAGGGTACTTATTCATCTGTGGGGTATTCTCCGGTGATGTCAGAGAGGCGTGTGACACGCCGTGCAGCGCTCGCGACGGGGGGCGCCGCACTCGCTACTATTGCGGGGTGTATCAGTACCAGTCCGACGCCACCGGGGAGTGGCGAGAACACGGACTCGAACGATGGCGGCGGCGGTGGCACCGTCCCGTTGTTACGGGCGGGCGGCAGTTCGACGGTCTACCCGATCGCCAGTAAGGCCTCCTCGTACTGGGGGTCTAACTTCCCAACCACGGATGGAGAGTACTGGGGGCCGAACGAGTACGACATTCAGACAGACAAGGCGCTCGCCGACTACTGGGCGGGCCTGTACGGGTTCGGACCGGCGGACGGCGGAACCCCGCCGTTCGAGGTGAAGGTGAACCTCAGTCACTCGGGGACGGGCCTCAAGAACCTCCAGGAGGGCCGTCTCGACATCGGGAACGCGAGCGCCCCGGTGTCCGCGGAGCTATCCGAGGCGAGCCAGGAGGAACTCGATAAGTTCACCAACCACGTCGTCGGCGTGGACGCCCAGCCGATCGTCGTGAGCAAACAGATCTACGACGCCGGCGTCACGCGGATGACCGGTGAGACGGTGAAAGCAATCTACAAGGGCGACATCTCGAACTGGTCCGACGTTCCCGGCTACGACGGGCCGTCGAAGGAGATTCAGGCGGTCGGCCGCGCCGAGGGGTCGGGGACGGACACCGCGTTCCGCACGAACCTCTACGGCGACCCGAACGCGTCGATGCCGGGTATCGACGTGCGCAAGGGCGAGAACCAGCAGGTGAAGTCGCTCGTCTCCCGGTCGAGCAACGCCATCGCGTACATGGCGCTCGCGTTCGTCGACGACTCCGTGCCCGCGCTCACGCTCGAATTCAACGGCAAGGAGTACGTTCCCGGAGAGAACCTCTCCGAGGAGGGGTATCCGCTCGCGCGTGACCTCCACTGTTACACCTACGAGGGCACTTCGAAGATGGAGGCCGCGTTCTTGCGGATGATTCTGAGCGACTACGGCCAAGCGAACTTCGTCGAACCCGTCGGGTACTCGCCGCTCACGGACGACCGCCAGAAAGAAGAACTGGACGCACTCCCAGAACCCACCGTATGAGCGCAGATAACCGCGTTCAGAACGCCGCGGCCACGTTCGAACGGCGAGTCCGCGGTCTCGACCGCGGCACCCGTCTCGTCGGCGGACTCGGGACCGTGTTCCTCGTCGCCTTCCTCGCCGCGTTCTTCGCGGTTCCGGGCGCGGCGACCTACCCCCTTCTCGCGTTCGTCGTCGTGGTCGCCTACGGCTGGGTGAGCCATCAGGAAGCGACGGCGCGCTACCTCGCGTTCGTCGCCACCGTCTCCACCGTCGTCATTCTCGCGCTCATCATGGTCTACCTCGTCGGAAAGTCGACGCAGGCGTTCGACATCATGGGTCTCCGGATGTTCACGGACACCCAGTCGCCGTTCTGGGCGCCGAGTCAGAAACTGTACGCGCTCGCGCCGATGCTGTGGGGGACGTTCGTCACGACCATCATCGCGACGCTCGTCGCCGCGCCGCTCGGCGTCGCGGGCGCGCTGTTCATCAGCGAGATGGCGCCCGGGTGGGCGCGCGAGATACTGAAACCGAGCATCGAGACGCTCGCCGGCATTCCGTCCATCGTCTACGGGTTCATCGGGTTCATCATCATCAACGGCTTCATGATGGACGAGTTCAGCCTCCCGACGTTCGGGAGTCTGTTCGTCGTCGGCACCGTCATCGGGATAATGGCGCTCCCGACCGTCGTCTCGGTCGCGGAAGACGCTATCGCGAGCGTGCCCGAGGAGATGAAAGACGGCTCGCTCGCGCTCGGCGCGACTGGCTGGCAGACCATCACGAGCGTCACCCTCCCCGCGGCGATTTCGGGCGTCTCCGCAGCCGTTCTGCTCGGCGTCGGACGCGCGGTGGGGGAGACGATGGCCGCGACGGTCATCCTCGGGAACATCACGGAACTCCCCGACCCGCTGTACGACGTGTTCGGGAACACCATCACGCTCACGTCCCTCATCGCGAGCCAGTACGGCATCGCGACCGGCAGCCACATGAGCGCGCTGTTCGCGGCGGGCGTCGTCCTGTTCGTCACCGTCCTCGTGCTCAGCCTCGGCTCGCAGTACATCGAGAATCGGATGCGGCGAAAACTCGGGGGTGAGAACTGATGGCTGAACTCACCACGAGCGAGTCCACGCCGGGCGAACTCGCCGCGGGAGCGTCGGTCGCGCTCGGCAGTCTCGTCCTCGCTGCGAGCGTCCTCGCGTTCGCACAGGTGATTCCGACGCCGAGCACCGTCGCCGGCGTCACCGTCGGCGACCTGCTCGCCGCACTCCTCCTCGTCGGCTCTGTCCTCGTCGCCGTCGTCGGGTTCGCATCGCGCGCCGACGCGCTCGACACCACGCCCGACCGCACCGCCGGTATCTCCGCCGTCGTCGGGTTCGGACTGCTCGGCGCGATAGTCGGCGGCCTCGTCGCCGCCCAGACTCTCGGGCTCTCGCTCCTGTGGCCGCTCGGCGTCCTCGTCGGCGGCCTGCTCGGTGCGGCCGTCGTCGCCTACCCCCGCGAGGACACCGGCCTCGTCCTCGGCGGCGCGGGGTTCACCGCGTTCGTCTCACTCGTCGTCCTCCTCGACGTCATCGGCCCCGGGTGGACGTGGCAGCCCATCCGCTCCTCGGCGGTGTTCACGCCCGCGACGACCGTTCCCGTCTTGCTCGGCGTCGCGGGCCTGACGCTCGCGTGGATAGCGTCACAGGCTTCCCGCGGGTTCGGGGCACGCGGCCGCCAGCGGGGCGCGTACTACCTCGTCAGCGCGAACGCCGCCGCGATGATAGCGCTGCTCGTCGTGCTCGTCGGCCTCATCGTCGTCCGCGGGTTCGACCCGATGACGACGGGCGTCCAGTACGGCCTGTTCTGGGGGCCGTGGACGTGGTTCCAGGTTCCCGGCTGGGGACAGTACGTCATCATCTCTGGGCCGATTCTCTGGTTCCACTGGCCGTTCGTCATGGAGGGCGTCGCGCTCACCAACTCGATAAACGGTATCGCGCCCGCTATCGTCGGCACGGTGTGGCTGGTGGTCGGCGCGCTCGTCATCTCGGTCCCCCTCGGCGTCGGCACGGCCGTCTTCCTCACGGAGTACGCGGAGCAGGGGCGGTTCACCTCGCTCGTCGAAGTAGCGACGAACGGCCTCTGGAGCACACCGAGCATCGTCTACGGCCTGTTCGGCCTCGCGTTCCTCGTTCCGCGGCTCGGGAACACGAACAGCCTCCTCAGCGGAATGCTCGTCCTCGGGTTCATGCTCCTCCCGCTCGTCGTCATCACGAGCCGGGAAGCACTCCTCAACGTCCCCGACGACTACCGGGACGCGAGCGCCGCGCTCGGCGTCTCGAAGTGGCAGACGATACGGAGCGTCGTCCTCCCCGCGGCGATGCCGGGCGTCATCACCGGCGTCATCCTCGGCGTGGGACGCATCGCGGGCGAAACCGCGCCCATCCTGCTGGTGATGACCGGAGAACCGTTCCCGGCGAACGGCGCGGACGTCCTCGGGTCGTTCTCCTTCACGGGGTCGTTCCCGTTCGTGGATATCTTCAACGTGAACGAACTCCTCCAGCCGACCTCGGCGCTCCCCTACCAGCTCTACGCGAACATTACGGCGGGCGTCGGACAGCAGGGCGAAGGATTCGCGTGGGCGACCGCGCTCGTCCTCTTGCTCGTCGTCTTGACGTTCTACGCCATCGGCATCGCCTCACGAATCTACTTCAGGAAGAAACTCGAAGCATGAGCACGACACCCACCGACTCAATGGAACGAACCGCCGGCGAGAGCGACGAACGAATCGACCCCGAGTGGACGAACTACACGTTCGACGGTCCGACGAAGATCTCGGCGACGGACGTGAACGTCCACTACGGCGACGACCACGCGCTCACGGACATCACGCTCGACATCCCCGAGAAATCCGTCACCGCGCTCATCGGTCCCTCGGGGTGCGGGAAGTCGACGTTCCTCCGGTGTCTCAACCGGATGAACGACCGCATCAAGAGCGCGCGCGTCGACGGCTCGGTCGAACTCGACGGCGAGGAGATCTATCAGGACGGCGTGAACCTCGTCGAACTCCGAAAGCGCGTCGGGATGGTGTTCCAGCAGCCGAACCCCTTCCCGAAGTCGATTCGAGACAACGTCTCCTACGGTCCCCGAAAGCACGGCGACCTCGAATCCGGCCTCCTCTCTCGGTTCTTCGGGAACGACGACGAGGAGACGGAGGACGAACTCGTCGAACGCGCGCTCCGACAGGCCGCGCTCTGGGACGAAGTGAACGACCGATTGGACGACAACGCGCTCGGACTCTCTGGCGGCCAACAGCAGCGCCTCTGCATCGCGCGCTGTCTCGCGGTCGACCCCGAAGTCATCCTGATGGACGAACCCGCGAGCGCGCTCGACCCCATCGCCACCGCGAAAATCGAAGACCTCATCGAGGACTTAGCGGAGGACTACACGGTCGTCGTCGTCACGCACAGCATGCAACAAGCGGCACGCATCAGTGACCAGACGGCGGTGTTCCTCACCGGCGGCGAACTCGTCGAGTACGGCGATACGGAACAGATATTCGAGAACCCGCGCAGTCAGCGCGTCGAAGACTACATTACGGGCAAGTTCGGGTAACGATTATGGCACGAGAATCCTATCAGGAGAAACTCGAAGGACTGCAAAACGACGTCCTCTACATGAGCGAAGTCGTCACCGACCGCCTGCGCATGGCGCTCGAGGCGATGGAGCAAAAAGACGAGGAGACCGCACGCGACATCATCGACGGCGACGACGAGGTGAACGACATCTACCTCGGATTGGAGCGCGACTGCATCGACCTGTTCGCCCTCCAGCAGCCCGTCGCGGGCGACCTCCGTCTCATCGCGTCCTCGTTCAAAATCATCACCGACCTCGAACGCATCGCCGACCTCGCCGTCAATCTGGGCGAGTACACGCTCGACGCCGAACACGAGACCTTCCCCGAAGTCAACATCCAGGCGATCGGACAGGAAGTCGTGACGATGGTCGAAGACGCCATGAACGCCTACGCGGACCGCGACACCGACGCCTGCTTCGAAATCGCGGACCGAGACGACGACATCGACGCCATGTGCGAACGAGCGAGCCAGACCGTCGTCCGCGACCTCATCGAAACCGAAGTCGGCGACGACACCACCGAAGACGAAGTCGAACGCATCATGCAGGACGTCTCCCGCATGCTACTCACCATCCGCGACCTCGAACGCGTCGGCGACCACGCCGTCAACATCTCCGCCCGCACCCTCTACATGACGGAAAACGACGACGAACTCATTTACTGACCCACCTTTTTCCGCCTGGGTGGTCACTTCGCGACCCCCGGCGCAAAAACCTGGAGGGAAAAAGCCGCGAGCGCCACGGCGCTCGCGGTAGCGCATCGGAGAATACCTTTCCGTCCAGCACCGCCCCGCAACAGCACCGCCTCCGTCTCCGCATTCGGGCCGCTTCCAGGACCGCCGACACCGCTCGCGTCCGGCCCGATATTTTATTTCGAGGTGCGTACACTCCCCGTGTATGCGCATCAAAACCTCGCTGAAGAGCGATTTTCTGGCGGGATTGATACTGGTCGCGCCGCTCGTCGCGACGCTCGTCATCCTCCAGATCGCTATCTCGTGGGTCAGCGGCTTCCTCGACCCGGTTATCGAGGGGACGCGGCTGGCGACGTTCACGGCGGACAATCGGTTGCTCGCGGAACTGCTCGCAATCGCGCTGTTCGCCGTCGTCGTCACCGTCGTCGGCGCGGCCGCGCAGTGGTCCGTCGGGAAGCGGTTTTTCGGGCGGACCGGCCGCGTCGTGACGTTCATTCCCGTCGTTCGCACCATCTACGGGAGCATTCGGGGGATGGTGTCGTCGGTTGCGTCCCGGAGTTCCGAGTTCGAGTCCGTGGTGTACGTCGAGTGGCCACAGGACGGCATCTACCGCCTCGGATTGAAGACGGGTGACAGCCCCGCCGACCTGGAGGAAGTCGCGGGCGAGCGCGCGTACAACGTCTTCGTCCCCGGGAGTCCGAATCCGACGCAGGGGTCGCTCGTCCTCGTCCCGGAGAGCCAAGCCTACGAATCCGAGTTGAGCGTTCGCGCGGCGATTCGTCTGTTGATGACGACCGGAATGACCGAATCGGACTCGGTCATCGAACTCGACGAGGAGGACATCGACGGGATTCCACAGGTTGATTAGTCGGCCGACTCCTTCCCCCCGTATGAGCACGCGAGCGGACGAACCGGTTCTGGTGGTCGTCTGCGGCCTTCCCGGTGCGGGGAAGACCACGGTGTCCGAGGAGGCGGCCGACCGACTCGACGCCGCCCTCCTGCGGACGGACGTGGTGAGAAAGGACGTCGCGCCCGACCCGGAGTACACTGACGCGGAACGCAGGCGCGTGTACGACGAACTGTTCGACCGCGCGAGCGCCCGCCTCGAAGCCGGTGAGTCGGTCGTGCTGGACGGGACGTTCACGCGCACCGAGTACAGAGAACGCGCTCGCAGTATCGCGGAACGCGTCGACGTGTCCTTCCAGCTCGTGCGCGTCGAGTGCGAAGAAGACGTGGTTCGCGACCGCATCGCCGCCCGCGAGAACGACGAGAGCGACGCTGACTTCGAGATTTACGAACTGTACCGCGACCAGTTCGAAGCCATCGAGTCGGAACACGCCCGCATCGACAACTCGGCGAGCGTCACGGAGACCTACCAGCAGGTCGCGGACGTCCTCTAAGCCGCGTCGTACTGTTCGAACAGCAGACGCGCTCGTTCGCTCTCTCCCTCGGTCGCCTGTACGCCTTCCTCTACGTCCGCGAACGATTCTTCGCGGTGACCGACCCACTCGCGGAGTCGCTCGTTCGCCTCCTCGGCGAGTTCGTCCGCCTCCGCGACGGTGTCGTAGTCCGTCTCGACGACGGTCTCCCACCCGCCCTCGTCCACGTCGTACCCGACGCCGTAGACGGTGGTCTCCGTCACCAACACGAGCGCCGACACGAGACGGGTGTCACGGCCGCGCTTCGAGGACGCCGAGGACGGCGCTACCATTCGAAATCGGTCCGACCGATGTAACGTCCGCCCCTCAGCCACAGTCAGGGGCCGAGACGGCAGCGATTCGAGACTCATACCACTCCTACCGGCCGGACAGCCAAGAAACGACCGACCGAAACCCGCAGACAAAAATACCTCCTCCCCCAATCCGACGTATGGTCAAGGACACAAGTGGCTTCGCGGTGCCAGCAGGTATCATGGTCTTCCTCACCGTCGTGTTCGCACTCCCGCTCGTTCTCCCCGGCGGGTTCTGGTCGATCCTCCTCCTCGGCGTGTTCGCGGGGGCGCTCCTCGGCGGCGCCAGTTACTGGGTCATCGAACGGGCGTCCGCTTAACGCCGCGCCCGGTCTTCGTTTTCCGTATCGACGTCGGTGAACTCGAATCGTGCGCCACCTGTCTCGCTCTCGGTCACGCGGACGTCCCAGCCGTGAGACACCGCTATCTGTTCGACGCTCGCGAGTCCACGACCCGTCTCCGCGCCCGATTCTTTCGTCGAGGTTCCGAACTCGAACACGGAGTCGCGTTGGTCCGCCGAGATGCCGGGGCCGTCGTCCGCCACGTAGAACCCGTTGGGGAGGCCGCCGACGGTCACGTGCGCGCCCGGGCCGGCGTGGTCGACGCAGTTCTTGAACAGGTTTTCGAGCAGTCGGGCGAGCGCGTTCCGGTCCGCACACACGGTCGTTTCGTCGGCGTCGAGCGTCGCCTCACCCGTCTCTATCGACCGCCAGATGTCGGTCGCCACGTCGTCGAGCGCGACGGCGGTTACGTCGGTCACGAGTTCGCCCTCGCGCATCACCGCGGCGAGGTCGTCGAGCAACGTTTCGAGGCGGTCGAGGCCCGCGGTCGCTTTCTCCAGGTGGTCGAGGTCGCCGGTCTCCGCGGCGAGTTCGATGCGGCCGCTCACGACCTGCAGGGGCGTCCGCGTGTCGTGCGAGAGAACGCTCCCGAACGCGTCGAACTGGCCGAGTTGGCGTTCTAGTTGCCGCTCCTTGCGCTTTCGCTCGGTCACGTCCTCCTGGAAGCCGACGAAGTTCGCGGGGTCGCCGTCCTCGTCGGGGAGCGGCGCGACCGTGACGCGGTTCCAGAACTCGGTGCCGTCTCTCCGGTAGTTCCGCAGTTCGACCGACGCTGGTACCCCACGCTGGATGGCGGCCGCGAGTTCCCGCACGCGGTCTTCGTCGGTGTCCTCGCCCTGGAGGAACGAACAGTTCCGGCCGAGACTCTCCGCCGGCGGGTAGCCGGTGAGTCGCTCGAATCCGTCGTTCGCGTACACGAGCGGTACGTCGTCGGCCGCCGAACCGCTGATGGTGACGCCGACCGGGGCCTCGTCGATGGCGCGCGCGAGCAGGTCGCGGGACACGGCGGTCGCGTCGTCGGCGTGGTCCGTCCGACGCGCCGTGATGTCGTTTGCGAGACAGAGGAGCGTTCCGTCGGAGGCGTACGCGAGCGCGTGGTCCACGACCAACCGTTCTCCGTTCTTCGTGACGTTCTCGGTCTCGCCCTCCCAGCGACCCGTCTCGGGGACCGACGGCAGAAGGTCTTCACGGACGGTCTGAACGTCCGCTTCCGGGTAGAGTACCTCCCAGTGCTGGCCGACCAGTTCGTCCCGGTCGTAGCCGAACAGGTCCGCGTACGCCCGGTTCACGAACGTGAACTCCCCGTTCTCGTCCAACAGGCCGATGCCTTCGCGCGCGGCGTTCATCGCGTCGAACCCGCGGCGGACTTCGCGTTCCGCGCGAGCGTGGTCGACGCTGTTGACGATGCGGTTCGCGAGGAGGGTGAACTGCTCGCTCCCGCGTTCCTTCTGGAGGTAGTCGGTCACGCCGGCAGTGATGGCGTTGCTCGCCACCGCTTCGCTCCCCATCCCCGTGAACAGGATGAAGGGGAGCGTCCCGTCCCGTTCGCGGACGCGCTCTAAGAACTCGATGCCGTTCATCTCCGCCATGTCGTAGTCGCTGACGATGCAGTCGACGTCCCCGTCTTCGAGACGGGTGAGTCCGTCGCGCGCACTCGTCTCCGTCACGACCTCGAACGACGGGTTCTCGCGCTCTAAGTAGGCCGTCGTGAGTTCCCCGAACTCGGGTTCGTCGTCCACGTGTAACACGCGGACGGTCCTCCCTGTTCCTCCATCCGCGTCGTGGCGTGCCCCCGCTAACCCCGTTTCCATGTGTCGCAATCAAGGGATATCGTTCGATAAGTGTTCCTCCAAACGCGCGACTCCCCCGGAGTCGACGACGCCGGCATGACGAGCCAGCAACTATTTATTTCGCGTGACGATACACCGCGCTACATGCAGGAGGCACACGCGACCATCGGCCGCGACCTCGGCCGAATCTTCCAGGCGTTCACCGTCATGCCGTTCGTCTCGGTCACGGTCGCCCTCCTCTGGGGAGAATTCTACGCCGTCCCCGCGCTCCTCGCGTCGGCCGCCATCCCGCTCGCCGTCGGAACCGCGCTCGCTCGGCGGTTCGCGGACGCCGCCGAACCCGGGAAACTCCACGGGATGATGATCGCCGCGAGCGGGTGGCTGCTCGTCGCCGCGTTCGGCTCGCTCCCGTTCGTCCTCGTCGCGTGGACACAGGAAGCGACCCTGTTCGGCGCACCGCACCCCTCGCCGACGACGCGCGCCCACCTCGACTTCCTGAACGCGTTCTTCGAGAGTCTCAGCGGGTTCACGGGCACGGGACTCACGATGAGCGTGAACGAGTCGAACCTCCCGCACGTCCTCCAGTGGTGGCGGTCGTTCATCGAGTGGATCGGCGGCGTCGGCGTCATCGTCCTCACCACCGCCATCCTCGCGCGTCCCGGCAGCGGAAGTCTCACCCTCTACGAGGCGGAAGCGCGCTCCGAGAAGATACACCCGAGCATCGTCTCGACCGTCCGCACCATCTGGTGGATCTTCCTCCTCTTCACGGTCTTCTCCGTGCTCCTGCTCTGGGCGGTCGGGATGCCGATGTGGGACGCGATCAACCACGCGATGACCGCGCTCGCGACGGGCGGGTTCAGCATCACGGACGGTTCAATCGCCACCTACGACAGCCCCCTCATCGACTTCGCACTCGTTCCCGTGATGGTCCTCGGGAGCATCGCCTTCCCCGTCCACTACCTCGTCATCAAGGGCGACCTCAGCCAGCTCTACCGCGACCTCCAGACCCGCTGGGTGTTCGGGTTCTTCTCCGTCTTCACCGTCTTCCTCGTCACGCTGCTCTACGTGAGCGGCACGTACGCCGGCGCGGACCCCGTGACCTTCCTCGGGTACACGTTCACGGGGACAGCGGCGAACGTCTTCCAGTCGGTTCGGTACGGTGTCTTCCAGTTCGTCTCGGCGGCGTCCTGTGCGGGGTTCCAGACCGCGAACTCGCTCGGCACCGAGTGGTCGATGGCCGCCCAGACGACCGTGTCGCTCGGGATGGTCGTCGGCGCGGCCGCCGGGTCGACCGTCGGCGGCATCAAACTCATCCGCCTCGCGACGCTCGCGGAGGGAACCGCCTACCGCATCCGGAACGTTTTCCTCCCTCGAACCGCCGTGACGCAGTTCGAACTCGGGGACCGCAGTCTCTCCCGCGACGAGGCGGCCCGCGAGTTCGAGGAAGCCGCCATCATCACGTTCCTCTGGTTCGTCTTCCTCGCGGTCGGCGCGTTCGTCCTCATGCTCACCGTCGACTCGGGGTTCACGCTCGAAAACGTCCTGTTCGAGGTCGCGTCCGCACAGGGGAACGTCGGTCTCTCCGCCGGTATCACCGGCCCCGATATGCCGACGGCCGCGAAAGTCGTCTTCCTGTTCAACATGTGGATCGGCCGCCTCGAAATCATCCCGGTGCTCGTGCTCGTTCGCGCGATCGCCTACAGACCGAACATCTCGCGATGAGTCCCGACGACCTCACCGACCGCGCTCGTGAATTTGGTGGCGACGATCCCGTCGTGGACGCGCTCATCCTCGTCGGCGCCCTCTACATCGTCGTCGCCGCCATCGTCGGTCACACGCCGGTCGTGGTCGCCGGTGCGGTCGTCTACGTTGGCTGTGTCGCCGCGTTCCCGCTTTACCGTTCCCTCCAAGCATAACCATGTACGTCATCATCGTCGGCGCGGGCAACATCGGCTCGCAAGTCCTCGACCTCGCAGAACAGACTCAAAACGACATCGTGGTCGTCGAACGCGACCCCGAAATCGCAGAACGCGTCAGCCGCGACCACGACTGCCTCGTCATCAACGCGGACGCCACCGAGAAGGAGACGCTCGCGGACGCCGGTGCGGACCGCGCGGACGCCATCATCTGCACGACGGACGAGGACGCCACGAACATCATGTGCCTCCTCCTCGCGAAGGAGTTCGACATCCCCTCGCTCGTCACCGTCGTCCAGAATCCCGAACACATGAACGTCTTCCGTCAAATCGGCGCGAACGTCCTCGAGAACCCGCAGCGCCTCATCGCGGAGTACCTCTTCCGCGCGGTTCAGCGCCCGACCATCAAGGACTTCATGACGCTCGCCGGCGACGCGGAAGTCTTCGAGGTCACGGTCACCGACGACGCGCCGATAGCCGGCCACACCTTGAGCGACGCCGCTATCGAGGACACCCTCCCCGCGGACGTTCTCGTGGTCGCCATCGAACGCGGCGACACCGTCATCACCCCGCGAGGGGACACGGAAATCCACTCCGGGGACATCGCCACCGTCTTCTCGCCCCGCGGCGCGACCGACGACATCCTCGACGTCTTCGCCGGCGAATAGCACGCCGGAGGACTCGCAGTCCCTCCCGACCCTTCGACGCCGAAGCCGCAGAAGTGTGACCGACGAAACGCGGGCGACCACCCATCGAATTACGTCCCCGCCCACGGTGCGACATCCGGGCCGACGCCCTCGATTCGGTCCGCGACGAGGTAGCCGGTCACCGTCGACGGGAGCGGGAACGCGGTCGACCCGCGCGTCAGACCGGAGTCGTCGACGCCCAGCGGCACGCTCTTGCTCCCCGGTCCCTGAACGATGCAGTTCTCGATGCTGACGGAGACATCTCCGTCGGTTCTGTCGCTGACGAGCGAGTTCCCGGTCTCGTTGTAGAACGCGCAGTTCCGAATCGTCACGTTCGACCCGGCGGCCTCCTCGTCGAACTGGATCGGATGCGTCGCGCCAGCCTCGCGGTGATAGACGAACCAACAGTTCTCTATCACGAAGTTTCCCGGCGCGTGAATCCAGATACCGCGGCCTTCCGGGGAGTTCTCACCCGTCTCGACGGAACGCGTCACCCCTATCAAGGAGTTCCAGACGTAAGACGTCGCGTCGGTGGGGGTGCCGTCACGGTGGCCGAGGCGAATCTGCGAGACGTTGTTGTTGATGGCGACGCAGTTCCGGTACTGCATCGGCGGTTTGTCCGTGTACGCACCGTTGTTGCTCATCCACGCCCACGCCGAGTTCGTCACCGTCACCGGTTCGTCGCCGCCTGTCGGCGTGTAGAACGTCCGGTCTTCGGGTTCCTGTCCGCCCTCCGGCCAGACGAACCCGTCGACGCTCGCGCCCGGACGGAGGTCGAGACCCGCTTTCGACTCGAAGTTGGACCCGCGGACGACGATGTTCCGCACCGTCCCACTAATCTCCCCCTTCATCGTCCCGCCGGTGAGAGAGAAGACGACGCTTCCGGGTGCGCCAGCGCCGACGAGCGCGGCGTCCTGGTCGACTTCGAGCCCGCCCGAACTCCACCGGTACGTGCCCGTCGGAACGCGGGTGGTCCCCTCCTCCAACGTGAGCGGCGCGGGGTCGTCCCGGAGCGGCGGTTCCGGCGACGGTACCGGTAGCCGTGACGCCGTCTCCGGCCCAGAGTCGAGTACTTCTGAGACCGCGAACCCCCCGAGCAGTCCGACGCCGAATCCCCCCGCACCCGCGAGCAGCTGCCGGCGACTCACGTCATCCAACACGTCGTCCATGTAGCCGTCCTGCGCACGCCGAGGGATTGTTATCCCCGAGATACCCAGAGTACGGCCGCCATACGCACCGACGGCGGCGTGAGGCTCCGAGCGGACTGCCGGCCGAAAACGCAGTTCTTCACGTAACGCGACCTTACTCGCGCGGCGAAGTCGTTTCCGAGAGGGAGTTCGCGCGACGCCCGAGTTTCGTCTGTAGCGGGGTCGAGACGTTCACGAGCGGGCGAAAACTGGGATTTCGAGGGTCGAGTCGTCTGAGAATGGTCGGTCTATCGTGTTCTTCGTATCGCCGGATGCGTGTAGAGCGAGTATTACAATTGCCGGTGTCCTCCTTCGATACCTTCGCATGAGAGTCCTAGGAGTGCACTGTGGACACAACTCGTCGGCGTGCCTGCTCGATGACGGCGTCTTGAAGTGGGCGGTCCAAGAGGAACGGTTCACGAACGAGAAGAATCAGGGCGGATTCCCCGCGGAGAGCATCCAGTTCATCCTCGATTCCGCACGCGAACGCATCGACAAAGTCGCGGTCGCGTCGAGAAATTCGCCAGCACCGGACACACGCGAAAACCGGCGAGAGAACTGGAAGAGCCGAAACGGCGTCGAGTACAGACTCAAGCAGAAACTCCGCGAAACACCGCTCTACACGCTCAACAGTAAGAAACAACAGCTGGAGCGGACGCGACAACTGCGCGAGTTCGGGTTCTCACCGAGTCAAGTAGAATTCGTCGAACATCACCGCTGTCACGCCGCCGCCGCGTACTTCGGCTCTGAGTGGCGTGACGACGTGCTCGTGTTGACCAATGACGGGCGCGGGGAGAAACTCTGTGGCACCGTCAACCTCGGGGATGGCGGGAGTATCGAACGCGTCGCAGAAATCCCGGAGGGGAACTCGGTCGGGAGTCTCTACGCACTCACGACGCTGGAGTTAGGGTTCATCCCGCACGAACACGAGTACAAACTGATGGGGATGGCTCCGTACGTCCACGACGAACAGTGGCGAAACGAGGTCAAGAACGTCTTCTCGGACTACCTCTCCGTCGACGGGAACGAAATTCGCAGGGACATCCCCGAGCCGATGTACATGGCGCTATCACGACTCAAAGACGACCTCGAAGACTACCGATTCGACTGGGTTTCGGCGGGCCTCCAGCGGTTCACCGAAGAATTGCTGCTGGAGTGGATCGAGAACTGCATTCGGGATACCGGACGGCGAAAACTGTGTCTGGCCGGCGGGACGTTCATGAACGTCAAAGTCAACAAACTCGTCGCCGAACACGACCTCGTCGACGACGTCTTCATCTTCCCCAGCTGCGGAGACGAATCCAACTCCATCGGCGCAGCGTACTCGGTCGCCTCGGGGAACGGCGACACGATCGAACCGCTCGACGACGTCTTCCTGGGCCCAGCAATCGACGAAACAGACGTCGAAGCGAAACTCGAAACGACCGACCACGAGTACGAATACCACGAGAACATAGAGGAGAAAGTCGCAGACCTCCTCGCCGACGGCAACATCGTCGCACGCTGTAACGGCCGACTGGAGTTCGGTGCCCGCGCGCTCGGAAACCGTTCGATTCTCGCGGACCCCCGCGACCAAGACGCCGTTCGCGTCATCAACGACATGATCAAAGACCGCGACTTCTGGATGCCCTTCGCCCCCTCCATACTCGCCGAATCCGCGGACGACTACATCGACTACGACGGCGACCTCACCGCCCCCTACATGATCAAAGCGTTCGACACCACCGAAAACTGGGACGAAATGATCGCCGCGATTCACCCCGCAGACCAATCCACACGCCCCCAAATCGTCGAACCAGAACACAACCCCGACTACCACAGACTCCTCCAATCGTTCGAAGAACAAACCGGCCGCGGCGTCGTCCTCAACACCTCCTTCAACCTCCACGGCTCACCCATCGTCCGCTCCCCGAAAGACGCACTCTACGTCTTCGAAAAATCCGGACTCCAACACTTAGCGCTCGGAAACTACCTCATCAGCAAATAACGTCACCCGCGAAAAGGCAGGGAACGAATTACGTCAGGCTCACTTCGTTCGGCTGCGACTCGCTGGCTCAAATCGCTCGGGCCGATTCACGACCACAGAAACGACGTGAGAGACACGGAGGTCTCTCACGGTCGTTGTCCACTGAGGAGCGGGCCGGGCGCGATTTGAACACGCGACCGTCTGATTAAGAGTCAGACGCTCTGCCGAACTGAGCTACCGGCCCTGCACTTTCGGGTATCCGCGGCACGCTAAAATAGGTTTCCTTCTCGGGGTCGCGTGGGAGGGTGTGACGGGGGTGTGTCGGGAGGACTAAGTACGGTCAGGGGGTACGCGTGGACAACATGAGTAGCCGGGCTACGATATCCTCGATGTCCACGTACGCCATCTTGGGCTGTGGGAGCGTTGGGCATTCGGTCGCCGAGGACCTGGTCGAACGGGGGAAGGACGTGCTCATCGTCGACAAGGACGATTCGCGCGTCGAGGCGTTGCGCGACCAGGATTTGAACGCACAGGCGGCCGATATTCGGGACGAGGATGTCGCGGACCTGGTGTCCGACCGGGACGTGGTGCTCATCATGTCCTCGGATATCGAGGCGAACGAGGCGGCGGTGCGGAATATTCGTGAGCGGAACGAAGAGCAGTTCCTCGTTGCGCGTGCGAGCGACCCGGTGACGGCGGACGAGTTGACGGAGATGGGTGCGGACGTGGTCATCAATCCGTCGAACGTCATCGCGGACGCGGCGTTACGCGCGCTCGAATCGGGCGAACTGGAGTACAAGGCCCGTCAGCTCTCGGACGTCATCACGGCCTCTACGAGCAAACTCGCGATTTTGACGCACGACAACCCCGACCCGGACTCCATCGCCTCCGCGGCGGCGTTGCGGTCCATCGCGAGCCATCTCGGCGTCGAGGCGGACATCCTCTACTTCGGCGATATCGGCCATCAGGAGAACCGGGCGTTCGTGAACCTCCTCGAACTCGAACTCACGTCGTACGACGACGTGGATATCGCTGACTACGATACGGTCGCGCTCATCGACCCGGCGAAGGCTGGAGAACTCGCCGTCGATGTCGACGTGGACATCTACATCGACCACTACGAGACGGAGGGCGAAATCGAGGCGGACTTCGTGGACATCCGGCCGAACGTCTCCTCCACCTCCACCATCCTCACGAAGTACATCCAGGAGTTCGACCTGAGCGTCGACCAGGCGGTCGCCACCGCCCTCCTGTACGGGATTCGGACCGAAACCCTCGACTTCCGGCGGGACACGACGCCGGCCGACCTCACCGCGGCGGCGTACCTCTATCCGTTCGCGGACCACGACACGCTGGAGCAGGTGGAGTCGCCGAACATGAGTCCGGAGACGCTCGACGTGCTCGCGGAAGCCATCACGAACCGCGAAGTCCGGGGGAGCCACCTCGTCAGCGACGCGGGGTTCATCCGCGACCGGGACGCGCTCGCACAAGCTGCCCAGCAACTTCTCAACCTCGAAGGCATCACCACGACGGCCGTCTTCGGCATCGTGGACGACACCATCTATCTCGCGGCGCGCTCGAAGGACATCCGCCTGAACATCGGGAAGGTGTTACAGGACGCCTTCACGGAAATCGGGGAGGCCGCCGGGCACTCCACGCAGGCGTCCGCGGAGATACCATTAGGGATCTTCACGGGAATCGAGTCCTCGGAGGAGAACCGGGAGACGCTGCTCACGTTGACGGAGGAGGCGGTGAAGCGGAAACTGTTCGACGCGATGGGCGTCGAACAGGAGACGAGCGCGCAGAACGGCGGATAACGGGGCGGAGTACGGGTTCGGCGGTTAGTTCGAGTCCTTCCGTTTGACCATGTCGCCGAGGGTGAGTCCCGACCCGTCGTTCTCTGACTCCCACTCCTCGTCGCCGCCCGCGGATTCGGTGAGCGTGATCGAGAGTTTGCGTTCGAGTTTCTTCTGGACCTCGTCGCTCGGGAGCATGTCGCCGCGTTCGAGTTTCCGGATGAGGCTCGCCTTCTCGTTTATCTGGTTCGCGAGTTCCTCCTGACTGAGACCGGCGGACTCGCGGGCGTTCCGGATGCGGTCGTCGTAGTCGGACGCCATTTCCTCCATCTCGTCGAACATGTCGTGCCGGCGGCGCTTGGAGGACGAGGACCCGCCCGAACTCGATTTCGACTTCGATTTACCGGAGCTGGAGGACGTCGAGTACTTGGTCGAAGACGACGAGGAGGACTGCTGTTTCACTTCGGTGCCGAAGTTCGCGCAGTCGTCGCAGACGTCGAGTTCCGCACCCTCGACTTTGATGGTCTTGGGGTTCGCCGTCTCCGCGCCACACATCTCACATTGGACCATACGTTCGATAGCCGAGGGACGGGCTTAAAATGCACGCCGAGGGGGACCAGCGCCGATTCCGCGCTCAGTCCAGGTCGCGCCACGCGCCGAGGAATCGCTGGAGGGCGGTGAGGTGGCCGACGACGGCGAACAGGCCGAGCAGCCAGGCGACGACGCTGACGTTCGCGACGACCGGGACGACGACCGAGACGACGCCGACGATGCCGATGAGCGCGAGGCGGTCGGCGCGGCCGAGGAGACCGCCGTACTCGCGTTCGAGGCCGACGGCTTCCGTCTGCGTGCCGAGGTACGAGGTCATCAGGACGCCGGTCACGGCCGCGAATCCGAGCGCGTACCCTTCGATACCCGCCGCGAGGCCGGCGAGAATCACGATGTCCGCGTAGCGGTCGAGCACGTGGTCGAGGAGGTCGCCGGCCGGGCTGTCGGTGTCGAGTTCGCGCGCAACCGCGCCGTCCATCAGGTCGAGCCAGCCGTTCAGGAAGACGAGGAGCGCGCCGACGCCGTACCACCAGTTCGGGCCGACGCCGCCCTGATAGAACGAGCCCGCCGCGAGCACGGCGAGGACGAACGCGACGACGCTGATGGTGTCCGGCGTGAGTCCGAGTCGAACCGCGGCGCTGACGAACGGGCGGAGCAGTCGGGACGCGAGGGGGCGGAGTCTGTCGAGCGTCATAGGTAGTCGGTGAAGTCCACGTCGCCCGCGGAGGGATCGCGGTCGCCCGCGAGAACTGCTTCTATCTCGCGCGCCACCTCTTCGGGCGTCCGGTCGGTCGTGTCGATTTCGTACACCGAGTCCTCCCCGAACGCGTCCACGGCTTCCGCGAGAATCACGTCGAGCGCTTCGGATTCGGCGTTCTCGACGGCCTTGGGTTCGGGTTCGCCGCGCTCGGTGAGGCGTTCTTCGAGCACCGCGGGCTGACACCGGAGGACGATGCAGACGTCCGCGTCGACGTAGTGCGCGAGGTGGGATTCGACCAGCACGTCGTCGCGGCCGTCGAGGAACTCCCGAATCGCGTTCACGTCCGCGACGAGGCTGTCGCGCGCCTCGTCTACTTCCGTGTAGAGGTCGCGCTCTCGAATCTCGTCGTTCAGGTGAACCACGTCGAGGTCCGTCTCGACGCGCTCGGTCGCGGTGGTCTTGCCCGTTCCCGGGGTGCCGGTGACGGCCACTCTCATCCCAGTACCTCGTTCAACTCCTGCACCGCGGTTTTCGTCTCCGCCTTCGTTCCACAGGTGATGCGGATGCACTCGGGGAGGCCGAAACTCGTGCAGTCGCGGACGATGACGCCGCGGTGTTTCAGTTCCTCGGCGACCTCGGCGGCGTCCCCGACTTCCACGAGCATGAAGTTCCCGTGGCTCTCGAACACTTGTGCGTCGACGTGTTTCATCATGTAGTCCCGACTCCACGCCGCCGTCTCCACGGTCTTCTCCACGTGTTCGTCGTCGTCCAGCGCCGCGAGGCCCGCGCGACAGGCGACCAGATTCGCCGCGAACGGCGTGTTCACGCGCCGGTACGCGTCCGCCCACGCTTCGGGAACAACGGCGTACCCCAGGCGGAGGCCGGCGAGACCGAACGCCTTCGAGAACGTCCGGATCACCGCGATGTCGTCACGTTCCGCGAGGAGTTCCGTCGCGCTCGGGGCGTCCGTGAACTCGCCGTACGCCTCGTCGACGACGACGAGCGTCTCGTCGTCCGTCTCGTCTGCTATCTCCGCTATCGCGCCGAGCGTGAACCGGCCGCCGCTCGGGTTGTGGGGGCTGGTGAGGAAGACGATGCGCTCGCCGTCGTAGGCGTCGAGGACGCTCGCGGCGGTGAGCGGGAACCCGTCCTCCTTCGAGACCTCGAAGGTCGACACGCCGCCGTGGTGAAAGCGCGACGTCATCCCGTAGTAGGAAAAGCCCGGCGTCGGCACCAGCACGTCGTCACCGGGTTCGAGGGTGGCGCGGGCGAGGTAGTCGAGCGCGCCGTCCCCGCCGTTCGCCAGCCACACCTGTTCGTCGGTGACGTTCCAGCGGTCGGCGAGCGCGGCGACGAGGTCCGCGTGGTCCGCGGTCGGGTAGTGGTGTACCTCGCTCGCGGTGTCCCGAACGGCCTCCTGTCCGCGCGGACTCGGGCCGAACATGTTCTCGTTGGACGCGAGTTTCACGAACTCGGCGGGGTCGCGGCCGAGTTCGCGCGCGACCTCCTCGATTCCCCGACCTGGTTCGTACTCTACGTGGTCGGAGAGGTCCCGTGGTTGCATACGGGAGACGAACGCCCGGGCGGCCTTAAGCGTCCCTACACGCTCCAGGCCGCCCACGCGACCGCCGTCACGCAGTCCCGCCGGGTTATAAGGCGGGCCCGGCCCTTCACGGGATATGGCACTCGCCGAAACCGTCGCGTACGCGTTCCACCTCACGTTCGCCGCGCTCTGGACAGGTGCGGTCATCTTCACCACGTACGCCGTGCTTCCGCTCGGCCAGTCCGGGGACGCGTCTCCGGGCGTCCTCTCACGCATCGCCGGCAAACTCAGTCTCGTGAACCGCTCGTCGTCGCTCCTCATGTTGCTCTCCGGCGGCTACCTCTGGACCGCTCTCGACTACACGAGCCGGTTCCCCGACGACACCGAGAGCCACCTCGTCCTCACGATGGTCGTGCTCTGGCTCGTCCTCACCGGCCTCGTCGAAGTCGGCGTGAGCCGCCTGAAGGACGCCGGCGACTCCGGGAAGGTCCGTACGCCCGCGAACAGTGCGCGGCCGTTCCTCCTCGGCGCGTCCGTCGTCGCCGTCCTCCTGCTCCTCGACGCCGCGGCGCTCGTCGGCGGCCTCGTGTAACTATCGTACAGTTTCTTGTCAATAATCGGCGACCTCGCTTAAGTGACTGGCTCGCGTCCTCGTCGCTATGGCCAGCCTCGTCAGCGCGCTCGTCCTGTTCGTCATCAGCCTCCTCGTCGGCGGGTTCGGCATCTACGTCGGCGGACGCATCGTGGCTAACGTCGACGACTACACGCACGCCGTCGTCACCGCGCTCATCGGCGCGGTCGTCTGGGCCATCGTCGCGTTCTTCGTCGGCTGGATACCCCTCCTCGGCCCGATACTCGTCTTCCTCGCCTACCTCTGGGTCATCAACACCCGCTACCCCGGCGGCTGGATAAACGCCCTGCTCATCACGCTCGTCGCGTGGGTGACGCTCATCGTCGTGCTCGCCATCGCCGAGTTCTTCGGCGCGGGTCTCCACGCATTCGGCGTCCCCGGAGCCTGACTCAGCAGAATCAGGCGCGCTCGACGGTGTGTTCGAGCGTCCCCACTCCTTCGACTTCGACCTCCACGCGGTCGCCGTCCTCCAACTCGTTGACGCCCTCCGGCGTGCCCGTGATGATGACGTCGCCGGGTTCGAGCGTCATGTAGGACGTGATTTCCGCGACGAGCTCGGGAATAGAGAAGATGAAGTGCTCGATGCTGGAGTCCTGACGGGTCTCGCCGTTGACGCGCAGGCTGATGGATGCGTCGTCGGGGACGTGTTCGGGGTCGGCGAGCACCGGGCCGAGCGGGCACGCGCCGTCGAACGCCTTCCCGCGAATCCAGTTCTGCTCTTCGTCCTGGTCCGTACGATTCGACACGTCGTCCGCGATGGTGTAGCCCGCGATGACGGACTCCGCGTCGTCCTCCGAGACGTTCCGCGCCTGCTCGCCGATGACGACGGCGAGTTCGGCTTCGTGCTCGCAGTAGTTGTCGAACGGCAGCGTTACCGTGTCACCGTGTGCGGCGACGGCGTTCGGCGGTTTGAGGAACAACAGCGGCCGGTCCGGGACCTCCTCGTTTCGCTCCTCAGCGTGCTTCGCGTAGTTCCGGCCGACGCAGACGATTTTCGACGGTTCACACGGCGCGAGCACGTCGACGTCGTCGACGTCGTAGGTTCGACCGCCGAAGGACACTTCGTCGCCGTGGTGTTCGCCCATCCGCACCGCACCTGCCGGGTCGCGAAAGCGTACGTGATGCATACGTGGGCGTTCGAGGGCGACCGCGTAAGCGTTGTGGGAACTGGCAAATCCGTTTGTGTCTTCCGGAAGCGGCGGGCGACGACCCGCCTCCATCCTTTAAGTGTTCTTCTGGTGTAGTGTGGACCGTCATGCAACTCACCTGGTACGGTCACTCGACGTGGCACGTCTCGGTCGGCGACACGGACCTCCTCATCGACCCGTTCTTCGACAACCCGAAGACGGACACGGACCCCGAGGAAGTCGACGCCGACTACGTCCTCCTGACGCACGGCCACGCCGACCACATCGCGGACGCCGACCGCTTCCGCGGCGCGCACTTCGTCTCCACGCCCGAAATCATCGGGTACGTCACGGACGAGTACGGCGTCGAGGACGGCACCGGGATGAACCTCGGCGGCACGTTCGAGGCCGACGACGCGTACGTCACGATGGTGCGCGCCGACCACTCGAACGGCCTCGACAGCGGGTACGGCGCGTCCGGCGGGATGCCCGCAGGCTTCGTCATCAGCGACACGAAACCCACGCAGGTCGCCGACGCGGAGAGCCAGACGTTCTACCACGCGGGCGACACCAGCCTCCACACGGAGATGCGGGACGTCATCGCGCCCTACCTCGAACCCGACGCAGTCGCCGTCCCCGCCGGCGACCACTTCACCATGGGTCCCTGGCAGGCCGCCGTCGCGGTCGACTGGCTCGACGCCGACTACGCGTTCCCGATGCACTACGACACCTTCCCACCCATCGAAATCGACACCGACGACTTCGAAAAAGAAGTCAAGGCCACCGGCAGCGACGCCGAAGTCGTCGTCCTCGACGGCGACGAAACCTTCGACCTCGGCGACGCGATGGGCTACTAGCGAGGCGTACCGAAGGGACAACGCTTACCTTTTCACCGAGATATTTTCCACCCGCAATGAGCGACATCGACATCACCAGCACGTCCGACGAAGGATTCGTCACCCGGTCCCGCATCGGCGACTTCGAACTCACCGTCGACGCCACCGGCGAGGAAGGCCCCGACCCCAACTCCACGCTCGTCGCGAACTACGTCTCCTGCTACCTCCCCGCGTTCCGCGTCGGCGCACAACAGCGCGGCCACGACGACCTCGGCCGAATCGAAGTCGACGCCGAGGCCGACCTCGACGACGACGACGACCTCGAAGCCATCAGCTTCCACATCAGCGTCGAAGCCGACCTCGACGACGACGAACTCGACGAGATCATCGACCGCGGCCACGAAATCTGTCACGTCGACAGCGCGCTCCGCGACGACCTCCGCGCCGACATCACGGCGGAAGGCGGCGCGTAACCGACGGAAGCGGGGACCGTCAGCGGCCCCTCCGAGAATATTTGATTTTTGAAGGAGCTGAACCCGGTCAGCGCGTCGTCCGGATGCCCGCAGAGAGTCAGTAGAGGAAACGCCCCGACCGCGGTCACGCGCCCTCGCCACTGCAACTCGTTTTCGGGCAGGACGTGACGCCTTCGACGTCGGTGGTATTATTGCTACGTCCGGGGAACGAGAGGGTATGAGCGAGGTCCAGTACGGGGTCGATATGTCGTCGGCGGAGATCGGGGAGTTCCTCGCGCGCCGGGGTCACGGCGTCTTGTCGTTCGGCGGTGACGAACCGTACGGGATTCCGATATCGTTCGGGTACGACCCGCTCGAAAACCGGTGTTTCTTCCAGTTGTTGTCGAGTCCGGAGAGCCAGAAGCGAGAACGGCTCCAGGAGTCAGACCGCGTGAGTCTCACGGCGTACGAGTGGAACGCGGTAGACGACTGGCGGAGCGTCATCGTCCGCGGCCGCCTCGTCCCCATCGAGACGGGGTCGCCGGACGCGCTGGAGGCTGCGGACGTCTTCGCGGAACACGGCGCTGTCGTCGGGCTGTCCGTGTTCCACGAGTCGGTCGAAGACTTGGACGGGCAGTGGTACGAACTCCGCATCGACGAGATGACCGGCTACCACGCGCCGCTCGAAGACTGAGCGCGGGTCGAGAGACAGCGCCACCCCTCGTCGGGGCGTGACGCGGAGAGAATTACGCCGTAGAGCCGACCGCCTGGATTCGTTCGATGTCCGCTTCGAGGCGGATGCTGTCGGGGAGGTCTTCTTCCATCACTTGGCGCGCGAGGTCGTCGTGGCCGTGGATTTCGAGGCGGCGCTGGTAGACCGTGTAGGACCAGTCGCCGTACCGTCCGTCCTCCTCGTCCAGCGTCTTGTACTGAGAGACGTAGTAGGTCTCGGGGGTGTCTGAGTGCGGTCCCTTGAGTTCCGCGCCCTTTCGTCGGACGCGGTCGCGGATGGACCGAACCACCCGTTCGAGGGTGTCTCGGTCCCCGCTCGTGAACGTGAGCTTGGTTACGAAGGTCATGGCTGGAACTGGGTGATACGGAACAACGGCATCCACCGTAAAAAGTCGTGTGTCTTCGCGCTCGTCGTGTCAATCTCACGCGCAGGTCCGACATTCTCTTAACCCGTAATCGTTTATCAGATGGTAATGACGGTTGAAGCAACCAGCGCCGGCGCGATCCTCTTTCGGGATACGCGAGGCCGGCGCGAATACCTCCTCCTCAAGAGCCGGCCCGGAGACTGGGAATTTCCCAAGGGCGGGGTCGAAGGGGACGAGGAACTCCAACAGACGGCCATTCGGGAGGTGCAGGAGGAAGCAGGTATCGAGGACTTCAGACTCCTCGACGGCTTCCGTGACGACTACGACTACGTCTTCGAGGCGAACGGGAACCGCATCCACAAGACGGTGCACTTGTTCATCGCGAAGTCGTTCGAGGCCTCGGCCGAACTGTCGAGCGAGCACTCGGACCTCCAGTGGCGCGACTACGAACAGGCGATAAACACCATCACGCAGGACGGCCCGCGAGACATCCTCCGGGACGCCCACGAGTTCCTCCACACGGACGAAAAAGACGAAGACGAGGAGTAGCATGGAGTCGGAGTTCAGTTTCGAACTCCGGGTTTGCGCGTGGGCAGAACGGAACTGGTCACCACGGGGTGACACGGACTATTTCGTCGCGCGCCAGCTCGGGACGAAGCGGCGGCGCTGGGATACGCTGATTCTCGAAGTCGACCGTGAGGCGTTCGAGAAGCGCGCGGCGTTCGGTGAGAAGCGTCTCGACCCGAACCTCCTGTTCGTCTGCCGGCACGCGCCCGCGGAGTGGGACTACTACCGTGACGCGCTCCCGTCGGACGAGGTGCCGTGGCGCTACGTCCGGGAGACGATTCACCGCGGCGCGGCCCGCGGCGTCCTCGAGAAGCGAAAGCGGAGCGGACGAATCGAACTCCGCCGCAAGCAGGCGTATCCGGAGTGGTTGGAGCGAATCGTCGCCATCGAGAACAAACCCGACCTCGACGCGTCGGCCGCCCGCGCGCTCTCCGACCAACTCGAACGGGACGTCGCGCTCGGCCTCGCGGACGAGGTATGGGTCGCCACGAAGTCCGGCGGCGGCGCACTCTACGAGGAGATGCCCGTCGAAGCCGGCATCATCGAGTTCGACGGGCGCGACGCGACCGTGCGCTGGCATCCGCGGACGCTCGATTCTGCGGGCCCCGGCACGCGAATACTCGACGCGAACGGGGACGTCTGCGAGTTCGAGTACGTCTCCGCGGAGCGAAAACGCAAACTCCGGTCGTGGCTCGCAGAGCGCGCGTACGAGCGCGGCTGGCGGTCCTACGTCGACACGATGCGGCCCGACTGCCGGTACTTCGACCTCCGTCGCGAGGAGAACGGCTACGTCCCCTACTGTCACGCGAAAGGCCGTGAGCAGACCGCGGGCGAGTGCTCGGGGTCGTGCGCTGAGTTCTCTCCCGAACCGCCGCAGTGGCGACAGAAGGGCTGGCCCATCGAGGGCGGACCGGGGAAGACGGTGAAGCGCGTTCTCGGCGAGCGCCGACAGCGGCGGCGTTAGTCCTCGATTTCGATACGCTCTCGCTCCACGGCGAGGCGGAACGTCGGGACGGTTCGATAGATGAGTTCGACCACGCCCTTGCGCTTGAGCGTCTGGAGCGCGCGCCTGACTTCGCCGGTGTCGAAGTCGTCGTCGTACGCCTCTCGGAGGTCGTGGAGGACGCTCACGACGCTCTGCGAGCGCTCCTCGTGGCCGGCGAGCACGCCGAAAATCTGTTCTTCGAGGTCGCTCATGTGGACCTCGATGACTTCGTCGTCGAACTCCTCGCCGGCGACGATGGCTTTCGCCTCGGCGGTCGCGCGGATGAGGCTGTTCTCGTCCCGATAGTAGTAGTCCTTGAGTTCGGATTCGAGGTACTGGTGGACGTCGCTCCCCGACTCCATCTCCCAACGGTCCTGCAGGGTCTTGTTCTTCGTGGGCTGGAGTTCCACGAGGTCCGCGAGGCGCTCGCGCGCCTGCTCCGAGAGGGTCATACGTGGTACGTCGATACGGTAGTATTTCGGCCTTCTGGAAACCGGAACCCCCACCGTTATGGCTCCTGTGTCCGTGGCCTCGGGTATGAGCGAGAACGTTCTGCTCGACGTTGAAGACGGCGTCGCGACCGCCACCATCAATCGCCCGGACAGCCTGAACAGCATGAACATCCCGACGCTCGACGCGCTCGCGGACGCACTCGCGGAGGCCGCGGACGCCGATGCTCGCGCGCTCGTCGTCACGGGCGCGGGCGAGAAAGCGTTCGTCGCGGGCGCGGACATCTCGTACATGGCGGACCTGTCGGCGAGCGAGGCCAACGAGTACGCGGAGAAGGGCCACGCCGTCGCGAGCGCCATCGAGGAGTTCCCCGCGCCCGCCATCGCGGCCGTGAACGGGTACGCCTTCGGCGGCGGGATGGAACTCGCGATGGCGTGCGACATCCGCGTCGCCTCCGAACGAGCGATGCTCGGGCAGACCGAAATCGACCTCGGCATCATCCCCGGGTGGGGCGGCACGCAGCGCCTCCCCCGTCTCGTCGGCGACGAGACGGCGCGTCGGATGATTTACTTCGGCGACCGCCTCGACGCGACCGACGCGCTGGAGGAGGGACTGGTGGGCGAGGTCGTCGCGCACGACGAACTCGACGACCACGTCGCGGAGATGGCCGAGGAACTCGCCGCCCAACCCCAGTTCGCGCTGGCCGCCGCGAAGGAGGCGCTCAACGCCAGTCACGAGATGGACCTCGGCGCGGGCCTCGACTTCGAGCGGCGGACGTGGGCGGGACTGTTCGGCACGCACGACCAGCGCGAGGGGATGGAGGCGTTCCTCGAGGACCGCGACCCCTCCTTCGAGTAGAATTAAGGCAAAAGCCGCCGATTCTTCGGTATGGAGCGCATCAAAGTGAACGAACTCGCGGACGTGCTCGACGGCCTCGCCTACCCGCTCGAAAAGGGGAACGCACGGGACGCCCTCGACGGCTACGTTCTCCAGTACGCGGACGGCGAAGAACCGCTCGCGGACGTCGTGGCGCGGTCGACCGCCGACGTGTTCGACGACCCGAGCAGTCTCGAGATGGAACTGATGAACCACCTTCCGACGGAAGCCGTCGGGGAGCCCGGGCAGTCCGAAGGCGAGGGATAAACGGGGGGCTTAACTGGCGGCGTCAGCTACCGTCTCTATGGAATTTTGCGACGAGTGCGGTTCGATGATGCACGCCGAGGACGAACTCTGGGTGTGCTCGTCGTGCGGTCACAAACAAGCGAAAGACCCCGACGCGCAGTACGTTCTCTCCGAGGAGCAGGAAGTGAGCGACGTCATCGAGACGGACGGGTCGAACAGCGGCCTCCCGACGACGGACGCGCACTGTCCGAAGTGCGGGAACGACGAGGCGTACTGGTACATGCAGCAGATTCGGAGCGCGGACGAGTCCGAGACTCGCTTCTTCGTCTGCACCGACTGCGAGCACACGTGGCGCGAAGACGACAACTAAAGGCGCTCTTTCACTCTACGACACCGTTTGAAGGATAGGAGGCGAAGCCACGGGTATGAACCGACGGGCGTTCCTCGCGTCCGCGCTCGCCGCCACCGCCGGGTGCGCGGGAGCGGCCGGAACGCGAACGACCGAGCCGCCTCGAACGACGCATACGGACGGCGACTCCACGGACGGGACGACGGACGGGCGCACCGAAATACTCGACGGAGAGCGAACAGTCTCCGTCGAGTCGGTGTCACAGGGGAATCTGGGTGACGCCGGACTCACGGCGACGGTTTCGGTTCCGCGGGAGTCGATAACGAGAGATCACACCGCGCGGGTGCGACTGCGACTCGTCGCCGACGCCGAGACGACGCTGACGAACACGGTGTGTTGGCCCGGGAACATCCACCGAGGGAGACGGGCAGGGGACGACACACCCCTTCTCCTGTGGAGGGGCGCGCCGCCTGAGTGGCTCGAGGACTGTTGGACCATCCCGCCGGAGAACCTCCACCTCGGCCGGGCCTGTACGGACGAATCGGTCACTATCGCGCCCGAGAAACCGCTCGTGCGGACGTTCTCGCTCTGCAATCATCCGGAAAACGACGACTGCTTCCCGGTCGGGCGGTACCGGGTCGAAGACGGATTCAGTCTGAACGAAGAGACGACGCTCACGTGGTCGTTCGACCTGCGCGTCGAGAGCTAGCGATTCCGGTGGCCGGGCGTCCACTCGCCCGCGAAGTCCTCGTGCGTGTAGGGGAGCGCGTCCTCGCCGGAGTAGGTGGCGACGAGGTGGCCGTCCCCTTCCAGATAGTACTTGTACGTGGTGAGGCCGTCGAGGCCGACGGGGCCGCGGGCGTGCGTCTTCCCTGTGGAGATGCCGACCTCCGCGCCGAGGCCGTAGCGGTAGCCGTCCGCGAAACGGGTCGAGGCGTTGTGGAAGACGCTCGCCGCGTCCACGCCGCGCATGAACAACTCCGCGGTGTCCGCGTCCTCGGTGAGGATGGACTCTGTGTGTTTCGACCCGTGTTCGTTCACGTGCGCGACGGCGTCCCGCACGTCGTCGACGACTTTGATGCTGAGTTCGAGGTCGCCGTACTCGGTGTCCCAGTCCTCGGGCGTCGCGGGGTCGACGTCCACGACCTCCCGCACGCGTTCGTCGCCGCGCAGGGTGACGTCGGCGTCGCGGTATCGGTCGACCATCCCGGGGAGGAAGTCTGCCGCGACGGACTCCTCGACGAGAAGCGTCTCGACAGCGTTGCAGACCGCGGGATACTGGACTTTCGCGTCGAACGCCACGTCCTCGGCCACGTCGAGGTCCGCGTCAGCGTCGACGAAGACGTGACACACGCCTTCGGTGTGCCCGAGTACGGGAATCTGGGTGTTATCCTGCACGTACTCCACGAACGCCGACGACCCGCGCGGCATCACGAGGTCCACGTGGTCGTCCATCCCGAGCACGCGCTCTACGTCCTCCCGGGCCTCGATGAGCTGCGCCCAGCCGTCCGGGATTCCCGCGGTCGCTTCCCGAATCACGTCGTAGAGGACGCGATTGGACTCCGCGGCCTCGCTCCCGCCCTTGAGGATAACCGCGTTCCCCGACTTCAGCGCGAGCGCGGCGATTTGGACGAGTGCGTCCGGCCGCGACTCGAACACCGTCGCGACCACGCCGATGGGGACCGACACCTTGTACAGTTCGAGGTCCTCCGCGAGTTCGCGCGCCGCGAGCGTCCGCCCCAACGGGTCCGATTGGCCCGCGACGGACTCCACCATCTCCGCGATGTCCTCGACCTTTCCCTCGTCGAGGCGGAGGCGGTCGACGAGCGCCGCCGAATACTCGCCCGCCGCTTCCTTCTCCTCCGCGGCGGCCACGTCCTCGCTGTTCGCCGCGAGGATTTCGTCCGTGTGCTCGCGAAGGGCGTCCGCGATAGCGTGCAGCGCGTCGTTTCGCCGCGACTCCGAGACGTTCGCGAGGTCGAGCGCCGCGCGGGACGCCGATTCGACCTGTTCGCGCGTGTCAGTCATCGGTCTCACCTACGGGGATGAATAGCGTGCCGACCGGTTTCTCCGTGGCGATTCGCTCCAGCACGTCGGGTTCCGCCGACCCCGCGATGATAGCGGGAATGTCGTGTTCGGCGGCCGCGCGGGCGCGTTCGACCTTCGTTCGAATCCCGCCGAACGCCTCGGACGTGCTCTCCTCGATGCGCTGTTGGACCGCGTCGTAGTTCGTGCCGACCGCTTCGATGCGGTGGGCGTCCGGGTCGTGTTTCGGGTTCGCGGTGTACACGCCGTCAACGTCCGTCAGCGTCACGAGCAAGTCGACGCCGATACCGATAGCCACCGACGACGAGAGCATGTCGTTGTCGCCGATTCGTATCTCCTCGGTGGCGACGGCGTCGTTCTCGTTGATGATAGGGACGACGCCCCAGTCGAGCAGCGTCTCTATCGTGTTCCGGACGTTCGTGAACCGCTCGGGGTTCGAGAGGTCCTGTTCGGTGAGCAGGAGTTGCGCTATCGTCGTATCGTAGCGCTCGAAACTGTGCGTGTAGTGACGCATCAGGTGGCTCTGCCCGACGGTCGAGAGCGCCTGGCTCTGCTCTAAGGTGTCGTTGTCCTGGTCGAGGCGGCCGATTCCCGCGCCGACCGCGCCCGAGGAGACGAGCAGGACGTCCTTCCCGCGCTCTCTGAGGTCCGAGATGTCGTCGACGAGTTTGTCGAGTTTCACCCGGTCGAGGCGCGAGTTCTCGTCCGTCAGCGAGTTCGTCCCCGCCTTCACGACCACTCGCTGGGCGTTCGCGGCGCGTTCGCGGACCTGCGAGACAGTGTCCGATTCGACGGGTTCGATGGGTGCGAGTTCAGTCATCGAACCCCTCCGAGAGTTCCCGCGACCGTTCCTCCGCGGCCGTCACCGCGGCGGTCACCGCGTCGTCGGCGTCGCTGTCCCACAGGACTTCCATCCCCTCTATCGTCGTGCCGTTCGGCGAACACACCGCGTCGATGAGTTCGTCCACGCTGCGGTCGTCCCGCAACACCGTCTCGGCCGCGCCCTTGAACGTCTGCGCGGCGAGCACTTCGGCCTGTTCGGGTTCGAGGCCGCCGTCGATACCTGCTTGTTTCACGGCGTCGATGAGGTAGAACGCGAACGCGGGGCCGCTCCCGTTCACGGCCGTCGCGACGTCCATCCGGGACTCGTCCACTTCCACGTACTCGCCGAGGGCGTCGAGGATTTCTCTCACTTCGTCGGTGACGCCCTCGTTCGTCACGGCGGCGGCCATGTCGCCCGTCGCGGCGGCGAGGTTCGGCATCACCCGTACCACGCTCGCGTCCGTTCGGTCCGCGACGTATCCGCGGGAGACGCCGGCGGCGAGCGTCACGAGCGTCTGGTCCGGCCGCAGGGAGAGGTCGGACAGGACCGCCGGAACGATATCCGGCTTCACCGCTATCACGACCACGTCAGCGTCGCGCGCGGCGTCCACGTCTGTCGTCGTCTCCGTCGCGTGTTCAGCGACGGCCGAGAGCGCGTTCGGGTCGAGGTCGATAGCAGTGACCTCGTAGTTCGTGTCCGCGAGTCCGCGGACGAACGCGCCTCCCATATTCCCACAGCCGATAACGCTCACCGAAACCATCTTGCGTGGTATAGCGCACAGACGGCCATAGGGACTGCGCTTAGTGCGGATATTGAAAGGGTTTAACGAACACCACGTGTCCGTCGATGGCTGCACGGCGGTCGTGGCTGGTCAGGAGCGTCGTTCCGCCGGTTTCGCGACCTGCACCCAGCCGTCGCTCCGCACCGTGACGCGGAAGCCCCGATACTCGAACTGGACGGTCCCGCTCGAATCACGGCTCTCGCCGGCGGCTTCCTGACCGAAAAAACTGGCCTCGATGGCGGACGCGTCCACTACTTCGTAAAGCGGTGGGTCGGTGACCTCCGTCGCATCGATACCCTCCGCTGCGGCGACGGCTTCGATGATGACCGTCGTCAGGTCGTCAGGCCCCTCTCGCTCGTACACCCGTTGTGCCACCACGTTCCACTCCGATTCCTCGTCGATGTTCGAATGTTCTCGGCTCTCCGTCATTTGTTAGATTCGTCAGAGTACTCTCTGTTCGCGTGTGCCTCCTGCTGGCTGTCGACGCTCGATCCCGCCCCTTCGAGAACGTCGAACACCTGTGTCGCGTGGTCGCCGCGCGAGATGGTTTCGGTCTCCTCGTCGAACCGAATCACGCGCTCATCGACGAGTTTCGGCACGTGCGCGTGATAGAGCGAGACGTACATTCGGTCGCGCATCTCCTCGTGAACGGCCGACTCGTCGAGTCCCTGCTCCCACGCGACGAGTTTCGTCGCGAGTTCGCGGAGCGTCCACGAGTCGTTCGCGGCGAGTGCGTACAGGAGATAGCGCCGTCGGGGGTGGTCGAGCACCTCGAAGACGTGCCCCATGTCGAGAATCGCGGATTCTATCGCGGGCGTGTCCCGTGGGCCGGATGATGACTCCCCCTCCTCTTGTGTCCGTGGATCATCAGACATCAGTATGGCATGCCATACTCTACCGATGGTTAAAGTGTTGCCCCCCACGTACTGAATTTCTGCACCTCACTTACCGTGCGAAGCGAAAACAGACGTCCTCGGCGACGAACCTCAGTCCTTCTTCAGCGACAGGGCGGTGCGGTCGAACTCACAGACCACGTCGCCGTCCTGATTGAGGGCTTCGACGTGCATCGTCACGACGCCGCGTTCGCCGTCGCTCGTCTCTCGTTTGTCGGTGACGGTGGTGCGCGCGGAGATTGTGTCGCCGTGGAAGACGGGTTTCGGGTGTTCGACGTTGTCGTAGGAGAGGTTCGCGACGATGGTCCCGTCCGTCGTGTCCGGGATGGTGAGGCCGACGGCGAGACTCATCGTGTACAGGCCGTTGACGAGGCGTTCGCCGAAATCGGTGTCCGCGGCGAACTCGGCGTCGAGGTGGAGTGGCTGCTGGTTCATCGTCATGTCACAGAACGTCTGGTTGTCGGACTCGCTCACGGTCCGGGATTTGTCGTGTTCGATGGTTTCGCCGACTTCGAACTCCTCGTAGTATTTGCCGGGCATACGCGGGGAGTCGGACGGGGACGAGAAAAACCCAATCACTCGACGGCCAGCAGTCTTTTTGGCTGGACGCTCCGCTTTTCAGACATGTCATTGGACCGTAGAGGCCGAGCCTTACTCGTCGCCGCTGTCGCGCTCGCCGTCGCCGCGGGCGCGGTCGTCGCGGCGAGCGGAGCCTCCATCACCGCAGACCCGAACAGCCCGAACGACACCGCGACACACTCCGTCACCGTCGCCATCGACGGCGACACCGTCGGCGCGTCGTGGACGGGCCTCGAAGTCGTCTACGAAGCCTCCGACGCGAGCAACGTCGGACAGAACGACGTCACCACAATCGGCATCGACCGCGGGAACGACGACCCCGGGACCACCATCGACGTGGACGTCTCGAACGACCTGAGCAGCGTGAGCGCGAGCTCGGACGGCCAGACGCTCGACATCGGCCTCGGCGGGAACTACGACCTCGAGCAGGGCGACGAAATCGTCGTCCAGTACGAAGACGTCCAGAACCCCGACGCCGGCACGTACAGCGTGAGCATGGACGTGAACCCGCAATCCAGCGGCGGCACGGCCAGCGCGTCCCTCTCCATCCAGTCGGACACCACGACGACAACGACGAGCACCACGACTACCACGACAACCACCACCAGCACGCAGACGACAACGACCACGACGTCCGAGACGACCACGTCGGACACGACGACCGAGACGACGAGCGAGACGCAGACGACCACGGACTCACAGACGACAACCCAGACCACGACGACGTCGAGCGAGTCCTCGGACGCGCGGAACGCGTCGCTCTCGGTGATGCCCGACGACCCGAACGTGACCGCGACGCACTCGGTGACGGTGACGGCGTCGTCGGCGTCCGCCGGGTCGTGGAACGGCCTGCTCGTGAACTACACCGATACCGGCGCGGACGTGAGCGACGTCGGACAGGGTGACATCGTGAAAGTCGGCATCGACCGCGGGAACGACGACCCCGGAAACGCGACGGACGTGACCGTCTCCGACGACCTGAGTAGCGTGAGCGCGAGTTCGAACGGACAGGTGCTCACCGTCGGCCTCGGCGGGAGTTACGACGTGGACGCGGGCGACCAACTCGTCGTCGTGTACGAGGACGCGACGAACCCGAGCGCGGGCACGTACGACGTTCCGGTCGACCTGAACCCGCAGTCGAGCGGCGGGGAAGCGATGACGGAACTCTCGGTGGCCGCATCCGCACAGTCGACGACCACGACCGTGCAGTCCGACGAGAACACGCAGGAGACCACGCAGACGACCAGTTCGGTCACCTCGACGGAGACGACGACGAACGCGATTACCGAGACGACGACCACGACCGAGAAGTCGAGTTCCGGGTCGCCCGGGTTCGGCGTCGCGGTCGCGGTCATCGCGGCGCTCGCCGTCGCCCTGCTGGCGCGGCGCGAATAACCTAAGGGACTCGGCACCGGGTTTCCGGTATGGTTCGACGCAGCCTCCTGTTCACTCCCGGGGACCGACCGGAGATGATGCGGAAAGCCGGAACCGCCGGCGCCGATGTGATTATTTTCGACCTCGAAGACGCCGTCGCACCCGACCAGAAACAGACCGCCCGGGACGCCGTGCGCGACGTGCTCTCCGACCCCGACTTCGACCCGGACTGCGAGGTGTGCGTGCGCGTGAATCCGGTCGGCGTGGAAGCCGACGAGGACGTCCGCGCGCTCGCCGACGTGGACCGCCTCGACTCCGTGATGTTGCCGAAAGCGGGGAGTAGCGACGACGTGCGGACGCTCGACCGACTGCTCGGCGAACACGACGTGGACGTCCCCGTCATCGTCGTCGTCGAGTCCGCACGCGGCGTGCTGAACGCGGCGGACATCGCGGCGGCGGCGAGCACGACGGCGATAGCGTTCGGCGCGGAAGACCTCTCGGCGGACATCGGCGCGACCAGAACCGACGACGGCACCGAAGTCCTCTACGCCCGCGAACACGTCGTCCTCGCGGCCTCCGCGGCGGGCGTGGACGCCATCGACACGGTGTACACGGACATCGAGAACATCGACGGACTGTCGGAGGAAACCAAATTCGCGGCCGGGCTCGGCTACGACGGGAAGATGGCGATTCACCCCGCGCAGGTCGAACCAATCAACGACGCGTTCACGCCCGCCGACGAGGACATCGAGTGGGCGCGTCGCGTCCTCGAAGCGAAGCGCGAAGCCGACGAGGAGGGCCGCGGCGTCTTCCGCGTGGACGGCGAGATGATAGACGCCCCCCTCATCGCGCAGGCGGAGCGAATCGTCGCGCGCGCCGACGCCGCGGACGATTAAGGACCTTATATCACATTGTATCATGGGGAAGTCGTCACGCTTATTCCCGGTCGAAGAAACGTTTTCAAACGATGTCGGAGTCTAACCCGTTCGAGAACCTGCAGGAACAAATCGAGGACGCTGCCGGCTATCTGCCGTCGGACGTCGGCGACGACGTCCTCGAACGCCTCAAGCACCCCGAGCGGGTCCTTGAGACGAACCTCACCGTCGACATGGACGACGGGAGCATCCGCACCTTCAAAGCCTTCCGGTCGCAGTTCAACGGCGACCGCGGCCCCTACAAGGGCGGCATCCGCTACCATCCCGGCGTCACACGCGACGAAGTGAAAGCGCTCTCCGGGTGGATGGTCTACAAGTGCGCGGTCGTCGACATCCCCTACGGCGGCGGGAAAGGCGGCATCGTCGTCGACCCCGCAGACCACTCCGCGGGCGAAATCGAACGACTCACGCGGTCGTTCGCCAAAGAACTCCGTCCGTTCATCGGCGAGGACAAAGACGTCCCCGCGCCCGACGTGAACACCGGTCAGCGCGAGATGAACTGGATCAAGGACACCTACGAAACCCTCGAAAACAAAACCGAACCCGGCGTCATCACCGGGAAATCCCTCGAAAACGGCGGCAGCGAAGGCCGCGTCGAAGCCACCGGCCGCTCCGTCATGCTCGCCGCCCGCGAAGTCTTCGACTACCTCGACAAAGACATCGAGGGCGCAACCGTCGCCGTCCAAGGCTACGGGAACGCCGGGTCCATCGCCGCCCGCCTCATCGAAGACCTCGGCGCGAACATCGTCGCCGTCAGCGACTCCAGCGGCGCAATATACAAAGAAGACGGCCTCGACGCCCGCGCCGTCAAAGAGTACAAGAACGACGTCGGCTCCGTCAGCGGCTACGACGACGCCGACTCCCTCACCAACGAAGAACTCCTCACCCTCGACGTCGACCTCCTCGTCCCCGCCGCCCTCGAAAACGCAATCGACGAGGAAATCGCAGAAAACGTCCAAGCCGACGTCATCGTCGAAGCCGCGAACGGCCCCCTCACCCCCGACGCCGACGACGTCCTCCAAGACAGCGACGTCACCGTCGTTCCCGACATCCTCGCGAACGCCGGCGGCGTCACCGTAAGCTACTTCGAATGGGTGCAGAACCGCGACCGCTTCTACTGGAGCGAAGAACGCGTCAACGACGAACTCGAAGACATCATCGTCAACTCCTTCGACAACCTCACCGACGCCTACGAAACCCTCGACCTCCCCAGCCTCCGCATCGCCGCCTACGTCGTCGCCATCCAGCGCGTCGTGGACGCGTACACGGGCAACGGGAACTGGCCCTAAACACCCACCTTTTTCCGGGTCGGGGTCGCCGAAGGCGACCCACTCCCCGCAAAAATCTGGACCAAAAATGCCGGTCGCCCCCGGCGACCGGTAGAGTACGGAACCGCCGACCGCCACCGCTCCGCTATCGCCGACCGCCACCGCTCCGCTACCGCCGACCGCCACCGCAACGCCACCGCCGGCCCTAACCGCAAACCGCTGTTCTACTCGTGACCGCTGACGCGGACGGGTTCGTACGGTTCTTCGAGGTATTCGATATCGGAGTCGCTGAGGTCGATGTCGAGGGCTTCGACGGCGTCCTCTAAGTGTTCGACGCTCGTGGTGCCGATGATGGGGGCGTCCACCCAGTCCTTGTGGAGGAGCCAGGAGAGCGCTATCTGGGCCATCTTCACGTCCTTCTCCGCGGCGAGTTCCTCGACGCGTTCGTTGATTTCGAGGCCGCCGCCCTCCCGGTAGGGGTGTTCGTACATGTACTCCTCCGTCTCGCCGCGCGTCGTCGCGTCGATCTCCTCGTGCGGTCGGGTGAGGAAGCCGCGGGCGAGCGGACTCCACGGCATCACGCCGATACCCTCTTTCTCCGTCAGGGGGAGCATCTCGCGTTCCTCCTCGCGGTAGGCGAGGTTGTAGTGGTTCTGCATCGTCGAAAAGCGCGCCAGCCCCTCCCGGTCGCTCGTGTGCAGGGCGTCGGCGAACTGGTGAGCCCACATCGAACTCGCGCCGATGTGGCGGACTTTCCCGCGACGAATCGCGTCGTCGAACGCCCGCAGACTCTGCTCTATCGGGGTGTCGTAGTCCCAGCGGTGGGGCTGGAGGAGGTCCACGGTGTCCATCCCCAACCTATCGAGCGAGTTGTCGAGTTCCTGCTCGATGGCCTTCCGGGAGAGGCCGCGCGAGTGCTTGCTCTCCTCGTCCATCTGGAAGAACAGCTTGGTCGCGACGACGTTCTCCTCGCGGCGCCCTTCCAGCGCGTCCCCGAGGATGCGCTCTGACTCCCCCACCGAGTACATGTTCGCGGTGTCGAAGAAGTTGATACCCAGTTCGATGGCGCGGTCGATAATCTCGTGGGACTCCTCCTCCTCTAAGACCCATTCGCGCCACTCCGGCGTCCCGAAACTCATGCAACCGAGGCAGAGACGGCTGACTTCCATCCCCGTGTCTCCGAGCGTCGTGTACTCCATACGGGCGCATCGACGCGCGCCCACAAAGAAGTATCCCGCGTCCCGGCAATCCGCTCCGTCGCGCGTGGGATTTTAGGCGCGCGCGCCGCTGGTAGGCACATGGACTTCGAGTACCCGTGGGAGTTCTCCTCGCGGCGCTCCGCGGTGCACGCGACGAACGGGATGGTCGCGACCAGCCATCCCGTCGCCGCACAGGCCGGGCTCTCCGTCCTCCGGGACGGCGGGAACGCGGCCGACGCGGCGGTCGCGACCGCGGCCGTGTTGAACGTCGTTGAACCCCACATGACGGGTATCGGCGGTGACGCGTTCGCGCTCACGCACTTCGACGGCGCGTACGACGCGCTGAACGCGAGCGGCCCCGCACCCGCAGGCGCGGACATCGAGACGTACCGAGAGCGAACGCCCGCCGAGGAGAACGGCGAACCCGTGGTGCCCGAGGACGGCGGCATGCCGGTGACCGTTCCCGGCGCGCTCGCGGGCTGGAAAGCGCTCTCGGAGCGCTACGGCACCCGGGAGTTCGACGCGCTGCTCGAACCCGCCATCGGGTACGCGCGCGAAGGGGTCCCGGTGAGCGAGTACGTCGCCCGCCAGTTCGAGACCGCCGCACCCCGGATTCGGCAGTTCGACGCGACGGCCGAGACGTTCCTCGCCGACGGCGACCCCTACGAGACCGGCGACACGCTCCGAATCCCCGAGTTCGCGGACACGCTCGAACAGATTCAGCGCGACGGCATCGACGCGCTCTACGGCGGCCCGATCGGCGAGGACGTGGTCGAGACCGTGCGAGACCACGGCGGCGAACTCGCGCGCTCCGACCTCGAATCCTACGAACCCGAATGGACCGACCCCATCAGCACGGAGTACGGCGACTACGAGGTCCTCGAACACCCGCCGAACGGCCAGGGTGTCGTCGCACTCGAAGCCATGAACGTCGCGAGCGAGTTCGACTTCTCCGATACGCCGACGAATCCCGACCGACTCCACCACCTCGCGGAGGCGACGAAACTCGCGTTCGCGGACGGCTACGAGTACGTCACCGACCCCGACAACGGCGTACCGATGGAAACGATGCTCGACGCCGACTACGCGGCAGAACGCGCGACCGAAATCGGCCATCGCGCCCGCGAGTACGACGCGAAAGCGGCCGACCACGCCGACACGGTGTACCTCTCGGTCGTGGACGGCGACGGGAACGCCGTCTCCTTCATCAACTCCATCTACATGGGATTCGGGAGCGGCCTGAGCACGCGCGGCTTCGCGTTGCAAAACCGCGGGCACTCGTTCAGCCTCGACCCGAGTCACGCGAACAGTTTGGAACCCGGGAAGCGGCCGTTCCACACCATCATCCCGGCGATGCTGCGCGAGGACGGCGAGTTCCGCGCGTCGTGGGGGGTGATGGGCGGGTCGATGCAGCCACAGGGCCACTTGCAGGTCGTCGCGAACCTCTGTTCGGGAATGAACCCGCAGTCCGCGCTCGACGCACCCCGGTTCCGCTGGCTCGAAGACAGACAGGTCGCACTCGAAACCTCGCGAATCCCCGAATCCGTCGTCACGGACCTCGAAGGGCGCGGCCACCGCATCGTCGACGAAGACACGTTCTTCGAAGAGGGCGGCCACTGGGGCGGCGGCCAAATCATCTGGCAAACCGACGACGGAACCCTCGTCGGCGGCTCAGACCCTCGAAAAGACGGCCAAGCAGTCGGCTACTAATTCCTTATTTCCGGTTTACAGGCCGAGCTGGCGACCGGGAACCATGTGCCGGCGCAAGCCCTCACTCACTCCGTTCGTTCGCCCTTGCAGAGTCCTCCAGGGGGTGTTCGTTCGGCTTACAGGCCGAGCTGGCGACCGAGAACCATGTGCTGGATTTCGCTCGTTCCTTCCCCGATTTCCATGAGTTTCGCGTCGCGGTAGAACCGCTGGGGCGCGAAGTCGGTGGTGTAGCCGTAGCCACCGAGGGTCTGGACGGCGTCTTCCGCGTTCTTGCGGGCGGCTTCGCTCGCGTCGAGTTTCGCGAGCGCGGACTCCTTGCTCACGCGGTTTCCGTTGTCGTACTCGGTCGCGGACTTGTGCGTGAGGAGGCGCGCGCGCTCGGTCCGTCGGTACATGTGGACGAGTTTGTCGCGGATGGCGTCGAACTTCGAGATGGGTTGGCCGAACTGCTCGCGCTCTTTCGCGTAAGACTGCGCGGCCTGATACGCGCCCTCCGCGAGTCCGGTGGAGAGTGCGGCGATACTGATGCGTCCGCCGTCGAGCGTCTTCATCGTCTGCTTCCAGCCTTCGCCCTCCTCGCCGAGGAGGCGGTCCTCGGGGACGTAGAGGTCGTCGAACTGGAGTTCACAGGTCGGGGAGGCGTTGAGCCCCATCTTGTCCCACTCGGTCGTGACCTCGAAGCCGTCGTCCTCCTCCGGGTCGACGATGAACGTCGAGATACCGTCGTAGCCCGCGTCGGGGTCGGTGACGGCCTTCACGAGCACGCTCCCGGCGACGGACGCGTTCGTGATGAACTGCTTCGTTCCATTTATTCGGTAGCCGTCGCCGTCCTTCTTCGCCAGCGTGTCCATGTCGCTCGCGTCGCTGCCACTACTTGGTTCGGTGAGCGCCCACGACCCGAGATAATCGCCTTCCGCGAGCGGGCGGAGCCAGCGTTCCTTCTGTTCGTCGGTGCCGAACAGTTCGATGGGCTTGGAGGCGAGGCTGATGTGTGCGACGTAGGAGAGGCCGATAGACCCGGAGACGCGGCCGATTTCCTCGGCGACCAACGCGTACGTCAGGTAGTCAGCGCCGAGTCCACCGTACTCCTCGGAGACGGGGACGCCGAGCATATCGAGGTCGGCGAGCGCGTCGAAAATCTCGTCCGGGAACCGGTGTTCGTCCTCGATGTCCTGCGCGATAGGTTCGATTTCCTCCTCGCAGAACTCGCGGACGGTGTCCCGAATCATTCGGTCCTCGTCGGGGACGCTGAAATCCATGTGTCAAATGTTGCCGGAGCGGGCCATAAACACACCGGAAACTGTAGCCGGGAGGCATATACGGCGCGCTGACCACTTCTGGAGTATGAGCGTCCGGCGGTTCGTTCGCGGCACGGTTCCCTGGGACCGCCTCGAAGCGGTCGCGCGCGAGGTTGCGCGACGCTACGACGAGCCGACGGTGCGCGCGGAGTTCCTCGACGCGGACAACTGGTTTTCGACGCCGTTCGTCGTGAACGACGAGTACTTCGTGAAAGTCGTCACCTCCCAGAACGCGACCGTGCACGCGCTCTTCACGGGGATGCGGAACCTCGGCGTGTTCTCCTCAGGGACCGAGGGGTTCTTCGAACCGTTCGACGACGCGGCGGCGATGGCCGCCCACGAGTACGAGGCGGCGCGACGGATGCGTGAGGCGGGCCTGAACGTCCCGCGGCCTCTGGAGACGTTCGAGTTCGACGGCTTGGGCGTCCTCGTCTTGGAGTATCTTCCCGACTTCACACCGCTCGACGAACTCCCGACGGCGGAGATCGAGGCGCACGTCGACGACCTGTTCGCGGAGTTGCGGGCGATGCACGACCACGGCGTCGCACACGGCGACCTCCGCGGCGAGAACGTCCTCCTGTCCGACGGCGAACTCTACTTCATCGACGCGACGAACGTCCGCGAGGAGCGCGCCGACGCCGCGCACGCCTACGACCTCGCCTGCGCGCTCGCGGTGCTCGAACCGCTCGTCGGCGCGAGTGTCGCGGTCGCGGGTGCGCGCGGTCACTACGACGGCGACGACTTGCTCGCGGCGTGGGAGTTCCTCGACTTCGTGAACATCCGACCCGACCACGACTTCGACGCTGGCGCGCTGAAGGGCGAAATCGAGGCCGCCGCGGCGGCCGCAGACCGCCCGGAGTGAGGCGAAAAGACCTATCTTTTTACGCTCCGACCGCGCAGTTTTTGCCGAGATGAGTACCTACAAACACTACATCGACGGCGAGTGGGTCGACGGACACGGCGACGAAACGTTCGAGAGCCAGAACCCCGCGACCGGCGAGACGCTCGGTGAGTTCGAGCGCGGCACTGAGGACGACGTAGACGACGCTATCGCGGCCGCGGACGACGCGTTCGAGGAGTGGAAGGAGCTCTCCTACATCGACCGCGCGGAGTACCTCTGGGACATCTATCACGAACTCAACGAGCGCACGGACGAGCTCGGCGAAATCGTCACCAAAGAGTGCGGGAAGGAGATTAGCGAAGGGAAAGCGGACGTCGTCGAGGCCGCGCACATGGTCGAGTGGGCCGCCGGGAACGCACGCCACCCGCACGGCGACGTGGTGCCCTCCGAGGTCGCCGCGAAGGACGCCTACATGCGCCGCAAGCCTCGTGGAGTGATGGGCTGTATCACGCCGTGGAACTTCCCGGTCGCCATCCCGTTCTGGCACATGGCCGTCAGCCTCGTCGAAGGCAACACGGTCGTCTGGAAGCCCGCCGAACAAACCCCGTGGTGCGGGCAGATCATCGCCGAGATGTTCGAGGACGCCGGCATTCCGGATGGCGTCTTCAACATGGTCCAGGGCTTCGGCGACGCCGGTGCAGCCATCACGGACGACTCCCGAATCGACACCGTCCTCTTCACGGGGTCGGCGGAAGTCGGTCACGAGATAGCGAGCAAGGTCGGCGGCGAACCCGGCAAACTCGCGGCCTGCGAGATGGGTGGGAAGAACGGCATCGTCGTCACCGAGGAGGCGGACCTCGACATCGCCGTTCACTCCGCCGTCATGAGTTCGTTCAAGACGACCGGTCAGCGGTGTGTCTCCAGTGAGCGCCTCATCGTCCACGAGGACGTCTACGACGAGTTCAAAGAACGCTTCGTCGAGACGGCGAAGGAAGTCTCGGTCGGTGACCCCCTGAAGGAGAGCACGTTCATGGGGCCGGCTATCGAGCCGGGACACGTCGAGAAGATTCAGAAGTACAACGACCTCGCGCGCGAAGAAGGCGCGAACGTCCTTGTCGACCGGACCGAACTCGACTCGGACGAGATTCCGGAAGGCCACGACGCCGGGAACTGGGTGGGGCCGTTCGTCTACGAGGTCGACTACGACCCCGAACTCCGCTGTATCCACGAGGAGGTGTTCGGCCCGCACGTCGCCCTCATGGAGTACTCGGGCGACATCGAGCGCGCGGTCGAAATCCACAACGACACACCCTACGGACTCGCGGGAGCCATCATCTCCGAGGACTACCGGCAGATCAACTACTTCCGCGACAACGCCGACGTCGGCCTCGCGTACGGCAACCTCCCCTGCATCGGCGCGGAAGTCCACCTCCCGTTCGGCGGCGTGAAGAAGTCCGGGAACGGCTACCCGAGCGCCCGCGAAATCATCGAAGCCGTCACCGAACGCACCGCGTGGACTCTCAACAACTCCAAAGAAATCGAGATGGCACAGGGCCTGTCGGCGGACATCAAGACCGGCGACGACTAAACTACCTGTTCGATTCCCGTTTTTCTGCGACCAGTAGTTCCACGGGGCCCGCGCGTCAACCCCGGCGTATGATCGCGCGAGTCTGGTACGGGTGGACCGAGTTCGAGGACGCAGACGAGTACGAGGCGTTCGTCACCGACGAAGTGTTACCGGACGCGGAGGCGTCCATCGAGGAGTGTCTGGGTGGGGATGTGTTGCGGCGGGAGCGCGCCGACGACGTGGAGTTCGTGACCGTGATTCGGTTCGCGTCGCTCGACGGCGTCCGGGAGTTCGCGGGCGACGAATACGAACAGGCGCACGTTCCCGAACCGGCGCGGGAGCTACTGTCCGAGTTCGAGGAAAAAGCGCGTCACTACGAGGTGGCGTGAGAGGCGGAGTGGCGAGGAGAGGGGTGGATTGCCCGGCGGTGGGTGGCCGGGCGGGTGGACGCGGTGATGTGGACGCCTTGTTGTGCCAGCACTGCGGCGAGAAAAGCGCCTGCGTGCCAGCAAGCGATACTAGGGCGGCGTCCCGTTTAAAGTTGTTCACCGGCGGTCCCGGAGCGCGGGGAAGTCCGCTCGAATCTCCGCTACCATCTCGGGGTCGGCGTCAGCGTACACGATGTCGGGCTGGTCGTCGGTGGTGGCAACCGGCGTCCCCCACGGGTCGTATACCGTCGACCGCCCGAGGAGGGTCGCGTCGTCGTACGCGCCGCTCCCGTTGATAGTGGCGACGTAGCAGAGGTTCTCGATGGCGCGGGCCCGCGGCAGGGTCTTCCAGTGTTCGACGCGCGGATACGGCCACGCGCTCGGAACGAGCACGAGGTCGACCCCCGAATCCGCGAGGTCGCGGTAGAGTTCCGGGAAACGGAGGTCGTAGCACGTCGTCACCCCGACGGTGAACCCGCCGATTTCGGCGGTTTCGAGGGATTCACCGGGCGTGAGGAGGCGCGTCTCCTCCGACTCGTAGCCGAACAGGTGGTGTTTTCGATAGGTGAGCAGGCGGTCGCCGTCGCTATCGAAGAGGACGCTCGCGTTCGCGAGTCCCTCGTCAGCGGGTCCTCCGCTGGACGCGCCGAGGTCTTCGACGATGCTCCCGGCGAGCACCGCGACGTCGTGTTCGCGGGCGGCGTCCCGAACCCGGGTGAGCGTCGGGCCGTCGAGCGGTTCCGCGGCGCGCGCGTACGAGTCGAACGCGAAGTAGCCGACGTTGAAAATCTCGGGGAGTGCGACGAGGCCCGCGCCCTCCGCCGCCGCGTCTGCGATGGCGTCAACGGCGCGCTCGGTGTTCGTCTCCACGGCCGCCGACTCCACGTCGAGTTGGGCGAGCGCGAGTCTCACGAGTCGAGTTCCTCCTTGAGGTTGTCCAGTTCCTCGTCCAGGTTCCGCTTGAAGAACCGTTCGACCCCCGGAAGCCGCCCCTCCACGACGAACTCGTTGTGCAGGACCGTCCCGCCGCCCTCACGGGGTTCGAGGCGGTGTTCGCCCGTCACGCGGAGGACTTTCGACTTCCCGACGAACTTCACGTACTCGCCGTCCTCGCGGTCGACGTCCCGCGTCTCCACGGGGATGGTTCGACCGACCACGGGGAGTCGGACGTGCCACGTCGTCACGTCACCGTCGCTGTCGAACGAATCGACGACGCTAATCACCTCTGCTCGTCTCGCGGGGTCGGAGATGAACGCCCACACCGCCTCCGGCGAGGCGTCCAACTCGAACGTCCGCTCGACCCGTACTGTCATATCCGTCGTTATCGCGGTCCGGGGAAAAAGCCGCCGATTACTGGGGTTCTACCTTCCACGTGGTAGATTTCGACCGCCCCCACTTCTCGATCTCCACGTCCTCTGACTTCTCGGCGAGGCGGGGAAGGCGAACGCCGACCTGCTTCGCGGTGAGGCCGATGGCGTCCGCGATCTTCCTCGCGCGGAAATACCGCTCGCCGGCCTCCACGCTCTCACGGAGGTAGTCGACGATTTCGCGCTCCTCGTCGGTGTAGTCGGCCATTGGTATACAATAGGGGTTTCTGTCGCTTAACGGTTCCCCTGCCGGAACGGGATTAGGCCGCGTGCGCGGCCTCGACGTGTGGGGGGTCGCCACGGATTTTGCCGGCCGCCCAGAGGGCGACGAGCACGGGCGCGAGCGGCAGGAGGAAGAACGTCATCGCCGCGAGCAGGACGAGCCCGACGAGCGTCATGAACAGTTCGCTCGTGTTCTTCGGGCCGAACAGTACGGAGAGTACGCGGTCCGTCTTCGTCGGCTGAGTCACACGCGGGGGTTAGCTGACGCCGCGCAAAAACCCGTCGAACCCCGCGCCGTCGTGCTATTCGTACACGTGGAAGGCCGCGACTGCGAGTGACGCGAGCGCCACTGCTGCCGCGAACGCCCACGCGGTGTTTACTTGGGTCTGCGAGACGTACATTCCGAGCGCTGCCGCGACGGAGAGAACGCCGAGCATGACGCCCGCGCCGACGTTCTTGTCGGTGGTTTCTGCCATACCCGAGTCGTCCGACGCGAGCGACTTAACTGGTTCCATCCGCGAGGTGTGGCCGCGTCGTTTAAGCCCCGGGGTCGACGTGTGTCCGTATGGACGTACGCGCACTTCTCTTCGGGAGCGCCATACGCACGGTTCTCACCGTCGTCGTCGGTATCGGCGTTCTCGCGGGAGGGGCCGTGGTGACGGGCGTCGTCGGTGTGCCTGGTGTCGCGGGAATGAACAACGACTTCGGACAGGTGAACGACTCCGTCACGCCCGTTCACACGTCGCTCGTCGTGAACAACCCCAACCCAATCGGGATTCGCCTCGGCGGGATGACCGTGAACTACAGCGTGAACATGAACGGCGTGCGGATGGCGACCGGTAGCAAGTCCGGTATCGACGTCGGCACCGGGAACACCACGATAAACCTCACGACGTACCTGGAGAACGACCGCATCCCGAAGTGGTGGGTGACGCACATCGAGAACGACGAGCAGACGTCGCTCGTCGTCGACGCCGACATCCACTCCGGCCTCCTCGGCCGCACCGTCCACTACGAGACCGGCGGGCAGACGATTTCGACGGACATCATCAGTCAGTTCAACTCGACCGAAACCCGAGAGGTGAACTCCGGGTACAGTTCGATCAGCGACCCGCTGTTCTACATCAACCGCACGAGCGCGTCGTGGGGTAAGGTGACCGACGCGGAGACGCCTATCGGAATGGACTTCCTCGTCTACAACCCGCAGGCCGGCCCGATTACGATGTCGAGCATCGGGTACAACATCACGATGAACAACATCTCCGTCGGGAACGGCGAACTCGAGAAATCGGTCGTCATCCCGTCCCACCGGTCGAAAACCGTCTCCGCGCGCACTCTCATCGACAACGACCGGCTCGACGACTGGTGGGTGTCTCACTTGAAGCACAACCAGACTACCCACCTCCGCATCGACTTCTACGCGGTCGTCGAACCGCCCGTTCCCGGCGTTGACGACGTTCGCGTGCCGCTCGACGGCCTCACGTACACGCGTACCATCCAGACCCACATCTTCCAGGACGGAAACGAGACCGCGGACGCGAACACGAATTCGTCCGGAACCGACACGACCACCACTAGCGGGACGACGACGACGGCCGGAACCACCACGACCGGCGAGACGACGGCCACGACGACCAGCGGCGGAACGACGGCCACGACGACCACGAGCGAGACGACGACGAGTGGCGAGAACACGACGACCGATGGGGGGCTTCTCGCCATCAGTCAGGGGGACACGTTTAAGGTCGACGCCGCCACAGCGTAGAGTATGTCACGGAGTACTCAGTCTCCTGGTCGCGTTCTCCAAGCGCGATGAAGTATCGGTGAGCGCGCGCGGCGAATCGGTCGTCGTCACGATAGACGGCGAAACGCACGAATTGTCCCGAGACGCCGCGGCCGCCCTCGAAGCGGGGGTGGAGGACGCGCTCACGCACCGCGAGTCCTTCTTCCGGACGGCCTGTGTCTACCGCGAGGACGGTAGCTACGTCGTCGAGCGCAGAGGCGCGGAGTCCACGGGGAACTCGGCCGTCTTCGAGACGTTCGAGGAAGTACGGCGGTTGTTCGACCGAATGCCGGACGAGTTCGGCGCGGAAGACGTCGGAAAATCCGGTCTCACGGGGTCGCGCCGACACATGCTGGTGCGACACTTCGCCGAACACCCGTCCTTTCCCTGCGAGATAGAGACGAGAAGCCCGCTGCGGGTGGTGAAACTCAGCTAAAATCGAGTACGCTGCCCGCCGTCAGTTGATGGTCGTGTGCGCGGACTGCTCGTTCAGCGCAAGGTTCGCTGCGATTTCGGCGTTCCGCATCGCGTACTGCGCGGTCTGCTGGAGGCTCACGAGCACCTCGCGAATGCGGAGGAGTTTCTCGTTTTCCATCTCCGGGAGGTCGTTCAATATGTCGACCTCGCGGTCTTCGAGTTCGTTGAACAGTTTCCGGACCTCCACGGTCTCCTCGTAGTCGCAGTGGACGACGGATTCGACGGCGCGGTGGGTGAGTTCGTCCACCTGGTCGGTGAACTCGCGGATGCGCCGCATCACCTCGGAATCGATGTCGAGCGTGTGGCCTTCGGTTTCGAGGACGATTTCGGCGATGTCTTCTGCGTTGTCCGCGGTGAGTTCGAGGTTCTTCGCGACCGAGCGGTAGCCGATGAGCGCGAACCCGTCGTCCAGTCCGACCGCGCGGGCGAGCGTCGGGTTCTGGTAGGCGGTGAAGATGAGGCGCAGACAGAGGACGAAAATCTTGTTCGCCTGCCGTTCGCGATTGAGCGCGCGCTGCGCGAGGTCGGGGTTGCCGTGCGCGAGCGCCTTCACTGCCTCCTCGCGCATCGTGGACCCCGTGTTCTCGAGGCGCTGCAGGAGGTTGTCGAGCTCGAAGTCCTCCGCGTCGACCGAACACCGGATGGTGATTCGTTCGGGGGTCTCCTCTATCACGCCGAGCCCCATCAACTGGGTTTCTGCCTTGTAGACGGCGTTGATGTGGGCGGAGTCGAGGGCGTCGTCGCTCTCGACGTGGATGATACGCCGCCCGAGGACGTACTGCCCGACGATTGCGCGCTCCACCGCGTCGACGCTGTCGGGCGCGTCCGTGTCGAACGAGTGGACGTGAATCGTCGCTTCCGTGTCCTCCTCGCGCGCCGACTCCGGCGTGACGGTGAGCGTGCCTTTCCCGCTCTCGCGGACCGTGACTTCGTCGCCTTTCTCGACGTTCTGACTACGCGCCCACTCCGCGGGGAGGGTCATCGCGAGCGTGGACGGACCGAGTCGCTGGACCTTACGCGTCTCCATGCGCAGAGATAGCAACCCATCGGCCTTAATCTTATCTCTCGAACCTTATACAGGCCTAAGGGTGCGGGGTTCGAACGGAGCGACCTAAACCACTTTGACGAGGCGGCGTTCGAATCTTCCCGTCCGAACCTGCACCCAGCCGCGGAGTTCCTCGTCCAGTTCGTCGTCCCCGGTGTCGACGCGCAACGCGCCGATGTCGTCCAGTTTCCGCCGCGACGCCACGACTTCGAGGTCGCACTGCCGGATGACCGCGGGGCTCAACTGGTGGTTTCCCCGCCCGAACACGAACCCCTGCCCGCCGATAGGGGAGACGACGATGACGTTCTCCTCGCCGAGGTTGTCGAGAATCTCGTCCTCCGTCGCGTCCCGGACGAGGACTTCGCCGTCGCGCCACACGTCGACGCCGAGCGGCGACCCCGAGAACCCGAGCGCCTCCTTCACCGCGCCCACGGTACTCCCGGGGCCGAGAACGTACGTCACCCCGTCCGCTACCTCGTCCGCGACGCCTTCGGCGAGCGATTCGACGGTGCCGCCCGCGAGTTGCTTGCTCGACTGCAACTGCTCGGCCACCGGCACCTGCACGACGGCTTTCAGTTCGGCGCGCACCTCGCCTTCCCGGTACGCGTCCTCGTCTATATCGTTGACCTCCCGGCCCTCCGTCCGCGTGAACGTCGCAGCGATGCGACCCGCCGCCTCCGGTCGTACCGCGAACACGGACGAGTAGACTTTCACGCCCGCCGGAACCCCGAGCAGGGGCGTCTCGGCGTCGAGTTCGTCGAGCGCGTTCACGATATCCACCGCCGTACCGTCCCCCCCGACGAACAGAATCAGGTCGACGTCCGCATCGACGAACGCCGCTACGGCCGCCCGGGTGTCCTCTGCGGTCGTCTCCTCGCGTTCGGGTTCGCCGACGACGTCCGGGTCGAACCCGGCCGCTCGCGCTTCGTCCGCCCCCATCTCGCCGCCGTAGGTGAGAACTCGCACGTCCGAATCCGCCGCTCGGAGCGCGGACAGCGCTTTCGTCGCGCGGTCGGGCGCGCGCGGCTCCGCGCCGCGCGCGCGCGCCTCCGCCACCACGTCGTCGGTTCCCTTCAGTCCCACGCGGCCCCCCATCCCCGCGATAGGGTTCACCACGACCCCGATAGTGCGCATACCCGTTCTACCTCGCGGAGCGTAAAGTGCGATAGGGTTCTGCCGAGTCGAAAAAGGGTGAACTACCCTACCTTACTCGCTCACGGCTGACGCCGGTCGCTCCTTGAGGGTGGGGCTTCCTGTTTCTACGACGCGCTTTGCAGACACAACGGTGTCCACAGGGAGTGCAGTCTCCACAGGCGTTGATTCGGAGTATCCCACTCCTATTTGGTCGAGGCCGCGAGAAAGGATGTTCCACGCCGCGTTCGCGTCTCTGTCTGCCTCAAACCCACAGGCAGGACAGGAGTGTTCGCGCACCCATAACGGCTTCTCCGTCGAGACACCACAGGACGCACACTCCTTGGTCGTCCCTCTCGGGTTGACCGCGACGAACTGCGTCCCCTCGCGCTCGCACTTGTATTCAAGCAACGAGAGGAACGTCCGCCACGCGGCAGACGCGGTGTTTCGACTGTTTGACGGCGACTTCATCATCCCTTTGACGCTCAGGTCTTCGACCGCCACGAGGTCATACTCTCGCGCGTAGTAGTTCGAGAGTTTGTGCAAGAAGTCGCGGCGCTTCCGTCGGAGGTCGGCGTGACACATCGCAACGCGCCGCCGTTGGGTCTCGTAGTTGGCAGAGCCATGTTCCTTCCGCGAGAGCTTCCGTTGCTCGCGCTCCAATCGTCTGCGCTCGTCGGAGAAGTCGAGCGACCCGACGGCGGTCCCGTCGGTATCGTGAGCATATTTGAGAATCCCCACATCGATACCGACGCACTTCTCGGGATTTTCGGGTGGTTCGGGTGGCTCTCGGTCCATTTGGACGCCGAACGTGGCGAACCATTCGCCCGTCGGTTCCTTCTTGACCGTGACCTGCTTGAGTTTCGCATCGTCGGGGATAGGTCGGTGGAGTCGAATCGGGATGTCCCCGAGTTTCGAAAGGGAGAGGACAGTCTGACCGCTCTTCTTGTCGAGCTTGAAGCCAGACTGAGTGTACGTGAAACTCCGGAACTTCCGTGGTGGCTTCCATTTGAGTTGACCGACATCGTAGCCGTTCTTCTTGAGTTCTCCGAGTGATTTGACGTTCTGCTCGATTCGCATGACCGCTGTTTGCAGAACAGTTGAGTACACGTCCGAGAGATCGTCCCACCAGTCTTTCAGAGACGGGAGTTCGTCTCGGATGGACCGAACACGCTGGTTGAGTGTGCCTGCGTCCTTAGGCATTTGGTCGAAGCGATAAAGAGCGTGATTGTAGAGTTGCCTACAAATGTCTCGGTGGCGTTCCAACTCCTCGCGGTGGGCGTCGGACGGCGTGAGACGGTACTTGTAGGCGTAGTACATCCGTTACTCGTGTTCTTTGATGTACTCGTCGAGGTGCTCGCGGATGAACGACGAGAGGTTCAGGTGGTGTTCCTGAATCCACTCGTGTTGGTCCTCTCGGAGCGTGATTGTGGTCCGCTTCACCGTATGCATAGTATATACACTATGCACAAAAGCGTTGCGGATCGGTGGGCCTGTGGGACTGCTGCCGAATCGTGTATGAGAACTGTATGGCGTTGACCAGACGCGGAGCGTCTCGTTCGCGCACGAGAGCTTTGCTCTCGTGAACGCTGTATCTCCTCCCTGCTCGCGACTTCGCCGCCCGCTGAGGAAGGGGACATAGCGTCTCAAAAAGGCTAAGAACGTCGCCCGAAAGAACTCACGTATGTACGGACTCCTGCTCGCCGAAGAAGCCGCCGAACTCCCGATCGACCTCCTCAGTTACGCTGTCCTCGCGCTCGGCATCGTCTTCGTCCTCGCGTGGGTCGGTTACGTCGCGCGTTAGACGCGTTTTTCGAGCCACGCCGCGGCCGCGGCGGCCTCCGCCTCGTCCGCGCTTTTCACCGTTATTCGCACGCCGTCGCCCGGATAGCTCCCGATAGCGACGTCGAACTCGTCTTGAACGCGGTCGAATAGTTCGATGAGCGCGGACTCCGGCTCGTCGGAGAAAACCGTCTCCGTGTACGTCAGCGGCCCCTCGAACTCGCTCTCGATGCGTTCGAACATCTCTTTCATCTCGTCGGGGACGCCGGGAAGGACGTACACCGCGCCGTACCCGGGATGTTCGACCACCGCGCCCGGAGCGACGCCCTCCTCGTTCGGGAGGAGTCGCGACCCCTCGGGGAGGTGGGTCGTTCCGGCGGCGAGTTCCGCGTGCTGGTACGACCGATGGTCCTCGAACCACGCCACTGCATCGGGGTGTTCTGCGAGTTCGCGGTCGAACGCGTCGGCGACTCCCGCCATCGTCACGTCGTCGTGCGTCGGGCCCAACCCACCGGTTACGAGCACGGCGTCGTAGGCGTCGGCGAGGTGGTTCGTCGTGCAGGCTATCGCGTCGACCTCGTCGGGGACGACGACGCCCCGTCGAACGGTCACGCCGCGGGCGTCCAACCGTCGGCCGAGCCACGCGGCGTTCGTGTTCGTCGTGTCCCCGGACAACAGTTCGTCCCCCACGGTGAGCACGGCGGCGTCCATACCCCGAGAAGGCGCGCCGTCGACAAAAGTATCGTCCCTACTCCACGTCGAGGCCGGCGTCCCGGCGGTACTCGCGGAGACGGCGAATCTGGAGGCGGATGTAGAACGCGCCCGCCCCGCCAGCGAGGAGCGCGAGCAGGACCACGCCACCGTAGATGTAGAGGTCTTGGCGGTAGTAGTAGTTCACCTCGACGCTGTCACCGGAGACGTCGTCCCAGCGCAAGTGGACGCGGCCGTCCTCGTACGACCGGTCGTAGCCGCCCGGGCTGACGTGGCCGAACACGGGGAGGTCGACGTCCATTCCGCCGGGGAGGACGACCTCGTAGGACCCTTTCACGGGTGTCGGAAGCGTCGCGACGCGCTCACCCGCTGACGCCGTGTATCCGAACTGGCCGTCCGCGGCGGGAAGGTGGACGATGGTCTCGGAGCGCGTCTGGTCGACCTCGATGGCCGACGAGTTCACGACGGTCCCGTTCGGGTACCGGAACTGGACGGCGGACACCGAGACGGGCGAATCGCCCGCGAGGTCGGTTGGCGTCGCGAGACGGAGTTCAGACTGATTGGACACCCGGAACACCGCCCGGTACGACCCAGTCGACAGGTCGATGGTTCCGTTCGCGCTCGCGTTCCACGCGTACGTCGCGTTCTCCGCGAGCTGGTCGTCGGAGACACCGCCGGACCCGAGGCATCCAGCGCCCGCGACGAGTACGACGACCGCGAGCGTGGCGAGCGCGAGTCGCCTCATGGGACGACGGCGAGGAGTTCGGCGGGCAGGTACTCGCCGATACTCGCGAGCAGGCCGGGCGCGTCCGTCCCCTCCTTACAGATGATGCTCTGTTCGAGGAGGCCGAGTCGCTCGACCGTCACGATGTCGTGAGCGTGACCCGCCCGGTTCACCGTCGCGCGCGTTTCGCCGCGCGTCGCGCTGTTCACGTTCACACGGCCCGTGCCGCGCGTCCACTCGAACAGGCGGTCGCGTTCGCCGTCGGACAGCCGCGATGGCTCGCCGTACACGAATTCGAGGGGGATGTGCTGGACCAATCCGAACCGGGTGCGGATTTGTTCGGGCGTCCCGGGTCCGAGGCCGAGCTCGTCCGCGGGAATCCGAATCTCCTCGCCCGCGTTGAGGACGAAACCGTCATCGTCCCACGATTCGAGCGTACCCGTGTACGTCTCGCCCTCCCTGAACTCGGGCGTTATCTCGTCCCACTCCTCGCGCAGCGCGTTCCGCGCAACTTCCTCGTCCGGCCCGGAGAGGGTGACGGACGGGAAGCCGTCGTGGCGGATGCCGATGTCGTACTCGACGTCGAGGCTACCGACGTCGTTCTCGATGAGCGACCGCAAACCGTCGAGCGCGCGCTCTCGGGCGTCCCCGCCGACGTAGACTTTGGTTGCGAGAACTACCATTATGCGACGTTCAACTCGGACTTGAGTGAGTTGATGCGCTCGTCGATAGATTCGAGCATGTTCTCGTTCTCCATCGACTCCAGCGGCGACCCGCACTCGGGGCACTCGAAGCCGAAGTCCATCGCCTCGCCGAACTCGAACCGGATCGAGTCCACCTCACAGAGGTAGAACTCGTTGTCCCGCTCGTACTCGCGGCGGTCCTCTAACGCGTCGAGGAGGCGCTCCATCTCGTCCATCAGGTTCTCCGGGATGTTGTCGTACTCGAACGTCCAGAGGTAGGTCAGCCATCCCGAGTCCTCGTCGCGCACCCGTCGGTAGGTCGCGAGGTCGTTCTCGTAGAGGATGAACAGCGCGCGGCGGACGTCGTTGAGTTCGAGACCGAGGCGTTCAGCTAACTCCTCGTCCGTCACTTCGCCGTCGGGCGGTGCGGCCGCGACCGGCATCCCCGTCGGACCGACCAACTCGTGGAGGTACTTCTGTACCACCGGGTCGTCTAAGAGGTCCTCAAAAGCCATTTGCGTGTAACTCCGGGCCGAACGACCCTTAATACCATCGGGTGGCGGCGGGCTTTTAGGGTGAGAGGAGATACTCGGCGTATGACACTCACGCTGTCCACGGTCGCGACGCGCGCCGTCGAGGCCGCCGTCTTCGCCGTTCTCCTCTGGGGATTCACGGGCCAACCCCCGGTCGTCGTCGGTGGCGTGGCGGTCGCCGTCTTCTCCATCGGCGTCACCGGTGACGCGGCGGAAGCGTACGTCGGCGACTACGCGGGCAACGTCCTCCTCGGTTTGCTCGTCGCGAGCGCGGCGGTGGGCGCGACGGCGCTCGAGAAGACCACGCTCCCCGTCGCGGTGGTCGGCGGACTCGTCGGCGGGTGGCTCGTCTTCGACGGCGTCCAGCACCTCCGCCACGGCCTCACGCGGCGACGACGCACGAAGAACCCGCTGTCCGCCGCGAGCGACACGAAACGCACCGCTGCCGTCTATCGTGCGCTTGACGACGACCCACGAACGAAGACAGAACTCGAAGCCGACCTCGACCTCTCCGCGGACGAACTCGACGCCGCACTCGACTTCCTCGAACGCTCCGGGCGCATCCGCGAGGAGAACGGAACCTACTACGCGGACGAGGAGTTCTCGCAGGCGGCGTCCATGCTGCGGTCGCCGCGCGAACTGGTAGACCGCATCGCGAAACCGTTCCGCCTCTGAGCCCCTATTCGAGCGACTCGACGTTCTTCCCGGTCTCCTCGGGAATCACGCGCCGACGCGCGTCCGCCCACTCGCGGTCGAGTTCTCGGCCGTCGAACAGTCTGTCGAGGAAGACCGCGAGACCCGCGACTTCGGAGTGCGGTTGGTTGGTGACGGCGACGTTGAAATCCGCGTGTTCGTACACCGAGAACGGAACTTTCTCCCCGCCAACGACGACCAGTAACGGTTCGTCGACGTGTGCCTCCCGGACGTCTTCTTCTACGTCCTGCACGCGTTCGCCGTACATCGTCAGGTGCGCGACCACGCCATCCCAGTTGCGCACGAGCGCCGACTGCTCGTCCGTCAACTCAACCGAGAACGGCCCGCCGAAGCGGTCCGTGATGTCCCGCACGGTCTCCGCGGACTGGCCCGCGTTCCCCGGGAACACCACGCGGTCCGCACCCAGCGCGCGCGCCGTCAACCCCACGTGCGTCGTCATCCGGTCGTCGCGGCCGGGTCGGTGGCCGTACCGACACACCGCGACCTCGTGTTCGCCCTGCATACGTAGGAGACGACGCCCCGCGCGGTAACGCGTTTCGAAAACGAGCGTTCAAGTACGAAGACGTGACCAGCGGGTAGCGTGACGTGACGGCCGTCGCGCGGGACTCGCTTCGGTGAGTGCGACCCGCTCTCGCGCGACCGGAAACGGGTCGCCTGCACGCCTTTATGCGTCCGGGAGTCTACAGTATCGGTATGGCTTATCGACCCGAGGTCGGCGCTGGCGTCGACTCCGTCGATCTCTCCGGGAAGACCGTGCTCGTGACGGGTGCGACTGACGGCGTCGGCCGAGAGACCGCCCTCGCGCTCTCGCGTCTCGGCGCGCACGTCCTCCTCCACGGGCGCGACCGAGCGAAAGGAGAACGCGTCCTCGAAGCGGTCCGCAACCACTCGTCGGGCGAACTCTACCTCGCGGACTACGCGAGCCAGCACGCCGTCCGCGCGTTCGCCGCCGCCGTCCGCGACAACCACGACACCGTTGACGTCCTCCTCCACAACGCGGGCACGCACTTCGATCGCGGCTGGCTCACGGAGAACGACGTCGAAGCGACGTTCGCCGTCAACCACCTCGCGCCCTTCCTGCTCACGCACGAACTCCGCGACGTCCTCCCCGTCGACGGCCGCGTCGTCACCGTCGCGAGCGACGCCCATCGCGGCGCGGAACTCGACTTCACGCGGTTCCGCTCGACCGACGGCTACGACGGTCTCGCCGCCTACCGGATGTCGAAACTCGCGAACATCCTGTTCACCCGAGAACTCGCGCGCCGCCTCGACGGCCCGACCGCGAACTCCCTCCACCCCGGGTTCGTGCCGGGGAGCGGCCTGTGGCGGAACGCGAGTCTCCCGGTCCGGGTCGGCGTCCGGGTAGCGACGCGTCTCCCCGACTGGGCCTCCCGGGGAATCGTCTCAACGCCCGCCGAGGCCGCGACCACCTCCGTCTATCTCGCCGCCGCGCCCGACGTCGCGGATACGACGGGCGAGTACTTCGCGGACTGCGAACCCTCGACGCCCGACGACGCCGCGCTGGACGACGAGTCGGCGCGACGGCTGTGGACCGCGAGCGCCGCGCTCACCGGCACGGACCCGACGGTCCCGTAGACCGGAAGTCACTTGCCCTAGTCGTGGGGTAGACGGCGTATGGAACTCTCCGGGAAGCGAATCCTCGTGACGGGTGCGGCCGGTCTCGTCGGCTCTCACCTCGCGGACTACCTCGCCGCTGACAACGACGTGCTCGCGGCTGACAACCTCTCGAAGGGGACTCGCGACCGCGTCCCCGACGGCGTGGAGTTCGTGAAAGCCGACCTCCGCGACGAGTCCGACGTCGCCGACATCATCACCGAGGAGACGGACATGGTGTTTCACTTCGCGGCGTACACGGACACCAACTACGGGCGTCCACGCGAGCTGTTCGAGGAGAACGGCGAGATGACGTACAACGTCCTCGAACGCATGGACGAGGTGGGCGTGGACAAACTCGCATTCACGTCCTCGTCGACGGTGTACGGCGAAGCACCGATGCCGACGCCGGAGGATTACGCGCCCCTCGAACCCATCAGCATCTACGGCGCGTCCAAACTCGCGGACGAGGGACTCGTCTCGACGTACGCGCACAGCCACGGCATCCAGTCGTGGATGTACCGGTTCGCGAACATCGTCGGCCCCCACCAGCGCGGGAACGTCATCCCCGACTTCATCGAGAAGCTCTTGGACGACCCCGACACGCTCGAAATCCTCGGGAACGGCCGACAGGAGAAGTCCTACCTCCACGTCGAGGAGTGCGTGGACGCGATGTGTCACGTCGTCGAGCACGCCGAGGACGACCTGAACACCTACAATCTGGGAACGCGGACGACGACGAGCGTGAACGCCATCGCGGACATCGTCTCGGACGTGCTCGGAGTCGACCCCGAGTACGAGTACACGGGCGGCGACCGCGGATGGACGGGTGACGTGCCGAAGATGCGGTTGTCCATCGAGAAACTGTCCGCGCTCGGCTGGGAGCCGCCAGAATCGAGCGACGACGCCGTTCGCCGGGCCGCACGCCAGCTCGCGGACGAACTCCGGTAGGGGAGAACCCTTTTTGTCCGGGCGATGCGAAACCAACTTGACTCGATGTACGATGTCGGTTCTGCGCTTCCGATCGACGGTGTGCCGGAGGGGACGAACCTCCTCATCGGCGGACCGGCGATGAGTCGGAAGCGCGAAATCGCGAGAGAAATCCTCGGTACCGGCCTCCAGCAGGGGGAGAGCGCGGTGTTCGTGACGACGCGAGACAGCGCTGACCGCGTGCTCGCCACCTCCCCGGATATCCGGCAGGCCGTCGCGGAGCAGCGCGCAGGTATCGTGGACTGCGTGACGCGCGAACGCGGCGACAACTATCGGGAGCGGGAGGGCGTTCGATACGTCTCGTCGCCCGGCGACATCACGGATATCGGTATCCGCGCGACGGGGTTCTTCAGCCGGTTCGACGAGGCCGGCCAGCGCGTCCGCTTCGAGGTGTCGTCGCTCTCGACGATGCTGATGTACGCGGACACCCGCCGCGTCTTCCGGTTCATGAACGTTCTCACCGGTCGCGTCCAGCAACACGACTGGCTCGGGCTCGCGGTGATGGAGACGAGCGACCGGCAGGCGTTCGACACGTTCGCGCCGCTGTTCGACGGGATGGTGCAGACGCGACACGAGGACAGCGGCGAACTCTCCGTTCGCGTGCTCGGACTCGGCCGTGGCCCGACGGACTGGCAGCCGTTATGAGAAGTGCTCGGCGGGAGATTCTTCGCTCGTTCCTTCCGGTAGACTGTTTTCGACGGCGGTGAGGAGGTTGTCGACGAGAGCGCCGTACGCCGGAACCTCGTCGCGGTCGAACGTGAAGAACACGCCCTCCCAGTCACCGAGCGGGATGTGGACGACGATGATGTGGTGGAACCAGCGTACAGCGACGTCCATGTGGCCCCACCGGTTGAACTCGGTCTGGTCGCGGCTCTCGTCGAGGCCGGTGAGAACGAGGTTCTTCACGGTTTCGTCGAACTCTTCTGCCGTGTACACCTCGTCGATGTCGTCGCGCTTGTAGAGGACGTCGTATTCGTCGCCGTGATAGTGGACGGAAAAACGAAAGCCGTCGGCCTCCTGGGCCGCGGCGACCAAGTAATCGAGTACGTCCTCGGACATACCCTTCAGTTCGCCGCGAGCCATCGTTAATCTTCCCCTACTGATATCCCCGACAGAACGAACGGAGGGCCGCCACCAGTTTCCATCCGAGGGCTGTGTTCGACCTATCGAACCCCAACGTTCAGTAAGCGCGCAGGTCGAACACGACGTCATGCGAATGGAACTCCGCGTCTGCAAGCACTGCTACGAGGGCGAACACGGGAACCCCGAGAAGACGGCGGTCACAGAGGATATGGTGCGGTGTGCGCGACGCGTTCGCGAGTACAAGGACCTCATCGGTCTCGACGGCCTCTACGTCACGATGGTCGAGGAGGGCGACCCCGGCGGGGCCGAAGCCCTCCCCGCCATCGTCGCGTCCATTCAGAACGACCAGATTTCGCTCTCCGACACGCAACTCGTCATGGAGGACGACCAGGGGAACCTGCTCGTCTACCCCGAACCCGAGGACATCCTCGACGTTCTCACGCGCAACATCGACCAGATACAGGAACAGACCCGTCAGGACGTGACGGTCGAACTCTCCGAGGAGGGCGCGGAACTGCTCACGCGGTGAACGCGACCGAGTACACGACGAGCGCGAGGAACACGCTCACCGCGACCGCGCGAAGCAGGTCCGCGACGCTGTTCTGCGGGTCTTCTTCGTCTCGTGAGACGAACCAGATACCGAAGACGAGCAGGACGCCCGCCGCGAGCGCCGCGAGCGCGTAGACGAGGTCGAGCAGTTCGCTCACTCGCCGTCACCTCCGTTCGCGTCGGAGCGTCCGCCGTCCGCGGCGGCCGCGCGGTCCGCTCGCTGTTGTTTTTCGAACCGTGCGCGGAGGAGGTTGCCGTAGACGGAGAGCACGATGCCGAGGAAGAGCACGACGATACCGAGGTTCACGCCGATGGTCAACGCGAGGCTGGTCGGCCCGCCGCCCACGGTGAGGTCCGACGGAATCGGATACCCCGAGTCGAAGATTGACGCGACGAGCATGCTCACGATGCCGATGACCACCACCGACCCGGTGAGGTTCGTCACCCAGCGCCACGACGGCTTCAGGCGGAGGCGTTCGATGCCCGTCCCCTCGTGGTCGCCGTCGTCGTGCGCTTCGGGTGTGATGTTCTTCGGGACGAACGCCTTCAGTTCGACCGGGTAGAACGCGGGATGGAAGCCGTGTTCGAAGATGTGGAACATGACCCCCATGATCATGATGACGCCGAGCAGGCCGTGGAAGACGACGAACGCGGTCGCCGCGGCTTTCGTCGCCATAATCTGCATCAGCCCGGTCTTACTCCAGATGAGCAGTCCCGAGATCATCAGGAGCGTGAGTTCGACGGTGAAGATGAAGATGACGCCCTTCCCGACGTAGGAGAGCAGCGGCACCTCGTCCGCCGAGTAGCCCGCGAACTGGCGGGCGTTCGGGTGGCGTTCGTCCGCGCGGCCGAGCACGAACTGCACGTCCTGCACGAACGCTTCTACGTCTCCTTTCGTCGGGAGGACCGCTTTGAAGTTCTTCAGTCGCCCCGGTCCGAGGAACATGAACGTCATCCAGAATACGGTGAGCGCGATGAGCGCGAACCCGGCGATGCGGTGGAGTGCGAGCACGCCCGTGTTCCCCCCCATCAGTTCCAGCACCCACCAGAGTTCGTCGTTGAACATCACGGAGTACCCCGTGAAGAACAACAGGAAGACGTCGAGGGCGAGCAGGCTGTGGAAGACCGTGGTGACTTTCGTGAACTTCCCGTGGTCGAGCGTCGTCACGTCGACTCACCTCCGTTCTCGTCGCTGTCGCGCTGGCCGCCGTCCGCGGCGACGCGGTCGCTCTCGTCGCCGCGCGTCGGCGGTTTCATCCGCGCGGCGAGTCGGCGGAAGGACGCCCAGTGAATGAACACCATCACGAGGATGAACAGGCCGAGCAGGACGTCCGCGACGTGGATGAGGCCGATGAGCCAGCCGAACGCGGGGTCCGTGTTCCCCTGCACGAAGTCGGTGCCGACGCCACCGCCGCCGACCGTCGGTTGGATGCGGAACAACCGCTCGAAGTCGACGTTGTACCCGCTGACGAACCAGACGGACGCTGTCGCGACGGCGAGTCCGACGACGGCGCTGGCGAGGACCGCGACTCCCTCGGAGAGGCCGCGCCGGTCGACCATCAGTCGAACACCTCCGCGTCCTCACCGAAGATTATCTCCATCGCCGTGTCGTTGAAGAACGGTTCGGTGTCGCGTTTTTCCATCTCGGACGATATCTGCTCGGCGGTGCCGACGAGGATGGCGTCGGTCGCGCACTCCTCGGCGCACGCCGGGCCCTTCCCGACGTTCTGGCGTTCCTCGCACATCGTACACTTGTCCATGATGCCGCCGGTGCCGACGATGTTCGCCGTCCCGGAGTCGGCGTCCGGGAACTGCGGCGCGCCGAACGGACACGCGGACAGGCAGTACTGACAGCCGACGCAGAGGTCTTCCGAGACCTGCACGAACCCGTCGTCGCTCTTCTGGAGCGCGTCCGTCGGGCAGACCGAGACGCAGGGCGCGTCCTCACAGTGATAGCACTGCATCGGGATGCTGGTCTCGCCCGGCATCGCGTCCTGATTCAGCGCCTCCCCGGAGTTCGTGTTCAGGCTCATCGGGTCCGCTTGCTCGCCTTCGAACATCGTGGAGATGCTGATGCGCTGTTCGTCTCTCGGGATGTCCCACGTGCGTTTGCACGCGACGACGCAGCCGCCGCAGTCGATACAGGCCTCGACGTCGGGGAAGATGCGCGTTCCCTCGCCGGTCGACATGACGCCCTGGCCCATTTGTTCTTTACTCGACATGATTTATTGCACCGTGTTGTTGTCGCGGACGTCGAAGTCCTTCTGCGTCCCAACGTCGTTCTCGTCCTGCGGGAACGACACCCGGGAGAGGTCGACGTCCATGTTGAGGTCGTCGACGACCGACTGGGTCGCCTTCTGGACCTTCACCATCGCCGCTTTCGTCTCCTGCATCTGCGTCTCCACGTCGTACCCTCGGGACGTGACGATGTTCACCGAGTCACCGACCGCGAGCGGCTGATTCCCGTCCGGGTAGCGGTCGAGGAGGCTCTCACCCCGCCACATGCCGCCCCAGTGGAACGGCAAGAACACCTCCTGCGCGCTCGGCCGACGCGTCACGCGCGCCTTCACGAGGATAGACCCGCGGTCCGTCGTCGTCACCGTCACCAAGCCGCCGCCGTCCACGCCGAGTTCGTCCGCCATGTCGGGATGAATCTCGGCGTACATGTGGGGCTGGAGGTCGGCGAGGAAGACGTTCGACCGGGACTCCGCGCCGCCACCCTGATGTTCGACCTGCCGACCGGTCGTCATGATGGCGGTCTCCGCGTCGTCCGGATTGAACCCCTGTTGCTGGAGTCGCTGGGTCGCGTTCCTCTGCGTGACCGCGTTGTTCTGGTCCAACCGATAGAAGTTGGTCTGCTGGCCGTTCGCCGGCCACTCCTCCACGAGGTCCGGGCGCGGACTCTCGATGGGTTCGCGGTGTATCGGAACGGTGTCGATGAAGTTCCACGCGACCCCGCGCGCCCGTCCACGCCCGGTCGGCGCGTCCGGTTGCGGGTAGTCGTACTGCTGGTAGAACGTCTCGTCGAAGTTCGCCCAGTCGTACTTCTGGTTCATCGCCACCGCGGTGTCGTAGACGGACTTGTCCTCGCGGAGCGCGTACTCGAACGGAATCGTCAACGCGTCCGAGTTCGACCGGTCGTCCGGCATCGTCGTCGCGAACCCCGGATACTGCGGCACACCCCGTATCTGTCCGCTGAACGAGGAGTTCGGCCACTCCGGCGTGTAGGAGTCCCGGAGCATGTTCAGTCCCTCCTCGCCCTTCGCGTCGTACGTCGCCTGCATCGGGTACTCTTTGCCCGTATCCATCTGCGCCCACTGGTCGGGCGACGGCGCTTTTACGCCCCAACGGGCGCGGAAGTCCTGTCCGCCGTTCCGCGGGTCGATGTCGTCTCGCCAGATAATCGGCGTGCCCGGATGCCCCTCCCCCCAGCACGGCCACGGCAGCATCCAGTACTCCCCCGACACCGGGAGCCCTTCCTCGTGGCACTTCGTGTCCTCCGTGCTGAACGCGTAATCGTACTCCAGATGCTGCTGGAGGCGCGCCGGGTCCTGCTGATAGCCGATGGTGCGCACGCCGAGGTTCACCTCGCGGAGCGCCTCCTCGTACGTGGACTTCCCGTTGTACATGTCGGGGCCGCTCCCCCAGTCGAAGTGCTCGCCCATCCCGAGATGGTCCGCCAACTCCTGCATTATCTGCATGTCCGGCTTCGTGTTGTGGCTCGGCGGCCGGACGGGCTCAGACCACTGAACGGCGCGATGGGAGTTCGTCACCGACCGATGGTGTTCGTACTGGCTCGCCGCCGGAAGGAGGATGACGCCGTCGTCCCGGTCCTGCATCACGGACGTCACGCTCGGGAAGAGGTCCACGACCACGAGGAGGTCGAGGTTCTCCATCGCGCGCTTCATCTTCTCCATCTCGCTGATGGAGTTCGAGGAGTGCCCCCAGATGAACGCCGCCTTCAAGCGGTCCGGCTGATAGAGCGGCGTCTCCTGCAGGCGGTCTTCCTGCGGGAGTCCGCCCTCGAACCAGCGCGCGACCGTCATCCCCTTCTGGAACATCATCGACCGGTCCTCCTCGGGGATGGTGGCGTCCTCGTCGCCGGACTGCTTCCGGTAGAGGTCCTCCGACATCACGCCGTATTTGTCGTAGAGGTCGGCGTAACTGATCTCCCCGCTCGTGTACGGGCTGTCGGACCAGACGTCGGTCCAGTACTGCCACGACCCCTTCGAGGCCACCGAGTAGTAGCCGGGGAGGACGTGACTCGCGACCCCGAGGTCGGTCGCGCCCTGCACGTTCGCGTGCCCACGCATCACCTGGAGGCCGCCGCCGGACCGCGCGGCGCTCCCGGACGCGAGCGAGAGGAGGGCGTACGACCGAATGTTCTGCGTGCCGTTGTTGTGCTGGGTGCCACCCATCGCCCACTCGATCTGGACGCTCGGCTTGTTCTCGATGATGAGGTCGCCGAGTTCCTCGATGTCCGCGCGGTCGATCCACGTGATGTCGGCGACGGTGTCGAGGTCGTACTGGTCGAGTTCGGCGGCGACGTCCTCCCACGCCTGCACGCGCTGGGAGAGCATGTCGCGGTCGAGTTCGCCCTGGTCGCGGAGGTACTTGATGAGCCCCATCATCAGGGCGACGTCCGTCCCGGGGCGGATGCGGTAGAAGTTGTCCGCGTGCGCGGACGTCTTGGTGAACCGGGCGTCCACCGACGCGATGGTCCCGCCGCGCTTTTGGCCCTCCAAGATGTGCTGCATCGCGATCGGGTGGGCTTCGGCGGGGTTCTGCCCGATGATGATGTTGAGGTCGTAGTTCCGGTAGTCGTTGATGGTGTTCGTCATCGCGCCGTACCCCCACGTGTTCGCGAGGCCGGCGACCGTGGTCGAGTGACAGATGCGCGCCTGATGGTCGACGTTGTTCGTCCCGAACAGGGAGGCGAGTTTCCGGAACGCGTACGCCTCCTCGTTCGAGTGGTGGGCGGACCCCATCCAGAAGACGCTGTCCGGCGTGTACTCCTCCGTGATGCGGTCGAGTTCGTCGGCGATGTGGGAGTACGCCTCGTCCCACGTAATCTTCCGCCACTCGCCGTCTTCTTTCCGCATCGGGTGTTTCAGCCGTCGGTCGGAGTGTTCGCTCCCGTAGATGGCAGCGCCCTTCGAGCAGAGCGACCCGTTGTTGATGGGGTTCTCGTGCCACGGCTCCTGACCGACGAACGCGTTCCCCTTCCGTTCGCCGTGGAACCCACACCCGACGGCGCAGAAGTTACAGATGGTCTTCGTCAGTTCTCCCTCCGTGTCCGTCACGTCGGTGTCCGATTCACCTTCCGCGAGGACTTGTCCTGCACCGCTCCCGCCGAGGGCGAGCGCGCCGGCGACCGCGCTCGCTTTCATGAACGACCGTCTGTCGAGGTCGAGCGAGACGGGTTCAGTGCTCATTTCTAACACCCAACATCGTCCTGTTAGGTAGACTGTCACACGGAAGCCACTAAGTAGTTGTCACGGCCCATAACTGTAAGTAAAAATAGTATATGGGGGTCGATAGTTCCGTGAGGGCCACGGCAAGAACTTTCCGCGCGCCAGACACATATCGTGGTAAATGAACACAGGGGCTTTCGTCTGTTCGTGCGCGGACACCTGCAACATCGACCTGGAGGAAGTCCGTGAGGGCGTGCGCGACGTGGACGTCGTCGCGAGTTCGAGCCTGCTCTGCGAGGACGGACTGGACGGGGTGTCGTACGTCGTGGACGAACACGACCTCGACCAACTCATCGTCACCGCGCCCGACGACGGCTGTCAAGCCCGGTTCCGCGAACTCGCGGACGAACACGGACTCCACCCGGACGCCGTGGCGTTCGTCGACCACCGGGAGTCCGCGGGCTGGGTGCACGAGGAGGCCGACGCGACGGACAAGACGGCACGGCTCATCAACAGAACGTACGCCGGCCTCGAACACGAAGCGCCATCGCGCACCGTGTCGCGTGATGCGGGTGACAGGGTCGCCGTCGTCGGGGACGCGGAGGCCGCCGCCACCCTCGCCGACTCCGCGGACGTGACGCTCATCGCGCACGGCCACGACTACGCCGACCGCGACGTGGACCTCGACGACGTGACGGTCGAACGCGGCCACGTCACGGACGTTCGCGGCGAGTTCGGCGAGTTCGAAGTGACAGTGGAGGCGCGCGTCACCGAGGACTGCGTCTCCTGCATGAAGTGCGTCCGCCGCGGCCCCGACGACCAGGTGACCGCGTTCCCCGTGGACATCGCGCCCAACGCGACCGACGGCGACTGGACGGAGTGCCCGACGAACGCCATCGAACTCGACGGCACCGCGCGCACGGTAGAGTTCGACCAAATCGTCCACCCGAACGCCACCCGGGAGACCCGCGCGGGCCGCGTCGGCTTCTACACCGGGCCCGTCGACCCCGCTACCGTCGCGGCCGTCGAAGACCTCCTCGGCGGCGTCGAGAAACCCCAGTTCCTCGACCTCGAGATGGACGTCTGCGCGAGCGGCGACCACGGACAGACGGGCTGTAACGCCTGCGTCGACGCCTGCCCGCACGGCGCTGTCACCCGCGAGAGCGCGGACACCGTCTCGTTCGACCCAATCGCGTGCGAGAACTGCGGCGCGTGCACGAGTTCGTGTCCCACGGGAGCCACGCAGTTGCGGGAGCCGTCGAACGAACGCATCGCTCGCGAGGTGGAGGCGCTGACCACGAGCGAGAACGAGGAGGGCGGCTGGCTGTTCGGCCGGGACGCCGACGGCATCGAAACGGAAGTCGTCGCGTTCGTGTGTTCGGAACGCGCCGAGCGCGCGATTCGGTCGTTCGGGAAGCGCGCCGCACGCGAGGGCGACGTCTCCTACCCGCCCATCCTCCCCGTTCGCGTGAACTGCACGGACACCGTCGGCGAAGGCCACGTCATGCACGCGCTCGCGTGCGGCGCGGACGGGGTGGCTATCGTCGGCTGCGGCGGGAGCTGCCTCCACTCCGGCCCCGACCCGAAGGAGTCGCTCGTCGACCGTCTCAACACCGCGACGACCGACCTCGGGCTCGGCGAGCGGGTCGCGTTCTTCGCGCCCGACCCCGGCGAACCCGGAGCGTTCGTCGAATCCCTCTCGCAGTTCGTCGAACTCGAACTCGACGAAACCCCCGTGCCGACCGGCGAACACGAAGCCACGGGCGTCACGGAGGAGGGGAAACCCAATCCGGCGTTCAACAGCCACGACTGGACGCTCGAATCGGTCCGGGCGATTCTCGAACACGTCGACCCCGAACGCGACGTGATACGCGGGCTGAAGGACTTCGGCGTCATGCAGGTGAGCGACGACTGCACGTTCACCCCGACGTGCTCTACGCTCTGCCCGACCGACGCCATCCGCCGCGAGGAGGGGAGACAGGGCGGCGCTATCGCAGACGGCGGCGTGGCGGCGGACGACGCATCCGCCGACGCACCGCCCGACGGACCCGGCCTCCGGTTCAACCACGAGCGCTGCGTGAACTGCGGGCTCTGCGAGGAAGGCTGCGTCGAGGACGCCATCACGATGGAACAGGGACTCGACCTCACGCGTCTCCCGGAGAACCGCGACGGCCGCGCGTGGGAGTCCGTCGCGGAGGGCGAAATGTTGGAGTGTCGGCGCTGCGGGACGCCGTTCACGAGTCAGGCGTCCGCGGAGAAAATCGAGGGCGAAGTCGGTGACGTCGTCACCGGCATCGCGCCCGAAGCGGAGGGGAGCATCTTCGAGTACTGTGGCGACTGTCGCGCGAAACTGGTGTACGACCTATGACGAGTGACGACGAGATATACGCCGCACGCATCGACCTCATCGACTACTGCATCGACGCGCTCTGGGACACCCCGGACGAGGGGTTCGTCGAGAACCTCGTCGCAGGGGACGTCGGCCTCCCCGAGGAATCCGTGAATGACGGTCTCGACCGCGGGTTCGACTACGTCCGCGAGTTCCGCGAAGCGAGCGCGGATACAGACCCTGATGCGCTCCAGGAGCGCCTCGACCGGGAGTACACCCGGCTGTTCGTCGGGCCGCGACCCCCGGTTCAGCCCCACGAGACATACTTCCGCGAGGACACCGAGTTCATCGGCGAAGGACTCGCGGAGGTCGAGGCGAGTTACGGCGCGGCCGGCTGGAGCCCCCCGGAGGACTACGGGGAGGAGAACGACCACGTCGCCGTCGAACTCGCGTTCCTCCGCTACCTCGTCGCCCGCCAGCGAAACGGCGCGGAGGAAGCCTTCGGCTACGAGCGCGTCTTCCTCGAAGAACACCTCGAAACGTGGGTCGACGACTTCGTTAGCGCTGTCGAATCGGAGACCGACGAGTCGTTCTACCTCGCCGCGGCGAACGTCCTCGGGGGCGTCGTCGCGTTCGAGGACGAACTCGTCGCCCAGATGACTTAGTCCTCGTCGTAGAGGTCTTCCGGGTCCACTTCGCCGTTGTTGACCTCCTGCGGGCCGATTTCGTGGTCCCAGACCTCCTCACCCTTGTACTGCATCATCATCCCCTTCGCGCGGTAGCCGCCGTCGTCGTGAGCCATACGCGACGTGTCGGCCGCCGGACGGTTAAAAGTTCACTCCACCGACGGGGCGTTCGGCGGCCGCTCCTCGTCGTCGTGCAAGAACACACGCGAGTAGAGGTCGACGTGCATCCGCGCCACGTCCGCCACCGACAGGTCGTACTCCGCGGCCTGCGCGTCGAAGAAGGACGCGACTTCCTTCGATGGTTCGTAGTGGACCGTCCGACCGTCGATGGAGAACGCGACGTCGAACTCGTTCGCGACGACGTTCTCGATCTCGAGGAGCGCCTGTTCTACCTTCGACTCGAGAGCGTCCTCGGTGTCCATCATGCGCTTTTCGCCCCACTCCTCTGCGCCCTCGACCAGTCGGTCGGACGCGTCGAACGTGACCGTCAAAACGACACCCCCTCGCCCTCGAACGCCGGTTCCCACGCGGTCGGCTCCTCGCAGACCGGGCACTCCTGCGTGAACGGCGTCGTGCGGTTCGTGACGCTCATCATCGTCTCACAGTCCGCGCACTCGACGTACATCTACTCCTCCGGCGGCCACGCTTCGGGCGTCGGTTCCGCGCCACCGAGTTCGTCGGCGAGCGCGACGAACAGGCCGCCGACGACGGCGAGCGCCGCCACGCCGACGAGACCGGCGGTGAGGTTCTGTCCGACGAAGCCCTCGCCGAACCCGGACCCCGTGTTCATCTTCGTCGCGACGTCGAGGGCCACCACGAAGAGCCAGACGACCGCGAGTCCGACGGCCGTCGGCACGGTGAACCCGAGCTGTGAGACCGCGTTCCTGATACCCATACGTCAGTTCTCTCGCGGAAGCCGGAAAATTATTTCCCCGCGAGTTCCCAGTCCGCGCGGTCCGCGGCGTGTTCGAGGGGAACGAACTCCCAGTCGGCCTCCGTCGCGATGGCCTCGTCGCCCATGTCCGCGACGCCGACGACCGCCATGCGGTCCGCGTAGAACATCGAGGACGGCCCGATTTCGGCGAGGCGCTCGCCGGGACCGGTCCCGGACCCGTTGAAGAAGTCGACGTCGAGACCCGTCTCCCGGAGGAACTGATTGATCTCGTACGCCTCGACGTGTCCGACGATGCCGACCCAGTCCGCCCACTCGTTCGCCTCCGCGAGCGCACTTCGCACGTCCGCGAGGCGCGTGACGGCCTCGTACGTGAACGCGAACGTGAGGTCGTCCGCTCCGCCGCCGTGCGGCCCGGAGGTCGCCGGTGCGTCGGGTTCCACCGATTCCCCGTCTGCCCCGGTGGCGCCACCCGCACCTCCGCCTTCGACCGGAATCCCGACGGGGCTGTCCTTGTTCTCCGATGGAACGTGCGGCACACGGTTCGCGTTCGTCTCGCTCGACGGACTCCCCTCGGAAGCGACCGAGTCGTCACGGCCACCCGCGGGCGCTTTCGCCCCCTCGGGTGCGTCCGTTTCGTCGCGCGCGTCTGTCTCGTCGGCGGCGTCCTCGTCGCCCCAGAACCACTCGCCGGTCTCGTCGTCGTCGTCGGTCGATGCGTCCGTCTCGATGTCGTCGAGGTCGATGCGTTCTGTCATAGGTCGGTGAGGCCGAGTCTCTCTCGGGTCGCGGCGGTCGGGACGCCCGCGGCGTCCCATCCGCGTCGGTCGTAGTACGAATCGAGGAGGGATTCGAAGTGGGCGGGGTCGATTGCGACGCCCGAGGCCGGGCCGTCCGGGAGCGGGGACGTGAGCGCCGCGGGGAGCGAGTCGTCCGCGCGGTCGAACCCCTCGCGGACGTTGAACAGGCGGACGAGCGTCCACACCCGCTCACCCGTCTCCCGGAGGCGGTCGGGGGTGGTGTCGATGCCGACCGCGGAGAGTAGGGACGCGCCAACGTCGTCGAACGCGTCACCCACGAAGTCGTCGAGGCCGATGCTCCAGAGCGCGGACCGGCGGTTCTGTTCTTCGACGACCGCAGCGACGCGCTGTTCGTCCGTCCAGTCGCCAGCGACCGCCTCTTCCTCGATGGGGCGGGCGCGTCGGTGGCAGGCACCGCGGTCGCTGGTCGCGTACGCGAGCGCCATCGCGGGAGCGGCGCGCGGGTCGTACGCGGGGAGTTCCATCGCCTTCACGGTCGGGACGTACTCGTCCGCGCCGAGGTGTTCCGCAGCGTCCGCGACGCCGTCGGCGAGGGCGTCCCCGAGGTCGGTGTCGCGCGCGGCGACCTCCCGGATGAGGTCGCGCGCGACCTCCGGGTCCCCGAAGTCGACGCGCCGGTCGAGGTAGCCCGCGTCGCTCGACCGCGCTGCGAACGCGACGGCGTTCCCGGCGGTGATGACGTCGAGGCCGAGGCGGTCGCAGAGCGCGCCGAGCGCCGCGACGGCGTCGAAGTCGTCGATACCGAGACCCGCGCCGAGCGAGATGGGGGTCGCGCCGCGCGGGACCGAGTGCTCACCGTTCGTTTCGACGCGGAACCCGCCGGGAGTCGGGCCGTTGCGCTCCCGGCCGACTGCGGCCTCTCGGGCGGCGGCGATGCCGATGTCGTCCGCGCCGTCGAACGTTCCGGCCTGCCACCCGCGGGTCGGGAGGCCGCCCACCTCGTTCGCGAAATCGACGGTTTCGAGGGTTTCGCTCGCGGCCTGCCAGCGGCCGACGGCGGAGTCACGCACGGCGTCCTCGACGAGCGCGTCGACGTCCGGGCCGTCCGGCGGGGCGTCCTTCGCGACGACTGCTTTGAGGTTCTTCGCGCCCATCACCGCGCCCGCGCCGCCGCGTCCGGCGTGGTGGTCGCCGCCGTCGGACGCGATAGTCGCGTACGAGACGCGGTGTTCGCCCGCGGGGCCGATGCAGGCGACGGCGGCGTCACCGTACGCGTCGTCGGTCGCGACGGTGTCCGCGCCAGCGAGCGACGCGGCGGATTCGAGGCGGGCGTCGCCATCCGAAACGACGAGCGCGGTCGGTTCCGACGCGCGACCGGTGACGACGACGGCCGCGTGGTCGCCGAGCGACCCGGCGAGACGCCGCGGAAACGACCCGCCGGCGTACGAGTCGAGGAACGCCCCCGTGAGCGGCGACTTGGTGACGGCGGCGTACCGGCCGTTCTCCGTGAGCCCGGAGAGCGGGCCGAGCGCGAACACGAGGACGTTCCCGGGCGCGAGCGGGTCCGTTCCGGCCGGGAGTTCGGAGCGCAGGTAGCGCGCGCCGAGTCCCTTCCCGCCGACGTAGCGGTCGAGCCACTCGTCCGGGACCGGTTCGCTGTCGACGCGACCGGCGGAGAGGTCGACGCGCAACACCCTGTCGGGCGGCGTCCAATCCATTCACCGACACTACCTGGGGAGTCCGGGTAAGCGTTGTGTCGGAGGCCTCTTGCGCCGCGAACACGCACAGTCGAGTATGCAACGGACGGGCGTCGTCGTCGCTGGCGGCCGGTCGACCCGCTTCGGGGACGCGGACAAAGCCGTCGCGCCCCTCGCGGGCACGCCGATGATTCGTCGTGTGGTAGACCGCCTCCGGTCGGTCGTGGACGAACTCGTCGTGAACTGCCGCGCGGACCAGCGCGACGCCATCGCGGACGCGCTCTCCGGGTTCTCGCTCCCGGTGTCGTTCGCGCTGGACGAAGACGAGGACGAGGGACCGATGTCGGGAATCAGGACGGGACTGCGCGCCGCGAACGGCGAGTACGCGGTCGTCGTCGCCTGCGACATGCCGTTCGTCGATTCGGGCTTCGTCGAGTACCTGTTCGAGCGCGCCGCCGGCGTGGACGCCGCCGTTCCCCGCGTGGACGAGTGGTTCCAGACGACGCAAGCGGTGTACCGCGCGGAGGCGATGGCGGACGCCTGCGACGAGGCGCTAGCCGCGGGGAAGCACAAGATAATCGAACCGCTGTTCGAACTCGACTACGCTATCGTCGAGGAGTCCGACGTCGAAGCGCACTCGGCGAACGGCCTGCGGACGTTCGAGAACCTGAACACGCGCGAGGAGTTCGACGCCGCCCGCGCAGAATTCCGATAGCGAGAGAGACGTCAGATTGTTTCGACGAGCGGGTCGTCGCGGACGTGACTCGTCAGCGCGACCCGGGTGACGTCGGCGCGGTCGTGGATTGCTTCGGCGACGTCGCGTGCGGTCGCGCGGAGCGCGTCGTCGTCCACCTTGTTGAGCACGGGAATCACGCTCGCATCGTCGGGGACGCCGCGCAGGCCGCCGTCCTCGTGGGCGAGTACCGCGGCGACGTGTTCCGGTTCGATGACGTCGCCCGTCTGGAGACCGGTGAGCGCGGCGACGCGTTCCGGGCGGTGGACCGCCTCGTCGGTGAGCAGTTCGCCGACGACGTGCATCGACGCCACCGGGAGGACGGTGTCGGCGTTCGCGGGAATCTGCGGTTCGTTCTCGCCGGGGGCTTTGAACTCGCGCATCCGCGCGCCGTCGGCTTTCACGAGCACGGCGTCGAGGTCGCAGTCCGCGAGGGACCCGACGGTTTCGGGGTCGAATCCGCGATAACGGTCCGGGCGTTCCTGCGCTGCGACGACGCCGATGGGGAGAGCGTCCGCGGTCTGAACCGCGTCCGTCGGGTCGTCGGTTATCACGACCTCCCGGACGTGTTCTGAGAAGGGTGGGATGCGGACAGTCGCCGTTACGACCGACCGCTGGATTCGGTCACTGAGCGCGTACAGCGTCGTCTTCTTCCCGCCCGCGCCGACCGCGGCGACGAGGCCACGAGCGTCGAGCGCGTCCACGAAGTTCATGCAAACGTGTGACCGCGGCGACGGGGTAAGCGTTCCGTCGGCCGACGAAACTCAGTGGTCGGTCGCGGACGGCGGGTAGCCTGCGCGGGCGCGCCCTTCGTCGGTCACCCGATAGACGACTTCGCCGGTGACGGCTTCGACGAGGCCGCGTTCTGCGAGCGCCGAGCACCGCTTTTCCACGTAGGGGGTGTGCGCCCCCACCCGGTTTGCGATTATCGCCGCGTACTCTACTCTCCCGTCTGCGAGGAAGTCGAGTATCGCGGCGTCGACCGGATTGAGTGGCGGGTCGCTGGTGCTCGCGTCGCTCATACACCTAGTATGGGATTTGATACCATATAACACTATTGACCGTACAAGGAACAGTTGTCGCCCGGACGCACTAATACGTGGCGCGCGAACAGACGAGTATGCCCGCGACAGTCGTCCCGGCGGAACTCGCGGCCCTCCTCGACGCCGACGCGGACGCCGTCGTCGTGGACACCCGGCCGCCCGAGAGTTACGACGCGTGGCACGTTCCCGGCGCGGTGAACGTCCCGTTCGAACCGAACCAGCCGTTCGAATCCGTGGAACTCCCAGAGGGAATCGATACGACCGACCGAATCGTCACCATCTGCGCGAGGGGGAAGTCCTCGCGGTTCCTCGCGGAAGAGCTCGCCGACCACGGCTACCGCGACGTCGCGGTGGTCGCCGGCGGGATGAGCGCGTGGAGCGCCGTCTACGAGACCGTTCCCGTCGTCGCGCGCAGCGACCTCGAAATCGTCCAAGTCCAGCGCCGCGCGAAGGGCTGTCTCGGCTACGTCGTCGCAGACCCGGGGACGAGGGAGGCAGCGGTCGTGGACGCCTCCCGGCACACTGAAACCTATCGGGACGTCGCCGCGGACGCGGGCTACGAGATCACGCGGGTGTTCGACACGCACGTCCACGCGGACCACGTGAGCGGGGGCCGCGCGCTCTCCCGGGAACTCGGCGTCCCCTATCACCTCGGCGACCGCGCGCGAGAACGCGACGTCGAGTACGAGTTCGACGCGCTCGCCGCGAACGAGACCGTGAACGTAGGCGGCGTCTCCGTGAAAGCCGTGCCGACGCCCGGCCACACCACCGAACTCACGAGCCTCCTCGTCGCGGATGCCGCCGTGTTGACGGGAGACTCGCTGTTCGCCGATTCGGTGGGGCGGACCGAGTTAGAGTTCGGCGAGGCGGACGCCGCGCACGGCGCGCGACTCCAGTACGACAGCCTCCACCGCACCCTGCTCGCGCTCCCGGACTCCGTGTTCGTGCTCCCCGGTCACGCCGCCGTCGCCGACGACGGCACGTGGACGCCGACGCCGCCCGGTCGTCCCGTACGCGCGACGGTCGGCGACCTCAGAGAACGACTGTCGCTGCTCGCGCTCCCCGAGGACGAGTTCGTCCGCCGACTCACCGACTCGGTGCCGGAGAAACCCCCGAACTACGAGCGCGTCATCGCCATCAACCGCGGCGAGAGCGAGGTGGTGGACGACGCGGAGGCGACCGAACTCGAATTGGGGCCGAACAACTGCGCCGCGCCGTAGCCCTGCGCCGGGTCGTGTCGTCCGCCCGGTCACTTATTCCGTCGAGGCGCGTACTCGTACGCATGCAGACTGCGCGTGACGACGGCGAGACCGTGCGTCTCTGGCTCGCAGAACGCACGTACTCCGACGACGAACAGAACCTCATCATCCTCGTCTACGCCACGCTCGACGGCGAACGCTACCTCCGCAAGGAACGCGCGTTGACGAGTTTCAGCGACGTGCGTGACACCACCGCCTCCATCGAGGCCGCCCCGGAGAAACTCGGTGACGTCTCCGACCCCGAAACGCGAGAACAGTACGCGAACGCCGCGCAGTCGACCCGCGACGAGTACGCGCCCGACGACCTCATCTGAGGGCGGCCACGAGTCGGGTTACGGGTGAGTTCGAGGGTCGTTGCTGAACGATGGTGGTGGTGCGTCGGGCGTCGCACGCGGTAAGGGCGGACCGAACCCGTCGGCAAGTATTCTTTGTACGAAAGTTTTTATCGAAAGACGATTGACGTTGTACGTATGTACGACCTCAACGCCTTCCAACGCGACGTCCTCTACGCGGTCGCCGGACTCGACGGCCCGAACGGTCTCGACGTGAAGACGGAACTGGAAGCGTACTACGCCGGCGAAGTCCACCACGGCCGCCTCTACCCGAACCTCGACACGCTCGCCGAGAAAGGACTCATCGAGAAGGGACAGGTGGACGACCGAACCAACGAGTACCGACTCACCGACCGCGGCCACCGCGAACTCGAAGCGCGCCGCAAGTGGGAAAACGACTACGTCTCGTTCTAACCGGCATCGAGTTTTACGAGCGTATCGGGTACGAGGGGAGGAGAAGAGGGGACACACACCTCGTTTCCAGTGTAACTCTTTTCGAGAGGGGGTGAGGGGTCTGTTTTCGCCGGTCTGGGGTTTCCCTCGATATTCCACTACGCTTTTGTATAAGTTCTGTATAACATTCCAGTAACGTAATCACGGCGTCGTGTGAGAGCGAGTTCACTCGCGGTCGCGACCGACTGACCGCGTTGACTGCTGATTACCGCGCCGACCGCTGTATCAAATGCACCTGGCGTCGTACCGTTCTGGCTTCCCTCTCGCTCTGGCGCTCGGATGGTCCTCCGTCTCTCACCGATTACACTGGAAACGAGGTGTGTGTCCGCGACCGTTCCTCCGCAGTTCGATGGCGTCTCATACGCGGCTTCGACTCACGGCGACCACGTTTCCGGTGGAGTGAATCCGCCATACTGGCGGTACAGACGCGTCTCAGGGCGTGTTTTCACCGGAAACGTGGTGTGGGGGTGGAACCGAACGCATTTAGCCGTCCACCGGAAACGAGGTGTCGATGCGAACGGACGAACTGTTCAACCGCGAAGACCCCGTGTTCGCGAACAAAGAGTTACTGGAGATAAACCATCTCCCGGACGAGGACCGCATCGTCGGCCGCGACGACCAGATCTCCTCGCTCGCCACCGCCCTCAACCCCGCCATCTTCGGGCAATCCCCGTCGAACGTCCTCATCTACGGAAAGACGGGTACGGGGAAGTCTCTCTGTTCGAAGTACGTTTCCGGCCGCCTCGTGGACGCCGCCGCAGAAGACGACGTGAACGTCGCGTACGCCTACGTCGACTGCGCGCAGGACTCCACCGAGACGCAGGCGGTCCAGTCCATCGCGGACACGTTCAACGACTACGACGACACCGGAATCAAAGTCCCCGACAAAGGTCTCTCGACGTCCGTCTACTACAAGCGCCTCTGGAAGATACTCGACGACCGCTACGACGTGGCCATCGTCATCCTCGACGAAATCGACAAACTCCAAGACGACGCCATCCTCATGCAGCTCTCCCGGGCGGGCGAAGCCGGGAAACTCACGTCGTGTCGTATCGGCGTCATCGGCATCAGCAACAAGATAAAGTACAAAGACCGGATGGACGAGCGCGTCAAATCGAGTCTCTGCGAGCGCGAGTTCGTCTTCCCGCCGTACGACGCGACCCAGTTGCGCGAAATCATGGAAGCGCGCCAGGACGCGTTCGAAGACGGCGTACTCGCGGAGGCGACGATTCCGCGGGCCGCGGCGGTCGCCGCGAAAGAACACGGGGACGCGCGGAAAGCCATCGACATCCTCCGGTACGCGGGCGAGATAGCGCAAGCCCGGGACTCCGATCTCGTGCGCGAGGAGTTCGTCCAACAGGCGCGCGAACAGGCGGAACAGGACCGTTTCCGCGAACTCGTTCGCGGCGCGACTCCGCACTCGCGGTACGTCCTGCAAGCGCTCGCCATCCTCTCCCTGAACCACGACGACGAGGACGCCTTCCGCACCACTCAGGTGTTCGACGTCTACGAGCAAGTCTGCCGGCAGGAAGCCGCGGATCCCCTGAGCCAGCGCCGCGTGCGCGACTTGCTCTCCGAGCACGCGTTCCTCGACGTCATCGAACGCAACCGGAAGAGCGGCGGGCGCTCCGAGGGCAGTTACACCGAACACCGCCTCCTCGAATCGCCGGAAGTCGTGAAGTCCGTGCTCTCCGACTGACCACGCGACCGAACTGGAATTTGGCGGCGAATTACACTGGAAACGAGGTGTGTGGGGGTCGTGAGCGCGGGTCCCTCCTCGCGCGTCGTTACACTGGAAACGAGGTGTCCCCCGTGGCGGCCGGTGGCGGGGATTTTTTGGCAGACGCACGACACTCGAGAGTATGAACTTCGGCGTCATCGGCACCGCGAACATCGCACGGGCCGCCGTCGCGCCCGCGGTTCGCGCGTCCGACCACGACTTGCTCGCCGTCGCGTCCCGAGATGAGGCCCGCGCCGCGTCGTTCGCCGACGAGTTCGACGTTCCGCGAGCCTATCCGTCGTACGAGGACTTACTCGCGGACGACGACCTCGACGCTGTCTACAACCCGCTCCCGAACAGTCTGCACGCGCGGTGGACGAAACGCGCGGCCGACGCGGGCCTCCACGTCCTCTGTGAGAAACCGCTCGCCGTCGACGCCAACGAAGCTATCGAACTCGCGCGGTACTGCCGCGACCGGGACGTGACGTTGATGGAGGCGTTCATGTACCGCTACCATCCCCGTACCGCGCGCGCCGCGGAACTCGCCGCGGAACTCGGGCCGATTCGCCACGTCACCGCAACGTTCACGTTCCCGCTCTCGGGGAGCGAAGACGTCCGCCTCCAGTCGGACCTCGCGGGCGGGAGTCTGATGGACGTCGGGTGTTACGCCGTCTCCGCTGCGCGTCTCTTCCTCGGAGAACCCGACCGCGCGTACGCACACGCGCTCGACACGCGGGATGCGGGCGTTGACACGACGCTCGCGGGCGTCCTCGAATACCCGGACGCGGTCGCGCGGGTGGCCGCAGGGTTCGACAACGGGCGCGAGGAGCGCGTCCGCGTGAGCGCAGAGGACGGCTGGTTCGAACTCTCGCCGGCGTTCCTCCCGTCCGCGGACGAGCGCGCGACCCTCGAATACGAACTCGACGGCCGACGGGGAACGGAGACGTTCGACCCCGTCGACCAGTACCGCCGCGAAGTCGAAGCGTTCGTGGAAGCCGTCGAAACCGAAACCGCGCCGCTCACGGACGGACTGGAGGCCGCGCGGACCCTCGCGGTCGTCGACGCGCTCGCGGAGAGCGCGAACGCGGACGCGGCGGTGAGTGTGGACGAACCCCACCTCTAAGGCACCCCGTCTCATCGTTCCGGTATGGCGACCAATCGGACGTGGATTCTCGCACAGCGCCCAGTCGGCGAACCGACCATGGACGACTTCGAACTCGTCGAAGACGACGTCCCCGAACCCGGACCGAACGAGGTGCTCGTGGAGACCGAATACATGTCGGTCGACCCCTACATGCGCGGCCGGATGCGGGACGCCGAATCCTACGCGGAACCGTGGGACGTCGGCGACCCGATGCAAGCCGGCGCGGTCGGCACCGTCGCGGAATCCAACCACCCCGACTTCGCGGAAGGTGACACCGTCGTCGGGAACCTCCACTGGGCCGAGTACACCGTCGCCGACGGCGCGGAACTCTCCCACGTCAACACCGGCGACGCACCCGTCTCCACCGCGCTCGGCGTCCTCGGCATGCCCGGCCGCACCGCCTACTTCGGCCTGCTCGACGTCGGCGAGCCGAAACCCGGCGACACCGTCGTCGTCTCCGGCGCAGCCGGCGCAGTCGGCTCCACCGTCGGCCAGCTCGCGAAACTCAACGGCTGCGAAGTCATCGGCTACGCCGGCAGCGACGAGAAAGTCGACTACTTAGAGAACGAACTCGGCTACGACGTCGGCATCAACTACAAAGAAGAAGACGTCCGCGACGCCCTCCGCGACGCCACCGACGGCGTCGACGTCTACTTCGACAACGTCGGCGGCCCGATCACCGACTCCGTCATGGACCACCTCAACGTCGACGCGCGCGTCGTCATCTGCGGCCAAATCGCCCACTACAACGACACCGACCGCCCCACCGGCCCCCGCCACTTCGGCACCCTCATCCAGAAACGCGCCAGCGTCGAAGGCATCCTCGTCCGCGACTTCGCACCCCGCTTCGCCGAAGCCACCCAACGCCTCGCACACTGGGTGAACGCCGGCGACCTCACCTACCGCGAAACCATCACCGAAGGCATCGAGAACGCCCCCGACGCCTTCCTCGGCCTCTTCGAAGGCGAAAACATCGGCAAACAACTCGTCAAAATCAACTGAAACGTCGGCTTCCCGGTTTCCACGGTTTTCGTAAAAATCGGTCCGGCTCGCGCCTCACTCACTTCGTTCGTTCAGCGTTCGGCGTTTGGCGACGCCTGCGGCCTCGCCTTGCTGCTCGCGCCTCGCCAGCGCTCAGCGCTCGCCCTCTTGGCGAATCCTCCGGATTCGCCTAGCCTACTGAAATCCCATCGCTTCGATCTGTTCCTGATACCGGTTCCGAATCGTCACTTCGGTCACTTGGGCGACGTCGGCGACTTCGCGCTGGGTTTTCTTCTCGTTGCAGAGCAGAGAGGCGGCGTAGATGGCGGCGGCGGCGAACCCGGTCGGGGATTTGCCGGAGAGGAGGCCTTGTTCGGCGGAGACGTCGATGATTTCGTTCGCTTTGGTCTGGGTTTCCTCGGAGAGTTCGAGTTCGGACGCGAAGCGCGGGACGAACTGCTTCGGGTCGACGGGTTCCATCTCGAGGCTGAGTTCTTGGGCGACGTAGCGGTAGGTACGCCCGATCTCCTTCTGGTCGACCCGGGAGACTTCCGCGACCTCCTCGAGGCTGCGGGGGATGCCTTCCTTCCGGCAGGCGGCGTAGAGGCAGGCGGTGGCAACGCCCTCGATGGAGCGGCCGCGGATGAGGTCTTCTTTGAGGGCGCGTCGATAGATGACGGACGCGACCTCGCGCACGCTCCGTGGAACGCCGAGCGCGGACGCCATGCGGTCGATTTCGGAGAGCGCGAACTGGAGGTTGCGCTCGCCGGCGTCCTTCGTGCGGATGCGTTCCTGCCACTTCCGGAGGCGGTGCATCTGGGAGCGTTTCTTCGAGGAGATCGAACGACCGTAGGCGTCCTTGTCCTTCCAGTCGATCTGGGTGGTGAGGCCTTTGTCGTGCATCGTCTGCGTGGTCGGCGCGCCCACCCGCGACTTCTGCTGGCGTTCCGAGTGGTTGAACGCCCGCCACTCCGGCCCGCGGTCCACGTTGTCTTCTTCGACCACCAGCCCACAGTCCTCGCAGATGAGCTCCCCCTGGTCCGGACTCACGCTGAGGTTCGTGGAGTCACATTCCGGGCAGGACTTGACGCCCTCCGCCTCGGAGTCTGTGGTCTGCTCCGCCTGGTTCTCCCGCTCCCGCTGCCGGCTGGGGCGTACCATGGTACCTACACAAAATACATCGGTAGTTTTAAGCCCTTTGTCTGGTGTTCCGCGTTACACAATACCATGGCACTATTTGTCTAGGAGTGGTTACTTCTCGACAATAATGTCGCCGGTCATCCCGAGATTCTCGTGGGGTGTGCAGACGTAGTGGTACGTTCCGGGCACCGTGAACTCGTACTCGTACTCGAACCCGGTTGATTCGAGCGAGTCGTGCCCCTCCCAGTCCGCGTCCGACGGCTGGTCGCGCGGCACGACGTCGTGGCCGCCGTCGTACCACTTCCACAGCACCGTCGTCCCCGTGGAGACGGTGATTTCGTCCGGCGTGAACTCGTACCCGCCGCCCGGGGACACTTTCACGAGTTCGGTGTTCGATGGAAGCTCGGTGACCGTCACGTCGTTTCCGCCGCCGACACACCCGGCGAGCGCGGCGACCGCGCCAGCGCCCGCGGACGCGAGGAACCGTCGTCTGTCCATACCTGACCTCTCTCCCGGGACGAAAAACACCTTCCGGTTATGACGTGACGACGGTCACCGCGCCGTCGAAGTCGAGGATGATGCGCTGGGTGACGTCCCCGAACAACGCCTTCCCCGTCGGCGAGCGCTTGCGACCTGCAACGAACACGTGGTCCGCACCGGACTCGCGCGCGACGTCGAGTACGGTGTCACCGCGGTCGCCGAGACGGCCGACCGCGTCGTAGGAGACGTCCACGCCGTCGAGCACTGACCGGCCGACGTCGTCCGCGAACCGCTCCGCGCCGTCGACGGCCTGTTCGAACGTGTACGTCGCGTCCACGTCCGGAATGGCTGCCATCGCGTCGGCTTTGTCCTGATACTCGTCTTCGGTCGTGACGTGCAGCAGCGTCAACTCCGCGTCGACGCCGGCTGCGAGTTCGCCCGCCTCTCGAACCAGTTCTTTCGCCGTCTCGGTGGCGTCTACGACCGCGAGCGCGTGGTCCATACCACAAGCCCATCCGCGCCCCGTATAAATGTCACGTCCGCGTCCGGTAGCTATTTCAAGAGATAGGTGGGAGACGAGGTAATGGACCTCCGCGACGTGCTCGCAGCCGTCGAAAGCGAGGCGAAGACGCTCGTCGTTCGCGCACCGACTGACGACATGGTCGCGGACGTGCGCGAGTACTTCTCCTCGCAGAACGTCGACGTCGAGTACGGCGAACTGACCACTGGCCACCCGCACGTCGCCGTCACCGCTGACGGCGAAGACCTGGTCACCGTCGACGCGCGCGCCGTCGAACGCTTCGTCACGGGAACGGAACCCCGCGAACTCGGCGAAGACCCGCTCTATCAACCCCTGCTCGAACACTTAGACCGCACCACGTTCACGTCCTACGACCGCGCCCAGATGCTCCGCGCGTCCCGAGAAGTCGAAGACCGCGCGTGGCGCGGCCGGACGGGACAGTTGCACGCCGGCTTCCAGCGGTTGTCGAACGTCGCCTCCCAGCGCCGCGCGTACGAACTCCTCACCGAGACGGACCTCGCCGTCCACCTCTACGGCGAAGACGACGCCACCATCGACCCCGACGCGACCGTTCACGCGTCCGACGACCCAGACATCACGTCCACGTGGTTCGTCGTCTACGACGGCGGCCGCGACGACGACCAGAAATCCGCGCTCCTCGCCGAAGAACGCGCCCCCGGCGAATTCTACGGCTTCTGGACGTACGACGAAACCATCGTCGACGACCTCCTCTCCGTCCTCGCCGACTACCGCGCGCGCTGTACGTCCGCCTGATACCTCCGCCACCCGTAGCCTTTTCTCGGTCCTCCACACACTGCCGTCCATGACCGTCATCGACTGCGGCGTTCTCGTGGACGGCAGAGCGACAGACCCCATTCGGGACGCCCGACTCGTCGTCTCGGACGGCCGAATCGAAGCCGTCGGCACCCAAGAATCGGTCCCCATCCCCGACGGACACGACCACGCGACCTACTCCGACGCGACCATCATCCCCGGCCTCATCGACGCCCATCTCCACCTCCAGGGGTCGCGCTCGATGAACCCGATGGACTGGGTGACCGACTCCGACACGCTCTGCGCCGCACGCGCGACCGCGGACCTCCGCGACCTCGCCGAAGCCGGATTCACGAGCGTCCGCGACCTCGGCAGCACCACGGGCCTCGGCCTCCGCGACGCCGTCGAATCCGGCGACATCCTCGGCCCCCGCATCTTCACGAGCGGCCGCTCCATCAGCCAGACCGGCGGCCACGGCGACAGCCACGCCCTCCCCTACGAGTGGGTCGCGGACGGCACCGGCATCTCCGTGCTCGCCGACGGCGAAGCCGAATGCCGGAAAGAAGCCCGGAAACACATCCGCGACGGCGTGGACTGCCTCAAAATCATGACCACCGGCGGCGTCCTCTCCGAACGCGACTCACCCAACCACAGCCAGTTCACCGACACCGAAATCCGCGCGATGACCGAAGAAGCCCACCGCGTCGGCATCCCCGTCGCCAGCCACGCGCAGGGAACCCCCGGCATCAAGAACGCCCTCCGCAACGGCGTCGACACCATCGAACACGCGTTCTCGCTGGACGACGAAGCCATCGGCCTCCTCAAAGAAACCGGCGGCGTCCTCGTCCCCACCCTCGCCATCATGCACCGCATCATCGAACACGGCGAAGACCACGGCGTCCCCGAACACGGCCTCCGGAAAGCCCGCGACGCCTACGACGAACACCGCGCCTCCATCCGCGACGCCCACGACCAGGGCGTCGCCATCGCCCTCGGCACCGACTTCCTCGGCCCCGAACTCGTCCCGCACGGCGAGAACGCGCTCGAAGCCGAACTCCTCGTCGACGAAATCGGCATGACCGAAATGGAAGCCATCCAAGCCGGCACCCGCATCGCCGCCCGCACCACCCCTGCCGACGACATCGGCACCCTCGAAACCGACCAGCGCGCCGACTTCGTCGTCCTCGACGACAACCCCCTCGACGACATCAGCGCACTCCGCGAAAACGTCCAGAGCGTCTACATCGACGGCGAACCCGTCTAAAACAGCGAAACCGAAGCCCGAGGGAATGTGAACTCCAGTCCCACCTCAGAGATTTCCTCCCTCGTTCACAGTCCACGACACCCACACAGCTCGACCGACCGGACAGCGACACACCCGTCACTGTCGGATTTTGACTTAAATGAAGTGGGGCCGGAGGGATTGTTCACCCCCGATGGCTCGCGCCCGAGAGGGCGCTCGCCACGAGTCGCTATCCGCGACTCCGGCCCCACCCGCTCACTCCGTTCGCGGGGACCTCGCCGCGACGGATGGCCGTGTGATACCTCCACGGGCGCGCCCGGAACTCCTGCCGGTCGTGAAACCCATGAAACGAGATATCGACCCTCAGTACGCTCGAAGCCTCTTCTTCGAGGCAAAGCGCGACACCATCAAAGAAAGTTCTCTCAGAGCCTACGAGTACCCGACACGGCACTTCATCGAGTTCCTACGGGAAGCGGACATCGACTCGATGGCAGACCTCGACGGGTTCTACTTGGAACAATGGCGGCTCCGTCGCAAGCGCGAAGATATATCGGACGCAACGCTGAAGTCGAACTGTAAGCAGATTCGGCACTTCCTCAACTGGTGCGAGGACAAGGAAATCGTGCCGGATGGACTGGCGGACAAACTCACCATCCCGGACGTACCGGAGTCCAAACTCGTATCAAGCGAGAAGGTCCCGCTCGCACAGGCCGAGGAGATGTTGAACTACTTGGACACCTACAAGTACGCGACTCTGTACCACGCGCTGTTCGAGATGATGTGGGACACTGCGTGTCGAATCAGCGGAGCGATGGCTCTCGACGTAGAGGACTTCGTGAATAACCCGGAGCCGACGGCAGACAATCCCGACCCGCAACCGTATCTGAAGTTCCGAGACCGCCCCGACGAGGGAACTGGATTGAAGAACGGAAAGAAAAGCGAGCGGAACGTCACCATCAGGGAGCCGACCGCGGCTATCCTCGAAGATTACCTTCACGGTCATCACGCGAACGTCACTGACGATTACGGGCGAACGCCGCTGTTCTGCACCGACTACCGCCGATTATCCCGTCAGCGGGCGTATAAAGCCATCAACCGCTACACGCGCCCCTGCACCTACTCTGGGAACTGTCCGCACGGACGGACGCTGGACGCCTGTGAGGCCTACGTCCACAACGACCGCGCGATGGCCTGTCCATCATCGAACTCGCTCCATCCGGTTCGGCGCGGCTCAATCACGTATCACCTCAAACGCGGATGGCCGAAAGAGATGCTCGCAGAACGAGCCGACGTGAGTGTCGCTGTGCTGGAGAAACACTACGACGCACGCTCGCACGAGGATAAGCGGGAAGGCCGGCGGAAATACGTGAATTTGCTGTAATAAGGCGTCTACCCTTTTTCCGAAATCCCCTACTCTCTGTAATCGTATCGCGCCAAATTATTCCGGTACTCCCCTACCAACGCTATTATTGGTTGATTTGCACGTTTTCGCGAGCAGGATTGGATAAAGAACCATTGAGAATATTAGTGAAAGGAGGATGGGGAGTGCAAATATTGAAATGGTTGAGTTTGTCGCCGCACTTTCCGCCCCGTATCCGAAGTGCAGTAGAACTGTCGTCAAAAGTATCCACACCGTATCTAAGTTAGTAAAGTAGAAGATGAGCAATAGGGAACCACCAAAATGCAACACCATTGATGCGTCATATAGGGGGATGCCTCCGTCGAACAGTCTGGTTTCCAGAAAGGGGAGTACAAATAGTGAAAATGATATGATGAGTGTGCTGGTTGTCTGCAAATTGCCCGTGGTGGACGAGGTTTGTAAACTCCCAAGAGCGAGTACAAGTAATGAATAGTTGAAAACATGGAGGGCGACCCATTTGATGGGTAATATATTCCATTTGTCTATGTGGCTCTGAATCCGCTCAGAAGTCAATTCCATCTCTCGCAATACACTGCTCACCTCGATGACGATGACCAATATGAGCGGTACGAATATACTGACGAACTGGTCGGGCATATGTCTGGCAAACACTCCTTACTTGATAAGTCTCTGCTCACTTCGGCGGCAAACGTTTGTACCCACGAAACAATGTCCGGTTGACCGCGGGAAGGCGCGGGCCGCCCATCGCTCGGGGACTCAAATCGTGGCAGATACCATCCCCTCGGTACGGATAAAGGGGGAGTGGTGACCCCGACGCTATGTGGTGGTTATCACGGCCATTATGGTCAGAATGGGGCCGGAGGGATTTGAACCCCCGATCGACTGATATCTCCGGTGCGCCTCGGAACTCCAGAGGGTCGTCGTCGCGGACGGGGATCAGTCGTCCGCTCGGTATACCAGTCTGGAATTTCGTCCCGGGCGCGTGGCCTCTGGAGTCAGTCGCCATCCCTGGCTTGGCCACAGCCCCGTACCACGTTCGTTGGGCGATTCTCACTAAAGGGGTTTCGATTCAGACGAGGTCGAGGTAGTGGTAGGTGGTGTCGTCCAGGTGTCGGGTGACGGTGTCGCCGTGTTCGATGTCGATGGGCTGGGTGAAGTCGGGGCCGTCGTGGACGAAGGTGTGGAATTCGCCGTTTTCGCCGCAGGGGTCGACGTCGTCCGGGAGTTCGTGGAGGAGGTCGTGGTCGTAGGTGCGGCCGAGGTAGGGTTCGAGGGCGTCCGTTACGCAGACGAGGGTGGCTTCGAAGCCGCGGTCGATGAATTCGCGCGCGATTTCGTCTGTGGGTTCGTTCCAGAGCGGGAACCGACCATCTATGGGCGTGTTTTCGAGGTTCGATTCGCGATACGCGCGGACGTCTTCGAGGTAGAGGTCAGCGAACGCGATCTCTTGGATTCCGCGGTCTGCGTAGTCGGCGACGAGTTCGGCCATCGTCTCCTCGTAGGCTTCGTTGTCGGCGTCTTCGGGGATGTCGACGCGCTGGTGGGGAACGCCGAGCGCGTCGGCCTGTTCACGGACGAGCCGCCAGCGCACGCCGTGCATGCTCGTGCGGTCGGTGTCTGCGCTCCCGGTGGTGAACAGCTCGACGGGTTCGACCCCGTTCTCGCGGAGTCGGTGGAGGCAGAGCGCGGAGTCTTTTCCGCCGCTCCACGCGACGGCGACGCTCACGCCGTTTCGCGCTCCTTCCAGTCGCAGTCCTGACACTTGTAGCCGGTGACGAGTTCCGTCACCGACGGCATGTACGTGACTTTCACGACGTCTCCGCCGCAGTCCGGGCAATCGCGGTCTGCGTCCTCGATGGCTTCCGCTTCCATCACGTCGCCGTCCTCGACGAGTTCTGCGAGTCGTTTCGGCGTGACCATGCGTCCCTGCACGACGCGGTTTTCGGGCATACGAGGAGAAAACGAGCGGACGCGGGTAAGCGTGCCGTTAGAGCCAGGGGGCGCGTTCGTCGGTGCTGTCCTCGCCGGGATACCCGTACGCCGGTTCGTCCGGCGTGTCGTCGTTCCCGCCGTCGGTCGACGCCGTCGCGTCGCCGTGCGCGAGGTCGTCCGCGGCGTCCAGGTCGACGGCGAGCACGCCGGCGACGGCGAAGATGACCACGGGCGTCTCGGGTGGAACCGCGCTCGGGACGAACAGGCTGAGCGCGAGCGTTGCGAGCGCGACCGCGGACCCGAACCGGAACCGGTCGATGTCGATGAGCCGGTAGAGGTAGGGCTGGGCGAGCACGACCGAGAGCGCGAACACGACGGCGACGGCGGCGGCGGCGGCCGCGTGCACCATCAGCGTCGGGTCGGTCTGCACGGTGAGCGCGACGTCGCTCAACGAGACGGCGGCGACGAACCCGAGGCCGACGATGACGCTCGGACTCGGGAGGTATTCGCCGATGGTCGCGCTCGCGGTTTTCGCGGCGATGGCGAGGATGACGAGCGCGGCGAACCGTTCGAAGATGGCGATGTCGAGCAGGCTCTCGATGGTGGGGGCGAGCGCCGCTTCGATGACGGCGAACGCGAGCAGGGGTACGCCGACGGTGAGGACGGCGCGCGTTTGCTTGCGAACGTCCGTTTCGAGTTCCGCGAGGATGACGGCGACGGTGGCGCTCCCGCCGAAGACGAGGAGGCCGACCTGTGCGACGCCCGTCCACGTGTCGAGTGCGCCCGCGAGGACGAGCGCGGGGAAGATACCGTCGACGAGCGGCAGGAGCATGACGGTGGCGAGCAGGCGCGTCGCGCCGCCGACCTGTCGCTCGAGGCGGAGGGCGATTGGGTGACGTGAGCTACTCATCCTACGAGTGATGGCCGTGACCATCGGCCGAACGGCGGTGGTGGTGGCGATACGACTCGCGTCGTCCCGCGCGTTTCGGGTTCCACGCCGTTTTCGCTCCCGTTGTCCCGAAAATCGCGCTAAATGTGACGCCGGAGTCGGCAGGCTGGTTGCCGGCGGTGCGCGCTACGCTGGGACTGTGGGAGTCCATACGACCACGTATTCAAGATATGGTGATAAGTATTGCGTGGTATGGTACGACATATGGTGGCGAATTCGAACCATACTTATAAATGAGGATGTGGATGCGCAGGCGGAATGGACGTTTGTTTGGATAGTGTTCGACTCCGCGGCGACTCTCACCAGCGCCACCGAAACTATCACGAAAAATCGCACGTCCGTCCACCGGCGTGCGCGGCTACTATCGGACTGCCGATGGGTCACTCTCGTCGCGAGTCGCGCCCGGTGTGGCATTGTGGTGCACAATACGCGGTATCTCGGAACGCTTTTACCCCACGGTCGTGTTCGGTTTACATGGCGCAGGACGACCCCGAACAGGGATACTATTCTGAGAAACTCACCGTACCGGAGGCGTTGACGTTCGACGACGTGTTACTTCGCCCGATGGAGAGCCGCGTCGAACCCGACGACGCGGACGTCTCGACACGCGTCTCGAAGAACGTCGAACTCAACGCCCCAATCCTCTCCGCCGCGATGGACACCGTCACGGAGAGCGGGCTCGCCATCGCACTCGCCCGCGAAGGCGGCCTCGGCGTCCTCCACCGAAGCATGGACGCCGCAGAGATGGAACAAGAAGTAGAGCGCGTCAAACGCGCGGAAGAACTCGTCATCCGTCGCGAGGACGTCGTGACCGCGACCCCCGAACAGACCATCAGCGAAGTGGACGCGATGATGGACGCGGAAGGCGTGAGCGGCGCGCCCGTCGTGAACGACGACGACGAGGTACTCGGCATCATCTCGAACACGGACATCCGCCCGTACCTCGGCGTCGGAGAAGACGACCTCGTGCGGGAGGCGATGACGGACGAAGTCATCACCGCCCACCCCGACGTCGAACCCCGTGACGCCCTCGACCTGATGTACGAACACAAGGTCGAACGCATCCCAATCGTCGACGAGGACAACCGCCTCGTCGGACTGGTGACGATGCAGGGCATCCTCGAACGCCGCGAACACGACACGGCCGCGCGCGACGAGAACGGCGAACTCGTCGTCGGCGTCGCCGTCGGCCCGTTCGAGATGGACCGCGCGCAGGCCGCGGACGAAGCCGGTGCGGACGTCTTATTCATTGATTGCGCGCACGCGCACAACCTCAACGTCATCGACTCCGCCCGCGAAATCCGGGAATCCGTCGACGCGGACGTCGTCGTCGGGAACGTCGGGACGAGCGAGGCCGCGGAGGAAATCGTGGACTTCGCGGACGGCATCAAGGTCGGCATCGGCCCCGGCTCCATCTGTACGACGCGCGTCGTCACGGGGTCCGGGATGCCCCAGATCACGGCGGTCGCAGAGGTCGCGGACGTCGCGCGCGAGTACGACGTCCCCGTCATCGCGGACGGCGGTATCCGCTACTCTGGTGACGCCGCGAAAGCCATCGCCGCCGGTGCGGACGCGGTGATGCTCGGCTCGTACTTCGCCGGGACGGACGAGGCCCCGGGCCGCGTCATCACCGTCGAGGGCAAGAAGTACAAGCAGTACCGCGGGATGGGGTCGGTCGGCGCGATGCAGTCCGGCGGCGGCGAACGCTACCTCAAGGAAGAATCGGACGAGGAGTTCGTCCCGGAAGGCGTCGAAGCCGCGACGCCGTACAAGGGTAGTCTCGCGTCCGAAGTCCACCAGCTCGTCGGCGGTATCCAGTCCGGAATGGGGTACGTCGGCGCGGAGACGATTCCCGCGTTCAAAGAACGAGCCGAGTTCGTGCGGGTCTCGCAGGCGGGCCAGACCGAAGGCCACCCGCACGACGTGATGATTACGGACGAAGCGCCGAACTACAGCCCGCAGGGCTAACCGGTCGTCTGACAGCGCGGACTACAGTAGCCGTTTCGCGCGGCGTTCGAGTCCTCGTGCGCCGCGAACGATTCTCCGCACGCGTTGCACTCGTACGTCTCGTAATCCGACATATCCGAAGCGACGGTGTTCTCGTCAAAAACGATTACGGCGAAACGCTCGTACGCAAACAATACGTTTGTCTCGTATGGTCGAATGTTCGTACTGCGGGAGTGACGTCACTCGTCACGAGAACCTAGCCGTCCTCGAAGACGACGAGACCGTGGGCCGGTTCTGTAACTACGCCTGTCTCGTACAGTACGTCGACGAAGAAGAACTCGCCGCGGGTGCGTGCTGTCGTCTCTGAGCGGACGACACACCGATTGCCTGCTACGTGTCGATGCCGGGGACGGATTCGCGGTCCACGTAGTCGAGGTAGGCGTTCCGCGCGGCGTCGTAGTCGGGTACCTCGATGAGTTGGCTGTGGACGCGTCGTTCGTCACCCGCCGAGTCGTCGGGGTCGTGGTCGTCGGTGAGAATCTTGGCTTCGTACTGGCCGCCCTTCTTGACGATGAAGACGCCTTCGGACTTCTTGCCGAGCGTCCAGCGGCCGTTTCTGTGTCTGACGGTCATAGTTCTCTCCTGAACGTTCATGATGTTCCTCTCCAGTGTATTAAAATTATTGGGTGTGTTAACAATTGTCGTGCTTCGGAGACGACGGAATGTCTCGCGGACGACGGATTGTCCCGAAGACCACAGAAAACGTCTACGGAGCGCAGATGTCGTGGAGGTCGCGCAACCCGTCGATGTCGTGGGTGGGCTCCACGTTCAAATACCAGTCCTCGCGGTGCGGTCGGCGAATGAACGCCGAATCGATACCCGCGTTGTTCGCGGCGACGATGTCGGACTCGTTGTCCCCGACGAACAGCGCGTTGTCGGTGCCGAGGTCGCTGAGCGCGCGCTCGATGTAGTGCGGGTTCGGCTTCCGCCGCCGCAGACTCTCGATCGTGGGTTCACGGCCGTACGCGGTCTCGAACCGGTCTGCCACGTCGTAGTGACCGAGGATGAAATCCACGGTCGCCTGCTGGTTCGAACTTACGATACCGTACTCCAAATCGAGGTCGTCCAACTCGTGGAGGTCCTCGTACATCGTCTTGCGGCCCTCGTACACTTCGGTCTTCTGCGCGAGCGTTCCCGCGCGGTCACGAATCTCCCAGAGGTGGTCGGGGTCGATTCCGTACTTCGAACCGATCTCTGCCACCTGTCCGGGGTCCACGCCAGCGGCCATCGCGTCGACGTGGTCCGGATGCGGATCCACGCCGAACTGCTTGAACGTCGTCTCCGACGCGTCCATCAACACGTCGTAACTTGTCCGCCGCACGAGGACCCCGTCGTTATCGAACACGACGGCGTCGTACGTCATACACGTATTCCGGGACCCGAACGTATAAGCGTTTCATCCCCACCCACCGAATCCGCACAGTATAAACACACCACACCCGAGACAAACAGTATGCGCCCGGACGACGTCCGCCAAGACTGGGCCGACCGCTCCGGGAAATTCTCCCCCGAGTACTACGCCCACCTCGGCCCCAACACCGTCACTGAAACGATCACTGAAACGCTCACGCACTACCTCGACGACGACGCGGCCATCCTCGAAGTCGGCTGCGGGTCGGGCCGCCACCTCGAACACCTCCGCGAGAACGGGTTCGAGAACCTCACCGGCGTCGACATCAACCCCGACGCCTTCGACGTCATGGACGAACACTTTCCCCGGCTCGCCGAAACCGGCACCTTCCACGCTGGCGCGCTCGAAGACGTTCTCCCGGGCTTCGATGACGACTCGTTCGACGCGGTCTACTCGGTCGAAACTCTCCAGCACGTCCACCCCGACGACACGTGGGTGTTCGACCACCTCCCCCGCATCAGCCGCGACCTCCTCATAACCGCCGAAAACGAAGGGAACAACCCCACCGCCGGCGACCAGGACGTCAGCTACGTCGACGACGAGTTCCCCCTCTACCACCGCAACTGGAAGCGCGTGTTCGCCGACCGCGGCGCGACCCAACTCATTTGTGAACCTACGTCACGGGACACCATTCGCGTCTTTCGCGTCCTCTGAGCCCAGTCACACCAGTCTGATGCGTCCGGGATGGTCGCCGGAGGATGCATAGCGCACCCACTCTAACACTAACATTAATGACGGATTGTCGTCTCGGTATCGGGTATGCTGGGGTACGATAGCGACACCGCCGTCGACCACTCACTGGACGCCCTCCGCCACCCGTTCCGTCGTCGGCTCGTCTTTTCCCTCCTGAAAGAGACGAACGCGCCCGACACACCACCTCGCTGCGACATCGCGGCCGTCTTCGCCGGAGAAACGGACGAGACGTACATGGAACTCTATCACGTCCACCTCCCAAAACTGGACTCCCTCGAGTTCGTCGACTGGCTGAAAGACGACTGGATAATCGAGCCCGGACCACGCTGGAACGACATCGAACCTATTCTCACCGTCCTCCACGAACACCTCAACGAACTGCCACCCGCACTCCGCGGGACGCCGACCGCCAACAGAGGAACGAACTAGCCACCCAGCACACGCCCCACTCTCGAACACTACCGGCGCGCTCTCTCAAAGGACGTCACAACAGATATCCACAAAAGTGGCGAGGGGAATATCCGCCGTCGAATCGAGACTGACGAACAACCCCGTGAACTCCGTGTCCGTGAAGTGAAACGCGGTGACCTCCTCGAACCGATGCACCGAACACTGGAGGTCGCCCGCCCGAAACAGCTTTTCGAGATACTCCACACCCATCCCCTGAATGATGAGTTCCTCGTGGATGTCCCCAGCGACCTCCTGAATCTTACTCTCGACGTCGCCACGGAGGTACTCGACCTCGTAGCCCTCCCGGTCGTACTCCGCAATCACCCGAACGGCGTCTCCCCCCGCGTCACGAATCGCCTCGATATCCCCCCGTGAGGTAGACACCATACTGGCCCACTCACACGGAAGACGGTTCAAAGTAGTGGTCGACCGTAACACACACCAACCGACGCCGATATCGGGTAGTCCACGTCGAGTGACGCACAGCGCCTGCCGCCCGTCCCGCCGGTTGGACGGGAGATATGTCCACCCAGATATATCGAGAACTGACAGATAGTTCCTGTACGCAAAGAGCTACCAACTAACTGATTTCCACTTACCACTGTATGGGGCTAGTTGACGACCTACGTGACGAAGCTGGGTCCGCACTCCGAACCGTCGCCTTCGTAGAATTCGGAAGCGGCGAATACGACGTCCTGTATATGCGCCCCGATATCGGCGAACAGTATACCGAAGAAGAAATAGAAGAAATATATCAGGACATCGGGGTCGCCGCGCTATCCAAACAATTCGACAGCGACCTCTACAACTCCCTCGGAGAGTCGGAAGGCGTGATCGGAATATTCGAAGACGGCCACAACGTCATCCGCTGGAACGAAGACGGGTCACAAGCCCTCTTCGTCGGACTGGGCGCCGACCTCGATGCGGCCACCCGCGTGTTCGAAAACACGACTGACGTTTTCTCCCAACGAACGGCGAGACAGGAGCGACGCGTACGGGAGTCACGCGAGCGCACGACTGACTGAACGAACTATCGCGGAGGAATACTGATGGACTCGCCGGGATTTGAACCCGGGGCCTCTCCCATGCCAAGGGAGTGATCTACCACTGATCTACGAGCCCTCGCGTTAATTTGTTGTACGGGGTTCGCATATAAGCCCCTCGGTTCGGGGGGCGGGGAGAGTGAAACGTTTTAATGCGCTGGGAGTTTCGTATTTTGTAGGGAACAGCACGGCCGCAGTTCTGACTCGCCGCCTGATTGGGTGGCTTGGGAATGCGGTAGTGCCGGCACGCCAATGTGCCGTAGCGGTTCGTGCGGTTCCAATCATCAACAATGGCACGAATGCATACGCGACGCCGTGGGCAGTCCGGTTCGGACAAGCCCGTGGCAGACGAGCCGCCGGAGTGGAGTGACGTGGACGCTGACGCCGTCGAGGAGCGCGTCGTGGAACTCTCGGAGCAGGGGTTCGACCCGAGTCAGATCGGGTTGAAGCTCCGTGACGAGGGCGTGCAGGGCACGCCGGTTCCGGACGTCTCCCTGGCGACGGATAAGAGCGTCACGGAGATTCTTGAGGAGAACGATGCGTCGCCCGAGATCCCGGAAGACCTCCGGAATCTGCTGGAGAAGGCTGTTCGGCTCCGCGAGCACGTGGACGAGAACGGGCAGGACCACCAGAACCGTCGCGCGCTCCAGAACACGGAGTCGAAGATTCGCCGTCTCGTGGACTACTACCGGGGCGACAAGTTGGACGAGGACTTCAAGTACTCGTACGACGTGGCGGTCGACCTCCTCGAATAAATGTCGACCACGGGTCGTACAGCATCGGGGTCGTCCGGGGTCGTGGAGACCCTCGGGAGCGCGGGGTTCGTGCACGTCGTCGCGGCGCGCGACGGCGACAGCCTCGCTGCGGTCGGGTTGCTCGGTCGCGCGTTCGGCGCGCTGGGGACGCCGTTCCAGGTGTCCGCGGTCGCGTCTCGTGACGCGGCGCGCGAGCGGTTCGGCCGCGTCCCGAAGGACGACGCTGCGCTCTCGGTGGGAGTTCCCACGGAGGACGCGCTCTCGCTCGATGCTGACGGCCCACGCTCCGTCGCGGCCTACGACGTCGTTCGACGGCTCGCACCGGACGCCGCGGACCCGGCGCTCGCAATCGCTGGCGGTCTGTCGACTGGCTGGACGCCGCAGGGGTCCGTCCTCGACGACGCCGACGTGTCGCGTCGGCCCGGTCTCGGTCTCCCGGTCGCTGACCTCGCGGACGGTCTCGCGCATTCGACGCTCCTCTCTGGCCCCTTCTCGGGCGACGAGGGGATGGCGGGTGCGTTGCTCGCGGAACTCGAACTCCCCGCGGAACTCGACGACGCGGCCCACCGACGCCTCGCGTCCCGGGTCGCGCTCGACGTAACCGAGGGAGCACCTCCGAGCGCGGCCGACGCGCTTTCGCGCGTCCTCCGGCCGCACGTCGCGGACGCACCCGTGGCGACCCTCGAAGGGTACGCGGACGTCCTCGACACAGTCGCCCGTACCGACCCCGGACTCGGCGTGGCGTTCGCGCTCTCCCACGCGGACCACGCCGACGTCCTCGACGCGTGGCGGAACGCCGCGACGCGCTCCCACGCGGCCGTCCGCGCGGCAGACCCCGCGCGCTACAGCGGCCTCGTCGCCGTCGAATGTCCTGACGCGGACCCCGGTATCGTCGCACGTCTCGTCCGCGACTTCGTCGCCGACGACCCGGCCGCGCTCGCGGTGGGCGACGACATCGCGGCGCTCGCCGTCTCCGATGGTGACGCCCGCGACCGACTCGGCGACATCGTGGACGCGGGGACCGTCGGCGGAACGGAACGAGTGGCGACGACCACGAACGCGGACGACGACCTCGCTCGCGTACTCGCGGGAGGTGACCGATGACGGACGCGACCCACACGGCGACCGTCCGAACGCGCGTCCCCGACCCCGAACTCGTGGCCGCCTCGGTCCGCCCCGACAACACGACCGAGATGCACACCGAGGTCGACGAGGACGCCGTGGTGACGCGCATCGAGCGCGACAGCGCGGGCGGCCTCCGAACGACCGTCGACGACTACACCGTCAACGTCACCGTCGCAACGGAAATCGCACAGCACGCAAACCGATTCAACCAACCTAATCATGAGTGAACGATCAGTCTCGAAGAAGAGTCAACAGAAGCGGTGGTACACGCTGCTCGCGCCCGAACAGTTCGACCGCGCGGAACTCGGCGAAACCCCGGCTTCTGAACCCGAACAGGTACTCGACCGCACCATCCAGACGACGCTCGGCGAAATCACCGACCAGAGCGGCGACAACAACCTCAAACTCACCTTCCAGGTGACGGACGTCGGTAGCGACAGCGCGTACACGGAGTTCGTGAAAGCCGAACTCGCGCGCGACTACCAGCGCAGCCTCGTCCGCCGCGGGTCTTCGTCGGTCGAAGCGACCATCGTCGTCCGCACCGCGGACGACTACCGCGTGAAGCTTCAGCCCGCCGCCTACACCACGAAGCAGGCCGACGAATCCCAGAAGAAGGCGATTCGCCGCACGATGATAGACCTCGTGGAGGACGCGGGCGCGGAACGCACCTTCGAAGGCCTCGTCGACTCCATCGTCGAAGGCCGCCTCTCCTCGGCTATCTACAGCGAGGCGAAGACCATCTACCCGCTCCGCCGGGTCGAGGTCACGAAAGCCACGCTCGAAGCCCACCCCGAAGAGGTGTACGAAGAAGAGGAGACCGCCGTCGACGTCGAAGAAGACGAAGCCTAGTTACTCGATTACTTTTACGTTCCCCACCATTCCCGCGGGCAGGTGTGGGATGCAGTAGTAGTGATACCAGCCGGACGTGTCGAAGACGTGCGTGTACGTCTCGCTCGGCGCGATCGCGCCACCGCCGCCGACGTACTTCTCGAAGCTGTCGAGCGCGGCTTTCTCGTTCTCGAATCCGCCGGACGCGAAGTAGTCCGCGTCCTCGGGCATCCCCGCTGACGCGCCGGTGACGGTGTGATAGCGGGTGCCCGTGTTCAGCCACGTTACCGTCTCTCCGACCGCGACTTCGACGGTGGGGACGTCCGTCGGGACGTAGTCGGGGGCGTCGGAGAAGTCCGTGACGGCCTCGCCGTCGGCGGGGACGAACGCGTTCGACCGCATCGCCACGTCGTAGTCCGCGGAACCGGAGACGGACCCGATACAACCGGCGAGCGCGGCCGCCGCGCCCGCCGCGCCCGCGGCTTTCAGGAAGGAGCGACGCTGCATACTCGAAGGTCTGGCCTCGTCGGTAATAGGCGACGCGGTCGCCGCGTCCGATATAAACACGTAAGGAAGCCCCCGGCGGAGGATAGGCGTATGCGCCCCCGGTTCGTCGGACGGCTCGGCGTCGCCGACGCCGCGACCGCCGTGAACGCCGCGCTCGGGTTCGTCGCGGTTCTCGCGGCGACCGTGAGCGTCGAGCTCGCGGCGCGCGTCGTCCTCCTCGCCGCTATCGTGGACGCCGTCGACGGCTTGCTCGCGCGGTCGTTCGGCGGCACGCCGCTCGGCGAGTACTTGGACTCGCTCGCGGACGTCGCGTCCTTCTGCGTCGCGCCCGCCTTCTTCGTCGCGACGCTCGCCGGCGACGCGTGGGGTCTCGACTCCGGCCGGGGGATAGTCGCCGCCGTCGTCTGCGCGACGTTCGTCACCGCGGGTGTCGTCCGCCTCGGCATGTACACCGCCTACGACACGGGAAACGCCCACACTGAGGGCGTGCAGACGACGCTCGCCGCGACACTGCTCGCGGCGGGTGTGCTCTCCGGGTTCACCGACCCCGTCGGGGTCGTCGCGGCAGTCGCGGTTCTCACGCTCCTGATGGTGTCCCCGTTCACGTACCCCGACCTCCAGCCGATCCACGCGTTCGCGATGGGTGTCGTGCAGGCCGCGGCGCTCCTCGTTCCGAACGCGTACGACCACGTTCTCCCCCGGCTACTCCTCGTGTTCGCGCTCGCGTACCTCCTGCTCGCACCCCGGTTCTATCCGCGTGCGGAAGGGAAACGCTCATAGGATTACTATAAGAATACTCCGCGTATGAGCGAGGACGCCGAGGACCCCGAGGACGCGCCGGCCGAGGACGCCGACGCCGGCGAACCGGAAGACGCGGAGGAGACGGCGGGGTCGGAGTACGACCTCGACGAGGAGACGTTCGAAGAACGCCTCGAAGCCGCCGCGGACGAGATAGAGGCCGCCGACACCGAGGCGGACCTCGACGCCGTGGAGGAGACGCTGGACGCTATCGAGGCCGACCTCGAAGAAGCCGACCTCCCCGAACCGGAGGACGAAGACGAAGAATCCCCGACAGAGCGCTTCGAGGCGGAACTCTCGGACCTCCGCGGGACCGTCGAGGACGAACGCGGCCCGTACGCGTCGGACGTCGTGGACACCGTGGAGTCCGTGAAGTCCACCGTCGAAGACACTCGATGGACCGAACGGGGCGAGGGCGAAGTCGTCGCCGTCCTCGGGTCGTTCGCGGAGTCCGTGAACGAGATTCTGAACACGGACTTCACCGCGCCCGACGAGGTGGACGCGACCGTTCTCGGTGACGCGATCGACGCCGTGGACGCTGCTGACCTCGACGCCGACGAGGACGCGGACACCATCGCGTCTCTGCTGGACGCGTCCGAGGAACTCGAATCCGGCATCGAGGACGCCGAATCGTGGGACGACCTCTCCGTGCGCGAACAACTGCAGGCGGAGGGCTACTACGACGTCCTCGGCGAGAAGTACAAGGACTACCCGCCGGAGTGGAGCGCGATGAAAGAGTGGCAAAAACGCAACAACGCCGAGATGGTCCTGCTCATCCTCGACAAGATGGGGCAGTCAGACCACATCGAACGCCACGCGCTCGACGCGCTCCGCCACATGGGCAACGAGGAGAGCCTAGACGCGATGAAAGAGCGCGCGGCGCGCCGCGACATCCCCGCGATTCGCGTCATCGGGAAGATCGGGAGTTCCGAGGGCGTCGAAGCGATCCGGGACTACACGGACTCGGACTCGAACCCGAAACTCCAGAAAGCCGCCATCAAGTCGCTCGGCGAAATCGGCGACCACGAAGTCACCCAGGACATCGCGAACGAACTCGACGCGGAGAACGAGGGCGTGCGCAGCGAGGCCGCGCGCGCGCTCGGTCTGCTCGGCGACACGCGCGCCATCGAACCGCTCGCGGACGTGCTCGCGGACACCGAGGAAGCCGACAGCGTGCGCGCGAGCGCGGCGTGGGCGCTCACCCAGATCGGCACGGAACGCGCGCTCGAAGCCGCGGCCGAGTACGCGGGCGAACGCAGTTACATCGTGCAGAAGGAGGCAGAAGCCGCCGCTGACGCGCTCGAAACGGACGTTCAGACCGCCTAAACGAACCCCGCGACGAACAACAGCGTGAACGCGACGCCGAGCAGGAGGTAGCCGATTCGTCCGATCCACGTGTACTCGCTCGCCTCGTCCGGATTTATCTGGAGGGAGTACATGCCGAATTCGCCGTCGTAGTCGACGTAACTCGGGAGTTGGAAGGATTCGACGAACAGTAGTGCTGCGGCGATCGCGCCGAGCGCGTACCCGGCCAGTCGAAGTGTCTGCGGTACGTCCATACGTGAATCGCCACCGCACAGCCCAAAAACTCCGACGGTTCAAGTAGGAGGACGGGGCGACTCGGGGGGTGTGTTCCGCGTCCTCGCGCTCGCGTTGCTCGCCGTCCCGATACTCGCGGGTGTCTACCCGAATCCCGTGGCGACGGACGACCACGGTGAGTACGTCGTCCTCACAGCGCCCGCTGACACGGACCTCGGCGCGTACGCGCTCACCGACGGCGAAGCCACCGTCTCGCTTCCGAACGTCACCGTCTCCGGCCGAATCGCGCTCACCGCAGACCCTGGAATCGTCCGCAACCTCACCGACGCGCGCGTCGTCGCGATACCAGACGGTATCCACCTCTCGAACGCGGGCGAAGCGGTCGAACTCCTCCGAAACGACACCGTCGTCTCTCGGCTCCAGTACGGGGACGCGCCCGAAGGAGAGTTGTTCGCGAACGACACGTGGACGCCGCTCGGCGCGACGGACTTCCCGGCGCTGTCGACCACCGACGCGTCCGTTCGCGCGTTCGTCCTCCCAGACGACCCCAGCGTCCCGCTCGACGCTCTTTCCGACGCACACAGCCGTCTCCTGCTCGCTGGGTACACGTTCTCCTCCGAACGCGTCGCGCGCGTCCTCCTCGCCGCCGCGTCGCGCGGCGTCGCGGTGCGCGTCCTCGTGGAAGGCGGGCCCGTCGGCGGCGTCACCGAACGGGAAAAACGCGTGTTGGACGAACTCGCGGCCGGCGGCGTCACCGTTCGCGTCCTCGACGGTCCGCACGCCCGCTACGCCTATCAGCACGCGAAGTACGCCGTCGCGGACGACCACGCAGTCGTCACGTCGGAGAACTGGAAACCCGGGAGCATCGGCGGTCACGCCACCCGCGGCTGGGGCGTCGTCGTCCACGACGAAGCGGTCGCGGACCGACTCGCCGCCATCCAGACCGCGGACAGCACGTGGCGTGATGCCGTTCCGTGGCACGAGTACGAGCGAAACACGACCTTCCAACCCGGAGAGCGCGCGACAGCCACCTATCCCACTCGATTCCCGGACTCGGACGTCACCGCGGACGCGACGGTGTACGTCACGCCCGACGACGGGCACGCCACCGTCCTCGACACCGTGCGGAACGCGAGCGCTCGCCTCCTCGTCCAACAGGTCCGAATCGAAGACGACCGCTTCCTGAACGCCACGCTCGCCGCCGCCCGCCGCGGCGTCCGCACGCGCGTCCTGTTGAGCGGCGCGTGGTACGTCCGCGACGACAACCGAAAACTCGTCCGCCGGCTCCGGCGGACCGCCCGGAGCGAAGGGCTCAACCTACGAGCGCGTCTCGTCGACCCGCGCGGCCGGTTCGACCACCTCCACGTCAAGGGCGTCGTCACGGAGGACGCAGCGCTCGTCGGCAGTCTGAACTGGAATCACGAGTCCGTCGTGGACAACCGGGAAGTGATGGTCGCGCTGCGCGGCCGTACGGTGGCGGAATTCTACGCGCGCGTCTTCCGCGCGGACTGGCGCGGCGGCGTGTGGCGACTCCCACTCGGCGCGCTCGCGGTGATACTCGTGGTGCTCGCGCTGACGGCCGCGCTGGTGAGAAAACGGGTGTCGTTCAGCGAGTCGGCGCGGATCGGAGTTCGCGGTCGAGTTCCGCGTCCGCCATCTTCTCGATGAGCGCCGCGAGGACTTCCTCGCGCATCCCGGGGACGAACCGAATACTGCCGACGACGAGGTGGCCGCCGCCGGAGACGCCCGCACCGGGGAGTTCGTCGTTCAACTCGGTGACCATCTCGGGGATGTCGAGGCGCACCCCGTCGCTGCGGAGGACGGCGAAGTCGGGGCCGACGCCGATGGTGATGACGGGTTCGCCCGTCTCCACGACTTTGCGGTCGTGAATCTCGCCCGTGGTCTTCCCGGGCGCGGGGTACTGGAAGCGGTGGGCGTACTCCTCCACGTCGATGGTGTAGAGGTTCGCTTCGTTCGCGACAGTGCGATGTTCGACGTGCGGGAGCGAGGCCTCCAACTGGTGGTCCACGGCGTCCTCGGCTTCGTTCGCGAGGAACGGCACGAGTTCGCGGTGGCGTTCCTCGTCCCCGCCGACGTTCAGGACGTCGTTGATGAGTTGGGTGCCGGGGTCGTAGCGGAGCATGTACGCCTCGTAGTCGAGGGCTTCGCTGATGTCGTGGAGGAACTCCTCGTCGTAGCCCGCGTCGCGCGCGAGGTCGAGGTAGTCGCTCATCGCGTCGGCCTTCGAGCGGTCCGAGAGGCCCGCGACGGCGGGCACGTGGTCGAGTTCGCCGTCGAGTTCCGGTGAAATCATGCGCGCCAGCTCGACGCACATCATGCCCGTCGTGATGCGGTAGTCCTCACCGTGGAGGTAGGGATTGACGTGCGCGTCCACGAGGGGTTCGACGGCCTCGGGGTCGGGGTGGTGGTGGTCGACGACGAGAATCGGGATGTCGTAGTGGTCGAGCGTCTCGTACGCGGGCGTGTCCTCCTCCGTGCTGCCGTTGTCCAGCATGAGGAGGAGCGGGAGTTTCTGTCCGTGGCGCGCGCGGTCCTCGAGCCCGAAGTTGAGGTCGCGCGTCGCGTCCTCCATCTCGTAGTACGGCGCTTTGGAGGGGAGGCGCTTGAGGAGGTGGCGTTTCGCGTCGTCTTCCTCGTGGGTCGCGTCGATGAACTGCTCTAAGGCGAGTTGGACGGGCACGCTCGCGCACATCCCGTCGCCGTCCGCGTGGTGGCGCATCCGAATCGGCCGCGACTCCAGCACCGTCTTGCGGAGTTCCCGTGCGACCTCGCGGAGTTCGTCGAACATGCCTTCGAGCGCGGGCCACTCGACGAGCGGCTCCGTCTCCACGGGTTCCGCGCGCTCTGCGACGGCGGCGTCGAGGCGTTCTTCGAGGTCCGACGCCGCGGGTTCGTCGAGGACTTCGAGGGAGTCGATTTCGACCTGCACGCTCCCGTCGCGGGTCTCGACCTCGCCCGTGACGTGCACGATGTCTTCGAGTTCGATGCCGGGGTACGCGCGCACGCCGGCCTCCTCGAACGCCGTACAGGGAGCGACGCCGGTCGCGTCGCGGACGCGGAAGACGGTCGGGCCGCCGGTCTGTTTGACCTGCGCGACTTCACCTTCGAGGTGGACGGTTTCGCCCACGCGGTCTTCGAGCGACTCGACGGTGGCGACGTCGTAGTCGAACGTGCGTTCTTCGGTGTCGTAGTCCGCGAGGTCGGCGGGCGCGAAGGAGAGGTCCCCGTTGTCGCGGACGTTCGTCAGTTCCACGACGATGTCGTCCCCGACGGCGTACGATTCGCCGTCGAGGTCGGATTCGTGGACGAGGCCGGAGACGTGCTCGGAGACGTCGACGAACACGCCGTAGTCGACCACGCCGTTGACGGTGGCGTGGTAGTACTCGCCTACGTCGACGGCGTCGGCCGTGCATTCGGGAGAGAGGCGATAGACGACCGGACGGTCGTCAGAACGAGAATCACTCATTAGGGGATTTGTGGGTGTGACGGCTTTTAACTCTCCCGAAACGCCGTGTCCACGGTATCGCAAGTCTTAGAGTCGGCGCGCGTCGATACGGAGATATGTTGTTTCGCTCGCGGCGGGGGGTCGTCGGCATCGCGGCCGACACCCTCTCCTTCGCGCTGTCGGCGGCCGCCGACACGCACCCCGACGAGTACCTCGGTGTGCTCCGTGGGACGCCCGCGGCCGAACTCGGCGTTCAGGGCGACGGCGACGTCATAACTGACGTTCTCGTCGTCCCCGCCACCACGTCGAGTCCCGTGCAGGCGACCCTGCAGTCCGACCTCGTGCCGAACGACTCGCACACGGTCGGAACCATCCACTCCCACCCGAACGGCGTGCTCCGCCCGAGCGACGCCGACCGCGGGATGTTCGGCCGGTGGCCCGTCCACATCATCATGGGCGCGCCCTACGAACGGGAGTGCTGGCGGGCGTTCGGCCGCGACGGCGAACCCCGCGACCTCGACGTGCTGGACGTCGACCTCCCCGACCCGGAATCGTTCTTCGACTTCACGCAAGCAGACATCGACGAGGAACTCGATGAGTAGAGTCGTCGCACAGGGGACGTTCGACCTCCTCCACCCCGGACACGTCCACTACCTCACGGACGCCGCCGCGATGGGCGACGAACTCCACGTCATCATCGCGCGCCGCGAGAACGTCACCCACAAGGACAAACCCATCCTCTCGAACGAACAGCGCCGCGACGTCGTCGCCGCGCTCGGCGTGGTGGACGAGGCCCGCATCGGCCACGAGTCGGACATCTTCGCGCCCATTGAGGACATCGACCCGGACGTCATCGCGTTGGGCTACGACCAGCACCACGACCCCGACGCGATACAGGACGAACTCGACAGGAGAGGTATCGACTGCACCGTCGAACGCGCGTCCCCCCGCGAGAAGCGCTACGACGACGAACTGCTGTCGACGGGCAACATCATCGACCGCATCCTCGACGAACGCTGCTAGGGATTTTTCTCCCGCGACGCCGAAGTTCGACGACGTGGTTTCGATAGCGACGTTCACGCTCCCCGCGGACGAATTCCCCCTCGGCCGCGTGTTCGAGACGCACCCAGACGCGACGCTCGAACTCGACCGGGTGGTCCCGTTCGGGGACACGATGATGCCCTGTTTCTGGGTGTTCGAACAGGACGCGGACCTCGCGGGCATCCGGGACGTGTTCGAGTCACTCCCCGAGTTACGGACCGCGGAGTTGCTCGTCGACCTCGACGGCGGCGGATTGTTCCGCGCGGAGTGGAATCCCGACTTTCTCGGCATCATGGCCGCCATCGAGACCTCCCGCCTGACCGCGCTGTTCGCGTCCGGAACGCGCGACGGCTGGCGGTTCCTCCTCCGAGAGACGGAGCCCGGACAGCTCTCCGCGTTCACGCAGTACTGCGCGGACAACGACATTCCGGCGACGCTCAGCCGGCTCGACCGCGTGACCGCAGCCCCGGAGTCCCCCGAAAACGGCTTGACGCCCGAGCAGTTCGAGGCGCTCCGACTCGCCTACGAGGAAGGCTACTACGAGGACCCCCGACGGACCGACCTCTCGACGCTCGCGGACGCGCTCGGTATCTCCCGGCAGGCGTACGCAGGTCGGCTTCGCCGCGCGTATCGAGCGGTCGTCGCGGACATCGTCGCACGCGACCCCTGATAAACACGTTACATGGGTAATCCGCAAGGTGAACCAGGTCGCTAGTCTAGGCTCTCTCGTAATGACTGACGGCGACGACAGGAAGCTTATACTCGAACTTGGGGCGGACGAGTCGGTCAGTGCGGGCGTGATTCGAGCCGTAGCGAGCGCGACGGAGGCCGACACCGCACCCGGTCTCTCGGACGAAACAGACGGCGTAGCCGTTCTCGACCCGCTGTGGTCGGCCATCGACCCGGACGCGCTGGACGCGCTGTTTCGGCCGCGGCCCGGTAAACCCCAGACCCGCGGCCGCGTGACGTTCCGCTATCACGGCTACAACGTGACCGTGAGCGACAACCGCCGCGTGATTCTCGAACGCACCACGGACGTCCCAGCGGCGGCCGACTAGTACAGTCCGTGGAGGCTCAGTCCGCGGAGACGGCGGTGTGGTCTTCGGGGACGACGCCGTCCTCGCTCCACCCGCGAATCTCGTAGTACTCGGAGAGCGCGTCCTCGAAGTCGGGGAGGTCGTAGGGGAGGGTGTCGTCCGAGCGGTCGCGGCCGCGGTCGTTGTTGAACCGGCGTTCCATCGAGACGACGCGCGCGCCGACGTCGAGGAGTTCGTCGTAGTCGCTGTCGAGCAGGGTTTCGAGGCGTTCTTCGGTCATGAAGTCCCGACTGAACTTGCAGACGACGCCGGAGTCCAATACCGCGTTGTGGTTCTCCTTCTTCACGATGCGCGGCGGCTTACCCTCCAGGCCTTCCGGCGGCATCGCGTCCTCCTTCGCGACGAGCGGGTACTCGATGCTGTAGAACTCGGCGTACATGTGGTCCGCGCCCCGGTTCGACGTCGCGAACGCGAGGCCCTGGCCGTTGAGATGGCGGCCGTCGTGCGCGCTGAACTCCATGCCCTTGACCGTCCAGTCCTCGACGCCGAGTTCGTCGTGGATGCGGTGGACGCCCTCAGCGAGCAGGTCGCCCTCGTCTTCGCGGTACGCGATCTTCTCCACGAGGTCGTGGATGAGGTCGGAGTTCCCGAACTCGTCGTTCGCGGCGAGGTAGGCGGCGACCGAGTCGCCGCAGGAGATGGTGTCCATGCCGAGTTCGTCGCACAGTTCGTTCGACTGCATGACGGAGACGATGTCGTCCACGCCGGAGTTCGACCCGAAGGCCATCAGCGTCTCGTACTCGGGGCCCTCGGTTTCGAGACCCGTCTCCTCGTCTTTCGTCGGAAGCTTGCACGCGAACGCGCACGCCGAACACGCGCCCTTCTTGTACTTCTTCTCCTCCACGCGGTCGCCCTTGATGCCCTCGATGCCGTCGAACTGGCGTTCCGCGAAGTAGTAGGAGGGCAGGGCGTTGACGGTGTTCGCGTACTCCGCGACGCTCGTCGTCCCCTGTCGCTTCATGATGTGGTCGGACGTCGCGGCCTCCCGGTGGACGTCCATCTGCAGGTCGGGAATCTCGATTTCGGGCGCGCTGTCGCCGTCGAACGTGATGCCCTTGACGTTCTTCGACCCGAGTACTGCGCCGAGGCCGCCGCGTCCGAACGCCCGCGTGTCCGTCGTCATGATGGACGCGTACCGCACGAGGTTCTCGCCCGCGGGCCCGATGGCGGCGACGTGCTCGGGGCCGAGGTCGCGCGTCTCCTCCACGTAGTCACTCACTTCGCTCGTGAGCGCGCCCTCCAGTTCGGGGACTTCCTCGAACTCCACGCCTTCGTCGGTGACGTGCAGGAGGAGGAGGTCGTCGCTCTCGCCTTTCACTTCGACCGCGCCGTACCCGGTCGCGCCGAAGTTCCGACTCATGAACCCGCCCGCGTTCGACGACAGCAAGCCGTCGGTGAGCGGCGACACCGCCGTCGCGTTCATCCGACCCGTGAAACTCATCCGGGACTGCTGCATCGGCCCCGTCGCGAAGTAGACGCGGTTCTCCGGGCTCAACGGCTCCACGTCGTGCGGCACGCGGTCGTACGCGAGTTTCGTGCACACTCCGCGTCCGCCGATGAACGACTCGTGGACGTCCGAAACGTCCACGTCGTCCGCCGTGCGGTCGCCCACGTCGATACTGAGCAGTGGTCCCTCCGAGTGAATCATGTTAGAGTGACTCGCGCGAACGAGCGTAAGGTTTTCCCACCTACTCGCGCGATTCGAGCATCCGCACTACGTCCCGCGCCACCTGCTCCGGTTCCACGTCCGCCTGCTCCGCGAACGCCTCCACGTGCGTCGCCACCAGACTCAACGCCCGCAAACCAGTGGTCTCCGGGTCCACGAACTCGTGCGCCGTCGCGTAATCCAGTTCGTCGTCGTGCACCACGCCCACGAAAAAACCATCCAGATTTTCGGTGTCGAGGAGGTTGCGCGCCGTGTCGAGGTCGGAGTCGAAGTCGCTCATAGGCGTGAGTCGGCAGGCGGCCCTAAAGCGGTGTCGTCACTCTGCGTCAGCGACGTACTCGTACAGTCGCGTAACTGCATCGTCTATGACGCCCTCGCGGAGCGTTCCCTGTCGATAGTCGACCCAGTTCCGCCGGTGTTCACGGACCACGGCATCACGGAACTCGACGCCGGTGCGCCACCGGTCACCCAGTCCGTCGGTTTCAGCGGAATGCGTTCGTCGTGCCACGTCCGAGTCGTTAGCGAGAACGCGATGTACTGTTCACCGTGAAACGGCGTCGTCGACGAACTGACCACGAGGAACGGTCTGCCCGCGTCACCCTCCTTGAACGGGTCCACAGCCATCACGACGTCCCCTCGCTCCAGCGTCACTCCTCGCCCTCTGCGGCGTGTTCGCGCCACTCGCTCACGTCTTCCGCGCCGTACTGGTCGTCGAGATCCTCGACCGTGCGGTGGAAGTCGAACGCGTCCCGAACGGTCTCTGCGTTCCCGATGGCCCAGTAGTCACCCTTGTGCCGGACGAGGTCGCGGTCTTCTAGTCGTCGGAGAACAGTCCCCACGGAAGACCGCTTGACGTCCGTTCCGTCGGCTATCTCGGCGGGCGTGAACGCCTTGTCGTCGTTCGCGGCGAGGAACCGAACGATTCGCTCACCGTTCGTGGTCCGCGTGGGGCCCTCGTCGGTCGCGTCCGTGAACTGTTCGATGTCTATTGGCACGAGTGTCACTACTGTCTCTACCGTCATAACTGTAACTCTGTCACTCTGCGTCGGCGACGACGCGGGCGGGCGCGCCGTCGACGTCCACGGGCAGAGGGTAGGCGTGTATCGTCACGCGTTCGGGGAGACCGGCGAGGTTCGTGAGGTTCTCCAGAATCAGCGACCCCGAGCCGAGGAGGTGGTGGTGGGCGGGGAACGCCTCGCTCTCCGGCGGGTCGACGCTCGGCGCGTCGATGCCGACGTGGTGGCCGCCCTCCGCGAGTAGTTCGGCTGTCTCGGGAGCCAACGCGGGGTGGTCGCGGTAGGTGTCGCTCCCCCAGAGGTCGCTCCAGCCTGTCGCGAACACGACGAGGTCGGCGTCTGTGTCGGGTATTGCGTTGGGCTCGACGATACCGCGGGCTCCTGGGTCGACGTGGACGACGCGCGCGTCGAACCGGAACTCGCCGACGGCGTACTCGCCGAGCGTCTTCCCATCTCGTTCGAGGTGGCTGGGCGCGTCGACGTGCGTCCCCGCGTGCGACCCGAGTCCGAGTGCGGTGACGCGGTAGCCGTCCGCGTCGATGTCTGCGTGCGGTTCGACCGATACCGGCGGGTCGCCGGGGTAGACGGGCATTCCGTCCTCGATGGGGTGTGAGAGGTCGCGCACGTCCAGGGGTCGTCGCGGGCCGGGAAATACGCTGCGCCGCGACGAGCGAACTCGTCGACACGCGTACGTTTACGGGCGAGGCGGACGAAGACTCGGGTATGCGCGCAGCACGACTCCACGAGTACACCGAGGAGATGGCGGACGCGCTCACGATAGAGGACGTCCCGCGGCCCGAGATCGGGGCGTCGGACCAGGTCGTAGTCGAAGTCGAGGGCGCGGGGTGGTGTCAGACGGACAACCACATAATCGAGGGGATGTGGGAGCCGTACGCCGACCAGTCCCTCCCGATGACGCTCGGCCACGAGAACGCCGGAACCGTCGTGGAAGTCGGCGACGAAGTGACCACCGTCGACGTCGGCGACTCGGTCATCTGCCACCCCGTTCGGACGTGCGGGACGTGTCGCGCCTGTCGCCTCGGCGAGGACATGTACTGCGAGAACAGCGCGTTCTCGGGCCTCGACGCGGACGGCGGGTTCGCGGAGTACCTCCTCACCAGCGAACGCGCGACCATCACCCTCGACGACGTGGAACCGGTGGACATCGCGCCGCACGCGGACGCCGGCATCACCGCCTACCACGCCGCGAAGAAGGCGACCCGAGAACTCGTCCCGGGCGACTACTGCGTGCTCGTCGGCATCGGCGGCCTCGGCCACATCGGCCTGCAAGCGGTGGACGCGATGAGCGCCGCCCGAACCATCGCCGTCGACGTAAAGGACGACGCGCTCGCGCTCGCGGACAGCCTCGGCGCGGACCACCTCGTCAACCCCGGGGACGAAGACGTCGCGGACGCCGTCGAAGCGATCACCGACGGCCGCGGCGCGGCGCAACTGCTCGACTTCGTGGGCGCGGACGAAACCACCGACCTCGCGCCGGACGTCGTCGCGCCCGGCGGCGACCACCACGTCGTCGGCTACGGCGGCCACGTCCACCGACCCGCACAGGACCTCGTGAACGGCGAGTTCAGCTATCAGGGGAACCTCGTCGGCACCTACACCGAACTCCAAGAACTCGTCGCGCTCGTCGAACAGGGCGAAATCCACCTGACCACGAGCGAGTACGACCTCTCGGACATCAACGAGGTCGCCGCGAAACTCGAACGCAACGAGATAGAGGGCCGCGCGGTGATTCGGCCCTAGTGTTCTGCTTCGTGGAGCGCTTCGCCGCGGTGGAGGCGTTCCGCGATGGTGTACGTCTGTTCGCGTTCGCGGCGGGTGGGCGTGTGCGCGGCGAGGTAGCGCGCGGCGGCGATGAGGAAGACGCGTTCGCGTTCCGGGTCGTCGGTCGACGTCGCACCCTCGATTCCCGCTTCGACGGCTTGGAAGGTGTGGAAGCCGGCGTCTTCGCGGACGAGCGACCGCCCGAGGTCCGCGACGAACTCGTCGGTGTCCCCTCCCGCGGCGAGGTAGTCCGCGGCCGCGCGTGAGGCGTCGTTCACTTCCTGAACGCCTTCCGTGTCGTAGGCCTCGTGCAAGCGGTCGAGCGCGTCCTCCGGGTTGTCCTCCGCGTCTCCGTCGGGGATGCGGGCGGGCGGCGTGTTGAGGAAGCGGTCGAGGTAGACGTTCAATGCGGCGTCGAACGTCCCCCGGTAGAGTTCGGTCGCGTCGGTCCGCCCGGTCGCCTGGTGGACGGCGTTCGCGTACGTGAACGTGTGCAGGACGGTGTTCCAGTCGCTGAACTCGTTGCCCGTGGAGAACTGCGCGACCCGGACCGCGGCGGCGTACCGGACGACGCGGGAGAGCTGTCGGGGCGTCGCACCCGAGTTCGCCGCATCCAACAGCGCGTCGACGATGGCGTGGGGGTCGTCCGACAGCAGGGTGTCGAGCAGCTCTGGTCCCTCGGTCCAGTCGCCGCTCGGCTCTTCGGGTAGGTCCTCGTAGGCGTCGAAGAGCAGTTCCGCGAGGTCGATGGGTTGTCGCCACTCGGCGTCCTCCTCGCTCCGGTCGGCGCTCGCGAGCCCCGAAACCACGGACGCGAGCACGTCGTCCGCGGCCTCCCAGCCCACGTGGTCTAAGGACTCGAACGCCTTGTTCACGAAGTCGAGCGTGTGGCCGGTCGAGAGGTAGACGTGGTCCGTCGCCGCGGAGAAGAGGATGTCCGCGACGCCCTCCTCGTCCAGCGTGTCGATGGCCGTGCGGAGGACGCGTTCCGCGCCGTCCGCGTCCCTGACTTCGATGTTCTCCCGGAACCACTCCTTCAGGCGCTCTCTCGACACTTCGTCGGTGTCCAGAGCAGGCTGGTCGAACTTCGGCGGTTCGCCCGCGCAGTCGCCCGCGACCTCGGTGACGCCCTGGTAGAGCGCGCGCCGACGCGTCTGGTCGTCGAAGTAGTCGCGGACGTTCGCCAGCGCGGTGTGGATGGTGAGCCCCGAACTCCACCCGCCCTCTCGATATCTCGTGCCGAACTCCACGCCCGCCGTGTACGGTTCGACGTAGTCCACGCCTGCGTCGGCCAACCCGATGGCGGCCTTCGCGAGAACGAGGCGGAGGTTCTCCTCCAGGCCCACGTCGAGCCGTTCCGCCCAGTGTTCTGCAGGCGGTGCGTCGCGCTCCTGGACGGGTTTGACGAACACCTCGCCGTCGCGCACGTCGACCGGATAGGTCGGGACGTCGTCGGCCCACGGGTCGAACGTGTCGCCGCAGGAGAGTTCGAAGCGCGCGTGGTGCCAGTGACACGTCAGCACGCCGTCGTCAACGGTGCCCTCGGTGAGCGGGAACCCCATGTGCGGACACCGATTGTCGATGGCGCGCACTTCGTCGTCTTCGTAGAACAATGCGATCGCGTGGCCGTCCTTGTTCACCAACTCGCGGCCGCTGTCTCGGAGGGTCTCGAGGTCCGTCGCGCGAACGAACCCGTCGTCTGTCGACATAGGTGGGGGGACGGCAGAATCCCCCGTAAACGTTCGCTGAAAATCGAATTTGTATCCTATCTTACAACGGTGTGGCGCGCGCCGTCTCCGCGACGAAACACACCGCGTCGAACGCCTCGCCGTACGCGTATTCGGTCACGTACTCCGCGAGGTCGCCGCCGCTGTACGTCGCGCCGAACGAGACGTGCGGCGTCGGCGACCCGAGGAGGTCTGCGAGTCGGTCGTCGTCTCGCGCCGCCCGTACGTCGAGGACGCTGACGTCGTGACCGAGCGCGTCCAACCGCGATTCGAGCGTTCCCGCGAGCGGTCCGTCGACGGCCCACTCGCGGAGCGCGGTGTCGCCGTCGCGGTCGCCGACCGCCTGAAACGACCCGGCACCGAACGCGAACCCGACCGCGTAGTAGTCGTCGCCGTACTCGTCCGCGAGGCGTGCGCCCATCGACGGCGCGCGAACGGCCGCATCGCGGACGGAGTGGTGTTCGCGGTTCACGTGCGCGTCGTGCCCCCAGAGGACGACCGGACCGTCCGCGCGTTCGCGAATCCACCGGACGTTCTCGGACATCGCTTCGTCGCGAATCTCGAGGAGTCGTTCCATCGCGTCGTCTTCGCTCTCTTGCCACGCCCGCATCGCGCGTTTGTACGCCGCCGCGTGCTCGCAGACGCGAACGCACCGCCGCGCGAACGCGTACGCGTCCTCACTCGCGGCCGCCACGTACGCCTCGCGTTCCGCGTCGAAGCGCGCCGCGAGGCGGTCGAGAACACCATCAGCGGCAGAGATGGTGGCGTCGAGCGAGTCGGCCCGGTGAGCGGGTTCGCCCTCGTCGTCCAGCGTTTCGAGGGCCGCGTCGAGTTCGGCGCGGAACTCGGGGTCCACGGTGTCGAGAAACCCGCGCAGGCGCTCGACCGCGCCGTGCGTGTACTGCGCGTCGAAGCCGAAGACGCGAACCCGGTCGTCGAGCGGGCGGTCCGCGTTGAAGTCGCGGAGCCAGTCGAGGAGGGCGCGGAGTTCCTCGGTCTGCCACGTCCAGAAGTAGACGGCGGAGAGCGCGTCGGCGGGGTCGCCGCGCCCGTGAGTCACGTAGTCGTCCATCGCGCGCGCTTCGGGGAGGTTCGCCTCCATCGCGAACGCGCGAGCGTCGTGTTCGGTCACGAGATATCGGAGAAAGCGGTGTTTCAGCCGGAAGAACTCGCGGGTCCCGTGCGTCGCCTCCCCCAGCGCGATTACGGAGGCCTCCCCGAGTTCCGCAGGGAGGTCGCCGTGGTCGAGTGGCGCGGCGGGGTCGTCGGTGTCGAGCGGTCGAACGTGGTCCGCGAGCGCTGTCGTGTTCCGTGTCGATTCGGTTCGTCGTCTGTCGTCTGTCATCGTGTGCTGGGCGCTGTAGGTGGTCGAAAATACGCTGTGCGTCCGCCGAAACGCGCCTCACAACCGAATCGTTCGCATCGTCTGCACGTCCCGACACACCGACATAACGTTTCGGGAGGCGTCTTCCGGTTCGAAGACCGCGCGCCGTGTCGTCGCGTGAACAGAAAACCCATTACGGGCGTTCGAGTCGTCGGCGTATGCCCGGACCCCTCGTCGCGCGCGGAGAGTGTGTGACCCTGCGTACCGTCGAAGAGGAAGACCACGCGTTCGTCCAGCGTGGCTGCACGAACCCCGGCACCCGCATCCCGCTCGGAACCCCGGTACGGTCGCGGAGCGAGATGGACGACGGCGACGACGACGGCGACCGTTTTCTCGTCTGTCTCGACGACGGAAGCCCGGACGCGCCCGACCGGGACGACGTGGTTCGATTGGGCGTCGTCTCCGTGGAGGACATGGACTGGCGGCGGCCCGAACTGGGCTACTGGCTGGTCTCCGAACGCCACGGCGAGGGCTACGGTGCGGAAGCCGTCGGATTGGTGGTCGACTACACGTTCCGCACCTACGACCACCCCGCCGTCGGCGCGATAGCCTACGACTTCAACGACGCGTCCCGCGGCCTCCTCGAATCGCTCGGGTTCGAGGAGGAAGGCCGAATCCGTCGCGACCGTTTCATCGACGGACGATACGTCGACTCCGTGAGTTACTCGCTCCTCCGCGAGAACTGGGACGACGGGCGTAACCGCTAAGGACGCGCTCTCCGTCCCATCGCTGGATGGACGACCGGACCGCGTTCCTCAGGGCGACGTGGGCGAACGTCATCGGGAACGTCCTCAAAATCGTCGTCGAGGGCGGGGTCGGCGTGACGTTCGGGAGTCTCGCGCTCGTCGCGGACGCCGCGCACTCGCTCGCGGACCTCCTCGCCAGCCTCGTCGTTCTCGTCTGGGGGCGCCTCTCCTTCGAGGGCCCCGACTCCTCGCACCCGCATGGCCACGACCGCGTCGAACCGCTCACCGCGCTCTTCGTCGGCGTGACGCTCGTCGCACTCGGTCTCCGCATCCTCTACGACGCGGGGCTGGCTGTCCTCCACGCGCCCCGCGTCGTCTTCGACCCCTTGCTCGTCGGCGGGCTCGCGTTCGCCATCGTCGACATGGTGGTCGTCTACCGGTACACCACGGCGCTCAACGACTCCCTGAACTCGCCCGCGCTCTCCGCGCTCGCCGCGGATTGCCTGAACGACGTGTACACGAGTCTCGCGGTCGTCGTCGGCGTGTTCGGCGCGGCCGTCGGCGAACCACTCCTCGACCCGCTCGCGGGCGGACTCGTCAGCATCCTCGTCGTCCGCGAAGGCATCGAAATCTCCCGCGAGAACGTCAACTACCTCGTCGGCCGCGCGCCGCCCGAGTCAGACCTCGAACGCATCCGGGACGCCGTGCTAACGCATCCGGACGTCCGCGGCATCCACGACTTCACGGCGCACTACGTCGGCCCGCGCATCGAAGTCGAGGTTCACGTCGAAGTAGACGCCGACTACACGCTCACGGAAGCCCACGGCCTCGAAACGGAACTCCGGGACAGCATACTCGCACTACAGAACGTCGGGGACGTTCACGTTCACCTGGACCCCGCCGGAGTGGGGGAGTGGAAGGACGCACCCGAGTGACTGGCAGGGTAGGAGTCGAACCTACATTCTCGCGGTTCGAGACCGCGCGCTTTCTCCGTTAAGCTACCTGCCACGACTGGTGGGTCGGACCGCTCCCGTATTGTTAGTCCGTCGATTCCACCCGCATCGGGCGTTCTATGCCGCCGTCGAGCGCACGTCTGGGGTGTCGATGCGGGCATCCCGAGTAGGCCGGCCTGTATCGGCGTCGTGAATCGTGAAGGGGCCGTCTACGACTTCGCCGTCGATGGTTTCGTACCAGCACGTCGCCGTTCCGTTCTCGTAGAACGTGCAGAAGAACACGCCCGGCGTCCCGGAGGTGCGCTTTGCGTTCCACCAGTCCGCGTTCACCACGTCCGTCGTCTGGTAGAAACTGTGACCGCCCGCGCCGACGAGCACGTCCATCGTCGCCCCACCCCCGACCGTGTACGGCGACGACGTCTCCGCCACCGACTGGTCGGCGAAGTCGCTCATCGGATACGTCCGGGCGTACGCGTGGTCGTGACCGTTCACCACGAGGTCCGCGCCCGCCTGCCGACAGGCGTCGTAGAGACCGTACTCGACTTCTGAGCTCTTATCGCCGACCTGATACTCGTGGTTGTCGAGGTGCCACGTGCAGAGGTTCCACGTCGACCCCGACGCGTCTAGTTGGTCCGAGACGTACTGTTCGGGTTCGTAGGAGTCGTAGTTCCCGCAGGCGGCCGGGTACTCCTCGTCGTCGCCGGACGGTATCGAGCACAGTCCCTCGGAGGACTGGACTATCGTAATGCTCCGGAACGTGATGGTCGCGTGCTGTCCGAGGTCGCCCGTGTACGAGAGTTCGTCCGCGCGCTCGGCCCGGTTCCGGAGGACGTCACTGTACCCGCTCCACGTGTAGATGTCGTGGTTCCCCATCGTTCCGACAACCGGGAAATCCGGGCCGAGCGTCTCGTTCAACAGGTCCGCCCACTTCGCCGGGGCCTGATTGTAGTCGAAATCGCCCGCGTGTACGAGGAGGTCCGCGCCCTCCGCGTTCACGAGTTCGTACTCCGCGCGCGATCGCTCACCGAGGTCCGTATCCGCGACGAACGCGACGGTCGTTCCAGTCGGCTGTTCGGTGCGATTTCCCTGCTGGGGGTGTGATACCATCGGCGGAACGAACAGCACCACGGCGGTTACGAGCGCGACACCGACGAAAATTGCGACGGCGAGTGCCGTCCGACGACGTGCCTCCATAGCCAAACGAACTGCGGTTGCAGCGTTCGTTATACACGTCCTAGGTCGGTGCGGACGGCGCGACCGTGGTTTAATTGGCTATTAGTTATGGCAGGGGATACCGTATTGCGTGATACCGAGCCCTCGATACTGATATCGAGTCGGGTTCGGGCCGCGAGTCGAGTGTTGGGCCACTCGGTTCGTGTGTTGGGTTGGAAGCCGACCGCGGGAGACGTCACACACCTCCCCGCTATCGGACCACCGGTCGGCCCCTTCTGGACCGAACGTTTATGCGGAATCCGATTCCTTCTGCGTGTAACGTGTCCCCCGACTTCACCGGATTCGTCCGGCGGGAAGCAGTCAAGTTCGCGGCGTTCTGCGTCGGGAGCGTGGCCGCGGTCGTTCTCTCCGGCTATTCGGGACAGGGACAATCGCTCTCCGACCCGCGGAAACTCGCGCTCGCCGCGTCGCTCGTGTTCGTCGGGTCGCTCGCCGTGGTGCTCGCAGAACGCAGTCTCGACGCCTACATCCAACTCCGCGAGGAGGATACGCAGACAGCGTACGCCCTCCTCGGCGTCGGCGTCGGGACGCTGATGGTCGGGATGGTCGTCTTCTACGTGAGCGCTTAGCGCCGCCCCAATCTGAGCGCGTTCGCCGTGACGCCGAGACTCATCCCCATGTCCCCGACGACGACGGCGACGGCGACGCCGACGTACCCGAGGGGGACGCCGACGGCGAGCACGGCTTTGGCGAGGAGGCTCGCCCAGACGTTCTGCTGGATGACCGTGGTCGTCTTCTGGGCGAGCGAGCGGAGGTAGGGGAGTTTCGAGAGGTCGTCGCCCATGAGCGCGACGTCAGCGGTTTCGAGCGCGGTGTCCGTCCCCGCGGCCCCCATCGCCACCCCGACGGTCGCGGCGGCGAGTGCGGGCGCGTCGTTCACGCCGTCCCCGACCATCATCGTCGCGTCGTACTCCGCGGAGAGCGCGGAGACGGCGTCGACTTTCTCCTCGGGGAGGAGTTCGGCGCGATAGTCGTCGAGACCCGCCTCCTCGGCGACGGCGCGCGCGGTCTCCTCGTTGTCTCCCGTGAGCATCACGACGTGTTCGACGCCGCGGTCGCGGAGGGCGGCGACGGTGTCCGCGGCGTCCGCGCGAACCTCGTCCGCGACCGCTATCGCGCCGAACACGCGCTTTTCGGTTCCGACCACCACGACGGTCTTCCCGTCCGCCCGGAGGTCCGAGACCGTGTCCGAGATATCGTCGAGCGCCGCGCCGCGTTCTTCGAGCAACGCCGGTCGCCCGACGAAGGAGCGTTCACCGTCGACCACCGCGGTGACCCCGCGCCCGGTGAGGTTCTCGAAGTCGGACCCCGCGGGCACGTCGTCCGCGGCGTCGACTATCGCGTCGCCGAGCGGGTGTTCGCTGTATCGTTCGACGGCCGCCGCCCGCGTGAGTACGTCGCGCTCCGCGACGCCGGCCGCGGGGACAACGTCGGTGACGGTGAGTTCGCCCGTCGTGAGCGTGCCCGTCTTGTCGAACGCGACGGCCGTCACGTCCGCCGTGGCTTCGAGGTGGCGTCCGCCCTTGACGAGGACGCCGTTTCGCGCGGCGCTCGTCACCCCGGAGACGACGGAGACTGGCGTGCTGATGACGAACGCGCACGGACACGCGATGACGAGGAGCGTGAGGCCGCGGACGAACCACGTCCCCCACGCCGCCCCGAACGCGACCGGCGGGACGACGGCGGTGAGCACGGCGAGCGTGACGACCGCGGGCGTGTAGTAGTCCGCGAAGCGCTCCACGAACTGCTCGCGTTCGGTCTTCTCCGCCTGTGCGCCCTGCACGAGTTCGACGATGCGCGCGAGCGTGCTGTCACCCGCGGTGGATGTGACTTCGACTTCGAGGTAGCCGCCCTCCACGACCGACCCGGCGTACACCTCGTCGCCTTCCGTCTTCTCCACGGGAACGCTCTCGCCCGTAATCGGGGATTCGTCCACCGCGGATTCGCCGGCGACGACCACGGCGTCGGTCGACACTTTCTCGCCCGGTCGCACGACCATCACGTCCCCGACGGAGAGCGCGTCGACGGGCACCGTCTCCTCTCCGCCCGCTCGTTTCACCGTCGCTTCGTCGGGCGAGAGTTCCATCAGTTCGCGCAGCGAGTCGCGCGCGCGGTCCATCGAGTACGTTTCGAGGAGTTCCGCGATGCTGAACAGGACCGCGAGCGTCGCGGCTTCCTCGTAGTAGCCGACGCCCGTCGCGGCGACGATGGCGACCCCCATCAGGAGGTCGATGTCGAGGCTCAGATTTCGCGCGGAGTAGTAGCCGCCCCTGACGACGGGCAGCCCGCTCGCCACCACCGCGGCGAGCAGCGCGACGTCCGCCGCGTGAAACGTTCTCCCGACCGCCGCGCCGAGTTCGACGTTCCACGCGGTGAGCGCGAATTCGAGGAGCAATCCGGCGACGAGGAAGAGCGCGCCCGTCCACGTCTTCATCGCGCGCGGACTCGTCCACACCTCCGCGGGGTCCGGGACGCTCACGCCCGCGTCACCTTCGTCCCGGGTCGATTCGACGGCGTAGCCAGCGCCCTCGACCGCGTCCCGGACGTTCTCGACGCTCCCTGATTCGTCGGTGAAGGTCACGCGGGCGACGCCCGTCGTCGGTTCGGGTTCCACCGATTCGACGCCCTCGACGCGGGATGCGGCCGACTCGACCTTCCCCGCGCAGGACGAACAATCCATCTCCGGGACGACGAAATCGACCGTCCGCCCCGTTCCGCTATCCGTCATTACCGGACGTACGCGACAACGGGGTATGTGTCGTTCGGTCGCGGAACTACGTCCGGTCCACGAACTTCACGATTTCCTCGGCCACGCGCTCACCGGCGTCCTCCTGCAGGAAGTGCGCCGCGCCCTCGATCCACGTCTCGGGTTGGTCGTCCGCGGTCGGGAAGACGGACGCAACGTCGTCGCGCGCGGGTTTCGTGATGGGGTCCGAATCCGCGAACAGGACGAAGACGGGTTTCTGCCAGTCCGCGAAGCGCTCGCGGGCCTCCTGCATGTATCCGGCGGCCTCGTCGTCGGGGTCGAGCGGCACCATCCCCGGAAGCGTGCGCGCGCCGGCGAGGTGGTCCTCGTCGGGGAACGGCGCGCGATAGGCGTCCACCACCTCCTCACTGAGGTCGGTCGCACATCCGCCCGCGACGACGCGACCGACGTCGAGGTCGGGCGCGGTCTCCATCATCTCCCGGAAGTCGTGCCAGACGTCCGGCATCCCGCCGTGGCCCGTGGGAATGCCGGTATTCATCGGCACCAGTCGGGCGAAGCGGTCGGGGTTCGCCGCGGCCACCGGCAGGCCGAGCAGGCCGCCCCAGTCCTGACAGACGAGCGTGACGTCCTCGAGGTCCAGTTCCGTGATGAACGACTCCACCGCGTCGAAGAGGCGTTCGTACGTGTAGTCGTCCTGCTCGGTGAACTTCTCGGACCGCCCGAACCCGGGGAGGTCGGGGACGACGACGCGGCCACGTTCCGCGAGCCCGGGCATCATCTTCCGATAGAGGAACCCCCACGTCGGTTCGCCGTGCAGACAGAGGAACGTCTCGTCGCCGCTCCCGGTTTCGACGTACGCCATCTCCACCTCGCCGGTGTCGACGAACTGCGGTTCGTAATCGAAGTTCGGGACGTCGTCGAACGCCGATTCCGGCGCTTTGACAGTCTCCATACTGACAGGTCTCCCGGCCACCGTCAAAACTGTTGGGTCGCCGGAACCCGGAGCCGTTACGCGTCCAGTCGCGCGAGTTCGTCGTCCGTCAGTTCGAGTTGGCTCGCCGCGACGTTCTCCTCCAGGTGGTCGATGCTGGACGTGCCCGGGATGGGGAGTGTGACGTCCGAGGTGTGCAGGAGCCACGCGAGCGCGACCTGATAGACGGATGCGTCGTGCGCGTCGGCGACGCTCTCGATGGCTTCCTCCTTCTCGCCCAAATCGCCCGCGCCGACCGGGAAGTAGGGGATGAACCCGATGGCGTACTCCTCGCAGGCTTCCAGGACGTCCTCGTGTTCGCGGTTCACGACGTTGTAGTTGTTCTGCACCGTCGCGACGTCCACGATGTCGCGCGCGGTCTCCAACTGGTCGACGGAGACGTTGCTGATGCCGACGTGTTCGATGACGCCGTCGTCTTTCAGTTCCGCGAGCGCGTGAATCGACTCCTCGAAGTCGGTTTCGGGGTCGGGGCGGTGGAACTGGTAGAGGTCGATGGAGTCGACGCCGAGGCGGTCGATGCTGGCGAGGTGGGCGTTCCGGAGGTAGTCCGGACTCCCCTCGGGGAGCCAGTCGCCATCACGATTCCGGAGGAGGCCGCCCTTCGTCGCCACCACCACGTCGTCGTACGGATGCAGGGCGTCGCGGATGAGGCGCTCGGAGACGCCGGGTCCGTAGGAGTCGGCGGTGTCGACGAAGTCGACGCCGAGGTCGCGCGCCCGCTTCAGGACCTCACGCGCTGCGTCCTCGTCGTCGGGGCGGCCGATGATGTTCTCACCCGTGATTCGCATCGCGCCGAACCCGAGTCGATGAACTGTCAGACTGCCGCCGATGTCGAACGTCCCGCTCTGGTTCGAGACCATACCGACGCATCGAACGCCAGCGAAAAAGGCGTTCGGCAGGCGGCGAGTTACTCGATTTCGATGCGTTTCTCGGCGCTCATCTCGCGGAGTTTGTCGATGCGTTCGTCCATCGCGGGATGGGTGCTGAACCACCGCTGTGCCTCGTCGTCGGTGTGGACGTAGAGCGGACTGAGGATGCCGCCCGCCGGCTGGCTCGCGCGCTCTATCTTCCGGAGCGCGGACGCGAGCACCAGCGGTTTCCTCGTGACCTCGACGGCGCGTTCGTCCGCCGCGAACTCCCGCGACCGGGAGTGTGCGCGCACCACGAGCGTCAATGCGACGAGCACGAACACGACGAGCGACCCTGCACTCGACCTCGACCGACCGTCGAGCGGGCGGCCGCGCGCCCAGGCGAGTAACCGCTGGACGCCCGCAGCGAGCAGCGAAATCGGCAGGAGGATTACGGCGAGTAGGCCGACGAGCGTGCGCGCGACGCTGTACGCGAGCGTCTGCACGAGGCTGTCGTAACTCTCCAGGTGGGCGAGTTCGTGCGCCAGCACGGCTTCGAACTCGTCCGCGTTCAGGAGGCGGAAGAGCGACCGGTCGAACACCACCACGCCGCCCGTCCCGCCGAGGCTGATGGCGTTCGGCATCGGCATCCGCGCGACGTACACCGTCGGCCGCCCCGCGTCCATCTCCGCGGTGAGTCGGTCGAGACGCCGGTACACCTCCGGCGACGTCTCCGGCGTGAGCGGGCGCGCGTTCAACTGTCTGAGGGCCTGCTGGGTGCCGAATCGATAGCTCGCGAACCCGAATATCGCGGTTACGAGCGCCACCGCGAGCACCGCCGACGCGAGCGAGACGTCCGCGCGAAACACGCTCGCGAGCGCCCAGAACGCCACGGCGGCCGCCCCCGCGTACGCGGCGAACACGAAGACGCCGACGACCGCCATCAACACGCGACGACCGACTGCCATACCCGACGTAGGGCGGCGACTCACTAACGACTGGCGGCGCACCACGTCAATTGTTGGCACAAAATATTTGGATGATAGTTCTGACAATCGAAACGTATGCCCTCCACTCGCATCGTCCTGTTAGTCGCCGCTCTGGTCGTCGCGTCCGTCGCCGGTGGCGTCGCCGCCCGTCCCGCGCTCGACGCGTCGGGAGACCCGGCCGCCGCGACCTGTTCCGCGGGGAGCGTCGCAGGCGTCGAGACCGCCGAGAACGTCACCGTCGAGTCCGCCGTCGCGCCGAACGGCACGTACGACGAGTTGACGAGTCACGCCGCACTCGCCGCTCGTCGCGCGAACGGCACGCTCACCCCGCTGTCCGCCGGCATCGACCGAACGTGGACCGACCGCGCCGCGGCCTACCGGGACGTCGTCGTTCATCGATTCGAACTGAACGGCTCGGCGACCGGACTCCTCGACAGACTCGCGGCGCAGAACGCGTCCTCGCCGACGGCGAAATTCCGCTCGCTCGCCGCGAGCGACGCCATCGACTTCACCGGTCTCGGCGCGACCGCGTGTCCGCCCCGTCTCGCGGTCAACGCGAGCATCGAGAACGACGCCATCCGCGCCGTCCCCGACCCCGAAAACGACACGCTCGCGCTCGTCCTCGACCTCGACCGCCTCCTCTACGAAGTCGGCGGCGACGGGCTAACGAACGACACCTACGTTCTCGGACACAACTCGGTCTCGCTCACCCTCCGCGAGTCGAGCGGTCTCGCACCCGCGAACGTCACCGCGACAGTCAGCTATCACACGGAATACGCGAACGTCGGGTTCGACACGGACTACCGCGGCGTCCTCCGACTCGCCCAGAACCGGACCGTGACGGGACACACGGTTCTCGCGCCCGGCACCGACCTGACGCTCCTCGTTCAGAACCGGACGACGGGCGCGGTGGTGGCGTCTGCTGAGACGACCGTCCGTGAGGGCCGACGGTTCTCGGTCACGCTTCCAGCACTCGCGAACGACACGTATCGCCTCGTCGTCGACGGAGTGACCGACGCCGAGAACGCGCCCCTGCTCGCCGTCGAGAACGCGACCGCGGCGACGGTGCAGGCGTCGAACCGCTCGGCGTCCGACGGCGACTTCCACGGCGTGCAGGTGACGACGACGGCCGGCGGGTTCGTCGTCGCGCGAAACACCTCCGGGCGGGTCGCCGTGAGCGACTACGTCGAACCGGGCATCCGTCGCCCGTCGCTCGACGTTCAGGGCGTGTCGAACGGCACGCTCACGTTCACCGTCTACCGCGACGTGGACGGCGACCACGAACTGACCGCCGCGGACGAACCGTATCGCGAGAACGGAACGACCGTATCGGCCAGCGCGTTCGTCCGCGTGTCCGACCAGACGACGACACCGACCACCGAGCGCACGACGACGCGGACGACCACGCGGACGACGACACACACGACGAGCCGCGACACGACGACGGCATCGACGAGTCCACGAACCGAATCGACCGGAACGACGCCCGGATTCGGGGCCACCGCGTCCCTCGTCGCCGTTCTCGCGGCGGCGCTCGCGGTCGCGCGACGGCGGTGACAGTTCGCCGGTGGCGAATCGCCTAAGCCCGTCCAGTCCGAATTACGAGTATGGCTACCGCGACGTTCGCTGGCGGGTGTTTCTGGTGCGTCGAAGCGGCGTTCGAACAGATTTCGGGCGTCGAGAGCGTCACGTCCGTCTACACGGGGGGACACGTCGAGGACCCGACCTACGAGGAAGTGTGCTCGGGCGACACGGGCCACGCGGAGGCCGTGCGCGTCGAGTACGACCCCGACGAAGTGACCTACCCCCAGTTGCTCGAAGTGTTCTTCAAGGTCCACGACCCGACGACGCTCAACCGTCAGGGCAACGACGTCGGCACCCAGTACCGGTCGGCCATCTTCTACCACGACGACGAACAGCGCGAGCTGGCCGAAGCGTTCATCGACGAACTCGAAGCCGAAGGCAAGTACGAGGGCATCGTCACCGAAGTCGAACCCCTCGAAGACTGGTACGAAGCGGAGGCGTACCACCAGGACTACTTCGAGAAGAACCCGAACGACGCGTACTGTCAGGCGACGATTCCCCCGAAGCTGGAGAAACTCCGCGAGAACTTCGAGGACCGACTCAAACAGAACGCCTGAACGACGGTCTATCCAGTTCTTCTTCCCGGGTTGTCCGGCGAATCGTCTCCGCAGACGTTATTTTGGCGATAACAATACCGTTCCTCGGTCTGCGTCTGGGCATGGACGAGCAGCTGCGGTGGCTAACGGGAGCGTTCGAGGACGCCGGTATCGAGTACTGGCTGGAGAGCGGGACGTTGCTCACGGGCACTCGTTCCGGGTCGCTGACGGACTACGACGACGATATCGACGTCGCCGTCTGGGCGGGCGACCTCGACGCCGTATCCGACCTGCGCCCCGTCATCGAAGACCGGGGATACCACGTGCAGGTGCGGACCTACCACGGCGTCCCCTACAAGTACCAGTTCCTCCCCACGGACGACGCCCCGGCGGACGACCCCCGCATCGTCGACCTGATGGTGTTCCGACGCGCTCACGGCCACGCGTGGACGGCGCAATCCCGGGTCCGACGCGAGTTCCCCGTTCCGGGGCTCGGGGCGGCGCTGTCGCTCGCGAAACCGCTCGCCGAACGGTACGCGCAGTCGACTGCCGGCCACATCGAACTGGCGTCGTTCCCGAAGTCCGTCCTCACGGAGGTCCTGACGCTCTGGATTCCCCTCGAGTACGTCGAACGCGTGGCGTCCGACCCCGACCTCGGGTACCGCGTCCCCGTCGACGTGGAGTCCTACCTCACCTTCCGGTACGACGACTGGCGGACCCCAGTCGAAGAGTGGGAGTTGACGGACGACAACGCCATCCGCGAACGCGCTCCGGGAGACCTTGTCGACCGCGACTGGCGATCGTCGACGGGACGACAGCCGCCAACACGCAACCGTGCTGAAGCGGTGACGAAAGAGCGTTAGCGCGCACGAACCGGGAGGGAGTCGGCTACCAGACGACGATTGCTCGGCGAACCACGATGGCCGTAGAGACGGTGAGACCGACGAGCACTATCCAGCGAAGCTTCGTCCAGCGTTCCGGGTTCTCATGTCGTGGGGAGAGTATCTCGACACCGCCGAGGAATCCGACGAACCAGAGGAGGAAGACGAGTTCGAGGGTGGCGAGCGGTCGCGGGCGCGTCGCCGCGACGGCGGCGACGGCGAGGATGACGACGCCCCAAACTCCCTGCCACGTCCGAAACGAGTCGTCGAACAGAGTCATCGTGGTGGTCGACCGCATCGGGCCGGTTTCACGGGATATCGTCATATCAATAAAATAGTTGTTTCGGTCGCTTCGCCGACCCTAGCGGGAAGCCGCTTACCGGCAGTCAGTCCGTAACGAAGGCGGAACGCCGCGAATTTTCGGTGTCAGAGCCGTGGTGACGTCGAGACTCAGCAAGTCGTTCGTCGGTTCGTTCGCGGCGCGCTCGGGACTGTCGCTCGTCGAGTTCGTCGGCGTCCTGTTCGTGGCGACCACCGCCGGCGCGGCGACACTCGGGACGTTCTCGCTCATCCGGGCAGTGGCCGTCGTCGTCTCGCTCGCGACCGACTTCGGGACGCGCGAAGCGACGAAAAAACGCATCGCCGAGCGCCGCGACCAGAGCGAGTTCCTCGCCGTCTCCCTCCTCCTCCGCGCCACCCTGCTCGTTCCCGTCACCGTCGTCCTTCTTTTCCTCCGAGACCCGCTCACTGCGTACGTCGGAAGCGCGCTCGCGCTCCCCTTCCTCGTCGCCATCGCGGCGCTCGACGTCCCAGTTCGAACGGTCGACGCCGGCCTCCACGGCGAACAGCGCGTCGGCCGAGCAGAGACCGCGGTCTTTGCGAACGTCACCGCGAAAGTCCTCGTCTGGGTCGTCCTCCTCGCCGCGGGCTACGGTCTCCCGGGCCTCCTCGTCGGAACGCTCGTCGGCCGCCTCGTCCAACTCGCCGTCGGCCTCCACTTCCTCTCCATTCGGCCACGGCGACCCGACCGCGGACACGTCGTGAGCGTACTCCGGTTCAGCCGGTACAGCTGGCTCGGCGCGGTGCGCGAACGCGCGTGGATCTGGACCGACACGCTCGTCCTCGGGTTCTTCGTCGCCCCCGAAATCGTCGGCGCGTACGAACTCGCCTGGCAGCTATCGGCCGCGTTCTTCCTCGTCGCCTCCGCGATTAGCTCCACGCTGTTCGCGAACGTCGACCGCATCCTCGACGAACAGGGCCGTGCCGCCGTCCGAACTACCCTCGAAGAATCACTGGTTTACGCCGGAATCGCGGCGATACCGGGCGTGTTCGGCGCGTTCGTCATCGGCGCGTCGCTGCTCTCGGCCGTCTCCACCGCGTACGTCGTCGCCGCCCCCGCGCTCGTCCTCCTCGTCGCCGCGCGCCTCGCGCACTGCTACGGCGTCGTGTTCGAGAAGGTCTCCAGCGCGCTGGACCGCCCCGACCTCGTCTTCCGCGCGGACACGGCCTTCGTCGCCATCAACCTCGTCGGAAACGTCCTCCTCGTCGCCACGGTTGGGTGGCTCGGGGCGGCCATCGCGACCGCCGCGGCGATGACCGTCCGAACCCTCCTGTCGTACGGATACCTCAGAACGCTCCTCCGGTTCTCGATTCCCTGGCGCGAAGTCACCGCCGAGAGCGTCGGCGCGTTCGCCATGGGCGTCGTCCTCCTCGTGGCGACGGGCGGCCACCACCTCACGCCCGCGGGAACCGCAGCAGCGATAGTCGGCGGCGGCGCGGTCTACGTCCTGCTCGTCTTGGCTGTCGCCGGTCGCATCCGCGGCCGCGTTAGAACCGCCGTCGCCGCGCTCGTCTGAAAAACCGCTCCTCTCGAGTTTACGACCCGGAACCGGGACAGCCCGCGTCGGACGCGTTTTCGCAGTGCGACGAGTTGTTGCCGTCGATGCGGTAGATGGTGACGTCCCGGTTTTGGAACACGACGGTGCGCCCCTCGATGAGCGCCCCATACGCTTCCGTCGTACGGGGGTCGAGGTACGTTCGGTCGTTCCCCTCCACGGTCGACACCATCGGCTTGTTGCTCACGTAGAAGTACGTCGCGTTCACGTTCGTCCGGGACGTCCAGACGGGGACGAGGCGCTGGTCGTCGAACACCTCCATGAGCATCAACGCGTCCCGGCTTCTGAGCTTCTGCCACTCGTTGAACACCGCGACGCGAGCGCCGGGGTCGGCGTTCTGTTCGAGCCACCGCGAAGCGTCGACCTCCGTCGTGTTGTACACCGGCCAGCCCGTGTCTTCCGAGAACTGGACGCCGTACGAGGGAACTTGCTGTCCGGTCGCGGCGAACGCGCCGCCGGAACTGAACAGGAACAGGAGCGCGAGGAACACCGCGAACGCTCGTATTCCCGCGCGACGCCCGCTCGCATCCCCGCGCCGTAGACGTCGCGCGAGGAGTTTCGCAGCGGGTCGGAGACCGACGTACGCGAACGGGGCGAGCGCGGTCAGCGCGACGAGGAGCGTCCGGTCGAACCCCATGCCGAACGTGACGACGGTCGAAACGGCGAGGAACCCGAGCACTGCGACCGCGAACGCCGCGTACTCGACGTCGGCGTCGTCACCGTCGCTGCGGACGACGACACGGTAGACGGTCCACGCAACCCCGAGCGCGACGAGTCCGATCAACACGATGTTGAGGAGTTTGTAGACGCCCCATATCGGGGAGTCGAACGCCTGCGAGAGGTAGGCGAAGGCTCCCCGGGACGAACTCGTCGATTCGGTGACTTCGAAGGTCTCCTGAACCCGATCGACCACGCGCTGGAAGTTGATTCCGGACGCGCTCGCGAGGAACCAGAACGACCAGCCGACGCCGACGAACGCGGGAAGGGTGGGTCGGACGCGCGGCGGATAGATGGACTGGTCGGAATCGAAGAATGCCAGTACGCGGGACGCCACGAAGGCGAACGAGAGGAATCCCGCGACGAAGAGGCTCACACCGTAGTGCGAGGCGACCATTCCCGCGCAGAAGACCACGGCGAGCGCGCGGCCGTGGACGTCCAACGCGTCGTCGTCGAAGAGGACGAGGACGCAGAGCGCGAGAAAGAACTGCGAGAGGTGTTGTTTGCCCGGGAAGATTTTGAAGTAGCCGTAGTAGAAGACGAGGACGAACGGTGCCACCGCCGCTGCTGTGGGGTCGAACCGGGCGCGCGTGACGTGATAGAGCGCGACGGGCGTCGTGGAGACGGCGAGCGGCACCAGGAGTTTGTACACCCACGCGAGGTCGAATCCGGTTACGGACGCGCCCACGGCGGGGACGAGCGTCGCGGTGAGGATGGACGCACTCGGGTTCGCGAGGCCGCCGGGCCACACGCCCGTTTCGAGGGTGCGGTGGGCGACGTAGAACGCGTAGTGGACGTCCCATCCCCAGACGTGCGAGGAGACGACGGTCATCTCGAGGAGGACGGCCGCAGAGATGGTCCAGACGGCGAGCGGGTGGAGTCTGCGGGGGACGCGGTCGGTCCCGATGAAGACGACAGCGGCCGCGACAGCCGCGATGGGGACGAGGCTGTCCTCGAAGCCGATGACGGGGGACTGGAGGGAGACGGGGATGACCGCTGCCGGGTTACTGGTCAGCACGGCGACGACGGGGAGAGCGAAGAGAAGACACGCCCAGGTGAACGTGCGCGAGGAGGGGCGGGAGAGAGACTGCGGTGGCTCCCACGTTCGTGTCCGTCGCCACGCGAGCGCCGACAGCGCGACGAGCGTGGCCGCGTAGACCACTGGCGCGTCCCGGAGTGACCCGACGCCGAGCGCGGGCAGGGCCCCCGCGGTCACGAGACCGACGGCCGCGGCGAAGACGACGCTGAGGCCGACCGCGTAGAGGAGTTGCTTCGAGCGGGGGCGGCGGCGCACGCCGGCGGCGAGCAAGCCCACGTAGCCGGGAAGGACGAGCACCGCGAGCGACCCCACGACCGCGTGGACGACCGCGACCCCCGGCACCGACTGGACAGCGACGCCGCCGAGCGACGCGACGCGGAGCAAACCGAGGACACCCGCGACGAGCAGCGCGAGCGAGACCGCGACGGTGACGTCGAACGGCCTGCGGCGATGGAGCGGACGCGAATCGTCCGGCTGACCTGTGGCACTCATCGTTCGGAGACGGTACCGGGAGTCCCCGCCCGGACGGGTGATTCGATGCCGTTTCCGTGGTCGTCGAGCAGTTCGCGGTAGAGGTCGACGTGCCGGCGGCCGATGGCGTCCCACGAGAGGGACTCGCCGAGTCGCTTGCTCCGGCGCGCCATCTCCGCCCGCGCCTCGTCGTCCCGGAGGACGTCCACGAGCGCGTCCGCGAGCGCCTCCGGGTCCCGGGACGGGACCACGCGCCCACAGCCCTCGCCGGCGACCATGTCGGGGAAGTCGCCGGCCCGCGACGCGACGACCGGTTTCCCGAACGAGAGCGCGGTCGCGAGGACGCCGCTGTGGCCGTTCGTACCGCCCTCGCGCTCGTGATAGGGGAGGGCGACGACCGACGCGCGCTCGAAGACGGACGCCACCTCGTCGTTCGGCACGTAGCCGTCCGTGACCTCGAACCGTTCGGGGTGGTCGGCGACGATGTCCGCGACGCTGTCCGGGATGCGGCCGTCGCCCGCAACGAGGAGGGTGACGTCGGGTACTTCCTCCGCGACCAACGGTATCGCGCGGACGAGCGTCTCGATTCCCTTGTGCGGGACGACGTGTCCGAAGAAGAGGAGCGTGTGCTCCTCCGGGGGCGCGTCGAAGTCCTCGTCGGACCCGAACACGGAGTACGTGCCGTGCGGGAACACCGCGATTTCTTCGGCCGGGACGCCGCGCGCGGCGAGGGCGCGCTTCTGGTTCTCGGTGTGGACGACGGTGCGGTCGACGTCGAGGTCCGGTATCGCGAGGTCGACGAGTTCCTCCGCGAGGTGGTGGGGTCGCTCCAGCGTGAACCGGTTCTGCTCCACCTCGTGGCGGGTGACGACCGTGGGGTACGCGCGGTCGATGCCGTGACGTCGCAGGTAGAACTTGACGTGCGGGAAGAGGTCCGCGGCCTCGTGGACGACGTCGGGGTCGATCTCCCGGATGCGCTTCACCGCGTCGTACGACCGGATGCCGCGGACGACCGAGAGCGGGTGGACTTCTCGACGGTAAATCGCCGGAAGGGAGATGCCGAGCGGCGAGAACGCGTCGACCACCTCGACCTCGGGGGCGAAGAGGTCGTCCGCGCTCGACTCGGCGGGCTTCAAGACGGTGACGTCCGCGTGCGCGGCGACGGCGTTCGCGAGTTCCGCCGTGTAGTGGGGGAGGCCGCCCGAGTCCTGGCCGAGGACGTAGAGGACGTGCATCGTCATAGCGTAATCCCCTTCCGGACGTACGGGCCGACAAGGCGGGTGACGGGGAGCGGAAGTTTCCGCCACACGCGCTTCGGGAGGTCGTACTGGCCGTCCTCGGCGTCGGGGAGGTCGACGGGGCCGTTCGGGAAGTAGTGGTAGTCCACGAGTTCGACCTCGTCGCCGCCCCAGCTCTTCTTGAACTGGTGGACGCCGGTGTCCCTGCGGGTGCGCCCGAGGTCGTAGTAGTCGTAATCTCGCTCGCACGCCCACTCGATGGACTTCCAGGAGAGCAGACTGCCGCCTTGGCGGTCGCGGTGGTCGTAGTCGAGCACGACGCTCTTCTGGACTACGGTCGACCCGAGCGCGACGTTCAACACGGCGTTTATCGGCTCGCCGTCGAGTCGAACGAGCCCGAGGTGGATGGCGTCGTCGGGCGCCGCCTCCCAGAACTCCCGGAAGAACGCGAAGGAGTGCGGCGGCGTCCCGTGGCCGTGCATGGACTGGAGGTAGAGCCGGTAGAAGTCGCGGAGGTCGGAGCGCGTCTCCCCGACGGCGTACTCGAGGGCGTCGTCGTCGCGCGCCTGTTCGACCTGCCGCCTGCGGCTCCCGCGGAGGTTCTCCCACGCCGCGTCCGCGTCCAGCGTCGGCACGTGGAAGCTGACGTAGTCGGTGCGTCTCGTGAACTCGCGGCGGTCTCCGAGTTCCGTGCCGCGGATGGTGACCGCGTCGACGTCGAGGCTGTCGCCGAGGCGTCGCGCGGCCGCGAGGAGGTGGCGTTCGGTCGCGTCCGGCCGGCGGTCGTCCACGAGGAGTTCGCCGTGAGAGGTGTAGGGGAGGGAGACGAGCACGTCGCCGAACAGTCGGCTGTCGACGTGGACGAGCGGCAGGACGCCGCGTATCGCTCCGTCCTCGGTCGCCGCGAGGTAGTGGCGGTCGAAGCCGTAGGAGGCGATGGCCGCCCCCCACGCCCAGCGGGCGAGCGGCGAGCCGTCGTGGCCCACGACGAAGTCGTCCCACTCGTCCGGGTCGGTGCACTGTTCGACTGTCAGTTCTGTCGGTTCGTCTGCTGTCGTCTGGATAGCGTCTCGTATCGTCATTTGTCGGGAAAACGTACAGGCTGCTGGGTGGTCGGGGTGGGACGCGACTGGTCGACGTTTGTCGGTCGCGTCCGGTTCGTCGCGATATCGCGGAGCGTCGTCCACTCGAACGCCTCGAGGAGCGACGCCGTCTTCTCCGCGAGCGAGTCGATGCCGTAGTGGGAGACGACGCGCCGCGGGAGCGAGGGTGCGCTCGTGCGGACAGCAGGGTTGAACTCCCAGGGGTGAACGTAGATGACGGCGGGTCGCCCCCGCCGGTTCAGCGCACTGACCGCGCGTCGGAGGACGGCGGCCGGGAGGACGCGCGCGTAGAATCCGCCGGCGACGGGGGCGCGGACGCGGTCGCCGACGACGGCCATCGGACACTCGACGAGCGCATTGGCCGGGTCCCGGTCCGCGGAATCCGGGGCCGAAAACGGGTCAGCGGGGTCGACGGCGTACGGCGTTCGGGGTGCGTTGGCGACGCCGTACATCGGCGTCCGCATCGGAAACAGGCTCGAATCGTACCGATAGCCCGCCTCCGCGAGGACGTCGAGCGCCCACGCGGTCTCCGCGTCGAGGGAGAAGTTCGGGGCGCGAAAGCCGTCCGGGTCCACGCCGGCGGCCCGGCGGATTGCCTCCGCGCTCTGGGCGAGTTCCCGCTCGAACGTCTCGCGCGTCAGCCCGGAGAGCGGCGTGTGCGTGTGCCCGTGAGAGGCGATTTCGTGGCCCTCGGCGGCGACCCGGGCGACGAGGTCGGGGTACTCGGCGGCGACCTCGCCGACGACGAAAAACGTCGCGCGGACGTCGTGGCGGTCGAGTAAGTCCAGGACGATTCGCGTGGACTCCACCACTGCGTCGGCCGGGTCGTCGACGGCGTCCCGGACGAGCGTCGCCATGTGCCAGTGCTCGAGGTCGACCGTGAACGCGTTCCGAACCCCGGCCGTGCGGCCGGTCATGGCGTCTCCCTCCGCGCGAAGAACACGTCGAGCGCGTGGAGGACCGCGAGCGCCGCGAGCGCGAACCCGCCGGCGATGACGAGCAGGGTTCCGGTGACCGTGGCGGCGAGCGAGACGGCGTCGAGGCCGAGGCCGAACGTACCGGTGGCGAACGCCAGACTGCCGACCGTTGCCATGAGACTGCCGGGAACGCCGAGCGTGAGGAACGGCCGCCGTCCCTCGACGGCGCGTGAGATGCGCGCGAGGAGGTCGATGCCGTGCGCGAGCGGGTGGTGCGTGCTGTCGTCGCCGTCGTACCGGACGTCCGTGCTCACCTCGCGCACCGTGAAGTCCCAGCGGTCCGCCCGGTAGAGGACGTCGAGGCTCGCACCCATGCCGTCGTGGATGCTGTCGTCGGCGGCGAGCGCTCGGATGGCGCGCGCGTCGAACGCGCGGAACCCGCTCTGCGTGTCGGCTACGCGGAGGTCGCCGTCGAGAACGCGGATGCTGGCGTTCAATGCCGCGTTGACGACGCCGAGGCCGACCCGACGGTAGGCCGGCGCGGTGCTCGGCGTTCCGTCCACGTACCGGCTTCCGATGACGATGTGGGCGTCCTCCTCGCGCTGGACGGCGAGGAGGTCGGGGATGGATTCGGGGTCGTGCTGGCCGTCTCCGTCCAGCAAAACCATGTGGTCCGCGTTCAGGCGGTCGGCCTCCCGGAACCCCGTCTTCACGGCCGCGCCGTACCCCTGATTGGTCTCGTGTTCGACCACCGCGGCACCGGCGTCGCGAGCGACGTTCACGGTGTCGTCCCCGCTCCCGTCGTCAACCACGACGACTTCGTCGACGTATCGCGCCGTCTCCGCGACGACGCCCGCGATGGTGTCCGCTTCGTTGTAGGCCGGAATCACGGCCACGACGGCCGGCTCCACCGCGTCGACCGTCGTCGTCCGCGCCTGAACGGCGTCCTGCCCGGGGTTCGATGCGAGTTCGCGCCGACTCCCCTCGTAATCGACGACCTCGTTCGGCCGCGGTTCGACGAGGATGACGCGTTCGAACCCGCGCTCTCGCGCCTCGGCGACGACGCGCGCTTCGAGCGGTCGCGTTCCCGCGTCGTCGTCGAGACGGCCGACCGTCGCGGCGACGTACGGTTCGACCGCGTGACGGACGTCCGAGTCCTCGACGGCGACCAGGACCGAGTAGTCCTCGATGCGGGCGCGAAGCACCGCCCGCAGCGTCGAGTCGACGGAGCCCGAGTGCGCGAGCACGCACACCGCCTGTGCGTCCCGGGACGCGACCGTCCCGGGGAGCCTCCCGGACTCGGGCACCGACTCGAATCTGTCCGCGGGTCGGGACCCTTCCGTGGAATCGCTCACGGGACACCTCCGACGGGTGCCGACGACCGCCCGCTGGCCACGAGTACGCGACGCGGTCGGTCAGCGCGCGGCCTCGTGTTCCGTTCAGTCCAATGGGGACGTGTCAACTCCGTCATCACCGTCGGAGAAACGGGTGATTTCCTTCGTAATGGAGCGTTTATCCCCCCGTCAGGACGGGATTAACCGACGAGACAGACGCCAGCGAACGGACGTGAGAACACGCAAGCCGCTGAGCCGGGGGACTCCCCTCTCCTCCGTCTGCGCGAAAGCCCCGACGGTGGGAACGCGGTGGCTAACTCGACGGACCCACCCGGTACGCGTACGATAGCAGTCTCCGAGAGTTCCGGTGTACGTCGGGTTCATCGACCGTGAACCCCACGACGACCGTGAGAATCGGCGAGCGTGCGGCCGTCCGCTGAGTCGGCCCCAATCGATTTGTGTGGTTTCGCCGACTGTTCTACCGTGAGCGATGTCGCTGCGGGCTCCGGCGAGAACCGCGCGGGCGAGTCGCCCGTCGTGGACGAACTGGAGACCACGGAAGAGGAGGTAACCGTCACCGAGGAGGGGACGGAGTTAGAGCGCACCATCGGACTGGTCGGCGGACTCGCCATCGGCGTCGGGACGATGATCGGCGCGGGAATCTTCGTCTTCCCCGGTATCGCGGCGGGACAGGCGGGTCCGGCGGCGGCGGGGTCGTACGCCATCGGAATGGTGATCGCGTTGCTCGTCGCGCTCCCGGCGTCCGAACTCGCGACGGCGATGCCGAAATCGGGCGGCGGCTACTACTTCGTCTCCCGGTCGCTCGGCGCGCTCGCGGGCACCATCGTCGGCGTCAGCCTCTGGCTGAGCCTCGTGTTCGCGTCGTCGTTCTACCTCGTCGGGTTCGGGAGCTACGCCGCCGAAGTCCTCGGACGAGTCGGCATCACGCTCGGCATCGACCCGACGGTCGCGCTGGCGCTCGTGTTCGGCGCGCTCCTCACCGGACTGAGTTTCACCGGCACGGAGAACACCGCGAAACTCCAGAACTACGTCGTCGCCGTCCTCCTCGTCATCCTCTCGCTCTTCCTCGCGTACGGCGGACTGGACGCTGTCGGCGTCTTCGGCACGCAGTCGACGCCCGAGACGTTCCTGCCCTTTGGCGCGATGCCGGTCGTCACCACGGCGGCGCTCGTGTTCACGTCATACCTCGGGTTCGCGCAGGTCGCGACCGTCGCCGGCGAAATCAAGAAACCCGGCCGCAACCTTCCGCTGGCGATGGTCGGCAGCGTCCTCATCGTCGGCGTGTTCTACGTGTTCACCGTGTTCGTCGCGACGAGCGCGTTCGGGAGCGAAAAACTCGCCGGCTACGGCGAGACAGCGATGGTCGAAGTCGCGGGGAGTTTCTGGGGGCCGATCGGCGCGGTCGCCATCCTCATCGCCGGACTACTCGCCACCGTCTCGTCCGCGAACGCCTCCATCATGAGTTCGTCGCGAGCGGTGTTCGCGCTCAGTAAGGACGCCCTCGCGCCGAAACGAGCGAGCGCGATAAACCTCAAGTACGGGACGCCGCACGTCGCGCTCACGCTGGCCGGTGTGCCGACGCTCCTCCTCGTCGCGTCCGGCCAGACCCAGATTCTCGCGGAAGTCGCGTCCATCCTCAGTCTCGTGATGTACGGCCTCATCTGCGTCTCCCTGCTCGCGATGCGGCGAAACGAACCGGACTGGTACGACCCCGACTTCCGCACGCCCGCCGCCCCCGTCGTCGGCGCGCTCGGCGCGCTCGCGAGTTTCGGCCTCATCGGATTCATGCAACCGGAGAGCCAGCTCGTCGGCGCGATAGTGATGGTCGCCGCGGCCGGATGGTATTACTACTACGCCCGTGACGTCTCCCTCAAAGGGGTGTTGTGAATGAAGGTACTCGTTCCCGTCCGAATCCTCGAAGGCGAATCGGTTACCCCGGGACTGTACGACCTCCTCTCCACCGTGGACGTGGTGGTGCTCGGCTACTACGAGGTCCCCGACCAGACGCCCGCGGAGCAGGCGAAACTCCAGTTCGAAGAGCGCGCACAGGCGAAACTCGACGAACTCCGCGAGGGGTTCGCGGACGCCGGCGGCGACGCGGAAACCCGCCTCGCGTTCACCGGCGAAGCCGAACAGACCATCCAGCGGGTGACCGTCGAGGAGGACTGCGCCGCCATCGTCCATCCCGGCGTCGCGCACAACTTCGAACGCCTCCTCGTCCCGTTCGTCGGGCAGGCGAACGTGGAGACGGTGGCCGGGTTCGTCGCCGAACTCGTCGGAGACCGCGACATCACCGTGTCCGCCCTCGGTCTCGACGCGAACGTCTCCCGCGAAGAACTGCGGGGCGCGCTCGACGACGCCGGCCTCACCACCGCCGACCTCACGTTACAACCCGAATCCACGGGGGACGCCCTGGCGACCATCGCCGAGTTCTCCGTCGACTACGACGTGGTCGTGATGGGCGAACCGAAACCCACGCTTTCGGAGTGGGTGTTCGGCGAACTCGAAGACCGAGTCGCCCGCGAATCGCTCGGCCCGGTCGTCGTCGTCCGCGCCCGCGAGTAACTCAAACCCCCGTTTCACTCACCGAAACGACTCTTTCTCTCTGCGTCCTTCTCTCACGTATGCCCTCCGACCGACGCGAGTTCGTCGCGCTCTGCGCGGCGGCGCTCGGCGCGACCGCAGGCTGTATCGGCGGCGACGCCGGCGGACCGAACCCGTCCGCGGACGTCCCCGGAAACGACGACACGCCGGAGACGGACGACCCGGCGGCCGCCGTCGCCGCGGGGAACGCGAACTTCGGGTTCGACGTCCTCGACCTGCTCGCGACCGAGGAAGCGGACGCGAACTACACGTTCTCGCCGTACAGCGCCGGAGTGGCGCTCGCGATGACGTACGGCGGCGCGCGCGGCGACACACGCGACGAGATGCGGGAGACGCTCCACTTCGACGTCGACGACGTACACGCGGCGTGGCGGGAGTTGAGCGACCGCGTGAGCACGGACGCCCCGAGCGACGAGGACGGCCAGCCGTTCGTTCTGCGGGACGCGAACGCTGTCTGGGGTCAGACGGGCTTCCCGTGGCGCGAGGAGTACACGGACTTGCTCTCCGCACACTACGGCGCGGGCGTCCGCGAAGTCGACTTCGAGACGGACGCCGAGGGCGCGCGAAAACGCATCAACGACTGGACCGCAGAACAGACCGAGGGAACCATCGAGAAAGTGTTCGAGAAGGGCGCGCTCACGGCGATGACGCGGCTCGTCCTCGCGAACGCCGTCTACTTCCGAGCGAACTGGCGGGAGGAGTTCGACCCCGACGCCACCGAATCCGCGTCGTTCACGCGCCTCGACGGCTCCACGACGGACGTCCAACTGATGGCGAACAGCGACACCTACCGCTACCACGACGGCGACCGCGTGCAAGCCGTCAGCCTCCCCTACGTCGGTAGCGAGGTGGAGATGCTCGTCGTCCTCCCCGACGCCGGCGCGTTCGCGGACGTGCGCGAGGACCTCGACGCGGAACGCCTCGCCGCGATAGCCGACAGTCTCGAATCCGAACACGGCACCGTCTCACTCCCGAAGTTCGGTTTCTCGAACAAACACGATCTGAAGAAAGTGCTCTCGGACCTCGGAATGGGGACGGCGTTCTCCGACGACGCCGACTTCACCGGGATGGCGTCCGGGGCGGCGGGCGAGGACCTCCGGTTGGACGACGTAGTCCAGCGCACCTACCTCGACGTGGACGAACAGGGAACCGAGGCCGCGGCGGTCACCGCCGTCGAAAACGCCGTCACGAGCGCTCCCAGGAACCCGTTCGAGGTCACCGTCGACCGCCCGTTCCTCTACGCGATACGCCACCGCGAGACGGGTGCGGTGTTCTTCCTCGGCCAGGTCACGACCCCCTGACACCGAACACGTTCGGACCGCAGGTGAAGCGGCCGCGACCCCTTCCCGTTCGTATGCCGGAAACCCAAGCCCTCGACGACCTGACCGCGGAACCGCACGCCACCGTCTTCGCGGACGCGCCCCGCACCGTCCGTCTCACTCTCGACGCGGGAGACGAGATGCCGGAACACGACCACCCCGGCGTCGACGTACTCATCGTCGTTCTATCGGGCGAACTCTCCCTCGGCCTCGACGACGAGACGCACCGACTCGAAGACGGGGAGCTAGTTCGGTTCGCAGGCGAACGCCGAATCACCCCGCGCGCGATAGCGGACACGACCGCGCTCGTCGTCTTCTCACCGCGCGCCGACGACGCCGACTGACCGAACACGTTCGGGAACACGTTGACCCGTGCGCACGCCCTATCGTGAGGTATGAGCGCAGAGACTGCGCGCGAGGCGGCGGCGGAGACAACGACCGTCCACGTGCGGTGTACGGGGAAGATATGGACCGCCGTCGGCACCGGCCGCCTCGACTTCACGTTCGAGGGGTCGACGCTCCGCGAGTTCCTCGCGGCCTTCTTCGAGGAGTACGACGTCCGCGACATGATACTCGCGGAGACGGAAGCCGACGCCACGACCCGTGGGTGGGCACCCGCGCCCGACCCGCTCCCCGGCGAGAACTGGGCGAAAAACCCCGAAGGCGACCAGACGCGGCGGTACGCGCGCGTCCTCGTCAACGGCCGGTTCAACGAACACCTCGACGGACTCGACACCGAACTCGAGGAGGGCGACCGGGTGGCGCTCGCCTACCCGTTCATCTTCTGCTGTTAGGCGTCGACGACGCTCATCATCTCCTCGAACTCCTCCGGGTCTAACTCCGCGAGCCGTTCGTTCGCCTGTGCTTTCACCCGCTCTAACTCCGCTTGCAACCGCTCGAACCGCTCGTCGTCCGCTAACTCGTCCGCGTCGTACCGCGCCCGCAACGCCCCGACCTTCGCGCTCAACGCGAACAACGCCTGCAACTCGCGGGCGTACTCCGCCCGAGACAGCAGTTTCTGGGTCGCTTCGATGACTTCCTCCTTCCGCACGGGCTTCTTCAGATAGAGGTCGAACTCCATCTCAACCACGTCCCAATCCGGCTGCACGGCCGTCATCATCCCGACGCCCGACTCACCGGGCTGGGCTCGAATCTCCGCCAACACCTCGTCACCGGACAACCGCGGCATCCGCCGGTCCAACAGGACGGCGTCCACCTCCGGGCCGTACGCCTCCACGGCCTCCTCACCGTCGTACGCGACCCGGACATCCCAGTGGTCGCGAAGCCAGAGCGCTACGGAGTCGGCGAACTCCGGTTCGTCGTCGACCACGAGGACGGTGTGCGCGCCGTCGTCTACGCTCATCGCATCGTCGTACCGACGCCGACCCTAAAAGCGCTCTTGCCGATTCAGGACGCGTAAAAACGGGCGTCGAACGCCGGTTAGTCGCGACGCCGTTCGATGACCGAGCGCACGTCGTCGTACTCGTCGCGGTGGCGGTGACAGCGACTCAAACGCTCCCCGTCGAGTTCGTCGACCGGGTCTTGTCGTTCGCACACACCACCGAACTCCGACGCGAGGAAGGATTCCGCCTCCTCGTACTTCGCGTCGTCGGCGAGCGCGAGCGCCTCGTCGAGTTTCTCCCGCGCCCGCTCGGGAAGCGTCACGTCCTCGAAGAGGTCTTCGATGCTCTCGGCCGCGTGTTCGTCGACCAGCCCGAACTGCCGCTTGACGGCGGCGAGCACACCTGTCTCCTCGCGTGCTCGCCCGCGGAGGACTTCCCGCGTCGCCTCCAGCGCGGTCCACGCGTCGTTGGACAGGTCGTCGTACTCGTCGGGCCGAATCTTCGCCGGACACCGCGTGTTGAACGTGCAGCCGCTCGGCGGGCTGCGCGGACTCGGCGGCGTCCCGCGTAACGGAACCCGTTCGATGTCGCTCCCGTGGCGTCCCGGTGACGCCGACAACAGCGACACCGTGTACGGGTGTTCGGGACTCTCGAACACGTCCTCGGTCGGGCCGCGTTCGACGATGTTCCCGAGGTACATCACGGCGATGCGGTCCGCGATGTGCTGCATCACGGAGAGGTCGTGACTGATGACGAGGTAGGTGAGTCCGAGGTCTTCCTGCAGGTCGTTCAGGAGGTTGACGATGCGCGCCTGCACGGACACGTCGAGCGCCGACGTCGGCTCGTCCAACACGAGGAAGTCGGGTTCGAGGGCGAGCGCGCGGGCGATGCCGATGCGCTGTTTCTGCCCGCCCGAGAACTGGTGGGGATACCGGTAGTAGTGCTCCGGCTGTAACCCCACGCGTTCGAGCAGGTCGCGGACGCGTTCGCGGCGTTCGTCGTCGCTCCCGACCTCGTGTGCGTCGAGCGGTTCGCGGACGATTTCACCGATTGTCATCCGGTCGTTCAGGCTCTCGTCCGGGTCCTGAAACACCATCCCGGCGTTGCGCGACCACTTGCGGCGTTCGCGCCGCGAGAGTTCGGTCACGTCCTGTCCGTTCGCGAGAACTTCGCCCTCGGTCGCGGATTCGAGGCCGATGAGCGTGCGGGCGAGCGTCGTCTTCCCGCACCCGGACTCGCCGACCACGCCGAGCGTCTCGCCCTCGTGTACGTCGAGGGACACGCCGTCGACCGCCCGCACGGGCGGTTGTTTCCCGATCATCGACGAGTCCTCGTAGTACGTCTTCAACTCACGGACCGAGACGAGCGGTTTCGACTGCTGGAGGCTCACTCGTCGTCACCCCCGTAGAGGAGGCAGGACGCAGTGTGTTCGCGGTCCCCCACGTCGACGGACTCGGGGTGGACGCGTTCGCAGTCCTCGAACGCCTTCGGACACCGCGGCGCGAACCGACAGTGGTCCGCGGGCGCAGTCGGCGTCGGCACTTCCCCAGGAATCGTCGGGAGGCGCTCGCCGGGCGCGGTCTGACCCGGAATACTCTCCAACAGCGCCTTCGTGTAGGGGTGTTTCGGGTCGTCGAACAGGACGTCCGTCGGGGCTCGTTCGACGACTTCGCCCGCGTAGATGACGTTCACGCGGTCGGTCGTCTCCTCGATGACGCCCATGTCGTGCGTGATGAACAGAATCGCCAGCCCTTCCTCGCGCTGGAGTTCTTCGAGCAAGTCGAGAATCTGGGCCTGAATCGTCACGTCGAGCGCCGTCGTCGGTTCGTCACAGACGAGCAAGTCGGGGTCGCACGCGAGCGCGATTGCGATGACGACGCGCTGTTGCATCCCGCCCGAGAGCTGGTGGGGATACTCCCCGACTCGACGCTCCGCGTCCGGGATTCCGACCGTTTCCAGGAGTTCGACGGCGCGTTCGCGCGCCTCGTTCCCGGAGAGGTCCTGATGAATCGAGAGCGCTTCCCGGATCTGGTTGCCGACCGTGTAGACGGGGTTCAGGGAGTTACTCGGGTCCTGGAAGACGATGGAGATGTCGCCGCGGTGGGCGTCCCAGTTGTCGTCGGTGAGGTCGTCACCCCTGTACAGTATCTCGCCGCCCTCGATGACGCCGGGGCGGTCCACGAGGCCGAGGATGGAGCGCGCCGTCACGCTCTTTCCCGACCCGGACTCGCCCACGAGGCCGACGGTTTCGCCCTCGTAGATGTCGAAGGAGACGCCGTCGACGGCGTGGATGTCCTCGCGCTCCGTGTGGAAGACGGTGCGGAGGTTCCGCACCGACAGGAGGGGTGCGCCAGTGGCGCGAGCCATCTGACTCATGCACCACCACCCCGGCCGGCCGCTTCGCCGGTCGCGCTGTCCGACTGCGGGTCGATGGCGTCACGCACGCCGTCGCCGAGCGCGTTGAACCCCGTGACGACGATGGTGACGAGGACGCCCGGGATGAACGAGATGAACCAGGCGTCGGTGTTCACGTAGTCCTGTCCCAGATTGATGGCGCGTCCCCACTCTGGGGTGGGCGGTGCGACGCCGAGCCCGAGGAAGGAGAGACCGGCGATAGCGATTATCGCGCCGCCGAGCGTCATCGACCCGTAGATGAGGAGGTAGCCGGTGACGTAGGGGAGCATGTGTTTTCGCATTATCGTGCCGGGTTTCTGTCCGAAGCTCTCCGCTGCGTCGATCCACGAGCGTTCGGAGACCTGGAGGGCGGGGCCGCGCACCGACCGCCACATGTACGTCCAGCCGGTGAACGCGAAGATGAGCGCGAGCACGAACCCGCCGCTGTACAGGCCGCCGATCCACGTGTCCGCGAGAACCGTCGTGAGCATGATGAGTAAGAGGAGTTGTGGCATCGCCATCACGGCGTCCGATAAGAGGACGAGCGAGAGGTCGACGCGTCCCTTGTAGTACGCGGAGACGAGCGCGAGCGAGGTCGCGAGCAGCGCGCTGAGCGCGACCGAGAGAACGCCGATGACGAGCGAAATCCGCGAGCCGACCGCGATGAAGGTAAAGAGGTCTCTGCCCGTGGGCAGTGTCCCGAACGGGTGATACCGACCGTAGTCGTCGTACGTGAGCGGGTCGACGTGGCGGTCGTCACCGGTCGAGAGCGAGTTCTGGTTCGCCGTCCCCACCAGCACCGTCTCGACCGAGCTCGTGTCGTCGTTCCAGTACTGCATCTCGTGGGAGTACGAGTTCCGCATGTTCGTGTCGACCGTCGTCGGCCCGAGCGTCGGCGCGAATATCGCCATCACGACGAAGAGGAAGACGACGAGCAGGCCGAACTTCCCCCACGAGTGCCCCCGGAAGCGGTCCACGACGTCGTCGCGGGGCGTCCAGTCCGCCACCCGATAGTGGCGGCGGTAGATTCGGTAGCCGACGATCGCCCAGCCCGCGAACGCGAACGCGTACGCGTACACGAGGAGGACGCGGATAGCCCACGACACCGCGGGGGACAGCCCGAGGAAGGTATCCACCCAGCGGGTGCCGTTCCAGTAGCCCGCGTTCGGTATCGTCTCCCGAGAGAGCAGCGTGGGGAGACTCGCGCTCGCGTGTTCGAGCCAGACGAACGCGTCGAGCGCCACGGCCGCGACGGGTTGCACGGGGCCGAGGTCGGGGACGAACTGGAGGAAGTCCGCGAGGTAGCCGGCGACGAAGTTGATGGCCGCCGGTGCTTCCACGAGGAATAGAACGATGCCTGCGAGCGCCCAGACTGCGAGGCGAGCGTCTGAGAACACCGCCCGTGTGCGAGTAGCGACCGACATCTCAGTTCCCCTCCAACCCGACGCGCGGGTCGATGAGCGTGTACAGCAAGTCCTGTAAGAGGTTGATTCCGACTATCATGAGGATGAAGACGAACATGAGCGTGCCGACGAGCGGAAGGTCGCCGGACGTCGCCGCCCGGTAGAACAGGTAGCCGATGCCGTTGATACCGAACACCGTCTCCACGAGCACGCTCCCGCCGATGAGGAGGAACGCTTCGCTCGTGATGACCGGGACGAGCGGGATGAGCGCGTTCCGGAAGATGTGCTTCCAGACGAGCGCGCGGTCCGAGACACCTTTCGCTTTCGCGAGGTCGACGTAGTCTTCGTTTTTCACTTCGACGATTGCGGTTCGGCCGATACGCATCTCGTTACCCATCGACGCCGACCCGAGGACCAGCGCCGCCGGTATCACTTTCTTCGTCGCGGCGAGGAAGCCGTCTATCGTTCCTAACTGGGACATGTCCGGACTGCCCGTGATGCCGCCCGTGTTCACGCCGAACGTCTGCCAGTCGAACCCCCAGTCGGGGAACACCGACCCGAGGAGGAAGATGAGCATGATGGCGAGCCAGAAGTTCGGCATCGCCCGCCAGACGATTCCGAGGACGGACGCGACGTAGTCAGACCCCGTGTTCGACCGCATTCCCGCGTAGAAACCGAGGGGGACGCCGATGAACACGGCGATGAGGACGGACCACAGGCCGAGCCAGAGCGTCCGCGGCAGGAAGTCCATGATGAGCGCGTTCACGTTCGACCCCTGATAGAGGACGAACGTCTGTCCGAAGTCGAACGTGTAGAGGTTCGCGAGGTAGTCGAGATAGTGCTGGAGCGGCGGCTGGTCGAGACCGAGGCGGTGTTTCGCCGCGCGGTACGCCGCCGGGTTCCGAGTTTGGCTCTCGCTCAACAACCGCGTCGCGGGGTCGATGGGGCCCATGAAGATGATGAACCACGTCATCGACGTCCCGAGCCAGATGACTGGAATCGCCATGAGCAGCCGCTTCCCGAGGTACGTGAGTCTGCTCACAGCGCTACCTCCGTGCTGTTCACTTCCACCGGTTCGTGCGCGTTAGCGCCGTTTGTTTGCATAATGATAGAGGGAGTTCGTCGGACGATACCACCGAGTCGTCCGTGTTAGCGATTCAGCGTCAGGTCCGTAAACGTCTGGTTTTCCATCACGCCGTACATCTCGACGTCGACGTCCTTGTGCCAGAAGCGCGGGCTGGTCGGGTGGATGGTGGGGAGTTCCTGCACGGACGCCCAGTTCATCTCTTCGACCGTCTGGAACGCCTCGTTCTTCGACTCCTGGGTCGCGTCCTCCGCCGCGTAGTTCTCCTCCCAGGCGTTCAACGCGGTCTGCCGGTAGTCCTCGTTGAAGTAGCCGCCCTCCGCGCCCCAACGCGTGAACTGGTGGGCGGGGTCGCTCCCGTGGAGGAAGCGAAGGAAGTTCTGCGGACCCGGGTACTCCATGCCGTCACCGAGCGCGAACACTTCCATGTCGCCCGAGATGGCTTTGCTGATGATGGTGCCGAACTCGGCCTGCTGGATGTCCATGTCGATGTACGCGGCGCGGAGTTTGGACTGCAGACGAGTGAACACGCGCTGGTAACCGCTGTCACCGGCGATGGTGGTCGCGGTGACCGAGACGCGGTTGTCGGGACCGTAGCCGGCGTCCTCCATGACGGCCTTCGCGTCCTCGAGTCGGGTTTCGCCGTAACCGTACGGATAGCCGTTCGCACCGACGTCCGTGTTGGACTGATAGCCGTCCTTCGCGTGCCGGTCGTAGGTTTCGAGCGCGGAGACGCCGTCCTCGAACGTCGGGTAGGGTGCGGGCGGCGTGATGTGGTACGCGGCCTTCCCCTGGCCCTTGTAGACGTTCTTCGCGACCTCGTGCTGGTTCAGCGCGTACGCGAACGCCTTCCGAACCGCGATCGGGACTTTCAGAGTGTTGAACACGAGGTACTCCGTGGTGAGCGCCGGAATACGCCCGTAGTTCACTTCGGTGCCGTCGTCGAGCGTGTACGTCCCGATGGAACGGTTGCCCTGCTTCTCCTCGATGTTGACCTTCTCCGGGTTGAACGACGCGGTCGGCATCCCGTTCTCGAGGATGTCCGCGTTCCCGTTCTTGAACCGGCTCAGGCGAGTGTTCCCGCTGCTGACGACGGTGTACGTGATACCGTCTATCTTCGGGCCGTCGCCGTAGTAGTCGTCGAACGCCGTGAGCTGAATCTGGCTCCCTTTCGTCCACGAATCGACCTTGAACGGGCCGAGACCCGCGTACTTCGGGCCGCCGTTCTTCGTGCTGAAGAACTCGTTGTAGTCGTACTGGCCGTCGTAGCCCTCGACGTCGCCGACCGCGTTCTCAGGCAACACGGCGAACGCGCCGCCCGCGATCTGGTAGAGCGCGTACTCGAACGGCGATTCGAGCGTGAATTCGAACGTCGTCTCGTCCACCGCTTCGACGGCGAGACTTCCCGGAACGTAGTCCGCGAGCGTCTTCTCGTCCTCCGGTTTCGTCCGGGACGCGTCCTTCTCGTGTTTGATGGTCATCGTCTCGCCGATAATGTCGTCCCGGTTCCGGGAGTTCGACGACCCCGCGAGCCGTTCCCACGAGTAGACGATGTCGTGCGCCGTGAAGTCCGACCCGTCGTGGAACTTCACGTTCTCCTTCAGGTCGAAGGTGTACGTGAGCCCGTCGTCGGACATCTCGTACCCCTTCGCGAGCGCACCTTCGGGTGGATAGATACCGTTCCGGAACTCCATCACGGACCGACCGTACTGGTCGTAGCCCGCGCCCGACCCCTTCGCGTTGATGGGGTCGAGAGACTGGATGGCGCCCGTCGCCATCATCTGGAGCGTCCCACCACTACTTCCGCCCGTGTTCTGCGTGTTGTCGTTGTTCTGCGTATCGTCGGTACTCGTCGTCGTGTCTTCGTTTCCACCGCCGGAACAACCTGCGAGCGCTGTCGCCGCCCCCACGCCCGCCGCCGCCAAGAAGCCTCGTCGAGTCGTATCCTCGGGCATCAGGGTTATCTGTATATTCGCGACATAATAGCTTTTCTAAGATACCACCGTACTGGTACATAGTTTCATAGTAACTATTTATCAGATTGTTTGGCGCTGGAGTGGCGCGCGACACCGAAACGACTTGGTACGTGTAACCCCGACGCCACGACGATGAACGACACCCGATCCGCCGACGCGTCACCGTGGCGGCGCACCCTCGCCGCGGCCACGGACGTCGCGGACGAACTCCGAGAGGACGGCTGGGACGTGACCACGGTCCGCGCCGGTCACGTCGCCCCCGAATCCCCGGAACACGGTGATTCGGACCGCTACGGACTCGTCTACGTCGCACCCGACAGCACCGAAGAACCGTTCCGCGACGCGTTCGAACCCGGCGCGTTCGACGCCTACGAAGTGTTCCGCCGCCGCGACGGCTCCGACCTCTACCTCCTCACGCGCGTCCTCGACCACGACCGACGCGTCGCCGTCGTCCTCGTCGGCGCGGTGAACCTCACCCACGCGGAGTCCCTGCGCACCACCGTCGCGGAGACCGGCGAGATGTACTCGCACGTCCAGTTGCTCGACGGCACCCACCTCGGGACGTTCGAACACGACGACCCCTCGCTCTTCTTCGGAGGTGGCGAATGAGCGAACACCCCGGCGCGCTCATGGCGTCTCTCCGCGAACCGACCGCCGACGAGCGGACGCGGTTCGCCGTCGTCGCCGACCCCCACGTCTCCACGCGTGAGGAAGGCACGTCGAAACTGTTCGAACACACGGAAGAACACTTCCGCGCGGCTATCGAGGACATGCGGGGTCGCAACCTCGACGCCGTCGTCTCCCCCGGCGACCTCACGAAGGACGGCGAACCGTGGAACTACGACGCAGTCGACGACATCCTCGAAACGCTCGACGTCCCCTTCTACGCGGTCCCCGGGAACCACGACGTCCCGAAAGACGGCTACGACCACGAGAACCCCTCCGTCCCGTGGTTCGCCGAACAGTACGGCCCCGGCGAAATCCCGTACCGGGTCCGCGTCGGCGACGTCGACATCATCGGCCTGAACAGTTCGGGGACGCGCGACCAGCTCTACGACTCCCACGACGGCCTCGTGGACGAAGACCAGCGCGAGTGGCTCGCGGACGCGCTCGAAGACGCGCACAACCCCATCGTCGTCGTCCACCACAACTTCCCGCCCGTGAGCGACCAGCTCACCCGTCACCGCGACACCGTGGAGTCGGAGATGGCGATGCCGCCCATCATGCGGGAACCCGAAGCGTTCGCGGAGACGCTCGCGGACGGCGACGCCCACCTCGTGTTCACGGGTCACTACCACCTTCCCGCGACGGGCGAGTACGAGGGAATCCGCGAGATAGCGACCCCGACGACGTGTTCGTTCCCGCAGGCGTACCTCCTCTGCGAGGTGACGCCCGAGGGCACCGAAATCAGGTTCGTCCCCGTCGCGGACGAGACGGGACTGGAGAACGCGCACGCAGAACGTATCGGTGACTCCGTGACCTCGCGGGGGTTGACGTCCATCGCGGCGGCGCGGGTCGCGCGCTTCCCGCTCCTCGACGAGTAAGCGAAGAGTGGCGGGCCGGAGGTGGCAGGGCCGGCCCGCCGTGATGCGTAGACAGCGGCGGTGGATGACAATCGGCGACGAGGGCATCAGTCAGGTACTTCGCCCTCGACTACACCCAGGGACCGAGAGTATTTAACACTAACCGACGTCCGGGAATAAACTCCTCAATAGTCCGCTATAGTTCTCAGTACGCCGCGTCGACGATGTCGTCGTCCAAGTCCTCGAAGTCATCGAGGTAGTCGCGACGTTCGGCCAGCAGTTCGTCGTGCGCCTCGTCGAAGTCCGCGGTGCGCTCCGCCACCGAGAACTCGGAGACGTCCATGCCCGGAACCTCGCTCGGGACGGTGAGGCCGAGGTTTTCGTCGTGCTCCCACGACGCCGTGCCGCGCGCGATGGATTCGAGCAACGCCACGGTCTCCTCGACGCCGACGTCGGCGGGCGTGTCCGTCCCGACGACGCCCGTGTTCAGGACGTAACACTGCACGCCGAGGTCGCTGATGAGGTCGCGGAAGCGGTTGCCTTCCTCACCCTCCGAGCCGATGATGAACGGGTTCGTGCCAACGACGCGGATGGACTCGCCCGCTCGCGACGGGTCGCCCGCGCTCGTCTCCACGGACTCGCCGAGCATGAACGCGGCCGCGGCCTGCTCGTTCGACAGTTTCGCGACCGGCGGCATCAGGGGGTTGCGCGTGATGAAGAACACCTGGTCGACGCTCGGCAGGTCGATGTCGTCGCTCGCGCTCGGGAGTTCGTCCCGCAACACGATGGCGCGACTGTTCGACCCGTACCGCGGTTCGTCGAAGTGGACGCTTCCGTCGTCGTCCACCGCGACGTTCTCCAGCACGGCGTTTTCGGTCGTCGACGCGTCGTACAGTTCCGGCTGTTCGTCCCGGCTGAGCCCGATGGTCTTGATGAACAAGCCGTCGCCCTCGCTCCCGGTGACGGTGCCGTTCGGGAGGAGCGCACAGACGTCGTCCTGCAGCATCTCCGCGCCCTCGTCGCCCTCGAGCCAGAGCCCGTGACTCGTCAGCGTCGACTTCCCCGTCCCGGAGAGACCGAGGAACAACTGGCCGACGTCGCGTTCGCCCGCGTCGTCGTTCAGGTGGACGCGCTTCGACCCCGCGTGCAGGCCGAGACCGCCCTGCTGCTTCGCGTAGTACATGAACAACCGCAGGAAGGACTTCTTCGCCTCACCCGTGTAATCCGTCCCCAGTACCGCCGTGACGCCGTCTTCGGGGAGGACGCGAATCTTCGTCTCCGACGCATCGGGTACCTGTACCGTTACGAAATCGGGTTCCGCGCCATCCGCCGCGGGTTCGAGGAGTTTCGCCCACGACAGCGCGATACGGCTGTACTCTTTCGGGAGGAACAACCGGCAGACGTAGGAGGTGTCGTCGTGGCGGCCGACGACGCGGTCGAGACAGATGACGTCGTTCGACTCGTCCGCCACGAAGTCGAGGGCGGTGTCGATGACGGCGTAGTCTTCGTCGCCGAAGTCGGCGTCGACGTTGTTCTCGGTGCGGTCGGCGCTCCGGGAACGGAAATCGCTGACGTAGGACGGCGACCCGTACTCGGTCGTGATTTCGAGGTGGCTTGAGAAGGAGCGGAGGGTTTCGAGGCTCGGATTATACGTGATGTGGTCGGTCGATGTCGGGTCAGGGAAGTCCGTCGTCGCGTAGCGAGTCCGGGCTCGATTTGCCATCAGGTAGGCCCACGATTCGGACGAGTATAAACGCACAGGTCCGCCTCCATAGTTGTCCGTACTATGGTGTGTCAGCACGTTACAGTGGAACAATGCGCTCCCCTGTCGCGTCACGTCGGGCAGGTGTAGTTCCCGAACGCCGTGCGGTGGACCGGTTCCGGGCCGTCGAGGCGCGTCTCCTGTTCGACGAAGTACACCGACACGGCCGTCAGCGAGTCGTCGTGAGTCGCGTCGTAGTGCCGACAGAGGTAGCCCGCGAACTCGTCTCTGAACACGCGGTCGTCGGTGATCGCGAGGCTGACGAGGTACTTCCGCCAGCGCGCCGTCGGATACGTCTCGGAGACGTCCGGGGGTTTCGAGAAGTCGACCGGGCCGCCGCGGTACGGGTCCACGGACTCGCCGTTCGCGCGATAGCCGACGGTGACGTACCAGCCGTCCGCGTGGAGCGGTTCCGGTGCGAACATGTCCCAGCTGTTGTCGGCGGGATTCACCGCGGCGTCGTCAGAGACGTGGACGAACCCGAGTGCGGCGGCGTTCCAGACGAGGACGAACGCGACGAGTAACGTCGCGAGGACGGTCGGACCCCTGCGGACGAGCGGGGGAACGGACGGACGCGGGAGGTACGGGAGCGCGGCGTCGAGGCGGGAGAACGGGTTTTCGGGGACGTGTCTTTCGACGCGGTCCCAGACCGCCGAGGATAGAAACGGGAGGAGGGCGGCGACGGTGACGACCGGGAAGATGCCGAGTTTCAGCGTGAGCACCATCCCGACGTGCGCGGCCATCAGGCCCGCGGCGAGAGCGCCGCGGACGCGTCCGGTCGCGAGGACGAGGAGCGGGGAGAGACAGAGGAGCGCGAGCCACGCGTAATCCATCGCCGTGAGGACGACGGGGACGTGCGGGAGGACGTCGCCGAGGAACACCGTGAACTGGTCGAGGCTGAACACGTATCGAACGGCGTCGCCGGACGGCCACGCGTCGCCGCGGAGTTTCAACACGGCGTTCACGACGTAGACGGCCGTGACCTGCAGGAGCAGTCCGGCGGACGCGACCGAAATCACGCGGTTCGGCCCGTCGTCGGTGCGGTGGGCGTCGACGCTCCAGCGGCGGCCGAGCGGGAGGAAGACGCTCCAGAGGAGGAGTCGTCGGAAGAGGGAGTCCCCGCCGTTCAAGACGACGGGATTGCGGAGGTGGAGGCTGACGAGCAGGACGAGCGAGACGAACGTGACGAGGCGGGTGCGGTAGCCGACGAGCAGACTGACGGCGAACACGCCCGCGACGACGAACAGGAGGGCTTCCCACCAGAGCGCGCCGGAGAGCGCGTGCAGCGAGTACCGGGCGACGGGATGCTGGGCGACGAGCGCGTCACGCGGCAGGACGCCCGCGTCCGTGTAGAAGACGGCGAGATTCCGTGCGCGGAGCGCTAAATCGAGGAGGAGGAGCGCGCCGAGCGCGATGCGGAGGGCGGCGAGGGCGCGCGCGTCCACGGCCGCTCGTCGGGAGACGGCCCGTCGAATCCGGGAGCGCGAGGCGCGGACTGACACACGTACACGGCCGCCCGCGCCGGGTAAATCTCTTGCGTGCTACTCGTAGCCCACGTCGGGCGTGAGTTCCATGCTGCTCTCGTGGAACGTCCCGCTTCCGCGCGCGAGTTCGTTCCCGTCGTCGTCGTACGCCACGGCCTCGGCGATGAGCTGGTTCGGGTTGTCGTTCACCACTTCGCCCTCGGCGCGAATCGTCCCATCGGAGACGGGGCGTTCGAAATAGAGATTGAAGTCCGTCGTGAGCACGAAGTGGTCTTCCACGAGCGACCCCGCGGCGAAGAACGCGGCGTCGTCGAGCGCTTTGAACAGCACGGAGCCGTGGACCGCGCGGAGCGGGTGGAAGAAGTCCTCTCGCACCTCGATTTCGAGAACCGCTTCGGCCTCGGAGACGGTGAGGTCGGGGTCGTAGTGGTCGTTCATCGGCGCGGCCGCGTACATCCGTTCGAGTTTCCGGTAGTGCTCCATACCGGAAGCGCGTGACGGGTCGGCAAAGGACTTCGCCCACCGGCAGGCCTTTGCCCGCGTCCGTCGACCGACCAGTATGGCTCGCGTCGCGCGACTCACCCGGTACCCCGTGAAGGCGCTGTCCGGCGAGACGGTGGAATCGGCTCGCATCACGTCCGGCGGCACGCTCGCCGGAGACCGCGAGTTCGCGCTCTTCGCCGCCGACGGCGATCCCGTGAACGGCAAGCGCACCCGTCGCGTCCACGACATCGAAACGACGTGCGACGCGGGCGTGGTCACCGTCACGACCGAAGACGACGACGCGACGTTCGACCTCCGCGACGCCGACGGCCGCGCGGACGCTGAAACGTGGTTCTCCGACTTCTTCGACCTCGACGTCGAGGTGCGTCGCGACGCCGAGTTGGGTTTCGTGGACCGTCGACGCGCAGGACCGTCAGTTATCAGTACGGCGACGCTCGAAACGGTCGCGGACTGGTACGACGTCACCGTCGAGAACGTCCGACGGCGGATGCGCGCGAACGTCGAAATCGCCGGCGTCCCCGCGTTCTGGGAGGACCAGTTCGTCGGCGACGGCCCCGACGGCTTCCACGCGGGCGACGTCTCCGTCTCGGGTGTCGAACCGTGCGGCCGGTGTGTCGTCCCCGAACGCGACCCCGACACCGGCGACCGCGACCCCGAGTTCCGCGAGCGGTTCCTGACGCGCCGCGAGGCGACGTTCCCTGACTGGGTGGACCGCGACGCGTTCGACCACTACTACGCGCTCATGCTCATCGCCGACGTACCCGCGGCCGACCGGGGCGAAACGCTCACAGTCGGCGACTCGGTCACCCTCTCGTGACTTCCCGGTAAACATTTACTCACCGATACACAATTTCGGCGGGATGCCCTCGACGCAGGACGTTCCATCCGACGACGTGCCCACGGTGGACACGACACGGAACGGTGGGACGTCCCCCGCCCGGAACACGGACAGAGTCCCTGTCAAGTACGACGGAGGCGAACCCGCGACTGACGCGACGACGCCGGCCGTCGAACCGACCGACGGCACAGTCATGGTGGTCGACGACGAGGCCGGGTTCGCCGACGCCGTGGCGCTCTGGCTCGAACCGGAGTACGACGTCACGGTCGTCTACGACGGCGACGACGCCATCGACGCCTACGGCGACCACGTGGACGTACTGTTGCTCGACCGCCGGATGCCGACCGTTTCGGGCGACGACGTGCTCGAACACGTTCGCGACGCCGACGGAACCGCGCGAATCGCGATGCTCACCGCGTCCGAACTCGCCGTCGCCGACGCCGCCCTCGACTTCGACCAGTACCTCCAGAAACCGGTCTCCGAGGACGACGTTCGTGAGGCAGTCACGACGCTCAAACGCCGGAACGCCTACCCGCGGGCGCTCTGCGACTACCTCGCGACGCTCGAACGGCTCTCCGAACTCCACGCGACCCACGACGCCGACCGACTGGACGACGAAGACAGCTACGCCGCCCTCGAATCCCGCCTCGATGACCTCCGTGACCCCGCGGAAAACGCGCTCGCCGACCTCCCGGACGACGAAGAAGCCGCTATCCGCGAACGAGTGGACGAGGCCGCGTACCCCGCGTCACTGTAGACGTTCCGGGCGTTCCGTGAGGAACGTCAGCGCGAACACCGTTCCCGTCGGCTCGTTGTCCCGTATCTCGATGCGGCCGCCGTAGGACTGCACCATCTGTTTGACGAGATAGAGGCCGAACCCGCTGCCCGGTTCGCTCAACTGCGACACGCCGGTTTCGAGCACGCCCGCGCGTTCTTCTTCAGGGAGTCCGGGGCCGTTGTCCGCGATTTCGACCGTGACCGCGGGGCACTCTACGTGTTCGCCGTCGCCCCGCCCGAGTCGCCCGTCGTCCGCGACGGGGGCGTTGTCGCCTGATTCGCCGAGGGAGACGTCGACCGTCGTCTCGCCTGCCGACACCGTGACCTCGGGCATGTCCGCGTCGTTGTGCACGACGGCGTTGTCGAGAACGTTCTCGAACACCTCCCCGAGGAGTTCGTCCGCGAGCACGTTCGCGTTGACGCCAGACAGGTTCGTTTCGAATCGCGCGTCCGGATGCATCTCGGACGCGAGCGCGACTTCCTCTTCCAGCGTCTCCGCCAGCGGAACGCGTCGGAGGCTGTGTTCGGCCTCCCCGACGACGGCGTCCATCAGCGTGCGCATGTCGTCCACGAGGTCCGCGAGGTCCGCGGCCCGGTTTCGGACGTGTTCGACGTGCGACCGGGCGTTCGGGTCGTCGACCGTCGCTTCGAGGAGTTCACAGCGCGCGTTGACGACGTTCAGCCCGTTCAGGAAGTTGTGCCGAACGAGTCGGTTCAAGAACTCGAGGCGTTCGCGCTCCGCCTCGACCTGTCGCGCTCGTCGCGTCCGCTCCGTGATGTCCTGCGTCAGCGCCATCGCGCCCTGCACGGTGTCACCGGCGTCAACCGGAATCACTTGCACGCGCGCGACCCGGTCGTCCGCCTCGACCTCCGCGGTCCGTCGCTCCCCGTCGAGCGCGTCGTCCAGCGTGGACGCCCACCACTCGCGGTGTCTCTCCGGGAGGACGGCTATCTCCTCGATTGGCTGCCCCACGAACGACGAAGGGTCCATGTCGCTCTCCTGGAGGCTCTCCCCACCGGCCGTGAGACAGCGTTTTTCCGCGTCGAACAGCGCGGTCGCGCCGTTCGGAATGTGGTTGACGATGGTCTCGTAGCGGTTACGGCGCTCCACCGCGTCGATGGCGTTCCCGACGAGTTGTCCGAGTTGGCGCAGCCCGTCCTGTTCGGCGTCGGTGAACGCGTAGGGCCGCGACGAGTAGACGTTCAACACGCCGAACGTCCGCGACGCCGTCCGAACCGGAACGGCCGCGGAGGACCGCACACCGTGTTCGCGGGCGTGGTCCCGCCACTCCGTGAACGAGTCGTCCGTTTGCGTGTCGTTGACGACGTGAACGTCGTCCGTGTGAACGGCGCGCGCCGTCGGCCCGCGCTCGCCGGGTGGTGCGTCGATTCCCGGGTCTAACGATTCGACGTACTCCGACGCGCCCGACTGTGCGGTGACGGAGAGTTCAGTGCTGTCCTCGCTCGTCTCCCCCATCCACGCGAACCGATAGGCGTTCGCGTCCGCGAACTGCTGGCAGACGAACGACTCTATCTCCTGTCTCGTCTCCCGGTCGAACGCGGCCTCGGCGACCCGATAGACGACCGCGTTCAGGTCCGCGAGAACCGACGCGCGTGACGTATCTCGTCGCGACGCCGGACCGCCGTGGGTGTCGAGGAGGGTGGTGAGCCGCGCCGCGAGCGTTTCGATGTCGGCGCCGTCGTCGCCGACCGGATGGAACGCGGTGACGCCCGCGGACGACGCACGACTGAACACGTCCTCTTTCGGGGAGTGGAGGAGGACGAGCGGCACCGTGTCGTCGCACGCCCGAATCTCGCGCACGACGGAGAGCGGCGCGTCGAGTCCGTCGTCCACGACGACCGCGCCGTACGGGTTCGCCTCGACCCGCGAGTGCGCGACGTCGGGGGTCGCCGGTTCGACGCGGAACTCGTCGCTCGCCTCCTCGACCGCCGTGCTGTCCGTTCGGCCGTCGCCGACCCAGAGGACGCGTGGACGAACGGGCGGAGAAACCATGGTTGCTCTATACCTGTCCTTACTTTTTGATATAACCGATGGCCATCAACCGGCGACGGCCATCGAAACCGTCGTCAGTCCCGATCGAGTTACTCGCAACACAGCGTATCGAAAACTTCTCTTTCTCATTTGCGAACTATATCGGGCTATTCAGTATTCGTTTCGGGGCAGAACCGTAACGGCATCGGTGGATTTATCGAGATATCGTGTGATGTCGTGAGTAGGAGTTACCGATGTCTGAAGACGAATCCACAGTCGGGACGGGGAAACCCGTCTCCACGATGGTATCGCAGCGCCCGGAGGTGGCGCGATGACCTGGAACAACCAGGAGTGGTGGCCGAACATGCTGAACGTCGACATCCTCGACGACAACGCCGCCACGCTCGACCCCTATGGCGAGGACTTCGACTACGCCGCGGAGTTCGAGGACCTCGACCTCGAAGCCGTCAAGTCCGACCTCCGAGACGTCATGACGGACTCGCAGGACTGGTGGCCGGCCGACTACGGCCACTACGGCCCGCTGTTCATCCGGATGGCGTGGCACAGCGCCGGGACGTACCGGACCGCGGACGGACGCGCCGGCGCGTCCGGCGGCCTCCAGCGCCTCCCGCCGGAGAGCAGTTGGCCCGACAACGTCAACCTCGACAAGGCACGTCGCCTCCTGCAGCCGGTGAAACAGAAGTACGGCCGCAAACTCTCGTGGGGCGACCTCATCGTCCTCGCCGGGAACGTCGCGCTCGACTCGATGGGATTCGAGACGTACGGCTTCGCCGGCGGTCGCGTGGACGAGTACAAGACCAACGAGGCCGTCGAATGGGGGCCCGAGGAGAACTGGGAGGAGACGTCGCCCGAGCGCTTCGAGGACGGCGAAGTCGGGAACCTCAAGGACCCGCTCGCGAACACCGTGATGGGTCTCATCTACGTGAACCCCGAGGGCCCGTACGGCGAACCCGACGTCGAGGGCTCTGCTGCAAACATCCGCGAGGAGTTCGACCGGATGGCGATGGACGACGAGGAGACGGTCGCGCTCATCGCGGGCGGCCACACCTTCGGGAAGGTTCACGGTGCGGACGACGAGACGGACGTCGGCCCCGAACCCGAAGCGGCCCCGCTCGAAGAGCAGGGCCTCGGCTGGCAGCACGACTTCAAGCGCGTCGGCATGATCACGAGCGGCATCGAGGGGCCGTGGACCGACGCGCCGACCCAGTGGGACATGGGGTACGTCGACAACCTCCTGAACTACGAGTGGGAGCCCCACAAGGGTCCCGGCGGCGCGTGGCAGTGGCGGCCCGCCACCGAGGAGGAGCGCGAATCCATCGAGAAGGCCCCGGACGCACAGGACTTCGACGAGTCCGAGGACCCGATGATGCTGACGACGGACGTCGCCCTCAAGCGCGACCCCGACTACCGGGAGGTCCTGGAGCGCTTCCAGGAACACCCCGAGAAGTTCCAGTCGGCGTTCGCGCGGGCGTGGTACAAGCTCCTCCACCGCGACATGGGTCCGCCCGAGCGCTATCTCGGCCCCGACGTCCCGGACGATGTCATGATCTGGCAGGACCCCGTCCCCGACGCCGACTACGAACTCGTCGGCGAGGACGAAGTCGCGGAACTCGAGGACGCCATCCTCGACTCCGACCTCACGCGTTCGCAGCTCGTCAAGACCGCGTGGGCGTCGGCCTCGACCTACCGGAAGAGCGACAAGCGCGGCGGCGCGAACGGCGCGCGGGTCCGCCTCGAACCCCAACGTAGCTGGGAGGTCAACGAGCCCGCGGAACTCGAATCGGTCCTCGAGACGTACGAGGACATCCAGTCCGCGTTCAACGACGCGCACGACGAGGTGCAGGTGTCGCTCGCCGACCTCATCGTGCTCGGCGGTAACGTCGCCGTCGAACAGGCCGCGGCGGACGCCGGCCACGACGTGGACGTGCCGTTCGAACCCGGCCGCACCGACGCGACGGCCGAGCAGACCGACGAGGACTCCTTCGACGTGCTGAAACCGAAGGTCGACGGCTTCCGGAACTACCTCGGCGGCGACTACGACGACCTCTACGACACGCCCGAAGAACGGATGGTCGACAAGGCCGACCTGCTCGACCTCAGTGTCACGGAGATGACGGCGCTCGTCGGCGGGATGCGCCAGCTCGGCGCGACCTACGAAGACACCGACCGCGGCGTCCTCACCGACCAGCCCGGCACGCTCACGAACGACTTCTTCGTGAACCTGCTCGACATGGCCTACGAGTGGGAACCCGTCGACGACGACCACGAAGTGTTCGAAGGCTTCGACCGCGCGACCGGCGACAAGGAGTGGGAAGCCACGCGCTTCGACCTCATCTTCGGGTCGAACGCCCGCCTCCGCGCCACCGCGGACGTCTACGCGGCCGACGACGGCGAGGAGAAACTCGTCTCCGACTTCGTCGAGGCGTGGAGCAAGGTCATGCAGGCGGACCGCTTCGACCTCGAATAGAACGACACCGCCGACCGGACGCCGTCCTCGTTTTTTCGACGACACCCATCTGAGAGCGGACGAAACCAGCCGGTAGCGCCCACTTGCGGCAATCCGTTTCCGTTTCCGGACGTTCATACGTCCCCCGGCCGTCCCCCGAACTGTGTCAGAGACGAGCGAGCGGGTGGCGGGCGCACTTTCCGACCTCCGGGGCGGCGGTCGCGGGTGGATGCTCGCGACCATCGCGGCCGGGTGGCTGTTGACGCTCGGGATGCGGTTTCTCGTGCCCGCCGTCCTCCCGCAAGTCAGGAAGACGTTCGAGATTTCGAACGCGACGGCTGGCCTCGCCGTGACGGTCATCTGGGCGTTCTACGCGCTCACGCAGTTCCCCGCTGGCCTCGTCACGGACCGCGTCGGCGAACGGACCGCGCTCGCGGTGAGTCTCGGCGTCACCGCCGGGAGCCTCCTCTTACTCGCGGGCGCGCCGCTGTTCCCCGTGTTCGTGCTCGGCGCGGCGGCGTTCGGCGTGAGTTCCGGCCTCTACGGACCCGCCCGCGGCACGTCGCTCTCGAAGGGATTCCCGCGCCGGTCGGGGGCCGCGTTCGGCATCACGCTCGCGTGCGGGAGTCTCGGGTCCGCCGTCCTCCCGCTCGTCGCCGGCGTCCTCGTCGGCGCGCTCGGCTGGCGGTTGCTCATCGCGGCCGCCGCCCCCCTGTTCGCGCTCTGCGCGGCGGCGGCGTGGGTCGTCCTCCCCCACCCGATAGACGCGCTCACCGACGGGCCCGCGCAGGACGACGGCCCGGCGCTCTCCGTGCGGGACGCGGTTCGCGGCCTCCCCGCCGCCGTGCGAAACCGGAACGTCGTCCTCGCCGTCCTCGGCACGACGTTCTACCTGTTCGCGTTCCAGGGTCTCACGGCCTTCCTCCCCACGTACCTGGTCGAACACGAACTCATCGGACAGGACGTCGCCGCAGTCATCTTCGCACTCTTGTTCGTCGGCGGCGGCCTCACGCAGTTGGTCGCCGGGTCGCTCGCCGACCGCTACGGCAACTCGTCCGTCCTCGTCACCGTCGCCGTCGTCGGCGTCCTCACCCTCTTCGTCGTGCCGTTCGTCTCCTCCATCTACGTCTGGGGCGTGCTCTCCTTCCTCCTCGGCACCCGGATGGGAATCGCGCCCGTCGCGAACTCGTACATCATCGCCACGCTCCCCGACGAGGCGCAGGGCGCGTCGTGGGGGTTCGTGCGGACGTGCTTCTTCCTCGTCGGCGCGACCGGGTCCGTGTTCGTCGGCGCGATGGCGGACGCCCACCTGTTCACGGAGGCGTTCGTCGCGCTCGGCGCGATAACCGCCGTCGCGGTCGTCTGTTTCCGCGCGGTCTCCGAGTAAGGCCAGTTTGATAGTCGGTCCATCCCGAACGACGTGTATGGAGACGGGACCGCCCGACGCGGGCCTGAAGGCGCGCGCGATGGACGAAGCCCCTATCGGGGTGACTATCGCGGACGCGACCCGGGAGGACGTACCGCTCGTGTACGTGAACGACGCGTTCTGCGACATCACCGGGTACTCGCGTGCGGACGCCCTCGGTCGGAACTGTCGGTTCTTGCAGGGGGAGGAATCGGACCCGGACGCGGTCGAAGCGATGCGGGAGGCGATAGCAGCGGCGGAGTCCGTGACGGTCGAACTCGTGAACTACCGGAAGGACGGAACGCCGTTCTGGAACGAGGTGACACTCGCTCCGCTGGAGAACGCCGCGAGCGAGGTGACGCACTACCTCGGATTCCAGGAGGACGTGACGGCGCGCAAGGAAGCGGAGTTGGAGGTCGAACGGGAACACGAGGCGCTCGACCACCTCGTCACGCGCATCAACGGCCTCATCGGGGACGTGACGGACCTCCTGATGCGGTCGTCGACGCGTTCAGACAGCGAACACGAAATCGTCGAACGAATCGCGGAGACACCGCCGTACACGTTCGCGTGGGTGGGCGAACGTGACCGGGTTCGGAACGTCGTCGTCCCCTCCGCGTGGGCGGGCGACGGGTCGGTCGCGGACGTCGAAATCCCCGTGGACGCCGACGACTTCGTGGCGCGCGCCCTCCGGTCCGGCGACCTCGAAATCGAAACCGACGGACCGGCGTGGACGGCGAACGTGCCAGCAGCGCAGTCGGCGGCGGCGATACCGCTCTCGTACGGCGCCCGGTCGTACGGCGTGCTCGTGGTGCACGCGGCCAACGAGGACGGACTCGCGGGCCGGGAGTCGGTCGTCCTCGAAGCGCTCGGGCGCACCATCGGCGCCGCGATAGACGCGGGCGAGAGCAAACGCCGATTGACGGCGGACCACGTGGTCGAAATGGAGTTCTCGCTGCGCGACCGGGACGTGTTCTTCGTGGACTTCGCCACGGCCCACGACTGCGAACTCACCTACGAGGGGACGGTACCGGGGGCGGACGGGTCGTTTTCGATGTTCTTCACGACGGACGCGTCGCCGGACGCGGTGTCGGCGTACGCCAACTCGTCCGAAGTGGCGGACGCGGACGTGTTGAGTCAGGACGGCGGACGAACGCTCGCCGTGTTCCGCGTGGACGAGAATCCACTGGTCGGCTTTCTCGCGGACCGCGGGATGCGCGCCCAGTCCATCGAAGTCGCGGCGGACGAGGCGAAACTAGTCGTCGAGTCGGCGGCGGGCGACGGGGCGCGGGACGCGGCCGACGAGTTCAAGTCGCGCTACGACGACGTGACGCTCCTCTCGTATCGCGAACGCGACCGGCCGCCCGTGACGAACAGCGAGTTCGTCTCCGCCGTCGAGAATCGGCTGACGGGACGACAGCTCGCCGCGTTACAGAGCGCGTTCGTGAGCGGATACTACGAGAGCAATCGGTCGGTGACGGGTGACGAACTCGCGGCGTCGATGGGCGTCTCTCGCTCTACGTTCCACCAGCATCTCCGCGCCGCGGAGCGAAAACTCATCTCGGAATTCTTCGCCGAACGTCCCTGACTGCAGAAAGGTCACCTTACTAGTAGGGTATACCCTTCATTACATTCAGAACCTAACTCCTATCAAACACAGTGAGCGCGGCGCTCATCGCCCTTCCCTAGCCCACTATGGTAACACGAGAGCAGATAGACGCGAGCAAGGATATCCAGCGGCGGACGGGTCGGACGTTCTACGTCGCGACCCGCGTCCTCCCGGAGTGGATGCGTCGACCGACGTACGTCTTGTACGCGTTCTTCCGCATCGCCGACGACGTGGTCGACGACCCGAACCCCGCGTCGCCCGCGGAGCAACGCGCCCGCCTCGAACACCTCCGGCGCGCGGCGCTCGGCGAGGACGAGGCGGACGAACCCGCCGTTCGGGCGTTCGCCGAACTGAAACGCCGCCACGGCATCCCCGACGAGGAAGTCCACACGTTCATCGACGCGATGGAGATGGACGTCGCAGACCGGCGCTACGAGACGTACGCGGACCTCGAAACGTACCTCCGCGGGTCCGCGGTCGCCGTGGCGTACATGATGCTGGAGGCGATGGAACCCGACCAGAAGGAGGCGGCGCGGCCGCACGCGAAAGCGCTCGGTGAGGCGTTCCAGCTCACGAACTTCCTCCGCGACGTCCGCGAGGACGTGCTGGAGTACGACCGCATCTACCTGCCGCGGGAGACGCTCGCGAAACACGGCGTCACGGACGACCAGATCCGCGCGCTCGACTTCGACGAGGGGTTCGCGAACGCGATGCGCGAGGAGATGGCGCGGACGGACGCGCTCTACCGAGAGGGCGTCGCCGGCATCAAGTACCTTCCCGAGGAGTGCCAACTCGCCGTGCTCGCGTCCGCCACGCTCTACGCTGAACACCACCGCGCCATCCGCGCTCGCGGGTTCGACGTGCTCACGGAGCGCCCGACGCTCACGACGCCGCGCCGCTTCCGCATCCTCGCGGAGACGTGGTATCACTTCAAGCGGACCGGCGACCCGGAGACGGCGTTCTACCGCGTCGCGCCGGTCTCCCCGTACTCCGAGGACGATATGCGCGTCGAACGCGGCCGCTCCGGCGTGTATTCCCGAGTGGTCGGGTCGACGCGCGCGTTCGCCGACGCCGTCCGCTCGTGGGTTCCCACCGGGTGGTCGTGGTGACCGAGGTCGTGGTCGTCGGCGGCGGGTTCGGCGGCCTCTCGACCGCGTGCTACCTCGCCGACGCCGGCTTCGACGTGACCGTCGTGGAGAAGAACGAACAGCTCGGCGGTCGCGCGAGCAGGCTCGAACGGGACCGGTTCCGGTTCGACATGGGGCCGTCGTGGTACCTGATGCCCGACGTCTTCGAGCGCTTCTTCGGGCACTTCGACCGCCACCCCACGGACTTCTACACGCTCTCCCGCCTCGACCCGCACTACCGCATCTTCTTCAAAGACGGCGACCGCGTGGACATCACCGCGGACCTCGACGAGATGACGTCGCTGTTCGAATCCTACGAACCGGGGGCCGGGGACGCGTTCCGCGATTACCTCGACGGCGCACAGGACGCCTACGAGGTCGGGATGGAACACTTCGTCTACACCGACCGCCCGAACTTCCGGGACTACGTGGACATGGACGTCGTGCGGAACGCCCGCGGCCTCGGCCTGATGGGGTCGATGCGCGACCACGTGGACGACTTCTTCGAGAATCAGAAACTCAAGCAGATCGTCCAGTACTCGCTCGTCTTCCTCGGCGGGTCGCCGACGAACACGCCCGCGCTCTACAAACTGATGAGTCACGTCGACTTCAACCTCGGCGTCCACTACCCGGACGGCGGCCTCGGCGCGGTGGTCGACGCCGTCGTCGAGTTGGGGCGCGAACTCGGCGTCACGTACGTCACGGACGCACCAGTCACCCGCATCGCGGGCCGCCGCGGGAACTTCCAAGTGCACACCGAGGACGACACGTATCGCGCGGACCTCGTGGTGAGCGACGCCGACTACGCGCACACCGAACAGGAACTCCTCGCGCCCGAACACCGCCAGTACGACGCGGACTACTGGGGCTCCAGAACGTACGCGCCCTCGGCGTTCCTCATGTACCTCGGCGTCGAGGGAGACGTCGACCCGCTCGAACACCACACGCTCGTCCTCCCGACGGACTGGGACCCCCACTTCGAAGCCATCTTCGACGACCCGGCGTGGCCCGACGACCCGGCGTACTACGTATGCGCGCCGAGCGTCACGGACGACACCGTCGCCCCCGAGGGCTGTGGGAACCTGTTCGTCCTCGTCCCCATCGCCCCCGGCCTGAACGACGACGACGAAACCCGGGCGGCCTACCGCGACCTCGTGCTCTCAGACCTCGCGGAGAACGTCGGCGTCGACTTCCGCGACCGCATCCTCGTCGAAGAACACTTCTCGGTCTCGGACTTCGCCTCGCGGTACAACAGCGAACAGGGAACCGCGCTCGGCCTCGCGCACACGCTCAGACAGACCGGCCCGCTCCGCCCCGACCACCGCTCCGACGCGCTCGACGGCCTCTACTTCACGGGCGGCTACACCCGGCCCGGTATCGGCGTGCCGATGTGCCTCATCAGCGGCGAACACACCGCCGCCGCCGTCACAGAAGACACTGGCACCCGCCTCTCCCTCCCACCGACGGAACCACGTACCCCCGACGCCATCCAGTAGCATGGGCAGGCTCCGCCGCCTCCTGAAGCGTTCTCGACCCCGATTCTGGTTCTACCTCGCCGGCCCCGTCCTCGTCGGCGCGGCGTACGGTGCGCCCAGCCTCGACGCCCTCTTCGACCCTGTCACCGTCGCGCTCTTCGCGTACTTCCTCGTTCCGGCGAACGTCTACCTCTACGGCATCAACGACGTCTTCGACACGGACACGGACGCCGCGAACCCCCGGAAACGGGGCACGGAACTCCGATGGGGTGGCGACCCCCTCGCGCTCGCCGCCGTCGCGCTCTCGGGACTGCTTGGCGTCTCGTTCTTCGCGATTCTCTCCCGCGAAACGTGGCCGTGGCTCGCCGGATTCCTCGTTCTCGCCACCGCGTACAGCGCGCCGCCGCTCCGCCTGAAATCGCGGCCGTTCCTCGACTCCCTCTCGAACGGCCTCTACGTCCTCCCCGGCGTGGTCGCGTACGTCGCGCTCGCCGGGCACGTCCCACCCATTTTCGCGGTTCTCGGCGGGTGGGCGTGGACGATGGCGATGCACACGTTCTCCGCGATACCCGACATCGAACCCGACCGCCGCGCCGGCATCGACACCACCGCCACCACGCTCGGCGAGAAACGCACCCTCCTCTACTGCGGGGCGTGCTGGCTCGCGTCTTCGGTTCTGTTCGCGCTCGTCTCACCGGCGTTCGGCGCACTCTTGTTCGTCTACCCGCTCGCGCTCGTCCCCATCTACGCCGACCGCATCGCCGTCCCGCGGGCGTACGCCTACGCCCCCGTCCTCAACACCGGAATCGGAATGATTCTCACGCTCGCCGGCCTCTGGGTGACACGCTATGGCTGACGGCCTCACGAGCCGGTTCCAGTTGCCCGACGGCCGCGACGGCTGGCAGGCCGCGGCCGAAACGCTCGTGCGAGAAAACCGGTTCACCATCGCCGTCGTCTTCCCCGCCATCGGCGCACTCACGCTCGTCGCGAGCGCACGCGCGCTCGTCGACCCGCCACTCCAGTTCAACCCCTACCTCCTCTTCTTCGGGACGTTCGTGATGCGCCTCCCGTTACTCGTCGGCGTCGCGCCCTACGTCGACCGGCGCGCCGGCCTGAAACTACTCGCGCTCACCGGATTCGTCTACGCCATCGAGTTCGTCGGCGTCACCACCGGCTTCCCCTACGGCGGCTTCCACTACGGAATCGAACTGGGGCCGATGCTCCTCGGCACCGTGCCGCTCGCACTCCCGCTGTTCTTCGTGCCACTCGTCTTCAACGCCTACCTCCTCGCCATCCTCTCCGGCTACGCCGAAAAGCGCCTCCCGCGCGTCCTCGGCGCGCTCCTCACACTCCTACTCGTCGACCTCGTCCTCGACCCCGGCGCGGTCGCGCTCGGCTTCTGGACGTACGACGCCGGCACCTACTACGGCGTCCCCGCCTCGAACTACCTCGGGTGGACGCTCTCCGGCTTCCTCGCCGTGCTCGCGGTCGAGTTCTCCTTCGACCACCGCGACCTCCGCGCGCGACTCGACTCGTGTGAGTTCGTCCTCGACGACCTCGTGAGCTTCATCATCCTCTGGGGGGCGATAAACGCGCTCTACGCCCAGTGGATTCCCGCCGCGCTCTCCGCAGTACTGGGACTCGCGCTCGTCGCGTTCAGAAAGAAGAAAGGCGCGCTCTACAGGTCGCCGTAGGGGCCGACCTTGGACTCGGTGAGCCGTTCGACCTGCTCGTCGGTGAGGTCGATTTCGGCCGCGCCGAGGTTCTCTTCGAGTTGTTCGACCGTGCGCGCGCCGACGATGGGTGCGCTCACGCCGTCACGGTGCATCAGCCACGCGAGCGCGACCTGTGCGGGCGTCGAATCAACTTCGTCCGCCACGGCGTCGAGTTCGTCGTGCACGTCGAAGTTCTCCTCGGTGAGGTAGGCGTCCTCGAACCGACTCGACTCGGCGGCGCGGGACTCGCCGGTGAGGCCGTCCTCGCGCGTGTACTTCCCGGTGAGGAAGCCCTGGCCGAGCGGACTCCACGGACACACCGCGAGGTCCTCGGCGCGCGCCATCTCCAGGTAGTCTCCCTCGACCTCCCGGTCGACGAGGTTGTACCGCGGCTGAAGCACCGAGAACGGCTCCCAGCCGTTCTGCCGGGCGAGTTCGTTCGCCCGCGCGACCTTCCACGCGTTCGGCCGGAGGGTGGACGCGCCGAGGTAGTGGACCTTCCCGTCCTCGACGAGGCCGTTCAGCGTCTTCATCATCTCCCGCGTCGGCGTCTCGTCGTCCCAGCGGTGAATGTAGAGGACGTCGACGTAGTCCGTGTCGAGACGGTCGAGCAGGGCGTCGATGCGGTCGCGAACGTTCTTCCGGTTCGTTCCGCGACTGTTGGGGTCGCCGGACCGAATCTGCCAGTAAATTTTGGAGGCGATGGTGTATCGCTCTCGGTCCCGGTCTTCGAGCCACTCGCCGATCCAGCGCTCCGACTCCCCGCCGCCGTAGACGTCCGCGGTGTCGATGTACCGCCCGCCGGCGTCGGCGTACGCGTCGAGGAGTTCTTTCGCGCGGTCCTCGCCGATTTCGACGTTCCCCTCTTCGGTCTCTTTGCCGAACCGCCACGTCCCGAACTGGAGTTCGCTCGTCTGAATGCCCGTACCGCCGAGTTTCGCGAACTCGAGGTCGAGTGACTCGATGTCAGTCATCGCCCGAATGTTCACGCGAGCGACGGAAAAAGATTCACGTGCCGGCGAGGCAGTCTACGGCCGCAGGTCTTCTTCCCGGAGTTCGCCTCGCGCGCGCCACGTCCGCGGACGGAGCGTACAGGCGACGAGACAGAGATAGTACAGCACGACCCCCGTGACGACGAACACGCCCGGAACCGCGCCGATGGCGGCCGTCTGCACCCACGACTCGGGCGAGAACGCGGTGATACGCACCACCCACGCCGCGAGCAACACGAAGAACAGCGGGAGGTACACTCGCCGGAGCCGGTGGGCTATCGCCTCCTCCGCGCTTATCTTCACCGTCGGATTCCGGTAGTCCTCGCCGAGGTGTTCGCGCCACTCGGGGTTCGGCGGGTCGCCGTCCGGGTCGAGTCCGTACGCCCAGAGGTTCTCCTGCAGGGAACGCACGCGCGTCCGCCAGATTTCGTATCCACGGTAGCGTCTCGCTTCCATCACGAGGAAGACGGAGAGGGTCGCGACGCCGACGAGGATGACGTAGTGGGGGTTGTTCGGACTGGAGAACGCCCACGTGAGCACGGCCGCCATCACCACGACCGCCCAGTTCGTCGTACGGTCGAGGCGCTCGCGCCAGAGTTTCATCCGGTGGATCTCTCCACGGTAGAGGTGGGCCATCGCGGAACTCGGCCCCATCTCCTCGTCTAAGAGGCCGCGACCGATGTTCGCGCGTTCGCGCCGGCGTTCGTCTCGTTCGTCGTCGGTACGGCGTTCGTCCTCGGTCATCCCTTAGACGAGTAGTTGGATGTCGGCCTCACCCATATCTTGTATGGCTGTCGCCGCGCCGACGCCGGTGGTGACGCCGTCGTAGAAGTCGTCTTCGTCGTAGTCCATCAGGTCGATGGTCATCTGGCACGCCTGGAACTCGACGCCGAGGTCGAGGCTCGTCTGGATGAGTTCCTCGATGGTCGCGGTGTCGTTGTCCTCGATGCGTTTTTCCATCATCTTCGTGGTCATGCGGTCCATGCCGGGGAGCGCGCCGACGAGGTTCGGGACGGGCATGTTCGGGTTCCCGACCGAACTGAGTTTGAGGTTCTTCGAGCGTTCCTCGTGGAGGATGTCGAGTCCCCAGAACGTGTGGAAGACCGTGACCTCGTAGCCGAACGCGGCCGCCGTGCTCGCGAGGATGAGCGGCGGGTACGCCATGTCGAGGGTGCCCTTCGTCGCGATTATCGACATCTTTCCGGGTCCCTCGTCTCCGTCCACCGCGTCGAGGCGGTCTTCGAGTTCGGTTATGCGCGCCGCGAGTTCCTCGCGCGAGAGGTCGTCGGCCGGCGCGTCCGTGCTATCGCTTTCCGCGCTCATGCGTCGGTTTTCCGGACGTAGTGCGTGTACACGTCGTCGCCCTCGGTCTGGTCGACGAGTTCGACGCCGGGCGTCGTGTCGGCCCAGCCTGCGAGGTCGTTCATGCTGCCGGGGTCGGTCGCGAGGACTTCGAGGACCTCGCCGTCGGAGAGGTTGTCGATGTTCTGTTTGGTCTTGACGACCGGCATCGGGCAGTTCTCTCCTTTCACGTCGAGCGTCTCGGTGACTTCGTAGTCTGTCATGGTGTTTCCTTCACCGCCCAATACTGGGGCTCGAAACAAAAGACTGTCGATGGTAGTTCGACTGCTATACATTACTGTATCGGGTATTGTGGCCGCATGTACACGCCAATCAGCACGAAACGCGCCAACCGGGGAGGTAGTATTGCACAATACGTGGTTTTCTATGCAAACTCTTATTTCGGGTGAGCCAGTAGACGGAGGTGACGATGAGCGACGAAGCACAAGCGACCACCGAACAACAGGTGGCTGCGGTATCGGCGGCAGAACTCAAAGACCGGATTTCGGCGGGCGAGGACGTGTTCGTCCTCGACGTGCGAAGCGAGGAAGACTTCGCCGAGTGGCGAATCGACGGCGAAAACGTCGAAATCGTGAACTACCCCTACTTCGGGCTGCTCGACGGGATTCCGGAAGACCTGCGCGAACAACTCCCAGACGACCAGACTATCACCGTCCTCTGCGCGAAAGGCGGGTCGAGCGAACTCGTCGCGGAGTACGTCGAGGACGCGGGCTACGACGCAGAACACTTAGAACGCGGGATGAAAGGCTGGGCGCGCGTCTACGAACACGCCGACATCGAATCGGACGCCGACGCGACGATTCGACAGTACCGGCGTCCCTCCTCGGGCTGTCTCGGTTACCTCGTCGTCTCGGACGGCGAGGCCGCGGTCATTGACCCGCTGCGCGCGTTCACGAGCGAGTACGTCGAAGACGCCGACGCGCTCGGCGCGGACCTCACATACGCCATCGACACGCACGTCCACGCGGACCACATCTCCGGGATTCGCGAACTCGGCGCGGAGACGGACGCGACCCCTGTCCTCCCGAAACCCGCGGTCGACCGCGGCGTCGACTACGACGTCGACTTCGGGCAGGTGTCAGACGGTGACACCGTGCAGGTCGGCGACGTCGAAATCGAAGTCGTTCACACGCCCGGACACACGACCGGGATGACCGCGTACCGCGTCGGTGACGTGCTGTTCACCGGTGACGGTCTGTTCACGGAGAGCGTCGCTCGCCCCGACCTCGAAGACCCCGAGGCCGCGAAGGACGCCGCGCGCACGCTGTACAAGAGCCTCCAAGAGAACGTGCTCACGCTGCCGGAGGACACGGTAATCGCGCCCGCACACTACTCGGACGCCGCGACGCCGAACGACGACGGCACGTTCACGGCGGAACTCGGCGACCTCCGAGAGCGCATGGCGGCGTTGACGATGGACGAAGACGACTTCGTCGAGTTCATCGTCGCGGACATGCCGCCGCGCCCGGCGAACTACGAGGACATCATCGCGACCAACCTCGGCCAGCAGTCCCCGGACGACGAGACCGCGTTCGAACTCGAACTCGGCCCGAACAACTGCGCGGCGAGCGAGGACGCCCTCACCAACTAACGATGTTGCCACTCGAAGCGGCCGGCAGTTCGGTTCAGGCCGCAACCACCGTCGGAACGGTGTTCGCTGAAGCGCTCGCGCTGTACGTCGGGTACGGCGCGCTCACGCGCGTGTTCAGTTCGACCGTGATGGACGCCGTCGGGGGCGAGTGACGATGGAGGTTCTCGGGATGAGCCTCCTGCTCGTCGTCGCGTTCGTCGGGTTCGGCCTGCTCATCGGGACTCTTTTCGGGTTCTTCGGGATGGGCGGGTCGTTCCTCGTGACGCCCGCGCTGCTCGTGATGGGCTACCCGTCCACGGTCGCCGTCGGGAGCGGGCTCGCGTTCGTCTTCGGGACGAGCGTGATCGGCGCGCTCCGCCACCGCGACCACGGACAGGTCGACTACAAACTCGCCGCCATCATGACCGTCGCGATGACGGCGGGTATCGAGGCGGGGAAGAGCGTCGTGTTCTTCCTCGACGCGACGGGGCACGCGGACCTCGTCATCAACGTCGCGTACGTCGGGCTGCTCGCGCTCGTCGGCATGTTCACGCTTCGCGACGCTCGCTCGGATGACGACGGCGGCGACGAGTCGACCACCGGAATCGCGGACCGCGTGCAGGCGATTCACCTCCCGCCGATGGTGTCGCTGCGCGGCGGCGTGCGCGTTTCGGCGGTCCTCATCGCCGCCGTCGGGTTCGTCATCGGTATCCTCTCCGGGTTCCTCGGCGTCGGCGGCGGGTTCCTGCTGATGCCCGCGATGATGTACGGCCTCGGCGTGCCCGCGGCTATCGCCGTCGGGACGGACATCCTCCAGATAACCATCTCGGGTGCGTTCGGCGCGTTCACGTACGCACAATCCGGGTCCGTTGCCCTGCCCGTCGTCGGGTCGTTGCTCCTCGGGAGCGCGCTCGGCGCTCGGGTCGGCGCGGCGGCGACGAACCTCGTCGACGAGGACGACATCAAGGGCTACTTCGCGGCGATGTTGCTCGCGGGCAGCGCGGCCGTCGCGGCGAACAAACTCGGCACCGTCTACGGCATCGACGTGCTGAACACGGTGAGCACGCTGCTCATCTTCGGCGCGGCGCTCCTCGTGAGCGCGGCCGTGGTGCTCGCGGCGGTCTGTCGTCTTCGCGACGACCAGTCCGGCACGTGGTGCCGGCTCACGGCGTCGTAAGTACAGTATTGTCCCAACTATACAAACACTTTTGAAGCTGTGTCGCATAACAATCAATATGACTGATTCGATGAGCGAGATGCTCCGAAAGGACATGGAGTGTGAGGGCCTCCTCGAGTGTTTCCACGGGCTCAAGGAGATAGACAAAAACGTCTTCCAGCTGCTCAACGAGCGCACGGAACCGCTCACCGTGGACGAGATAGCGGACGACATCGACCGCGAGCGCTCGACCGCCTACCGCGCGGTCCAGCGTCTCCTGCAGGCAGGGTTCATCCAGAAGGAGCAGGTGAACTACGAGCAGGGCGGCTACTACCACGTCTACCGGCCGAGCGACGCCGAGGAGATCAGCCGCGAACTCCAGCGCACGCTCAACGACTGGTACGCCCAGATGGGGAGTCTCATCGGCGAGTTCGAGGATAAGTACAGCGAGGACGGACAGCCCGCGACGGCCGAGAACTAGGTTTTCGACGACGTTCGCCGCGATTTGTTTTCGAGTAGAGGCGTGTCGTTCCCCGGTCGGTGCGTTTATGTCGTCGGAAGTTCGTAGTATTGGATGTAATGAGCAATACTACTATCGACCCCGCCGACGTCGCCCGACGAATCGCCGAAGACGACGCGGACGACCTGTTCGTCCTCGACGTACGAAACGAGGACGGCTACGAGGAGTGGCAGATACCCGGAAGCGCGAACCTCCCCGTGTACGACGAACTCCTCCAGTACGACTACTCGAGTCTCGAATCCTCCCTCGACGAACTCCCCGAAGACACCGAAATCGCAGTCGTCTGCGTCGGCGGCGTCACGTCCGCCCGCGCCGCGGAGTTCCTCCGCGACCACGGCTACGACGCGAAATCAGTACGAAACGGCATGAACGGCTGGGGGCGCGTCCACCGCGAGTACGACACCACGACGGACGGCGTCGTGCAAATCGTCCGCCCCGGCACTGGCTGTGTGTCCTATCTCGTCCACGACGGCGACGAAGCGGTCGTCGTCGACCCCACGCAGTACGTCGACCAGTACCTCTCCGTCGCGGACTCTCGCGGCCTCGACATCGTGGGCGTCGCCGACACGCACGCCCACGCGGACCACGTCTCCGGCGCGCGCAAACTCGCCGGCGAACTCGACGCCCCCTACTACCTCCACGGCGAGGACGCCGGCGAACTGGACGGCGTCACCGAAATCGAGGACGGCGACACAATCGACGTCGGCGACCGCGCGCTCGACGTCCGGCACACGCCCGGCCACACGCCCGGCAGCGTCTCGTTCACGTTCGGCGATGCGCTGCTCTCCGGGGACACGCTCTTCCTCCGGAGCGTCGGCCGCCCCGACCTCGAAGACAGCAGCGAGGACGCGGTTCGCGAAGCCGCGGACCGACTGTTCGACAGCCTCGACGAGCTCACCGCGCTCGAAGGTGACACGGTGGTCCTCCCCGGCCACTTCAGCGACGAGGAGGCACGCCCGCTCGCGACGGACCTCGACGAACTGCGCGAGGAGTCCACGAACGAACTCCTGAGCTACGTCGAGGACGGCGACGAGACGACGTTCGTCGAGACCATCGTCGAGAGCCTCTCCGACGAACCGGCGAACTACAACGAGATAAAGCGCATCAACTGGGGCGAAGCCCAGCCGGGCGGCGACGTCGAAACCCTCGAACTCGGCCCGAACAACTGCGCCGCGAACTAAGCGGACGACGAGGGGCTTTCCCCGGTCCCGCTGACGGAGAGTATCGAACGAACGAAACAATTCTGTAATCGGCGGTGGTTACGTATCACCGTTCTTTTGGGGATGATATCGCCGGTATCTACGAGAACCGATTTCGGTATTGTTCATTAGTTGCAAAACCGTTAAGGCGGCGCGGAGCCAACGAACGTGTAATGACGGACACAACGACCGACGACATCGACGAACTGCGCGAGAAACGCCGCCGCGAACTCGTCGAATCCGCGGAAACCGCCGAAACCGCGGAGACGCCCGACGAACCCGTCTACGCCAACGGCGCGGACGAACTCGACCAGGTCGTCGCCGACAACGACGTCGTCCTCGTCGACTTCTACGCCGACTGGTGTGGGCCCTGCCAGATGCTCGAACCCACCCTGGAATCCATCGCCGCGGAGACGAACGCCGTCGTCGCGAAGGTCGACATCGACGCCAACCAGAACCTCGCCGCCGAGTACGGCGTCCGCGGCGTCCCGAACGTCGTCGCGTTCGTGAACGGCGAACCCACCGAACGCGTCGTCGGCGTCCGCGACCGCAGCGTCTACGCGAACATCGTCGCGGAGGCAGGCGCGTAGATGGACGACACCGGTACGAACAGCGGACCGGCCCGCACGTGGGGTGAGTCGAACTAGATGTTCGCGTTGACCGTCGCGGAACTCTTCCCGCGCGGCGTCCTCCCGTACCTCGCGGGCGGTCTGCTCATCGGCCTCGGCGTCGCCACCATCTACCTCGCCACCGGCATCATCGCCGGCGCGAGCACGTTCCTCGAATCGACGCTCTCGTACGTCTCTGACGCACCCCGGTTCAACCGCGGGAAGTACCTCCGGTCGCGGGACTGGCGGGTCGTGTTCACGCTCGGCATCGTCTCCGGGGCCGCGGTCTGGGGACTCGCGCTCGCGCCCGACCCGTCCATCTGGACGACTGACGTCCAGTGGTGGCGACTGCTCGGCGGCGGCATCCTCGTCGGCGTCGGCACCCGCCTCGGGAAGGGCTGTACGTCCGGGCACGGCGTCTGCGGCGTCGGCTCGCTCTCCGAGACCAGCATCACGAACGTCGTGACGTTCATGATCGTCGCTATCGGAACCGCACAACTCGTCGCGGCCATGGGGGTGACGCCATGACTGACCGGAGCCCGTGGTTCTACGCCACCATCTACGTCGGCGGCCTCGTGTTCGGCCTGGGGCTCGCGATAAGCGGGATGGCGCGCCCGGAAGTCGTTCTCGACTTCCTCCAGTTCCAGGACTTCGGCCTCCTCTTCGTGATGGGCGGCGCGGCCGTCGTCACCGGAATCACGTTCGCGGTCGCCACGCGCTACCTCGGCCGCGCGCCCCTCACGGGAGACGCCTACAAGCGTCGACTGAAAGAGTTCGACCGAAACGTCCTCGTCGGCGGCGCGATATTCGGCGTCGGCTGGGGGATTTCGGGTATCTGTCCCGGCGCGGCCTACGCCAGCTTCGGCATCGGGAACTTCCCAGTCCTCTGGGCTATCGCGGGAATGTTCGCCGGTGCGTACGCACAGGGCGTCCTCAGGAACTACCTCTAACTCGGGAACCGCGGTTTCTCTCTCAGGAACCGCCTCGTACACGATTGCGTCGAACCCCTCCACCGAGAGGTACGTAGCAGCGAGGAAGCACACGCCTCGAATCGTCTACGTTCAGGGGGGTCTGTCGTCAGTCGTGGTGGAGACGAGCCCTTATAGTCGTCCACTATCCCCTAACTGTCCGTCTCTGCATCCACCGACAGTCCCCCGTCCTCGAACGTGAAGGTCAACGAGTTGATGTCTCGATAGTATCGCGCCTGATGGTTGCCCTGCTTCCGGATTTCAGTCGTCGTCTCGACGAGCCCTGCCTCGCGTAACTGAGCGAGTTTCCGATACGTGGTGGAGTGCGGGACATTGCACCGCCGAGACAGCTCTTTTGCCGTTCGAGGATTGTCTAAGTTCCCGAGGAACGCCTGACAATCTGAATCGTCGAGGAGGTCGAGTACGTCCTCTGCCTCCGCCTCCAACCGTTCAGCAGATTGTTTCGAACGGATCATTATTGGTCTCCGTCGGTATCGAGGCCATCCCGATCGCACCGCTCGCTGATCCGGAATCGCGCGTCCGAATACTCTCGTGAAACGTCGCCGCTCCACGGCTTCTCCGGCGGTCGTATCGTAGGATTCGCTTCGGGCATCGACTCTACGTGGATGGAGGTCGTCCTCCCACACAGCATACATCCCGAACATGTTCGAACAACTGACAGTCACTCCCGACTCCGTATCGGAACGATTTCACGACATGTCGTCCCGATGCGCGAGAACACTGCGAGGTCACGGTCGAGTAACACTACCGTGACGAGGAAGACCAGTGTGGACGCGTCGTAGGCGAATCGTGACTGCGCGATGGTGGCGACGAGGCCACCGCCGAAACCACCCGCGAAGAGCGCGGCGAGGATCGGATAGGTACAACTGACACAGGAGAACACGCCGACGATAGCGCTGGCGGCGGCCGCGGTCGCGTCCACGAGACGGGCATACACGAGGTACGTGAGCGTCACGATACCGACGAGTTTGAAGGGGAGTACCGCGATGCGAATCCCCGCCCCGGTAGCGAGGACCGCTGGCCCCCAGCCGGGGGGCAGCCACGAAACCGTGAACGAGAGCGGGGTCGTCGACGTGGCGACGACGCCGTCCGCGACGAGCAGAACGCCGAGATAGCCGACGGCGACCCCACCGGCCGTGACGCGTCGTCTGAGACTCCCCGTGACGGGCCACGCGCGCGCTATCGCGAGCGCCCCGACGCTGATCCAGACGTAGGGGTAGATCAGATACCGCGGTTCGAGAATCGACGAACCGGCTGTCACCGCGTACCACGCACACGTGAGTGCTTCTATCGTGACGAGCAGGCCCAGTGCCGCACGCGTCTTCGGCGTCGTCGTCACCTTCCGACCACCGCTGCGACCGTCGTCTTCAGCCGTTCGAACGGGTTCGCTTCGACCCGGCGACTGCCGGTCTCGACGAGCCGCCGAGTGCTGTTGGTGACGACGACGAGACTGCTGAGCGCCATCGCGACTGCGGCGACGAGCGGGTTCAGCACGCCGAGGAGTGCGAGCGGGACGGCGACGGCGTTGTACCCGAACGCCCACGCGAGATTCGTCCTGATACGGCTCCGGGTCGCGCTCGTGATATCGAAGAAGTCCGGGACGACCGCGAGGTCGTCGACCGTCGCGACGACGTCCGCGGCGTCGGCGGTGAGCGCGCCACGCGCTCCGAACGCGATGCCGAGGTCCGCGGCCGCGAGTGCCGGTGCGTCGTTCGTGCCGTCGCCGACCATCGCGACCGGACCGTCGGCGCGTAATCGGTTGACGACGGCGGTCTTTCCCTCCGGTGGGACGCCCGCGAACACCTCGTCGACGCCGTCGTGTCCACGGAACGGTTGGGTTCGTGCGTCGTCGTCTCCCGTGAGAACGACGACCCGATGGTCGCGTCCCAACCGGTCGACCACCGCCTTCCAGCCGTCCCGTGGGGTGTCGCCCGCGAACGCCACGGCCCGGCCCACGCCGTCGAGACCGACGACGATCGGGACGTACCCGTCGGTTAGTCCCTCCAGCGCTCGCTCGCGGAGCGAGTCGGGGAGCGACCACTCGTCAGTCTCGAAGAGGTCGGGTCGACCGACGCGGACTCGTGTTCCGTCGACGACTCCCGAGACGCCGGTCGTGTGCTGTTGGACCGAGGAGACCGCCATCTCGCCGACGTTCGCGTACGCACAGACGGCGGCGGCGACCGGGTGGTCCGCGTAGGTTTCGAGCGCCGCGGCGGCTTCGAGTGCGTCGGCGTCGCCGACGACCGACTCGATACACATCTCGCCCGTCGTCAGCGTTCCCGTCTTGTCGAACGTGACGGTCTCGATGTCGCGTCCGCGTTCGAAGGCGGCCGAGTTCGTCACGAACGCCCCGCGGTCGATCGCTTCTCGAATACCTCTCGAGGCGGCGAGCGGCGTCGCGAGACCGAGCGCACACGGACACGAGACCACGAGGACGGTGAGGCCCGTGAGGAGTGAACTGGCGAGCGTCGCTCCGAGGAGGAGGTGGGCGACGAAACCACAGACGGCGAGTCCGAGGACCACGGGGACGAACACGGCGGCCGCCGTATCGGCGAGGCGCTGGACGCCCCCGTGTGTACTCTGGGCGTCCCAGAGCGCGGCGGTGATGCGGTCGTAGGTGCTCTCCACGGGGGCCGAGACGCGGACCGTCACGCCGCCGGAGACGAGGACTGCGCCGCCGGCGACTGAGTCTCCGGTGTCGACGTCCCGCGGGAGCGATTCGCCGGAGAGGAGCGACTCGTCGACGGCCCCGTCACCGTCGACGACGGTCCCGTCGACCGGGACCCGCTCTCCGGACCCGACCACGACGCGGTCATCCGCCTCGAGTGCGTCGACTCCGCGCTCCTCGACCCCGCTCTCGGTGCGGACGCGGGCGGTGTCGGTCCGTTCGGTCGCGACGGATTCGACGCCGCTCGCGGCTCGGCGTTTGACTCTGGACTCCCAGTACCCACCGAGGCTCACCGCGAAGACGACGACGAAGGCGACGTCGAAGTAGACCTCGCTCCCGCCGAGACCCAGAATCGCGAGGCTGTACACGTAGGCCGCGCTCGCGGCGAGTGCGACGAGTAAGTCCATGTTCGGCTGGCGGGCGCGGAGACTCACGAGCGCGCCACGGAAGACCGGATAGCCCGTGATTACCATCGCCGCGCCTGCGAGCACAGCGACGTTCCAGAGGAGATAGCGCCCGGCGACCCCGGTGACGTCGAAGAAGGGGAGGAGCGCTCCTCGTCCGAGGTAGACCGGGTACAGGAAGAGGACGTACCAGACCATCACCATCATCCCGAAGAACCCGCCGAGGAGGAGACGGCTCCCTCTCGTCAGGTCTCCGTTCTCGGACGCGCTCTCACTCCCCCGCTCGTGGACCGTATACCCGTACGCGGAGAGGCGTGTCGGGAGAGAGTCCGGGTCGGTCTCCGCGGGGGCGTAGGAGACCCGCATGGCGTCGCCAGCGTAGTTCGCGTCCGCATCGATGACCCCCGGGACCGTTCGGGCACGAGATTCGAGGAACGCCTCACACGTCGTACAGTGCATCCCCTCGACGGCGTAGTAGGTCGTCTCGCGTTCGTCGTCGGGTAGCTCCGCGTCCGTCCCCGCGTCCGTCGTCTCCGAACGGAGGTCCGCTCGGACGCGTTCCGGGTCCGCGCTCGCGACGTCGTCGAGGGTGCGCGCGACCGCGAGACAGCCTCGACAACAGTAGACGCCGTCGACGTCAGCCTCTGTCACCGGCGGGTCGGGGGTCGGGAGGTCACAAAGGGTACAGTTTGGCATTGGTCGTCCTTCCACTCAGCCGTTCGTGTTGGCGGGCGGGATTGGAGCGAGCTGGACCGTCTTCTTCGACTCGTCGTTCGCGACCACGACGACGGTCTCTACGGTTTCTGGCGTCGCGTCCGACGGGAGGTCGTACGATGTCTGGAACGTGGTCGACGTGCCCGGTGCCAGCGGGTCCGTCGTCGTCCCGCCGTCTACCGTTCCGCCGGTGGTGCCGACCGCACCGATGGCGAATCGTGCGGGTGCGTCGGTGGGGTTCTTCACGGCGACGGCGAGCGTGAGTCGTCGTCCGTCCGACGTGTCGGTCAGGACGGCGTTCGATAGCTTCGCGCGGATCGGTGCGTCCGGCCGGAGGGCACCGCCGACGCCGACGTCGACGCCCGTGGGTTTGCTCCACGAACTCTCCCCGTCGTCGGCGAGGTCCTGTTCGAGTAATCCCGCGAGTGTCCGTCCCTCGATGATGACCGGAACGGCGACGCTGATCGGTGCGAGGTATCGGACGACGGAGCGCCTGCTCCAGACGTCGTCCACCGTCTCCCTCGGTGGGTCGTCGTGTGGATTCGCGTGGCCGGCTGCGTCCGTGTTCTCCGACTCAGTCTCTGGATTGGTGTGTTCACTCATTGGTCAGGTGGGGAAGGGTGTGCTCCCGGTGAAGACTCCGTGCTGGATCATCGAGGCGAGTGGAATGCCGTACGCGATGATGACGAGGAGGACAGCGATAGCGACCCAGATGCGGAAGTTGTCGAGGATTCGCGGTCCGGCGTCAGGCCCGGAGAGCGGTTTCGGGATGTCGCTGTTGACGGCGATCGGTGCTGCACCCCGTCTCCCGAACCACGTTCGGAGGACGACGAGGAGGAAGCAGAGCAACGAGACGAAGAGCAGCGCCGCTCCGAGGGCGACCTGGAGTCGTAACTCGGAAAGAGACCCGATGGGGAAGTTGTAGACGATCTGGGAGTACGTCGGTTCCGAGGTGCGTCGGGGGACGCCGGCGAGCCCTTCGATATGCATCGCGTTCGACATGAGTACCATGCCGACGAACCAGAGGTAGGGCTGGACCGCCGCGACCGTTCGACTGCGCAGGCGTTTGCCCGTGATCTGGGGGAGCAGCCAGTACGTGACGGCCATGAACGTCAGTGCCGTGGCGGTACCCACGGTGAGGTGGAAGTGGCCGGGCACCCAGATGGTGTTGTGGATCATCGCGTTCATGTTTATCGCGGCGTTCACCATCCCCCCGAAGCCGCCTGCGGCGAAGGCGATACCAGCGAGCGCGCATCCCGAGAAGTACGGTTTCTCCCACGGGAGCGCTCGAAGCCAACCGAGCCGCCCCGTTCCGCCACGCTGGCGGGCGCCGTGTTCCATGCTCGCGACGACCGTGAACGCAGTCATCAGACTCGGAAGGAGGATGAAGTACGTGCTCGTCATCTGCACGAACTTCAGCCCGGCGGAGATGCCGGGGTCACTGAACTGGTGGTGGAGTCCGACTGGCGTCGAGAGCAACAAGAACAGCAGGAAGACGACGCGGGCGAGCGAGTCCGAGAGTAACCGTCCGCCCGAGAACTTCGGCAGGAGCGAGTACCAGACGAAGTACGCCGGGAGGAGCCAGAAGTAGACGACGGCGTGCCCGAAGTACCAGAAGAGCGTTCGCGTCAACAGCGGGTTCACGGCGGGGATCCAGCCGAGCGACCACGGCAGGAGGAAGAAGAGGACTTCGACGGCCACGCCCGCCGAGCAGATGAACCAGAGGAGCATGGTAGCGACCGCCATGTACGTCTGGAGGGGGGTGCGCTCGTTCGGGTGGTCTCTGCGCCAGTCGTACAGCGTCCACAGGTAGTCGACACTGGCACCCCAGGAGCCGACGATGAGCAACGTGAGACCGAGGTAGAACGTCGGTGACGCCTCGAGCGGCGCGTAGAACGTGTAGAGGACGGAGCCGTGGAACGGGATCCAGCCGACGAAGGCCCCCATGACGGAGCCGAAGGAGAGGACCGGGCCGAGCGTCATTATCGTGACCCACGCCCACGTGAACCGTCGGTCGTTGAATCCGCGGTCCAAGCTTCGAGTGACACCCCACGTGAAGAGGCCGACGATGAAGAACGTCGTGAAGACGAGCGCCATCAGGACGCCGTGGGCGGTGAGGATCGAGTAATACTCGACGGTCGAGAAGGCTCCCCGGAAGATGTTCGTCCGGAACCACGCTTGAAGGAGACCGAAGAGCCCACCGATGGCGACGGAGACGAAGGCGACCGCGAACATGACGCGGACCACTCTGGCTTCGTGCGGGAAGTCGTCGATGTAGCTCACGAACGATCACCCGACGCAGTGAACTGCACTGAGGAAGACGATCCCACGTCCGCGTTGTTGGGTAGTATTCGCATATCTCGTGACGTGTTGGACGTTGTCGTGTTCGTGGTGTTGTTCCGTGAGAGTGTATCGCGAGGGACGGCGACTAACTGTCCCTCCATGTTCTGATGGGCGGCCCCGCAGTATTCGTTGCAGACGATACCGTACGACTTCGGCTGCTCGAACTCGGTCGTGAACTTGGTGACCTGGCCGGGGATGGCCATGACGTTCACCTTCGAACCGACGACCTGGAACCCGTGCACGACGTCGGCGCTCGTCACGTAGAACGTCACGGTCGTATTCGTCGGGACCATGATGGGCGTCGACGTGCCTGGCTTCCAGCGCCACTGCTGACCGACCACGTAGACGACGTAGTGGTTCGGTCCGACCCAGTGGCCGCCGGGGGTCCCGAATTCAGTCCCATCGAGGTGGTTCGCGTCGACCTGCTGACGGGAGTCCGAGTTCGTCCCGACGTTCGCAGCGGTGACCCCGTAGACGATGGATCCGATGAGTCCGACGATGAACAACAGTGAAATAGCGATCCAGACCTTCTCGTAGCGATGGATTTCCATACCGTGTTCACCCCAGAATGTGCGGGCCGTGGCCCAGGAACTCGACGTAGTACATCAGCGTCCACGCGATGACGAGGATGGCGAGGTAGACGGCGATCAGCGTTGCCGTCCCCCACGGGTCGTACTCGTCGTGCGGAATCGGGTTCTCTGAATCGGGCGTCGCTGCTTCCTTCGTCTCCGGATATTCGCCGAATCCGAGGGCCTGTTGCAGTTCGCCCATCTTCCAGGCATCCCATGTGAGGAGGGCGAGGATGGCCGAAATCAGGACGCCGGCCAGACCGACGAGCACCACGGGGGGACTAACCGCGGTGGTCCCGCCACGAGAACCCCCGCCACCAGTATCGCCGCCACCGGCATTTGCGCCACCACTGCCTGTAGTAGCCGACGCGTTCCCGCTCGCGGTACCGGTCGTGTTCTCCGTGACGACGATGGCACCTTTCATCCCGAGCGAGAGATGGGGGTCGCAGTAGTACTTGTACGTCCCCGCCGTCTCGAAGGTGTGCGAATAGGTGTAGCCCTCGTTCTTTATCGAGGATTCGCCCTGCCAGTTCTCCCCGGCTGGCTGGTCTTGAACCTCGATGTTGTGCGTGTTCGACACCCAGTCGAACGTCACCTCCGTGCCGGACGACACCTTCACGGCCGGCGGATCGAACGCGTACGTCCCCCCATTCCCGTCCGTCCCTACCGATATCGTCACTGATCCCTGTCCGGTCTTGTCGACGGTCGTGCCGTCGTAGTTCGACGTCTCCCCACCCGTCGATCCCCCGAACCACCCGCCGTACTCACTCGCGCCTGCTGCGGCCGCGAGACCGGTTCCAGTCGTGATGACCGCTGTCGCGGCCGCACCCGCCTGGAGAACCCGGCGTCGAGTCGAGTCGGGTGGTCCCCTACCCACAGCGATCACGGGTGGTTAGACCCGGTCGGACGTCGAGTGTATCCGCCCTCCGTAAACTGGCGGGTCGCTTCCGTCGTCGCATACGTGGATGTCGGCACGGCGACGGCTTAGTTGGTCGTGGCCAGTCCCAGTTTCTGAGAGTGGGCGATTGAGATTTGCGACTCCCCCTCGAATCGAGCGCCATGGTCGAGATGTCAACCCGATGGCTCGGGTTTCTCGCACTGCTCGCACTGATTCCGGTGGTGACGTACCTCGTGGTCGAGGAGGAGCTGATCGTCGTTCTCGCGATCGTCAACGTGCTTCTCATCGCCACCGCGTTGTACACCTTCCTCGGCCCGTCGGCCGAGGATGCACACTCCTCCTCGCCGTGAACGGTGAGCGTGTATGACGGGGGGGTTGCCGGCTGCCGTCGGGAGCGGGGAGACGGTCGAACTCGTCGTCTTCTTCGCGATCGGCGTCCTCGGCGGCGCTCACTGTATCGGGATGTGCGGCCCGCTCGTCACGATGTACTCCGAATCGATGAACCGCGCTCGCGGCGACGGCACGGGGGCGGTGACGTGGTTCGAGGTGCGACAGCACGGCCTCTTCAACCTCGGGCGGGTACTCAGTTACACAGTAGTCGGTGGTATCTTCGGTCTCGTCGGGCTTCTGTTCTTCTCGGCGACGTCCGTCGCGCACGTGAGCACGGTGATTCGGGCGACCGTCGGCATCCTCGCAGGCCTCTTCATCATCACCGTTGGGGCGTACCGGGTGACCGGAAACGTGGGGAGCGTCCTCTCGACGCTTCCAGTCTCACTCGGTATCGGAGGGGGATTCCGCCGCGTCTACGGGGCGATCACGTCACGCGTGGACGAACTCGCGACCAACCCGGGAATCGTCGGTCTCGGAGCCATCCACGGCTTTCTCCCGTGCCCGCTCCTCTATCCGGCGTTCCTCTACGCCTTCACGCAGGGCTCCCCCATCCACGGCGCGATGGATCTCGCCGCGCTCGGCATCGGGACGTTCCCGACGGTTTTCCTCTACGGGACCGTGATCAGTTCAGTTACCACGACCCATCGGACGCGCCTTCACCGAGCGATGGGCGTTGCGTTCCTCGTCCTGGGATACATCCCGCTCGCGATGGGTCTCAACACGTTCGGGATACACGTCCCGATGATCACACCTCCGTTCTACCAACCGCTCTGGTGAACGAAGACCAGGGACGCGAACGATTCTCCGCGCCACTCGATAATAGGCGACGATGGAGCCGTTTCAGTTCTCGGCGACGACGACGAACGTCTCCGGTCGCCCCATCTCGAACGACACCGTGAAGCCCGCCGCATCGAGTTCGTCCGCGGCCTCAGTGGGCGTGTAGCGTTCGTGCATCGGCGCACCGACGTCGCCCGCACCATCCGCAGACCAGTCCGCGACGACGAGCCTGCCGCCGGGCGCGAGCACGCGTCGGACCTCCGCGAGCGACTCCTCGTTCGCGAACTCGTGGTACGTCATCGTCGACACCGCGACGTCCACCGCGCCGTCCGCGAGCGGGAGGTCGGCGACGCCCGAGGTGACGAGTTCGACGTTCTCCGGGACGCCCTTCTCCCGGTAGAACTCGTGCATCGCCTCCTGGAGGTCTATCGCGTAGACGTACTCCGCGTGCGCGGCCACGTCGTCGGTGTAAAAGCCCGTGCCGCTCCCCAAGTCGACGACCGTCTTCCCGGCCGGGTCCGCGTGCCCGACGAGTTCGTCAGCAGAGACGTAGCGATACCGAGACGCCGCATCCTCGAGTTTGGACGCCTTATCGGCGTCGAAAGTGTGGCCCATACGCCTACACTCTCGCACTCCCTGAAAGCCCCGGCGGTCGCACCGCGTTCGCACCCCCGGAACGGCTGGTGAAACGGACTGGGAGCGTTCTATCCGGTTCCTTCCGAGCGAGGACGGTCTGGGGGGTCTTCGGAACGGCGTGCGTACTCAACCGTTCACGCGCGTAGTTCGGCATTTCCCGACCGTGATGAAACCGCTAGTACGGCTGTTTCCGGTAGTTTCAGCCGCGGAGCGTGTAAGCGCCGCATATCTTTGAGCGGGTGCGCACAACCGATTACTCGCCCACGAGGGGCGACACACCATGAGTCGACGAGACGAACGCGGCGAACGACCGCGACAGCGCCGCGCACGACAGGAGCACCGAACTCGAACGCACGAAACGCCACAGGGCCGTCCGCGACGATACGGACAGCGGATTCGCGGGACGCGACGACGATCCCGACTCGGAGAACGCAGAGAACGAATCACCGACAACCCCGGGTCGCAGCGATACCGGGAGCGAGAGGCGGGACGAGAGATAGAGGTCCGACGGGGAGCACGTGAAGACCGTCGGCGTTCCCCCGAAGCGCGCCGCCGCGCGAGCGATCGGGCGCGCCGCCAATCCCGCGACCCCGAGACCGGGCGATTCTGGTCCTCCCGACAACAGAACCGTCGCCAGCAGCCGCGCGACCCGGTGACCGGCCGATACCGTTCCGAGCGGCGGGAACAGGAACTCACACCGCGGGAGCGTGAACGCGAGCGCGGAGAGGCCCGTCGCGGCGAACGTGAGATGCGGACGGCGCGCCGGTCGCAGCGGTCGCGGCGTGAACCGACCACGCGGCGCGGCGGTGTGCCACCGCGAGCGGACTGATGGCGTACGAACAGCGAGACGAATCCCTACGATAAATTATGTCACAGCAACCCATGCAGTCCCGAATCGGCGAACAGTCCATGTACAGCGGCGGCCTCGGCGCGAACCTCGAGTTCGAGGACACGCTGACGAGCGAGATGCGGGTCGCGCTCCACGACTTCGTGGAGGTCACGACCGTGGCGAACTGGTGTGCCGACGAGTGCATCCACGACCCCGGAATGGAGGAGTGCGCGCGCGTCTGCCGGGATATCGCGGACCTCGCGGCATTGAACGTGAAGTTCATCTCCCGCGACTCCATCTACGGCGCGGAACTCGCGGAGACGTTCGTGGCCGCCGCGGAGGACGCAGAAGACGTCGTGGTACAGCACCCGGAAGAACACTGTCAGGAGACCGCGGCCGCGTTGCGGCGCGCCATCGACTCCACGCTTGCCATGCTCGACTCGTTCGAACACGAGCCGATAGCCGGCCAACGCCAACTCGGCCAGTACTGACCCCAGAACGTCGCCGCGAACGCCGGGTTCGCGGTCGAATCTATCGGCCGTGTCCGGTCCGTCGTCGGCCGGCGCGACGTGAACGCCGGGCGGACCGCCGGCGCGCAAAGCGCCCGTAACCCGTCCATCCGAACGTCGACTTCTGGCGCAACGTTTGCCGAACAATTGGCGGAAAAACACCCTATTAGAGAGAATATACGATTATATATTGTCCTGATGTCTAATTCTATCGCGGTAAAGTTCTATTTGTCGAGCCAAACGTTTTATCGGGGCCGTCCCTGCCACCGCGCATGGCTCCGGGTTCAACACACGGCGGATGGTTCGAATGACCGACGTATCGACGCTCGCGACAGGCGTCAACCTCGTCTGGCTACTCGTCGCGACGTTCCTCATCTTCTTCATGAAGGCCGGGTTCGCGATGCTTGAGGCCGGACAGGTGCGCGCGAAGAACGTCGCCAACCAACTCACGCAGACGCTCGTCACGCTCATCGTCGGGTTCGCCGCGTACTTCGCTGTCGGCGCGCCGGTCGCCGCGCTCGTCGGGGAACTCACCGGGAGCGGCGGCTTCGACCTCGCCGGGGCGTTCGCGAACGTCTACGCGCCCGCCGACCCGAACGCGTGGGTGACGTGGCTGTTCGGCGGCGTGTTCGCCATCGCCGCCGCGAACGTCGTCTCCGGCGCGGTCGCCGGCCGCACCCGCCCCCGAATGTACGTCGTCTACACAGCCGTCGTCGCGGGCGTCGTCTACCCGATTGCGGACGGCCTCGTCTGGTCCGGTGGCTGGCTCGCCGGCATGGGATTCCACGACTTCGCGGGCGGCGCCGTCGTTCACGCGCTCGGCGGCACCTCCGCGCTCGTCGCCGCGTACCTCATCGGCCCTCGGCAGGGCCGCTACGACGACGACGGCAGTCCGAACGTGATGCCCGGGCACTCCATCACGCTCGCCGTCCTCGGCACGCTCATCCTCTGCTTCGGCTGGTACGGGTTCAACGTCGGCACGGCCGTCCACGTGTTCACGCTCCAGGACGGCCACATCGCGCTCGGCGACTTCGCGACCGTCGGACGAGTCGCCCTCGACACCACGCTCGGGATGGTGTTCGGCGGCGTCGGCGCGGGCGCAGTCGCCTACTATCGCACCCGGAAACTCGACACGCTCTACCTCGCGAACGGCCTGCTCGCGGGCCTCGTCTGCGTCACCCCCGTCGCCGACGTCGCCGCGTGGCCGGGCGCGCTCGCCCTCGGCCTCCTCGGCGGCGCGCAACTCCCCATCGTCTTCGACTTCGTGGAACATCGCCTGCGCATCGACGACGTCTGCGCCGTCTTCCCCGTTCACGGCACCGCCGGCATCATCGGCACGCTCGCCTACCCGTTCGTCGCCGTCTCCGGGTTCAGCCTCCACGCGCTCGGCGTCCAACTGCTCGGCGTGGCGGTCGTCGTCGGACTCAGTACCGCGGTCACCGCCGTCCTGTTCACCGTCGCCACCGCCGCCGACTGGGCGCGCGTCAGCGCCGACGACGAGTACGAGGGCCTCGACGTCACCCAGCACGGCGTCGAAACATACCCGGAGTTCGGCGACCACGACTCCGTACCGGGTCGTCCCGCTGCGGACGGCGGACGTCCCGCGAGCGAAATCGAACTCGTGATGGCGTACATTCGTCCCGACCGCCTCAGTGAGGTGAAGCAAGCGCTCGCGGAAGTGGGTGCGCCGTCGCTCACCGTCTCGAACGTTTCGGGGCGCGGGAGTCAGCCGGCGAAGGAGGGGCAGTGGCGGGGCGAACAGTACACGGTCGACCTCCACCAGAAGGTCAAAATCGAGTGCGTCGTCGCCGACACCCCCACCGAGGACGTCGTAGACGCTATCTGCCGCGGCGCGAAGACCGGTCGGAAGGGCGACGGGAAAGTGTTCGTCCTTCCGGTAACTGCCGCGACCCAGATTCGGACCGGAAAGACCGGTACCGACGCCGTCTAGCCTACTGGCGGTGGGTGAAGATGACGGGCACGTCGTCGTCGACGCCCACACAGAGGTCGAGTTTCCGCGAGAGGTTCAGGCTCGTCGGATTGTTCTTACACACCACCAGACTCTCGAACGGCGTCCCGCACGCCGGACACGCCACCGACACCGTGTTCTGGTAGGTTTTCAGCGCCTCGTTCTCCTCCCGCGGCGTGAGCGACGACACGAGTTCGTCCAAGTCGATGTCCATACCCTCGATTCTCGCGTCCGACGCCATAAACACTCGCCACGGATGAGTGGGTTATTTGTCGGCCACGCCGGTCGACGTACACATGTCGACGAACCGATACCGGACCGTCGCCGGCGTCGCCATCGTCGCCGTCGGCGTCCTCTTCGCCCTCGGGTTCACCACCGCAGAAGCATTCTATCCCGGATACAGCACGTCCGCGAAGACTATCAGCGCGCTCGGATCGGACAGCGGGACCGCCACGTCCCGCCTCGTGTTCAACGGCGTGATGGTCGCCGCTGGCCTCCTCATGGTCGTCGCCGCGTACGCGCTCCGACGGGTGTACGAGTCCGCCACCATCCCCGCGACCGTCGCCGTTACGGGCGTCGTCGGGTTCGCCGGGGTCGGCCTCTTCCCCGCGCAGACCGGCGCGCCGCACGCGCTCGCCGCGCTCGTCTCCTTCGGCGGCACCGGCATTCTCGCACTCCTCGCCGCCAGATACACCACCGGACCCTATCGGTACGTCTCCGCCGCCCTCGGCATCCTCGAACTCCTCGCGCTCGTCGCGTTCGTCGCACTCGGCGGCGACACCGCGCTCGGCGTCGGCGGCCTCGAACGCTACGTCGCCTACCTCGGTGTCGTCTGGGCACCCACCTACGGCGGCTACCTCCTCGCAACCGTCGAAAAACGACGCCACGGAGGCTAAGAAACGAAAAGAACCTCCTCTCAACGCACTCGAAAACGAATTGAACGCTCCGTCAGGGATTTGAACCCTGGTCCTTGCCGTGAGAGGGCAAGATGATTGGCCGGACTACACCAACGGAGCCCTGCATCTAATTCGAAGACGGGGCTGTATTTAAATTCGTTGAACCGGACGTGGTGTGGGGGGCGTCCTCACTCGTCGCGGTCGTCGCGGACGACGTCGGGTTCGTGGCCGGGGAGGCTGACGACGTTTTCGCGGCCGACGCGGAGTCGGCTGAGTTCGCCGTCTTCTTCCATGTCGGAGAGGAGCATGCTGACTTTGGATTTCGACCAGTCCGTCTCGTCGACAATTTGGACTTGGCGCATGCGGCCGCCGTGGTCTTCGAGGAGGTTCTTGACGCGTTGTTCGTCGGAGAGCATTTCGGCGTCGCTGACTGCGGGGGCGGGGGTGGAGCCGTCGTCGCCGTGGTCGCCGTCGTCGGTGGTGGTCGCGGTTCCGGTGTCCCGGTACCAGAGGTAGCCGCCGCCCACCACGGCGAGGACGACGAGCAGTGCGAGGGCGACGAACCACGAGGGGCCGTTACTCCCGCTTTTGCCGCCGGGCGCTCCGTTCGTGGTTTCGGTGGTCGTGGTATCCCCTTCACCGGTGGTTCCCGCCGTCGTGACCGGGGCGGCGGTGAGTTCGGCGCTCGGGTGTTCGTCCGTGAAATCGCGTGGGCCGGTCCAGGTCACGGTGTCGCTCGTCGCGAGCGTCGACCCCGACATCGCGTACGGGTCGGGGCTGACGGACGTGAAGTGGAGTCCGGGGCCCGCGCGCAGGACGAACCGCTGGTTCTCGCCGACGTAGAGGCCGCCGTCGAAGAGGTCGCCGACGGACACGCGGTCCCCATCGACTCGCGCGAAGTTCGTCCACGTGAACGTCATCTCCACGACGCCGAGGTTATCGTTCAAGCCTTCGAGGTGTGCGCCGCGCGTGAAGTTCGTCGCGGCCATCGACCGGCCGGTCGTGTTCTCTCCGTTCGCCACGAGCGCCGTCGCGCGGTCCTGGAAGTTCTCGTAGAGCGGGAGCGTGTCGTTCTCGAACTCCGCCGCGTACGTCTCGAAGTCCTCGCGCGTCGAGTCGTTCAGCGGCGTTCGGTAGCGGAACGTCCACTCCGCGTCGCCGTCGTCGTGAACGGTGACGACGAAGTGAACGCTGGAGAACGAGGGTGCGTCCCCGGAGACGCTCTGTGGCGAGTCGAACGCGGCCGCTGGCGCTGCCGTGAACGCGAACAGCGCGAGGACGGACGCGACGACGAGCGCGCGTACGACCGCGGATGTCATACCTCGGTCTCTGAGTGGGCCGACCAAAGGTCTACGGATTCGTCACAGCGATTCGACGGGCGCGTCGACTGCATCTCGCTTCACGGCCTCGATGCCCTGTCGGGCTTTCTGCTTCGACGCGTACCCCTCGCCGGAGTCCGCGAGCACGTTTCCGTTCTGGTGGACGAGCCGCCACCGCCACTCGCCGGCGTCGTCCTCGTACAGTTCGAACTGCGACTGCGAGTCGCTCATACTCCCGAGAGCGCTCCCGGGCACGAAAAAACTGGGGGCCGGCGGCGAGTAGTTTCAAGGAGTTCCCGGCGGCACGTCGACGTATGCCGTACACGAACGCACACGTGAGCGACGCCGAATCCGTTCTGCCCGACGACGCGATGGGCGAGATGTGGATGCTGCGGGACGAACTCGACACAGACTCGCTCGGGTTCACGGTCCTCGCGCTCGAACCCGGCGAGCAGACGATGAGTCACACGCACGTGGAGGACGACCGCGAGGAGGTCTACTACGTCGTCACCGGCGGCGTGGACGTCGACCTCGGCGACCGAACGGTCAGCCTCGACGAGGACGAGGCCGTCCGCATCAGTCCCGACGAGGAGCGCCAGATACTGAACCGCGACGAGTTCTCGAAACTCGTCCTCGCCAGCGCGCCCGTCTAGGCCGACCGCATCACCTTTTACCGGGCGACGACCACCCACGAGTATGGTCGACAACATCTCCGCGGGCCTCGACGTGTTCACCAGCAACGCGTTTCTCGTGCCCGGTGACCGAACCGTCCTCGTGGACGCGGGCGCGAACTACGACGCCGTCTCCCGAATCGAAGACCGCGTCGACGGACTGGACGCCGTGGTCCTCACGCACACCCACACGGACCACGTCGGGAACCTTGCGGACGTGAAAGACGCCTTCTCGGTCGACGCGTGGGGATTCGACACCGACCAGCCGGGCGTCGACCACGCCATCGCGGACGGCGACACCGTGGACATTGGCGACTTCACGTACGAAGCCCTGCACACGCCCGGACACAAGAACGACCACCTCTGCTTCTACTCGGACGCGGGCACGCTGTTCGCGGGCGACCTCGTGTTCGCGAACGGCGGGTTCGGCCGCACCGACCTCGAAGAAGGCGACCGCGACCGACTCATCGAGAGCATCGAGTACGTCCGCGACACAGTTTCCTCGCTCGACGTGATGCACTGCGGGCACGGCCCGAGCGTCACACAGAATCCGGAACGCCACATCGAAATCGCGCTCCAGAGCGCGAACACGTACTAGTAGTCGACGCGCTCGTCGTCGTCGACGAACGTCACGTCGGGTTTTCCGACGACGCCGCTCTCCGCCATCGCCTCGCGGAGCGTTTCCGACTCCGCGAAGTCGCGTGCGTGCTCGGCGTCGTCCCACTCAAGCACGACCACCACTTCGTCGGAATGGCCGGCGACGTGGCCGACCACGCCGCCCTGCGACCCGAAATCCCGGCGGACGTTCTCGTGGTCGTCGAACACGTCACGCCACGCGTCGTAATCCTCCACCGCGTGTCGCACTAACAGGTACGCCATACGCGAAGGGAGCGACGCGTCGTCGTTGTAATACCGTCCGTACCCGCCGTAAGTGACGCCTAGTCCCGGAGGCCGTAGTAGCCGGGTTCGTCCTCACCCGGGGGTTCCGCGACGCAGAGGTCGTCGCTGTTCCGCATCACCCACGGAATCGCCCAGTCGAGCAGGATGTCCTCCGTTCCCTGGTCGAGCGTCGCGTCCGGTTCGAGGCCCTGCAGGAGGCGCGCTATCTCGTACACCGTGTACATCTGGTCTTCGTCCAGCAGTTCGTCGGGTTCGTAGAAATCACAGGGGTAGAGGTCGTCGAACGTCGATTTCGATCGAGGCATACAGGAGAACGCGAACCCCAGTCCAAAAACCCCGTCGACACGCGTCACACAAAGGTTTATTTCAGAAACTATCGAAGACTCGGGCGGTTCCGAATGACGCCCGACAGCACACAGGAGCGCGGGGAGGCCAAAACGGCTCTCTTAGACACTCTCCAGTCGTTCGACAACGACGACGCCCTCCGCGACCTCTGGGTGTTCGACGGCGATACGCAACAAGCACTCTTCCTCCGCGACGACGTCGAAGACGCGCTCGCAGGGGCTGACGTCGAACGCTACATCAACAACGAACGCTACGGGTTCGTCACCCGCGACACCTACAACGCCCTCCACTACGCCGAATTCTACTACACCGTCCGCGGATTCGACGAGTTCGAACAGTACCGCACGTTCGTCGCCGGCGACGAAACGCGCGTCGGCGTGCTCTGCAGTTTCGACCGACAGAACGGCGGCTACGACTTCGCGGACCTCACGGAACACATCAACCATCTCGGCGACGACTACGCGGCGCCGTCGCTCCGCCCCGAGTAACGCGCGAAAAAACCGGAAGGTTCGGGTCCCTACTCGAACGTCGCGACGACGTCCTCGTACTTGTCGGCGACGTCGTCCCAGTCGATGACCTCGAAGAAGTTCTCCACGAAGTCACCGCGGTCCGGGCCGTAATCGTAGTAGTAGGAGTGCTCCCAGACGTCGAGGGCGAGGATCGGATGTGCGCCCCAGAGCGCGCCCTGGTCGTGCTTGTCCACGACGAGGTTGCGCAGCTGGTCGGAGTGGCTGTCGTAGACGAGGAGCGCCCAGCCACCGGCGGCGGACGCCGCGGCTTCGAACTCGCCCTTCCACGCGTCGAACCCGCCGAAGTCCTCCTCGATGCGGGCCGCGAGCGCGCCGGCGGGTTCGCCGCCGCCGTCCTCGCTCATGTTCTCCCAGAAGATGGAGTGGAGAATGTGCCCGCTCCCGTTGTGGGTGACGTTCCGAATCGCACCCGCGGACGAGGAGAAGTCCCCGTCCTCACGGTTGCTTTCGAGGGTTTCGTCGGCGCTGTTCCAGCCGTTTACGTACCCCTGATGGTGCGTGTCGTGATGCCACGTCAGCACCTGTTCGCTGATGTGGGGTTCGAGCGCATCGTAGTCGTACGGAAGCGGTGGAAGTTCGTAGTCGCTCATAGTAACACCTCGTCCTGACAATACCACGGAACACTGTTAAAACTTCAGGGGTATTTGATAACACGAGCCACGAACGGTAAAGTGGCCGGCTTCCGTCGGTCGGTTCGTGACCTACGCTGGCGTTTTCATCGACCTCGACGGCACGGTCTGGCGCGGCCGGGAACTCGTCCCCGGGGCGGCGGAGGGAATCGCCGCGGTTCGCGACGCGGGCATCCCCATCGTGTTCGTGACGAACAACACGGGAATCCGCCGCGACACGTTCCGCGCACGCCTCGAATCGCTCGGCATCCCAGCGGAGACGGGTGACGTGGTAACGGCCGCGTGGGCGACCGCCGACTACCTCGCGGAGTACCGACCCGAATCGACCGTGCACGTGCTCGGCCAGGACACCGTCTCCGAAGAAATCGCGGCCGCCGGCCTCACGCTCTCCGAATCCGGTCCGGCGGACGTGGTGGTCGCCGGCTACGACGACCGCGTGTCCTTCGACCGACTCACCGGCGCGCTCCGCGCGTTCGGCCCCGGAACGGACTTCGTCGCGACCAACCGCGACCGCACCACGCCCGCCGAAGACGGCCCACTCCCCGGTGCGGGCGCGTTCGTCGCCGCCGTCGAAGCGATGACCGACCACGAACCCCTCGTCGTCGGAAAACCCAGCACGCGAATGGCCGAAGCCGCCGCAGACCGCATCAGCGCACCATTCTCCGAATGCCTGATGGTCGGCGACAACCTCCACACGGACGTCCTCATGGGCGACCGCGCCGGCGTCGACACCGCACTGGTCCTCACCGGCGTCAGCAACCGCGCCGAAATCGACACCACGTCCATCACCCCCACGCACGTCCTCGACAGCCTCGCGGACCTCCCAGAACTACTATAGTCCGTTCAGTCGTCCGGGATGATGATTTTCCGAGTCGAACCGGAGGGCGTGGTGAGAATCACGGTGAGGTCTCCCTTCTGCGGTGTTCGGAGCGAAAACCGGAGTTGGAAGCGGTCCGTGCGACTCGAGAGAACGGGTGCCGTCTCGTCCTCGTCTTTGATCGGTTTCACGGTGAACGTCTCTCCCGGACGCGAACGGTTCGCCTGATATGTGAGCGTCCGCGACCCAGTCGGCCCGATTACTTGAATCGTTGCGTCCCTCAAGTCCACGTCCCCCGCCCCGGGTGACGGCCCGATATACATGCTGAACGTGGCGTTCTCCGCGTCGACCAATGCAGTCGTCCGTTCGACACTAACGTGGCTCGGAGTCTTCTCGTACAGCAGTATATTTCGCTGATACTGGATATCCGTTTCGAGGGTCAATCGCTCCGCGGTCCCGTCGCCGTCGTCCACTAGTGTGAGCGTCTCGTTATCCGTGGTGAACGATTCGCTCGTGTTCTCGTTCCGAATACGAAGTGCGTCACCGGAGACGCGGACGATGTCGATCGGGTCCTCGTCGTACACGGTGAGTGTCTGTTCACCGTCTGTTAGGGTCACGTTCCCGGTGGCTGACGTCACTGCCGTCAACGGAGGCGAGGCCGGCAGGTCGTACGCTATGTTCCAACTGACGTTGCGATACGAAGGCGTGCGTGGTACCGCGCTGCTGTCGTTGTGTGAGACCTCGAGTTCGTGGAGGCCGTTCTCGGTGTAGGTGAGCGTCGTTCCGTCGAGCGTGAACTGTACGGTTTCCGTCTTTCCGTCGCCGTCAGAGACGACACTGAACGAATTGCCCCGCAGTTTTGTCGTCCCGTTGTCGAGAGCGACGGCGGCGTCAGGGCTCGCGGAGGTAGCGGTGACGGTGCCACCGTCGTGAACCCGTATCGTTCCGAACCGTGATTCGAGCGTTACCGCGCCCCCTGAGGACACCGACGTCTCGATCTCTCGCGTTTCGAGTGCGAACAATCGCGTTTCGCGTTCGGTCACGTTGACAGTCTCACCTTCGGTCACCGTTATCGATTGGTCGCCGATTTCGAGCGAGAGTTGTTCGACAGTCCCATCCCCGTCGTCTTTGAGGGTGAACTCGTGGTTCGTGAGGTTCAGGAGGGTCCCGTTGGTTTCGAGCGTGGAAGAATCAAAGAAGAAGACGTTTGTCCCGTTCGGGGTAGTGACGGATTCACCACCACTTACGAAGGTGACCGAATCGCCCGAGCTCACGTTGATGTCCGGGGCGTAGTATTTTCTGGCGTACGAGAGTGTATTCCCGCCGGATTCGAGGGTTATCGAGTCGTTGACGAGGTCGTACCCGTCCTGTGCGAGGAACCGGGAAGTGATGAATCGATGTTCTCGATGTTGTGTCGAATAGACATCCACTCCGTTGAGGACTTGGTCTGCACTCTCTTCGCTCGTCCCGAGCGCCTGTGATTGGAGAAATCCGGCGCTGTGGACGAGTATGCTCGCCCCGAGGACGGAGACTATGATGAGGGCGATGAACAGAACGAGAGATTCCACACCTACCTGCCCACGGTATCTACCCATACTGTCACTACGAAAACATCCCCTCACTATCACTTCAAGTTGGTGGCGTGAGCGAGCCTCGAACTGTCGTAATTATCCTCGAAGCGCGACCCGTCCAGCGGGCACCCGATAGGACGCGAGTGTTCGCTTCGATGCGTTCTCGCGGGCGGATTTGTCCACGCTGTACGCCGTGAACGTCGCGTCGTCGCGCGTGAACGTCGCCGTCGCGTACCCCCAGTAGTGGCTGTCGAAGAATTCCACGTGCGGGTTCTCGCGGCGGACGGCGTACCGGAGGAGGAGCGCCGGCCACTCGCCGCGCGGGAGGTCGAGGACTTCCTGGAGGTTCGCGCTCGTCATCGCGGGCGTGAGGAATTCGACGCCCACGCGCTCCCCGCCGCCGTCGTCGCCGTACCGGGGTTTGAGGTAACCCGCGGCGGTCGAGTGGAGGTCGCCGGTGAGGGTGACCGGGTTCTGCGCGTCTGAGAGGACGCTCGCCGTCCACGAACGGGCGTCCCCGTAGCCGGCCCACGAGTCCGCGTCGTACACGCGTTCGCCCGCGAAGTCCGCGCGGACGCTCATGTGGAGGACTTCGTTCGCCCATGCGGTCCACGTCGCGTTCGATCCGCCGACGGCGTCCTCGAACCACCTGCGCTGGCGGTCGCCGAACATCGTCGCGTCCTCGCGTCCGTCGGCGTCGACGGTGGTCGCGAGCGGGCCGGGGAGGTCGCTCGACGGTGGCGCGGACCGGAAGAGGCGTTCGTCCGTCACCACCAGGTCGAGCAGATCGCCGAACGAGAACGACCGGTAGAGGCCGAGCGAGTCGAGGAGGTCCGCGGTCGGGTCGTAGCGGACGCGGGCGGGCGTGTACTCCCACCACGCTCGAATGCCCGCTGCGAACAGCTGTCGCATGAAGTCGGCGTCGTCGTTCCGCGGATGCGACCCCTCACCCGCGTATGGCCTGCCGTCGGCGTAACTGTAGAACCGGTCGTTCACTATCTCGTGGTCGTCCCACGTCGCGATGAGCGTGTGCGCCGCCATCGCCGACTGGAGCGCGGAATCGGTGCGGTAGGTGCGGTGGAGGTGGCGGTAGTCATCTAGCCCCATCGCGATGTCGTGCCCGCTCGGCAGGTGGATGTCGCGGCCCGGGTACCGCGAGGGGCCGCCGTGTTCGTAGATGAAGTCGCCGAGGTGGAGGAGGTAGTCGACGTCTTCTCGCGCGATGTGGTCGTACGCGCCGTAGTAGCCGTTCCGGTAGTCCTGACAGTTCGCCACCGCGAACGACACCGATGACGGCGACGACCCCGCGGGCGGGAGCGTGCGCAAGCGCCCGACCGGAGAGACGCGTCCGTCGTGCTGGAAGCGATAGTAGTAGGTTCCGGGGTCGAGGCGGCCGTCGAGGTCGACTTTCACCGTGTAATCCCGGTCCGCTCCCGTTCCGCCGGTCCCGTACACGCCGACCACGCGGTCGAATTCGTCGTCCTCGGCCACCGCGACGGACAGCGATTCCGCGGGGTCGTAGGCGTCGGGCGCGACGCGCGTCCACACGATAGCCCCCGACGGCGTCGGGTCGCCGCTCGCGACGCCCTGCGGGAACGCGTTCCGGTCCGGCGGCCCGTCTAGTGCAGGGCGGTCGGTGGGTGTCGCGGAGACCGCGGTCGGAACGAGCGTCCCCCCTGCCGCGAGGCCGAGCGACCGCAGGACTCCGCGACGAGTAGCGTCTTCCATACCCGCGGCAATGCCACCGCGAGGGTTCGTAATGCGGTCCGTGCGCAGAGTACGACGACCTTACTCGCAGTCGGTCGTCGCCGGGCGCTGCGTTACTCGCCGCGCGCCGCTTCGAACATCGCGAGCGCCTCCTCTCGGCGCTCTCCGTGGTCGACGATGGGCGCGGGATAGTCGGGGGCGAGTTCGTCGCGTTCCTCGTCGCTCAGTTCGTGCCACGCGTGAATCTTCTCCGCCGGCACGTCCGCGAGTTCGGGGACGTACGTTTTGACGTACTCCGCGTCCGGGTCGTAGTCTTCCTGCTGGGTCATCGGGTTGAAGATGCGGAAGTAGGGCTGGGCGTCCGTGCCCGTGGAGCCCGCCCACTGCCACCCGCCGTTGTCGTTCGCGGTGTCGTGGTCCACAAGATACTCTCGGTAGTGGTCGTAGCCGACCCGCCAGTCGGTGAGTAAATCCTTCGTCAGGAAGGAGGCGACTATCATCCGCACCCGATTGTGGACGTACGCCTCCGCTCGCAGTTGGCGCATCCCCGCGTCCACGATGGGGTAGCCCGTCTCGCCCGCTTTCCACGCCTCGATCTCGTTTTCGTCGTCTCGCCACTCGATTTCGTTCTCGTAGTCCTTGTAGTTCTCCGTGACAACGTCGGGGTTGAAGTAGAGGACTTGCGCGTAGAACTCCCGCCACGCCAACTGGCTCTGGAACTCTTCTACGTTCTCGCGTTCGTCGTCGCCAGCGGCGTCCGCCATCGCTTCCTCGGTTCGCGCGTACGCCTCCCGAACGCCGAGCGTCCCGAACTTCAGGTCTTGGGAGATGCGACTCGTCCCCTCTCGTGCGGGATACTCGCGGCCGTTCTCGTAGTCGAACACGTCGTCGCCGCAGAAGTCGTCGAGTCGCGACACGGCGGCGTCGTGGCTCGCGTCCGGAAGGGCGGCGTCGGGCGCGTCGAACCCTAACGCGGGGAGCGAGGGGAGTTCGTCGCCGGACACGTCCGCGAGCGCGTCCGCGCTCGGCGGGTCGCGCACGTCGTCTTTCTCTCGGTCCTGCCACTTCTTCCAGAAGTACGAGTAGACCGAGTACGGGTCGCCGGCGTTCGTGCGAATCGCGCCGGGTTCGTGGAGAACGGCGTCGTGGTACCGCGCTACCTCGACGCCTTCCTGCGAGAGCGCGTCGGCGACGAGTTCGTCGCGTTCCTGCGCGAGGCCGGTGTAATCGCGGTTCCAATAGACGGCATCCGCGTCGTGCTCGTGGGCGACGTCGGGGAGGACGGCGGTCGGGTCTCCGCGCCGAACGAGCAGGTCGCTGCCGCGTTCTCGATACTCGGCGCGGAGCGCGGAGAGGGCGTCGAGCATGAACGAGACGCGGACGGGGCTCGCGTGTCGGAGAACGTCGTCGTCGAAGCAGAACACCGGGACGACCGCGTCGTCGTCCGCCGCGGCGTCCGCGAGGCCGACGTTGTCGTGGACGCGGAGGTCGCGGCGGTGCCAGAAGACTCGCATACGAACGAGACTGGCGGAAGTGTCGAAAGGCTATCGGCTCAGTTGAAGACGCGGAACGACCCGCGGCCGACCGCGACTTCCTTCGTCTCGCCGTCGGGCGTGGTGGATTCGACGGTCATCTCGGCGACGCCGACCGTGGACCCGGTCCGCACGACGTCGGCGGTGCAGACGAGGTCGCTGGTCGCGGGACGGAGGTAGGAGAGGTTGAGGTCGATGGTGGCGACGCCAGTCTCCATCGGGTCGTCGAGCGTCGACCGAACGGCGAGGCCGCCCGCGGTGTCGGCGACGGTGGCCGCGACGCCGCCGTGGACCTGACCGTCCGCGCCCGGGCCGGTGTTCGTGAGTTTCTCGTCGTACGGTACGCGCATCGTCAGGTGGCCGGGTTCGACGCGTTCGACGGAGAGGTCGAGGAACGCGAGGAAGCCGTGACGGTCGATGTGAGACTGGAGGAACTGGGCTTCGTCCATCACGTGTTCCGATTATCTCCACGTTCTTAGGCGACGCGTTCGACCGCGTAGCCTTTCTCGCGGATCGCGTCGATGATGGCGGTGGCGTGCGTCGACCCGCCGGTGACGACTTCGAAGACGAGGAAGGCTTCGCCGACGGCGAGGTCGTCGACGGCGCGGTCGTGACGGACCGATCGGATGTTCGCACCGGTCTCGCCGATGATGGTGGAGAGGTCGGCCATCCGGCCGGGTTCGTCTTCGATGCGTACCCTGAGTCGAATCAGTTGGTCGCGGTCGGTGAGCGCGTGCGAGAGGACGGTCTGGAGCATCGAAATGTCGATGTTGCCGCCGCAGAGCAGGGGGACGACGATTTCGTCGGAGACGTCGAGGTCGTCGGAGAGGAGGGCGGCGACGGACGCGGCGGCCGCGCCCTCGACGAGTTGTTTCGCGCGTTCGAGGAGGACGAGCGTCGCGTACGCGATTTCGTCGTCGCTCACCACCACGATATCGTCGACGTGTTCTTCGATGAGTGAGAGCGTCAACTCGGAGATGCCGCCGGTGGCGATGCCGTCAGCGATGGTCGACGGGTCGTCGACGCCGACGGGGACGCCCTTGTCGAGACTGTCGGGGACGGTGGCGGCGTCCGCGGCCTGCACGCCGACGACGCGCACGTCGTCCAGTTCGCCCTTGAGCGCGGTGGCGACGCCTGAGATGAGGCCGCCGCCGCCGATGGGGACGACGACGGTGTCGATGTCCGGGAGGTCCGAGGCGAGTTCGAGGCCGAGCGTTCCCTGCCCGGCGACGATGTCCGGGTCGTCGTACGCGTGCACGAACTCCGTGTTCGGTTCGTCCGCGAGGTCTTTCGCGTGCGAGAGCGCGGCCTGGAAGTCGCTTCCGTGGAGGACGACGTCGCCGCCGTAGTCGCGGGTCGCGTCGACTTTCGCACTGGGCGCGGACTCCGGCATCACGATGGTCGAGTCGATTCCGACGGTGGTGGCGGCGAGCGCGACGCCTTGTGCGTGGTTGCCGGCGCTCGCGGCGACGACGCGGGAGACGTCGCGGTCGCTCTCCGCGAGTCGGCTGAGTTTGTTGTACGCGCCCCGCGTCTTGAACGACCCCGTGCGCTGGAGGTGTTCCATCTTCAGGCGGACGTCCGCACCCGTCATCGCGCTGAGGGAGCGACTGCGCTCTACGGGAGTGTGTCGGACGACGGAGGGGTCGTCGAGGCGGCGGTCCGCCGCCCGCACGTCGGCAAGTGTTACCGTCATCGTTCCGTCGTATCGCCGCTGCCCGACTATAAGTATGTGATATCTCCCGGGAGAGCAAGTTTGATGTGACCGAGTATCGTGGGTACGCCCGTCCTATATGGCAAATCTTGTGACGAACGTCGGAGCCGCGGCAGAAGCCGACCCCGACGCGACGGCGATTGGATTCAATGGGAGGGAGATTTCGTACGGTGCGTTCTGGGAGCGCACCGGCCAGTTCGCGAAAGCGCTCGACGAACGCGGCCTCGGTGCCGATAGCCGGGTCGCGGTCTACTTGCCGAACCTTCCGCAGTTCGTGACGACGTTCCACGGGTCGCTGCGCGCGGGCGGCGTCGTCGTTCCGATGAACCCGCAGTACAAGTCTCGAGAGATCAGTCACTTACTCTCCGACAGCGGTGCGGAGGTCGTGGTCGCGCTCGCCGACCTCGTGCCGTTCGTGAACGAAGTGCGCGACGACACCGACGTCGAGTACGTCGTGTCCGTCGGCGGTGACGCGGAGGGGGCGACGGCGTTCGACGAGTTCCTCGCGGACGACACGCTCGAACCCGTCGACCGTGACGCGGACGACATGGCCTGCCAGCCGTACACGTCCGGCACGACCGGTCAGCCGAAGGGCGTCCAACTCACCCACGAGAACCTCGGGTCGAACGCCGACCAGGCGGCGTCGCTCGCGCCCGGCGGCATCGACGCCGACGACAAGTCGTTCGGCGCGCTCCCGCTGTTCCACATCTACGGGATGACCGTGACGATGAACGCGACGCTGTTCAACGGCGGTGCGTACTACCCGATGCCCGAGTGGGACGCACAGGACGCCACCGACCTCGTCGAAGAAGAACAAATCACCCTCTTCCACGGCGTCCCCGCGATGTACAACGACGTCATCAACCAGCCGAACGCCGAGGAGTTCGACTTCTCCAGCGTCCGGATGTGCGGCGTCGGCGGGTCCGGCATCCCCGTCGAAGTCCTCCGTCGGTTCGAGGAACTGTACGAGCCGAAAGTGTACGAGGGCTACGGGCTCACGGAGACGAGTCCGGTCACGCACTTCAACAGCCCCTCGTGGGGTCGCCGCGTCGGCAGCATCGGCAAACCGCTCGAAGGCGTCTCCTCGCGCATCGTGGACGACGACTTCAACACGCTCGACCCGGTGGAGGAAGGCCCGCTCGACGAGGACGACGGCGACCTCGACGGCATGACGGGCGAACTCGTGCTCTCCGGGCCGAACGTCATGAAGGGCTACTACAACCTCCCGGAAGCGAACGAGGAAGCGTTCACGCACGCCGACGGGAAGCGCTGGTTCCACACCGGCGACATCGGCTACTACGACGAGGACGACTACTACTACATCGTCGACCGGAAGAAGCACATGATCAACACCGCGGGCTACAACGTCTACCCGCGCGAGGTCGAAGAGCTTCTCTTCGAACACCCGGCGGTCGCGGACGTCGCCGTCGTCGGGATTCCGGACGAACGCCGCGGCGAAACCGTCAAGGCGTTCGTCGTCCTCGCCGACGGCGAAGAGGCCACGGAAGACGAACTGAAGCAGTACTGTCTCGACAACCTCGCGGCGTACAAACACCCGCGCGAAGTCGCGTTCGTCGAGGAACTCCCGCGCACGACGACCGGGAAGGTCCAGAAGTTCGAACTGGTCGAACAGGACGCGAACTAGAAGCGTTCGCGGAGGCGCTCCGCGTCGCGTTCGTCGTGCCCGCAGAACACTGCTGCGCCGGTTCGACGCGCTAACTCGCGGACGCGCCGCCTGCTTTCTCGCCACTCTTCGATGCTGTCGAGGAGACTCGTCGCCATCGGCACGCCGTCCAGGTTCTCGCGCTGGTAGGCGACGTCTCCTGCGACGAGAACGGGGTCGTCGAGGTCGATGTAGAGACCGAGCAGGCCGGGGGTGTGGCCGGGGAGGTGAACGAGGTCGAGGCCGGGGTAGAGTTGGCGGCGCTCGCGGTCGGGCGCGACGACCCGCCAGTCGAGGTCGCGGTCGAAGTCCGACGCGAGGTAGGCGATGGACCCCGTGTCGGTTCTCGCGGAGCGGTACGCGTACTCGATTTCGCGCTCGTGGACGTACACCGGAACGTCACGGTCCTCGAAGTGTCGGAGGCCGCCGGCGTGGTCGAGGTGGAGGTGGCTCATCACGACGGCGTCCACGTCGTCGAGGTCGTACCCCGCATCGTCGAGCGCGACCGGGAGCGTTCGCTCGCTCGCGTCCGCGTGGTGGAACGCCGCGAACAGCGGGTCGGGCCAGTAACCGTCACCCGCGTCCGGGTGGCTGCCGGTGTCCCAGAGAACGGTTCCCTCGGGGTGGTCGACGAGGATGTTGTAGACGGGACACTCGACGAGGTCGTGGTCGGGGTCCGGGTCGTCCACGGTCGCCATCGCCGACGAGTCGAGCATGTACGCGCGGTCTGCCGTGATGTGGCCGCGGTCGAGGAAGTGAACGTCCATACGGCCACCCTCGTGGTGGTGGAGTAAAGTTCCTGTCACGCTCGCGGAGTACCAACGATTAAGGCGGCCCGGTCGGAATCCGCGGGTATGCGAACGCACGGAGGACGACGATGACAGAGCGGTCCGTTCACTTGCCGGTCGCGGCGCAACCGAGTCTCGACGCGCTCGTCGAACTCGGCGTCACCACCGAAGAACTCGGGTACGACCGCGCGTGGCTCCCCGAGACGTGGGGGCGGGACGCGGTGACGACGCTCGCGCTCATCGCCGAACGCACCGAAGAAGTCGGTATCGGGACGAGCATCGTGAACACGTACTCGCGGTCGCCCGCGCTCGTCGGGCAGACCGCGGCCACGCTTCAGGAAGCCTCCGAAGGGCGGTTCCGCGTCGGACTCGGGCCGAGCGGTCCGGTCGTCATTCAGAACTGGCACGGCGCGGACTTCGAACGCCCGCTCCGGCGCACCCGCGAGTACGTCGACATCGTGCGGCAAGTGCTCTCGGGCGAACCCGTGGACTACGACGGCGACATGTTCGACCTGTCCGGGTTCCGCCTGCGCTGTGACCCGCCCGACCCCGTTCCGCCCGTCGACGTCACCGGGATGGGACCGAAAGCGGTCGAACTCGCCGGCCGGTTCGCGGACGGCTGGCACGGCCTGATGCTCACCAAAGACGGCCTCGAAGAACGCCTCTCCGACCTCGAACGCGGCGCGGAACTCGGCGACCGCGACCCCGAGGACGTGCAGGTCTCCTTACTCCTCGGGTGCTGTGCGCTCGAAGACGGTCAGAAGGCGCGCGAACTCGCCACCCAGCACATCGCGTTCTACATCGGCGGGATGGGGACGTTCTACCGTGACGCCCTCGCGCGACAGGGTTACGAGGACTCCGCCCACGAGGTGTACGACTCGTGGCAGTCCGGCGAACGCGAACACGCCCTGAACGTCGTCGCCGAGGAGTTCCTCGACGAACTCAACTGCGCCGGGACGCCCGAGGAGGTCCGGGAGAAACTCGCGGAGTGGGAAGCCATCGACGGCCTGAACGACATCTCCGTCGGCCTCCCGCGCGGCGCGAACGAACGCCAGATTCACGCCACGCTCGAAGCCATCGCCCCAGAGTAACCCGGTTTTTTCTGCCGTTGGCGTTTATCGAACGTCATGCAGGCAGTCGTCGTCACCGAGTTCGGCGGACGAGATGTCATCGAAGTCGAAGACAGAGAGACGCCCGAACCCGGGCCGGGCGAGGTCCGCATCGACGTGAAAGCCGTCGGCGTGAACTTCGCGGACGTGATGCAGCGGCGCGGCCACTATCAGGGCGGCCCCGAACCGCCGTACGTCCCGGGGATGGAGGCCGCGGGCACCATCGACGCCGTCGGCGAGGGCGCGGGTCGCGAGGTCGGTGACCGCGTGGTCGCGATGGTCGACGGCGGCGCGTACGCGGAGTACGTCATCGCGCCCGCAATGGCGCTGTTCGACGTCCCCGAGTCGGTGTCGTTCGCCGAAGCGGCGGGCTTCCCCGTGCAGTTCCTCACCGCCCACCACTGCCTCCACGACTGGGGCGGCCTCGAACCCGACGAACGCGTGCTGATTCACGCGGCCGCCGGCGGCGTCGGCACCGCCGCGGTTCAGCTCGCGAGCAAGCACGGCGCGGAGGTATTCGGCACCGCGAGCACGCGGGAGAAACTCGACCTCGCCGAACGCCTCGGCTGCGACCACCCCATCAACTACACGGAGACAGACTTCCGTGAGGAGGTCGACGCGCTCACCGACGGCGAAGGCGTGGACCTCGTTCTCGACGGCATCGGCGGCGACACCTCGATGGAGAGCGTGCAGGCGCTCTCGCACTTCGGCCGCATGGTCTCGTACGGCGCGGCCTCCGGCACGCCCGGCGAGGTCGACACCGGCAGCCTCCTGTTCGGGAACAAATCCGTCATCGGATTCCACCTCGGGCAGGCGATGGCGCGCGACCCCGAACGCACCTACAAGCCGGTCCCCGAACTCTCCGGAATGCTCGCCGAAGGCGACCTCGAAGTAATCGTCGGCCAGACCTTCGACCTCGCGGACGCGAAGGACGCACACGAAGCGCTCGAGAGCAGGGGAACTCACGGGAAGGTCGTTCTCGAACCCTGAGACCGACGCTCAGAGCGGGCGTTCGATACCGTCCCGGCGTCCGTCCAGTACGGCGAATCGCTCCCCGCGCCGGGTTTCGAGCCAGTAGAGCAGGCGTTCGGCCCAGTCGAGTTTCTTCGCCTTCATCGCGTCCACGTCGGGGTCGTCGAACTCCCAGCCCGGAAACACTAGTTCCGCCGCGCCGAGAGCGTCCGCGAGGAACGCGGCGCGGTCGCCGTCGGTGAAGCCGCCGAAATTCAACACCGGCGGCGCGGGTTCCGCTTGCGTCGTACAGAGGACGTGTTCGGCGTCGAATTCGGGGAGCCACTCCTCGATACTCGGTACGTTGTCGCCGTGTGCGTGCGCGACCACCGGTTTTCCCGCGCGAGTGCGGTCGCGGGCCGTCTCAGGGTTCTTGTCGAGGTCGGTCACCATCGCGTCCACCCGAACGCCGGCGTCGACGAGCACGTCCGTCGCCGTGGAGGCGGCGAACACGGTGTCCGCGTCGCGGGCGACGTCGAGGTCGTCGCGAAGGTTCGGCCCGGCGCCCGCGACGGCGACGGTTTCACCGGTCGCGTCGAGGCGGTCGCGGGCGAACGGGCGGGCGTACTCGGCGATGCGGTCGCGGGCGCGCTCGTCGGCTTCGCGTGCGAACCCGAAGTCGGCGAGTATCTGCTCGTAGACGGGATTCCATATTTCGTACTCCATAGTCGTCACTGGCGGGTGTTAGAAAATTTCGGGGAGTCCGAGCCGACCACCCCGCAGTGTGTACCCCTACCCACGCGTGGTGGTCAGCCTCCGGTCGCGGATTTTTCCGCCGTCGGTATAAGTTTTCCCGTTACGTGAGAGGGGAGACAAGTTCTTCTGCGACCCCGGGGAGTCTGCCGGATTCGCCGGAGAGCGCGTCCGCGAAACGGCGGAGGTCGGCGACGGTTCCCGCGACGAACAACTCCTCGTCGCCCGTCGCGACGACACCGGTTTCTGCCGCGTGACGTTCGAGCGTCTGACGGTCTGCGTCGTCGAGGCCGCGCACGGCGAACGCACGCGCCACCGACTCCCCGCTCTCGGCGCCGTCGCCGCCGCGCTCTTCGAGGTGGCGACTCGCCTCTCGAACCGTGGTCACGTCCAGTTCCTCGACGGCCGGCGTGCGCGCGCGGTCCCGGCTGAACGCGTCCCCGATTATCGCGGCGTCCCGCGTTTCCGCGACATCGTGCGTCCGAATCACGTGCGCGCCGCGTTCGACCGCCATCGACGTCGCCGCGAGACTCACCGGCAGCGCCTCCTCGGTGCTCCGCCCGGCGAGGTCGCGGAGGAAGTTCTTCCGATTGATGGACACCAGAATCGGGCGGCCGAGCGCGCGGAACTCCCGCAATCGCGCGAACGTCTCCCGGTCGTCTTCGAGCGTCTTCTCCTCGGACCACCCGCCGAAGGCGGGGTCGACGATGGTCTTGTCCGTGAAGCCGTTGAGCGAGAGCGCGTCGTAGATGTCGTCCACGTCCTCGACGGCACCGGGGCGTTCGAGGTCGGGCGGACTCGCCATCTTCGCCACCGCCGCGTCGTGCGCCTCACAGACGTCGGGCATCTCGGGGTCCGCGAACCCGCAGATGTCGTTCACCATGTCGAACCCCCGTGAGAGCGCTTCGTCCGCGACCTCGTGGTAGCGCGTCTCGATGCTGAACACGGCGTCGCCGTCCACGCGCTCGATAGTTTCGAGCGCGACGTCGAGCCGGTCGAGTTCCTGCTCGGCGGACAGCACGTCGAAGCGCTTGTTCGCCGATTCGAGACCGATATCCACGATGTCAGCGCCCTGCTCGATGAGTTCTTCGTCCACGTACGCCGCCGCTTCGTCGGCGTCGTCGTAGACGCTCGGCGAGTACGGAGACTCCTTCGAGACGTTCAACACGCCCATGATTCGGGGCGGGTGGTCGTCGCCGATACCGAGACCCGCGGCGTCGACAGTTCGCATACCGTCTAGCGGACTGCCCGCGACAAAGGTGCGACGTTTCCGGCGTGTCACGCGGTTTTTACGCACCCGTTCCCTACCCTCGGCCAGTATGGGTAAGGTCAGCATCGGGTTCCGGGGGTGGCGGTTCGACGAGGACGCTATCTTCGACGAGAGCGGCGACTTCCGACCCCTCGACGAGATGCCGGACGACGACCGGCAGCGCCTCGTCCGCCTCACCGTGTTGGACGAACTGCCGTGCGACGCGTGCTATCTGATTCACGGCGACGAGAACATCCGGCAGTGCAACGTCCCGGTCGCGGTGTACGGCGAGCCGTTCGGCGAAGTCCTCGTCTGCGACGAACACGAACGCGACTTCTACTACTGGTTCCTCGAGGCGGGCGGCCGCCGGTACAAGGGCGAAAAAGAACTCGAGAACGCGTTCTGTGAGTGGTTCGCGGACGGCGGGCGTGCGCCCGACGAGTACGACGGGCCGGAACACGTGGACACGGGGGACGCGCCCGACCCGGACGTGCCGTCGCCGGAGGAGTTGGACTACGAACTCCCCGAGGAGGAGCGCGAGCAGATCGACATCGACCTCGACGTGGAGTACCCCGAATGAAGCCAGCCGTCGCCGTCGTCGACGCGAAGACGTCCGGGAACGTCGGCACCATCGCGCGGGCGATGAAGAACTTCGGGTTCGAAGACCTCTACCTCGTGGACCCCCCTGACCTCAGCAGGGAGAGCGAAGCGTACGGGTTCGCCGGGCAGGCCCGCGAGGACGTGCTGCCGAACGCCGAAGTCGTGGAGTTCGACTACCTCGTGGAGAACTTCCACACGGTCGGGTTCACGTCCATCACGAACGAGGACGCACGGAAGCACACGCGGTTCCCGTTCCGCACCCCCGAGGAACTGGAAGCGTCGCTCGCGGACGTGAAGACGGAGTCCTGCCTGATTTTCGGCCGGGAACGGGTCGGACTGGTCAACGACGAACTCGAACACATCGACGAGGTGGCGTCGATTCAAGCGAGCGCCGACTACCCCTCCCTGAATCTGGGGCAGGCGGCGACCGTCGCGCTCTACGAACTGCAGGAACTCGCACGGGACGACACCCAGTTGCCCGACGTCGACGCCGAACGCGCCCCCGAACCGGAGATAGAAGCCTTCTACGACCACTTCGCCGAGTTCCTCTCGGACCTCGACTATCCCGAGGAGAAGAAGCCGAAGACGGTGCGGATGATGCGGCGAATCATGGGGCGTGCCCACCCCACGGGCCGCGAAGTGAACACGCTCCGGGGTATCCTGCGGCGAGCACAACAGCGCGCTGACGAGTGACCGCAACGTTTTGATACGTAGGTCTCCGTACTCCAATCAATGCCCTCCCCCATCCCGCCACAGGTCCAGTACATGGCGTACGTGGCAGTCGCCAGTCTGGGCGTGTTCGTGCTCGCCGCGCACGTCTTCCTCCCCGATTTGAACCTGCGCCGGGAGATCGTGGAATTCGTCCACATCGACTGGAAGTACATCGGGCTCGCGTGGGCGACGACGTTCGGCGTGAACACGCTCGCCAAGTACCACGTCGACCGCACGTACACGGACGTCATCTACGCCATCGAGGGGTCGTCGGTCGCCGTCTTCCAGACCGTCACGGCGCGCCCGCTCACCATCCTCTTCTTCGCCGTCTACCTCATCGGCCTGCCGTTCGTCACCATCTTCACGTACTTCAAACTGAAAGCACACGACCCCGAACAAGCCCACCGGTACGCGCTCGGGTACGCGACGCTCGTCCTGCTCGCCGCGCCATTCTTCGTCTTCTTCCCGGTGAAAGTGACTGGCTACTCGCTCGTGTCCGTCCGACCGTTGCTCTACGACGTGAACCCCATCGTGATGGCGGGGACGTTCGCGACGGACACGCTCGTAAAATCCTTCCCGAGCCTCCACACGGGCTTGTCGACGCTCGCCGCGGTCTACGCGTGGAAGACCGACCGCGCGTACGCGTGGGTGACGACGGTCGTCGCGGGACTCATCGTCGTCTCCACGTTCTACCTCGGCATCCACTGGATAACGGACGCTGTCGTCGCGCTCGTTCTCGTCGCCATCGCGTACCGTATCTCCCAGCGTATTCCGCGCCGAATCAGTTTTTCAAGCGTACTGGGCAGCAACGCGAGTCGTCGCCCGAGCAACGGAGAGTAACGCCCGTCGCTGGAGGACGGCGAACCCGAGGAGGATGGCGGCGAATCCGACGACGGTCGATTCCTGTATGGCGTGTCCGAGGAGGACGTACCCGACGAGCGTCGCGACCATCGGTTCCGCGTAGCCGACGAGGTTCACCTGCATCGGGCCGGCGCGCGAGAGGAGCGTGAAGTAGAGGAGGTAGCCGCCGACGCCCGCGACGAGCGTCAGGTAGACCAGCGACCCGACCGCGGCCGTGGTCCACTCGACGCCGACGAGGGTTTCACCGCGGACCGCACCGACGGCGAGGAGGACGACCGACCCGAGGACCATCGCCCACGCTTGCGTCGTGCGGAGGGGGAGGCCGGCGTCGAGCGGCCGGGTGAGGACGCTTCCGAGCGCGAACGAGAGCGCGCCGAGGAAGACGAGTGCGACCCCGAACGGGTCCACGTTCGCGACGCCGCTGGGGTTGGCGACGATGGCGACGCCCCCGACACCGAGGAGGAGGCCGAGAACTTCGACGGTCCCGATGCGCTGATTGGGGAGGAGCGCGCTCGCGAGTGGGGCGGTGAGGACGGGGCTGAGGCTGACCACGACGGCGGCGAGGGGGCCGGACGTTCTGAGTTCGCCGAGGTAGAGGAAGCCGTGGTAGGCGGCGACGACGAAGGTGGCGACGACGCCGACGGAGAGCCACTCGGCGCGCGTTCGCGGACGGGGGCGGTCGGTGGTGGCGTACGCGACACCGAGGAGGACGCCGCCGGCGGCGAGGTATCGGATTCCCGCGAACGAGAGCGGCGGGATAGCGTGCAGACCGATTTCGATGGCGACGAACGACGACCCCCAGACGAGGGCGAGGAGGGCGAATCCGACGATAGTTTTGCGACTTTCGCTAACTGAAGCGGAGAGAGTCATACAACACTCTCTCAAAGACGCAACTTCTTAAACTCATCTACAACGAATTGCGACTGTGGTGGTTTTTCATTCGAAATAACGTGGTTCGCCGGGGTGTTCCTCCGGCCGGTCGGTGGTTATTTGCACGCGAGCGCAGACCTACCCGTCATGGACGAACGCGACATCCGCCTCCTCAAAGCCATCAGCGACCTCGGAACCGGGAGTCCCGAACGACTCCACGAGGAGACGGACATTCCGGTATCCACCATCCACTACCGCCTCAACAACCTCCGCGAGGACGGCGTCATCACGAACGACCTCTACGACGTCGACTTAGAGAAGTTCGGCCTCGGCGTCACCGTCGTCATCGAAGTGCTCGCCGACTACACGGGGTCGTACGAGGACGTCGGCGACAAGATATTGGACGTCGAAGGCGTCACGCAGTGCTTCTTCACGATGGGTGAGACGGACTTCGTGGTCGTCGCCCACCTCCCCGACGCGGACGACGTGGAGCGACTCATCGGCGAGTTCGAAGCGATCGAGGAAGTGGACCGAACGAACAGCACGTTCGTCATCAACGAACTCCGGGACAGCGCGCGAGCGCTCTCCAGTTACTCCGTCGAGACGCTGATAGACGAACTCGCAGAGGACTAGCGCGGCCGTTCAGCGATGGGGGTACCAGGCGAGCGAGTGGTCGGCGACGAGTGAGAGGTCGACCGGCGTGTCCACGGGATAGCTCTCGGTGTGGTTCTGCTGGCAGCGCACCCGGTCGCCGTTCGCGACTTCGACGTGGTAGACGAACGACGGCCCCGTGTACTGGCGGCGCGTCACCACGCCGTCGCCGTCCGCTGCGGACGCGACCGGCGAGAGCGCGACGTCGTCCGGGCGAACCAGCACGTCCACGGTCGCGCCGACGTACTGTTCGGTCGCGCCCGCGAGCTGTGCGCGCGGGAACGACCCGATAGGCGTATCCACTGACTCCTCGCCGATGCGCCCGGAGAGGAAGCCGGCCTGCCCGAGGAAGGACGCGACGAACCGCGACTCGGGGTTCTCGAACACTTCCTCCGGCGCGCCGACCTGCTCCAGATTCCCGTCGTTCATCACGCCCACTCTATCTGAGATGCTGAGCGCTTCCTCCTGGTCGTGCGTGACGGACACCGCCGTCACGCCCGCCTCGGTGAGGATGCGTTTCAGTTCTTCGCGCATCTCCACGCGCAGTCGGATGTCGAGGCTGGAGAACGGTTCGTCGAGCAACAGCACGTCCGGTTCGGGGGCGAGCGCGCGAGCGAGCGCAACACGCTGTTGCTGGCCGCCCGAAAGCTCGCTCGGGTCGCGGTCCTCGAACCCGCCGAGGTTCACGAGATCGAGGAGTTCCGCGACGCGCGCCTCCCGGTCGGGTTTCGGCGCGTCCGCGATGCCGTACTCGATGTTCTCCTCGACCGAGAGGTGGGGGAAGAGCGCGAAGTCCTGGAAGACGAGGCCGACGTTCCGCTCGTTCGGCGGGAGCGAGGACGACGCGTCCGCGACCGACCGTCCGGCGATGTTCACCTCGCCCTCCGTCGGCTGTTCGAGGCCGGCCAGCAGGCGGAGCGTCGTCGTCTTCCCGCAGCCGGACGGCCCGAGCAGGGTGAACAGTTCACCCGGTTCGACGGCGAGCGAAACGCCTTCGACGGCCGTTTCCGCGCCGTACGTCTTCGTGACGCCGTCGAGCGATATCGCGGCGTCCACCGGCCGGTCGTCGGTCGATTCCGTCCGTTCGAGCGTGTCTGTTTCAGTCATTGTATCGTTCGCGTGCGAGGATGACGACCATCGAGAGCGCGGACACAGCGAGCAGGCTGAGCGCGGGCACCGCGACGCGGCCGTAGAACCCGGACTCTCGAGCGGTCCAGATGTAGGTGACGAGCGTGTCGAAGCCCGCGGGTCGCAGGAGGATGGTCGCGGGGAGTTCTTTCATCGTCGTGAGGAAGACGAGCGCCGCACCCGCCGTGACGCCTGGGAGGATGAGCGGGAGGGTGACGCGGCGGAACGCCGCCCGCGACGTGTCGCCGAGGGTGCGCGCGGCCTCCACGAGGCGGCGGTCCACCTGCACGACGCTCGACCGCGTGGTGCCGACGGCCTGCGGGAGAAAACGGACGACGTACGCGAACACGAGCAGGGGGAGCGTCTGGTAGAGGCCGCGAGCGTACCGGACGCCGACGTAGACGAGCGCGAGCGCGATGACGATACCGGGCGCGGCGTACCCCGCGTAGGTGAGGCGGTCGAACAGGCGGGCGAGCCGCGAGTCCGCGTACCGTCCGGAGAGATACCCCACCGGGACCGCGGCGAGCACGGCGACGCCCGCGGTGAGCAGGGAGACGCCGAACGAGTTCGCGGCGTACCAGAGCGAGAACTGGCTTCCGTATCCCGCGGGCATGCTCGTACTGGACAGCCAGTTCGTGAACACGGCGACCGGAACGACCAGCGAGAGCACGACCACGGCCGAGCACGCGAACAACACGGGGAGTTTGAGCCAGCCGAGTTCGAGGGTGCGCGCGGAGCGCACGCTGCCGGTCGCGTACCCGGAACCGCTCGTCCCCGAGACCTGCGATTCGAGCAGGAGCACGACGGCCGTGACGAGGAGGAGTTGGACGGAGAGCAAGGCCGCGGTGTCACGCGAGTAGGAGTATTCGACGTAGATGGCGCGCGTGAACACGTCGACGTGCATGATGGTCGGCGTCCCGAAGTCCGAGAGGGCGTAGAGCGCGACGAGGAGCGCGCCAGCGGTTATGCCGGGGAGTATCTGCGGGAGGGTGACGCGGCGGAACGCCGATACGGAACTGTCCCCGAGGGTGCGCGCGGCCTCCACGAGCGACGCGTCCATCGTCAAGAGCGCGGCGCGCGTCCCGAGGAAGACGTAGGGGTAGACGTAGAGCGTGAGGACGAGCGCCGCGCCGTGGAAGCCGTAAATCGACGGTATCGATTCGACGCCGAGCGGTGCGAGCACGTCCGCGATCGCGCCGTTCGGGCCGAACGCGGAGACGTACGCGAACGCGCCGAGATAGCTCGGGACGACGAGCGGGAGCGCGAGCGCGACCGTCCAGAACCGCTTGAACGGGAGGTCGGTGCGGGCGGTGACGACCGCGAGCGGGACGCCGAGGAGGGTCGACGCGACGGTGACCGCGGCGACGAGCGCGACGCTGTTCTTGAGGACGTTCACGGTGGACGTGCTCGTCAGGAGGTCGGTCGCGCGTGCGGGGTCGACCTCGAACGCGCGGACGAACAGCCACGCGATGGGCGTGAGAACGGCGAGCGCGACGATGGCGCTCGCGACGACGAGTGTGAGTGGTGGTCGGTCGCCGTCGGCTCCGGTCAGACCGCTAACGGCGTCCGCGAGCGCGTCGAATCCGGGGAGCCGCCTAGCGTCCGACACGGTGGTCAGAGAACGCCCGTCTCGCGGAGCAGCGCGATGGTTTCCTTCACGTTCCCGAGTTTCGCGAGGTCGAGTTCCGGCGGGTCGAGTTCCGAGAGCGACGGCAACTCGATATCGCCGCCGTCAGGCGGAGCGACCCCGGGTGCGAGCGGATACGAGTAGACGTGCTCGACGAGGAACGACTGTACTTCTCGCGTGAGGAAGTGCCGGATGAAGTTCTGCGCGAGGTCGGTCTTCTCCGTCGAATCGAGGACGAGCGCGCCCGCGACGTTGATGAGCGCGCCCGGTCCCCCGTGCGTGAACGCGAGGTCGAGCGGCGCTTCCGGGCGGGCTTGCTTCAGGCGGAGCGCGTAGTAGTGGTTCGCGAACCCGGCGTCGACAGTGCCCTGTGCGACGTCGTAGGTGACGCTGAACTCGCCCGCGTACGACTGAACGCCCGTTCCCTGTACGTCGTTCAGCCACTCGCGCGTCCGGTCTTCGCCTTCGAGGTGGCGCATCGCGGTGACGAACGCCTGGAACGAACCGTACGAGGGCGCCCAGCCGAGCGCGTCCTGGAATCGGTCCCGTCCGGGGATGTCGAAGACGCTCTCCGGGATGTCCGCGGCGTCCAGTTTCTCCGTGTTGTACGGAATCGCACGCGCACGCCCGGTCATGCCGACCCAGCGCCGCTTCGCGTCCCGGAACTGCGCGGGGACGATACCCGTCAAATCATTCGGGAGCGGGCTCGCGAGCCCCTGCTGGGCGACGAGCGCGAGCGACGCGGCGTCGATCGACCAGAACACGTCGGCGGGCGACCCGCCGTTGTCCGCTTCCGTCAGGATGGTGTTCGCGAGCCCCGAGGACGGGCCGGGTTTGAGCGTGACGGAGAAGTCGTCGTAGCGCTCGTTTTGCAGGTAGTTGACGAGGTTCTTGTACGCACCACCCTCCCCGCGTCCGAGGTAGACGGTGAGGTCGCCCTCGAGCGGCGGCAGGTCGTCTATCGACGGTGCGCCGCCGGAGCCGTTCCCGGAGTCGCTCGACAACATCGGTCCCGTGGACCCGCTGGAACCGAGGAGTCCGCTGCAGCCGGCGAGGGCGCTCGTCGCCCCGGCGACGCCAGCGAGGAACGTGCGGCGATTCGAGAGGCTGTGTGGGCGTGTCATTTGTTCAGTCCGTCCGGCGGAACGCGAGCGCCGCTGCGAGGAGCGCGACGAGTGCCGCGCCGACACCGAAGCCCGGAGTGCTTCCGGACGATTCGCTCGTGTTGCCGGTGGTCGTCGTGTCTTCGTCACCGAGGCTGATAGTCGTCTCGTTCTCCTCCGAGAGGACGGTCGCCACGGTGTCGAGTTTCTCCTCCATCGATTCGACCTTCTCGTGGACTTCGCTCACGGACGCGTTCTCCTCGATGAGGCCGGGGAGGTCTTCGTTGAAGTCGGTTTCGAGTTCTTCGACGAGTTCGGGGCGTTTCTCGATGAGGTCGCCCTCGAGTCCTTCGAAGTACGAGAGGTAGGTCTGGCGGATTATCTCCTTGGCTTCGTCGGGGTTGCCGTTCTCGTACGCTTCGACGGCTTCGTGGAGGTGTTCTTCTATCTCCGCTACCGTGTGGGCGGCGCCGCTCCCTTCGACTTCGGATTCGATGCCGACGTACTCGGCGTACTCGGACGCGATGCCGTTCGTGACGCCTTCGACGTCCTCGGGCGATTCAGCGGCCGCGATGGCGGACAGCAGGTTCTCGTACATCTCGTCGAGTTCGTCCGCGGCACCCGAGTCGAGCGTGCTGCGGACGTGCGCCTCGTAGAGCGCCTGTGCGCGGAGCGCGAACCCGTGACCGTCGTCGTACTCCATCTGTTCGACGATGGTGCCGTTCGCGGCGACGCCTTCGCCGTACTCCTGGACTGCGCGCTGGAGCAGGTCGCGGGAGATCTTCGCGTTGAACGCCGCGTCGGTCACGCTGTCGCCGGCGACGGCGCGTTTCGCGTCGTCGAACAGCGGGAACAGCGTGTCGTTCACGTAGTCCGCGTACGCGGACGCGGAGTCGTTTCGCGCGTGGCCGGGCGCGTTCTCGAGCGCGGTTTCGAGGTCCGCGGCGAGCGTCGCGTTCGCGTCACGCAGCGTGGCGTTCACGGCGCTCCAGTACTCCTCGTAGGGGTGTCCGGCGTGGTGGGCCGCCATCTCCGTGTTCCCGTCTCGTGCGTACTGGACGGAGACTGTGAGGTGGCCTTTCATCTCCTCGACCGTTCTGACGAAGGAGAGCGCGTCGTCCGCGCTGGTCGTCCTGTCGTCGGAATCGGCCGGTGTTCCAACCGCGGCGGCCGCGCCGGTCGGTATCAGCAAGAGACACGCGAACGCGACGGCGGCGAACGCGCGAGGGGTCGGTAGTGATGCCATACACATCGTTGGTTTAGGCCAACCTAAAACAATTTCGCTTCCTCGTTCGAGAGAACACCGCGTACCGGCCACTACGCGCCTACGAACAGTTACTTTGGGGCGGCCTAAACCTGTGTCGGTCCGGGTCAGGCGCGCTTCTGAATCTCCTCTCGGAGCACGGACGAAACGAGTTCGCCGTCCGCTTTCCCGCGGAGCGCGCCCATGCACTCGCCCATCAACGCCGAGAACGCACCCATCCCCTCCGCTTCGACCTGTTCTTCGTGCCGCTCGACGACCTCCACGATAGCCTCGCGCACCTCCTCTTCGCCTGCGGACCCGAGTCCGAGTTCGTCAGCGAGTTCGGCGGCCTCCGCGTCCGGCGATTCAGCGAGCGCCGCGAGCAGTTCCGGCACGCCCTCCTGTGCCAACTCGTCGGCGGCGAGCAGGTCGAACACCGCGCGGAAGTGGTCGTCCGAGAAGTTCTCCACCGGCACGTCGTCGCGCCGGAGTTCCGTGACCGTGGATTCGAGCGTGCGCGCCGCGAGGTTCGCGTCCACGCCGCCCTCGACGGCTTCCTCGAAGAGCGCCCAGCGGCGGCCGTACGCCACCTGCTCGGCCACGTCCTCGTTCAGGTCGTACTCCTCGGTGTACCGCGCGACCTTCTCCGTGAGGAGTTCGGGGACCTCGACCTCGGAGGGGTCCGGCTCGACCGGCGGCACGTCCGTCTCCGGGTACATCCGCGCCGCGCCCGGGAGCGGCCGCAAGTACTCGGTCGTGCCGTCCTCGTTCGCGCCACGCGTCTCCTCCGGCACGCCCTCGATCGCGACCCGAGCGCGGTCCGCCGCGGCTTCGATAGCGCCGCGCGCCACGCCCGCGTCCGCCGCGACCAGCGCCACCGCGTCCTCCGGCCCGGCGTCGACGGCTTCGCGGAGCGCCCCGACTTCGTCCTCCGTCACGCCGTACGCGGGCAGTTCGTCAGTGTGGAAGATGCCGCCCGCGCCGTGGCGCTTCGCGTGGTCCGAGAGCTCCGTCCCGAGTCTGCGGTCCGGCTGCAGTTCCTTCCCGACGAGACCGTCGAACCCGTACAGCGGCACCGCAAACACGCGGCCGCCGGAGTCGAGAGCCCCCCGAATCACGCCGGACTCCGTGTCCTCGAACACGTCCGTGACGTTCTCCACGTCGCCCACCGACGCGTCGCGCTCCCGGAGCGACTCTGCGATGTCGAGCAGGCGGACCTGTCGCTTGACTTCGAGACGCACGAGGTCCTCGATGTCGTCGAGGCTCTGAACGCCCTTCATCTCGACGCGCGCGCCGTCCGCGATGGAGACGTTCACGTCCTGGCGAATCGTCCCGAGACCGCGCTTGACCTTCCCCGTCGAACGCAGCAACATCCCGATGCGCGCCGCGGCCTCCCGCGCCTGCTCCGGCGACCGGATATCCGGCTTCGTCCCGATCTCCACGAGCGGAATCCCCAGGCGGTCGAGGCCGAACGTCACGCCCGAGTCGGTCTCCTCGATTCGCTGTGCGGACTCCTCTTCGAGCATCAAATCCTCAATGCCGACGGGACCGTGTTCCGTCTCGATTTCGCCCTCCTGCGCGAGCAGGGTCGAGCGCTGGAACCCGCTCGTGTTCGACCCGTCGATGACGACCTTCCGCATCACCTGTAATTGGTCCATCACCGTCGCGTCGAGGAGTTGGGCGATTTCGAGCGCGGTGTCGAGCGCCTCCTCGTCCAACCGATGCGGCGGTTCGTCGTCCTCCTCCACGAGACACGTCGTGTCGTACGCGAGATACTCGAACTCCCGGTCGACCTGTGACTCCTCGAGCGCGGCCTCGTCTATCTCTCCCAGTTCGCTCTTCGTCGGATGCAGGTAGCGCGTAAAGGACCGCACCGACTCCTCCGGTTCCCGTCGCGTCGTCGGACACCCGCAGAACAGTTTGCTCTCGGTGTCCAACTGCTGGTGGATTTCGAGCCCCGCGACCAACCCGAGGGCCTCGTAATCGAACTCGCTCATTGCTCGAAGCCTCGCGGGCGAGCGATAAAAAAGCGTTCAGTCGACGCGCACGGCCACCGGTCGCCGCAGACCTGTCAGGTCATTTGGTGGCGACACTCTTCGATGAACGAGACGAAGTTCCGACCGACGTCGAAATCCACGGACATGAACACCGCCCCCTCTCCCTGGAAGTGAAACTGCGCGACGAGGCTGGTTTCGAGAACGTAGAGGCTCTCGCGGGCGGTCCCGAGTCGCGTGTCGAACTCCTGTACGTCACCGTTGAGCTCGCGGATAGTCCCGATGAGGTTCGCCCTATCAGTGGCCGTATAACCGTCGTCGAGGTCGTCCCGCAGGTACGTGAGGTCGTAGTCGTCGTCCGTGTGATAGCCGACCACTCGAAGCCCGCCCCCGATGCGGTGCTCCGCCCACTCGGCCAGACGCTCCGCACGGTCTTCCATGGGTGACGCCTTCGTGACAAGACCGAATAAATATTCGCCCGGTGGCAGCCCTCACTCGCTCCCGAGCGACTCCCGTAGTCGGTCGATAGCGCGGTCCCGGAGACTTGTCGCGTCCGTCTCGTCCACGTCGTGGGCGGTGGCGTCACCACCTGCGAGTCGTCGCGACCCGGCGGTGTCGTAGACGACCGACGCGAGGTTCCAGCGGCGCTGGAAGACGGTCTGGGATTCGACGACGGTTTGGAGGCGGTAGTAGGGAACGACGGTCGTCGCGCGCGACCAGAACCCCGAGCGGGTGACGGCGTACCCCGCTTGTTCCTGGTGGCCGAGGTGCTTCCAGCGGTAGTGACCGCCGGCGACGGCGACCGGGAAGAGCGCGACGGAGAGCCACCAGAACGGAACGCCCCAGACGGCGTGCGCGCCGTAGGCCGCGACGACCGCGACTCCGGCGAGGATGCTGTATCGACCGGCGAACCGGCGGCGGGCGCGGGACGGCGGCCGCTCCAGTTCGATGCTGTCGAACGGTTCGAGCGTCTGTGCGAGCGCCACCACGTCGTCGCGCGGCGCGAACGGAACCGCGGCTTCCGACCCCCCAGAGGGCGCGTCGCCGGGCGCGTACCCGGCAGTTTCCACGGCGAGACCTGCGTAGCCGAACCGCCGCATCAGGACGTTCTCAGTCACCGACACCGACTGGAGTTTGTCGAGCGGAATCGTGCCCGTATACCGGTTGAGGAGGCCGCGTTCGTACCGGAGGTCGTCGCCCTCGCGGCGGAGACGGAAGCCGTAGAACTTCACGAACCGGAACGCCGCGCTCGCCAGCCAGACGCCCGCGACGAGTACGAGGAGGCCGAGGCCGACGAGCACCACGAGCACCGCGGCCGCCGCGCCGTTCCGGATGCCGCCGATACCGAGCGCGGCGGCGAGCGGGCCGAGCAACGGGAAGACGACGACGAGTCCGGACGCGACCCGCGGGTCGAACGAGAGGAAACTGTACGCGACGAGCGACGAGTCGTCGAGTTCGTACAATACGTCGGCTTCCGGTTCCGCCGCCGCCTCCTCGGCGCTCGTGCCCTTCTTGAGGCGGCGGATCTCGGACTGGATGCGCTCCGCCTCCGCCGCGCTCACGCATTCGAGTTTGGCTTCGGTGCTCCCGCCGCCCGCCGTCTCGACGTTGACGGTGGCGATGCCGAGCGCGCGCTGGAGGACGTTCCGCGTCACGTCGACGTTCTGGACGCGCCGCAACGGTATCTCTCGCTCCCGTCGCGCGAACACGCCCGAACCGATGTCGAGCGTGTCCGCGGTGAGTTCGTACGAGAACCGCTGATAGTAGAGGTACTGGTAGCCGACGCCGAGCAAGGCGAGGACGGCGACGCCCGCGACGACGAACGGCCAGTACTCCACGAACGCGCCGCTCCCGGACCCCACGGCGATGCCGAAGATGGCCGCCCATCCCAACTGGACGCCCTTCGTGAGCGCTCTGTAGGGGACGCTGAGCGGGTGGAGTTTCATACGGCGTCCTCGGGTTCGCTCTCTATCGCGAGTTCGCGGAGCGACGACTGCAGTTCCTCGGCGCGCTCCGGCGTCAATCCGGGAATCGACACGTCCGCACCTCGGGAACCGGCGGTGTAGACGACGACGGTGGAGAGCCCGACGACGCGTTCGAGGGGGCCGCGCTGCGTGTCGACGTGCTGGACGCGAACGTAGGGGACCACCGTGCGGACGCGCGTGAGGACGCCGCGCTGGATGAACACGGTGTCCTCGCGCACCTCGAACCGGAATACTCTGTACCTGAGGACGGCGAACACGACGCCGAGCGCGGCGAACACGACGAACACGCCGACCGCGTACGGGAGCGTGAGCCAGCCCACGTACGCGGCGTCCGCGGGCGCGAACACGGCGACCGCGCCGACGATCGCCGCGACGAAGAGGGCGGAGACGAGCGCGCCGACCGACCAGACGACGCGCACGCGGGGGTGGAGACGTTCCATACCGGGGAACAACTCCCGAACTTGAAAAAGATACCCGGCTCGATTCGAGCCGAAAAACGCGTTCGTCCGGTTCAGTCGTCGCCGAGGATGCCGCGGTGCGTCATTTTCTCGGGATCGAGGACCTCGTCGGCTTCCTCCGCCGTGAGGTAGCCCTTCTCGATTGCGACCTCGCGAACCGTCTTGTCCTCCTTGATAGCCGCTTTCGCGACCTCGCTCGCCTTGTCGTACCCGATAGCGGGGTTGAGCGCCGTCGCGAGCGCCATCGACCGCTCGACCTGTTCTTCGCAGTACTCCTCGTTCGCTTCGAGTTTCGCGACGAACTTCTCCGCGAACGCCTCGCTCCCGTTCGCGACGAGCGTCGCGGAGTCGAGGAAGTTCTGCGCGAGAATCGGCTTGTAGAGGTTGAGGTCTATCTGGCCCTCCGCCGCGCCGGAGCTCACCGCGGCGTCGTTCCCGACGACCTGCTTGTGCACCTGATTCACCGCCTCCGCGACGACGGGGTTTATCTTCCCGGGCATGATGGACGACCCCGGCTGGTTCTCCGGCTGCTCTATCTCGCCGAGCCCGTTGCGTGGGCCGGACGCGAGCAACCGAAGGTCGTTCGCTATCTTGTTCAGACTCCCGGCGACGGTGCGCAGCGCGCCGTGGGCCTCACCCATCGCGTCGTGGGCGGCCTGCGCCTCGAAGTGGTTGTCCGCCTCGCGGAACTGGATGCCCGTCTCATCGCTGATGTACTCCGCGGCCTTCGCCGGGAAGTCGGGATGCGTGTTCAGGCCCGTTCCGACGGCCGTCCCGCCGAGCGCGAGTTCGCGCAGGTGGGGCTTGACGTTCTCCACGCGCACGAGACCCTTCTCTATCTGCGCGCGATAGCCGCCGAACTCCTGACCGAGGCGGACGGGCGTCGCGTCCTGCAAGTGCGTACGACCCGTCTTCACCACGCCGTCGAACTCCTCCTCCTTCGCCTCGAGTTCGGAGACGAGCGTTTCGAGCGCCGGCCCGACGTCCGCTTCGAGCGCCCAGAGCGCCGCGACGTGCATCGCCGTCGGAATCACGTCGTTCGACGACTGCCCGAAGTTCACGTGGTCGTTCGGGTGTATCTCGCGCGTCCCGATTTCACCGCCGTAGATCTCGGTCGCGCGATTCCCGATCACTTCGTTCGCGTTCATGTTCGACGACGTCCCCGACCCCGTCTGGAAGACGTCCACGGGGAACTGGTCGTCGTGCTCGCCCGCGATGACTTCGTCCGCCGCCTCAACGATGGCGTCGGCCTTGTCCTCGGGAATCAGCCCGAGGTCGCGGTTCGTCTGCGCGGCCGCCTTCTTCACCACGCCGAGCGCGTGAATGAACCGCGGCTTGAACGTGTCCCCGCTGATAGGGAAGTTCTCCACCGCGCGCTGGGTCTGTGCGCCCCAGTACGCGTCCGCAGGAACCTGCATCTCGCCGAGACTGTCCCGCTCCGTCCGGTACTCGTCTGCCATACGCGAGAAATTGACGGCCGGAGCGTAAAACCCACCGGAACCAGTCTACTCCTCGTACTCCTCGGGCGTGTACGTCTTCAGTTCGAGCGCGTGGATGTCGCGCGTCATCTTCCCCTCGAGGGCGTCGTACACCATCTGGTGCTGGTCGACGAGCGACTCGCCCTCGAAGGCCGGCGACACGACGACTGCGCCGAGGTGGTCGTCGTCGTGTGGTCCGCGTGTCCGCGACACTTCGGCCGTCGCGTCGGGCACGTTCTCCTCGATGAGTTCCTCGATTTCGGAGAGGTCCATATCCCGAAGGGAGGCCGGAGCGAGGAAAAACCGTGCGGTCGAGCCACCGAAAGCACTTATCCGATGACGGAGAACGCCCGCCACGGGATGAACAAGGGCCTCTGGTCGAACTCGTAGGTAGAGTTCGGCCGGCTCGCCGATTGTGGGCGCGCGGACGCCGCGATATCCGGTTCTCGAATCGCGGTGGTCCGCGCGTCGCGCTCTCCGGCACTCGACGCCACGCCCTGCCGCGTAGCCGGTGGCACATCGTAGCCGGGAGTACGTCGTAGTCGTCGCTATCGTCTCCATCGTCGCTGTCGGTCTCGCGGAGGGCGTGGTTCGTCCAGCCACCAGACGCCCGCGAACTCGACACGACGTTGCACGCACATCCCACGACAGACCGCCAGCATCGACCCAGTGACTACGCCGCCGCGGAGGGCCGGCCGTGACCCGGCTCGCCCTCGAAGCCCGCGTCGGCGATTCGACGACCGAGTACGCCTTCGAGACCGAGGACGGCGTCCACTCGACTGACGAACTCCGGCCCGCCGAACTCGCGCTGCTCGACGCGCTCTGGGACCGATCCGCGGACGCCCTCCTCTGCGTCGAGGCGAACTACGGCGTCGTCCCGACCGTCCTCGCCGACGCACACGCCGTGACCGCCACCGAATCGAGCGCCCGCGCCGTCCGCCTCTGCGAGCGAAACGCCCGCGCGAACGGCGTTCGCTTCGACGTCGAACCCTGCCTCAGTCAGGTCGACGGGTCGTTCGGCGCGGCCGCGTACGCCCCGAAACCGTACACGCCGCTCGCCGTCGCGAAACACCGACTCGTGGACGCGCTCTCCCGTCTCGAACCCGACGGCGCGCTGGTCGTCGCCGGTACCCGCGAGTCGGGCATCGAGCGCTACGCCGACTTCCTCGACTCCGAGACGGAACGAGTCGAACGCAGAGAAATCGGGGGTGTCACCGTTATCGAAGCCACCGGCCCGTCCGCGTACGAGTCGACGGACGTACTCGAACAGCATCGCTTCACGGCGACGGTCGACGGCACTACGCTTTCGCTCGTCTCCACGCCGGGCGTGTTCGCGGCCGGTGCGCTCGACCACGGCACCCGATTGCTCCTCGAATCCGTCTCGCTCGACGGCGGCCGCGTCCTCGACCTCTGCTGCGGGTACGGCGCAATCGGCACGTACGCAGCGAAAGCCGCGGATTGCGACGTCGTTCTCACGGACGACGACGCGGTTTCGGTCGGGTGTGCTCGCCGCTCACTCTCCGAAACCGACGTCGATGCGCGGGTCGTCCATGCCGACGCCACGCGCGGCGTCTCGGGGCCGTTCGACCGCGTGCTCTGCAATCCGCCGACGCACGCCGGCCGTGGCGTCCTCCGCGACCTGTTCGCCGGGGCGCGGGACGTCCTCGCGCCGGACGGCACGCTCACCGTCGTCCACCACCGCGCGCTCGACCTCGCACTCCCCGGATTCGACGCCGAGACCGTCGCCGTCGGCGAGGAACACGTCGTCCGGAGCGACACGCCAGACACCTAACGCTTTTCGCGCCCCGACTTCTCGTCACGCCTATGCGTGAGTCCCTCCGCGCGGTCGCCACCGCGCTCTACCGACCGCGTCGCGCGTTCCGCGACTGGTCCCCGCGACTCGCCGGTGCCGCCGGTCTCGTCTTCCTGCTCTGCGTGCTGAACGTCGCCGCCGTCTTCCAGGCGGCGAGCGCCGTCGGACGCGCCACGACCGGCGAGTCGCTGTCCGTCGAGGCGCACGTCGCCGCGAACGCCTACGGACTCCCCGCGTTCGTCGCACCGCTGGTCGTCTGGCTCGCCGCGAGCGCACTCATCTACGTCGCGCTCGGTGGACAGGCCGTCGACGACCCGGACGACCGCGTCAGGTACTCGCGTGCGCTCACCGTCACCGCCATCGGCCTCGTTCCCGGTGCACTCAGGTACGCAGTCCGTCCGTTCGTCGTCTCGGCGAGCGTCTCCGACGGCCTCGACCCGCGTTCCATCGCCTCGGCGCACGCCGTCGCGCAGGACGCGATGCTCCCGGACTCTGCGGTCTGGACCGCCGTCGTCGCGCTCACTGCCGCGTGGTCCGCGTACGTCTGGTGGGGATGCTGGCAGTCGGGACTCGGCGCGTCCTCAGAGCGCGCCGCCGCAGTGGCCGTCGTCGTCGCCGCGGCTATCGGACTGACCGCGTTCGCGCCCGTCGTCGACCTGTGGCGGGCGCTCTTCGGTCTCGCGTTGGTCCTCGTCTCGCTCCCCGCGGTCGCGTTCTCGCGGAAACTCGAACGCCTCGACCTCTGGTTCGACCTCATCGGCACCCGGGGCGGCGAAAACGTCGAAATCAGGCCGTGGCGGGTGGCGATTCGACAGGTCGTCGGCCTGTTCGGAGTGCTCACAGGGGCCGTCGTCGCCGGCGTCCTCCTCGTCGGTTAGGTCCAGCGGTCGAGGCCGGTCTGCACCATCGACTCCTCGATGCGGGAGAACGCCGTCTCCACTTCGTCTTCGGGGATTCCCCACTCGTCGCAGACGTACTCGCGGGCCGCGTCGACCTCCGGATTCACGTCCAAATCGAGGTCGTAGTCGTCGGTGACGTCCGGGTCGAGGAAGAGTTCGCGGATGCGGTCCGCGTGTTCGACGTACTCGCCCTCGGCGTCGAGGACGCCCCAGAGGTCGCCGTGTTCCTTCACCGATTTGAGGGCGGTTTTCGGGCCGAACCCGGTGACGCCCTCGTTGAAGTCCGTCCCGCAGAGGATGGCGATATCGACCAACTGCTCCCACGTCACGTCCAACTCGTCGAGCGTCGCGTCGAAGTCCATCACCTCCGGAGCGCCGCTCGACGTGAGCTGCCGGAGCGTCAAGGGCGCGCCGAACAGGAGCGTGTCGTAGTCGTCGCTCCCGGCGTAATCCACGTCGTCGTCCACTCGGGACATGTACGCGGCCTGCGCTTCGCCCTCCGCGGGCGCTTCGACCTGCGGCACGTCCAAAATGTCGAGGAGTTCGCGCGTCGTCTCGTGAATCGTGTCCGTCAACCGCTGGGTCCGCGACTCCAAGCGCGCGACGGCGACGGCGTCCCCCTCCTCCTTGGCTTCCTCCAGTTGTGCTTCGTACTTCGCGCGCTGCTCGCGGCGCTCCTCGATCTCGTCGTCCTTCAGCTCCGTGACGCCGCCGTCCCAGACGAAGATAGGGGTGAGGTCGTTCTCGAAGAACTTCGGGAGGCCCTTGACGGTGCCGAGGAGGTTCGCGACCTCGGTGCCGTCGGGCGTCGTGTACACGCGGTCGTTCGTCCACTTCACCGTGGTCGTGAGGTACTTGTAGAGCCAGTTGTGTGCGTCCACGGCGACAACGCCCCCGCCGAGGTCGGCGAACGACACCTCCTCGATGACGGCGAGCTGCCGGAGGTCCGAGAGTCCCATTACCCGCGGTTTGGACGGGACGGGAGGTTAAGGCTTCGTCACGCGACGTTCCCGGCGGCGAGCGAACGCGCGAGGGTGCGGAGTTCCTCGGCCTCGTCCACGGTGTTTGTCCATCGGTCGGGAATCGCGTCCGCGCCGAACCGTGCGCCCGCGACGGCACCCGTCACCGCGCCCGTCGTGTCCGCGTCCCCGCCCATGTTCACCGCGTCCAGCACGGCGTCCTCGAACGACTCGGCGTGGAGACCGAGCGAGAGCGCGGATTCGAGCGTGTGCAGGACGAACCCAGTGTTCGGCAGGGTTTCGGGGTCCGGGTCGCCCACCGACGCCAGCACGCCCCGCACGTCGTCGTCCAGTCCGTCGCCCGCGCCGGCGAGCGCTTCGCTGGGGCTGGCTCCGGCGAGGAGCGCGGCGAGCACGCGGTTGAGCGCGACGCAACCGTCCCGACACCGCGGGTCCGCGTGCGTGATAGCGGAGGAGTCTCGGCTCACCTCGGTCAGTCGGTCTGGCCGGTCGGCGTACGCGACGGCGTGCGGCGCACACCGCATCAGACTCCCGTTGCCCGCGTTCGACCCTTCCGGCCGCGACTCCCACACCTGCCTACCGGCTTCCGCGGGCGGGGTGCCCGTCGAAATCTCGCGCAGGGCGTCCGCGGTCATCAACCCGATGTCGAACGGCCCCGAGTCGTACCACGCGACGAACCGCCGCGCCACGTCCTCTGGGTCGAACGCGCCCCGTTCGTCGAGACTGCGCGCGATACAGAGCGCCATCTCGGTGTCGTCGGTGATCGTGCCCGCGGGTTGGCCGTGCGTGCCGTTCGCCCGCATCTCGGTCACCCGGTTCTCGCCCGTCAGTCGGTCCCGGCCGACGAACTCGACGGGCCGGCCGAGCGCGTCCCCGACCGCGAGTCCCAGCAAACAGCCTTCGGCGCGCGTATCCATGCCGGAACTATTCGGTCGCTGACTAAAGCGTGCCGACGAACAGGAAGACGAGGCCGACGAGGAGCGTGACGACGCCCGCGCCGCGGCGGACGATGAACCGTTCCGCGTCCGTGAGCTCCTCGTCGCCCGCGAACATCACGTTCTCCCGGCGGAAGACGTAGCCGGGTTTCAGAATCGCGAGCAGGCCGGTGACGACGCCGAGCAGGCCCAGCAACACGAAAATGATCGACATACCCCGTACTCCGTGAACGGACGGTTTCAGCGTGGCGGTTCCACGGTCGCCGGCGCACTCGCACCCTGCTTCGCGTCGAGGAACGCCGCTTCGTCCGCCGAGAGATCGCGCTCGCGGTACTCGTCGAGACCGGCGGCGTAGTCGGCGCCGGCGGGTGCGGGCCGTTCGAGCACGAGTTCCGCGATGCCCGTCGTCTCGCCCGTCCACCCGAACCCCGCTTTGTGGAGCGCGTGGTACGCGAACGGGTTGTTCACGGCGATGCGCACGCGCTCGAACCGTTCGTCGAGGCGGTCGGCCGCGAACGCGCAGAGACGTGCTCCGATACCGTCGCCGCGGCGGTTCGCGCGCACCGTGACGTACCGCAGCCACGCGCGCTCGTCGTCGGTGCGGTCTCCGTTGAACGACACCGCAGCCACCACCTCGCCGTCCTCGCGCGCGACGGCCTTCCCCGTGTTCGACATCACGAACTTCCCGGCGTAGCTGAACTCCTGCCAGTCGAGGCGGAGCGTCGGCCCGTCCGCCGGCCACCCGAGGAAGTCGAACTCCATACCCGTACTTCGTCGCCCGACGCTTATGTCGCTCGGACGTGAACGCTCTCGCGTGCACGACGTCCCCTACTTCGACGCCTTCGCGCCGCTCTACGACGCCGTGATGCCGTCGGCCGCGGACGCACCCCTCCGCGCCGGTCTCGCGTACGCCGACGGGTCCGTCGAACGCGTCCTCGACCTGGGCGGCGGAACGGGACGCGCGGCCCGCGCGCTCGGCGGCGCGACCGTCGTGGACGCCTCCCGCGGGATGCTCGAAGAGGCCCGCGAGCGCGACCTTCCGACCGTGCAGGGCGACGTACGCCACCTCCCGATACGTGATTCGAGCGCCGATGCGGCAATCGTCGTCGACGCCCTCCACCACTTCCCCGACGCCGACCGAGCGCTCGCTGAGGCCGCGCGAGTCCTCCGGCCCGGCGGCGTGCTCGTGATTCGGGACTTCGACCCTGGGACCGTTCGCGGCCGCCTGCTCGTCGCCGCGGAACACGCGGTGCGATTCCGGTCGTCGTTCCGCGGGCCGAACGAACTCCTCCACGCGCTCTCGGACGCCGGGTTCGAGCCGCACGTGGTCGAGCGCGGGTTCGCGTTCACGGTCGCGGGCGTCAGAGAACCGGGAAGCCGATAGTCCGGGACGCGAAAGGACCGTGTATGTTCGACGTGGACCGACGCTCGGTCGCCCGTTTCGCGGTCGGTGACGTGGTGGCCATCCTCGCGTTCGTGACGGTCGGCGAGTACCAGCACAACGAGTATCTGTTCTCCGCGTCCCGCCTCCCGGAACTCGGCGCGCACCTCGCGGGCGCGGGTATTCCCTTCCTCGTGGGCTGGATAGTGGGGTCGTGGGCGCTGTCGGCGTACGGCGACCTCGATTCGTGGCAGCGCCTCGTTGGGACGACGCTGGGTGCGTGGCTGGTCGCGGACGTCGTGGGTCAACTGCTCCGGGGAACCGCGGCGTTCCCGGGGGACGCGTCGGTGACCTTCTTCGCCGTCGCGGGGCTGTTCGGTGCGGTTTTCCTCCTCATCTGGAGACTGGCCGCGCGGACGCTGCTCGACTCATAAGTTATAGAGTAGTAATCCATCCGCAATGGATTACCTGTGGGAAACACTTATATGAGTATCCCGCATAGTATACAGTATATTATGAGCAATTATTACGACGTTATCCTGGGCCTCATTCCGCTCGCGTTCCTGGGCATCGCGGGCGGACTCACTGTCACCGGATTCACTCTCACCACCGCCGTCACGTTCGCGGGTCTCGCCGGCGTCCTCCTCGTCGGACACGCGCTCTTCGTCAACGGCCCCGTCGACCCGACGTCGCCCGCACAAACCCCTGCGCAGACTCCCGCGCAGGCTCCCTCTACGGCCCCCGTTGACGCCGACTAAACCCGAATCTCTCTCCGTCCTCAACGCTTTTCCGGCCCCCCGTCGAACCCGCGGCTATGACAGACGCGCTCTACCTGTCGAGCAGTGAAGTCGGGGACCTCGCAACGACCGCAGACTACGTCGACGCCGTCCGTGACGCCTACCGCCAGCGCGGCGAGGGCGCGCCCGCGGAACCCCGGACGAAACTCCTCAACGACGACCCGGCCGGGATGTTCACGACGTACGCCGCACTCCTCCCGGAGACGGGCGCGATGGGCGGCTACATGTACAGCGCGGGCTTCGGCGCGACGGACGCGTGGTTCATGACGCCGCTGTTCGACAGCGAGTCCGGCGAACCGCTCGCGATGATAGACGGCGCGAGCATGAACCCGTTCAAGACCGGGGCCGCGGGTGCGGTGGGTGTCGACGCGCTCGCGCGTCGTGACGCCACCTCCGTCGCGGTTATCGGAAGCGGCGCGCAGGCCCGCGGCCAGTTACGCTGCACCGCGGAAGTCAGAGAGTTGGAGACCGTCTGGGTGTACTCGCCGACCAAGGAGAGCCGCGAGGACTTCGCGGGCGAGATGAACGAAGTCCTCGACGCGTCGGTCGCCGCCGTCGCGTCCTCCGACGCCGCCATCGAGGACGCGGACATCGTCATCACCGCGACGAACGCGTCGGACCCAGTGTTCGACGGCGACCACCTCGAGGACGGCACGCACGTCACCGCGATGGGCCAGTACAGCCCCGGGAAGCGCGAACTCGACGACACCACTATCGAGCGCGCGACCTACGTCCCCGACCTCCGCGCCCGCGCCACGCAGGACGCCGGGTCGTTCCTGCACGCGCTCGAATCCGGCGTCGTCACCGAAGACCACATCCACGCCGAACTCGGCGACGTCGTCGCCGGGAACGTAGAGGGCCGGACGAGCGAGGACGAAATCACCGTCTTCGACTCCGGCGGCACGGGCATCGAAACCGTCGCGGCCGCGCACATGCTCTACGAACGCGCGAAAGACGAGGGACGCGGCACCACCATCGACATCGAACCCGCGAGCGAAGCGTTGACGGGCGAGTAATCAGACGTACTTCGCGATACCGAGCGCAGCGTCGAGCGGAACACCGGCGAACAGCGCGCCGAGCATGTAGCCGACGATAGCGCCCCCGTTGAGGAGCGGGAGGCCGGCGTGCGCTTCGCCGCGGAGGACTTTTCGGACGAGGACGACGAGACCGACGAGCGTGCCCGCGGCGGCGGTGAGCGCGGGAATCGGAATCCCGAGAATGGCCTCGGCGTCGAGGAAAAACGCGGCGCTCGCGGCGAGAATGGTCGGCATCACGGCGTCACCGAGGCCGATGAAGAGCGCGTCCCGCTCGAACCCCTCACTCTCGCCCTCATCCTCGCGTTCCTCGTCGTCCACCATCCCGTCGGTGTCCGCGCGGAACGAGTAGTCGAGACGGGTGGGGATGACGAACAGGACGGGGACGTTGAGTTGCATCACGCCTTCGGCGAGCGTGAGCATGTGCTTCGTGCGGTAGACGCTGATGGCGTCGTAGACGGCGAGTCCGACGAGGAGGACGAGCGCGGGGAGGATGCCGAAACTCACGCCGAACAGCGCGGCCGCGCCCGCCGCCATCACGATACCCGTCGCGTCGATGACGTACCACTCGGGGTGGACGAGGAGCGCGAGCGCGACGAGTGCCGCGACGACCGCCGCGACGACCGGTGCCGCCAGCACGCTCGCGACGTAGTACGTGATGAGGCCGCCCGTCGCGATGACGAGATACCGAATCACGGCCTGCTTGCCGTACTTGATGAGCGCGAGCATCACCGCCGTCGCCACGAGCAACAACCCGATGTAGAACACGCTGTTGATCGGGTTCGTCGGGTCCTCTATCGTCTGATATCGCTCGAACGGCTCCACGAGCGCGAGCGCGCCGACCTGCACGAGCGCGAAGATGAGGACGGCCCCCCCGCCGGCGAGAAGGGAGCGCTGACGTTGGTTCATGCCAACACGAATACGGGCGGGGGTTTTCGTCGTTCCGATTACTTGAGGTAGAGCGTGTCCCCGAGGAGTTCGGGGACGTGAACGCCGGAATCGGGCGTCACCGCGAGATAGGGGCGGGAGACGGGGCCGAACACGTCCACGATACGTCCGACGGAATCGAGCGAGGAGTCGAGGACGAATTCGCCGATGTCGGGGGCGTCGTCGTCGTCACACCGGACGATAGCGAGTCCCTGTGCGCTTCGGACGACGGTGCCGGCGCGCCGCATCAGTCCCGAAGCGCGGTGACGTACGCGCCAACGGCTTGCAGGAGGTCTGACTTCCCGGCGTCGTCCGCGTTCTCCACGAGGACGCGGCCGCGTTCGCGCCAGCTCTCGCGGCTGTAGGCTTTGTCGCGTTCGATGACGGCGTCGTAGCCGACCTGTCCGACCGCCGTCGCTATCTCGTCCACCGTCGGTTCGTCGACGGCGAGCGAGAGGGGGACGCGTCGGCCCTCCCCCCGGGAGCACTCCGCGTCGAGGTAGGCGGGGTAGATGACGTTCTCGACCATACGAGCGAGTAGAAGAGCGGGCGGTTAAACCCTGTTGGACCTGCCTACCGGCGACACGCGAGCAGCGCCGCGGCGAGCACCGCGACGACACCGGCGAGCGCGCCGAACCCGGGTGAACTCCCCGAGGTTTCGGTCGTCGTCGACTCGCCCGCGTTCGTCGCGGTCGTATCGGCGGACGTCGTCGTACCCGCGGACGACGAGGTGGTCGATTCGGTCGTCGTGGTCGTGCTGTTCACCTCTGCCCACGCGTCGGGGTGAACGGCCTTCGTAATCGACTCCATCGCGTACACCACGCGGGGCGCTGGCTGACTGAGGTAGTTCCCGTTCACCACGACGATGTTCCCGTCCTCGTAGGCCTGCGTCTGATTGACCGCGGCGGACATCACGGGCTGCAGGGCTTCTCTCCCGGAGGGCGTGCCGTTCGCCGTCACGGGGTTGTACGTCGCGAGCAACCAGTCGGGGTTCTGCTTCACGACGAACTCCTCGGACACCTGCGCCGTCGGCCCGGAGAAGTCGCCGTCGAGGACGATGTTACGCGCGCCAGCCGTCGACAGCACGTCCGTGATGAACGAGTCGGGACCGGCCGTGTACCCCTGTCCCATCGGATAGTAGATGGACTGCGAATCGGACTCCGTGACGGCCGCTTTCACCTTCGAAACCTCCTGTTTCATCCACGAGACCGTCTCCGCCGCGCCCTCGCAGTTCCCGACGAGTTTCCCCGTCAGGGTCGTCTTCGCGTAGACGTCCTGGAGGCTGGTCGCGGCGTGGAATTTGTACACCGTGACGCCTGCCTCACGGAGTTTCTCGGCGGTGCTGTTCTTCTGGACGTTCGCGAGCAGCACGAGGTCGGGGTCCTGTTTCAGAACTTTCTCCACGTCGGCGTACCCGTACTGGGTCGCGACGTTCGGTCGGTCGGCCGCGTCCTCCAGATAGGTCGTGTACGGGCTCTTCCAGAGGCCGACGACCTTGTCTTTCGCGCCGATCTCCCACATCGTCTGGGTCGCGCCCGCCCCGACGACGACGACGCTCTCCGGTTCCTCGGAGACCGTGACCTCGGTGCCGGTGGCGTCCGTCGCGGTGACCGGCCACGAACAGGACGCGTTCTGGGCAGTGCTTCCGTCCGCGGCCGCAACGGGGCCTGTGACGCCCAGTACGGCGGTCACGAGGAGTGCTGTCGCGAGTAGTGTAGCGAGTTTCTTCACGCAACCACGTCACCACTTATTCAATAAATATTTATCTAACCCAATCGTGGTTGTTCTCGTATGGTTGGAGACGGCCACAGAATCGCCGCGTGGACGAGCGCCCTCGCCGCGCTCTCGCTCGTCAGCGTCGTCTGGAGCGCGACGATGGGCACCATCCACATCCCGCCCGTCGCCGTCGCGGAAACGATCCTGAACGCCGTCGCCGTCCCCGCGGGCGTCTCACTCACCGCCGGCTTCCCCTTCGTCTCCCTCTCGTGGACGCACGTCTTCGCCTTCCCCGTCCCCGACCCCTACCCGTTCGTCGTCGTCGACCTCCGCCTCCCCCGCATCCTCCTCGCCGCCGTCGTCGGATTCGCGCTCGCGTCCGCCGGCACCGTCATGCAGGGCTTCTTCCGCAACCCGATGGCCGACCCGTCCATCATCGGCGTCTCCTCCGGCGCGGCCGTCGCCGCCGTCACGCTCATCGTCCTCCCGCTCGCCCTCCCGTTCGGCACCCCGCTCGCCGCGTTCGCGGGCGCGATGGCCGCCGCGTTCGCCGTCTACCTCATCGCCACCCAGAACGGCCGCACACCCGTCGCCACCTTGCTCCTCGCGGGCGTCGCCGTCCAGACGTTCCTCGGCTCCATCGTCAGCCTCCTGATGGTGCGCTCCGACCAGCACAGCCTCCAGCGCGCCATCGTCTGGCTCATGGGCAGCCTCCGAAACACGGGCTGGGACGAGGTGCTGGTCGCGCTCCCGGTCGTCGTGGCAGGAACCGCCGTCCTCTGGACGTACAGCCGCGACCTCAACATCCTCCTGCTCGGGGAGACGGACGCGCACTCGCTCGGCGTCGAGGTCGAACGCACGAAACGAATCCTGCTCGCCGTCGCGAGCATCGTCACCGGCGCGGCCGTGATGTTCGCGGGCGTCATCGGGTTCGTCGGCCTCGTCGTCCCGCACGTCCTCCGCCTCGTCGTCGGCCCCGACCACCGCATCCTCCTCCCCACCAGCGCGTTCGCGGGCGCGGCGTTCCTCGTACTCGCGGACACCGCCGCCCGCGTCGGCGTCGGCGGCCTCCCCGTCGGCATCGTCACGTCCTTCCTCGGCGCGCCGTTCTTCCTCTACCTCCTCCGCAAACGCGAGGTGCACGAGCTATGAACCTCGAATTCGACTCGATAGAACGCGGCTTTGGCGACCTCGACGTACTGAACCGCGTCACCGCGACGGTCGAATCGGGGAGTCTCGTCGGCCTCGTGGGGCCGAACGGCGCGGGGAAGACGACGCTCCTCCGCACCGCGTCGGGCGCGCTCACTCCCGACGAGGGCGAAGTCCGCGTGGACGGCGACCGCGTGCACGCGCTCTCCTCTGCGGCCGCGAGTCGGCGGGTCGCCGTCGTCCCGCAGGAAACCGCGATGTCCTTCGACTTCACCGTCCGCGAAGTCGTGGAGATGGGCCGACACCCGCACACGCCCCGGTTCGGCCGCGACCCCGACCCGGAACACGTCGACACGGCGATGGCCCGCACCGAGGTGCGCGAGTTCGAGGACCGCTCCATCACGGCCGTCAGCGGCGGCGAGCGAAAGCGCGTGCTTCTCGCCCGCGCGCTCGCGCAGGACGCGCCCGTCCTCCTGCTCGACGAACCGACCGCGGGACTCGACGTGAACCACCAGATACGAACGCTCGAACTCGTCAGCGACCTCGTCTCCGAGGGGCGGACGGCGCTCGCGGCCATCCACGACCTCGACCTCGCGGCGCGCTACTGCGACGAACTCCTCGTACTCTCGGAGGGCCGCGTCCTCGCACAGGGTCCGCCCGAGGACGTGCTCGACACCGAAACGCTGCGGGACGCGTTCGACGCGAACACCGCCGTCTCGGAGAACCCCGTCACGGGCGCACCCGCCGTCACCCCGCTCCCGGACCGCGACAGTCGCCCGGAACGCGTCCACGTCCTCGGCGGCGGCGGGCGCGCGGCCCCTGTCGTGCGCGAACTCGCGGACGCCGGTTTCTCGGTCACTGTCGGCCCCGTCGTAGAGGGCGACGCCGACGCGCGCGCCGCGGACGCCTTCGCGGACGAAACCGTCACCGTCCAGCCGTTCTCGACAGTCCCGGAGGACGCCGTAGACGCCGCCCGCGGCCTCGTCGTGGACGCCGACGCCGTGGTCGTTCCCGCGGACGCTCTCGACCTCGGTCGGAACCGCGAACTGCTCTCCGGGCGCGCGCTCGTCGCCGGCGACCGCACCGCGCTCGACCTCCCGCACGCGCCGCTCGGGAACGTGGCGAACGCGATAGCGCGCGGCGTCCCGGAGCCCGTCGAGTCAGTCGCCGCGCGAAGCGATTGACCGGACGACCCATCGATAGCCGGGGAACGGCAGCACCCGGTCGGGGTCGACGCGGGTCGAGACGGCGTAGGCGGCGACGGCGAGGACGATGGCGAACCCGGCGTCGACGAACCAGTGCATCCCGAGGTAGAACGTCGAGAAGACGATGCTCGCCGCGAGAACGTACACCGTGTACGCGAAGCGCTTCGTCGTTCCGCGCGCGAACAGCGCGACGAGCGTCGAGAGCGCGGTGTGGAGGCTCGGGAACGATTTGAGCATCGTGTCCGTCGCCAGCATCCCCGCCGCTATCGTCGGGTGGAGGTCGAGCACGACGGATTCGACGCCGGCGGGCGGATAGAGGCCCGGAATCTTCACCGGAAACCGGAGGAAGAACGGGATCGCGACGACGACGACGAGGACGTGGGCGAGTTCGTACCGCTTCGCCCGCGCGGGGTCGTGCGCTTTGAGTTCGTAGTAGGTGAAGAGCACGAGCACCGGGAACGCGACGAGGTAGACCGTGGCGAAGTAGAGGGTGAGCGGGAGCGCCGTCACGGTCTGGGTCGCGGCGACGGCGGACCCCTCGATTCCGTAGACGACGTCCGTGTAGGTGTGGGGGACGTGGAAGTCCTCCGCGACGGTGGTCGCGACGTTAGAGACGACCCACGCTACCCCGAGGTACTTCCAGTCGGTCCGCACGAACTCGCGAGCGACGGCGCGCGGTCGGAGAGACGGCAGGAAGACGACGGCGCACGCGACGAGGCCGAGCAGGGTGGCGAGCGTCGACGCCACCATGTACTCGCGAGCGGGCGGGAGGACCATTCGTCGTGGGGGAGTCGGTCGCCGTCGTTCATGTCGATTTCGTTTCGGGAACCCCGCCGCTGCCACGACACTAAAGCCGCGCGCGCCCGCAGTCCAGTGTATGCGCCGCGCTGGCATTCTCGCGACGGTCGTGTTGGTCGCCGCGCTCGCCCCGGCCGTCGCGGGGGGAGCAGCCGCGAGCACGAGCGGGGGAGACCTCGTTCGCCACGTCTCCCTCCAGTTGACGCCCGACGACCCCGGTACGATTCGCGCCGTCGTCACGTACCGGACGCCCGACCGACTGGCGTCCCTCGAAGTCCAACCGGGCTCGGGGTCGGTCGTGTCGACGAACGGGTTCTCGAAGTCGGGGGACTCGCTCTCGTGGAACGGCGACACCGCGAAACCGTCGTTCACGCTCTCCATCGAGGCGAACGAGTCGCTCGCGACGTCGCGGCGGGTCCGCGAGGACCTCACCGCCGCGGTCGGCAACCCCGCGTCGAGCGAGGAAGGGTACGCGTTCGTGGACGCGGGGTCGTGGGCGATCGTCCCCGTCCCACAGTTCTCGTCGCGGTGGACGTGGTACGGAAACGACGTCACGCTGTCCTCCGAAACGACCGTGGACGGCGAAGGGTTCGTCGGGAAGTCGATGGCGTACCTCGGGCCGGAGAAGACGTACACGGCGGAGGGCGTGGACCAGACGTTCAGTCTCGTCGTCCCCGACGCGGCGGACCTCGAAGTATCGCCCGACCAGATACTCGCGTCGCTCACGGAAGCGTCCCGTAGGTTGCAGGTCGGTGCGCGCGACCGGAACGTCTCCATCGTCGCCGCGCCCACGTCAGTCACGTGGGGACCGGCGGGCTTGGAGTACGGCGGGAGTGACGCGTGGGTGCTCGCGGACAGCGAGGTGAACACGTCGGGGAACGTCTGGTTGCACGAGTACGTCCACACGCGACAGGACTACGCGCCGACGAAAGCGACCCGGTGGACGGTGGAAGCGACCGCCGAGTACTACGCGTCGCTGCTCACGCTGGAGGAGGGACGCATCGACTTCGACGCGTTTGCCGCGCATATCCGCCGGGGCACGAGGTCGCCGTACGCGAGCGCGGTGCTCGCGGACCCGTCGACGTGGTCGCTCGCGAACTACGTGAAGGGGCCGCTCGTCTACGGGAACGTCGACCGCGCGATTCGTGACGCGACGGACGGCAACCGCACGGGGGCGGACGTGCTCGGGAAGATGAACGTCGACGGCGACGGTTCCGTCACGCAGTCCGAGTTCCTCTCCATCGTCGCGAACGCGGGCAGCGACGACACGGCGTCCTACGCGGACCACTACACGACGACGCGTGACGCCCCCGACATGTGGAGTCTGCGGACGCACCGAGACGTGTTCGAGGGGCCGGCCCCCCGGTTGGTCGCGTCCGTTCAGACGGACGGCGTCCACGTCACCGGCCCGTATCGGAACACGAGTGCCGAGAGTGTGCCGACGCTCGTCCCCGGTGAGACGCTCTCCGTGACCGCGAACGTCACGAACGAGGGTGACGCGGCAGGAACGTTCACGGCCGCAGTTCTCGATCAGGGGTCGGCGCTCTCCTCGACCTCCCGGGAGGTCGCAGCGGGCGGTCGGGCGACGGTTTCGGTGTCGCACACGTTCGACGCGACCGGCACGTACACGCTCGCCGTCGGCTACGACACGCGCGACGTGAGAGTCGTCGCACCCGCGACGCCGAACGTCACCGTGAACGTGAACCGCACGACCGCCGCGCCCGGCGACGCTGTCGCCGTGACCATCACTGCGTCCAACCCCGCGGACCGGCCCGCGCGTGAGACGTATCCGGTGACCGCGAGCGGGAAATCGGTCGACTCGTGGACGGCGTCGCTCGGCCCCGGCGCGAACGCCTCGCACACCACGACGCTCACGTTCGACACCGCCGGCCCGCACACCATCGGCGTCGGCGAGCGCTCGTACACCGTCGAGGTGCGAGAACGGACTAACGGCGACGGTACGGGAACGAACGGAACGGCCGGGTCGACCACCGGAGCGACGCCCGGATTCGGGGTTCCGGCCGCACTGACCGCACTCGTCGCCGCCATCCTCCTCACACGCCGATGAGACGACACGTCCCGATTCTCGTGGCCGCGTTCGTACTGTTCGCCGGGTGCGCTGGATTTCCCGTGACGACGACGACGCAACCGACGCAGACCGAGGAGGGCACCGCGAAGGTGCTCGAAGTCGTGGACGGCGACACGATTCGAGTTCAGTACGAGGGGCGGACGGACACGGTTCGCCTCGTCGGCGTCGACTCCCCGGAGACCCACGCCGCGAACACGCCCGCGGAGTTCCCCGGAGTTCCGACGACCGAAGCGGGGCGGAACTGTCTGCGCGGCTGGGGGAAGAACGCCACCGAGTTCGCGAAACAGGAACTCGCGGGCAAGACCGTTCGACTGACGTTCGACCCGCAGACCGACCACCGAGACAGGTACGGCCGCCTGCTCGCGTACGTGCAAGCCGAGGGCGAGGCGGAGACGTTCAACTATCGCCTCGTCGCGGAGGGATACGCTCGCGTCTACGAGAGCGACTTCACGAACATCGAACGGTACCGGGCGGCCGCCGCCGACGCGCGCGAAGCGAACCGCGGCCTCTGGGCGTGCACGGTCGAACCGACCACCGAAGTCGTGGTCGACGCCGTTCACGCCGACGCCGCGGGCCGGGATGGCGACAACCTGAACGACGAGTACCTCGTCCTGCGGAACCCCGGGAACGAGTCGGTGTCGCTCGGCGGGTGGACCGTCCACGACGAGGCCGGTCACACGTACACGTTCCCCGACGGCGTGACGCTCGCCCCCGGTGAGACGCTCACCCTCCACTCGGGGAGTGGACAGGACGGCGACGGCGACTACTACTGGGACGCGTCCGGCCCTATCTGGAACAACGACGGGGACACCGTCACCGTCGCCGACGCGTCCGGCGGCATCGTCGTCACCTACGCGTACGGGTCGCACGCCGACCTGCGACCGCCCCACCAGCCCGGTCATGTCTAATGGTCTCCGCGTGACTGGGGTCCCCACTCTCTCACGGAACCGGCCTGCTCGCCGAAGCAAATACGAGGGAAGTCGCCGAACCCTTCGGTATGGCACAAGAACCCGCGACGTACGAACCGGTGACCGACCGACGCGCGACCGACGCGACGCTCATCGAGGGGTTACCGGGAACGGGGTTGGTGGCCGCCATCGCGGTCGACCAGGTGACGCGACAGCTCGACCTCACCCACCACGGGAACATCGTCTCCGACGACTTCCCGCCCGTGCTCACGTTCCAGGACGGCCTCGCGCACGACCTCGTGCGCGTCTATCAGGGCACGGACCCGGACGTGCTCACCTTGCAGAGCGACCTCGCACTTCCTCCGTACTCGTTCGCGCCGCTCGCCGACTGCATCATCGAGGAGGTCGTCGAAGAACTCTCCCGGGCGATATTCATCGCGGGCGTCCCCGCGGAGTCGGAGAGTCGTATCGGGGAAGTCGCGGGCGTCGCCACCACCGACGAGATGCGGGACGAACTGAAGGAGGCCGGCGTTCCGCTCGCGACCGACCCCGGACTGGTCGGCGGCGTCACGGGCGCAATCGCGAAAGCGTGCTTCCACGCGGACGTCCCGGCGGCCGTGCTCGTCGTTCGCGCCCACCCGTTCATCCCGGACCCCGGCGCGGCCCAGCGCGTCATCGAGGACGCGCTCGAACCGCTCGTGGAGTTCGACATCGACACGTCCGAACTCGAAGAGCAGGCCGAAGACATCCGCCAGCAACTCCAACAGCTCGCCCAGCAGTACCAGCAAGTCCAACAGGACCACGGGCAGGGTGATCAGCCGGACCACCCGCTCCCGAGCATGTACCAGTAATGGCCGAGTCGGGAGAGTGGGCGTCCGAACTCGGTCTGTTCTCCCTCGTCGCGATGAGTCTCGGGACCGTCATCGGGTCCGGGTGGCTGCTCCTCCCGGGCGTCGTGGCGGCGCGCGCGGGACCCGCGGGAGTGTTCTCGTGGATACTCGGCGGACTCGTCATCCTCGTGGTCGCGCTCGTGTTCGCGGAACTCGGCGCGACGTGGCCCGCGCCCGGCGCGGTGGCGAAGTATCCCTATCTCTCGCACGGCCGGTTCACGGGCCACATGGCGGGGTGGGGCGCGTTCATCGCGTACGCCATCATCCCGCCGACTGAAGCCGTCGCGGTCGTTCGGTACGCGAGCGAACTCTACCCCGCGCTCGGCACCGAAGGCTCCGTGAGTCCGCTCGGGATGGCCGTCGCAGTCGTCATCCTCGCGCTCGTCGCGCTCCTGAACTACGCGGGCGTGAAGTACCTCGCCATCTTCGAGAACTACGTCACCCTGTTCAAGTACGTCCCTATCGTCGTCTTCCTCGCCGCCGTCGCCGTCACCGCCGTCCACGCCGAGAACTTCACCGCGTACGGCGGGTTCGCACCGAACGGCCCCTCGGGCGTGCTCATCGGCACCTCGTTCACCGTTTTCGCGTACCTCGGATTTCGGCAAGCGCTCGACTTCGGCTCCGAGGCGAAGAACCCCGGCCGAGACCTCCCGCGCGCGCTCGTCGCGACCGTTCTCATCGCCATCGCGACGTACACGCTCGTCAGCCTCGCGTTCGTCGCCGCCATCGACTGGCCCGCGCTCGCGGACCAGGGCGTGACCGCGGGCGACTGGAGCACGCTCTCCGCGCTCTCCGCGCCCGTCTACGGCGTCGCCGCCGCGGCCGGACTCGGCCTCGTCGCGACGCTCCTCCTGATAGACGGCATCGTCTCCCCGAACGGCCCGAACGCGACGAACGTCGGCGCGGTCCCCCGGGTCGCGTACTCGATGGCGGAGGACGGCACGATGCCGCAGGTGTTCCGCCGCCTCCATCCCAGATATGGAACGCCCGGACAGGGCCTCCTCGTCTCGTTCGTCGTCGAGGTGTTCTTCCTCCTCGTCACGCAGGCCGGGTACGCGGAACTCCTCTCGGCCGTCACCATCGCGTTCATCGTCTCCTACGCCATCGGCCCCATCGCGATGAGCACGCTCCGGGAGACCGCGCCCGACGTCGAACGCCCCTTCCGACTCCCCTACGCGCGCGTCGTCTCCCCGCTCGCCTTCTGCGTCTCCTCGCTCCTCCTGTTCTGGGAGACGTGGCCGCTCACGGGCGAGATGCTCGGCGTCCTCCTCGTCGGCGTCCTCGTCTACGCCTACTACGTCGAACGCGGACGCGCCACCCTCGACAGCGTGAAAAACGGCGTCTGGCTCGTCGCCTACCTCGTCGCGATGGCCGCGCTGAGCTTCCTCGGGGACGCGAACTTCGGCGGCGTCGGCGTGATTCCGTTCGGCTGGGACTTCCTCGCCGTCGTCCTCGTCTCCCTCGGCTTCTACTACTGGGGGACCCGGCGCGGCGTCCCCTACGACCCACAGCGGGCGTGATTACGCGAGCGTCACGTACACCGCACCCGTGGCGAGGGCGGCGACGAGAAGCGAGAGCGCGGTGAGTTTCGCCGCGTACTGGCGGTCGGTTCGACGGGCGTCCTCTGACTCGACGCGCCCCGTCTCGTCCTCGACGGAGTACCTGCCGCGAGCGGCGAGGCGGACGCAGAACGCTTCGCGGCCCTGCACGTACCATTCGACGGCGACGGCGAGCGGCGCGAACACGCCGACAGCGAGGACGGCGGGCGCGTCGGAGAGCGCGACCCACGCGACGTAGAGGGCTGCGACGACGAATCCGATCGCTGCGATACGGTACCGTCGGCGGCGTTCCTGCCGGCCGATATTGCATCGGCCGGGAACGTACTCGGACATACCGCTAATACGGGCGTCGTGCGTAAGGGTGTGCGGGCGGAGGAGACCGTCGCCGGTTACGCGCGGTACTCGACGCGTCGGGAGAGCGCGACCAACCCGAGGGCGAGCAAGACCACTCCGGGGAGCTGGGCGGGGTGGCCGAACGCGGCGAGCGCGACCGCGCCGTCGCTGTGGTACTCGACGCCCGCGGCGGTGACGGTCGGCGGAACGTAGTATCCCATCGAGTAGAGCGCTTCGAGGAACCACGTGTACACGCCGACGGCGAACGCCGCGCGGCGCAGGGAGTAGTGGCTGAACCGCGGGCTCTCGTGGAGCGCGACCAGGCCGAGCGCGGACATCACGAGCGGCGTCAGGAAGTCGTTCAGGACGGGGACGCCGCCGGGTTCGTAGCAGACGCCGAGGCGGCCGTAGTAGTTGATGAACGGCCCGACGGTCCCGCAGTCGGGCACGTGGCCGGTCGCGACGGCGTTAATCGCGACGTGAACGGACTCGTGGACGACGAGTTCGAGCGCCGCGCCGAGGACCGACAGCGCACCCGCGAGCGCGAGTGCGCCATGCGGGACGGTGAGTCCGCTCGTTGGGAGGGAGTTGTCGGTGTCGGGTGCCGCCATCGGGCGTTCGTACGCCCGGATTACGTATCGTAAGTCCCGGCGTTGTTCGAGTACGACGCGTGTAACGCAGGCGGGCGAACAGTTACGAGGACGGCCGTGGTGGCTGCGAGTATGACCCGACTTACGGCGTTCGTCACCGGTGCGAGCGGTGGTATCGGCCGAGAAATCGCACTCGCGCTCGCCGACGAAGGCTGGCGCGTCGCGGTGGCGGCGCGCGGCGACGGTATCCACGAGACCGCCGACAGAATCGACGGCGACGCGTTGCCCGTTCGTTGTGACGTGACCGACGAGGAATCCGTCGCCGACGCCATCGACGCCACCGTCTCCGAGTTCGGCGGCCTCGACTGCCTCGTGAACAACGCCGGTATCGCCGGCCCCACCAAACCCGTCGAAGACGTGACTGACGGCGAGTTCGCAGACACGCTCGACGTGAACCTCGTCGGCGCGTTCCGCACCGTCAAACACGCCGCGCCCCACCTCCGCGCGAGCGACCGTGGGAGCGTCGTCAACATCGCGTCTATCAGCGGGAAGCGACCGCTTACCGAGCGCACGCCCTACGTCGCGTCGAAGATGGGCGTCGTCGGACTCACCCGGACGCTCGCGTTCGAACTCGGGGACGACGACGTGACCGTGAACGCCGTCTCGCCCGGCCCCGTCGCGGGCGACCGCATCGAACGAGTCATCCAAAATCAGGCCGACGCGCGCGACATCTCCTACGAGGAAGCGAAAGAAGCCGTGTTCACCGACGACGCCGCGCTCGGCGAACTCGTCGACCCCGAGGACGTCGCGAACACCGTCACCTTCCTCGCGAGCGAGAAGGCGCGACACGTGACCGCCCAAGACGTCACCGTGGACGCCGGTACGACGTGGTACTGACCGTCACGCCGGCCGATACCCGTCGCCCGTCTCTGTGTCGAGGAACCCCGTGAGCAGGTCGACTGCGGCCGCGATGTCGCGCGTGTCCGCGGTCTCTATCGCTGAGTGATGATAGCGGACCGGGACCGAGAGCGCGCCGACGGGTCGCGCGCCGCCCGTGTTCTGGAGGCCGCCCGTGTCGGTGCCGATGTTCCACGAGACCTCGCGCTGGTAGGGAATATCGTACTCGTCGGCGACCGACTCGAAGCGCTCGGTGACTGCAGGCGTGGTGATGACCGTCGCGTCCTTTCGCTTGATTCCGACGCCATCGCCGAGTTTCGAGATGGCGTTCCCGGGGGCGACGCCCGGATACGACTGTTCGAGCGTCCCGTCGAGCGCGACCACGAGGTCGGGGTCGATATCGACGCCGAGCGCCTGCGCTCCCCGGAGGCCGATCTCCTCCTGGACGGTTGCGGCGTAGTGAACTGTCACGTTGGGGTTCGCGCGCCGCGCTGCTTCGAGCAGCACGTAGACGCCCGCGCGGTCGTCGAGCGACGACCCGGTCACGCACTCGCCCATCTCACGGAGGTCACTGTCGAACGTCACGATATCCCCGACCGAAAACGCCTCCTCTGCGTCTTCGGGGTCGAGGCCGGTGAAGACGTGCGCGTCGTCCAGCGTCCACTCGTCGGGTGCTTCCTCGGCGGCGGTGTGCGCGGCGTTGATACCGACCACCGCGTCGTAGTCGCCGTCGTCGGTGTGCACGGTGACCGGATGCCCGCGGAGCGCGTCCGGGTTCCAGCCACCGAGGGACGCCACGGAGAGAAAGCCGTCGTCGTCCACGTCGGTGACGACGAGACCGATTTCGTCCATGTGCGCCGCCACCAGCACCTCGTACTCGGGATTCCCGGCTCCCTCGACGGTCGCGACGAGGTTCCCGAGCGCGTCCGTCCGAACGTGGTCCACGTCTGGCAGTTCGTCCGACACCACCTCGCGAACCCGGTCCTCGAACCCGGCCGGACCCGGCGCGTCCGTCAGCCTCGCGAGCAAGTCGAAATCGACGTCGCGTGCGGTCATACAGGGTCGTCTCGGGACGCCCGTGAAAACGCGAGGGTAGCGGCAGAACGAACGGTAGGTGGCGGTGAGTCGCACAGTAAGCCCGTTCTGGAAATCCAGCGGCCTCCATAACAATGCGAATCGCGGCCGCACTCTCTCCTGCGATGGCTACAGAAGACCCACAAGCCCGACTCGGAGACGTCGAGAACGGGGTCACCGTCGAAAAACACCTCGAGTTCATCGAGTGGATGGCGGAGAATCCCGAGGACGCGCTGCTGTCGTTTCGCGCGACCGGCGACGGAGAGACAGTCGTGAACCGAACCACCGCGACCATCGGCGAGTGGGGGCTCGCCGACGCGGAGATGGGCGGTGACCGCGAGCACACGCTCACGTTCGGTCTCCCCACCGAACTCGAAGAAACGATGGGGTACACCGACCCGACGGACCGCTACGAGGCAATCGAGGGCGCGCTCGCCGGACTAACCGCGTGCATCAACGGCACCATTCAGTTCAACGCGCTTCGCGAAGGAATCGCGATCGACGACGTGAAAACGCACGTGCGGATTCCGACGGACCTCCGCGTGCTCTTCGGCATTCACGACGTCGACCGGGCGGACGAGATGTTCGACGAACCCCAGATAGAAGTCGAAGTCACTGGCAACGACCTCTCCGACGAGGACATCGAGAAAATCGAGGAGTTCCCGAAACGGTCGCCCGTGTACAATCTCGTCACGCTCGAACACCCGAACACGCCCGACGTAACCGTAACCTCGAACTAAAACGTTCTTTCGCGGCGGCAGGGGTTCGGCGAACGGCGACGAACCCAACGCACACGACCCTCGCGGCCGGAGCGCCTACGAACGCCCCGAATACGTTTGCCCCGATATCGCCGACAGGACGAGGTAGCCGATGCCAAATCGAACCCCGCGAACCGACCGTCGAACCGCCCTCCTCCCCGCCGGCGCGCTCGCTCTCGCGTCCCTTCTCGGTTTCCTCGCGCTCGCCGCGAACGGCGGGGACATCGCACCGCGACTCGATCAGTGGTATCTCGTCGGTTTCGTCGGCCTCTTCCTCGTCGGCGCTACGCTGGTCCCAGCCATCCCGGTCTACCTCTTCGTCCGGCACGGCGTCCTCTCGCCAATCGCCGTTCTCGTCGCAGACGTCGTGTTCTGGCTCGTCGCCGTCCCGACCGTCGGAACCACCGACGGTTCGACAATCCTCTTCACCGTGCTCTACTGGCCGGTCTACGTCGCGCTCTACGCGGTCGCCGCGGGTGTCGAACACCGGTTTCGGACGGACGGCGGCTCACCCGCACCCGGGTGACGACCGATAGGGTCGGGACACGACGGACTTCGCAGTTCTCGGGCCGACAGAACACCCCGAGCTTCCACGGACCAGAAGTCGGAGCTAACGAGGGGATGGCGACGGCTATTTTCGCGTCAAACCGGTAGTCGAGGTATGCAGATTCGTCGCGCGTCCGTCGAGGACGTGTCCGCCCTTGTCTCGCTCTATCGAGCCGCCTACGAGACGACCGAAGAGCTCGGCTATCCGACGAGCATGACCGACGTGGACGCCGAGTACGTGCGGTCGTGGTTCAGCGACGACGAACCGTCCGTCGAGTTCGTCGCTGAACGCGACGACGACATCGTGGGCGCTGTCCGCGTGCTCGAAACCGAAGAACACCCGTTCGCCGAACGCCTCGCCGTCGCACCCACCGAACAAAACAGCGGTATCGGAGCGCGACTGTTCGAACGCGCGGAACAGTACGCCCGCGACCGAGGCCACGAACGCCTCCAACTGGGAACGTACTCCGGTCACCCGTTCCTGATCGACTTCTACGAAGCCCGGGGGTACGAACAGTACACAGTCTGGGAGAACGACGACGCAGCCCACGACTACATCGGCTACGAAAAACCGCTCCAGTAATCTCCCATTCCCCGTCGGTCGCGGCTATCAGTACGTACCGATGTTCGGCCCGCGCCCATCGATTCAATATAGCGATATTCCGTGTATATGTTCGGTGCGCGCTACCGTATTTTCGCGATAGTTGGAACTGTCAGCAGCGAACAACCGCGAGAGACATAGTAGGAGACGACTATCGGCGAACCACCTCACTACGAAGGTGACGGGACGAAGCAGAAGTGAAGCCGGTAAAGGGATTTGAACCCTTGGCCTATTCCTTACGAAGGAATCGCTCTACCAGTCTGAGCTATACCGGCGCTGCATTACCTCGTAGCCGGATGGGAGAAATAAGGCTGTCGAATCGGGTCCGGAGTGGGGGTGGTTGTCATCGAGTGAGTCGTGCGTCGATGCAGACGTTGTACTCGTGGGGGGCGTACGAGCGGACGGTGTGTCGGGTTTCGATTTCGACGTCGTAGTCGGGTTCGGCGGCGGCGCGGATGGCGCGTTCGCCGGGGCCGAATCGGTCGTCTTCGTGCTGGATGTCGTAGTAGTGTATCGCGCAGTCGTCACCGGCGAGGCGGACGGCGGTGTCGAGGAACTCCTGTGCGGAGTGCGGGAGGTTCATCACGATGCGGTCCGCCCAGCTCTCGTAGTCGCCCGCGACCTCGCGGACGTCGCCGGCGTACGCCGTCACGCGGCCTTCGACGCCGTTCAGTCGGGCGTTCTCGCGGAGGTAGTCGATGGCGGTTTCGTTGATGTCGGTGGCGACGACCTCCGCGCCGGCGTCCGCTATCGGTATCGCGTACGGGCCGACGCCGGCGAACATGTCGAACGCGTGTTCGCCCTGTCCGACTTGCTCGACGACGCGGTGGCGTTCGGTCGCGAGACGCGGCGAGAAGTACACATCCGCGATGTCGAGGCGGAAGTCGTGGCCGTACTCGGTGTGCGTCGTCTCGGTGGACTCCCCGACGAGGACGTCCCAGTCGCGGACGCGGGTTTCTCCCTTCACTTTCGACGCGCGGTTGACGACGGTGTTCGCGCGCACGTCCGACGCCATCACGGCATCCGCGATTTCGCGGGCGCGTTCGGGGTCATCCTCGTCCAAAATTACGATGTCGCCGAGGCGTTCGTACGTCGGTTCGAACCCGAGAATGTCTGCGGGCGTCGTCGGCGTCCTCCTCGTCGGCGCGTCGTACGAGACCACCGTGAACGCGGACGGGACCCGTGATTCGTCGGTCACGGGGATGTAGATCGTTCCCTCGTCGACGACTATCTCGTAGTCGTCGGCCACGAGGTCGTCGTCCGCGAGTCGTCGCCGAGTCTCTTCGCCGGACTCGACGGGCGCGCGGACGCACGGAACTTCCATACCCAGTAGTCGCGGGCGCCCGGTCTTACGGCCTTCGCTTACGCCTCGTAGGCGTCCGTGATGCGTGCTCGCTGTTCGACCGAGAGCGTGAGGTCGACGGCGCGCAGGTTCTCCTCGATCTGCCCGCGAGTGCGCGCACCGAGGATGGGCGCGGTGACGTCCTCGTGGTCGACGAGCCAGCGGAGCGCGACGGCCGCGGGCGACGAATCCACGTCGTCGGCGACGTCTTGGACCGCATCGAGTACGCGCCACTGACGCTCCTCGAACTCTCCCCACCCCGACACGTCGCCGCGCGACCCTTCGGGCGCGTCCGCGTCACGCTCGTACTTTCCGGTGAGGAACCCGCCCTCCAACGGCGAGTACGGAACCACCGCCAGGCCCGCGTCGCGCGCGGCGTCGAGGTACTCGGCGACGGGTTCGCGGTACGCCGCGTTGAACTTGGGTTGAGCGACCTCGAAGCGCTCTACTCCCTCAACGTCGCTCGTCCAGAGCGCCTTCGTGAGTTTCCACGCCGCGGTCGTCGAGATGCCGAGGTAGTTCACGCGCCCGTCGCGCACGAAGTCCGTGAGCGTTTCCAACGTCTCGGCTATCGGCGTCTCGTCGTCCCAACGGTGGATGTAGTAGACGTCGAGGTAGTCGGTTCCCAACCTATCCAGCGTCGCCTCCAACTCCGTCCTGAGCGCGGGCCGCGAGAGGTTCTCGTTCAGGGGACTGACCTGATTCCAGTAGACCTTCGACGCGAGCACGTACTCCTCGCGGTCGCGGTGGGCGAGCCAGTCGCCGATAATCTCCTCGCTCCGCCCGTCAGCATAGGTGTTCGCGGTATCGATGAAATTCCCTCCCGCGTCCGCGTAGGCGTCCAGAATCTCGTGGGATTTCTCCGGCGACGCCGCGTATCCGCCGTTCATCTCGCGGCCGAACATCGCCGTCCCCATGCAGAACTCGGACACGCGCAGTCCCGTCGAACCCAGTCGAACCGTCTCCATGCCTGAAAGTTGCTCGCGAGTTCCTAATCGGTTCGGCTTCCGGAAGCCGTTCGCGGCGCTTATCCGGCCGCCCGTCCGACTCCTCGTATGCTCACGTTCATCGGTCTCGGCCTCTACGACGAGCGGTCCATCACCGTCGAGGGCCGGGACGCGCTCGCCGACGTCGACCGCGTATTCGCCGAGTTCTACACGTCGGAACTCGTCGGCACAGGTGTAGAAGACCTCGAAGCCTACCACGGCATCGACATCGAAGTCCGGGACCGCGCGGGCGTCGAACAGGACCCCGAACCGATCCTCGACGCCGCTGAATCCGGTGACGCCGCCTTCCTCACCGCGGGCGACACGATGATTTCCACGACCCACGTCGACCTCCGACTGCGCGCGCACGACCGCGGCATCGAGACGCGCGTCATTCACGCGCCGACCGCGGAATCCGCGGCGTCGTCGCTGACTGGACTCCAGAACTATCGGTTCGGCAAGGCCACGACTCTCCCGTTCGAGTGGGCGCACGGCGCAGACGGCGTGCCGGGGAGCGTCATCGACACCATCGAGGACAACCGCGAGCGCGGCCTGCACACGCTCTGCTACCTCGACATCAAGGTGGACAACCCCTACCGGGACGGCGACGTGTACATGACCGCGAGTCACGCCGCAGACCTCCTCGCCGAACACTGGAACCCGGACGCGCTCGGCGTCGTCGTCGCCCGCGCGGGCGCACCCGACTCGCTCGTCGCCGCGGACACCCTCGAATCGCTCGCCGAACGAGATTTCGGCGACCCCTTGCACTTGCTCGTGATTCCGGGCGACCTCCACCACGTCGAAGCCGACGCGCTCACCGGACTCGCCGGCGCGCCCGAAGAAATCGTCGAAGAACAGACCGTCTAACCGAAGTTCTACGTGCGGTCGATGACCGATTCCTCTGGGTCGAGGACTTCTATCTCGTGGCCGTCTGGGTCCTTCGTGAACGCGTAGTTGTAGTCACACGACTCGGGGTCGCGGTAGTCGTTCGCTTCCCGCGTCATCAGCGCGTCCCAGTCGCCTTCGAGGTCGTCGGTGCGCACCGCGAGGTGGCCCCACGCGTCGCCGAGGTCGTAGGTGCGGCCGTCGTAGTTGTACGTGAGTTCGACCGCCATCGCTTCCTTCGAACTGCCTTCGGGCTTCATGAAGTAGTTCGCGAACGAGTCCGCCTCCCAGCGGCCCGTGTGCTCGTACTCGAACTTCCGCGTCCAGAACCCGAGTTGCTCGTCGGCGTCCTCGACGCGCATCATCGTGTGGTCGATGCTCCAGCGCGCGCCGTGGTCGCGCTCGACTATTTCTATCTCGTGGCCGTCTGGGTCCTTCACGAACGCGTACCCGGGGTTGTCCTCGGGCCGCCGGTAGTCCTCGACGCCCTCGTCCATCAGTTCGTAGTAGGCGTCGTGAACGTCCTCGACGCGCACCGCGATGTGCCCCCACGCGTCACCGAGGTCGTACTCGCTCGTGTCGTGGTTGTACGTGAGTTCGAGGAGCGCGCCCTCGTCGTGGACGTCCTCGGGGCCGAGGTAGACGTTCGTGAACGTCTCCGCCTCCCAGCGCCCCTTCTCCTCGTAGTCGAAGTGGGACTGATACCAGTCCAGGGATTCCTCGAGGTCGCCGACGCGCATCATCACGTGGTCGAGCGTGAAGTCACTCATACGCGAGTGGTGATACGGCGAGCGCCTAAAACTACTGGGACGCGGCGCGGCGTGCCGCCGACCTCGTGACGTGCGTCCAATACTCGTACGCGGCGGCGAGCCACAGCCAGACGGTGCCGAGCGGGAGCGTGAGGATGCCGCGTTGGCCGCTCACGCCGAGCGAGAACCAGAGGACTTCGAGTCCGGTAAGCACGAGGAAGCCCGCGGTGACGCGTCGGTCGTCGAACCGGCCGGTGACGGAGAGCGCGACGAGTGCGAGGGCGGCGAGGTAGAGGACGACGGCGAGCGGCCACGCGTCCCAGTACGGCGGCGACACCCGTGGCGTCGTGACGAACGTCAGAATCGACGAGAACCCGGAGAGGCCGCTGGTCGTGTAGCCGCCCGAGAAGACGAGGTAGAAGCCGTCGTTCCACGTCACGGCCGCCCACGGGAGGAAACCCGCGAGAAGGACGAGGAGTACGCGCCGACGGGAGCGGTTCATCGTCGAGCGACCACGCGGAGGATGTCTTCGTCCTCCAGGACGTGGTCGCGGCCGACCTGCTGGTCGTCGTGTTGGGCGCTCGGCCCCGTCACGCGAGCGAACCGGAAGCGCTCGTCCAGCGTGCCGCCGAGTTTCTTGAGAGCGTCACCGACCGTGTCGCCCCGATGGATGACGAGCGGTTCGTCATAGTCCACGCCGCGTCCGGGTTTGTCCATGTAGATGCGGATGAGGCCGAGTTTCTCCCAGACGCGCTCTTTGAACGCCTCCAGTCCCTTCTCCTTCTCCGCGCTGATGAAAATCGCCTCGTCGGGTTCGATGTCGCGTTCGCGGAGTTCTTCCTTCACGGTGTCCGCGTACGACGGTTCGATGAGGTCGACCTTGTTCACGACGACCATCGACGGCAGGTAGACGCGGTTGTCCATCACGCCGTCGACGAGTTCGTCCACGTCCGGGTTCCCGCGAATCGCGACGTCCGCGTTCACGAACCCCTGTTCGCGCAAAATCTCGCGGACGGTGTCGTGGTCCAGTTCGAGGTCGCCGGACGTGTTCACGTCGATGCCGCCCTTGCCTTTCCGCGTGATACGCACTGCAGGCGGTTCCTTGTCGAGGCGTATCTTGTTGTTGTAGAGTTCCTTGTCGAGGCGGTCGTACTGCTCGATTTCGAACGCCGAGAGGACGAACACCACGAGGTCCGCAGAGCGAATGACTGAGAGGACTTCCCGGCCGCCCCCGCGGCCGCCCGCCGCGCCCTCGATGAGGCCCGGCACGTCCAGTATCTGGATGTCCGCGCCCCGGTATTCGAGCATGCCGGGGTTCACGTCGAGCGTCGTGAACTCGTACGCGCCCACCTCGCTATCGGCGTTCGTCATCGCGTTCACGAGCGTCGACTTCCCGACGGACGGGAACCCGACGAGGGCCACCGTCGCGTCCCCGTGCTGTTTGACCGAGTAACCGCCACCGCCGCCGGAACCGGACTGCTGGGCCTCCAACTGCTCTTTTTTGTCGGCGAGCTTCGACTTCAGCCGGCCGATGTGAGCTTCCGTCGACTTGTTGTACGGAGTACTGGCGATTTCCTCCTCAAGGGCCTCGATGTCCTCCTCCAGTCCCATCGCCCTCTACTAGACCCGACCCGCCTTTAGACCTGTCCATCACCGCCTCGCCGGGTTTCGTCCAGCCGCGAACACGCGCGTATTTCGACACGTTAAAGCCACGGTTTGGTGCATGTATCGGTAATGCCCGACCCGGCGAAGCTGCGCGACAGCACCCAAATCATCCTCCCCGCCGACGCGGTCGCCGGGTTCCGCGCGGAGTTAGAAGAACAGTTCGTCGTCACGCTGTTCGAACAGGACGACCTCCTCCGTATCATCGGCAGCCCCGTCGAGATCAAAGCCGTGAGCGAATACCTCACTCGGCAAGGCATCAGCCTCCCGTAAAAGGACAGTCTTAAAACCGCGGCGGCAGTTCTCTCGTGTATGGCTGAGACGATAGAAGTGCTCGTACCCGGCGGTCAGGCCAATCCTGGCCCGCCGCTCGGTCCCGAGCTCGGACCAACCCCCGTGGACGTACAGGCGGTCGTCAACGAAATCAACGAACAGACCGCCGCGTTCGACGGCACCGAAGTCCCCGTCACCATCGAGTACGAGGAGGACGGCTCCTTCACGATCGAAGTCGGTGTCCCGCCGACGGCGGAACTCATCAAGGACGAAGCCGGCTTCGAAACCGGTAGTGGCGAACCCCAGACTGACTTCGTCGCCGACATCTCCATCGAACAGCTCAAATCCATCGCGGAGCAGAAGAAATCCGACCTCCTCGCGTACGACACGAAGAACGCCGCGAAGGAAGTCGCAGGTACCTGCGTCACGCTCGGTGTCACCATCGAGGGCGAGGACGCGCGCGGCTTCAAGCAGCGTGTGGACTCCGGCGAATTCGACGACGTTCTCGCCGAGGCGTAAGCCGAGGGGAGAGCCAGCAGGACACGTCGTGTCCTGCGTTGTTCTGGCTGAAGCGTAAGCGAAGCCAGTGCCAGCAAATCCCTGATTTGCGTTGTCCTCGCCGAGGCGTAAGCCGAGGACGACAGTAGCGAGACGCTGACCCGTCTCGCAGTTCACGAACGCGCAGTGTTCGTGAATGCGGTTTTCAGCGGCCTCCGTTCTTCGAGCCGCGTCACCGATGGCGAGTAGTGCGTGCAGTAGGAGAGTCGTTGCTGTAGACGAAGGGGTCGTGGGCGGTTGGTGCGTCGGTTAGTAGCCGAGTCGGTCGAGTCGGTCTTCCGCCCACTCGTCGTACTCCTCGTCGGGGAAGTGGAATGCGTGGTCGAGGGCGAAGTGGGTTTCGTAGAGCGGGCGGCGGTCTTCGAATTCGCGTTCGAGTTCGCGTATCTCGGCGTAGCCGTCGCGGAACGGTTCGCTCGCGCCGCACCATTCTGCGTACGCGACTTCGACTTCGCGGTGGCCGTACCACGGCGCGGGGTCGATGAGCGCGAGAACCGTATCCCGGTCGGGGATGGCGTTGTTCTTCCAGAGGTCGCCGTGGAGGAGGCTCGGAGTCGGGTTCGTGGGGAGGAGGTCGTGGAGGTCGTCGGCGAGCGCGTAGACTCGGTCTCTGAGGTCGTCGGTGATGCCGCCCGCGTCGGATGCGGCGTCGGCGACGGGGCGGAGGCGGCGGTCGGCGTAGAACGTCGGCCAGTCTCCGAGGAACTCGTTCGGCTGGCGGAACCGGCCCTTCCACGTGGGTTCGGGCCAGCCGTAGGTATCGTTCGTGTGTTGGTGTACGCGTGCGAGGAGTCGACCGAGTTCGTGTTCCGCGGTGGGCGTCCACTCCGCGCCCGCCACGTAGTCGAGGACGAGGACGTCCGCGTCGGCGTACAGCACGTCGGGGGTGGGGACGCCCGCCTCGGCGAGCCGGTCGAGACTTCGAGCCTCGACGTCGAGCGGCGCGGGGCCGGTTTTCGCGGCGACGACCCGACCGGTGTCGAGGCTCGCGCGCCACGCCGAGCCGATTTCGCCGCCGGACAGTCGACTGATGCTGACGACGACCGCGTCCGTCGCGGCTTCGACGCGTTCGGTGGGGAACTCGGCCACGGTGATAGTGATGGCTTCACACGGGTGAACCCTCCGCTCACGCGTAACGACGGCCTTAAGTGCGGCATGGTCGTTTTTCGAGACGAGACAGGCGTAGCCTGTTTCACTGACCCGTAGGAGCTCCCCGAGAGGGGGCAAGTACACTACGGAGGTGAAAGATGGCAGATGACATAGAAGAGGCAGTCACGCAGGCACTCGAGGAGGCGCCGCCGCGGAATTTCCGCGAGACGGTCGACCTCGCCGTGAACTTGCGAGACCTAGACCTCAACGACCCGTCGAACCGTGTCGACGAGAGCGTCGTGCTGCCGTCGGGAACCGGCCAGGAGACGAGTATCGTGGTATTCGCCGAAGGCGAGACCGCAGTCCGTGCAGAGGACGTCGCTGACGACGTGCTCGATTCGGACGCGCTCTCCGACCTCGGTGACGACTCAGATGCTGCAAAAGACCTCGCCGACGAGACGGACTTCTTCGTCGCCGAAGCGTCTCTGATGCAGGACATCGGTCGCTACCTCGGTACCGTCCTCGGGCCGCGCGGTAAGATGCCGACACCGCTCCAACCCGACGACGACGTTGTCGAGACAGTTAATCGGATGAAGAACACCGTGCAGTTGCGTTCCCGTGACCGTCGTACGTTCCACACGCGCGTCGGTGCGGAGGACATGGACGCTGACGCGATAGCGGACAACATCGACGTCATCGTTCGTCGCCTGCACGCAACGCTCGAGAAAGGCCCCCTGAACGTGGACTCCGTCTACGTGAAGACGACGATGGGGCCGTCCGTGGAGGTGGCCTAGATGTCCGCAGAGTCAGAGCGAACCACCGAGCACGTCCCCGAGTGGAAGAAAGAAGAGGTCGACGCGCTCGTCGAACTCATCGAGTCCTACGACAGCGTGGGCGTGGTGAACGTCGCGGGCATTCCGAGCCGACAGCTCCAGGACATGCGTCGCGGCCTTCACGGGAGCGCCGAGCTCCGGATGAGCCGGAACACGCTCCTCGAACGCGCGCTCGAAGAGGTCGACGCCGGCCTCGAACAGCTTACGGAGTACTTGAGCGGTCAGGTCGGGCTCGTCGGAACGAACGACAACCCGTTCGGCCTCTACAAGCAACTCGAAGACTCGAAGACGCCCGCACCCATCAACGCCGGTGAGGTCGCGCCGAACGACATCGTCATCCCCGAAGGGGACACCGGTGTCGACCCCGGCCCGTTCGTCGGTGAACTCCAGCAGATCGGTGCGGACGCGCGCATTCAGGAGGGCTCCATTCAGGTGCTCTCCGACAGCACCGTCCTCGAAGAGGGTGGAGTCGTCTCCGACGACCTCGCGAACGTCCTCTCCGAACTCGGCATCGAGCCGAAGGAGGTCGGTCTCGACCTGCGCGCCGTCTACTCCGAGGGCGTGTTGTTCATGCCCGACGAACTGGCGATCGACGTCGACGAGTACCGCGCGGACATCCAGTCCGCCGTGGCCGCCGCTCGGAACCTCTCCATCAACGCGGAGTACCCGACGGCGACGACCGCGCCGACGATGCTTGCGAAGGCTGCGGGCGAGGCGAAGAGCCTCGGTCTGTACGCGGCCGTCGAGAGCCCGGACCTCGCCGACGACCTCGTCGCGAAAGCGGACGCGCAGATGCGTTCGCTCGCGGCGCAGATCGACGACGAGGAGGCGCTCCCGGAGGAACTCCGCGGCGTCGAAGTCGAGCAGTCGGAACCCGAACCGGAGTCCGACGACACGGAAGAACAGGCTACTGAAGAAGCATCCGAGGAAGGCGAGTCCGACGAGGACGAGGACGACGAGTCCGGCGCCGAAGGCCTCGGAAACATGTTTGGTGACTAACAATGGAGTACGTTTACGCAGCACTCATCCTGAACGAATCGGGCGAGGAGATCAACGAAGACAACCTCACGGCAGTTCTCGACGCAGCGGGCGTCGACGTCGAGGAATCCCGCGTCAAGGCGCTCGTCGCCGCGCTGGAGGACGTCGACATCGAGGAAGCCATCGAGACGGCAGCGGCCGTCCCCGCGGGCGGCGCGTCCGCCGGCGGTGCCGCCGAAGGCGGCGCTGAGGAAGAAGCCGAGGAAGAGGCCGAGGAGGCCGAGGCCGAGGAAGAAGACGAAGGCGAAGAAGAGGAAGAAGAGGCCAGCGGCGAAGGTCTCGGCGACCTCTTCGGCTAAACCCGCAGTACCAACCCAGTTTTTCTTTCGACGCAGCCCGCGTAGCCACGGGTAGCGTCGCGGAGACGAGAGTTCAAGTAGGAAACCGGGACCAACCCGGGGTATGGTCGAGTTCGGCGTTCGCGTCCTCGTAGACCCCGCGTTCTCCGCGAGCGTGCTCGCCGCGGTTCTCGCGGGCGTCCTGCTCGGCACGCTCTCCGGTCTCACGCCCGGCCTCCACGTCAACACGCTCGCTGTCTTCCTCGCCGCCGTCTCCACGAACCTTCCCGGCGACCCAGTGTTGCCCGGTGTCGTGGTGCTCGCGGCGGGTGTCACGCACTCGTTTCTCGATATCGTCCCGGCGTTGGCGCTCGGCGTGCCGGACGCGGCGATGGCCGCAACCGCGCTCCCCGGTCACCGCCTCGTCCTCGCGGGCCGCGGCCGCGAAGCCCTCCGTCTCTCCGCGCTCGGCAGCGGAACCGCCGTCGTCGCCGCGTTCGTCCTCGGGTGGCCCCTAACACAGGGAATGCGGCGTCTCGCGCCGTTCATCGACGCACACCTCCCCGCGCTCCTCGTCGGCGTCGCGTGCGCACTCGTCGCCGGTGAACGCACCCGACGCGCGAAACTCGGGGCCGCGCTCTCCGTCCTCACCTCAGGAGCACTCGGCGTCGTCGTCCTCGACGCCTCGCTGGACGCACCGCTCGGGACCGGCGACGTTCTCCTCCCGACGTTCGCGGGCCTCTTCGGCGTCCCCGTCCTCCTCGCCGCACTCCGCGGAACCGGCGTTCCCCCACAGGGCGACGAACTACTCGAATCCCAACCACGACACGTCGGCATCGCGGGGCTGGCCGGCGCGCTCTCGGGCGCTATCGTCGGCTACATCTCCGGCGTTTCGAGTGCCATCGCCGCCACCGCCGCGCTCGGCGCACTCCCCCGACTCGGCGACCCGGACCGCGCGTACGTCGTCGCCACCAGCGGCGTGAACACCTCGAACACCATCTTCGCTCTGTACGCGTTCGTCGCGCTCGGCACGCCGCACACGGGCGTTCTCGTCGCGCTCGACAGAACCGGCGCGCCGCTCGACCTCCCCGTCTTCCTGCTCGCCGTCCTCCTCGCAGGCGCGTTCGCGCTCTCCGTCCTCCTCGTCGTCGGCGACACCTATCTCGAACTCGTCGGCCGCCTCGACCACCATCTGCTCGTCGCGGCGGTGCTCGCGCTCGTCACTGGACTAACGTACTTGCTCTCGGGACCGTTCGGCCTCTGCGTCCTCGTCGCGGCGTCCGTCGTCGGCCACCTCCCGGTGTTCTTCGGCGCACGCAGAACGAGTCTGATGGGCGTGCTCCTCCTCCCGCTCGCGCTATAGCCAGTCTTGCTGGCGGAAGTACCAGACGAGAATCACGGAGAGCAGCGCCATCCCGAGCATCGTCGCGTGATAGCCGTACGTCCAGCCGAGTTCCGGCATGTTCTCGAAGTTCATCCCGTAGATACCGACGACGAACGTCAACGGCAGGACGATAGTCGCGACGACGGTGAGCCGTTTCATCACCTCGTTGGTGGACTGACTGAGCGCGTTCAGGTAGATGTCGCGCGAACTCGCCGCGAGGTCGCGGTAGGTCTCCACGAGGTCGACTTGCTGGACGAGGTGGTCGTAGACGTCCCGATAGTACTTCTCCGTCGACTCTCTGACCTCGGGCGGATCGCCGCGCGAGAACACGCTCACGGCGTCCCGGGTCGGCCAGAGGAGTTTCCGCACCGCGAGCAGTTCGCGGCGAACGTCGTTGATGTCCTCCAAGATGTCGCTCGTCGCGGCGTCGATGATTTCGCCCTCGATGTCCTCGATTCGGTCTTCCACGTCGTCGAGCAGGCCGAAGTAGCCGTCGACGATGCGGTCCAACATCCGGTACGTGGTGAAGTCGGGGCCGCGTCCGAGGATGCGGACGTCCTCGCGGTGCACCGCGTCCCACGTCGCGCCCACCGCACTGATTTCGTCGTACGCGAGCGTCACCACCCAGTCCTCGCCGAGGAACACGCCGAGCGGCTGGGTCGCTATCTCCTGTTGGAACGTCGTCTCCCCGACCCGGAACTCGGCGTCCGTCACGAGGAGGAACGTGTGCGAGGCGAACTCCTCCGTCTTCGGGCGGACGCCGTTCTGCACGTCCTCCACCGCGAGCGGGTGGATGTCGCAGGCCTCGGTCACGGTAGCGAGTTCTGCGTCCGTGGGGGCCGTGGCGCGAATCCACGTCGTCCCCGCGGCGGCTTTCGCGGTCTCCACGTCGTCGTAATCCGTCACCGCGTCGTCCGTGTAGACGACGGCGTCGACCGTCACGCCGCATCACCCGGCGGGCGGCCGACGGCGGCGAGCGTCACGCCGACCATCACCGCGGTCACCGCGAACGCCCGGCCCGGATACGGCGTGCTCACTCCGACCGCGTACCCCACGAGGCCGAGCACGGTGAGCGCGCTCCCGGCGGCGCGAACGCTGTCCATACAGGGCCCTCGCAGAATACCGAAAAAAGCGTTCCCTTCGCGTTAGGACTCGTGGTCGAGGTGCTGCATCAGCGTGAGGATGTGGTCTTCCTCACCGTCGAGCTGCTGCGGGTAGACGCCGACGGCGACCACGATGTCATCGCCGTCCTTGACTTTCGTCACGTGAATGTAGACGTCGACGCTGGTGCCGTCCAGTTGGGCTTTCGCCGAGAACTTCGAGACAGTCGCGTCGTGACCGAGAACGGTCACCGTCTGATTCGAGACGGGTTGGACGTCACTGATGGACCCGTACTGTCGCTGCATCAACTCCACGAGTTGCCGGTTGTCGTAGTCGTCGATGGGGTTGAACGTCTTCCCGAGCACGTCGACTTTGGGCGTCGAGTACGCCGAGAACACGGCCGCGCGGCGCTCTTGGCCGAGTATGCTCACCCGGCGTTCGTACTGAGCCATCCAGTTCGTCACTTCGACGTCCTTCGACTGCCCGGCCGCGCTGAACGTTCGATTGACCTGTTGTTGTTCCACGGTGACTTTCTCGTAGCCGGTCTGCTCGAGCGCGCTGTCCTGCGCTGTCACCTTGTTCGCGGAGAACGTCAACGGCCCGCTGAGGAAGCCGAGACAGCCCCCCATCACGACGAGTGCCGCGAGTGCGGCGACAGCGACTGTTCTGCGTTGCATACTCGCCGGGTACCTCGGCAGGGAAGATAAGACCGGTGGCCGGGTGTCAGATTCGATACGTTGGCCCGTCGTCCGTGTCCTCGACGGAGACGCCGAGTGCTTCGAGGTCGTCGCGCAACTCGTCGGCGCGCTCGTAGTTTCCGCGGTCGCGTTCGGCCTCGCGGAGGTCGAGGACGAGTTCCACGAGGTCGCCCGCGAGTCCGGCGTCGCCCTCGGTCACGGTTTCGAACTGGAGACCCAGCACGTCGCCGCCGAGGTCGGAGAACGCCTCGACGGCCTCTCGGAGACCGACGTAGTCGTACTTCTCGTGGGCGTCGACGTGTGCGTTCACGGCCGACGCGAGGTCGGAGAGTGCGCGCAACGCCTCCCGCGTGTTGAAGTCGTCGTTCATCGCCTCGGCGAAATCGTCGCGTACGGCGTCCACGGCCGACCGGAGGTCCGTGTCTTCGACTTTCGCGTACGCGTCGGGACTGTCGGCGGCGTCCGCGGCGCGGTCGTACGTCCGCGACAGGCGCTCCCAGCGCTCCGCGGCCTCGTCGATGGCGGCCTCGCTGTACGTCTGTCGGCTGTTGTAGGTGCCGGAGACGAGGAAGGTGCGGACGACGTTCGGGCCGTACCGGTCGACCGCCTCGTCGGCGGTGATGAAGTTCCGGAGGCTGGAACTCATCTTCTCCTCGCCGATCTCGAACAGCGCGCAGTGCAGCCAGTAGTTCACGAACTGGTGGCCGGTCGCGGCTTCGGACTGCGCTATCTCGTTTTCGTGGTGGGGGAAGACGAGGTCGCGGCCGCCGACGTGGAGGTCGAGCGTCTCCCCGAGGTGGGTCATGCTCATCGCGGAGCACTCGATGTGCCAGCCGGGACGCCCCTCGCCCCACGGTGAGTCCCAGGTCTCTCCCTCCGGGGCTTCGGGCGTGCCGGGGTGGTCGTCGCCGCGGTGTTCCGCAATCGAATCAGCGGACACGCCGTCCGCTTTCCAGAGCGCGAAGTCGGCGGGGTGGCGTTTCTCCGAGCGTTCGTCGACGTCGCCCTGTTCTTCGATGTCCTCGATGCGCTGGTTCGACAGTTTCCCGTAGTCGTCGAACTCGGTGACGTCGAAGTAGACGGAGCCGTTCGACTCGTAGGCGTAGCCCTTCTCGACGAGCGTCTCCACGAGGTCGACGATTTCGGGAATGTGTTCGGACACCCGCGGGTAGAGTTCCGCACGCTTCAGGTTCAGCGCGCGCATCGCGTCGATTATCTCGGCGATGTAGTGGTCGGCCACGTCGCCCTCGCTGTCGCCCTCGCGGCCGATGCGCGCGACGATCTTCTCGTTCACGTCGGTGAAGTTCTCGACGTGTCGGACGTCGTAGCCGAGGTGGGCGAGCCAGCGATGCATCACGTCGACGTGCACCCACGACCGCGCGTGCCCGAGGTGGGGCGGGTCGGAGGTCGTCAGCCCGCAGTAGTAGAGGAGTACGTTCTCGGGGTCTTGAGGGACGAACTCCTCTTTTCCCCCCGAGAGCGTGTTCGTAACGTGGAGCGTCATGCCCGGGCGTACGCCGCCCCCCGACTTAAATCACCGAAAACACGTCAGCGACTGTCACTACTCGACCCGCGGAACCGATTCGAGCGCGTCCTCCACGGCGCGCAGCGCGTTCGGACCGTCCCGCCGCGACACCACCACGACGAGCGCATCACCCGCGAACCCCGCCGCCTCCGGGTCGACGTCGGTCGCGTCGAGACTGTCGAGGACGGCCGCGAGCGCTCGCGCCGACGCCTCCCCCGTCGTTACGATGCCGGTGAGGTCTCCCGCCCCCGACGCGTAGGCGGTCCCGTTCACCGCGAGCACCCCCGTCTCGCTCTCTCCGAGTCCGCTCTCCATCCGAACGCGCGCGTCCACGGTTTCCGAAGTGTAGTCGAGGTCCTCGGCGTACCGGCGGAGCGCCGTCGCCACCGCGTCCTGTTCGCCGTCCACGTCGAGCAGGCGAGCGGCCGCGGCGTAGTTCACCGCACCCGCGGCGAGCGCCGTCCGGAGGAACGGCCGCGCGTCCACCGCCTCCCGCGTGCGTTCCGCGAGCGAAGCCATACCCCGAGTATCGAGAGGAGGAGTAAATCGGTCGCGGTTTCGCCGCCGCGGCGGCGTGACCCGGTTGCGAAGTCACTAAGACGGCCGAACACCAGTACACTACCATGAGTCAGGCGCTCGTCATCGTCGGGCACGGGTCACACCTGAATCCGGGTTCGAGCGAACCCGCGTTCAGTCACGCCGACACGATTCGCGCGACCGGCGCGTTCGACGAGGTGCGCGAAGCCTTCTGGAAGGAAGAACCATCCTTCCGCGAGGTGTTACGGACGCTCGAATCGGACGAAGTGTTCGTCGTCCCGCTGTTCATCTCGGAGGGCTACTTCACGGAACAGGTCATCCCGCGCGAACTCCGGCTCGCCGGCTGGGGTGACGGCTGGGAGTCCGAGGGAACGAGCGCCGAATCGGTGACGCTCGACGCGGAAGACGTGGGGAAGGTAGTGCATTACTGCGGGCCGGTGGGAACCCACGATTCGATGAGCGACGTCATCGTCCAGCGCGCGAAATCCGTCATGGGCGAGGAACCGAACGCGGACGTCGGCCTCGCCGTGGTCGGGCACGGAACGGAGCGAAACGAGAACTCCGCGAAAGCCATATACTACCACGCGGACCGCATCCGGGAGAACGAGTCCTTCGGCGAAGTGGAGGCCGTGTTCATGGACGAGGACCCCGAGGTGGACGACGTGACGGACTTCTTCGCGGTACCGGATATCGTCGTCGTCCCGCTGTTCGTCGCGGACGGCTTCCACACGCAGGAGGACATTCCCGAGGACATGGGTATCACCGAGGACTTCCGCGAGGGCTGGGACATTCCGGCGGAGGTCGACGGTCACCGCATCTGGTACGCGGGCGCGGTCGGCACCGAACCGCTCGTCGCGGACGTCATCCTCGAACGCGCGTCCGACGCGGGCGCGGACCTCGACGCGGCTATCGCGGCGGTCCGAGAACGAACGGGCGGCGTCAACGCGGTGAGCGACTGAGATGGAGACGAAACGCGTCGCGGCGCTCCTCGAGGCCGCGAGCACGGGCGTCGACTTCGACGGTCTGCGCGTCACGGACGAGACGTACGGCCACGTCTTCGAGACGCCCGCGGAGAGCAGGCGCGGCCTGTCCGCGGACGAACTCAGTGAGGTCGCCACGGGGGACGTGTACGTCGCGAACTGGTACTACTGGACGCACGAGGTCGGCGGGGAGGGGACCGCGCGCCGCGACTTCCTCCGCTGGGTCGAACACGCGACGGAACCCGTCGAAGAGCGGATGGACGCGCTCCGCGGGGACGGCCTGACGCGCGAGTGGGGCGAACTCCTCGTCACCGCACGAGTCGAGGACGGCGAACACGTCTACGAGGTCCGCCACCGCGAGGACGACGGGGCGGACGACCTCGAAACCCACACGGACCCGCTCGACGCGCGCCGACTCGTCAAACACGACGACGACGGCGACTATCGTCCGCTCTCCACCGCGCCGAGCCTTCCCCACGGGTGGGTCTTCGAGGACCTCGACGGCGACGCCCTCGTCGAGACGGTGGAGTTCGTCTACCCGGCGACGGTGGCGAACTGGCACCGCGAACGCGACGGCGCGCTCGACGTCACGCACTACCGGGAGGCCGCCGAGCGCCAGACCGGTATCTACGAAATCGTCGCCGACCTCACGCCCGAACAACTGGAGTGGGCGACTGAAGCCTGCTGTGCGGACTCCCAGTGCCTGAAACGCCGGGAGTGGGATTACGACGAGGACACCGAACTGGCGACGGAGCGAGGTGAGGGAGAGTTCCCGTGTCGGGAGCCGTGTTCGCTGTTCGTCGCGGCGGCGCGGAAGTTCGTGACGCTCGAACGCGACGAGTCTCGCGAATACTCGTTCGAGTTGACGCCGACGGAAAAAGAGCAGGTCGAGGAGATACTGGACGCGGTGGCCGACGGGCGGACGGACGAGATTCGGGAAGCGGACGTGAACGACGGCGCGAACCGGTATCGAGCGCGCTACCTCCGCGCGAAACGCGTGGACGACGACGGCCTGTCGGGCACGCCGACCTACGACTAGCCCTGGGTCGCGAGGAACGCGGCGACGGCGAGTCCGAACGCGAGCAAGAGAACGGCGACGACGAGCGCGACGACACCCGAGAACGTGACGATGGCGGTGACAGCCAGCAGGACGCCGAGGGCGGCCGACATCGCGGGCGCGAACTCGGCGAGCGACCGGTCGTTCTCGGGCGTCGGTTTCTCCGTGAACTCCTCCGCGACCGGAATCCCCTCGTCCGTCTCCCGGGGTTCGCGCACGCGCACCGGCACGGTGACCGACTCGGACCCGTAACCCGTGAATATCGAGAGGGCGCCCTCGACCGGGCGCGCGGCGTCCCGGACGGCGATATTGACGACGCGTTCGGCGTTCGCGTCGACGAAGTGATTGCCGGCGTCGAGCGACGCGGCCTTCGCGAGGTCGCCGTCGAGACGGACGTGAACGTGCGACGGCGACCCGTGATTCGAGAGCACGACAGCGAACGACCCGCCGGTCTCGATTTCCGACGCGTCCGCTCTCAGCGTGTGGATGCCGTCCTCGTTCACGTGCACCGTCAACGCGTCCGACACACCTCCACCTTCGAACCGAGCGAGAAAAAGCTTAGGCAGACCGCATATCCGGCGGGAGAAGGTTCGGGATGCCGTCCTCGATGGGGTAGGTTTCGCCGCACTCCGTACAGGTGAGGGTGCCCGAAATCACGTCGCCGTCTTCTTCCTCGTCGATTTCGAGGTCGAGGTCGTGTTTGTCGAGCGGACAGCAGATGATGTCCATCAAATCCTCGTTCATACAGTAGGGGTTGGGAGGCCACGGCAAAAGCGTGCGGGTTCGTCCTACGGCTCCCCGAGTACGGCAAGCGGATTGCGGGCGTCGGTCGCCGCGAGGTAGAGCGTGGAGACGCCGCCGACACAAATCGTCGTGCCGAAGTCCGCGACCCGGTAGAGGACGACGCCGGCGACGAGCGGACCCGCGGGATACGGCGTGAGCGCGACCAATGCGCCGGCCATCGCCGAGTCGACGACGCCGATGCCGCCCGGCGTCCCCAGCACCGCGGCGAGACCGGCGACCGGCACGACGAGCAAGAGCGCGCCGAACGCGACCGGCGTCCCGACGGCGCGGAGGCTGAGGTAGAGCGGGAGGACGTAGAACGCCCACCCGAGGTGGCTGAACGCGACGGCCGACGCGAGCGTGCGCGGGTCGTCGCGGAGCGCACCCGCGACGTCGCTCGCCCGGGAGACGCGCTCTTCGACGTTTTCCTCGGAGAGCGCCGTTCGCACGCGACTCGACAGGCGGCCGACCGTTGCGCGTCCGACCGCGGCGACCCGGTGGGCGAGCGTCCCCACGGCGTCGAACTGCACGACGAGCGCGTACGCTGCGGCTAACGCCGCCACCATCCCGACGAGCGCGAGCGCGCCCAGTCCCGAAAACGACCCGCCGTGGCCGACCGTGACGACGAACAGGAGCCCGAGGGTCGCCATCGTCACCGACGCGACGTTGTTCGAGAACTCGGCCGTCGACACCGCGACGAGCGGACGCTCGAACTCGCCGTCCCCGTACACGGAGAGGACGTACGCGACGATGCCGACGCCGCCGACGTGCCCGCCGGGGAGGACCGCGCGACCGAACAGCGCCGAAAAGTACGCGCTGTGGAAGTTCACCTCCCGGAGTTCGCCGCCGACCGAGGCGAACAACTGCCGCGTCACTTGCGCCCACGTCGTGATAGCCGCGGTCGCGGCGACCAGGGCCGCGCCGTACAGACGCGGGTCTGCCTTCGCGAGCGCGTCTGCGAACTCCCCCCAGCCAACGGCGGAAACGAGGAGTGCGAGGAAGGCGACAGCGATTCCCACTCCCACGACCGCGCGAGCCGTCCTTCGCATACTACTCGCTGATGAGAGATGGATTTAGAAAACTATGGGCCGATTACGCGAACGGGTCGTGGCGCACGACCGTCTGTTCGCGGCCCGGACCGACGCCGATGGCGTACGCGTCCGCGTCGAGTTCGTCCTCGATGTACTCCACGTACGCTTGGGCCTCGGCGGGAAGCGCGTCGTAGCCGTCCGCCGCGACGGACTCCCAGTCGACCTCCGGCCAGCCGTCGAACTCCCGATACAGGGGTTCGCAGTCGCCCCACGCCTCGGTGGTCGCGGGCATCGTCAGGAGTTCCTCGCCGTCGCGCTCGTACGCGTGCCCGACCTTCACGGTGCCCAGTCCGGCGAGCACGTCGAGGTGGTTGATGGCGAGGCCGGTGAAGCCGTTCGCGCGCGCCGCGTGGCGCAACATCGGCATGTCCAGCCAGCCGACGCGGCGCGGGCGTCCGGTCACGGTGCCGTACTCGCCGCCCTCCTCGCGGATGTAGGTCGCGAGTTCCTCGTTTTCGCCGCCGCCCTGTTCATCGTAGCCGGGCGTGTCGCCGACGACGCCGCCGAGTTCGGTCGGCATCGGGCCGCTCCCGACGCGCGTCAGGTAGGCCTTCACGATACCGACGACGTCACCGCCGCCGACGACGCCCGGACTCAGACCCGTTCCGGTCGCCGCGCCGCCAGCCGTCGGGTTGGAGGACGTGACGTACGGGTAGTTTCCGTGGTCGATGTCGATGAGCGTGCCCTGCGCGCCCTCGAACACCACGTTCCGCCCCGCCTCGATTTCTTCCGCGAGGAAATCGCCCGCGAGCACGGTCATGTCGTTGTCCTCGAACCGCTCGCCGATGGCGACGAACTCCTCGTAGAGCGCGTCCACGTCGAACGCCTCAGGGTTCTCCAACTCGGAGACGGAGAGCCCGTAGACGTCCTCGACGATGGCGCGCTTTTGCGGGACGACGTACTCCAACTTCTCCCGCAACGTATCGGCGTTCAGGAGGTCGCCAACGCGGATACCGCGTCGACCCGCCTTGTCCTCGTACGTCGGACCGATACCGCGGCCCGTCGTCCCGACCTCGCTGTCGGACTCGCTCTTCGCGTCCTCCTCGATACCGTCGAGGACGCGATGGTAGGGGAGGATGACGTGTGCGCGTTCCGCGACGCGGACGTCTGGGTCGAGGCCGCGTTCGCGGAGCGCTTCGATTTCGTCGAACAGCGTGCGCGGATTGACGACGCAGCCGTTCCCGAGGACGCCGGTCTTCCCTCTGACCGCGCCCGACGGGACGAGTGAGAGTTTGTACTCGTCGCCCTCGTGGACGACGGTGTGGCCGGCGTTGTCGCCGCCCTGATAGCGGGCGACCACGTCGACGGCGTCGCCGAAGATGTCCACGACGCCGCCCTTTCCTTCGTCGCCGAGTTGCGCGCCGACGATGGTGACAGTCATACACCGACCAATTCGTCGGCGACGCTAAACCGATTACGGTCTCTTTCGCCAAAATACGCATCCTCGTGTATCACTCGTCGCGCCACTCTCGCGAAGATGCGCACGGACGAACCAACACGCGGCCGCCCCCCACAAGTGTTAATGTCTCTCCCGGCTAAACCGCAATACTGGAGCGCGTCCCCCGTTCTCGTAGAGTAACCTTTAAACGAAGCCAAGACGAGTTAACAAATGCCATGATAGACCGACTTGAGAAGGAAGTCAATATGCTCGAACGCCATCTCGAAGTCCTCCGGATGGTCATCGAGCGCGAACCCATCGGCATCGTCAAGATGTCGAACGAAACCGGCTATCCGCACCACAAGGTACGATACAGTCTCCGCGTCCTCGAAGAGGAAGACCTCATCGAGGCGTCGAGTCAGGGAGCGATCACGACCGAGCGCACCGAAGAGTTCGTCGACGAACTCGACGAGAAGGTCGACGAAATCATCGGGAAACTCGAATCGATGAAAATCGAGAAAGCGGACGCGGAAGCCTAGAGTTCGGGAACCGTCACGTGGAAGGAGCCCTTTCTATCCTCTACTAGACACAGGTGGAAGCCCGATTTTCGGGCGACCTTCACGAAGCTCGCTTTGTCGCTCCGTGAGAGGAACCCGCCGCCGCCCGTCGAGTCCTTCGCCGTCTCCAGCGCGTTCGGTTCGAAGAAGGACGCGGTGACGTAGAACGCGCCGCCGAGCGACTCCTGTGCCTCCGCGATCGTTTCCGCGGACTCCACGAGTTCCGCCATCTCCGACCCGGTCACGGGGTCGCGTTCGGGGTTCAACTCCGCGACGACGAGCGGGTTCCCCATCCGGTCCCGTAACACGACGTCGAACGACGACCGTTCTTCCTCGCCGTCCTCGTCCCGCACCGACACGGCACCGTGGAGTTCCGCGCGGTCGATGTCGGGAATCGAATCGAACACCTCCGCGAGGTCGCCCTGCTTGCCCGTGTCGAGGAGTTCGTACGGGAGTTCTCGCACGGCCCACGAGACGAACCGGTAGGCCGCCGTGTTCTCGAGGAAGGACTCGAACGGTTCGCCGTCGACCGTCACGGCCGAGGCGTCGAACTGCGTGTGGTGTTCGAGACGCAGGTTCGCGTTCACCGTCTCGGGCGTCGCGTCACCGTTCAACACGTCGTCGAGCGTCGGGTCAGCTTTCGAGTCGTATCGGACGAACAGGTTCGTCCCGGAGAGCGCGTCCTCCGGCGACCGGTCGTTCGGACCGGCCGCGGGCGCGGCCTCCCGCGCGGCTTCGAGGTCCGCCGTCAGCGACTCGACTTCCTCGCGCAACGCGTCACGCTCCTCCCGGAGTTCCGTGAGCTCCGCGCGCAACTCCTCGGTCTCCGATTCCGCTTCCTCGACTCGCGATTCGAGTTCGTCGATGCGCTCGTCGCGCTCCTCGACCGCGGCCTCCAACTTCTCCACCACCTCGGGCGTCTTCGCACGCTCCTGAGACTGTCCGCGCGACGAACGCGTCGACGTCTCTGCGGACTGTTTTTTCGGTTTCGCCTGCTTCTTTGCCGCCTGCTTCTTTGCCGCCTGCTTCTTCGCCGCTTGTTTCGACACGGCGGCCTGCCCGCTCGCCTCCTCCGGGTCGAGCGACGGCACCGTCGTCGTCTTTCGCCACGCCTCCTCCTGCGAGAACTTCGTGTCGTCGCCCGCGGCCTCCGCCCGCACGTTCCTCGATTCCGCGTCCGGAACCGACCGCGCGGACGGCGACTGCTCGACGTGTTCCGCTTCCGGCCGCCGAACCCCCGGTTCCGGCTCAGCGTCCGCCTCTGAGTCGGACGCAGCGACCGACTCTGTCTCGGCGGCCGGCTCCGAGTCCGCAGTCGATTCAGCCGTTGGTTCGGAGTCTACTGCCGGTTCGGGGTCTGACGCCGGTTCCGGCTCGGTTTCACGGTCGGGTTCCGCTTCAGCCACGACGGATTCCTCCGTCGAATCAGGGGTCTCCGGTTCGGGCTGGGGTTCGGGTTCGGGTTCGCTCTCGGCGTCGTCGTCCGTCGTCTCCGCGGCCGCTGCACCCGCGGCCGCCGTCTCCGGGTCGGGTTCCGGGTCGGATTCCTCCGCGGGTTCGGGAACGTCGGTCACGTCGATGTCGACCTTCACGACCTCGTACAGGCCGACCTCGTCGTCCGCGCGCTCGAACGCCTCTTCGCCCGAGACGAGTTCCTCGCTCGACCCGACGAACGCCGCGCTCATCGACCGTCCGCCGTAGTAGACCGTGTAGTAATCCCCGGAGAGAACGTTCTCCGAGAGTTCGATGTACCCGGTGAAACCCGCATCGGAGAGCGTCTCGTCGGTCTCCGAGAGCGGCGTGTCGTTCGTGTAGTAGGTCGCCTGCGTCTGCCCGCCCGACTCCTCCATCGTGAACAGGAGCGGAAGCGACATGTGCGGCGCGTCGTACGCGGTCGGGGACGCGTCCTCGAAATCCTCGATGCGTCCCTCGAACACACCGACGACTCGACCGTTCAGCATGAACAACCACGTGTCGTCCGCCACCACCGCCCCGGAGAAACCGTCGTCCGCGAGGTCGTGGAGCCCCCGGTATCCGTCGCCCACGGACACCGTCTGCCACGACCGCACGCGCTCTACCGTGCGTGAATTCATAATCGGTGCGAAGCGGGCGCGACGTATAAACTCTCTCCCCCACCGGTTCGAAGACGGCCTTCGGCCGCTCTGACGTTGGAGGGAAAAGACCGCACGGAATCACGGCCGTACCGCCGCGGAACACTGTCGCTGGACGAACGAGTTGCTGAGATTATTCGTGACGATGGCCCGGGAAGTCGTTCAGACTTTAGAGCCGGCGTCGTCCGCGAGTTCTTCCATGCGCTTGGAGATGCGGCCGGCGTTCGAGAACTCGTCTTCGCTCATCGCGTTCGCGAGCGCGTTCCCGAGAACGAACACGGCGTGCTTGTGTTCGGATTTCGATTTGTGGACGTGCGACGGGTCGACGTCGAGTTGGTCGTAGGCGGCGAAAGCCTCCTCGTTCACTTCGTCGTAGGGACGGAGGCTCTCCTTGATTTCGACCATCTGTTCGTGCAGGTCGAGCAGTTCGTCCTTGTGCATGGTCGTGCTAGGCGAGTTCCCCCTAAAAACCTTGCTCGCTACGCGTTGACACGCTAGAAGACGTACTCGTCGTCGTGGCCCATCATGCCCTCGTCCTCCAGTCCGGCGTCGTCGTCCATCGGCCCACTCGTCTTGTAGGCGCGGATTCCGGCGGAGAGCAAGTCCTCGATCGCCTCCTCTCTGTTCATGAACTCGCCCTGCTCCACCAGCTGGGCGATCTGCATCTCGATGTGGTCGGGGATGTTTAACTCCACTGTGGGCATCGTTTCTACGTGGGCGTTTGCCCCACCCGTTGATAAACTTGGCGGGGCAAATTCCCCCTGCAGGAAGAAATACTTTTGATATCGAAAACGAAACCGGGGAAGTTCGTTTGTGAGTTTTTCGTTCCCGGTATCGGTATGCATACGTGTGGCCGACACCGAGTAGTTCGTATGACTGTGAGGGACGTCACGGACCTCTACGAGGAGTTCGGCGACGACCGTCTCCCGCCCGGCCAGCGCGAGACGAGTAAGTTCCCCGTGCTCTCGAAGGGGAACACGCCGAACTACGACCCCGACGACTGGACGTTCACCGTCACGGGCGCGGTCGAGAACGAACTCTCGCTCTCGATGGCGGAGTTCCGCGACCTCGAAAACGAAACCCAGCGACAGGACTTCCACTGCGTCACCGGGTGGAGCAAATTCGACTGCGAGTTCACCGGCGTCACCTTCCCGACGCTGATGGACGCCGCGGGCGTGACCGACGACGCCGTACACGTGATGTTCTACGCGCTCGACGGCTACTCCACGAACCTCCCGCTCGAACAGTGCGCGCGCGACGAAGTGATGTTCGTCTGGGAGTTCGACGGGGACGACCTCCCGCGCGAACACGGCGGCCCCCTCCGCGTCGTCACCCCCCACCGCTACGCTTACAAGGGCGCGAAGTGGGTCGACGGCGTGAAGTTCCTCACCGAACCCGAACGCGGCTACTGGGAGAAACGCGGCTACTCGAACACCGCGAATCCGTGGGAAGAAGACCGGTACAGCTAGGGCAACCCTGAGGGTTGCGCGAAAACGCGAACGGGGAGCGAAGCGACCCGTGAGCAGCAGGTCGACCCTACCGGGTCGACCCCACGAGCGAGCGAGAGAGAACGAAGTGACCGACACGCGAGCACCAAGGTCACCCTTCGGGGTGACCGAACGAGCGAACGCTGAGCGACCAGCGAGAGCGAGGCGTGAGTTAGGAGCGAATCAACGACATTCGCTAAACGGCGTCGCGGACGGTCGCGATACCGCCACCGAGTAACGTCCCGCCGATGGTGATGAGCGTGAGGAGCGCCGGTATGAACGCCGGGTAGGGTGTGCCGCAGGCGTCTCGGTACTGGAGGGTCCAGTCTGCGTCGAGGTGGACGTTCGACGGCGGGCAGGTCGCGTTCGTGCTGGCGGCGGGTTCGATGGGGAACGCGCCGAACGCGGCGTAGAGGAACGCGACGCCGACGAGTGCGGCGACGACGCCGAACGGGAGACGCCAGCGCATGCGAGTCTCGACGGACCGCCGCGGGAAAAACCCAGGCCTCCGTTCAGTAGAGGCGGTCCGTCGCTATCTGTGCGCCTTCGCTGAGCGCTTCGAGTTTCGCCCACGCGATTTCGGGGCTGACCATGCCGAGGCCCGCCTGGGTGCCGAATCCGCAGTCGGGCGCGGCGACCAGCGGGGTGTCGTCGGCGACGGCGTCGTGGACGCGTTCGATGCGGTCGGCGATGGTTTCGGGGTGGTCGATGATGTTCGTCTTCACGTCGACGACGCCGGGGATGAGCGTCCAGCCGTCGGGGAGCGGGTGTTCCGCGAACGCGCGGTACTCGTGCTGGTGGCGGGGGTTCGCCTGCTCGATGCTGAGACCGGTGATGTCCGCCTCGTAGATGACGGGGAGCATCTCTTCGAGGTCGGTGTCGAGGTGGTGGGGGCCCTCGTAACTCCCCCAGCACGTGTGCAGGCGCACCTGTTCTTCGGGGACGTTCGCGAGCGCTTCGTTGAGGGCTTCGACGTGGAGGCGCGTGACGTCCTTGATTTCGTCGAGGGGGGCGTCGGCGAACGCGGACGTCTGGCCCGTGGTGAGGAGTTCGGGCGCGTCGATCTGGAGCGTGAACCCGGCGTCGGCGACGAGTTCGTACTCCTCCTGCATCGCGTCGGCGGCGTCGAACAGGTAGTCCTCGTAGGAGTCGTAGTAGTCGTTGACGTGCGTGGCCGTGACGATGCTCGGGGACGCTGAGGTGACGAACGTGTCCTCGAAGTCGGGGTCGACGTCGGAGAGCGCTTTCTCGAACTGTTCGAGTTCGTGTTCTGCTTCCTCGCGGCCGGTGTACTCGATGGGGCCGGTGACGACCGGTTGCATCGCGAGGTCGATGACGTCCGTGCGGAACGTCTCGTCCGCGTACTCGGGGTACTCCTGGAGGTCGGCCCAGAGCTCCTGCTCGCGCTTCCCGTCGATGCCGCTGAGGCGGTTCTTCACGTACCAGTTGAACGAGACGCGGGACTGCTCGCCGTTGTTCCCGATGTCGATGCCGGCCTCCTGCTGGCGTTCGACGACGGCGTGCGTGGCGTCGGTGGTCGTTTCCTCCCACTCGTCCGGGTCGACGTCCTCGCCCGCTTCGCGTTTTTCGAGGAGGTCGAGGAGGTCGTCGGGACGCGGGAGACTGCCGATGTGCGTCGTGGGGATGCGTTCTCGAGTCATCTATTCCGATAATATTCACGTAGATTAGTATAACTCACGGTATTCGTGTGGGCGGCGCGCCGCTACTACAAGGTATAAACGACCGCCGCTCGAAACGCGAGTAATGGGTATTCGGCGCAACGTGCAGGAGGCGGACGGACGCCTCGTCAGCCGGACACGCCGGCTCGACAGCGTGTCGCTGCCCGCACTCCTGCGCTCTACGGCGCGCCCGCACGCCGTGTGGACCGCGCCCAACGAACCGAGCGTTGTGGCTCTCGGCGCGGCGGCGTTCGTCACTGCGTCCGGCGTGAACCGGTTCGCGTCGGTCCGCGAGGACGCGACCGACGTGTTCGAACACGTAGACCGGCCAGCGGACGCCCCGGCGATCGCGCGTCCGCGGTTTCTCGGAGGGTTTTCCTTCCACGACCAACACGACGACATCGGCACGTGGAGCGGCTTTCCGGGCGCGGCGTTCGTCATGCCGCACGTCCAGTTCGTCGTCGACGAGGACGCCACCTACCTCACCGTGAACGAGTACGGCGAGAAGGCGGACGTGGCGTCCGTCCGACGGACGCTCGAGCGCACGGAGGGCGGCCTCAACGACGATTCACGCTCCGTCGGCAGTCCGCCGGGTGTCGCCTCGACCGAACGCACGACCGACCGCGAAACGTGGCGCGAACAGGTCCGGGAGATAGTCGACCGCATCGAATCCGGGGGACTGGAGAAAGCCGTCCTCGCACAGACGCTCCGCGCGGAACTCGAAACCGAGTTCGACCTCGCGGACGCGCTCTCCCGACTCCGCGAGACGTACCCCGACTGCTTCCGGTTCGCGTTCCGCTCGAACGGCGGACGGACGTTCTTCGGCGCGACTCCCGAACGCCTCGTCACCCGGCACGGCACCCGCCTCGAAACCGGCGCGCTCGCCTCCACGATGCCCCGCGGTGATACCGACGCCGAGGACGCGGAACTCGAAGCACAACTACGCGACTCCGAGAAGTTCCAGCACGAACACCAAGTGGTCGCGCGCAGCATCCGCGAGCAGTTAGCGGGACACGCCGAGAACGTGACGACGGGCGAGCAGGGTGTGCGAAAACTCGCGAACGTCCAGCACCTCTTCACGCCCATCGCCGCCGACACGGACGAACACGTCCTCTCGCTCGTGGAGGCGCTCCACCCCACACCCGCCGTCGGTGGCTTACCGCCGTCGGCCGCGCTGGACGCGATTCGCGACGTCGAGTCGTTCGACCGCGGGTGGTACGCCGCGCCCGTCGGCTGGTTCGACGCCGACGGCGACGGTACGTTCGCCGTGGGAATCCGCTCCGCCGTCGCCGCCGACCGCGAGGCGACGCTGTTCGCGGGCAACGGCATCGTCGCGGACTCCGACCCCGACGCGGAGTGGGAGGAAGTCCTCTTGAAGTATCGGCCGATGCTCGACGTCCTCGAATGAGCGCGCCGAACCGAGCGACCTTGTTCGCCAGCGCACTCGTCGACGAACTGGCGAAAGCCGGCGTCGACGCGGTGTGCATCGCCCCCGGGAGCCGTTCTACCCCTCTCACCGTGGCGTTCGACGACCACGACGAGATACGCGTGTTCAGCCATCTGGACGAGCGCTCCGCGGCCTTTTTCGCGCTCGGCCGCGGGAAACGAACGGGAAAACCGACACCCGTCGTCACCACCTCGGGCACCGCGACGGCAAACCTCCACCCGGCGGTGATGGAAGCCAGCCAGTTCCGGGTCCCGCTCCTCTTACTCACCGCCGACCGGCCCGCCGAACTCCGGGACAGCGGCGCGAACCAGACCGTCGACCAGGAGAAACTGTACGGGAGTTCGGTACGATTCTACAAGGACCTCCCCGAGCCATCGGCGGAGCCGCGTCGGTTGCGTTCTGTGCGCGTCGCCGCCCAGCGCGCCCTCGCGGAAACCCGAGGTGAGAAGCCGGGACCGGTCCACCTGAACTGTCCGTTCGCGAAACCACTCGAACCGACCGACGCGTCCGGACCCGACGGTGTCCCCGACTCGTTCGCGTCGGAGAATCCGCTCGCGGCGAACGGTCGCGACGGCCCGTTCGTCACCGTCGACACGGGGACCGTCCATCCGAGCGATGCCGCCGTGTCTCGAATCGCCGCGCTCGTGAACGACGCCAAGCGGGGTCTCGTCGTCGCCGGACCGTCCGACCGGCCAGCCGCGGACGCCGTCGCATCGCTCGCCGACGCGACCGGGTTCCCCCTGCTCGCGGACCCGCTCTCGGGACTTCGATTCGGCTACGACGCTCTCGGCGGCTACGACGCCTACCTCGACCCACTGGTGACTGAAGGCTGGCCGGACCCCGACGTTGTGTTGCGGTTCGGCGCGTCTCCGACGTCGAAACCGCTCCGGAACTACCTCGCCCGCGTCGACACGCGGGAGGTGCTGGTCGACCCCGCTGGCTGGCGGGAGGCGACGTTCACCGCCACCGACCTCGTGCGCAGCGACCCCGGGCCGTTCGCCCGCGAACTCGCCGCACGCGTCGACAAACAGGGCGCGGAGTGGCCCCAACTCGAAGCGGCGGAACGCGCTCACTGGGAGGCGGTTTCGGGCGAATCCGACTTCGAGGGTGCGGTAGCGAGCGAGGTGGTGGCGTCCGCACCCGACCCGAGTACGATTTTCGTCTCGAACAGCATGCCCGTCCGCGACGTCGACCGATTCGCGAAGCCGCGTGACGCGGATCTCACGGTGCTCGCGAACCGTGGTGCGTCCGGCATCGACGGCATCACGTCGACCGCGCTCGGCGCTGGAAGCGCGACCGACGACCCGCTCGTCCTCCTCACGGGCGACCTCGCGTACTATCACGACATGAACGGCCTGCTCGCGCTCGCCCGGTGCAAACAGGACGCGACCATCGTCCTCGTGAACAACGACGGCGGCGGCATCTTCCACATGCTCCCCATCGAGGACGACGAGTCGTTCGAACGCCAGTTCAAGACCCCGCACGGCCTCGATTTCGCGGGTACGGGAGACCTCTACGACCTCTCGTTCGCGCGAACCGACTACGCTGGCTTTCCCGCGATCTACGAGGAAGCGCTCGACAGCGAGGGGACGCACGTCGTCGAGGTCGCCACGGACGCGGAATCGAGCCACCGGAAGCGCGAGGCCATCCGAGAACGCGTGATAGACGCGCTCTCGTGACGAGGGTTCTCACGCTTCACTGATATTTTAAGTCGGCTGCCGTCCTGTCCGCGGATATGCAATCGGATACGGACGGCTGGTTCGGTTCGGACGCCGTCGCCGCGGTCTACCGCGTTCAACTGGTTCTCCTCGTTGCGGGTGTCGCCGCGATTCCGGGCGTCGTGACGTCGTTCGCGGCTCCCTGGTACGTTCCCACGGCTATCGCCGCGGTGGCGCTCGTCGTGCTCGCGTTCGTCTGGTGGTGGGCGGGCGCGTACGAGCGAAGCGTCGGCTACCGGTTCGGCGGCGACGAGTTCGAGGCGCGCGGCGGCGTCTTCTTCCGCACGAAGAGCACCGTCCCATACGCCCGCATCACGAACGTCGAAGCCAAGCAGGGCCCGATACTCCGGTACTTCGACGTCGGGTCCGTCGCCGTCCAAACGGCAGGGAGGTCCGGGCAGACGACCGCCGAAATCACCGTCCACGCCGTCGACGACTACGAGGAGATTCGCGACCGACTCGTCGAACGCGTCCGCGCCGAACGCGGCGCGGGAGATGCGACCGGAAACGACCCCCGACGCGAGACGAGGAGCGAGGAAGCCACGCTCGGCGACGTGCTCTCCGAACTCCGCGCCATCCGGGACGCGCTCGACGCCCGAGACGCCGAGTAGGGAGATTTTTCCCGGCGCGAACCCCATCATGGGTATGGTTTCGGACATCTTCGACCCCGACCGCTGGGAGCCGGTCGAGGAACTCGACTTCCGCGACATCACCTACCACCGCGGCACCGATGTCGACGCCGTACGCATCGCGTTCGACCGCCCGGACGTCCGCAACGCCTTCCGCCCCGGCACCGTGGACGAACTCGCCACCGCGCTCGACCACGCGAAACGCCAGACGGACGTAGGGTGCGTCCTGCTCACCGGGAACGGCCCGAGTTCGAAGGACGGCGGCTGGGCGTTCTGCTCGGGCGGCGACCAGTCCGTGAGAGGTGACTCCGGCTACGAGTACAAGGGCGAAGACGAGGACGCCCCGGACGCCGCCGAGTCCGGCCGCCTCCACATCCTCGAAGTCCAGCGCGCCATCCGGTTCATGCCCAAGCCAGTCGTCGCCGTCGTCCCCGGTTGGGCGGTCGGCGGCGGCCACAGCCTCCACGTCGTCTGCGACATCACGCTCGCGAGCGACGAGCACGCGAAGTTCCTCCAGACCGACCCCGACGTCGCGTCCTACGACGCCGGCTTCGGCTCCGCCTACCTCGCGAAACAAGTCGGCCAGAAGAAAGCACGCGAGGTCTTCTTCCGCGGGAAAACCTACTCCGCCGAGGAAGCCGCCGACATGGGAATGGTCAACGAAGCCATCCCCCACGAAGAGTTAGAGGACGTCGCGCTCGAATGGGCCGACGAGATGGCGTCGAAGAGCCCCACCGCCATCCGCATGCTCAAATACGCGTTCAACATGACCGACGACGGCCTCGTCGGCCAACAAGTGTTCGCCGGCGAAGCCACCCGACTCGGCTACATGACCGACGAAGCCAGAGAAGGACGCGAAGCCTTCATGGAAAAACGCGACCCCGACTTCGACGACTACCCCTGGTACTTCTGAACGCACCTTTTTACGCCTCGGGTCGCCGTCGGCGACCGCTCGGCGCAAAAATCTGCACCAAAAAGCGGCGCGGCAGAGCCGCGCCGAACGAGTACGGAATCGATACAGTACCGCTACGGCGAACCCATCATACAGAACAGTTATACGGTATCTGGCAGGTTCCGGGGGTCCCCCGATATGTCACGGATAGAGGTTAGCCCCCACTTTACCGCGAGCGGGACAGTCGATCCTCCCGGGGGTCCGGAGAACGCCGCGATCCGCGCGGCGATGCACTCGCATTCGTTTTCCACGGTGGTACACCATGTCTGAGTCAAATCCCAGTATTTGTCCCTCTCAGGGCCTGAATCGTACGTCTAGTTTATCTCCTCAGGGCGCGTACACGTACGTGGTGAATCGCTAATGAAGTCATTCCGCATGAACGTCGTCGATTGGAGCGCGCTGGTCCTCGTGGTCGTGGGCGCGCTGAACTGGGGGCTCGTCGGTATCGCGCACTTCGTGGATTCGACGGCAAACTGGAACCTCGTGAACATCCTGCTCGGGTCGATTCCGGCGGTCGAGTTCGCCGTCTACCTCCTCGTCGGCCTCGCGGGCGTCTGGACCGCCTACCTCGCGTACCGGCTCTCCGAACTCCGCATCGAGGAGATAGCCGACACCTCGGAACCCGAGATGCCCGGCCGTCCCGCGAAATAATCGTTTTTCAGGCTAGTTCGTCCACGTATCGATCGTACGTATCGAGCGCTCGCTTCACGGGCCGACCCGACGCGTAATCGAGGTCGAGACGTTCGAAGAGCGCACCTGTGGGTTCGCTCTCGCCCGCACGGAGGAAACCACGGTACGTTTCGGACGAAAGGTCGCCCGAACGGAGACGGTCCGCGACGGTGAGTGCGCCGCAGATACCGACGAGATAGCGATAGGAGAAGTGCGGGTCGCGCGAGAGTTGTTGGACGAGCCACCGGTGGTCGTCGCGCGGCTCGAGGTCGACGGGCGCGAGGAACTCTGACTGCACGTCGCCGTACAGTTCGTCGAGGCGCTCTGCGCTGAGATGTTCACCGCTCTCCACCGCGTCGTGGACGGCGCGCACGAACGACGACCACTGCGCGCCGACGCGGAGCGGAAGCTTTCCCAGTACGGTCTCGACCACGTGGTCTCGATACCGTGCGTCGACGCCGCCCGAGAGCAAGTGGTCCGTCAAGAGGGCTTCGTGAACGAACGACGGAATCTCCACCACGTGTCCGGGATAGCTCGCGTTCACGTGCGCCTGCGCCTCGGAGTAGAGCGACTGATGCATCGCGTGCCCGAGTTCGTGGACGAAGAAGTACAGCGACCGCAAGTCGTTCTTGTAGTTGAGGTGGACGAACGACCCGCCGCCGTCCGCCGTGACGTTCATCGCGCGCATGTCGGACTGCTTTCTCTCAGTTTCGAAGACGTCCACTCGGTCGCTGTCGAGGAACTCGGCGAGCCGATTCTGGTAGGCCTCCCCGAGCGGTGCGACCGCTTCCACCGCGAGGTCGCACGCCCGCTCGTAGGGAATCGTCGGGCTCTCTCCCGCCGCAAGCGACACCTGCACGTCCCAGAGGCGGAGATCGTCGCCGTCGGTCGCCCCCCGATACTGTTCGAGGTGTCGGTGGAACGGGTCGAGGCTGTCACGAATCCCGTCGACGAGCGCTTCGTACCCCGCGACCGAGAACCCGCCGCCGAGCGTGGCGTCGAGCGACGAATCGTACCCGCGGAGGTCGGCGAGCACGACGCCGCGTTCGACGTGGTCCGCGAACGCCTGCGCGCTCGCGTGCCGGTGTTCCGCGAGTTCGGCGAGGAACGCCCGGTCGACGCGTTCGCGGAACGCCCGATTCTCGTGGCGGAGGAGTCGCGTCCGCGTGTGGGAGGTGACGGCGACCGTCTCGCCGTCCGGGCGCTCCACCTCGGGCGCGTCGAACGCCTCGTTCGTGAGCGTGTCGAGCACGCGCGCAGGCGACCGGAGCGGCCGTTCGAGTTTCGCGAGCGCGGACTCCGTCTCGGGCGACAGCGTGTGTTCGACCTGCCGGCGCACGTCGTCCAGATAGCGGTCGTACGTCGCGAGGCGGTTCGTCTCGCAGAAGGCGTCCAACCGGTCGGCGTCCATCGCCTGAATCGCGGGTTCGATTCCGCTCGCCGCGTCTTCGAGTCGGGATTCGAGGTCTTCCGCCTCGCCGAGCCGGGTCTTCGCATGGTCGTCACTGCGGTCCTGAAGCACGTGGAGGTACGCGTACATGTGGAGGACGAGGACGCGTTCGTGGAGGGCGTTGTAGCGGTCGAGCGTCTCGGCGAGCATCCCTGCACCCGTCACCGGGTCGCCGTCCGCAGCGTACGAGTCGACGCTCGCCGAGACGCGGTCGTACTCCCGTCGCCAGTCGCCCCAGCCGTCGAACAGCGCGTCCGGGTTCCAGCGGTACTCGGCGGGAACGCTCTCGCGTTCGGGGACCTCGGTTGCGGGGTCGAACTCCATCGTCGGCGGTTCAGCGTCCGCGTGTAAATTCGTTGGGTGGTCACTCCTCGCAGGAGAACGGAATCCGCCGGAGGTCGCTTTCGTCCCGGTCGCCCGCGTACTCCTCTGCGACGCCCTTGTCCGGGCGAACCCGGATGACGACGCGCGCCGTCTCGACCGGGTGCGGGTAGTCCTTGCCCGAGTAGCGCCTGGAGAGTTCGTCGATGTGCTCGCGCGCACCGTCCTCGGTGACTTCGGTGACGGTGCCGACGACGGTCATCCGCCGGTACGGGCTGTCGGGGTCGGTGAGGCTGACGCTCACTCGCGCGTCGTTCTCGACGTTCCGAACTTTCCGCCGGCCGCGCTCCGAGTTCACGAGCAATCGGTCGATGTCGGCGTCGTAGTCGATCCAGACCGCGGAGTTGTGCGGACGGCCGTCCGGGAGGAGTGTCGCGAAGTGCGCGTACGTCTCTCGCTCGAATAGGTCGCGAAAGGACTCGGGAATCGTCGCCATACCGGGGAGCACGGGGGACGCCTACTTGAGTGTCCCCGCGAGGTCAGAGCCGGTTCGTCGGGTCGACGCGGTCGAGTGCGAGGACGACGGCCGCGCCAGCGACGACGAGGACGCCGGCGACGGCGAACGTGGAGACGTAGTCGTACGTGCTCGCGAGCCAGCCGCCGAGCAGGCCGCCGACGCCGCCCGCGACCGACGAGAGCGCGGTGTAGAGGCCGAGTGCCGCACCGCGGTTCGCGGGGGTCGCGTACCGAGCGACGAGCGCGTTCGCGGTGACGGCGATGACCGCCCACGAGAGCCCGACGAGCGCGAACAACGCGGCGACCGCGAACAGTCCAGTGAGAGTCGCTGCGTGCACGCCGTAGCCAACGGCGGCGACGACGGGGAACACGACGGCGCGCAGGCCGAGCGCGCCAGACTGGAGGCGTCTGAGGTTGTGGCGGTCGGCGAGCGCGCCCGCGCCGGCGTAGAACGCCGCGGACGCGAGACTGGAGACCACGTAGAGCGCGAACACGGCGTCGTCGCCGAACCCGGCTTTCGCGAGGAAGTCGGGGAGCGGCGCGCTGAACACGCTGAACCCGACGAAGAACGTGGAGACGGCGACGAAGTAGCCGGCGAGCGGGCGGTTGATGCCGCGGAGGAGCGACCGCGGGTCCGACGACCGGACGGCGGAGACGACTCGTCCCGGGAGGAGCGGCGAGAACGTGGAGCGAAGCGCGCGCCGGGAGAGCCGCGTCCGGGTGCCCGCCGTCCGCTCGGCACTCCGGGGGAGCGAGCGCACGGCGGAGAGCGTGCAGACGACGGTGACGGCGGCACAGACCCAGAGGAGCGAGCGCTGGGTGGCGATTGCGGAGAGGTTCGCGCCGACGAGGCGCGTCCACACCGCGCCGAGGACGAGGCCTGTGGTCCAGCCGTAGCCCTGGTACTCGTTCAGGCGGGCGATGCGGGCGTTCCACCGGGATTCGGGGGCGTCTGCGAGCACGAGCGTCGTGAGGACGGGAGTGATGCCGGCCACCGCGAACCAGAGGACTGCGTCGACCACGACGACCGCTGACACCGTGTCGAGGACGGGGAGAACCGCGAGCGCCAGCGCGATTCCCACGAGGCCCGCGAGCGCGACGGCGCGGTGGTTGCCGACGCGGTCGACGAACGGACCGACGCCGGCCGCGCTCGGCCCCATGGCGAGCGACGTCGCGAACCAGAGCACGCCGAGCGCCACCGCGTCCCCGCCGAGTTGGACGACGTAGAGCGGGACGAGCAGCGACGACACCCCGATAGCGACGTTCGCGCCGCCCCACGCGTACAGCCAGCGAGCGTCCGCGGGCGCGGCGTCCGGAACGACTGAATCGACCGTCTCGTTCACGTTGCCGGCTGGGGCCGTCCGCGTGAAAAAAGACCGGACTCGTCCGCGACGACCCGCACGTCCCGTCCCCGCTCACTCGGTCGAGTCTGCGCGGTCGTGTATCGGGCCCTCGCGGGCGCGGAGGTGCTGCGGCGTCCGGTCGTTCGCGACGGCGAGGACTTCCGCGACGATGCCGTACGCGATCTGGGCGGGGGCGTCGCCGCCGAGGCTCAGTCCGACCGGCGTGTAGACGCGGTCGAGTTCGTCCGCGTCGAACTCGCGTCCCTCCTCGGCGAACGCCTCCTCTATCTCTTCGAAGCGCTTTCGCGGCCCCATCATCCCGATGTACGGGACCGGCGTGGAGAGGAGGGCGTCGAGGGTCAGACGGTCGTCCACGAAGTTGTGCGTCATCACGACCGCGTACGTGTCGTCGTCCCACTCGCGCAACTCGGCGACCTCGCGCGGCGACGCCGACACCACCTCGTCCGCGCCCGCGAACCGGGCGTCGTCGGTGTGCGCCCCGCGGAACGACACCACGGTGACGTGGAATCCCGCGAACGACGCCAACTCGACCACCGGCGAGACGTCGTGGCCGGACCCGAACACCGCGAGTTCGGGCGGCGCGGTCACGGCGTCCACGAACACGCGAACGCGCTCGCCGTCCCCGACTTCGAGTAGTTCGCTCGGTCCGCCGTCGAGTGCGCGTTCCGCGGCTCCTGTCACCGCGTTTTCGAGCCAGTCCGGGAGGTCGCCGGCGAACCCGTCGCGCTCGGTGTACGTTCCGCGGGTGCCGACCGCGAGGTCCGCGTCGTCCGCGTCCGCCACGGTGACGATACAAGCGTCGTCGCCGCGGTCGTACGCCGCCGTCGCGGGCCGATACGAGTCGTCGAGCGGTTCGAGCAGGACGGTGATGACGCCGTTACAGCCGACGCCCATCCCCCACGCGTCGTCGTTCATCAGGTCCCACGTCTCCACGCGCGCCTCCCCGGCGGACAGAACGTCCTCCGCGAGCGCGCGCACCTCGTCCTCCAGACAGCCCGCGGTGATGGCTCCCGCGGCCCCGTCCGGTTCAATCAGCATCTTCGCGCCGGGCCGCCGGTACGCGCTGCCCTCGACGTCGATGACGGTCGCCAACACCGCGTCCGTTCCAGCGTCCAGAGCGTGGCTGATTCGTTCGAACACGTCCGATTCGGGCGTACTCCAGTCGTTCGTACTCATAGGTCGTGGTGACGGGTCACAGGCCCATCCGTCGAGGGTCGTACTCGTCGCGATTCTGTCGCCGAGACCGTGTCGTCGTCCTCGGGCGTGCCTCGGCGTTCGAACGCCGTTCCGCCCGTAGACGAGTCTCGTCAATCACCGTGATCCTCGTCCGAACCGGCCAAAAATGTTCGTACAGCAGTCTCGGCGTGTCGCCGCTCTCGGAGGTCGCGAAACACTATGGCGGCGGGATGCGACGTACCGGTGTGACCGGGATAACCGCTCCACGCCCGCGATTCGGTCGATGCAGTCCCTCCGAGGTGATGGAGTGACCGGAGACATCCCTGTCGTGGCGCGAGACGATATACCGGCAGGGGAAGACCGCCGACGCGGGCGGGTCGTCGGCGTGCTGCTCGCGGCCGGGACGAGTTCGCGGTTCGGCACGGAGAATAAACTTCTCGCCGAAATCGACGGCACGCCCATCGTCCGCCGGGCCGCGCGAACGCTGCTCCGCGCCGACACCGATTCGGTGGTCGTCGTGCTCGGTCACGAAGCCGACCGCGTTCGGGACGCGCTCTTCGACCTCGACCTCTCGTTCGTGGAGAACCCTGACTACGAGCGCGGACAATCGACGTCCGTCGCCGCCGGGGTCGACGCCGCGGCGCGCAGCGACGCCGACGCCGCGGTGTTCCTCCCCGGCGACATGCCGTTCGTCGCCCCCGACACCGTGAACGCGCTCCGCTCCGCCTACGACGCCGGCGTCGGCAGCGCGCTCGCCGCCGCGTTCGAAGGGCAGCGTGGCAACCCGGTGCTGTTCGACGAACGCCACTTCGACGCGCTCCGACGCGTGGACGGTGACACCGGCGGCCGCCGCGTCTTCCTCGACGCCGACACGGCCGCGCTCGTCTCGGTGGACGATTCCGGCGTGCGAGCGGACGTGGACACGCCTGCCGACCTCCGGCGTCGGTCGTGAACGGGACGTCGAACCACAGGCGCTTTCCCCTCCCTCCCCCAACTCCGGGTCATGTCAGAGGCGGAGGTTTCCCGGACCCGGGCGTGGGTGATGGCGTCGCGACCGCAGACGTTCCCCGCGGCCGCGTCCCCCGTAATCGTCGGCGTCGGACTCGCGGTCCGTGACGGCGTGTTCGCCCCGCTGCCCGCGCTGTTCGCGTTGGTCGGCGCGCTCCTCATCCAGATCGGTACGAACTTCGCGAACGACTACTACGACGCCGTGCAGGGCGCGGACACCGCCGACAGGGAGGGGTTCACGCGCGTCACCGCGGGCGGCCTCATCGACCCCGCCGAGGTGAAGCGCGCGATGTACCTCACGTTCGCCGCCGCCATCCTCGTCGGCGTCTACCTGGTCTACGTCGGCGGCCTCCCCATCCTCGTCGTCGGTCTGCTCTCCGTGGCGTCCGGCATCGCGTACACCGGCGGCCCCTACCCGCTCGGCTACCACGGCCTCGGCGACGTGTTCGTCTTCGTCTTCTTCGGCCTCGTGGCGGTCACCGGCACCTACTACGTGCAGGCCGCGGCCGTGCTCGCAGACGCGTTCCCGCTCTGGATACCCGCCGGAACCGTCACGCTCGCCGCGCTCGTCGCGAGTCTCCCCGTCGCCGCCATCTCCACGGACATCCTCGTCGTGAACAACGTCCGCGACCGCGAGGAGGACGCGGCGTCCGGGAAGAACACGCTCGCCGTCAAGTTCGGTTACACGTTCAGCCGCGCGGAGTACGTCGCGTTGCTCGTCCTCGCCTACCTCGTCCCCGGCTGGTTCTACGTCACCGCGGCCGACCCCGCCGTCTTCCTTCCCTACCTCTCGCTCCCGCTCGCGGCGCTCGTCACGCGAACCGTCCTCACGGAGACGAAGGGCGAGGTGCTGAACCCCGCGCTCTCCCGGACCGGGCAGTTGCTCGCGCTCTACTCGGTCCTGTTCGCGGTCGGACTCGCCCTATGATAGAACCGTTCTCTCTCCACCTCTCGTCGCCGCTCTCTACCGCCAACGGAAATCTCACCGAACGCGAGGGATTCCTCTTCCTCTCCCGCGACGGCGTCGGCGAAGCCACGCCCCTCCCGGGGTGGACCGAATCGCTCGACGCCTGCCGTGACGCCCTCACGACCGCCGACGCAACGGACGACTGGGAAGCCGCCCTCGACGCCTGCGCGGACGCGCCCGCCGCCCGTCACGCCGTCTCGCTCGCTCGACTCGACGCCGAGAGTACGGGAGAAAACGAACCACTCTACCGCTCCCTCGGCGCGACCGAACGCGTCGAGTCGGTTCCCGTGAACGCCACCGTCGGGGACGCGGGCGTCGAGGAAACCGTCGCAGCGGTGCGCGAAGCCGTCAGCGCCGGGTTCGACTGCGTGAAACTGAAAGTCGGCGCGCGACCCGTCGAAGACGACGTCGAACGCGTCGCAGCGGTCCGCGAGGAAGCCCCAGAAGTCGAACTCCGCGCGGACGCGAACGGCGCGTGGACCCGCGAACAGGCGAACCGTGCGTTCGCCGCGCTCTCCGACGTCGACCTCGCGTACGTGGAACAACCCCTCGAACCGACGGACCTCGCCGGCCACCGCGCGCTCCGCGAATACGAGACCGGCGTCGCGCTCGACGAATCGCTCGCAGAGGTCTCCGTCTCGGATGTTCTGGACGTCGATGCCGCGGACGCCCTGATTCTGAAGCCGATGGCGCTCGGCGGCGTCGACCGGGCGCGTTCGGCGGCCCTCGAAGCACGTCGGCAGGGCGTCGACGCGGTGGTGACGACGACCATCGACGCCGTGGTCGCGCGCACCGCGGCAGTCCATCTCGCCGCGAGCCTCCCCGACGTGCCAGCGTGCGGCCTCGCCACCGCCGACATGCTCGACTCCGACCTCGCGCCCGACCCCGCACCGGTCGAGGACGGTCGCGCGGCAGTCCCGCAGGGGAACGGAAATATGCCCGCGCCCCCGACTGTCGAGTGAATGCAGGACTGGCTCACCCACCGAGTGGCGTCGTCGCCCGACGCGCTCGCGGTCGTGGACGCCGAAACGGGTCGTGAATGGACGTACCGCGCGTTCGACGCCGCGGTCGCGGAGACAGCGGGCCGCCTCGGCGCGCTCGGCGTCGAACCGGGCGACCACGTCGGTGTGCTGATGGAGACACGGCCCGCCTTCCTCCGCCTCGTCTTCGCGGTCCAGCGCGTCGGCGCGACCCTCGTCCCGTTGAACGCGCGACTCTCCGCGGACGAACTCGAATCCCAGCGCGACGCGGCCGACGTCCACCTCGTCGTCTGCGAGGGCGACACCGAGACGAAGGCGGTCGAGGCGGCCGGGAACGTCCCCGTCGCGTCCGTGGACTCACCCGAAGTCAACGCGGTCGCCGCGTTCCGCGACCGGTCCGGCCACGTCTCCCCAAAATCGTTCGCGCCGACGGACACGCTCGCGCTGATGTTCACGTCGGGGACGACGGGCGACCCGAAACCCGTGGAGTTGACGCACGCGAACTTCCTCGCCGCCGCGTCCGCCTCGGCGTTCCGCCTCGGCGTTCTCCCCACCGACCGCTGGCTCTGCCCGCTCTCGATGTACCACATGGGCGGCCTCTCCATCGGCCTGCGCTCCGTCCTCTACGGGACGACGACCGTCCTTCAGACCGGGTTCGACGCCGAGCGCGCGCTCGCCGCGCTCGCCGACTACGACTGCACGGGCGTCAGCCTCGTCCCGACGATGCTCAAACGGCTGCTCGACGCGGAGCGGGAGTTTTCGGACTCGTTGCGGTTCGCGCTGGTGGGCGGCGCGCCGACGCCCGTCGACCTCCGCGAGCGCGCGGTGGACGCCGGAATCCCCGTCTATCCGAGTTACGGGATGACCGAAACGGCGTCCCAGATAGCGACCGGAACGCCCGACGAGACCGCGGACGCGCCCGACTCCGTGGGCCGCCCGCTCGTCGGCTACGACGTGACGGTCGTCGGCGACGACGGCCCGCTCCCCCCGGGTGAGGTGGGGGCGATACACGTGGACGGTCCGTCGGTGACGCCGGGCTACTACGGGCGGTCGGAGGCGAACGAGGACGCGTTCTCCGCGTACGGGTTCGACACCGGCGACGCCGGATTCGTGGACGACTCCGGGAGACTGCACGTCCTCGCGCGGCAGTCCGACCAGATACTCACCGGCGGCGAGAACGTCCACCCGAGCGACGTTCGCGCCGTCCTCCGCGACCACCCCGCCGTCGAGGACGCCGCCGTCGTCGGCCTCTCGGACCCCGAGTGGGGTGAACGCGTCGCCGCGCTCGTCGTCGCGAACGACGACGTGACCGCGGATGAATTGCGGGCGTTCTGTCAAGACCACCTCGCGGACTACGCGATACCGCGAACCGTCGGATTCGCCGACTCGCTGCCGCGCACGGCGTCGGGGACGGTGGACCGTGAAGCGGTGCGCGACCGCCTCCGCGACGCGGACGTTTAAGCCGCCCCGCTCGTACCACGAGTCGTGTGCACCCTGATACTCGCGTGGCGAGTCTTCTCCGACGCGCCGGTCGTCGTCGCCGCGAACCGGGACGAGGCCGTCGACAGGCCGTCCGTCCCCCCTGAGCGGCGCGACTGGGAGGGCCGGCCGCTCGCGCCGATGGACGAACGCGCGGGCGGCACGTGGATGGGCGTCAACACAGAACGCGTGTTCGTCGGCATCACCAACCGGAAAGCCGAGACGGCGAGCGAGCGCTCGCGGGGGTTGCTCGTCAAAGACGCGCTCGGCGCGGAGTCCGCGAAAGCGGCGCGAGAACGCGTGCTCGCGGAACTCGACGTCCACGAGTACGACGGCTTCAACCTCGTGCTCGCGGACGGCGAGAACGCGTTCCTCCTGGAGTGGGACGGCGAACTCACGAGCAGCGACCTCGACCCGGGCGTACACGTGGTCGTGAACACGGGCTACGCGCCCCCGGACCGCGTCGGTCGCGTACAGGAGGCGTTACCCGAGCCTGTCGGTGGTGCGGACGCGTGGCTCGACCGCGTGCGGGACGTGCTCGGCGACCACGACGTCGGCGCGTGCATCCACCACGAGTCGGAGGGCTTTGCCACCCGGTCGTCGTCGCTCCTCCGCATCGACGGCGAGGGGCGCGTGCGTTTCGACTTCGCGGACGGCCCCCCGTGTCGCACGGAGTACGAACCCGTCAACGACCACATTTAAACGGGGCGCGGACCCTGTATCGAGTATGAGCGCAAGCGAGGAACGACCGGACCTCTCCGAGGACGAACAGCGCGCGCTCGCGCTCGTCCAGGAGACCGGCGGCATCCACCAGAGCGACTTCTGGAAGGAACTCGACGTCTCCTCCCGGAAGGGGAGTCGCATCGCCTCGAAACTCGAAGAGTACGGACTAGTACGGCGCGAGGAGTCGGTGTACAACGGGAACACGACGTACTACATCGAACCCATCATCGACAAGACGGAACTCGACTTCTCCCTCCTGATGGCGGGCGACATGCTGTCGCCGTTCGTCGGCGAGGAGGAAGTGGACGCACAGAGCGACGCGTTCAGCCAGTGGATTCTCAACCTCGTCTACGAAGAGTAGCGAGAGTAACCCGGAGAGGCGGTGACGCTATCGTCTCCCGACGCGTAGGCGGAGTATTGTGCCAGTAACTGACTGGATTTCGGACCTACCACCGTGGCTCGGGGTGTCGGTTCTCGTCGCGGCGTCCTTCCTCGGCGCGGTGTTCGTGAACGAGGTCGTGTTGCGGACGGTGCGCCGCCTCACGAACCGGACGAAGACGGGCGTGGACGACGCGCTGTTCTCGGAACTCCGCGTTCCGATTCCCGTCACGGTCGCCGTCGCGGGCGCGTTCGTCGCCCCTGACTTCGCGGCGGTTTCTCCCAGTACCGCGCTCGTGCTTCGAGCGACGGCGCTGACGCTCGCGGCGCTCGTGTGGGCGCGCGCCGTCTCCCGCCTCGGCACGCACGCGCTCCGCGCGTACGACGCGCACACCGACGACGCCGCGGACTTCGCGCCCATCTTCCAGAACCTCTGGACGTTCCTCGTGCTCGTCGGCGCGGCGTTCGTCGTGCTCACCGTCTGGAATATCGAGATAACGCCCCTGCTCGCCTCCGCGGGTATCGCCGGCATCGCCATCGGATTCGCCGCGCGCGACACCGTCGCGAACTTCTTCGGGTCCATCTCCCTCTACGTCGACGGCACTTACGCCGTCGGCGACTACGTCGAACTCGACACGGGCGTCGCCGGCACCGTCCAGGACATCTCGATCCGCTCGACGCGCATCCTCACCCGGGACAACGTCGTCGTCACCGTCCCGAACTCGGTGCTGAACTCCGCTCAACTCACCAACCACTCCGCGCCCGTCGGGAAGACGCGCGTGAAAGTCCCCGTCGGCGTCGCGTACGGGAGCGACCTCGACCTCGTCGAAGAGTGCTTGCTCGGGGCCGCAGAATCGGTCGAACTCGTCGCGAAGAGTCCCAGCCCCCGCGTCCGATTCCGGGGGTTCGGAGACTCCGCGCTGGACCACGAACTCCTCGTCTGGGTTCCCACGCCGCTCCACGACGGCCGCGCCGTCCACGAACTCAACCGCGAGATACACGACCGATTCGACGTCGCCGGAATCAGTATTCCGTTCCCGCAGCGCGTCGTCCGCGTGGAAAACGGCGATGCCGCGGAGATACCCGCCGTCGTCGAGGACGAACACGAGCGACCCGGCGCGGCCTGACCGGGAGAAAACGACCGGTTACGCGAGCAGGCTTCCCGCGCGAATTATCTGTTCTTCGCCGAACGCCGGACCGACGAGTTGGAGGCCGACTGGGAGGCCGTCGGACTCGCCCGCCGGAACGGAGATGGCGGGGAGGTTCGCGAGGTTGACGGGGACGGTGTTCGCGTCCGCGAGGTACATCTGGAGGGGGTCGTCGAGGCTCTCGCCGAGTTTCGGCGGGAGGACCGGCATCGTCGGGGAGGCGAGGACGTCCACGGATTCGAACGCCTCGTCGAAGTCCTGTTTCACCCACGAGCGCGCCTCCTGGGCCTGCTTGTAGTACTTGTCGTGGTAGCCGGCGGAGAGCGCGTACGTCCCGAGGAGGATGCGGCGCTTGACTTCGTCGCCGAAGTTCTCCGCGCGCGTCTCGCTGAACGTCTCGTTCCAGTTCCCGTCGAACCCGCCGGACTCGCCGTAGCGCACGCCGTCGAAGCGCGCGAGGTTCGATGAGGCTTCGGACATCGCGATGACGTAGTACGCGGCGACGGCGTACTCGGCCGAGGGAAGGGACACCTCGACGGTCTCCGCGCCCGCGTCGCGGTAGGCGTCAAGCGCGTCCTCGAAGACGGACTTCACCGCCTCGTCCGCGCCCTCCACGAGTTCGGTGGGAACGCCGATGGTGAGGCCGTCGACGTCGCCGTCCGCGGCGCTCGCGTAGTCCGCGTCAGCCCCCTCCTCGCGGGTGGTGCCGTCGTTTCCATCGGGACCCGCGATGACGGAGAGCAGTTCCGCGGCGTCCTCGACGGAGTTCGCGATGGGGCCGATCTGTTCGAGGCTGTTCGCGTACGCGACGAGGCCGTAGCGCGAGACGAGTCCGTACGTCGGTTTGATGCCGACCACGCCGCAGTAGGCGGCGGGACAGCGGATGCTTCCACCGGTGTCGCTGCCGAGCGCGAGGTCGGCGTCGCCCGCGGCGACCGCGGCCGCGCTTCCGCCGGAAGAGCCACCGGGAACGCGTTCGGGGTCGACGGGGTTCTCGGTCGCGCCGAACGCCGACGTCTCGGTTGTGGTCCCCATCCCGAACTCGTCCATGTTCGCCTTCCCGACAATGGTCGCGCCGGCGCCCTTCAATCGGGAGACGACGGTGGCGTCGTACGGCGGCACGTAGTCCGCGAGCATGTCCGACCCGCAGGTGGTGCGCACGCCCTCGGTGGAGATGTTGTCCTTCACCGCCACCTCCCTGCCTGCGAGTACGCCCTCGTCTGCGCCCTCGACGACTTCCTCCGTGATGAACGCGTTGTGCGACATCTACGACACCCGCGGCCCCTTGAAGAAGCCGTCCTCGGACTCCTCTGCGTTCGCGAGCGCTTCCTCCTGACCGAGGGAGTCCCCGACGTCGTCCGCCCGCATCACGTTCACGAGGTCGGGTTCCGATTCGACCTCGGGCACGTCCTCCAAGGCTTCGAAGTGGTCGAGGATGTCCGCGAACTGGTCGGTGAAAGCCTCGACCTCCGTGTCGGTGAGGTCGACGCGCGCGAGGTCCGCGACGTGGCGGACTTCGTCGGCGTCGACGGCGGGTTCGCTCATATCCGCGGAGTCGGCCGACACGTCACTAAGGGTTTCGATACGGTCACAAGCCTTATTCGCCGTCGCTCCGTCGATATGACCTACCTGACGGATTCCATCCCACAGAATCCGAGCGCGGGGTCTACCATGAGTGACTCACGTACCCGGCGTCGCGAGGAGCGACGCAGCGAGACCGAGTCGGAACAGGACGCAGAGGAGCGTCTGCAGTGCCCCGAATGCGGGGGCGCGCTCATCACCGACGAGGAACGCGGCGAAACCGTCTGCAGCGAGTGCGGACTCGTCGTGGACGAGAACAACATCGACCGCGGCCCCGAGTGGCGGGCGTTCGACTCCGCCGAATCCGACGAGAAGTCGCGGGTCGGCGCGCCCACGACGAACATGATGCACGACAAGGGCCTGTCGACGAACATCGGCTGGCAGAACAAGGACGCCTACGGGAAGTCCCTGTCGAGCAGACAGCGCCAGAAGATGCAGCGTCTCAGAACGTGGAACGAGCGCTTCCGCACCCGGAACAGCAAGGAGCGCAACCTGAAACAGGCGCTCGGCGAAATCGAACGGATGGCGTCCGCCCTCGGCCTCCCCAAGCCCGTTCGCGAAACCGCGTCCGTCATCTATCGGCGCGCGCTGGACGAAGACTTGCTTCCGGGGCGCTCCATCGAAGGCGTCGCGACGTCAGCGCTGTACGCCGCCGCGCGACAGGCGAAGACGCCGCGGAGTCTGGACGAGGTTGCGAACGTCTCCCGGGTCGAAAAAGAGGAGATAGCGCGCACCTATCGGTACGTCGTGCGCGAACTCGGCCTCGAAGTCGCGCCCGCCGACCCGGCCCAGTACGTCCCGCGCTTCGCGAGCGACCTCGACCTCTCGGACGAAGTGGAACGCCGGGCGCGCGAACTCCTGTCGGCTGCCCAGGACGCCGGCATCACGAGCGGGAAGAGCCCCGTCGGACTCGCCGCGGCCGCGGTGTACGCCGCTTCGCTCCTCTGTAACGAACGCGTCACGCAGAGCCAGGTGAGCGAGGTGGCGAACATCAGCGAAGTCACCATCCGCAACCGCTATCACGAACTTCTCGAAGCCGGGAGCGCCGTTCCGGTCGAATCCTGAGTCGGACGATTCAAACCCGTCCTCGTTCTGCGGTGTGTATGGAAACCACCCGTCACTTCACGGCGACGGTGTACGTCGTCAACGACGGCGCGACCGCGCTCCACGAACACGCACGCCTCGGCATTCGCATCCCGCCGGGCGGCCACGTGGACCGAGACGAACTCCCCCACGAAGCGGGGTTGCGAGAAGTGAAAGAGGAGACGGGACTCGACGCGACGCTCGTCGGCGACGCGCCCGACGTCCCCGCGCCTGCGGGCGAAGCGCTCCCGTCGCCGCGCTACCAGATGCTGTACGACATCAACGTCCAACCCGACGGCACCGTCGGCCACCAGCACATCGACCACGTCTACTTCGCCACCGTCCCCTCGCGCGACATCGACCCCGCCGACGGCGAGGAATGCCCCGAAGCGTGGGACTGGTACACCGCGTCGGAACTCCGGGACAGCGGCGTCGACGCCGACACCATCGAAATCGCGTGCGAAGCCATCGCTGCCGCCGAATAAAATCCACTGCCGGGCTCGGGTTACGCGCCGTCCACCCGTGATTCGACGTACTTCGTCACGTGGTCGTCCATCCGGCGCTTGAACCCGGCCTGTCGCGCGAGTCGGTCGAGTTCTCGGGAGACGAGACTCCCGTACTGCACCGCTTTCTTCTTCCGATACGCCACGGTTTCGGGGAGACGGTCGGCGGCGACGTCGCGGAGCGCGCGCTTTCGCACGCCCTCGAAGACGAGTAAGTTCTCGGGGAGCGAGAGCGCCGCGCGCACCACGTCGTCGTAGAGGAGCGGTGTCACGGGCTCGACGCCGGCCGCTCGAACCACCCTGATGTCGCGTTCGAGTTGCGCGGGGAGCGTCCGTAACACCTCGTCGCGCGCGCCGAGCACGGTGTCCGCGTCGGTCCGCGGGTCGTCGGGCGCTTTCTCGACCTTCGCGTACCCGCCGAACAGTTCGTCCGCGCCCTGGCCGAGCGCCAGTCTCCGCGCGTCGACGCGTTCGGCGACGAGGTAGAGCGGGAGCGCTATCGCGACGTCCATCGCGTTCGTCCGCCCGATGGCGCGCGCGACCGACGGAACCGCGTTTTCGACGTCCGAGAGTTCGAGTTCGTGAACGGTGAGGTCGCGCCCCATCAAGTCCGCGGACTCTCGGGCCGCCTCGACGTCGTTACTCCCCGGGAAGCCCACGACGTGAAGCGGCGCGGCGGTCTCCGCGGCGACGAGCGCGGAGTCCACGCCGCCGGAGAACGCGACCGCCAAATCTGCGGTCTCGACGTCCAGTGCGGTGTCGAGCGCGTCCCTGACTCGGTCGAGCGCACCCGCGGGTTCGGGGTCGGCGTCCGGGAGCGCCCACACTCGTTCGTGGTCGTCGGTCGTTCCGACGTGGCCCGGCGGGAACGGCGTCGGGTCCGCGAGGTCGGCGGGGTCGTGACTCCAGGTATCGGAATCGGTGTAGAGGAGTTCGCGGCCGAGGACGTCCCGGACGAGGCGGCCGTCGGGGAGTTCGCCCGCGAACCCGCGCGTACCGGGGAGCGGGTCACCCGATTCGACGGCGTCGGCGACGAGGTCTTCCGATGCCCCGCGCATTAGAAGAAGTCGGCGAGGCGGTTCTTCACGCGCCGTTTCGCACCGCCGGCGGCCTGCCGGAAACTGATGTGCCACGGCGTCCGCTTGCCCTCGACGGACGTACGCCCCTCGCGGATGGCGTCGAGGATTCCGTCGACCGAGCGTTCGGCGGCGTCCACTCGCGTCACCGCCTGCCCCACCATCTCGGCGATGTGGGCGTCGCTCCCGGCGGTCATCGGGAGGCCGCGGTCGCGTGCGAATCGCTCCGCCTGCCGGTTCGCACGACCCGTGAGAAGGCGGGAGTTGTACACCTCGATGGCGTCCGCGGACGCGAGGTCGGCGCGGGAGATGTTCGCGGCGACGCCGCTCCGGGACTCCTGGAACGGATGCGGAACGACGGCGATGCCGCCGCGTTCGTGAATTGCGTCGAGCGTCTCGTCGAACGGCAACCCCGTCGGCACGGCCTCGGTCACGCCGATGGCGAGCACGTGGCCCGCGGCGGACGTGACCTCCATCCCCGGAATCCCGATGAGGTCGTACTCCTCGGCGCGCCCGGCGGCGTCGAGACTCGCGTCGATTTCGTCGTGGTCGGTCACCGCGAGCGCGTCCAGTCCGACGGCGCTCGCCTGCTCCAACAACATGTCGACCGGGTCGCGGCCGTCGTAGGAGAGCGCGGAGTGCGCGTGGAGTTCGACGGACAGCACGACCCGAAGTTAGGGGGGTGCCGGCAAAAGCGCCCCGGTCCGGGTGGACGACGGCACCAGCAGGCCGCGTGGAGGCACGCCGCTGAGAAACGACTAAACGCCCGTCCCGATTCTTCCCGGTATGTTCATCGAGCGACTGCGGGCGGGCGAACCGGTGGTCGGCGCGTGGGTGACGGTCGGCCACCCCGTCGTGGCGGAAGTGCTCGCGCCCGAGTTCGACTTCCTCGCTATCGACGCGGAACACACCGAACTGTCGATGGAGACGGTGGCTGCGATGGTGCGCGCGATAGACGCCACCGACGCCGACTGCGCGGCGCTCGTTCGCGTCTCCGACAACGACCCCGTGGAGATAAAGCGCGTCCTCGACCTCGGGGTGGCGGGGGTCGTCGTTCCGAGCGTCGACACGCGAGAGGAGGCCGAGGCGGCCGTCGAGGCGTGTCGGTATCCGCCGGCTGGCGTTCGAGGGGTCGCGGGCTACCGGGCGGCCGACTACGGCGCGTCGATGGAGTACGTCGAGCGCGCGAACGACGAGGTGGCGACTATCGTCCAAGCGGAGTCGGGGACGGCGGCCGAACACGCCGCCGACATCGCGGCGGTCGACGGCGTGGACGCGCTGTTCGTCGGCCCCGCGGACCTCTCCGCGAGCCTCGGGATATTCGGGGAGTTCGACGCGCCCGAGTTCGAAACGGCAATCGAGGACATCGTCTCGGGCGCGCACGACGCCGACGTGCCCGTCGGAACGCTCGCCACCTCGACCGAACGCGTCGAGGAGCGCGAGGCGTGGGGCGTGGACTTCATGGCGACCGGCGTCGACTCCGCGTTCCTCCGGGAGTCGGCGCGCGAATACAGAGACGCCTACGACGCCGCCCGCGAATAGCACGTTCGTGCATATGGAAACGCATTAATGCCGTCTGTTAGTACACGTAGTTGAATGAGCCTCGCCGATTCGGACCGCGAACTCGTCACTGCGGAACTCGGCCGCGACCCCACCACGGCCGAGGCCGCGCTCTTCGAGAACCTCTGGAGCGAACACTGCGCGTACCGCTCCTCCCGAATGCTGCTCTCCGCGTTCGGGAGCGAGAGCGACGACGTCGTGGTCGGGCCCGGCGACGACGCCGCCGTCGTCGCGCTTTCCGACGACACCTACCTGACGTTCGGCGTGGAATCACACAACCACCCGAGCTACGTCGACCCCTACGACGGCGCGGCGACCGGCGTCGGCGGCATCGTCCGCGACACCCTCTCGATGGGCGCGTACCCCATCGCGCTCGCCGACAGCCTCTACTTCGGGGACTTCGACGCCGACCACTCGCGCTACCTCTTAGACGGCGTGGTCGACGGCATCAGCGACTACGGGAACGCCATCGGCGTCCCCACCGTCGGCGGAAGCACGCAGTTCCACCCCGACTACGAGGGGAACCCGCTCGTGAACGTCGCGTGCGTCGGCCTGCTCGACGCGGACCGCCTCGTCACCGCCGAAGCGCAGGAACCCGGGAACAAACTCGTGCTCGTCGGGAACAGTACGGGACGGGACGGACTAGGCGGCGCGAGTTTCGCGAGCGAGGACTTAGCGGAGGACGCGGAGACGGAAGACCGGCCCGCGGTGCAGGTCGGCGACCCGTACACTGAAAAACTGCTCGTGGAGGCGAACGAGGAGTTCGTCGACCGCGGCCTCGTGGAGTCCGCGCGCGACCTCGGGGCGGCCGGTCTCGGCGGCGCGTCCTGCGAGATGGTCGCGAAGGGCGGCCTCGGGTGCGTCATCCACCTCGAAGACGTCCACCAGCGCGAACCGAACATGAACGCGACCGAGATTCTGCTCGCCGAGTCGCAGGAGCGGATGTGTTACGAGGTCCGCGAGGAGAACCTCGACGCGGTACGGGAGATAGCCGAGAAGTACGACATCGGCTGTTCGGTCATCGGTGAACTCACGGATTCGGGGAACTTCGTCTGCGAGTTCGAGGGCGAGACGGTGGTGGACGCGCCCGCCGAGTACGTGGCGGACGGCGCTCCATTGAACGACCTCGACGCCACGGAACCACAGAAACCCGAGACCGACCTCCCGAAGGCCGACGTCGGTGAGGCGTTCGACCGCGTGCTCGGGAGTCCGAACACGGCGTCGAAGCGCTGGGTGTACCGCCAGTACGACCACGAGGTCGGCGTACGCACGAGCGTTCGCCCCGGCGACGACGCGGCGTTGCTCGCGGTGCGGCGGGCGGGGAAGGGCGTCGCGCTCTCCGCGGGGGCGAACCCGAACTGGACGAGCGCCGCGCCCTACGAGGGCGCGTACGCCACCGCCGTCGAGAACGCGACGAACCTCGCGGCGGTCGGTGCGCGACCGCTCGCGGCCGTCGACTGCCTGAACGGCGGGAACCCCGAGAAACCGGACGTGTACGGTGGCTTCACTGCTATCGTCGACGGACTGGCGGACGGCTGCCGCGACCTCTCCGTGCCCGTCGTCGGCGGGAACGTCAGTCTCTACAACGACTCGGTCGCGGGGCCGATTCCGCCGACGCCGACGCTCGCGATGCTCGGCGAGAAGGACGGCTACGACGCGCCGGGGAGCGCCCTCACCGGCGAGGGAACGCTCCTGCTCGTCGGCGGCCACGAGACCGGATTAGGGGGCAGCGAGTACCTCGCGCAGGCTGGTGGGAGCGACGCGTTCCCCGATCTCCCGACGGACGCGGGCGCACGCGTATCCGCGCTCGCCGACGTCGCGAACCTCGACTCGACGCTCGCCGTCCACGACGTTTCTGATGGGGGCCTCGCCGTCACGCTCGCCGAGATGGTGACCGCGGACGCAGGTGCGTCAGTCGCGGTGTCGAGCGTCGCGGAACTGTTCTCCGAAGCGCCCGGGCGCGCCGTCGTGGAGACGACAGACCCCGAATCGGTCACCGAACGCGTGGACGCCGTGGAACTCGGCGCAGCGAACGACTCCGGAGCGCTGGCGCTCGACGTCTCCGGTGACGAACTCACGTACGACTACGAAGAAATCGTCTCGGCGCGCGATGTCCTCGACCGCGAACTCGATTAGAGGAAGAACGCGCCGCCCGCGACCACGACGAGGCCGACGAGGAACACGACGAACCCCGCTATCACGTCCCGGCCGCTGTACGATTGCATCGGCGACGTGACCCGTGAGGAGTGCGATACCGTGTCGGCTTCAGTCTCCGCGGCTTCGTCTGTCTCTGTCTCGCCCATACGTCGGCCAACGCGCACGTGGTACTTTACTGCGACGGACGCCGCACGATGTGAACGTCGTAGCCGACGTCCGTCGCGACGTTCTGCCCGACGCTCGCGAGGTTCGTCACGATGCGGCCCGCGTTCGCACTCCCGACGAACACCACTTCAGCGTCCGCCCGCTTCGCCTCTCGACGAATAGCCAGCCCGATAGCGGATTGGGGCTGCGTCGACCCCATCCGAACCGTCCGGAACTCGGCATCCGGGGCGACCTCCCGAACCCGTGACGCGAGCGTTTCTTCCACGGCGTCCGCGTCGAACGCCTCACCGTCCGCGAGCCAGCCGTTCGAACGAGCGTACGCCGCGCTCTTCGGAATCACCGTCACCACGACCACGTCGGTCTCTTCGGCGGACGCGAACCCGACAGCGCGGGAGACCGCCGCCCGTGAGAGCGGCGAATCGTCGTACGCGACGAGGAAGCTCATATCAAAATTTGGAGAGGGGGCCGTTTGAACGTATCGGGAGGCGAAACCGTCAAACGCGGCCCGGGCGAACGGTCGCGTATGTTGACGAAGCGGGTCATCCCCTGTATCGACGTCGACCTCGACGACGACGGGGAGGCCGCGGTTTACACGGGCGTCCAGTTCGAGGACCTCCAGTACACGGGCGACCCCGTCGAGCTGGCGAAGAAATACAACGAAGCCGGTGCGGACGAGTTCGTCTTCCTCGACATCACCGCGAGCGCAGAGGGCCGCGAGACGATGCTCGACACCGTCTCACAGGTCGCGGACGAGGTGTTCATCCCGCTCACCGTCGGCGGCGGCATCCGAACCAGAGAGGACGTGAAGGAGACGCTGCGCGCGGGCGCGGACAAAGTCTCCATCAACACCGCCGCCATCGAACGCCCCGAACTCATCACCGAGGGCGCGCGCGCGTTCGGCAGTCAGTGCATGGTCGTCAGCGTCGACGCCAAACGTCGCTACGACGAACGCGGCGAACACTACGAAGCGGTCGACGGCGAGTCCTGCTGGTTCGAATGCACCATCAAGGGCGGCCGCGAGGGGACCGGAATGGACGTCATCGAGTGGGTGCAGGAAGCAGAAGATCGCGGCGCGGGCGAACTCTTCGTCAACTCCATCGACGCCGACGGCACCAAAGACGGCTACGACCTCCCGCTCACCGGCGCGGTCTGCGACGCCGTCTCCACGCCCGTCATCGCCTCCTCGGGCTGCGGCGGCCCCGAACACATGAAGGAAGCCTTCGACGCCGGTGCGGACGCCGCGCTCGCCGCCTCCATCTTCCACTTCGACGAATACGGCGTCGACGAGGTGAAACAATATTTGGACGACAACGGCGTGCCGGTCCGCCTGTAGCGGTCTTTTTCCTCCAGGTTTTGCGGGGTGAGCGAAGCGAACCCCGGAAAAAGTGGAGGTGGAGCCATATTTGGACGACAACGGCGTGCCGGTCCGCCTGTAGCGGCTCTAACTATCCGTCTGTTTTGAGTTCGACTCGGTAGCCGAATGGGTCGATGACGTAGACGGCCGGCGCGGTTCCGGTCGCGCCGAGCGGCGTCATCTCGTTCTCTATCTCGATATCCGCCGCGTCGAGCGTCTCCTTCACCTCCTCGATGGAGTCGGCGACGCGGATGGCGACGTGGTCGTAATTCTCGCCCGACGGCGGTGTGAACTCCTCGTCCGGCCAGAGGTGGAGGACCGCACCGGCGGTGAGTCGAATCGAGAAGAACGGTTTCTCGCCGGACTCGTACTCGTCCAGTCTATCCGCCTCGAAGCCGAGCGACTCGTAGAACGCGATCGCGTCCTCGAGGCCGTCGCTCGGAATATTGAGGTTCACGTGGTCGATTGCAGTCGCGTCCATAGCGGGAGAACGCGTCGAGGAACGGAAAACAGTTCGGCCGTCTACTGCGCCGCCTCGTACGCCGACCGGAACTCGTTCAACTGCTCGCCGACGCGCGCTGCCCCCGCTTCCAGCGCGGACAGCGGGTCCTCGCCGTCCTCCGTCTTCACCGACAGGAGGGGTTCGGTCTGCCCACCGGACTGCTCGGGGTTCATGTCGTACGTCGCCGCAGCCACACTATCCAGTTCGAGGAGCGCCCCTTTCAGGACGTTCATGAACGTGTGGTCTTCCCCCGCTATCTCGATAACCAGTTCAGACTCCGATTGCTCGACGACCCGCAAATCCATGTAGGAAAATACAGAGAGTGACGCGTTTGAATCTTCCGCAAGCACTTTTTGCTGCGTGAGCGGCCGATGGCCGCTCGCTGGCAAAACCTGCACTAAAAGCCCGTCGCGACCCCGCTTCGGGGGTCGCTCGGGCCCGCTCGCCTTCGGCTCGCGGTGAGTGCCCCGGAGACCGCCTCCGCCACCGCTCTTCGACCGCGCCGCCGCCGCTTCGCCACTGTACCGGAACCGCACCGACACCGCACCGCGACTGCAACACCACGCACCCCCTTCCTGACCTCGATTCACAGAAACGGGAGTGCGAGCCCGGCGGTCACGAAACTGACGACGAACCAGCCGACGGTGTTCCACCACGGGACGCCTCGATATCTGGGGCCGGGGAGGCTGTCGGTGTACGTCCAGTAGCCGTCTTCGACGCCGCGATAGTCCGTTAGTGCGTCGAACGTCGTGGCGAGGGCCGCAGCGAGGAGGGGTGCGAGAAACCCGTCCGTGACGAGGCGTGCGAGTCGGAACGCGACGTACACTGTGCCCGTCCATCCGGCGAGGGCGTAGAGCGGGACGCCCGCGAGTTTCGGGGCGACGTGGTGGTCGAGCCAGCCGAGGCGGACGACGGCGAACTCCGCGACGAAGGCGACGGCCGCGCCGCCACAGAAGAACGCGAGCGTGGCGGTGGGCGGCCACGTCAGCGCTGCGTGGGCGAACGCGAACACGCCCACGGTGACGACGAGCGCGACGAACCTTCGGTCTGCCATACCCGCCCTTGCGTGTCGGCGGTGAAAACTCCTCGTCGCCGGTGGCGTCCCGTTTATGCCGGCGGGCGTTCTGGGGTCTCTATGGACGTACTCACGGTCCTCGTTCTCTCCGTCCTCGCGGGCGTTCTGCTCGGCGTCGCGATGTGGCGGTTGTTCGGTACGCGGCTCTCCGACGCGCTCCTGCTCGCGGGGCCGCTCGTCGGCGTGCTCGGCGTCGCTGTCGCAGCCGTGGCTGGTGTCGTGCCGCCCGAACCCGCGCTCTCCGCGTCCGTCGTGCTCGTTCTCGTCGCGTCCTTCGGCGTCGTGCGCGCGCTCGACCGACCCCGCGGCCGATGGATGCGACGCCTCCGCTCCCGCTTGCTGTTCGGCGTTCCGTGGGGGACCCTCATCTCCGTCCTCGGCGTCCTCGGCTTCTACCTCTTCGTCCAGGGCGGCGCGGACCACCTCTACTCGCCCGTCACCCTCCCCTTCACGAGCTGGTCGTACTACTACCCGCTCGGCGTCCTCACCGCGCCGTTCGCCCACTCCGGCTACGGCCACATCTACGGCAACCTCCTCGGCACCGTCGTCCTCGCACCCGTCGCCGAGTACGCGTTCAGCCACTTCCCCACCGAGCGCGGCGAATCCGCGTTCTCCTCGCTCCGCACCAACCCGTACGTCCGCGCGTTCGTCGTCTTCCCCCTCGGTGTGTTCTGCGTCGGCATCGCCACCAGCCTCCTCGCGTGGGGACCCATCATCGGCTTCTCCGGCGTCGTGTTCGCGTTCGCGGCGTTCGGCCTCGTCCGCTACCCAATCGCCGTCGTCGTCGCGCTCTCCCTCCGAAGCGTCGTCTCGACGCTCTACACGACCATCACGGACCCCATCACCGTCGCGTCCGCTGGTCCATCCTTCGGCGGCCCGTGGTGGGCGGGAATCGCCATCCAGGGCCACTTCGTCGGCCTCGCGCTCGGCGTCCTCCTCGGCGTCCTCGTCTTCACCCGACGCGAACGCACACCATCGGCCATCCGCCTGTTCGCGGGTGCCGTGTTGTTCGCCGCGAGCCTCTCCCTCTGGGCGTGGTGGTGGTATCGCGGCCCGAGCACGTACGTCCTCTACCGCGGCGTCGGCATCGTGTTCGTACTGCTCATCGGCTGGACCGTCGCCGCCACCGTCCGCGCCAGCGACCGCCCGCTCGCGTTCGGATTCAGTCGCAGACAGGCGGGCGTCCTCCTCCTCGTCCTCCCGCTGCTCATCGTCGCGATGGTCGCCGTTCCGGTGAACCTCACCACCGTCTCCGAGAGCGGCCTCCCGAGCGACTCCGTGCACGTGGGCGGCTACACGGTCGGCTACGCGGAAAGCGTCCAGAACAGACGGGTGAGCAGCGTTCGCGTCTCGCTGTTCGGGGAGACGACGAGCGTGAACGCGAGCGGCGTCATCGTCTACGACCCCGGTCGAGAACTGTGGACGCAAGCCGTCTCGTCGAGCGAACTCGCGTACTACGGCGCACAAACGGTCAGGGTGGGCGGTGTCGGCTGGCGCGATACCGTGACCGCACAGCGCCTCGGTTGGGTGGCGCGCGGCGGCGGCACGACGTACAACGTCTACCTCAAGCCGAGCGACGGCGACTGGCGCGCGGTCTTCTCGTCCGACTCGGCGACGGCGGACGCCACCATCGACGGGAAGAACGTCTCCGTGTTCGCCCAGGGGGGCGCGTTCGGCGTCAAGGTCACTCGGGAGAACGAGACGCTCGCTCGCGCCGGAATCCCCGCACGCGGGAACAGCACCACGCTCGCCGGCATCCGATTCGTCCACGACGGAACACAGTTAGTCGCCGTCGCGGACGGGACGCGCGTCCCCATCGCGCACGAGGAGTCCTACGAGTAGGCTACCACTCGACGCGGAACACTTCGGCGTCGAGCGCTCTCGTACTCTCGCTGTGGAAGTCGAACTGGCGGTCGAGGTCGAACTCTGCGTGGAAGGCGTGCGTCACCGTCCCACCGTGGTCGTCGACGAACGACTCCACGAACTCCCGACTCCCGGCGTTGTGAACGGAGTACGAGACCGACGCGACGTTCGAGACGGTTTCGAGGAATCGGCGGTCCGCGTGTTCGTTCCCGCGCTGTGCACCGAACGGCGGGTTCATCAGGACGGTTACGTCCGAGACGGAGAGCGGCAGCCGAGTCGCGTCACCGAGAATCCACTCGACAGATAGCTCGGGAGCGACTCGGCGTTCGTTTTCGCGCGCGACCGCGAGTGCGTCCCGGTCGCGGTCGACGCCGACGACGCGTCGCGCGCCGGCGAGCGCCGCGCCGAGCGCGAACATCCCCGTTCCGGTACCTAAATCGAGGACGAGGTCGAGGTCGTCCTGCAGGTCGGCGAGGTGGACGACGTGCGCCGCCAGTTCCGCGGGCGTGGGGTACTGCTCTAACTCGACGCGGGGGTCGCGAAACCCTTCGACTGCTTCGAGTCGTCGTTCGAGCGCGCGCTTCACAGACGGGGTTAGAGGCGGAGAGAGAAACGGTTTGCCTTAGAGCGAGAGCGGGCCGTCGAGTTCGAGGGTGACGCCTTCGCGGTGGGCGCGTTCGGCGGCGGCGGAGAGCGCGGGACGGACTTTCGACGCCTCGGCGACGGCGTCGAAGGTGACGGTGAGAGTGGTCGCGCCGAGGTAGGCGGCGGCGTCGATGTGCGCGCGAACGCGGTCGATTTCGTCCTGCGTGGCGAACGAGCAGTCCTCATCGAAGCAGGTTTCGAGGACGAGTTCGTCGGGCGTGTAGTCCTCTGCTCTGAGTTCGTCTTTCACGTCGCGCAGGTAGGTGGTGGAGAGGGAGTCGAGGGAGTCGGCGTCGATGGTGACGGGGGTGGCGTTGGTCGGGCGACAGGACGTGATGGCATCTCGGACAGGGGACTCGGTGGCGCTCATACAACACCATACATACCGAGAATACAAAAGGTTTTGTTTATGTCCAATAGTAATTTTTCCGGGGCGGGCCTCGGCTACTGGCGAGCGAGAAACGAGAGAAACCCGGATTACCAGGTGCCGTGGAACGTGTCGAACGACAGGTCCTCGAGCGGCTTGTTGCCGACGGCGATCTCGTACTCGCCCGGCGTCAACATCGGCTTGTGGAAACGCGGCCCGTCGTCCGTCGTGATGCGCGGACACCCGGTGTTCACGAACGCGTCCATATCGAAGTTCCGCAGGCGGTCGGGCGTGACCTCGTCCATCGTGATGAGGTAGGCGTTGTCGTTGTTCTCGACTATCTCGTTCGCCTGGTCCCAGCGACCCTGCCCTATCTTCGTACAGAAGATGACACCCCACTTCTCGGCGTCCATCGCCTTGTGCACGCTCGCGTAGCGCTGCTTGAGGAATTTCTCGGTGTCGGCGACGGTGACGACGTTGTTCACGGGGTCCGCGATGACGACGTGCTTGTCGGGGTGTTCCATCGCGAGGCCGAGCGGGTGGAACTTCCCACCGCCCACGTAGAGAATCTGGTCGGCGTCGATGTCCGCGGAGGCGTAGTTACAGCCGAGCACCTGGCCCTCGTGAGTGAGGCGGTCGTCGCCCCGGCGCGTGTGCACGTCGAAGCCGCGCTCTTCCAGCCACTCGCGCATCTCGTCGAACTTGTTCATGTGCTGGGCGGTCGTCACCAGCCCCACGTCGCCCGTCTCCAGTTCCTCGAGGGACTCCTGCATGATGGGTTCGACGTCGACGTTCGAGAAGAGCGGGACGTAGATGATCTTCTCCGACTCCTTCATCGGACTGTGGCCGAAGTGGACGAAGACGTCCGTCCGCCGCATCAGATAGGTGTCGAGGTCGCACGCGCCGTAACAGGGTTGGCCGGACAGCATCACGCGCACGTCGTCCGGCAGGAGTTCGCGGAGGTCGTCGGTCACCGCGGGGCCGCGGCGCTTCAACCCCTCGGGAAACTGTAAGCCCACTTTCTTCGCGTCCCGTTCCTCCACGGCCTCGACGATTCGGTCGAGTTCGTAATCCCACGTCCGGTCGTGCTTCAGCGACAGCCCCGTGTTCCGGAGGTCGCCGTCCGTCCGTTCCTGACTCATTACCTCGATTATTCGGTCACGCCGTTTAACCCCGGCGCTTCCGCCGATACAGCGTGCGAGGGCGTCACAGCCGCCCCGAACAGTCTTGTTGAGAACCCACATGGAAGCGTCCCTGAGACACCACCGTTTTCAGTGGGACCCAGTTTGTGCACCGATATGTCTGGCTCAGGCCAGAATTCACGCACGGACCGGGACACTGGACACTCCTCTGCGAACCGCCGAGCGTTCCTCGGCGCCGCGGGAACCGCCGTCACGGCGGGACTCGCGGGCTGTAGCGGACTGCTCGGCGGAAGCGGCGGCGGCGACGTTCTCCGCGTCACCGCGTGGAGCGGGAACTACGGGGAACGCTTCGAGAAAGCCATCAAACCGATCTTCGAATCACGGTTCGACGCGACGCTCGACGTGAACACGGGCTGGAACTCGCTGCTCCCGAAGATTCAGTCCTCGAGTGACGCGCCGTTCGACGTCACCGTCACGTGCGAACCGATATACTACAACGGCCGCAAACAGGGACTGTTCGAGCCGCTGCGGTACGACGAGAACATCCCGAACATCGACGAGGTTATGCAGTATTACAAGGACGTCCGCCCCATCTCGCACGGCGCACCCGCGGACGGCGCACCCTTGAGCATCCTCTACCGGAGCGACCTCGACCAACCGGTGGAGACGTGGAGCGACTTCACGAGCGACCAGATACAGAACTCGGCGGGCGTCGGCGTCGACTCCGGGTTCTGGATCTATCCGCTGCTCGCCGCGGGCGTCGGAACGGACGCCGCGCCCGGCGCGGGCGAACTCTACCAGGAGAAGTACCACGACGACCTCCTCGACACGCTCGACACGTGGCCGATCCAAGGCTGGGCGTCCTCCGGCACCGACATCTGGCAGGAGTTCCGGAACGGCATCGTCGACGCCGCACAGTGGTACTTCGGCCAGATATACTACGACATCGACAAACACGAGAACGTCTCGTTCTCGATGCCCGAGGCGAACGCGGGCTACATGGACAACTGGGCGGTCGTCAAGGACACGCCGAAACGCGACCTCGCGGAACAGTTCATCAACATGCTCTTGGACCCCGAAGTCCAGAGCAAGTGGTCCGAAGACCATCCGCTGTTCTTCACGACGCAGGACATGACGTACGCGGGCGACCTCGGGGACTACCTCCCGACGAACGCCGAGGAAGCCCAGAAGATGTCGCTCCCGCGGTGGGACGACCTCGCGCAGTACTCCGATACGTTCTCGGAGAAGTTCAAGCGGATGAAGACCCAGTAGAATGGCAGAAGTCACGCTCTCAGACCTCACGAAGGAGTACGGCGACCTCACGGCCGTGGACGCCCTCGACCTCTCGGTGGATGACGGCGAACTGCTTTGCCTCCTCGGTCCCTCGGGGTGCGGGAAGTCCACGACCCTGCGGATGCTCGGCGGCCTCGAAACCCCGACCGGCGGCGACGTTCACATCGGCGGCACGGAGGCAACCGACCTCCCGCCGTACGAACGGGAGACGTCGATGGTGTTCCAGTCGTGGGCGCTGTTCCCGCACAAGTCCGTCCTTGAGAACGTCGCGTTCGGCCTGAAGATGGACGGCGTGGACGGGGACGAACGCCGCGAACGCGCCCGCGAGATGCTCGACGTCGTGGAGATGGGGGAGTTCGCCGACCACGACCCCGAAGACCTCTCCGGCGGCCAAAAACAGCGCGTCGCGCTCGCGCGGTCGCTCGCCATCGAACCCGACGTCCTCCTGTTGGACGAACCGCTGTCGAACCTCGATAAGCGTCTGCGCGAGCAGATGCAACTCGAACTCCGGAACATCCACGACGAGGTCGAGACGACGTTCGTCCACGTCACCCACGACCAGAACGAGGCGTTCACGCTCGCGGACAGCATCGCCATCATGAACGACGGCGAAATCGAGCAGGTCGGCGAACCCCGTGAGGTGTACGACGACCCGACCAGCCTGTTCGTCGAGGAGTTCCTCGGCGACACGAACCTCGTCGCCGCAGAAGCCGCGGCCACCGACGGCGGGGTTCGCGCGAGCACCGAGTTCGACACCGAGATAGCGCTCCCCGTCTCCGAGGACGCGGTTTCTGCGGGTGACGCGCTCACCGTCTCGTTCCGACCGGAAGACCTCGACGTCGAACGCGTCGACGAGAACGCGGGCGCGGCCGACGACGCGAGCGCGCTCACCGGCACCGTCACCGACGTGCTCTACCGCGGGTCGTCCGTCCGCTTCTACGTCGAAATCGCGGGCGAGAGCGTGTTCTTCGAGCGAAGCGTCGGGAACGCCGACTTCGACACCGACGACCGCGTGCGCGTGTCGTGGAACACCGACGACCTCCTCGTGTTCGCGGGCGGCGACCGGGTCGGAGGTGGCACGCCGTGAGCGACGAGAACGCCGCGCTCGCGTGGCTGGGCGAACGCATCAAGGCCCGGGACTCCACCTCGGTCTTCCTGCTCGCGCCGCTCGCCGCGTTCGAACTCGCGTTCTTCGTCGTCCCCTTCCTCATTCTCGTGCGGATGAGCCTCAACGAGGGGACCAGTTCGGGGTCGTACGCGCCCGGGTGGACGCTCGGCGCGTACGGCGACGTCCTCGGTTCCGACATCTACCGGCAGGTCGTCGTGTTCTCGTTCGAACTCGGCGTCGTCGCCACCGTCATCGCCGTCCTGCTCGCGCTGTTCTACGCGTACGCCGCGTACCGCGCCGACGGCGTTCGGAAGTCGATACTGCTGTTCTCGGTCATCCTCCCCCTGTTGACGACGCTCGTCGTGAAGACGTACGCGTGGCTGCCGTTGCTCGCGCCGAACGGCGTCCTCAACGACGTACTCCTCGCGCTCGGCATGGGCCACCGCATCCAGTTCGCGCCCGGCCTCGTCGGCACCGTCGTCGGCCAAGTGTACATCGTCTTCCCGTACGCCGTCCTCTCCATCTACAGCGTCCTCACGACGATGGACTGGGACGTCGTGGAAGCCGCGCGGGACCTCGGCGCGTCGCGTCCCCGGTCGTTCTTCGAAGTCGTCGTCCCCGAAGCCCTCCCCGGCATCGCGGTGGCGACGGTCGTCTCGTTCGCGTGGAGCGTCGGCGCGTACGCCGCGCCCTCCCAACTCGGCACCGGCGAACAGACGACGTTCGCGATGGAGATTGGGAACCTGATGCTCACGCAGTTCGACTACCCTGTCGGCGCGGCGTTCAGCCTCCTGATGCTCGCGGCGATGCTCGCCGTCTCGCTCGCCGTCATCCGCCTGCTCACCGGCTCTATCGGAGGTGTCGAGAGTGTCTAGTCGCGAACGCGCAGAGGACGCGCTCTTCCGCGCGGGCTACTGGCTCGTGTTCGCGCTCCTCATGCTCCCCATCGTCGTCGTGTTCGTCACGTCGTTCCAGCAGTCCGACTACCTCCAGTTCCCGCCGAGCGGGTTCAGTTTCAAGTGGTACAGCCAGTTCTTCGCGAGCGACGAGTGGTTGCGCGCGGTCCGCGCGAGCATCACCATCGGCGTCGGCGCCTCCCTCCTCTCCACGGTGCTCGGCGTCACGGGGTCGCTCGCCGTCCAGCGCTCTGACTCCCGACTCGCTCGCGTCCTCCCGCCCGTGGTCTTGCTCCCACTGCTCGTCCCGCCGGTCGTGCTCGGCCTGACGCTCCTCGTCTACTTCAACAGCATCGGGTTCACGAACTCCTACCTGAACGTCGTCGTCGCGCACACGCTCTGGGCGACGCCGCTCGTCTTCTTCGTGATGCAGTCCGTGTTCGCGCGCTTCGACTGGGACCTCCGCGACGCCGGCATGGACCTCGGCGCACGCCCGCACCGCGTCTTCTACCACGTCGTCCTGCCGAACGTCCGAAGCGGCGTCGTCATCTCCGCCGTCATCGCGTTCATCGTCAGTCTGCAGGAGTTCATCATGGCGCTCTTCCTCACGAGCTACGACACGAAGACCGTGCCCGTGCTCGCGTGGACGTCCCTCCAGTCATCGCTGACGCCGATGGTGAGCGTCGTCTCGACGTTCCTCATCCTCACGTCCATCCTCGGCGTCGCCGCGTCCGCCGCGCTGATGAACGTGGAGTGGCTGGCAGAGCGTCTCTAGCACCGGCACGCTTACGGCCCCCTCTCCCGAACGGCGACGCATGAGCGTCGATTCCGAGTCCACGACTCCGGACCCAGTTTCCGTCGAGGACATCGCCCACGACCTCGGTGAAGCCATCGCAGACCTCCCCGCCTACGAGCGCTTCGAGGAGGCGAAAGCCGCCGTCGAGAACGACGACGAACTCCAGTCGGAGATTCAGGCGTTCAACGAGAAACGACAGGACTTCATGCTCGCCCAGCAGGCGGGCGACGCCTCCGTGAGCGACGTCGAATCGCTCAAAGCCGCCCAGCGCGACCTCCACTCCCGGCCCGTGATGGCGGAGTTCCTCGACGCGCAGGAAGAACTCGCCGAACGCCTCGAGCGCATCAACACGGCCATCAGCGAGTCGCTCGCGGTCGACTTCGGGAGCGAAGTCGGCGGCTGCTGTCAGGACTGAACTTCGCTTCTCGCGACCGCCGCGACGGCGCGTCGGATGCGTTCCGAAGTCGCCTGCTTTGAGACGCCGAGTTCGGCTGCGATGTCTTCGAGCGTCGCCTCTCGCGGCACCGAGAAGTAGCCTAACTCGACGGCGACGTCCAACGCCTCGCGCTGCGGCGCGGTCAACGAGTCCTCTTTTCGGTCTTCGCGGGTCCGAAAGAGCCGCTTGAGTTCGAACGAGACGCCCAGTTCCGCACAGCGGTCGCGGAACGCGGCGACGGCCGCTCGGTCGGGGAACCGCATCTCTAACTCCCAGCAGTCGGCGTCACCTTCGAGGGAGAGCGGAACCGCGCCGAGTTCCACGTACGTCCCGTAGAGCACCGTGCCCGGTTCGGCGAGCTGGACGCGGTAGAACCGTCGGTCGGTGAACCGGTCGAGCACAGTCTCGTCGCGCACCGTGTCGTCCGCGAGCAGGGCGTCGTGGAACGCGTCCACGTCCCCGGACACCCAGAAGAAGAGCAAGGGATGGTCGGGGTCGGTGCCGATTTCGCGTTCGACGGTCACCGTCGCGTCCGGAACCGCCGTGCGCGCGTGAGACAGCACCATGTTGGGCGCGGAGACCCGGCACTCGACGATGACGCTCATCAGGAGAAAGTGGGACGGCGAGGCGATAACTCTGGTGGCGGTTCCCGAAGTCTTAGGGCGTCCCGCTCCCATCGTCCGGTATGGAGAGCGACTGGGGAGACTGGCTCCCGCGCGCCGTCGCGGCCGCGGACCCCGACACCGTCGCAGTCTGGTATCTCGGGTGTAACGGCTTCGTACTGAAAGGAAGCGAGGGGACCACCGTCTACGTCGACCCATACCTCGGGACCGGCGACCCGCCCCGCACCGTCCGCATGATTCCGGTGCCGTTCGATCCCGACGACGTGGGGGACGCGGACGCGGTGTTGGCGACGCACGAACACACCGACCACGTTCACGGCCCGAGTCAGGGGCCGATTCTCGCGAACACGGGCGGGACGTTCTACGGCCCGCAAGCGAGCGTCGCCGTCACGCAAGAAGAGGACTGGCAGGACGCTTACGACCTCTCGACGGACCAGTTCGAGACGGTCGCGCCCGGCGACACGTTCGAAGTCGGCGAGTTCACCGTTCACGTCGAAGTCGCACACGACCCGGACGCCGCGGACCCCGTGTCGTACGTTTTCGAACACGAGTCGGGGACGTTCTTCCACGGGGGCGACACCAAGCCGACCGAGGAGTTCGAGCGCGTGGGCGACGAGTACGACATCGACCTCGGCGTGCTCGCGTTCGGGTCGGTCGGCATGATTCCGGACAAGGAGACCAGGGAGCCGAAGCGGACGCGCTGGTACAACGACGAGAACCAGGTCGCGGAGGCCGCGAACGCCCTGAACATCGACCGGCTGCTGCCGAGTCACTTCGACATGTGGAAGGGCCTGACCGCGGACCCCGCCGCCCTGACGCATCACACGCGGAGTTTCGAGTCGCCGCGGACGCTCGAACTCGTCGAAATCGGCGACCGCGTCGACCTCTGATGGAGGTCGTCCGCGCCACCACCGAGCGGGAGCGCGAGGACGCGTTCGCGGTGCGCCGCGAGGTGTTCGTCGAGGAGCAGGGCGTCCCCGAGGAGTTGGAGTGGGACGAGTACGACGAGAAGTCGAGGACGATTCACTTCGTCGCGTACGACGACGGCGACCCCGTGGGCGCGGCGCGCGTCCGCCCGAAATCGGAGGGTGTCGGGAAGGTAGAGCGCGTCGCGACGCTCGAAGAGCGCCGCGGCGAAGGTATCGGCCGCGCGTTGATGGCGGCGGTGGAGGACGCGGCGCGCACGGAGTACGAGAAACTCGTCTTGCACGCCCAGACGCACGCCGAGTCCTTCTACGCCGACCTCGACTACGAGCGCGTCGGCGAGGAGTTCGAGGAGGCGGGCATCCCGCACGTGGAAATGGAAAAACACCTGAACCGCAATCAGTAAAGCAGAGCAGCCGTTCTCTCTGATAATGTCTGAGACCGTCTACGTCGCCGTGCCGCGGAAGGGTCGCCCGCTGGAAGCCGTGCTCGACCGGCTCGCGGGCCATCCCGACGCGGACGAGGCGACCGCGACGGTCGCGGACGACGTGTCGAACGTCCTCCGCCACGAGAAAGCCGTCACGAAGGGCAAACAGGACGAGGCGGCGAGCGTCTACGACCGCCTCGAAGAGTATTCGACGCCCAAGACGGACCGTCGCCCGGACTTCACGCTGATGCGGGACAGTCGCGCCGGATTTCCGCGCCGCGTCGTCTTCGACAGCGTAACCGTCCCATTGGGCGACGTCGACGTCGAACTCGTCGGGCGCGAAGAACCGTTCCGGGCGTTGCGGACGCACGAGTTCGCGCTCGGGTTCGACAGCGCCGACCTCGTTCTCGAAGAAGTGGTCGGCCTCGAACCCGCGCCCCTGGAATCCATCCGCGACCTGAACGACCGCATCGACCCGCACGACACAGACGTTCGGGTCGTGACGGGACTCGGTGACACCGTCCACCACACGCTCCTCGGGACGCCGGAGACCATCCCGGGCGAACTGGACCGCGAGTTCGTCGCGGACTACGAAGGACCGTTCTGCGTGAGTCCGCGGTACGAACGCCTCGTCGAAGCCGTTCTCGGCACCGACGTGGCTGACGGACTGGAGTTCGTCTACCCCGACGAGGGCGAGGAGGAAGAAGCGGGCGTCGCGGACGCGGGCGTCGGCGCGTACCTCACCGTCACGGGTTCGACGGCGCGCGACCACGGCCTGCTCGTCGGCGAACGCCTGTTCCCGAGCGAGACTGTGTTGATGGAGAACTCCTGTGAGGTCGCGGGCGCGGCGGCGGACGTGCGTGACGCCCTCTCGCGCGCCGTCCCCGACACCGCGCTCGCGATGAACTGACTTTTCCCCGTCCGCGAGAACCTCGTCGTATGACGGAATACGAGCGGACCGTCGGCGTCCGCTACCAGGACTTCGATACAGTCGGCGTCGCAAACAACGCGATGTTCGCGACGTACGCGGAAGAAGGGCGGCGCGGCTACCTCACGGACCACCTCGGCCTCGACCTCCACGAGACGCGCGTCGTCCTCGCGCACATGGAGTTCGACTTCGAGCGGCCCGTGACGGAGATGACCGAGGTCTCTGTGCGGGTGCGGACGACGGACGTGGGCGAGTCGAGTTACACGCTCGCCTACGAGATAGGACAGGACGGCGACCGCATCGCCGTCGGCGAGACGGTGCAGGTGACGGTGGACGACGACGGCCGGCCGACGCCGCTCCCCGACGACTGGCGTGACGCGCTCACGCCCCGGGTCGCGTCAACGCAGCGCTAACTCTTCTGCGCGCTCCGCCGCGATTTCCGCGAGTTCTTCGGGCGTTATCTCGGAGCGGTCCGCGAGCACGGCGGTCAGCATCCCGAGGTGGTCGACGGCGGCGTTCTGCAGGTCTTCTGCGCTCTCGGTGTCGTTCCCGAAGTAGAACTCGGGCGCGCCGTCCTCCCGGAGGAGGCCGACGTACAGCGACTCCACGTCGTCGGAGTCGATAGCGTCGATGGCGCGTTCCTGGACGTCCTCGAACTGCGTCGCGTCGCTCATGTTCGCGTTCGGGACGCGACACCTATGACGGAATCGGCTGACGGAATCGGTCACCCGCGCCGCGGGCACAAGTCTTTCGACGCTCGTGGGAGACGAACTAGTATGAACAGGGCTTCCGGACTCCGCGGCGAAACACCCGCCGTACGGGTGTCAGCGCCTGCGGGGGCCGACGACGCGGAACGAGTGTATCGGCGCGTGAACGACGCGACGGACGACGTGCCGGTCGCCCGCGTCGGGTCAACGGGAGTGCGCGAGTTCGAACCGCTCGTCCTCCTCACGGCGAACGGCGAGACGGCGTACTACCCCGAGTGCGGCGCGTCGACGGCCGTCGAACTCACGAACGCGCTCGCCGACGGCGACTTCCCGGCGGAGGACGCGTCGGCGGTCGTCTCCCACGGCGCGGACACGCCGACACTCCCCACGCCGGACGAGGGCCCGCTCTCGGTTGGGGTGCGCGACGTGCTCGGCCCGTGCGGGTGGCTGAACCCGCTCTCCCCCGCCGACGCCGAATTCGGGTTTTCGGACGCGCTCGACACGGTTTCGGAGGTCGGCGTGCTCGGGCGCGGCCGCGGCGACGTGGCGACGGACGAGCCGATAGCGACCGCGTGGCGCGACGCCCGCGACGCCGACGGGGACGCGCTCGTCGTCGTGAACGCGAACGAAGCCGACGACCGAACGCGCGGCGACGAACTCCTCCTCGAATCCGCGCCGTTGCGCGTACTCGCCGCCGCGGACGCCGCCGCGACCGCCACCGACGCGACGGACGTGGTGGTGTACGTGAACGAGGACGCAGAACACGTCGAAGAGCGCGTGCGGGAGGCCGCGCAACTCGCGGCGGACGACCTCGACGCCCCCGTCCAGGTCGTGACGGGTCCCGACGACTTCCGCGCGGGCGAGATGACGATGGCGCTCGAAGCGATGGAGGGAAGCGACCGCATCGAAGCGCGGAAACGCCCGCCGTATCCGACGACGCAGGGCTTGCACGGCCGGCCGACCGTGATTCACACGCCGCGAACGCTCGCGCAGGTCGAACGCGCGCTCCGCGAGCCCGAGGCGTTCGACCCGGAGAGCGCCGACCCGGGAACCCGCCTCGTCACCGTCACCGGCGACGTCGAACACGACGCGACCGTCGAACTCCCGACGTCGGGGTCGCTCGCGGACGCCAGGGACGCCGTAAGCCTGTCCGGCGATTATGGCTTCGCGTCCGTCGGCGGCCAGTTCGGCGGGTTCGCCCGCGACCTCGACGTGACGCCGAGCGCGCCCGCGCTCCGCGCCGCCGACCTCGGGACGAACGGCGCGCTCGAACTGCTCGACGACGACACCTGCCCCGTCGCGGAGGCGGGCGAGCGCGCGCGGTTCGCGCGCGAGGAGAACTGCGGGCGCTGCGTGCCCTGCCGCGAAGGCTCCGTCCAACTCGTCGACCTGCTCCGCGACGTCTACGACGGACGCTTCGACGCGGACGGCATCCGCGAACTGGCGCGCGTGATGCGGTCTTCGAGCACTTGTGACTTCGGTCAGACGGCGAGTCGACCCGTGACCACCGCGTTGGACGAGTTCGGACCCGCGTTCCGAGCGCACGCGGACGGTCGCTGTCCCACCGGCACCTGTAACCCATGAGCACAGAGAGAACTCCACACGTCCCGGACGTCGAGAACCCGCAGACAGAGACGCCGCTGACGGAGACGTTCCGCCCCGGCACGGCGAACGACCCCGTCCCCGAGAACGACGCCGCGACCGTCACCGTCGACGGCCACCCCGTCGCCGTCGAGGAGGGCGCGACCGTCCTCGACGCGATGGAGGAAGCCGGGCGGGAGGACGAGGTCGCCGCGCTCTGTCACTACGACAACGACGGCGACATGGGCGACGAAATCGGGCCGCGCTCGGAGTGTCGCACCTGCATGGTGAAGACCGACGAGCACGGCCTCGTGCCGTCGTGTTCGTTCCCCGCGGAGGACGGCCTCACCGTCGAGACCGACGACCCCGACGCCGCCGAGGCGCGGGACGTCAACTTGGACCTCGTGCTCTCGGACCACAACCTCCGCTGTACGACCTGCAACCAGAACGGCCGCTGTGAGTTGCAGGACGCGTCCATCGAGAACGACGTCCAGCACCCCCGGTACGGCGTGTTCGACGACCGCGACGAGTACGAACCACTCGACGACTCCTCCTCGTTCATCCAGATAGACCGGAACAAGTGCATCCTCTGTAACCGCTGCGTCGAGGGCTGTAACGACGTGCAGGCCGAGGGCGTCCTCCGGATGGAGGGCCACGGCGAGGACACGCGAATCAGCTTCCAGAACGGCGCGGACCGCATGAGCGAGTCCACCTGCGTCTCCTGCGGGCACTGCGTGACTGTGTGTCCGACCGGGTCGCTGACGGAGAAGGGGATGGCGAACATCGCGACGCTCCCGATTCCGGGATTCACGCAGCGCAACTCCATCGGCCAGGTCATCGAACACGAGCGCGTCGAGACGCTGGACGACTCGCCGCACCCGAACCGCGGCGTCAGCGACACGGGCGAGCGAATCACCGACGCCGACGTCGAGGAGAAGTCCGGCGTCGCGCGGTTCATGGCGAACGCGAAGCAGGACGCCCAGTCCGTCTTCGAGAAGTACGGACGCAAGGCGTTCCTCATGGGCGAGCACGCAGCGGAGTCGATGGCCGCGAACACGCTCTCAGAGGGCCAGATGTTCGACATCGCCGAAATCGTCTCCGACTTCCGCCTGCGGCAGGTCGAGAAGTCGGAGACGACGTGTGGCTTCTGTGCGGTCGGGTGTCGGTTCGAGATGTACGCGAAGGACGACGACGTGCTCGGCGTCGAGGCGACCGACGACCCGAACGACGCGCCCGCGAACAACTTCTCGACGTGCGTGAAGGGGAAGTTCGGCCACGAGTTCGCGAACTCCAGACAGCGCGTCACCTCGCCCCTCGTGAAGGAAGATGGCGAGTTCCGGGAGGCGTCGTGGGACGAAGCGCTCGACCGGGTGGCCCGGGAGTTGTCCGCGATTCAGGACGACCACGGCGTCGACTCGGTGGCGGCGCTCGCGTCCTCGAAGGGGTCGAACGAGGAGGCGTACCTCGTCCAGAAATTCGCGCGGGCGGTGCTCGGCACGAAGAACATCGACAACTGCGCGCGCCTCTGTCACTCCTCGACCGTCGCGGCGCTCCAGCAGACTGTCGGGTTCGGCGCGATGACGAACCGCATCAACGAGGACATCGGGGAGGCGGACGCCTACCTCATCACGGGGTCGAACACGACGGAATCCCACCCCGTGCTCGCGACACGCATCAAGGACAACGTGCGCGACGGCGCGGACCTCGTGGTGTTCGACCCGCGGAAGATCGGCATCGCCGAACACGCGGACCAGTACGTGCGCACCAAGCCCGGGTACGACGTCGCGTGGCTGAACGGGCTGACGCGATACGTCATCGAGAACGACCTCTACGACGAGGAGTTCGTCGAGCGGAACACGAAAGGCTTCGAGGAGTTGCGGGAGAAGGTCGACCCGTTCACGCCGGAGCGCGTCGAGGAACTCACCGACATCCCCGAGGCGGAACTGGTCGAGGCCGCGGAGACGCTGGCCGACGCCGACAGCGTCGTGTTCGGGTGGGCGATGGGGATGACGCAGTCGAGTCACGGCACCCAGAACTGCCTCGGTCTCGCGAACCTCGCGCTGGTCCTCGGCCAAGTCGGGAAGCCGGGCGCGGGCCTGTCGCCGTTCCGCGGCCAGAACAACGTGCAGGGCGGCGGCGGCGACATGGGCACGCTCCCCGGGAGCCTCCCGGGCTACCAGTCCGTCGAGGACGACGACGTGCTCGACAAGTTCGAGGAGGCGTGGGACGCCCGGCCGCCGAACGAACCCGGCTTGAAGGCCCCGCAGATGTTCGAGGAGGCCCGCGAGGGCAACGTCAACGGGATGTACATCGTGGGCGAGAACCCCGCGCTCTCCGAACCCGACATCTCGCACGCCGAGGAGGCGCTGGAGGCACTCGACTTCCTCTGCGTGCAGGACATCTTCATCACGGAGACGGCCGAGCACGCGGACGTCATCCTCCCGGCCGCCACCTCGCCGGAGAAGGACGGGACGTTCACGAACACCGAGCGTCGCATCCAGCGCGTCCGCGGCCCCACGTCGCCGCCGGGCGAGGCCCGTCAGGACTGGGAGATAACGCAGGACCTCGCCGCCCGCATGGGCCACGACTGGGGCTACGACCACCCCCGCGAGATAATGGACGAAATCTCGTCGCTCACGCCCATCTACGGCGGCGTCTCCTACGACCGCCTCGAATCCGGCGACGAGCACGGCCTCCAGTGGCCGGTGTGGGACGAAGACCACCCGGGGACGCCCTACCTCTACGACTACGAGGAGGGGAACTTCAACCACGACGACGGTCTCGCGCGCTTCGTCCCCGCCGACATGGGCAAGCCCGGCGAACTCCCGAGCGAGGAGTTCCCGCTCACGCTCACGTCGGGCCGCGTCCTCTACCACTGGCACACCGGACAGATAACGCGGCGCGTCGAGGGCCTGATGAGTCACGTCGGCGAGTCCTTCGTCGAGATTCACCCGACGACGGCGGACGCGCTCGGCGTCGCGGACGGCGAGTACGTCCGCGTGCAGAACGACCGCGGCAGCATCGTCGTGCGCGCACAGGTCACCGACCGCGTGGGCGAGGGCGTCGTGTTCATCCCGATGCACTTCGCGTCCGGCGCGGTGAACGAACTCACGCAGGAGAACTACGACCCGACCTCGGGCATCCCCGAGTACAAGGTCGCGAGCGTCCGCATCGAAGCGCTCGGCCGCGACCCGGACGAACCCCCCCTGGAGGCCGAGTACCCCGGCGAGCCAGACGACCGCGCGTCCGCGGACGACTGATTCCGTCTGCACGACCGACGCTCCTTCTTCACCACCCCGCTTCTATCGAGGTATGAGACTCCGCTACGCCACCGACGACGACGCGCCCGCAGTCGCCCGCGTTCAGACCGCCGCCGCCCGCGAGTTCGGCCCCGGCTACTACACCGACGCCCAACTCGACCACTGGGCGCGCGAACGCGACCCGGACGACTACGACTTCGACGACGGCGTCCACGTCGTCGCCGAGAGTGCAGACGGAGTCGTTGGCTGGGGGTGGGTGCGCCCCGAGCGCTCCGAACTCTCCGCGGTGTACGTCCACCCCGACCACGCCCGGGAGGGCGTCGGCACCCGCGTCCTCGACCGCCTCGAAACCGAAGCGGGCGACCGCGGGTGCACGGCGCTCTCGCTCTGGTCGTCGCTTCCGGCGGTCCCGTTCTACGACGCGAACGGCTATCGGACGGTGCGCCGCGTCGAACTCGGAGAGGCGTCGCTCCCCTCCGTCGTCATGCGGAAACTCGGCGTCGCCGCCGGTTCCGCCGGCGTCACAAGCCGCTGCTGACCGCCACTCCCTCGGGGGTACCGTCGCGAACGCCGTAGAGGGCGTGTTCCGCGCGTTCGCCGGTCGGCGACCCCACCGACGACGCGGCGAGCTCCGTCGAGGACTGATTCGCCGAAGCCGTCACGTACTTCCCCGCGGACTGACTAACCAGTCAGTATGAACTCTTACGCACAGACACCCGTCTGGAGGTGTGGGTCGTGACCTCCGTCTTCGATACGGACAGACGCATCGTCGTCCTCGCGCTCGCCCGGATGGCCGACTCCATCGGGAACTCCTTCCTCATCGTCGTCCTCCCGCTCTACATCGAGAAACTCGTCACCGCCGGAAGCGACGGCGTGTTCGTCCACCTCGGCGGCTTCTCTACCACCATCGGCGTCAGCCTCGCGACCGGTATCGTCCTCTCCCTCTTCGGCTTCCTGAACAGCTTCAGTCAGCCGTTCACCGGACGGTGGAGCGACCGCGCCGGGAAACGCCGCGGCTTCATCATCGCCGGCCTCGGCATCCTCACCGTCACGAACCTCGCGTACGTGTTCGCCGGGAGTTACTTCAGCCTGTTCGGCATCCGCGCCCTCCAGGGACTCGGCGTCGCGTTCACCGTCCCCGCGACCATCGCGCTCGTGAACGAACTCTCCACCGAGGGGTCGCGCGGCCAGAGCATGGGCGTATTCAACACCTTCCGCCTGCTCGGGTTCGGTCTCGGCCCGGTGATCGCCGGGACGTTCGTCCACCTCTACGGGTTCGACGCCGCGTTCGCGTTCGCCGCGGGGGCCGCGCTCCTCGCGACGCTGCTCGTGTTCGCGCTCGTTCGCGACCCCGAAGAGACGCAGGCGAGCGCCGGTGAAGACCTCAAAATAGCCGTCTTCAACGCCGAGAACCGTGGCTTCCTCGACCCCGTGTTCACGCTCGGCCTCGCCTCGCTGTTCATGGCTATCGGCATCGCGCTGCTCGCGGCCATCGAGACGAAAGTGAACGCTCGCCTCGACCAGGGCGGCTTCCTGTTCGGCGTGGAGTTCGCGGCGTTCGTCCTCGCACAAGTACTCATACAGGTACCGGTCGGTCGATTCAGCGACCGGTACGGCCGCCGGCCGTTCATTCTCATCGGCCTCGTCCTCCTCGCGCCCGCGACGCTCGCGCAGGGCTTCGTCGTCACGCCGCTCCAGATGATAACCGCGCGGTTCGTGCAGGGCGTCGCCGGCGCGATGGTGTTCGCACCCGCGTTCGCGCTCGCCGGCGACCTCGCCCGCCACGGCGACTCCGGGACGAAACTCAGCGTCCTCACCATGAGTTTCGGATTGGGCACCGCTATCGGCCCGCTCGCCGCCGGCTACCTCTTCCAGTTCGGCTATCAGGTGCCGTTCGAGTTCGGCGGGGCGCTCGCCGTCCTCGGCCTGATACTCGTCTACACGCAAGTGGAAGAGACCGTCAAACCGGACGCCGCCCCTGAAGCGAGCGCGACGCCGCAGGATTAGAGCGTCCAGTCGTCGACTTTCTTCGCGGCGGACCGATAGCTCACGTAGCCACAGACCCCGACCAGCACCGCGGTCGCGACCGTCCCGCCCGCACGCAGCGCGGTAGCTGAGACGCCGAGTTGGTCGGCGAGCGCGTCCGCGACGAACGGTACCTGCGTCGCCAGTCCCGGGGACGCGACGACCACGAGGACGAACGAGTAGACGCCGAACGCGAACAGACTCGGCGCGACGACACGTCTGCTGCGCGAGATGCGCACCGACTCGAACCGGGGTAACGCCGTGCCGATACCCGTCGCGAGCATTCCCGCGCCGACGAGGAGCGCGACGGTCGAGAGCGCGAGCAGGACGAGTTGCACCGGCGGAAACGGGACGAGCAGGCCCGCGCCGACCGCGAGCGGAACGACGACGGGTGCGCCGGCGACGGCGGCCGCGGAGACGATGCCGCGGACGAACGCGGTCCCGGAGACCCCGCTCGTGAGCGTGACGGGTAACATCGCGCCCTCGTCTCCGAGGAGGTTGAGCGCGAACCCAGCGCCCGCCGCCCACGCGCCGTACACCGCGAAGATGACTGGGAGCGACGGTGCGACGACGCCGGTGCGGACCGCCTCCACGACGGGCGTGACGAGGACGAACGCGGGGTAGAGGACGAAGACGAGTTTCATCGGGGCGCGGTAGGCGCGCGTCCACGCGGTTCGCGCGACCCACGCGGACGGCCGGCCGACGGCGCGTTCGAGAGGTCCCGCGTCGATAGTGGTCGACTCGTGGGTGGTGGTTTCGCGTTCACCCGTCGGTTCGTCGGCGTACCACGCGGCCCCGGCAGCGAGCGTGGCGACGCCGAGCAGAACCGGGAGGACGGCCGCGGAGACGACGACGCCGGCGAGGGCTTCCACGAGCGGGGCGTCTCCGACCACGGCGAACGGGAGGAGTCCGACCCAGCCGATGGGGGTCGCGCCGACCGCTTCGAGCAGAGGGATTGCGAAGGAGGCGTCCTGCGAAACCGTGACGACGTACATGTACCCGAGGAAGACGAGGACGGCGAGCGCCGTCTTGTAGCGCGCGAGCAGGCGGGACGCGACGAACCCGTAGCGGAGGACGTAGCCGAGCGCCTGACCCGCGAACAGGCCGAGAACGAGCGTCGTCGCCGCGGTAACGAGAACCGCCGCGCCGAGCGCCGCCGACCCCGACCCGAGGGCGACGGCGACGGACAGACAAACGAGGGGGATTGTGACGTACGCGGCGAGGCCGACGAGTTCGGCGAGCAGGAGGCCGAACACGGCGTCGCGGTGTGGGATGGTGGTGAGGATGCCGGCTTCGTGGTCGAGTTCCCCCTGCTCGCCGACGACGCGGAGTCCGGTGAGCGCCGTTCCGACGAGGAAGAGCGCGCTCGCGCCGAGACGACCGTACCGAACGTACTCCGCGACGCCCTCGGTGGCGACGCGTTCGCCGACGTTGTACGCGGCAAAGGACAGGCCGGCGGTGGCGACGAGCATGAAGAGTCCCGTGATTGCGAGCGCGCCCGCTTGCAGGCGACTCCGGAGGAGGACGCGGATTCGGCGCTTCGTCTCGACGCGCGCCAGCAGCGACGCGTGTCGGCCGTTCGGGAGTCTCACGGCTCGACCTCGGTCGTGACCTCGAGGAAGACGTCCTCGAGGCTCCGGTGTTCGCCGGTCTCCGCGCGTCGTTTCAGCGCCTCGGGGCCGCCCTCGGCGACGAGGTCGCCCCGAAAGAGGACGCCGACGGTGTCCGCGAGTTCGTCCACGACGGAGAGGATGTGCGTGGAGAGGAACACCGTCGCCTCGTCTTCCGCGAGGTCGGCGATGGTGTCGCGGACGGTGCGCGCGGCCCGCGGGTCGAGTCCGGACGTCGGTTCGTCCAGGAACACGACGTCGGGTTCGTGGAGGAGCGCCTGCACGATGCCCGCTTTCTGCTTCATCCCCTTCGAGTACGCGCCGATGCGCTTGTCGGCGTCGTCCGCGAGGTCGAAGCGCTCGAGGAGGGTGTCGATTCGCTCGGTGGCCTCGGCGGCGGGGAGGTCGCGCAGGCCCGCGATGTACTCCAACTGTTCGCGGCCGGTGAGTTCGTCGAACAGCGGCGGTTCCTCGGGGAGGTAGCCGATGCGGGAGACGAGGTCGTCCCGGTTCTCGATGGGGACGCCCGCGACGCTCGCGGTGCCGCTCGTGGGTTTCGTGAGCGTCGTGAGCATCCGCATCGTCGTCGTCTTCCCCGCGCCGTTCGGCCCGAGGAAGCCGTAGACGGTTCCGCCGGGAATGGAGAGGTCGAGACCGTCCACGGCGTACTCGTCGCCGTAGCGCTTGGTCAGTCCGGTCGACTCGATTGCGGGGGACATGCCATCGAGTCGTTCCGGGAGCGAAGAATAAGTTGCGCTACTGGAGTCCGCTCTCGAACCACGCGCCCATCGACTCCGCGATGACGGACGCAAAGCGCGAGTTCGCACTCCAGATCGCGGACTCGGTCGCGCCGTCGTAGACGCCGAGGACGACCGTATCGGAGTCGACGAGCACGACCCTGCTCGCGGGCGGTTCGGGTTCGATGGGTTGCGTGATGTCGTTCACGTCGACGCCGGGAACGTCCGCGAAGGCGTCGAGGACGTCGCGGTCGGCGCTCACCACGTCGACGGAGACGCCGCGGTCCGCGGCGGCGGCGAGCGCCTCCCGAATCGACTCGGGGACGAACTCGCGGTCGCCGGACGCGAACAGCACGGTGTCCGTGGCGTCCTCCACGACCGCGACGATGCGGTCGGTGATGGCGTCCGACTCGCTCACGGTCCACACAGCCTCGTGGGCGTCGTCGGACTCCCGGAGTTCGCCCTGCACGGCGTCGAGGTAGTCGAACGCGAGGTCGCGGTCGGCCTCGAAGCGCTCGCGGAGGTGGTCGCGCGCCGCCGACAGCGAGACGGGGCGATACCGCCGCGGCGTCGACTGCTGGACCTCGACCAGTCCCGTCGATTCGAGTTCGTCCGCGGTGCCGTACACTTGCGACCGCGGGACGTCCGTCACGTCCGCGATGTCGCTCGCCGTCCCCGTTCCGAGACGGTGGAGCGCGACGAACACGCGGGCCTCGTACGTCGAGAGGCCGAGCCGCGTGAACGCCTCTATCGCGTCCTCTTCGTTCACGGCTCCCGGTCGAGCCATTGCTCGTGGATGCGCTCGTACTGTTCCGCGGACAGCGCGCCCGCCTCTAACTGCTGGGCGGCCATCGCGACGTCCGCTTCGGTGACGTCGCCCTCGCTGACGATGCGTTCGAACACGTCGCTGACGACCGTGACGAACCCGTCGCCCTCGATTTCGGTCGCGCCGTCGGGCTGGCGGAGTTCGCCGTCGAACCGCAGCGCCTCGTTGTCGCGGGCGTCGTCGGGGACGCGAACGGTGTACTCGACGCGTGCGGGCGTCTCCTCGTCGGTCTCCCAGACCGCGTAGACCGTGTCGTCCTGCACGGTCGACGACACGGGGGTCGGGTCGACGTGGTCGAGCGATTCGACGGGTGCCGGCGCGGCGTCCTTGACGAACGCCCGTCCCTCGAACGCGGGGACGTGAACCACGACGGAAATATCGCCGCCGGGATGGACGTACGTCCGGGACACTTCGCGCGTCGGCGCACCCGCGTCCGGCGCGGGAGCGGCCGCGGCGGGTTCGAGGTCGGCGTCCTCCGTACCGTCGTCACCGCCCTCGCCGAGCGGGTTCGTGTACCGCGTCCAGACGACGAGGAGGCTCGGGAGGACGAGCACGCTCGCGAGGAACGCGTACACGATGGTCATGCCCGTGATGATGCCGAACTGCTGGAGCGGCGGGAGCACGGCGAACACCAGCACGCCGAACCCACCGACCGTGGTCGCGGCGCTCCCGAGGAGCGCGCCACCAGTCCCAGTGAGCGCGGTGTTCAGGGCTTCGAACGTCTCACCGGTGCGTTCGAGTTCCTGATTGTACCGCTCGCTCAAGTGGATGCTGTACGCCACCCCGAGCCCGACAGTGAGGCTCGTGATCATCCCCGTGAGGACGTTGAACGGGATTCCCGCGAGGTACATCGTCCCGAGAATCCACGCGACGCTGAACACCACCGGCAGCAGGGTGACGAGTCCGAGCGTCGCACTGCCTTCCGTGAGCCGGTAGGCCGCCATCAGGAAGACGACGATGGCGACGAGCGTGATGATGAGGCTCTCGATGACCGTCTCTAACAGCTGGTCCTGGACGATTTTGAACAGGATCGACTGTCCGGTCGCGGTTGCCTCGATGCCGCCGCCGGTCCCGACGGTGGCGACGTCACGCATCTGCTCCGTAATCGCGCTGCCGGACGCGCCACCTTCGACGTTGACTATCATCCGAACCGCCTGATAGTCGCCGCCGTCCGTGCGGGAGACGACGTTTCCGGCGCGGTCGGGCGAGACCGCGAACAGTTTGTCGTACACGGCCTCGACGTTCCGGTCGGGGACGCCGTTGCCGTCAGTGTCCGCGGCGGTGAACGTCTCGTTGAAGGATTCGTTCTGCGCGGCGACCTGCTCCATCAGCGTGAGCGGACTCTGAATCGCGGCCTCCCCGCTCGACAGTTTGATGGTGACGCCCTTGTCCGCCGCGGCCTGCTGGGCGTCGTTGAGCCGTTCGAGCGCACCGTCACTCGTCACGTCTCCTTCCAGTAGTATCTGTGCCTGCGAGTCCTGCCGGAGGAAGTGGTCGTTGACGTACTCCAGATTGCTCTTCGCGGTGTACTGGTGGGGCGCGAAGGGCTCCGGGAGGTCCTCCATCCAGTTCGGCGGGTCTTGGGCGAGGAAGTCGGTCTGACTGAAACTCGTGTCGACCTGCGTCGCGCCGTACGCGCCACCAGCGGAGAGGAGGACGGCGAGCAGGATGACGACGAGGGCGGACTTCTGCGCGGCGGTGCCGCCGAACGTCAGCGCGCTTCCGAGACGACCGCCGCCGGTCCCGAACGCGCGTTTCTCGCGGTTGAACCCGTAGGATTCGAGGACGCCGTCGATTTCGACTTTCGCCGCCGGGATGAGCACGCCGAACACGAGGAGGGCGGCGGTGATGCCGACGCTCGACACCACGCCGAAGTCCTGAATCGGCGGCAGGGGGCTGACGAGGTTCGAGAGGAACCCGATGACCGTCGTCGCCGTCACCCAGATGAGCGCGACGCCGACGCCGCCGAGCGCGATTCGCATCGACCCGCGCGGGCCCTCACCCGTCACTTCGCGCTCCTCGCGGTGACGCATGAAGATGTGTATCGCGTAGTCGATGCTCAACCCGATGAGGAGGACGGGCACCGCGATGAATATCTGGTTGAACGAGATGTCCGCCCAGCCCATGAAGCCGAACGTCCACACGAGCACCGCGACGATGCCGAGCAACCCGAGGAGGATGTCGAGGACGTCGCGGTACGCGATGATGAGCGTGACGAGGACGAAAATCAGCGCGAGCGGTCCGACGATGAGGAGGCTGTCACTCATCGACTGCGTTATCTCCTCGCTGATGATACCGGCCCCGAACACGAGGTACTCGTTTCCGTCGTCGCGCGACGTCGCCATGTCCTGTATCGCGGTCTGCGTGTCGACGATGCGGTCGGTCGCGGACCCGGACATTCCGGACGTCTCCTCGGTGGTCTGCGTGACGACGATCATCGTCGCCTCGGCGGACGCTGACCCCGCGTCGTAGTCACGGGGCATGAACGCGAACGCGCCGCCGCCACTCCCGCCATTGCCGCCGTTGGCCGACAGAACGGACGTGACGACCGACTCGACCTGCGAGTCGTTCATCGACTCCAACTGCTGAATCTGCTCCGCGAGCGCGGGTGACGTCGTGTTCTCCAACTGCGCGCGCTGTTCCGTTATCTGCTCACCGAGCGATTTCAGTTTCTCCGCGGACTGCTGGAGTTCGTCCGCCCGCTCCTGCAAGGCGGCGTAGTCGTCCGCGAGCACGCCCTGCGTGCCGAGCGTGTACGCTTCTTCGACTTCGCGCTGCGTGGACGCGTTGCGCAACTTCTCGGTCGCCTTCCGGAAGACGCCGTAATCCGTCTCGTTCAGGTCGACGGACGTGTTCGCGCGCACGCTCTCGAACTCCGCCTGAATAGACGCGTTCGGATGTTCGCGGAGGTACGTCAACGCCGCCTTCAGCGAGTCGGCCGTGTCGTTCAGCGTCGTCCGCCGCTGGTCGATAGCCGCCCGCTCCTGCTGGACGGACTGGTTCAGCGACTGGAACTGCGCGACGAGCGCCTGCAACTCGCGGCCTTGCTCCTGTTTTATCGCCGTCGTCGCGACGATGTTCGACACGCCGACGGTCGGCGTGGTGTTCGCGAGCGACGGTCCAGTCGTCGCGTTCTCCCGAATCGACTGCTGGAGTTCGAGACTGTGTATCAGCCCCGATTTCGCGAGGACGTTGTCCCCGCGGACGATTATCTGGACCGTCGTCGTGTTCTCGTTTCCGGTCTGGAAGTTGTTCTGGATGTAGTCGAGTTTCTGGGACTCGACCGTGTCGCTCTGGAACTGGTCGAGCGACGACGACTGGTCGACCATCGGCGCGCCAGCACCGACGACCACGGTCAAGAGGACCATCACCGCGATAGCGGCCTTGCTGTGCGCGGTGACCAATCCGACCACGCGGTCGAACCGACTCACCGAACCACCTCGGTTGTCAGTAGGAAAGTACTCACAGATGTCTCACTCGTGCCGTACAGAAAACCGCCTCCCGTATAGCCGTACTCAAACTGCCAGAACGTTTCCCGAGTTTACTCGGTGATCGCCTCGATGGTCGCGTACGTCGTTTCGAGCGGCTGTCCCTCGAAGGACCCGACCCGCACCGCGTCCACGCCGTCGATGGACGCGAACGACTCGACGCGTTCGCGCACCTCCTCTGGCGTCCCCGCGGCCGCGAGTTCGTCCAGCAGTTCGTCGGGCAGGAGTTCCGCGAGTTCCTCCGTATCGTGGTTCGCCTCCCACGACTCCCGCAGGCGTTCCACCGTCTCCTCCCATCCCTGTCGGGCGACGGACTTCCCGTAGTACGGCCCGTACGCCGCGAGCATGAACGCGACACCGCGCCGAGCGGTCGCGCGCGCCTGCTCTCGGTCCTCGTCCGCGATACACCGCAGAATCGGACTCACGCGCACGTCGTCGATACTCCGGTCGCCCAACTCCGCGCCGCGTTCGAGGTCCGACAACCGCTCGCGGAGGCCGTCCGGCGTGAACAACTGCGGCACCCAGCCGTCCGCGAAGCGACCCGTCAACTCGGTCGTCTTCGGGCCCAGACACGCCACGTCGATGGGCGGCGTCGGGGACGGCGGTTCGCTCGCGAGACGCAACCCACCGACGTCGAAGATGTCGCCGTCGTAGTCGACGCGCTCCCCGGAGAGCACTTGTCGCACGATGTCGATGGTCTCCCGGAGACGCCGGAGCGGGCGCTCGAACTCCTGGCCGTGCCAGCTCTCCACCAGCGCGGGCGAACTCGTCCCGAGCCCCATCCGATAGCGGCCGTCGCTCACTTCGTCCAGCGTCGCCGCCGTCTGTCCGAGCAGCGCGGGCGACCGCGAGTACGGCGAGAACACGTCGTTCGCCAGCCCGATCTCGTCGGTTTCGGTCGCGAGCAACGTCAGAATCGAAACACGATTCCACCCGGTCGTTTCACCCATCGAGACGTACTCGTAGCCGAGTTCTTCGGCTCGCTGTACGAGGTCGACGAGCGACCCGGTCTCGTGGTGGTCGTTCACCGAAAGCAGCAGGTCGACTGACGCGTCACTCACCGCGGACACCTCTCGTGGTTCGACATACCTCGGCCGAAGACAGGCAGGTAGTTAAACGTTCACCGGGGACGTGCCAGCCGTCCACACCACCGCGAGCGCTCCGACACCCCGCCATTGGATATAGCAACATACAATTTATCAGTTTCCTGCGAGCCACCGGACGCGTCGAACTCATCGAATACCTCGCCCAGTACGCTCCCACCTATCCGAGAACGACACAGCTGACTGTGGTCTCGTCGTCTGGTACTCGCTACGCACGAGGAGTCTCTGGCATCCGGGGAGCCGCGTTTCCGTTCGCCCGCTATCGACACTCGGTTCCGCGAACCCTCGTCGTCATTGCGATATAACTCATTTCAGGCACGATACCGGCGCGTTGTCGAAGGACGGGATCTATCGGCAGGCATCGTGGGTGTGGCGGAAGTGGGTCTGCGTTCCGAAGGTGCGTGCGCGAGAGACAGGAAGTGCATCACGATACAGCCGACGTCGCTCACACCGTCGTTAGTGGAGTCAGGCGGGCGTAGAACAGCTCCATCGGTAACCAGCTGATATTCAGTTTCGACTGGTAGTCTCTCTAAAAGACGTGGACCTCTACGAGCTCGAAAGACGCTCGTCAATCGAGGAAGTGAACTGAATCTGACGCGGTGAGCGGTCGTCGAGAACACGACCGCAACTCTCTGAGGTGGAAAACACTCTTAAAAAGGGGGCGTTCTGAGTAGAATAGCTCCGTCAGAACTGTACCGGGGTCGTGTTCACGGACGGTCGCCGTTTCGAGTCGTCGTCGAGATCTCTGCGAGCAAACTCACTCGAAATACTCGTTCGAACTCGCCAGTCGACGAGTGCTGAACGTTGAGCCCGAACCTGCGGAGTATATTATCCTTCAATCTAGTCCTACAGATGTCGATACGATAATCGGTTAATATAGGCCTTCAAGAAATTATTCGGTGAATTTAGGCCTGTGTACGGCGCGTATTCCAGTCCCTCACTACCCGATAAGTGTATTTATCCGTTGTAGTGGGAACGTTGATGGTGGTGGCGTGTGAGGGCCGACCATGAGCAGTGAAGAACGAACGACCGTGAAGGCGTACGTCCCGCGGTGGCAAAAAGAACGGTGGGTGGAGGAGGCGGACGACCTCGATATGTCTCAGAGCGAGTTCTTGCGGGCGATGGTGCAGGCCGGTCGGCGGAACATTAATATAGAACCCTCGGATGGTAGTTCCGAGGCCGTGGAGGGTAGGGGGCAGAGTGGCGAAGAGGGGTTCGAAGACCGCGTGCGTTCTTGTCTTGAATCCGAGGGGACGCTCGATTGGGACGGGCTACTGGACGCGGTGACCGACGGGGTCGAAGACCGAGTGGAAGACGCGATTCGAGAACTCGAACAGCGCGGCGAAGTCAGGTACGCCCCGCGGGAGGGCGGGTACACCCTCGTCGACGATGAGTGAGGCGACCGACCCCGTCGGGTACTTCCTCGAAGACATGGGGTTTCACGGCAAGAGCGAGCGCACCCGCGGCGCGTACGAGCGCGTGCTGCGGTCGTTCGAGGCGTTCCTCGAACAGCGCGGGGCCAGTGCCGCGGACGCGGGGCGTCGAGACTGTCTGGCGTGGGTGTCGTCGCTGCGTGGCGACCTCGCGGACAGCACAGTCGCGACGTACGCGTCCTACGTCCACCGGTTCTACGCGTACATGTCGCAGGTGGGTGAGCTGGACGAGAACCCGATGTCGCTCGTGGTCGAGGAGATGGACGAATCCATCGACACCGACCCGGCGCGTCGCGAGATCGACGTCCCGCGGATGCGCGCGTTCGTCTCCGAGATCGACCATCCACTCGAACGGGCGCTCGTCGTCACGCTCCTGAAGACCGGGGTTCGTGTGGGCGAACTCTGCAACCTCGACCTGCGCGACGTCGCCATCGACGCGCCCGAACTCGACGGCGCATACGAGTTAGGGGGACGCGCGCATCTCGACGGGCGGACGGACACGCTGTTCGTGGACCCGGAGATGTCACGGGGAGAGACCGTGAACGGAGAGGAGCGCACGGCGTCGAACAAGCGAAAACGCGTCACGCTGATTCCCATCGACGGAGAGTTAAAGCACGTTCTCGTCCGCTGGCTCGCGATACGACCCGACACGCGGTCGCCCGCGGACCCGCTGTTCGTGAGTACGGGAGACGCGTGGGGCGAACGCGTAACCCCCGAGATGGTGCGCGCGGTCGTCACCGACCACGCGACCGACGCCGGGTGGTACGAACCCGGTGCGGGCGCGACGGAGAACGTCACCCCCCACTACTTCCGGCACTTCTTCACCACGCACCTCCGCGACCGCACGGGCGACCGCGGCATCGTCAAGTACCTCCGCGGAGATGTCGCCGACGACATCATCGACACGTACACTCACAACTGGGGCGACCAGGTTCGCGAGGTGTACACCGAGTCGATCTACTCGCTTGGCGTCTGACTCGGAACGTATATACTCTATTTCGCTATATCGAATGTCGGATGGGTGTGGTCGGGCTGGAGGAGGGGGCGAATCGCCGGAACCGAACGCTTTTCGGCGCTGTCCCAGGGATGGGCGTGTATGCACGTCGCTGTTATCGGCGCGGGGAGTATGGGTCACGGAATCGCACAGGTGTCGGCGATGGCGGGTCACGACGTCGTGATGCGCGACGTCGAGGAGGAACTCGTTCAGTCGGGCCTCGACGGAATCGAGGAGAACCTGCAGGGCGGCGTCGACCGCGGGAAAGTGACCGAAGCCGAGATGGAAGAGACGCTCGCGCGAATCGAGGGGACGACGGACCTCGACGACGCCGTCGGGGACGCGGACCTCGTGGTGGAAGCGGTGCCGGAGGACATGGACTTGAAGAAGAGCGTGTTCGAGGACGTGGAGGACGCCGCGCCCGCCGACGCCGTTCTCGCGTCGAACACGTCGAGTCTCCCGGTGACTGAGTTGGCGAGCGCGCTCGAAAAGCCGTCGCGCGCGGTCGGCCTCCACTTCTTCAACCCGCCGCACATCATGCCGCTCGTCGAAATCATCGTCGCCGAGCAGACGAGCGAGGAGACAGAGGAGTTCGCGGTCGACTACGTGGAGGGAATCGAAAAGGAAGCCGTCGTGATTCGGGACACGCCAGGATTCGCCACGTCCCGTCTCGGCGTCGCGCTCGGTCTGGAAGCCGCGCGAATGGTCGAGGAAGGCGTCGCCGACCCCGCGGACATCGACGCCGGAATGCGAGAAGGGTACAACCACCCGATGGGGCCGCTCGAACTCACCGACCACGTCGGACTCGACGTTCGTCTGCACATCGCAGAATCCCTGCGGGAGGAGTTAGGCGAGCGGTTCAAACCCCCGCAGATTTTGAAGCGGAAGGTGCGCGCCGGAAAACTCGGGAAGAAGACGGGAGAAGGGTTCTACGAGTACGACGAGAACGGCGAGATAATCGACTGAGCACCGTATAGCGTTGCGTATTCTCTAGGAGCGTTTTGGTGGCGCGCTGACTCGCAGTCCGAGGTCGCGGAGGAGCGAGTCGGTCTCTTCGACGTCTCCGAGCGCGGCGAGTGAGATTCCGGGAATCGAGAGCGTCGTGAGGTCGGGGAGCGCGTCGACCGCGGTGACGCTCGCGACGGTGGGATAAGTGAACGACCGGGTGGCGAAGAACTCCTGTGCTTCCGCGGAGAGCAGGTGGCGGAGGAACCGACCGGCGAGTTTGCGGTCGGGACTCCGGTCGAGGACGCCCGCCGTCGACGCGTCGACGAGCGTCCCGGCGTCGTGGTCGGTATACGCCAGGCCGAGAGGGGTTCGGGGGTCGCCGGCGCGGACGCGCAGGACGTCGTAGTGGTTCGTGAGCGCGACGGAGGCGTCACCGGTCGCGACGGCGTTCGCGGCGAAGAAGTCCGACTCGGTCGTCTCCGGGTCGCGGTCGAGGAAGTCGCGGAGCCACGAGCGTGCGCCGTCCGTCCCGCGGGCGTGGCGGAGCGCGGTCACGAACGACCGGAAGAACGAGGTTCGCGGGCTCCACGCGACTGGCTCGGGCGAATCGCGGGCGTACGCGCCGATGTCGGTCGGGAGCGTCGTTCGGTCGAAGCGCTTCGAGTCGTAGGCTATCGCGCGGACGAACGCGTTGACGCCGACCCAGCGGTTCGTCGGTCGGAAGTCGCGGCGGACGGTCGACGTCACCGACTTCGGGAGTTCGGCCATGTGCTCGTCGAGCACGGCGACCGGTCCGGCGTTGGACGCCCAGAACACGTCCGCGCGGACGTTCCCCTCCTCGATTTCGGTTCGGAGGTCCGACGCGACGTCCGTCGGCGACCCGACGTGGAGGTCGGCTTCGAAGTCGGGATACACGTCCTCGAAGAGGGTGATGAGTTGTTCGTGGCGGCCGCCGTCGTCGCCGCCGAGGTAGATGCTGAGCGGGCCGTCGAGCGGTTCGAGGTCCGCGATGGAGGTTCCGGGCGGTTTCGGGCGGTCGCCGACGAGCGGGTTCTTCCCGCGGAAGTCGGCGAGCGTCGGCTTCGGGGATCCCGAATCCTCCGTGAGGATGCCCGCACAGCCCGCGAGCGCGCTCGTGAGCGCGCCTCCGGACGCCACGAGCGCGCGCCTCCGGGTGAACCGTTCCGTCATACTCTGACGTTCGGCCTTCTGCCTATTAGGCTACTCCTTTGACCTCATCCCGAACCATCAAGTCCCTCTCGAACCCTCCCGACGTATGGACAGGGTAGCAGTCGTCGGTGCGTCGATGACGCGGTTCGGTGAACGCGGCGCGTGGCTGCGCGACCTCCTCGCGGAAGCGGGGGACGCGTGCCTCGACGACGCGGGTGTCGAACCGGGCGAAGTCGACCACCTCTACGTCTCGAACATGGCGAGCGGCGAGTTCGAGGGCCAGACCGGCGTCCCGAACATGCTCGCACACGACCTCGGGATGATCGGCGCGTACACCCAGCGCGTCGACCAGACGAGTTCGTCGGGCGGCGCGGGCATCTACGCGGCGTGGCAGTCGGTCGCGTCGGGTGCGAGCGACCTGACGATGCTCGTCGGCGGGGAGAAGATGACCCACCGGAGCACTGGAGAGGCGACTGACGTCATCGCGAGTCTGACGCATCCAGTGGAGTACAAACACGGCGTGACGCTCCCGAGTTTCGCGGGTCTGACCGCGCGCCTCTACCTCGACGAGTACGACGCGCCCCGGGAGTCGCTCGCCGCGGTCGCGGCGAAGAACCACAAGAACGGCGTGGACAATCCACACGCGCAGTTCCGCAAGGAAGTGAGCGAGCAGGAGATTCTCGACTCGCCGATCGTCGCGGACCCCCTGCGGCTCTACGACTTCTGCCCCATCACGGACGGATCCGCGGCGCTCATGTTCTGCCCGGAGTCCGTCGCGGCCGAGTACACGGACGACTACACGGTCGTCGCGGGCGTCGGCGGCGCGACGGACACGCACGTCGTCCACGAACGCGAGGACCCGACGACGATGGGCGGCGTGGTCGATTCGAGCGCCGACGCGTACGAGATGGCGGATATGGGGCCGGAGGACGTGGACGTCGCGGAACTCCACGACATGTTCACCATCCTCGAAGTCCTCCAGCTCGAAGACCTCGGGTTCGCGGAGAAAGGCGAAGGCTGGCGGCTCGCCCCAGACGGCGTCACCACGCGTGACGGCGACCTCCCCGTGAACACCTCGGGGGGACTGAAGTCGAAGGGCCACCCGCTCGGCGCGAGCGGCGTCGCACAGGCGTACGAACTCCACCAGCAGTTGACCGGAGAGGCCGGCAAGCGCCAGGTCGACGCGGACGTCGGGTTGGCGTGCAACGTCGGCGGGTTCGGGAACTGCGTTACCACCACCATCCTCGAAGCACAATGAAAGCACACCGCTGTCCGAACGACCACCTGACGTATCCGGGCCACGAGCGCTGTCCGGAGTGCGGCGAACACCAGACTGACACCGTCTCGCTCGAAGACAGAGTCGGGAAAGTCGTGACGTGGACGACGAGTACGGCGACGCCGCCGGGCGTCCGCCAGCCGAACCACCTCGCTATCGTGGAATTCGACGTGGACGGACAAGCCGTGCGCGCGCTCGGGCAACTCACCACGAACGACGTCGAACTTGGCGACGACGTCGAACCAGTCCACGTCGACCGACTCCGCGACCCCGGAATCCGCGAGGAGGCGAGTCAGGAGTGGGACGGCTACCGCTTCCGTCCCGTCTGAGAATCTCGTTTCGACTGCTTCTCCCGAATCTCGTCCAGTTCGTCCTCGACGCGCTGGGCCGCGGCCGCGTTCTCCACGTCCGCCAATCCCTCCGACTCGTCGCCCGCGGTCACCTCGATGTTCGTCCGGGACTCCTCGGCGTCATCGACTTCAGCGCGGAGTTCGTCGGTTAGTTCGCGCGCGTCGATGAGGAGTTCGCGCGCCTCCTCGTTCTGTGGGAGTCGGCCGTCCTCGATCTCGTCCGCCAGTCTGGAGAGCGTGCGGTCGATTCTGGAGAGCGCGTCCCGACTCATCGACTCCGCGCGGTCTCTCGCGTCCGCTCTGTCCACGTCCGGCGGCGACGCGTATCGGAGCGCGGACTGCACGGTTTCGAGGACGCGAATCTGGGCTTCGAGCGTCGCTATCGCCGCTGGAATCGCGGCGTCCCGCGTGAACTCCGCGACCTCGCGGGGCGTCGGCGGCCGCGGCAGACCGAACGGACCAGTCGGTGGACGGGGTGGTCGTTCGAGTTCGGCGCGAAGGTCGCGGAGCGCCGCCTCCAGTTCGCTCACGCGCGCTTCGAGGTCGTCGTCGCTCATACGAGAGAGAAGGAGCGCCAGCGGGATATGCCTAGAGGATGCGCTTACCGAGCGCGCTCGCCGCGAGTTCGGCGGCCATCTCCGCCGTCTGGTTGCGTTCGTCGAGAATCGGGTTCACTTCGACGAGTTCGAAACTCCGGAGAACGTCCTCGTCGTGGTCGCGGCGCGCGAGCAGTTCGAGCGCGGCGTGCGCTTCGCGGTACGTGACGCCGCCGCGAACGGGCGTCCCGACGCCGGGGGCTTCGTGGGGGTCGAGCCAGTCGAGGTCGAGGCTGACGTGGATGCCGTCGACGCCGTGGGTGGCGATGTCGAGCGCTTCGTCCACGACGTCGCTGAGGCCGCGTTCGTCGATGTCGCTCATCGTGAACGCCGACATCTCGCTCTCACGGATGTCCTCGCGTTCCGCATCGTCGAGCGACCGCAAACCGACGAGTGCGACGTTCTCCTCGCGCAATCCGGTGGCGTTCGCCCACTCGGTGTCAGCGAACCCGTCCTTCCCGAGCGCGGCGGCCAGCGGCATCCCGTGGACGTTCCCGCTCGGCGAGGTTTCCGGCGTGTTGAAGTCGCCGTGCGCGTCGAACCATATCGCGCCGATGTCGGCGTCCCGCGCGCTCCCGACGAGGCTGCCGATGGCGATAGAGTGGTCGCCGCCGAGCGCGAGCGGGAGCGCTCCCGCAGCGATGCTGTCCGCGACCTCGTCAGCGAGGCGTTCTGCGACCTCCCGAGTCTCGTGGAGGAACTTCGCGTTCCCGGAGGCGGGCGTCACGCGGTCCGGGTCGCGCTCTTCCGCACGCGGGATGTCGAGGTCGCCCGCGTCCGTCGAATCCACGCCGATCTCGTCGAGTTGTTTCGCGAGACCGGCGTATCGAATCGCGGACGGCCCCATGTCGACCCCACGTCGGTTCGCGCCGTAGTCGGACGGCGCGCCGATGATACGAACTGACCGAGACATACGGCAAAAAACGCGAGCGTCGGGTTTAGTCGTTCTTATACGGTTCGCAGACCATCGACACGCCATCCCTGAAGTCGACTTCCGGCTCCCAGCCAGTCGCCTCCTTGAACTTCGACGGGTCTGCCTTCGTGTGGTAGACGTAGTTCTCGAGCGGGACCGGTTCGTACTCGGGTTCGATCGCGGTGCCGAGTTCGTCGTTTATCATCTCCACCATCTCGTTGAACGAGTAGGAGTCGCCGGTGCCGAGGTTGAACACGCCGTCGAGTTCGTTCTCGGCGGCGAGGGAGAGGCCGCGAACGATGTCCGAGACGTGCGTGAAGTCGCGGGTCTGACTCCCGTCGCCCCAGAGGACCGGGGACTCGCCGTCGGCGATTTCGTCCGCGAACTGGCTGATGGTGTTCGCGTACTCGCCCTTGTGCCCCTCGTTCCCGCCGTAGCCCTGATACACCGAGAAGAAACGCATCCCGGCGAGCGTCATGTCGTGGAAGTTCGAGTAGTACTCCGCGTACCGCTCCCGTCCCATCATCGACGCGTCGTACCCCGTCGCCGCCTCGACGTCCATGTCCTCCGGACACGGGTCCTGCTGGCTCCCGTAGATGGACGACGTCGAGGCGTAGACGACCGTGTCACAGCCGTCGGCTTTCGCCTGTTCGACCGTGTTCACGAACCCCTCGATGTTCACGCGCACGCCCTGTCGCGGTTTCTCCTCCAACATCTGGCGAGAAGAGAGCGCGGCGAGGAAGAACACCACGTCCACGTCCGTCGGCAGGTCGTCGTCCAGTACGTCCGCCTCGACGTACTCCACGTCGTCGGAGAGGTTCTCCGGCGTTCCGAGATACTCGTTGTCGACCGCCACCACGTCGTTGTCTTCTGCGAGCGTGTTCGCGAGGTTCGAACCGATGAAGCCCGCCCCGCCCGTCACGAGGACGCGTTTTCCCTTCATACGCGCACCCAACATGTGCGTCGGATAAAGGCCACCGATTCACCGCTGGACCATGCGGTCGCGGGGTTTAAGCGCGTCCTACGCGAACTATCCTGCATGTCGAGCATCGAGTTGACGCCGAGCCAGAAAACAATTCTCACCGCACTCGTGAATCTCTACTCACAGCGCGAGGAAGCCATCAAAGGCGAAGAGATCGCAGAAGAAGTGAACCGGAACCCGGGGACGATTCGAAACCAGATGCAGTCCCTGAAAGCCCTCCAACTCGTCGAGGGCGTCCCCGGCCCGAAGGGCGGATACAAGCCGACGTCGAACGCGTACAACGCACTCGACGTCCAGGAACTCGAAACCGCCGCGGAAGTACCCGTCTTTCACGACGGCGAACCCGTAGAGGAGGCGAACGTCCAAGAAATCGACCTCTCCAGCGTCCACCACCCCGACCTCTGCCGGGCCGAAATCCACCTGCGCGGCAGCGTCCGCGAGTTCCACGAGGGCGACCGCGTCACCGTCGGCCCGACCCCGCTCTCCAAACTCGTCATCGAAGGCACCGTCGACGGCACGGACGACACGAACAACGTCATCATCCTCAAGATCGACTCGATGGAAGCCCCGGCCGAGGACCCCGAACACTAATCCAAAGCCTTTGTATCGGTTGCCGTCGCAGTTCCGTCCATGTCAACTACTGTTGCCGTCCTCGGGTCGGGATACGCCGGCGCGGGTGCGATTCCGAAACTCGAAGACGTCCTCGGTGACGACGCGGACATCGTCTGGATTTCCGACCACGACTACCACCTCGTCCTGCACGAATCCCACCGCTGCATCCGAGACCCCACGGTTCAGGACGACATCACGATTCCCGTCCACGACATCAAATCCCCGAGCACGCGGTTCGTCGAAGCCGAAGTCACCGGCCTCGACACCGACGACCGCGTCGTCGAACTCGACGGCGCGGACGACGTCGAATACGACTACGCCCTCGTCGCCCTCGGCTCCCAGACCGCCTACTACGGCATCGAAGGGATGGAGGAGAACGCGCTCACCCTCAAGAACCTCGAAGACGCCCTCGAAATCCACGAACAGGTAAAAGAAGCCGCGCGCGAAGCGACCAAAGAAGACCCCGCGAAAGTCGTCATCGGCGGCGCGGGCCTCTCCGGCATCCAGAGCGCCGGCGAAGTCGCCGAATTCCGCGACATGCACAACGCCCCCATCGAGGTCTACCTCGTCGAAGCACTCCCCGAAATCTTCCCGCCAGGCGACGCGGAAGTCCAGGGAACGCTCCGCCACCACCTCGAACAGGCCGACGTGAACATCCTCACCGACGACCCCATCACGTCCGCCGACGAAGACGAAATCCACTTCGACGAACGCGACAGCCTCGACTACGACGTCTTCGTCTGGACCGGCGGCATCACCGGCCGCGACGCCATGGAATCCGCGAACGTCGAAAAAGAACACAACCGCCTCAACACCGGTCAGGACTTCCAGACCAGCGACGAACGCGTCTTCGCCATCGGCGACTCCGCCATCGTCGAACAACCCGGCGAACACCCCGCCCCACCCACCGCACTCGCCGCCTGGCAAGCCGCCGACGTCGCCGCCAAAAACATCGGCCACGCCATCAACAACCACCCCCTCCAAACGTGGACCTACCACGACGAAGGCACCCTCATCAGCATCGGGGAAACCGCCGTCGCCCACGACGTCACCGTCTACGGCATCGACCTCCCCATCCGCACCTTCAACGGCATCCCCGCCAAAGTCCTCAAAAAAGGCGCCGCCGCCCGCTGGATAACCAAAATCACGAGTCCCGTCCGCGCAGCGAAAGCCTGGGATTCGCTTTAGAGCCCCACTTTTTCCGGGTCGGGGTCGCTGACGCGACCCGCAGAGTAAAAACCTGTTCCCGCGAGCGAGCAGGCGGCCGGAGGCCGCCGAACGCGCGAACGGGGAGCGAAGCGACCCGTGAGCGGAGTGAGCGAGGGGGAGCCAGTCAGAGCTTCGCTCTGACGCTGGACTAAAAAAGCCGCGAGCGCCGCCGGCGCTCGCGGTACGGCGTCGGTGTAACTCCGCTTCCGCACCGCTTCGCACCGCCCCGCCTCCGCACCGCTCCGCATCACTTCGGGTCTCCGCTCAGATCTGCGTTGACTGCGGTAGAATCAGACTGCTCGACGACCGGAAGCGAAAAACGAAGTCCGGTTACTCGTCGTCGCTTTCGTCGTCCGCGTCGTCTCCTCCGGGCGTGTAGACGTCGACGGAGGCGACGTGGTCGCCCTCGTCCACGTCCATGATTTTCACGCCTTTCGTGTTCCGGCCGACGGTCGAAACTTCGCCGGCGACGGTGCGCATGATCTGGCCGCTCTGACTCATCGCGACGAGGTGGTCGTCGTCGGTGACTGCTTTCACCGTGACGACGTGCCCGTTGCGCTCGCCCGTCTTGATGTCCGTGAGGCCGTAGCCGTACCGGGACTGCGGGCGGTACTCGGTGAGCGGGGTGCGCTTTCCGTAGCCGTTCTCGGTGACGGTGAAGAGCGCGCGGTCGTCGTTCTCGTGGGTCGCGACAACGCCCACGGCCGCGTCGCCCTCGCGGAGTTTGATGCCGTTCACGCCCTTGGTCGCGCGGCCCGTCGAGCGCGCTTCGGACTCGTCGAACCGAATCGCCATCCCGTGTTCGCTCCCGATGACGAGGTCGTTCTCGCCGTCGGTGACTTCGACGTCCACGAGTTCGTCGCCGTGTTCGAGGCGGATGCCGATGATGCCCGTCGAGAGCACGTCCTCGTACTCGCTCGCGGGCGTGCGCTTGACCTTGCCGTTCCGCGTGACCATCGTGAGGAACTCCTCCTCGCCGAAGTCGTCCGTGTTCACCACGGCGGTGAGTTCCTCGCCGTCGTCGAGGTCGAGGATGTTCACCGCGGACTTCCCTCTCGCGGTGCGACTCATCTCCGGAATCTCGTAGGTCTTGAGCTGGTAGACCTGTCCGGTGTTCGTGAAACACAGCAAGTAGTCGTGGGTGTTCGCGGTGAACACCGACGACACTCTGTCGCCTTCTTTGAGGTTGGTGCCGATGACGCCCTTCCCACCCCGGTGCTGGGTGCTGAACGTCTCGACCGGCACGCGCTTGATGTAGTCCTCCTCGGAGAGCACGACGACGACGTCCTCGCGCGGGATGAGGTCCTCGTCGGTGACCGTGCCAGCGTCCTCGATGATGGAGGTCCGGCGGTCGTCCGCGTACTCGTCTTTTATCTCCTCGAGTTCCTCGACGATGACCGCGTCGAGTTCCTCCTGCGACCCGAGGATGGTTTCGAGGCGTTCGATAGTCGCCTGCACGTCCTCGTACTCGTCTTCGATTTCCGCGGCTTCCATCGACGTGAGACTCCCCAACTGCATCCGAACGATGTGCTGGGACTGCGCCTCGGAGAAGTCGAACACCTCTTCGAGGGCGTCCCGCGCGGCGTCCCGGTCTTCCGCGTTCCGGATGGTCTCGACCACGTCGTCCACGTTGTCGAGCGCCTTCAACCGGCCTTCGAGGATGTGCGCGCGGTCTTCGGCCTCGTTGAGGTCGTGTTCGCTCCGGCGGCGCACGACCTCGCGGCGGTGGTCGAGGTAGTGCTGGAGCATCTGCTTCAGCGTCAGCACTTTCGGCTCGCCGTCGACCAGCGCGAGGTTGATGACGCCGAACGTCCGCTCGAAGTGCGACTCGAGGAGGCGATTCTCCACGACGTCCGTGTTCGCGTTCGACTTCAACTCGATGACGACGCGGACGCCGTTTCTGTCCGATTCGTCGCGGAGGTCGCGCACGCCTTCGAGGGTGCCGTCGTTGACGTCCTCGGCGATGCGCTCGACCATCCGACTCTTGTTCTGCTGGTAGGGAATCTCGGAGACGACGATGCGGTCGCCGCGTTCTCCCTCCTCTACCTCGTACTCGGCGCGAACCCTGACGCGGCCGCGGCCCGTCGTGTACGCGGACTTGATGGCGTTCCGACCGACGATGTTCGCGCCCGTCGGAAAGTCCGGGCCCTTCACGTGCTCCATCAGGTCGAGGCTGGAGACGTCCTCGTTCTCAACGAGCGCGACCGTCGCGTCGATGACCTCGCCGAGGTTGTGCGGCGGGATGTTCGTACTCATCCCGACCGCGATGCCCGAACTCCCGTTGACGAGGAGGTTCGGGAACGCCGCGGGCAACACGACGGGTTCCTGCGTGCGGTCGTCGTAGTTCGACTGGAAGTCGACCGTGTCCTTCTCGATGTCGGCGAGGAGTTCCTCCGCGATGGGGGACATCCGGGACTCCGTGTACCGCATCGCCGCGGCGGGGTCGCCGTCGATGCTCCCGAAGTTCCCCTGTCCGTCGACGAGGGGGTAGCGCATCGAGAAGTCCTGGGCCATCCGCACGAGCGTGTCGTAGATGGCGGAGTCACCGTGCGGGTGGTAGTCACCCATCGTCTCCCCGACGATGCTCGAACTCTTCCGGTGGCCGGAGTTGCTCGTGACGCCGGCTTCGTGCATCGCGTAGAGGATGCGGCGGTGAACGGGCTTCAGGCCGTCTCGCACGTCCGGGAGCGCGCGACCCGCGATGACGCTCATCGCGTAGTCGATGTACGACTGCTCCATCTCGTCCTCCACGCGCACGTTGTTCACGCGCTCTGCAACGTCGTCTGGTACGTCAGGTGCGTCCGAACTCATATGTCGACCCACTCGGCGTCCGTCGCGTGCTCCTGAATGAACTTCTTCCGCGGTTCGACCGCGTCACCCATCAGCACGGAGAACATCTTGTCCGCTTCCGCGGCGTCCTCGACGGTGAACTGCTTCAGAATACGGTTTTCGGGATTCATCGAGGTGTCCCACAACTGCTCGGGGTTCATCTCGCCGAGGCCCTTGAACCGCTGGACCTGCGTCGGATTCCCGTTACACTTCTCCTCGACGATGCGGTCGCGTTCCTCCTCGGTCATCGCATCGTACGTCTCGCCGCGGTACCGAACCCGGTAGAGCGGCGGTTGAATCGCGTACACGTGCCCGCCTTCGAGGAGGGGGCGCATGTGCCGGTAGAAGAACGTCAACAGGAGTGTGCGTATGTGCGCGCCGTCGACGTCGGCGTCCGTCGCGAGGATGATTTTGTCGTACCGCAACTCGTCGATGTCGAACTCCTCGCCGATGCCGGTGCCGGCGGCGGTGATGAGCGCGCGCACCTCGTTGTTCTCGAGAATCCGGTCGAGGCGGTGTTTCTCGACGTTCAGTATCTTCCCGCGGATGGGGAGGACGGCCTGGAACTCGGGGTTCCGGGCCTGCTTCGCGCTCCCGCCCGCGCTGTCACCTTCGACGATGAACAGTTCGGCGTCCTCGGGGTCGCGGGTCTGACAGTCCGCGAGTTTCCCGGGGAGCGCGCTCGATTCGAGCGCGCTCTTCCGGCGCGTGAGTTCCTCCGCCTTCCGTGCGGCTTTCCGCGCTTTCGCGGCTTCGACGGCCTTCCGAATCACCGCTTTCGCGGTGTCGGGGTGTTCCTCGAAGTAAGTGTTCAAGCCCTCGTGGACCGCGGATTCGACGATACCCCGAACCTCGGAGTTCCCGAGTTTCGTCTTCGTCTGCCCCTCGAACTGGGGGTCGGGGTGCTTGACGGAGATGACTGCGGTGAGTCCCTCGCGGATGTCTTCGCCTTTGAGGTTGTCGCCGTCGAGTTCGTCGAGCAAGCCCTCGCTGTTCGCGTAATCGTTGACGACGCGCGTCAGCGCGGTCTTGAAGCCCGTGAGGTGGGTGCCGCCCTCGCGGGTGTTGATGTTGTTCGCGAACGCGTGTGTCGAGGATTGGAGGTCGTCGGTCGCCTGCATCGCGATTTCGACCTGAATGTCGTCCTCCTCGTCCTCGAAGTAGATGACCTCGTCGTGCAACGCGTCCCGGGTCTCGTTGAGGTACTCGACGAACTCGCGGATGCCGCCGTCGTACTTGAACGAGGACTCCTCGCCGCTGCGCTCGTCGGTGAGCGTGATTTCGACGCCGCTGTTGAGGAAGGCGAGTTCACGAAGCCGGGTTTCGAGCGTGGAGAAGTCGAACTCCTTCGTCTCGAAGATGTCCGAGTCCGGGCGGAACCGGATGAGGGTCCCCGTTTCGTCTTCGGGGATGTCGTCGAGTTTCTCGAGGTCCGTCACGGGTTCGCCGCGCTCGAACTTCTCCTGCCAGCGCGCGCCGTCGCGTTCGACGACGACCGCGAACCGTTCGGAGAGGGCGTTGACGACGGAGACGCCGACGCCGTGCAACCCGCCAGAGACCTGGTAGGATTTGTTGTCGAACTTCCCGCCCGCGTGCAGGACGGTCAGGATGACTTCGACGGCGGGGCGGTCGTACTCCTCGTGAGTGTCCACGGGGATGCCGCGCCCGTCGTCTTGAACGCTCACGGACCCGTCCTCGTGGATGGTCACGTCGATGGAGTCACAGTACCCCGCGAGGGCTTCGTCGATAGAGTTGTCGACAACCTCGTAGACGAGGTGGTGGAGGCCGCGGGAGTCGGTAGAACCGATGTACATCGCCGGACGCTTCCGGACTGCTTCCAGGCCCTCTAGGACCTGGATTTGTCCGGCGCTGTACTCACTTTCTTCGCTCATTTGTACTTACTTCTCCTAGTTCCCGCTGTCTTAAAAAGGCTCGCACACGCGCACGCGCGAGGCAGGTCGGAAACCCTGGGCCGGTAGGACGAAGGCGGTCCATTTCATCGCCAGTTCTGTATGGACAAGACCGAACTCTACGCCGCCCTCACGCTCTGGTTCGCCGCGATGATATTCCTCCAGACGAGCACCGGACAGTCCGTGTTCGTCGAAGTCGCCGGAGTAGTCGCCGTCATCTTCACGTTCGTCATGCCGATCGTCATCGTCGTCGACCTCGCCTTCGAGATTTTCGGGGAGTGAACTGGAGATACTGCGAGAAGCGTTCGCCGACCGAGCGGGTCGAAGACCCCGGTAGGTCGGCGATTCATCGCGCAGGAGGCGCGACTTTTTGGTGGAGATTTTTGCGGAAGCGGTCGCGCCGTGCGCGACCCGCACCGCAAAAAGGTCCACTTTCACCCCGCCACCGGGAGGGTTTTATCCGCGAAACGGATACACCCGGCATCGAATGACGTCCTTCCAGTCTACGCTTGGCGAGGGGGAGGAGGCTATCGCGGAGGAGTTGGCCGCGAGCCAGCGCGAGATCTCCATCGCCGAGTTCTTCGAGAAGAACAAGCACATGCTCGGGTTCGACTCGGGCGCGCGGGGGATGGTGACCGCGGTGAAGGAGGCCGTGGACAACGCCCTCGACGCGACCGAGGAGGCCGGAATCCTCCCCGACATCTACGTCGAAATCGAGGAGGTGGGTGACTACTATCGGCTCGTGGTGGAGGACAACGGGCCCGGTATCACGAAAGAGCAGGTGCCGAAGGTGTTCGGGAAGCTGCTCTACGGGTCGCGGTTCCACAGTCGCGAGCAGTCGCGCGGCCAGCAGGGTATCGGGATTTCTGCGGCGGTTCTCTACAGTCAGTTGACGTCCGGGACGCCCGCGAAGATTACGAGTCGGACGAAGGGAAGTGCGGACGCTCGCTACTTCGAACTCACCATCGACACGGACACGAACGAGCCGGTGATTCAGGACGAGGGGTCGACGACGTGGGACCGCTCGCAGGGGACGCGCATCGAGTTGGAGATGGAGGCGAACATGCGGGCGCGCAGCCAGTTGCACGACTACATCGAGCACACGGCTATCGTGAACCCGCACGCCCGCATCGAGTTGCGGGAGCCGAACGACCACTTCAAGTTCGAACGCGCGGAGGGCGCGGAACTCCCGGCCGAGACCGAGGAGATTCGCCCGCACCCGCACGGCGTGGAACTCGGCGCGGTGATCAAGATGTTGAACGCGACGGATTCGCACTCGGTGCGCGGGTTCCTGCAGGAGGAGTTCACGCGGGTTGGCGCGAAAACGGCCGACAGCATCATCGACGCGTTCCGTGACCGCTACTTCGGCCGGGAGATGGTGTGGCCGGTCGACTCCACGGTGTGGCCGCCGAACGCCGAGGCCGGCGAGGAGGACGCGACGGGCGCGGACGCGGTGCGGGCGGCCGTCACGGATGCGGTGTCGAACAAATCGGGCGACGACACCGCGGCGTTCGCGGACGCCGTCGTCGACGAACTCGGGTCCGCGGCCTCCTACTCAGAACTCGAAGCCGCCGTCGCGGCGGCCGCAGAGGACGTGAGCGTCGAGACGGGGACGACGTTCGGCGAGACGGTGCGAGAGAACGCCGTCGAGGCCGTCTGGGAGGTGTTGTCCGCGACTCGCGGCGACGACCTCTACTCGCTCGTGGACGCGGCGACGAGCGTCCAGAAGGACGACGCGACCGTCGCCGGTATCGCGCGACGAATCGGGGAGAAGTTCGACGAGGACACGCCCCGCGACCGCTTGACTCGCCCCGACCTCCGGCAGTTCGTCGCCCGCGCGGCGGAAACCACCGAGGACGTGGACGACGTGACGGTGGGCGAGACGTCGCGGGAGAACATCACCGACGAGATATGGGACGCGATGGCTCTCGTCACCGACGACGTACCGCTCACGCGCGAGGTGGCGGACGAGCGCAACGCCGCCCGCGACCTGCTCGACGCGATGACGGCGGTGGACGTGATGGCGCCGCCGACGAACTGTCTCGCGCCCATCACGCCCGACCTCATCGAAGCGGGCCTGAAGAAGGAAGTCGACGCGGAGTTCTACGCGGCGGCGACCCGTGACGCGGAGGTGTCCGGCGGCGACCCGTTCGTTGTGGAGGCCGGTATCGCGTACGGCGGCGAGATTCCCGCGGACGGAACGGCGGACGTGATGCGGTTTGCGAACCGCGTCCCCCTCGTCTACCAGCGCGGCGCGTGTGCGACCACCCAGACCATCAAACAGATCGGCTGGCGGAACTACGGCCTCGATCAGCCGGGCGGGAGCGGCCTGCCGAACGGTCCCTGCGTGATTCTCGTGCACGTCGCGTCGACGAACGTGCCGTTCACGAGCGAGTCGAAGGACGCGCTCGCAAACGTCCCCGAAATCGAAGACGAGATCGAGCTCGCGGTTCGGGAGGCGGCGCGCGAACTCAAATCCTACCTGAACAAGAAGCGCTCGATGGAAAAGCGCCGGGAGAAACAGAACGTCATCGCGGACATCCTCCCGAAGATGGCGACGAAGGTCTCGGAGATGACCGAGCGCGAGGCCCTGAACGTCGAGGACTCGCTCGCGCGCATCATGAACAACGTCCTCGTCGAAGCGGACGTGGCTGACGGCGCGCTCTCCATCGTGGTGGAGAACCACGACGACGTGAACGCGAACCCGGAGGTGACGGCGATTCTCTCGGACGAACCGTCCGACCTCTCCGCGGGGAGCGTCGTGGAGATGGACGGCGAGTGGTTCGTGAAGTGGGAGCCCTCGGTGTCGGGCGGCGACGAAGCCGAACTGACCGCGAACGTCCCGGACGGGGCGTCGTGTGAACTGAGCGTGAAAGGAATCGAAGCGGAGAAACTCACGGTGAACCAATGAGCAGCGAAACAACCGACGCGGAGGCGCGAGAGCGCCTCATCGACTTGGCGGCTGAGTTCTACGACCAGTTCGAGGGCGGCGACATCCCTCACTTGGAGGTGCCGACGCGGTCGAAGTCGAACATCGAGTACGACGAGGACGCGGACGTCTGGGTGTACGGCGACCGCAAGAGCACGCGGAGCGCGAACAGCGTGCGCGGCGCGCGCAAACTCCTGAAGGCGGTGTACACGATGGAGTTCCTCGCCCAGCAGTTGGAGGAAGGCCGGTCGAGTACGCTGCGTGAACTCTACTACCTCTCCGAATCCTGGGACGAAAAGGAGGCGAAGTTCGGCACGCAGTCGGAGTCCGACAAACTCATCGAGGACTTAGAGATCGTCTCCGGCGTCAAGCGCGAGGACCTCCACATGCGCCCGGAGGAGTCCGGCGCGAAGATTATGGGGCCGCTCCGCATCCGCGAGCAGACCCGGCGCGGAGATAGAGAGATACACTGTCAGGAAGACGTCGGGCAGGGCGGCTACCAGATTCCGAACAATCCGGACACCATCGAGTTCCTCGAGAACGACGCGGACTTCGTGCTGTGCGTGGAGACCGGTGGGATGCGCGACCGACTCGTGGAAAACGGGTTCGACGAGGAACACGACGCGATCGTCGTCCACCTCGGCGGTCAGCCGGCGCGCGCGACCCGTCGCATCACGAAGCGGTTGCACGACGAACTCGGGCTTCCCGTCACCGTGTTCACTGACGGTGACCCGTGGTCGTACCGCATCTATGGGTCCGTCGCGTACGGGTCCATCAAGTCCGCCCATCTCTCCAAGTATCTGGCGACGCCGCAGGCCGACTTCATCGGCATCCAACCGGAAGACATCGTGGAGTACGACCTGCCGACCGACCCGCTCTCCGACTCGGACGTCAACGCCTTGGAGAGCGAACTCGAAGACCCCCGGTTCCAGAGCGACTACTGGACCGAGCAGATTGAACTCCAACTCGACATCGGGAAGAAGGCAGAACAGCAGGCGCTCGCGTCCCGCGGTCTCGACTTCGTGACGGACACCTACCTTCCGGAGCGGTTGGACGCTATGGGTGTGCTTTAGACCGTTCATACGGCCGTAAAACGGAGTGAACGGTCCGGAACGCTCGATACGCCCTTACTTGGGACGGACGTTGGTCCGTGCATGAATCCGTCCGACGTGCTCTGGGTGACGCCGACACCGCCCGAGCGGCGCGTCGATGGAGTGGAGTTCGCGTCCTCGGCGAGCGACGCCGTCGACAGCATCGAATCGAGCGATGGGTACGCGGCAGTCGTGACGGACCACGACCTGCCGGACGCGTCACCGTGGCGCGTGGTGGAGCGCGCGCGGTCGGCGTGGCCGGACGTGACCGCGTTCCTCCGCGGCGGCCGCGGGCGCGTCGAGTCCGACGGCCAGCCCTTCTGCGAGTATCTGCCGTCGCGCTGGTCGTTCTCGCGCGCGCTCGCCGCCGTCGGCGCGTCCGTCGCGTCCCGTCGGCAGCGCTCGTATCCCGTCCGTGGCGACGAAGAACGCCGTCTCGAGGCCGCTCGCGAAACAGACCCGTCCGGGCGGCCGTTCACCACGGACGAACTGTCCTCGGCCGCGGCGAAGTGCGGCGTGGACGCGGTCGCGGTGACGGTCGTCGACGACTGCGTAACGCGCGTCGTCGCGGCGAGCGACCCCGCGCTCGTCGGCGAGTGGCCGCGCGCCGGCACCGCGTGCACGTTCACGGTCGCGGACAGCAACCCCACGTACGTCGCGGACCTCGCGACCGACCCGCGACTGGGGGAGAAAAGCGAGTACACCCGGGACGGTTATCGGTCGTACCTCGGCGTCCCGCTTCGTTCGAGCGGACTGCCCGTCGGCGCAGTGTGCGCGATAGACAGAGCGCCCGAAGGCGTCCCCCCCGAGACGCGTTTCTACCTCGCGGCGTACGCGAAACGCGCGGGGCATGCGCTGGGATAACCCTACAGTACGTCGAGTGCGTCCGCGAGCGAGTCGAAAACGTGGTCGGGTTCGACGTCGCTCTCCCTGTTCGTCACGCCGGTTCTGACGAGGACGGTGGTCATCCCGACGTCGTTCCCCATCGCGATGTCGGTGTCGAGGCGGTCGCCGACGAGCACACAGTCTTCGGCGGGGAGGCCGAGGCGGGAGAGCGCGAGCCGCGCGGTCACGTCCGAGGGTTTACCGAGCACTGCGTCGGGTTCGCGTTCGACGACGCCGGCGACGGCGTTGATGAGCGCGCCCGACCCGGGGACGGGGCCGTCGGGCGTTGGGACGGTGATGTCGGGGTCGGTGCCGACGAGGGCGTCCGCCGACTCGAACGCGCGGAGCGCGGCTATCATGTCCCCGTAGGAGAACGTGCGGTCGTAGCCGACGACGACCGTGTCTGCCTCTCGGGCGTCGGTGACGAGCGAGACGTCGGCGGCGCGGAGTTGGTCGGTGACGGCGTCCTCCGCGATGACGAACACGTCGTCGCCCGCGTGGTGGTCGTCGAGGTAGGCGATGGTCGCCGTCGCGGACGTGACGACTTCCTCCGGGGACGCCTCGACGCCCAGGGATTCGAGGCGTTCCGCGTACGCGGCGGGCGGCCGCGTCGGGTTGTTCGTGACGAAGAGGACGCCGACACCTGCCTCGCGGATGTTCGAGAGCGTGTCGCGGACGCCGGGGAGGAGGCTGTCGCCGGAGAGCACGGTCCCGTCGAGGTCGAGGACGACGCCGCGATAGTTCATACGCCCTCTCGGTGGGTCGGCGTCTTCACGCTTTTCCTACTCGTTTTCGACGGTGACGGTTCCGGAGAGTTCCTGCGCGCTCGCGGGTGCGACCGTGACGCCCGCCGACTGGAGGGCGTCTTTCACGCGGGCGGCGAACGCGCTTCGCACCTCGACGGCGCTCGTGTTCCGGGGGTCGGTCATCCACGCCCACGCCGACAGTTGGATGGCGTTCTCCCCGAGTTCGGTGACGCGGACGGCTGGACTCGGGTGCGCGGAGAGTCGGTCGTCTTCGAGTGCGGCGGTCCGAACTATCTCGGTCACCTCCTCGATGTCGGTGTCGTAGCCGACGTACAGCGGAACGGTGATTCGGTAACTGTCCCGAGAGAACGGGTTTCTGATGGCGTTGGTCGCGAGCTGGGTGTTCGGGACGGTGAGCACTTCGTCGGCGGCGGTGCGGACGCGCGTGACGCGGAGGTCGATGCGTTCGACGGTTCCGGATTCGCCGTCCCACTCGATGTAGTCGTCGACGTTGAAGTCGGGGTCGAGGACGAGGAAGAGGCCGCTGACGAGGTTGCCGATGACGTCCTGTCCGGCGACACCGAGTGCGAGCGTGGCGGCGGCGACGACCAGCGAGGACCCGGCGAGCACGCCGCCGAACCCAGCCGCCACGGTTCCGAGGATGGTTCCGATGACGACGGCGAGGACGGTGACGTACTGTTCGATAGCGTGGACGAGCGTCGGGTTGTTCTTGTTCCGCGCCCGAATCGCCCGACTCACGGCGGGGCGCACGAGGAAGTGCCCGACCAGCGAGACGACGAGGAACACGCCGAGAAACGAACTCGTGCGAACGACCTCGCCGTGGTACTGTTCGAACACGGACTGGACGAATCCCATACAGGACAGTCGGAACGCAGTCGCCTAAGTCTCCCTACTGGGCGTCCGCGAGCCGTTCGACGCGTTCGAGGGTGTCGGCGTCGCCGGGCGTTTTGTCGTCGCGAACCGAGATGAATCGGGGGAATCGGAGCGCGTACCCCGCGGAGTACGTGGGGGACTCCTGAATCTCCTCGTAGCCCACTTCGAAGACGACGGCGGGTTCGAGGTCCACGTCCTGACCGTCCTGCGTGCGGATGTGCGGTTCTAGGAGTTCGGTGAGGTCCGCGAGCTCCTCGTCGGTGATGCCCGTCGCCACCTTCCCGAGGGTCACGTACTCGTCGCGCTCTTCGTCGCGCGCCGAGAGGAGGAACGTCCCGAGGAATGACGCGCGCCGGCCCTCTCCCCACTCCGCGCCCGTGACCACGAGGTCGAGCGTCTCCACGTCGGGTTTGCGCTTCAGCCAGTTCTTCCCGCGTTTCCCCGGCGAGTACGTCGACGCGGGGTTCTTCAGCATGATGCCCTCGTGGCCCGATTCGAGCGCATTTGTCTCGATACGACCGATTTCGTCGGGGTCGTCCGTCACCGTCAGCGTCGAAACGCCCGCCGAGAGCACGTCGGAGAGGCGGTCGTGGCGGTCTCGTAATTCGTGGTCCAGTAAGTCCTCGCCGTCGTGGTGGAGGCAGTCGAACGCGCGGAGCGAAACCGTCACTTCCTCGCGGACGCGCTCGACGTCGTGTTTCCGACGGAATCGCCGCAGAATCTCCTGAAACGGGAGCGGGTCGCCGTCGTCGTCGATGGCGATGACCTCGCCGTCCACGATGACGGGCGCGTCGAGTTCTTCCGCCGCGAACTCCACCACCTCCGGGAGCGCGCCCGTCACGTCCTCCATGTTGCGCGAGTAGAGTTTCGTCTCCTCGCCGTCGTGGTGGAGTTGGACGCGCGCGCCGTCGTACTTCGTCTCCACGCCCACCTCGTCCCACGCCTCCACGGCGTCGGTGATGGTGCCCGCCTGCGCGAGCATCGCCTGCACTGGGCGTCCGACTTCGAGACTGATGGCGTCCAATCCGTCCTGTCCCTCGTCGCGCGCCGTCTCCGCGACCAGTCCGTAGTCGTTCGACACCTGGAGCGCGCGCTCGACGGATTCGACGGGTGCGTCGAACGCCTCCGCGATAGCGTCCCGGACGGTCCCTTCGCCGACGCCGATGCGCATCTCGGAGAGGACGAGGCGCGCGAGGTAGCGCGCTTCCTCGCTCGAACACCGATTGAACAACCCGAAGAGCGTCGTGATCTTCTCGTCTTGACTGCCCGCGCCCTCGGCCGCGGCGAGCGATTCGAGGGCGTCGTACACCTCGCTGACGGTGAGGTCGTTCGCGCTCCCGGCGTCGGTGAACGCGCCGAGTCCGCGCTGGCCGCCGAAGTCGTAGGACGCGGCGACTTCGCCGATGTCGCCCGACTCTGCGAGCGACTGCTCAACGTCTTCCGTGCCGACGTTCGGGCCGGCGGCGCGCGCGATCGCCTCGTAGCAGTAGTTCGGGCCGATGTCGAGTTTCGTCTCGCTCCACGCCGGGAACACCCGTCCCTGTACGAACCGGGAGACGACTTCGAGGTCGTAGCCCGCGTCCGCGAGGAGGTCGGCGACCAGCGAGACGACTTCGAGGTCCGCCGGTTCGTCCTCCACGGCGGCGGCGTGCGACGCGAACTCCGCGAACTCCATACAGTCACTACTCGGGTCGACGTTTAAAACGCGCGAAGGCCCACCGCTTTTTATACCTCTCCGCGCGAACCAACCGGGTATGACTCGCTCGGACCTCGCAGCGGCGGTCGATGACGTACTCGACGTCGATGCGGAGGCCTTCCAAGAGCGCGTGTGGGCGGACGCGGACACCATCAAAGAAGAACTCGAAGCCGGGACGTTCGACAACCCGCAGGCCATCGTCGGCCTCGAGTACGAGTTCTACGCGGTGAACGACGAGGGCGCGCTCGCCCGCCTCCCGCGTCGCCTCCTCGAGTTCGTGGGGTTCGAGAAGGAACTCGGCCTGCACAACGCGGAGATGTCGACCAGTCCGCAGCCGTTGAACGAGTACGGTCTCGAAGCGCAGGAACGCGAGGTGCAGGCGCGCGTGAAAGCCGCGTACGAGCCGATGGACGCCGAAGGATTGCATCTCGTGAGCGACGGGATGTGGACGATACCGCCGGAGGGCGAAACGGCGGAATCCTACCTCACCGGGAGCGTGGAGGACGGCGGCGTGCAGCTCGCGACGAACATGAGCGCGTCGACGCGCTACCACGCGATGGCGAACACCGACCAGCCGGCGGGGATGCGGTTGGACGCGCCGCACGTCTCGCTGTCAGCGGACACCGTGATGCCCGAGTCGCTCATCACGTCCATCCAGCCGCACTATCAGGTCCCGCAGGCCGTGGACCTCCCGACCTACTTCCGGTACGCGCTCCGCTTCGCGGGCCCGGTGCTCGCGCTCGGCGTGAACTCGCCGTTCTACCCGCCCGACCTCTACGACGACGACGCGACGCCGGAGGAAATTCTCGCGGACGGGCACGACGAACACCGCGTCGGCGTGTTCGAGTCCGTGCTGAACGTCCCCGGCGAACAGGAGAAAGTGCGGTTCCCCGAAGACATCGGGAATATGAAGGAGGCCGTGGACCGAATCGCGGAGGACAACACCATCGTCCCGATGCCGGTCGAGGAAGGCGGACGGTTCGACGACGAGTTCGCGCACTTCCGGATGAAACACGGGACGTACTGGCGGTGGGTGCGCCCGGTGCTCGGCGGGAGCAGTCGCGAGAGTGCGAACGCCCGCATCGAGTTCCGCCCGCTCCCCTGTCAGCCGACGGTTCGGGACACCGTGGCGTTTCAGGCGATGTTCGCGGGACTCCTGCAGTCGATGGTGCGCCGCGAGCACCCGCTCTACGACCTCGACTGGGCGGACGCGCGCGACAACTTCTACGCCGCCGTCGAGGACGGACTGGACGCCGAGTTCGCGTACGTCACCGAGGACGGCGAGGAGACGACGGACCTGAAGGCCATCTACGAGGACCTCTTCGACTACGCGACCCTCGGATTGGCGGACGTCGGGCTCACCGAGGAGGAGGCCGCGAAGTACCTCTGGCCGCTCCGCCAGCGCGCCCGCCACGCGGTCACGCCCGCCGCGTGGAAGCGCGACCGCGTCCGCGAGCAACTGGACGAGGGCGCGACGTTCGAGAACGCCGTGTACGCGATGCAGTGTGAGTACATGGAGAACCAGCACGAAACCCTCCTGGAGGGGAGTTTCGCGGACTGGCTGGGGCGGGGCGGCGGCCTCGACGACAGAACCACGACGAGGTAACTCGCGATGACCGCGGTTCGACTCCTCCGACCGGCGGCGGCGGTTCTCGCCACGGTCTGCGTCCTCCTGTTCGCGCTCGGACTGGCCACCGGTGACACCGCCACGAGCGCTCTCGGTGCGACGGGGGCCGTCGTCGGCGCGGCCGGGTACGCGCTGAGCGCTCCCGTCGCCAGTTCCGGTGGTCTCGACACGACCGACCCGTCTCACGCCCTCGGACTCGACGTCGCACAACTCGCCGCCGCCTTGCTGTTCTTCGCGCTGGTCGCGTCCCTTCTCGGGAACCTCGAAGCGGTCGCTTCGGTCGCCGACGTGGGTCTCGACTCTCTGCCGGCGTCGGCGTACGCCGGGGTCCTGCTCGGCGTCGCGTTCGGCGTCCCCGTTCCGTACCTCGCCCAGTACACGACCGCGTTCGAGTCCGCGGGGCGCTCGACGGTGGCGAACGCGGCGAACGCGGCGCTCACCGTCGCGGCCTACCTGGCGTTCGTCCTCCTCGCACCGGTGTCGGCCGGCGCGTACGTTCTCGCGTACGCTGCGGGTCGCCTCGCAGTGACGGGGTCGGTGGCGCTCTCTCGTCGCTGACCGGGGTTACGCGACCGCCGCGCGCAGTCGTTCCGGCGCGTCGTCGAGCGGTGGGCCGTGGCCGGAACACGCGTACTCGATACCGGCCATCTCGGGTGCGAGCGCTCGGATGCTCTCTTTCACGAGTCCGGCGTCGTAGCTCGTGAGGCGGCCGGTCGGCCGCAAACTGTCGCCGAGGCCGTACGCGAGGTCCCCGAGGAAGATACTGGAAGTCTCGCCGTGGACGTAGGAGACGTGACCGGGCGTGTGTCCGGGCGTGTGGTGGACGTGGAACCCGCCGACCGTGTCGCCGTCCGCGACGGTGCGGATGGGGAGGTCGATAGGCGTGAGTCGGCGGTAGTAGAGGCGGTGGAAGACGCCGAACCCGAATCTGGCATTCCACGGCGGGAGGCGGTCGCCCCGAAGGTAATCGGCTTCCAGTTCGTGGACGTAGACGGGTGCGTCGAGGTCGGGCGTGAGTCGGTGGAGCGTGCCGACGTGGTCAGCGTCCGAGTGCGTGAGGAGAACCCGGTCGATATCGGAGAGCGAGAAACCGGCGTCGCGCACCCCATCCCGGACGGTTCCTTCGTCGCGCGGCCACCCAGCATCGATGAGCGTCACGTCCGACTCGTCCTCCACGAGGTAGACGTTCGGCCGGTCGAACGTCGTGCAGTCGATGTGGTGGACGCCGTCCGGAAGGGAGACCATTGCCGTCGATTCACCGACGGCTCGGAAAACGGTTCCGCCGCGGTGCGAATCAGTACGGTCCCGGCGGAGGTGCGGTTACGGAGGCCGTGCGAAGGCAGTGCTGTTGCGGAGGCGGCGCGGAGGCTGTGTGGCTATGCGGGCAGTACCGAGAACGCGGAGCGTTCTCGGCCTTTTTAGTGCAGGTTTTTCGAGGAGTGGTGCGCGAAGCGCACCCGACGAAGAAAAAAGTGCGTTTAGAGCAGCTCGTCGAAGTCTTCGTAGCCGGCGATTTCGACGTTGTTGCGGGTGATGCGGGTGATGTGGACGCCGTTGCCGGAGGCGGCGTCGCGTTCGCTCGCGGCTTGGACGGCTTTGGCGGCGACGGTTTCGGCTTCGTCCAGGGTGAGGTCGTCGCGGTAGTTGTTTTCGAGGCTACCGAGCGCGTACGGCATGCCGCTGCCCTGTGCGGTGTAGTCGTCCTGCATGCTGCTTCCGCCGGGGTCGAGGCTGTAGACGTGGCCGCCGTCTTCGTCGACGCCGCCGAGGATGGGGACGACGACGAAGAACGGGCCGCCGCGGAGCATGTTCGCGGCGATGGTGGAGAGTGCGTTGATGTTCATGTACTCGCCGCGGCGGGCCTCGTAGAGGTTGGCTTCGGCGCGGAGCGAGCGGATGAAGGACTGTGCGCCGCCGACGCTGCCGGAGATGGCGAGCGCGGCGTTCGGCTGGATCTCTTCGACTTTCTGGACGTCCTTGTTGTAGATGACGCGGCCGCCGAGGCTGGCGCGCTGGTCGGAGGCCATGATGACGCCGTCGCCGGCGGCGATGCCGACGATGGTCGTCTCGGACTCGATGTTCTGGACGTCCTTCGCCGTCATCCCGTTCTCGGGCAGGGAGCCGACTTCGGGGTCGTAGGGGTTCTGCGTGGCGTCCTCGAAGCGCGCGTTGTTCTGCGCGAACTCGGAGCCGTGACGCGGGTTATACATTGATAGACGGTAGACGCGGCGCACTCATAAAAGCACTCCTTGCGGTGGTTCAGTGTGTGCGTTCGTACGCGCGTTCGGTGCGGTCGATGAGGCGGTGGACTGGCAGGGTGACGCCGACCTGTCGCGCGAGGAGCGCGACGGGCATGAGCGCGATGCCGAGGGCGAGGGTCGTTTGGTACAGCGCGGCGGTCGTGAGGCGCGTGAGCGCGTTCATTTCGATGAACGTCCCTCAGCACAGACGGGTATAAAACGCTTTCTCCCCAGGGGCGGCCGTGAAGTCGCCGCTTTCTTGCGATTAAACTGGAGTGGAGTCTGAGTCCACTCAGGGTGGTGTTCCCCGACAGGTCGGCGTCGGTGCGCGGGCGCTTCGGCCGTGGTGAGCCCTAAGTTATGCGGATACCGTTCGTAACATCCGCGGCGCGCTGGCGTGCCGCGCGAACCACAAAACACGACTATCCGGACCGACTCTGTGCGAGTATGAGCAACTACGTCGTGGCGATGGAGGCCGCGTGGCTCGTGCGTGACGTCGACAACTCGGACGACGCTATCGGTGTCGCCGTAAGCGAAGCCGGGAAGCGATTGAACCAGAAGGACCTCGACTACGTGGAGGTCGAAGCGGGCTTGACGAACTGTCCCGCGTGCGGGGAGCCGCTCGACGCGTCCTTCCTCGCGGCGAGCACCGCGCTCGTCGGATTGGTTCTCGAACTCACCGTGTTCAACGCGGACTCGGACGAACACGCCGCCCGCATCGCGAAGAGCGAGGTCGGCGGCGCGCTCCGGGACGTCCCCCTCGAAGTCATCGAGGTCGTCGAAGAACCAGAAGAAGAGCAGTAGGCGAACGCGCAGCGTTCGCCGGACGAGCGAGCGCGAGTGAAACGAGACGCGAGCGGGGAGACGAACGCCCGTGGCGAGACGTCTCTGTGGGCGTTCTTTCGGCGGTGGTTTTCTGGAAGGGCAAACCTTTATCCATTACCCTTGGTAATTACGGGTATGCATCTCCCGACGCCGCAGGACCTCCGGGAGCGACGGACGGCTCTGGAGCTCACGCAGAGCGAACTCGCGGACCGCGCCGGGGTTTCGCAGCCGCTCATCGCGCGTATCGAAGGCGGGGACGTGGACCCACGGTTGTCCACGTTGCGGCGTATCGTGGAGGCGTTAGACGAGGCGGAGGGGGACGTGGTTCGGGCGCGGAACCTGATGCACGACGAGGTGGTGAGCGTCAGTCCCGACGACCGCATCAAGCAGGCGGTAGAGAAGATGCAGGAGGCGGGATACAGCCAGCTCCCCGTCATCACGAACGGCGTGCCGGTGGGGAGCATCAGCGAGAGCGACGTCGTGCACGCGGGCGCGAACGTGGGCGACGACCCCGTGCGCGAGGTGATGAGCGAGAGTTTCCCGACAGTCTCGCCGGACGCGACCCTCGAAGAGGTGTCGAGCCTCCTCGACCACTACAAGGCCGTCATCGTCACCGACGACGGCGAATCCGTCGGCATCATCACGCAAGCGGACGTCGCGGCCCGCATCTCGTAGCGTGCGACCCGTTCGTCTCTTTCGCTCGCACCGCACCCGCCGCGGCGCGCTCGTTCTGGTACTGGTCGTTCTCAGTCTCGTAGCACTCGCTGGGTGGGCGGCCGCCCGGTTCGACGTCGGCCCCCGCGACGTGACGCACGTGTTGGACGGGTTCGGGCCGTTCGCGCCCGCGGCGTTCGTCTTACTGCAGGCCGCACAAGTAGTCGCCGCACCCGTCCCGGGGCAGGTGTTGTCGTTCGCGGCGGGCTACCTGTTCGGACCGTACTGGGGGACGGCGTACAGCGTCGCGGGCGCGGCGCTCGGGAGTTACGTCGCGTTCCGCCTCGCGCGGACGTTCGGCCGACCGTACGTAGAGCGCGTGGTCAACCCTGCGGCGATGGAGTGGTTCGACGCGGTGGCGCGCGAAAACGGCCTTCTCGCGCTGTTCGTCGTGTTCCTCGTCCCCGGTCTGCCGGACGACCTCGTGTGTTTCGCGGGCGGTCTCACCGACCTCGACGTGCGGAAGATGACCGCCGTCGCCGTCGTCGGCCGGACCCCGGGATTCTTCCTCGCGGCGCTCGCCGGGTCGAACACCGCTCACGGCGAGTACGCCGACGCGCTCGTCATCGCGGGCGTGTTGACGCTCGCTGGCGGTGTCGTCTGGCTGTACCGCGACCGAGTGCGTGACGCGCTCGCGGGTTAGTCGAGAACGAGACCGCGAACGGCGACGCCCGACCCGTCTTCGACGGTGCCGATGACGCGGCCGTCCGTTCCATCCGCGAGCGTCTCGGCGTCTTCCCTACCGAGTGCGACGACGAATCCGGTGCCCATGTTGAACGTGCGGTGCATCTCCTCGTCGGAGACGTTTCCTTCGGACTGGACGAACTCGAAGACTGACTGGGCGTCGAAGGGGTCGAGAATCGAGTACCGATAGTCGCCCATCCGGGAGAGGTTGGTCCATCCGCCACCGGTGACGTGTGCGGCGGCGTGGACGTCGAGGTCGTGGAGCGAGTCGAGGAGGTAGGTGTAGATGCGCGTGGGTTCGAGCAACGCCTCGCCGACGGTGTCGTAGTCGTCGTAGGGATATGGGTCGGTGTAGTCGTGGTTCCGGGTGGCGGCTTCGCGGGCGAGCGTGAGGCCGTTCGAGTGAATCCCCGAGGAGGGGAAGCCGACGAGGACGTCCCCGACTTCGGCGTCGCCGTCGAACACCTGGTCTTTCGCGGCGAGGCCGGCGGCGGTGCCCGCGAGGTCGAGACCGGAGACGACTTCGGGCATCACCGCGGTCTCGCCGCCGACGAGCGCGATGTCCGCTTCGTCCGAGCCTGCGGCGAGACCTTCGCCGACTTGTTCGGAGAACTCCTCGCTCGGTTCGTCGACGGCGAGGTAGTCGACGAACGCGACGGGGGTGACGCCCGCGGCGACGAGGTCGTTGACGTTCATCGCGATGCAGTCGATACCCACGGTCGAGTAATCCCCGAGCGCTTCGGCGACGAGGAGTTTGGTGCCGACGCCGTCGGTGGCGAGCGCGAGGTAGCGGTCGCCGATGTCGAGCATACCGGCGTATTCGGTCGTGTCGCCGCCGCCGGTCGCGGAGACCAGCGCGGCGGTCGCGGCCTCGCTCGCGTCGATGTCCACGCCCGCGTCCGCGTACGTGAGTTCCTCCGCTCCGTCCTCGACGTCCTCGGTCATACACGACGATGGGTAAGACGGAGCGAAAAACCCACCGATGTATGCAGAAGTAGGTATCGTATCAGATGAAGCCGAGCGCCCAGAGCGCGAGGAGAATCGACGGTGCGGCGACGGCGACGTAGACTTCCAGACTCCAGTCGCGGACGGTGTTGCCGTCCAGCGGGCCGAACGGGAGCATGTTGAAGCCCGCGAGGAGGAGGTTGAGGAGGACGCCGTAGTACGCAATCGGGACGACGACGGAGAGCGCGTAGAAGACGGCGGCCATCGCGAGGTTGGCGACGGGGCCGGCGAGCGCGATGAGGCCGCCCTCGCGTTTGGTGATGCGGCCGGCGTGGTGGACCGCTCCGGGGGCGGCGAACAGGAAGCCAGCCATCCCGCCCGCGACGGCGAGGAGGAGCATGCCGTAGTCGGCGCGGAACTCGGCGTGCTGGCCGTAGTGGACGGCGACAGCTTTGTGCGCGAGTTCGTGACCCAGGAACGCGACGCCCGCGGTGACGAGGCTGAGCGCGAACAGGCCGAGGAACTCGTTGCTGACGACGACGTCGAGGCGGGTCGCGCGGATTGGGGAGAGGAGGAGGGCAAAGGCGAGGCCGAGCGCGAGCCACGCGATGCCGAGGTCCTTCAACTCTCGCTGGGAGTAGTTCATAGGAGGTGGGTGACGAGGTCGATGCTATTCGCGATGCCGTCCTTCATGGCGGCGGTGAGTTCTCCCACCGAGTCGAAGGGGCCGCCGAGGTAGGGGAGGACGACGAACGGGAAGAGGACGCTCGCGACGAAGCTCCCGACGTTGGTGAGCGCGACGACGGCGATGAGTTTGAACAACGGGACCTGTCGCATGCGGGCGAGCAGGTCGCGGACGGGGGACTCCTCGTCGCTCATTATCTCGTTGAGCGTGCTGATGTCGCTGATGGAGACGGGCGTGTAGCGGAGTTCGACGTAGCCCGCGAACCAGCCGGGCGCGAGCAGGGGGTTGAGGCTGGTGAGCCACGCGACCGCGCCGCCGACCGCCGCGCTACGGATTCGCGCGCCGCCGACGAGCGCCAGTCCGGCGGAGAACACGCCGTTGAACACGACCCACGCGAGGAACACCCGGAGCAGGTCGCGGTTCTCGATGCCGGACATCAAGAGGAGGAGGAAGAAGACGAGGAAACCGACGGTGAGGAGGAAGCCGAACGCTTTCGCGAGCGAGAACCGTTTTTCCGCGCGGCCGGTGAGGGACTCCATCGGCGGGAGCGTACTGGGGTCGTCCAGATAGGCTTGAACGCCCGCTTCGTGGCCCGCGCCGATGACGGCGACGACGTCCCGGCCCTGCTCGCGGAGGCGGACGAGGTTGTGCGCGAGGTAGGCGTCGCGTTCGTCGATGAGGGCTTCCGCGCCCGCGGGGCTGAACCGGCGGAACTCCTCCATCATCGCGGACACGACGTCGCCGTCAGTGAGGTCCTCCATGGTGAGTTCGTCGTACTCCTCGTCGGGGTCGGTGCGCGCGAACAGGAGCGCGAGCACCGCGCCGAAGACGACGCTCGCGGCCGCGCCGATGGCGACCGATTCCGCGAGTATCGCGGCGATACCGAGCAGTCCGCCGCCCGGGAGGACGAACGGCCCGGCGAACAGTTCGACGAGGAACCCGCCGAATCCGCCGGCGACGAAGCCGACGGAGAGGCCGAGCAGCCACGGGTCCGCGATACCGAAGGCGAGGCCCGCGACCATCTTCAGTTTCTCTACCGTACCCATCCGCGTCCAGAACCGCTGAATCGTCACCTGGATGTTGCGGTCCACGAGCGCCACGTCGATCTCGTGGGCCTGTGCGGTCTCGACGGCGGCGAGCATGTCCGCACCGGGACTGACGTCGAACTTCTCGCCGAGGCGCTGCTGGACGTAGGATAGCAGCCAGTACGCGAGGAACTGGAACGCCAGACTTCCCCGCAGGAGGTCCTTCGGGTCGATGTCGTCGGGGGCTTCGCCCTTGAGTTGGCGGTAGCGGCCTTCGTCCAACTCGACCGCGACAACGTCCGGGTCGCGTTCCTCGATCTCGCGCTCGACGGTCTCGACGGAGTCCTGTGAGACGTGCGCCGTGCCGACGAGGTGGACCGACCCCTCGGACTCGTCGCTCATTAGGTGGAGTAGTCGGTCCGCGGACCTTACGCGTGTCGGTCTACCCGAACCCTTCCCCCCGAATCCCGGAGTCAGGCACCCCTGCCGCGCTCGCGACGTCTTCGAGCGTGGACACCATCGCGCTCACGCCGCAGGCGTACACGTCGGTGTTCTCGGGGTCGATGCGGACGCCCGGGTCACGTACTGGGTCCTCGTCGAGCGCGTCCGCGAGGTCGCCGAGGCCGTCGCCCGACACGTCCTCGTCGAGGTGTTTGGCGAACGCGCGCTGGACGTAATCGGTTTCGCCCTCCCAGTTCGCGATGACGGACTCCCGACTGAGCGTGGGGACGTAGTGGAAGTGGTCGTACTCGGAGTCGAGCGATTGGAACTCGTCGAAGTACGCGAGGTCGTCCAGCCACGAACAGCCGTGGAACAGCCAGACGTCGCGTTTCTCGCCGTCGTGTTCGTCCTGGCCTTCCTGGAAGGTGTACCGAATCATGCTCCGGAGGGGCGCGACGCCGGTTCCGGTCGCGAGGAACACCATGTCTCGCTTGCTGGGGTCGCGGAGCGTGAAGTCGCCGCTCGGGCCGCGGAGTTCCGGGAGGAGGTCGCCCTCCCGGAGGTCGCTGAACAGGCGGTCGGTGAGGTGGCCGCCCGGCACTCGGCGGATGCAGAGTTCGAGTTCGTCGTCGTTCGGCGAACTCGCGAGCGAGTACGGCCGGGGGACGTGTTCGAACCGGATGGTCGCGAACTGACCGGGCGCGAATTCGAGGTCTTCTTCGGGGGCGAGTTCGAGGCGGACGAGCGACGGATACGGGCGCTCGTGGCGTTCTTCGAGCGTGTGGAGGTCGTCGCGCACGCCCGCTGGGAGGTCGTCCGGGAGCGCCGAAAAGACGGCCTCGAAGTCGAGGAGGTCGTCGGGCAGCGCGACGTCCCACTCGTCGAATCGGCGGTCGACCGCTTCGCGGATGTCGTCCGTGCGGTCCCCGTCCAACGCCTCGACCGCCGAGACGGTCGCCGTCTCCGTCACGAGAGGGAGCGTCGCCGCGCGCTCGTCCGCCGTTCGCTGCGGCTCTGTCATTACGCCTAGTACGCTGCGGTGGCGTGTAACTCCTGTGGCGGTACGTTCTTCGGTCGGCCGAGCGATAGTCGAAGTATGCCGACGGTGATGGACACGTTCGTGGCGAACCGCGAAATCGTGCAGCCGAACCACGCGAACACGCACGGGACCGCGCACGGCGGGAACGTGATGAAGTGGATGGACGAGGTCGGCGCGATGAGCGCGATGCGCTTCGCCGGCGAGGAGATCGTGACGGCGCGCATGAACCGCGTGGACTTCGAGCGCCCGATTCCCGTGGGGGACACGGCGCTCATCGAGTCATACGTGTACGCGGCGGGCCACACGAGCATGCGCGTTCGCCTGCGGACGTTCCGGGAGAACCTCCGCACTCGAGAGCGCGAACTCACCACCGAGTCGTACTTCGTGTACGTCGCGGTGGACGACGACGGCCACCCGATGACCGTCCCCGACCTCGCCGTGGACACGGACGAGGGAGAGGAGTTACGTGAGGCCGCACTCAATGGGGAAGAGAACTGATGAGTCTCGATGTATCCACGAGCGAAGTCCCGGACCCGCCCGAACTCGAACCCGAAGCGAGCGTCGACGAGTACGACGACTTGGACGTCGGCGGGAGCGACTACCACCGCGAGGACCTGAACGCGTTCCTCCGCGAGGGCGCGTGGGAGGACGCGTTCGTCGAGTGGGCCGAACACACCGAGCTCACCGAAGAAGAGTACCAGATAGTGCTCGACCTCGACTTACTCTCCCGGTTCGACTTCTTCTGGGACGACTTCGCCGACCGCGTTGGCTACCACGCGCCCGGCCTCCCCGAGGACTGGAAGGAACGCGACCTCCACCCCGACCTCGACTCTTGGAGCACGATATCAGCGATAAACGCCTCGCTCACCGAACTCGGACGGACGGTCTCGGATAGGTTGAAAGCCGACTACGTCGACTGGGACGCCGACTACGAAGCCCCCGACGACCTCCCGGACTTCGACTAGTCGTAGACGTTCCGCCGATGGCCGATCGTTCGCACGAAGATGATGTTCGGAGTCTCCTCTCGCCGCCAGTCGATTATCGCCCGGTAGTCGCCCGCGCGGAGTTTGTAGTACCGCGAGTTGGTGAGACGGGTGAGGAAGTGGTCCGGGAAGTCGCTCGCGCGCTCGACGCGCGAGAGCACTTGCTCGCGGGCGTCCGGGTCAGCGTCGCGTAGCCACTGGGCGGCGTCCGTCGAGTACTCGACGTCGGTCATCTACGAATCGAGCTCTCGTTTCAACTGGTCGTGGCTCACCGTCTCGCCGTCCTCCAACTCGCCATCTGACTCCTCGATAGCGGCTTCGGCGGCCTCGCTCAGCGTGAGGTCGCCGTCCGCCAGTGCGATGTTCTCGTCGAGGTCGTCGAGGGCCGCCTCCCGCGAGTCCATCGGCGCGGACGACAGTTCGCGCTCGACGTCCGTCGCGACCCACCCGAGGTCCGTTCGACGGAGCGTGATGGTCTCGTACGTGCTCATACCACGCGGTACGCCGCGATGTCGGTTAAACCTTCGTCACGGGCTAGTCGCGCGCCCAGTCGAGCGACCGTTCGACTGCCTCGCTCCAACGCTCGTACCTCGCGTCCCAGTCGCCGTCGTCCGGCGTGAACGCGTGGTCGGTCGTCCGGTTCTCGCGGAGGGCGTCGAGGTCGGTCCAGTAGCCGGCGGCTAATCCGGCGGCGTAGGCAGCGCCGAGCGCGGTGGTTTCGTCGACGTGCGGGCGGTCGATGCGCGCGTCGACGACGTTCGCGAGGAGTTGGCAGAGGAAGTCGTTCTTCACGGCGCCGCCGTCGACGCGGAGGCTCTCGAGGGGGATTTCGCTGTCGGCGACCATCGCTTCGACGGCGTCCCGGGTCTGGTAGGCGATTGCTTCGAGGGCGGCGCGGACGACGTGTTCGCGGCGCGTCCCCCGGGTCAGGCCGAGGATGGTGCCGCGAGCGCGCTGGTTCCAGTGCGGTGCGCCGAGGCCCGTGAACGCCGGGACGAAGAAGACGCCGTCGGTGGAGTCGACGGAGCGCGCGAGCGTTTCGGTCTCGCCCGGGTTGTCCACGAGCGAGACGTCTTCGAGCCACTCCACGACCGCGCCGGTGACGAAAATCGACGCTTCGAGCGCGTACTGCACGGGTTCGCCGCGGCGCTGGAAGCCGATTGTGGTGAGGAGGCCGTGGTCGGAGGTGACAGCTTCGTCGCCGGTGTTGAGGAGGAGGAAGGAACCGGTGCCGTAGGTGTTCTTGGCTTCGCCGGGACGAAAGCACGCCTGTCCGAAGAGCGCGGCCTGCTGGTCGCCGAGCGCGCCCGCAACCGGAACGTCCGCGCCGAGGAAGCCGTCGGGGTCGGTGTGGCCGTAGTAGTGGTCGTCGCTCGACGGCCGGACCTCGGGGAGACAGGCGCGCGGCACGTCGAACTCGGAGAGCAGGCGGTCGTCCCAGGCACACTCGTGGATGTCGAACAACATGGTTCGACTCGCGTTCGTGACGTCCGTCACGTGTTCACCGGTGAGGTTGTAGACGAGCCACGAATCTATCGTGCCAAAGACCACGTCGCCTGCTTCGGCGCGTTCCCGGACGGTCCGGGTTGGCGAGCGCGTGGCCTCGATGGGGTCCGCGTTCTCCAGCAGCCACTCGGCTTTCGTCGCGGAGAAGTACGCGTCCGGCTCCAAGCCCGTGGTCTCGTGGATGTAGTCCGCGAGTTCGTCGTCCAGTCCCTCGATGCGGTCGGTGGTGCGGCGGTCCTGCCAGACGATGGCGTCGTGGACGGGGTCGCCGGTCTCGGCGTCCCAGAGTACCGTGGTTTCGCGCTGGTTCGTCACGCCGATTGCGGCGAGGTCGGCGGCTTCGATACCCGCGTCGGCCAACGCGCGCCGAATCACGCGCTTCGTGTTCTCCCAGAGTTCGTCCGGGTCGTGTTCCACCCAGCCCGGTTCCGGATAGTGCTGTTCGTGCGTCTCGTAGGCGTCCGCGACCACGGACGCCTCGCGGTCGAAGACGATGAATCGCGTGCCAGTCGTTCCCTGATCGATAGCCCCGACGTACATCTATCGAGTACAGAGAGACGCGCGAAGTTAAAGGACGGGTAGGCTCTTTGCGCACCCGCACGTCCGTCTCGCATGGTCACGTTCGACGCCGAAGTCGTCCACGTCGTCGCCCCCGACGAACTCGACGACAACGACCTCGCCCCCTCCCTCGCCCGCCTCGCAGAAGAGCGATACGTCCTCGTCTGTCGGCGCGGCGGCAAACCATCGTTCTTCGAGAAACTGGTCGCGTTCGTCCGCCGCGACCCAATCGACGCCGTCACCGTCGTGAGCGACGACGGGTTCGAGGAAGGCGACGAGGTAGCGGTCACTGCGGAGGAGACCGAAATAGCGGGCGTCTACGACGCGAGCGACGTGCGGGAGACGGATAGCTAGTCGTCCGAGAAGCTGGTCGACACGGAGCGGCGAGAGCGACGACACCGAACGAGCGCCTCCGACCGTGGACGGGTACATATACCCGTCTCGCCGTGTAACTCTCGGTGGATGAGCGACGACGGCGACATCAGGGACACCGCGTTCGGCCTGCAGGCCGGGTTCGGGTTCGCGGGCCGCGTCGCGACCGCGGTCGTGGGGTTCTTCGGGTCTATCTTCCTCGCTCGCGCGCTCGGACCGAGCGACTACGGGTTGTTCTACGTCGCGCTCGGGGTCGCGAACTTCTTCCAGAATCCCGTGAACGGGTGGGCGACCGCGTGCAAGAAGCGGTTGACCGAACCGGACTTCGCCATCGAGGAAGCGCTCGGTTCGCTGCTCGTCGCGGTCGGCGCGCTCGCCGTCGTCGGCGCGCCCGTCGGCTACCTCGTCGTGGACGCAATCACCGCGAATCCGGTGCTGCCGCTCGCGGTGCCCGCGCTGTTCGTCCCGCTCGCGACCTATCAGGCGTTCACGACGCTGCTCTCCGGGCGCGCGAACTTCGCGCTCTCCGAGTGGGCGCTCGTCGTGGAGACGGTGTTCGAGAAACTCGCGCAGGTCGCGTTCGTCGCGCTGGGATTCGGCATCTGGGGGATGGTCGGCGGTGCCGCGGCGGGCGCGCTGCTCGTCGTTCCGGTCGTGTATCGGTGGCTGAACGTCAGCGCAGCGCTGCCCTCGCGGGATTCACTGTATTCAGTCGCCGAGTTCTCGAAGTGGTCGATTCCGCGCGGGTTCGTCGGGACGGGCCTCTCGCAGATGGACGTCGTCCTCCTCGGATGGCTCGCGGCGGCGGGCGCGGCGGGAAACTATCAGGTCGCGCTCAAAATTTCGATGCCCGCGGTCTTCGTCTCCGGCGTCATCACGTCGGGATTGATGGGTCGGGTGTCCGCGTTCGCTGGACGCGAGAGCGGCGACTGGGTACCCGATTACCGGAACGCCCTCTCGACGGGGAGCGTGCTCGCGGTCCCCATCTTCGTCGGGAGTCTCGTGCTCGGCGAGCGCATCGTCGTCACCGCGTTCAGCGGCCAGTACGCAGGCGCGGGCGCGTTCCTCGTCGGCCTCGCGGCGTATCGCCTCCTCGAAACGCAGACCGCGCCCCGTGGGGCCGTCCTCGGCGGCCTCGACCGCCCGGACCTCGGCTTCTGGGTGTCGCTCGCCGAACTGACGATAAACGTCGTGCTCGGCGTCACGCTCTGGTACGTCTACGGCCCGCTCGGCATCGTCGCCGCGACGGTCGTCACGCAGGGGTTCGCCTACGCGGCTAACACGGTTCTCGTCCGCCGACTCACCGACATCAGAACTGTCGTGACGCGACCCTTCCTCGCGCAACTCGGCGCGGGTGCGGTGATGGGCGCGGTCGTCTGGGCCGCGACGGAACTCGTGAACGTCGGCACGTGGTACGGGGTCGGCGGCGTCGTCGGACTGGGCGCAGTCGTCTACTTCCTCGTCCTCTTCGCCGGTTCGTCCTATCACCGCGAAACCGTGCGCGGTATCTGGTCGGACTTCGCCGCAGGGCATCTCTGAATTCCGCGTTAGGTTCCCTCACAGAACGGGGGCAGGGACGGTACTCCGGTACCGCGAGACTGGATCGGAGCCGTTTCCGAAAGCCTCCTTTCGAATTCCATCCATGGACGCTGGGAAGCCGGCTTTCGCTCGCCAAAACTCTGCGACCTCGCTTCGAGACCACCTAAGTTCCCGGAGACAGAGGGTGGGGTATGGAAACCGAGGTGCTCGTGGTCGGCGGCGGCGCGACGGGAGTGGGCGTGGCACGCGACCTCGCGATGCGGGGCGTGGACGTCACCCTCGTGGAGCGTGACGGATTGAACGCGGGGACGAGCGGCCGGTCGCACGGCTTGCTGCACTCGGGCGCGCGGTACGCGGAACACGACCCCGAGGGCGCGCGAGAGTGCATCGAGGAGAACCGAATTCTCGCGGACATCGCGGGCGTCTGCGTCCGCGAGACGGGTGGTTTGTTCGTCCAGCTCGCGGACGACGACCCGGGGTTCTTCGAGGAGAAACTCGACGCGTGTCGCGACCTCGGGATTCCGGCGTCGGTCAGGACGCCCGACGAGGCGCGGGCCATCGCGTCCGGTCTTCCCGAGGACGTGGAGCGCGCCATCGAAGTGCCGGACGGCGTCGTCTACCCCTCCCGACTGGTCGCCGCAACCGCCGCCGACGCCCGCGAGCACGGGGCGACGATACTGACCGACGCGCCGGTGACGGATCTCGTGACCGCGGACGACCGCGTGGTCGGTGCGCACGTCGACGGCCAAATCGTTCGCGCGGGTCACGTCGTGAACGCCGCCGGCGCGTGGGCGGGCGACCTCGCCGGAATGGCGGGTATCGACCTCTCGATGAACCCGACCGCGGGCGTGATGGTGACGGTCGAATACGACGAACTCGACACGGTGCTGAATCGGTGTCGGCCGCCCGCGGACGGCGACATCGTCGTCCCGCACGAGGACGCGGCAGTGTTGGGGACGACGAGCGTCACGGTCGACGACCCCGACGACGTGCCCGAGGACGCGGCGGAAGTAGAACGGATGGTCACGGAGTGCGGCCGCCTCCTCCCCGACCTGCGAGAACGCGAAATCGACCACGTGTATCAGGGGGTTCGACCGCTCTACGAACCTTCGGGAGTCGCGGAGGGACGCGGTATCAGTCGCGGGTTCTTCGTGCTCGACCACGCGGAGAGAGACGGCGTCTCGGGTCTGACGAGCGTCGTCGGCGGGAAACTCACGACGTCTCGAAGAATGGCGGAGGCGACGGCGGACCACGTCTGCGACGTCCTCGGCGTCGACGCGGAGTGTCGGACGGCGGACGAACCGCTGGTGGGTGTGGACGACGAAGAGCGCGTTGACGAGTACGTCGCCGAGTTCGACGCGGGCGGTCCCGCGGACTCCGACGTGCTCAGTACGTAATCTCGTCGGTCGTGTATTCGAGGACGAGTACGCAGAGCGCGCCGACCGCGGCGACGACGACGAGGACGAGCGTGACGTCGAGCGTCCACGCGTCGACTTCTTCGAGGACGATGTGACCGGGCGCGCGGAGCGCGCCGACCATCAGCGCGACGAGGAACGTCAGGGTGGCTTCGCGGTACTCGGAGAGGGCGTAGGAGACCGCGCGCGCGAACGAGAGGACGCCGATGACCGCGCCGACGGCGAACACGACGATGGTGACGACGGGGTCGGTCGCGTCGGCGGCGTGGCCGCCGAGGATGGCGTCGGTGGCGGTGGAGACGGCGTTCGTGAGGACGTGGTACTGGCCGAGCGTGAGGAGGATGAGGCTCCCCGATATTCCCGGGAGAACCATCGCGCAGATGGCGATGGCACCCGCGACGAAGATCGTGAGGAGACCCGAGGGGAGGGTTGCGGTCGCGCCGCCGCTGACGGCGAACGCGAGTACGAATCCGAGGAGTCCCGCGACGATGCGGCGGGGCGTGGTGAGGTCGACTTCGTCGAGGAGGACGACGACGGAGGCGGCGATGAGGCCGAAGAAGAACGCGTACGTCGGCGCGGGGAACGCGGTGCGCGCGTACTCCACGACGTTCGCGACCGTGATCGCGGCGGAGACGACGCCGACGCCGAGCGTCGCGAGGAACGGGATTTCGAGCGCGGACAGGCCGACCGCGAGTTCGTACCGGGCGTCGTCGTGGTGGACGCGTGCGAGCAGCGGGAGGAGTGCGAACGCCTCACGCGGGTCGAGGCCGGCGAGCGCGGCGATGAACCGGTCGTAGATGCCCGTGATGAGCGCGATAGTCCCTCCCGAGACGCCGGGTACCGCGTCCGCGGACCCCATCGCGAACCCTTTCAGGTAGACGGTCAGCCAGTCGCGCGCAGCCATCTATGCGGCCACGCGAGCGTACGTCGGGTCGACGGCGAGCGTCGACGGGGTGGTCGCGTCCGACGCGCTGCTCGTGGTGTCGCCCGCGAAGTCACCGGTCAGGTCGCCGGAGGGCGCGGTGGACGGTGAGAACGTCGGCGTCGCGAGCGCGGACGTGTTGGTGGTGTTCGTCGAGTCGTTCTGCTGTGCGCCCTCGGGGACTTCGACGACGTGACGGGTCAGGTCGACCTGCACCGTCTGGTCGGACTCGCCGAGGACCGCGGCCTCGGAGACGTCGGCGGTCGCGTTGTACTTCACGATGTGCGCGTCCTCGGTCATGTTGCCCGTGGTGAACGTGTAGGGTCCGGTCGCGCGCACGCTGACGTTCGTGTGGCCGTTCTCCGGCCCCCAGTTGTCGTAGCCCGTGCTGGAGTACGGGAGCGTCATCGTGAACTCGCCGTCCGGCCCCGTCTTCGCGACCTGCGTGTACGCGGTGCGGTTCCCGAGGAGGCTGTTCGGCACCGACGGCGCTTCGAGCGACACGGTCGCGCGAATCGTCGTGTTCGCCGGACCCGTGCCGTGCACGGTCGCACCCGGCACGCGCTCGAACAGCTTCGTGTACGTCGGGAGGTTCAGGAACTGCGACCCGCGAAGTATCTGGTTCCCGGGCGCGAACCCTGAGCTCGTGCCGACGAGCCGGTAGTGCTTCAACGCCTCGACGTCGCCCGCGGGCGAGTTCGCGTTCCGCGGGTTCGCGAGCTGGCTCGTCGGGTGGCCGTTACTCATCGAGTCGTTCGCGACGAACGCCTTCGCGGCTTCCACGCTGTCGAACGTCCGCGTGAGGTTGTGACTCGAGTTGTCGTAGAGCCGATAGTAGCCCGCTTGCGTGCCGGGAATCGGGACGTTGCGGTCCCAGTCGAGCACCGTCGTGCCGGCGTCGACGTGGCTGCCGTGATAGCGGTAGAGCCGCACCATCATGCTCTGGTAGTACTTCTGCGTGCGGACGTTCGTGACCTGCTGGTAGCCCTGCTGGGTCCGCTTGTAGAGCGGGCCGTAGTACTCGTAGGTCGAGGTGTTGTCCGCGAACACCGTGGGCGCGCTGAACTTCGCGTTCAACGACGCCATCTGCCAGTCCACCGCGACGTACCGCGTGTCCTCGCCCGGACTCCCGAGGTTGTCGAGGATGCCGTTCGCCGCGCTCTCGTTCTGCGCGAGCAGGTAGTTCGCGGCCGTCGTCGCGCCCTGCTGGAACGGGTTCGCGTCCGGAATCCGCTCTGCCTGCAGGGTTATCCAGTGGCCGTAGTCCCACCAGCTCATCACGCCGTACGCGCCGTCAGGATACTGGTAGTCGTCCGTCTTCGAGTACGTCCCGTAGTAGGGGAGCTGGTCGGCGTTGTTCGCGCCGCCGAAGTTACCCTCCGCGGGCGTGTTGTCGTTCATCCACGTGAGCATCGAGTTCCAACCAGTGATGCCGCCCGGGCCGCTGTTGTTCCCGACGCTCGCCGCCGTGCTGGACGAGACGCCGCTCTGGTAGCGCGAACTCGGGAACGTGAACGGCGCGATGAGCGGCACCACGAGCACGATGATGACGAGGACGACGGCGAACACCTGCGCCCACTCGACGTCCTCGAACCGACTGCCGGTCGACTCGCCCGTGCCGACGATGCGGATGGCCTCGGCCGCCGCGTATCCACTCAGGATGGCGACCGGGACCGCGAGGTAGTAGTTGAACCGAACCTGCGTGAACGCCGCGGACGTGATGAACGCTCCCCAGACCACGATGAGTAGGTGTTCCGCCGGCCGCTCGTCCATGATGGCCGAGACCGCGAGAAGCAAGCCGACGACCGCGACGCCGATGAGCTGAGAGCTCACGCCGACGAAGGAGCCGATGTCCCGCATCGTATACGGGAAGTAGAACATGAGCGCGACGAGGACTATCGAACCGGCGACGAAGCCGAGCCGCCGGAGTTCCATCTTTTTGATCGTCGGCTTCCAGAGGAGCCAGAGCGCGCCCAAGATGGCGACGAAGAACGCGAGCCCGTAATCGAGGAACACGACCGCGAAATCGCTGATGCCGTAGCGAGAGCCCGTGGAGAGGAAGGGGACTGCCTCGCTGATGGTACGGGCTGCAGCGCCTGAGCTGAACCCGACGAAACGCTGGAGGTTTGACTGGATCATTCCCCAGAGGCTTGGGATGGCGACGGCGACAAAGCCGATCCCAAGGAGGATGACTATGCAGACCATCACTGGGTACGCGGTCTTGTCGAAGTTTCGCGCGTCCCACTCTCGAGCGAGCCATGCCATGAACACTGCACCGACGGCTACTGCCAATGAAAATAGCGGTTGGAGGAGCGAGGGTTGCGGCGCAGAGACTCCCGTCACGCCGAGCGGCATCAACGTAAGGAAACCCGCGGTAAGCATGCTTGTCGCGGCGACGAACGCGACGTGGTCTGGGCTGGTGTCGTTGTAATAGTCGGAGGCGAGCTGGAGGACGAAGAACATCCCGAAGACGCCGACGAGGAGGACGCCCGGCGGCCAGACGTAGAGGTAGAGCGCGGTGGCGATTCCGGCGAGTACGCTCCAACCGAGCGGTTTACGGAGACTCGCGAAGTCGCGGTCGGCGACCTGCTCCCAGACCGGGAGTTCTCGTTGCGCGGACGCGAGCGCGATCATCATCGCCACGACCGCGACGGTCATGAACAGTGGTTCTGCGACGTTGTGGTCCGCTGAGCCGGCGAGCGATCGACCGAGGAACGTCCCGGGGAGTAATGCAAGTACGACCGCTGCGACGATGCCCGCGGTACGACCGCCTAGACGTTTACCGGCGAAGTAAGCTGGAATCGAGACGAGCGCGCCGATGACAGCTGGCGCGAACAGGAGGACCATCCGGACAGTGTGGTCGCTCGGGCTCCCGAGGCCGAGTACGAGAGCTGTCGTCGCGAGTAGCTGGTCAAACAGCGTGCCGAACTGACCCACAGAGGTGCCGAACGGGAAGTGCGTCCACGGGTCGAACGGCATCGTCGCTGGCCAGTGAGAAATCGTGTACTGGACCTGGCGGAGATGATACCACGCGTCGTTCCCACCGAGGTAGACGGTTCCGTTGACAGTGAACCGATCCCACGAACGCGTCCGAACCCAGAACATGAACGCGAGAACGGCCACGAGAACCGGCCACTGGTAATAATTTTTGAGCCAGTCGCCGACACGCTGGAGGGCGTCGCCCGACTGGTCGGAGTCTTCGCTCATTGCATTGACGGTCGGGGAAGGTGAGGATAAGGTTTGTGAAAGAGTGGGAGAGAAACGTCTTTGAGCGCGCATGCGTGATGTTTGTGTAATGCAAGTATCTGTGGTTCTCTGCACATACAGTCTTGACGCGTACGATGACTTTCAGGAGGCGGCAGAGAGCGTGCTCTCACAGACGTACAACGACGTGGAACTTGTCGTGGTCGTAGATGGATCTGAGGAGGTATTCAAGCGGGCCGATGAAGACTACGGAGAAAGCGAAGACGCGATTATATACTGTAATGACGAGAACGTTGGCCTACTCAAGAGTCGGAACGTCGGCACAAAGCTCGCGAATGGTGACGTCGTCGCGTTCATTGATGACGACGCGGTTCCTGCGGAAAACTGGGTCGAAGAACTGGTTCGGGGGTATGAAGAGCAAAACGCATCGGCGGTCGGTGGGAAGATGACTCCTCGTTGGGTTGCTGGTAAACCAAACTTCCTTCCAGCGGAATTCTACTGGTTAGTTGGAGTTACCCACCAGGGATTCGCCGACGGTGAAGGATGGGTTCGTAATACGTTCGGCTCCAATATTAGTTTCTGCCGCGATGTATTTCTTGACCTCGGTGGTTTTGACATAGATATCGGTGGAAGGAAAGGAGATAAGAATTTACAGGGAGGGGAGACCGAGCTTTGTGCACGGCTGGCTGTGGAGTATGATGAACAAGTCTGGTACACGCCTGAAGCCATTGTCGAACATAAGGTGTTTGCCTACCGAACAAAGTTATCGTGGCTCGTCAATCGTGCGTTTTGGCAAGGTTACTCCAAGAGAGCAATGGAAGTTTTATCCTCGGAGCCGGGTGATGGAGAAGAGGAGTTCCTAGGATACTTACTCATATCTGCCATCCCACATCGGCTTAGGGGCCTTATTGGGGACCCATCGGTCATCAAGCTCAAACAGCTATTCTCACTCGCTTTGTTTACCGTTGCCGTGGGATTTGGGTATGTGTATGGCTTATACAACTATTCTACATAGCCTAACATTCGGAGACGTTCATTTGTCTCCTCCTCTATCTCTTGTTCGTTGCTTATAGGTGGGCTTGCGGTTACTGTCTTGCGATCACCATTCATGTGAGTGAGCCACGGGACCTCTGTGAGTGCAGGGATTAGAACGCCAAGGGGATGACCGTATACACGTATGGGGAACGGCCATGCACGCTCACCCATAGCATTTCCGTGATCCGAGGTCACCGCCGTCAAACCAGGAAGCCCTTGGAGGAGTTGCCTTACAGATGGCCATGCAGACTCCAAATTTGATCGATATGCTGCCCAAACTCTCTCGTAGCTGACTTCTCCTGCATCAAGTAACTCAAACGGCGTGCGATGGCGATTTGTCGCATCCTTGTCTCCAAGCGCTTTTTCCCGGATGGCGAACGTCTCCCGATGGCCAAGGCGGACATCTCCGATGAATGGTGTGTGAGGCTGAAGAAAGTGACTGATAATACGCTTTTCCGGGTACTCCTCGCTGATCTCGAGGGTTCGTTCCGCCATTGTTTCAGGACGTACCGTCTGAAGAACGTCGTCCCATCCATCTTTCCAAACAGATTCCACTTTGTGGAACGTTTCCTCGGACAGGTCTGTGTTTACGTAAGGATTCCCAGTAACATACACTACATCATGAAACTCTCCGTGCCCGAAATTCTCTTTGAGAAAACCTGGGGTTCCTGACTGGGCGCTTGTCCGCTTCTCAAGAGAACCTGGTAGCGGATCTACTTCAAACACCTCCGCAAACAAGTCATACCGGCACGCATCTATGATGATGAGGTTGTCCCAGTCCTGTTCGGTGACCAAATCAGCGTCTGGATTATCCTTACCGGTAAAGTAGCGACTCACAATGTGTGACATGAACCGTTTTCGCCACCACGTCCGGTCAGTACCATGCTTGAGTACTTCTGAGAACGCATATCGTGGGACCATACCTATTTCTACACGAGGCGTGACTTAATATGTTCTCAACGGAGCGTTCTTGTCACTAGAGGACCTTTGTTCAATATGTCTCAAGAGAAACCGCGGATCAGATGGTTCACACCTGACAAACCAGAGAATATCAGTGTCGGCCGGCAACGGATTGCTTGCTATCTTCGAAAAGCGGGGCTCTCTATTGATGTTACTGGGACAACAATTAAGACGATTCATGAAGCGCTGTGTGAACGTAACAAATATGATGTAATCCTCGGGACAACCCGGGCAGGTGCGATAGCCGGCACTGCTCTCGGTCAGATAACGGGAAAACCAGTCATCGTGGATCATATAGACCCGATTCGGCAGTTTCAAGAGACACATCCACGGCCACTTGCTGTACCTATTCGACTCGCAGAAAATGTTTCCTTCAAGCTTGCAGACATCGTTTTCTATGTCTACGAGGAAGAGTGTGCACGTATAAGTCGTTATGCGGACCAAGTTGTGAAGACGGACCTAGGGGTAGACTATAAACGGTTTGCCGAGCCTGATCCCGAAGTTGTCGATAGAGCGGATAAACATTTAGATAACCTATCAATACGAGAGAAGGTAGCAATCTACGTTGGGGGCCTAGAGCCCATTTATCATATACCAGAAATGTTGGATGCTATAAAGAAATTATCGGAATGGTCCCTCATTATTATCGGCGACGGAAGTCTTCAAGAGGTGGTTATTGAAGCAACAAAAGAACAGGAAAATATCTACTATATAGGGAGTGTTCCCCATATGGAAATCCCGGGCTATCTCCAAACTGCCGATATCGGGTTATCGTTAGTCGATGACCCGCATACATTGAAAGTATTAGAGTATGGCGCTGCAGGATTATCGGTTGTTCAAGCTGAGGGCCAGGCTAAAGAGAAATACGGCGATTTAGTGGAGTATTGCGACCCAACGGAAGAGGAAATTAGGGACGCTATTGAGCGGGCTAACGACCGTGAAAATGACCATGGTTTGAAAGAATTTGCAGCAGATTTTGATTGGGCAGAAATCGCTAAAGATTACTATAGGGCTATAGATAGTGTGTCTACAATGGAATGTATATCCATGGATATTTCAGAGGACTATAGCAGTCAGACAAACTACTAGGAGGGTAAAGTCATGAATGACATTAAGGAACTAAACGACGACCTGGTGACAATTTGTATAACCCACTATAACCGCATAGAGCGCTTGAAAAATACGATATCGGCCATCTATAGAAATACACCAAATGTCTTCAAAATCCGAATATTCAATGACGGATTGCTTAATAATGAGATCGATAAGTATTTAGCAGAATTAGAACAACGCGATGAGATTACAGTCATCCGATATTCACAAAACATTGGGCCTGTCGCAGCCCGGAACCACCTATTAGAGGGTATTCAGACGCCATTCACTTTAACTCTTGATGATGATATGTATGTGGACAAAGAATGGTTCGAGGATGCACTCAAAATATTCAATGAGAATAAGGAAATTGGATTTGTGGGGTTCCCGTTTGAATCAACTTCTGACGAAGATGTTGCAAATACCAGAAATATCAAAATTACAAATGGCATTATAAATGTGGAAAAAAGAAATCCGAATTTAAATAGTATAGATTCAAATTACATTGTGGTTGATGAGGTTGCTACGGGAGCAATGATGATTAGAAGTACTGCAATAGAGGATTTCCAATTTGACTCCTCCTATAAAATCGGATTTGGCGACCTCGATAAAACATTGCAAATATTAAATACAAAATGGAAGCAAGTTTTAGTGACTGACCACTGCTTCACACACGATAAAAAGAAAATTAATTCAGAATATCAAAAGGGAGGGGAATATATAAATATTTCAAACAGTTATCGGCACTTCTCCGAGAAATGGGGGGTCCGGTACCCATTGAAAAAACATATTATGTTCAAATATATTTATAGGATGTACGCAAAGATGCCGCAATCAATTAGGTCTATAATCCAACAATTATGATTGAATATTCATTCATCACGACCAATTATAATAAAGGCGATGTCATAGAAGAAAGTTTGAGGAGCCTTGCTTCTTCGATGACTGAGAATAGTGAGTTGTTAATCGTCGACGGAGGGAGTTCCGACAATAGTGTTGATACAATTAAAGAACTTCAGACTGAATTGGAGGATATTAGACTAATCCAACAGCCTGCAAATTTAGGGGAAGGTCGGCAAATAGCCTTAGATAGGGCGAGAGGAGAGATTGTCATTCAGCACCTCGATACGGATCGTAGATACGAACCGAAAATAAAATATCTAATTGACATATACCACGAGATAGAGGACAAGAAAGGGCCTGAGGTAGTTTTGGCCACATTTGACTCAATATATGTATCGCGGAAAGAGACTGCTCAAGATATTGGGGGATGGCCAGCGTTAGGTCGGGTTGAGGAACGAGTATTTGTAGATAGGGTGATAAATAGGGCCGAGTTGGTGGTATTCCCAGCGATACTGAGTGAGGAACTTCCGTCTAAAGATGTCACCAATAGAGTCGATAGAGCCCAAAAGTGGACAAGGACCTTAAGAGATCTTTTAAGAACTGGGTTCGACCCCAGTATGTTGGTAGCTTTCCACCACAACCAATTCTCCATGGGGAAGGCAATTTTAGCAGACGCACTTATCCCACTCGCGATGATCCAAACAATTGGAAAGAAGAAATATGCAGAGAGAGAACGGGAATCGTGGAGAGAGATCGAATCGTGGGAAAACGCTCTCTTTGAAACTGAATGGGGTAGGGAATTATACAAATCCTCCCTCTATCCTTCCTGTAAAAGGGATAACGAAGCGGGCGGTACAGAAGCCAATCCTAGCCTGAAATAAGAAGGCAGAGTGAACTTCCTGAATTTACATTGGAGAAAGATTTTTTCCTTTGAAGAATCCTCCGAAGGCCGTTTCTCTCTATAAAATCCGAAGCCTCTATTCACGGTCGGTTAACAGATATAAAAAGAAATATTGCCATCATTCGAATGGGTGAGATACGATGGGATCCCAAATCGATGATACCTTGCGCGCATTATTCAAAGGGGGCGGTCTTCTCTTTGCTGGCCTTGTCATTGAGCTCGGAGTTTCCTTTCTCGCAAAAGCGGTTATCGCACGTGTCCTTGGCCCTATCGATTACGGGGCGGTCTCTCTCGGAGTCACAACGCTCAGTCTCCTATCAACCCTCTGCCTTCTTGGACTACACTCCGGAATCGGACGCTACCTTCCCCGCTTTGATAGCGAAGAGAATCGAAAGGGAGTCATAGTTTCGGGATTCCAAATAGCTATACCGATTGCTACTTTCACGGGCCTCGCAGTTGGGGCTCTCGCGAATCCCATTGCTACATACATATTTACCGACCCGTCGGTCGCACCTTTTCTGCGCATATTCGGTCTCTGCATCCCATTCGCTGCTCTTGTGAAACTCTCTGTCGGGGTAATACGTGGCATCCAGCAAGCTACACCGAGAGTCATCGTCCAGAATATCATTCCACCGATCACACGCTTTTCGGCAGTTGCGGTCGCAGTCGTCTTTAGCGCCGGTGCACTAGGTGTCGCGGTTGCATATGCTGTTGCATATGTTATAGCTGCACTCGTTGGACTCTATTATGTCGTCAATCGAACAGAGGTTCTCTCCAACGTGAAACCAACTCGGCTGCATGGCGAACTTCTCTCATTTTCAGCGCCGCTCATCGTCAGTGCAGCGATGGGTTTTATACTCGCTGATCTCGACACATTCATGCTCGCATATTTCACGAGTACGAGTGACGTAGGAGTCTACAACGTCGTATATCCCATTGCTCAACTTCTTACGGTCAGTCTTTCCTCGTTTGGATTTCTCTTCATGCCTATCATCTCCGAACTCGACGCAAAAGGAGCAACTGATGACATGAGCCGTATTTATCAGGTCGTTACGAAGTGGGTGGTTATAACTACTCTACCCGTGTTCCTCGTAATCGTGCTCTTCCCGGAGATGACTATTGCGACTACCTTCGGTAGGGAGTATATACAGGGCGGTACCGCTCTCTCACTCCTGTCAGTAGCGTATTTTTCACATACTATTTCAGGCCCTAACTTTAATACTTTAACTTCAATTGGCCAAACACGGCTTGTCATGTGGGACAACATATCTGCCGGGGTTCTCAACGCAATTCTCAATCTCCTTCTGATACCTGACTTCGGGTACCTTGGTGCAGGAGCTGCTACAGCAATATCTTATATCGTTCTTAACATGCTCTACTCAGCGCAGCTCTATCTTGAAACAGGAATTCAACCTATCTCCACGGCTCTAGTTCGCATAGGCATCGTAACCGGCACTGTGATTACCCTCCTCTACTGGGGCACTATAACTTTCCTTCCAACCTCTCCCCTAATACTCGTAGTTATATTCGCCTGCTTCGTAGCACTTTACATGGCTGTTATCCTCAGATTCGGCGGTATCGAAGAAGAGGAGGTGATGCTCGTACTTAGTTTCGAGGAACGGTTTGGAGTTGACCTCGGGCCTATGAAAGACGTTGCAAAACTCTTGATTCGTTAAATAACCTACTAAGCAACGACCCCATGATATAAGTTAGCCGTCAGGAAAAGAGCCTGCGTGAAGGTCAGCGGGCGTTTTATACGTCCCTACTCCACCGTTACGCTTTTAGCAAGATTCCGTGGTTTGTCGATATTCCGGTCTTTTAGTCTGGCGACGTGGTAGCTGAATAGTTGCCAGTAGACGTTTGCAAGCATCGGCGTGACTACACCGAGCTCCTCTGTGTTCATCGTTTCGTCCAGGAACTTCTCTACGTGGTCCGTGTCCGAACACCCGATCACTGACGCACCCCGTGACTCAACTTCTTTTACGTTATTCAAGGTCTCTTCAGGCCGGGTCCCGTCAGTTAAAACCGCCAATATAGTCGAGTCCTCCGTCACCAGCGCCAGCGGCCCATGTTTCAACTCACCCGCAGGAAATCCTTCAGCATGATCGTACGAGATCTCCTTCAACTTCAACGCCCCCTCTAATGCAACCGGACATCCGAGCTTGCGGCCGATGAAGAAGAACGCGTCACTCTCTGCATACGCCTCAGCGACTTCTCGAACACGCTCTTCCTGGTCGAGTACTTGTTGAATCGCGCCGGGGAGCGCCCGAAGATCTTCAAGTATTTCGGAGACCTCGGTTGATGTCATCGCATCTCTTTCGCGGGCGATTCGAACGACCACCAGAACGAGCGTCGCGACCTGTGAGACGAACGTCTTCGTCGCGGCGACCCCGATTTCGGGCCCGGCGCGAATAAAAATCGAGTCGTCCGCTTCCCGGGTCACCGTGCTGCCGAGCGTGTTCGTCACCGCAAGCGTCCGAGCACCGGCCCGTTTTGCCTTCCGGAGAGCGGACAGGGTGTCCGCGGTTTCGCCGCTTTGGGTCACGGCGATGACGAGCGTTCGCCAGGGGTCGCGGCCGCCCCTGAAGTCGTACTCGCTCGCGATCTCCGCCGACGCGCGAACGTCTGCTTTCGATTCCAACAATTCAGCCGCGTACATCGCGGCGTGGTAGGACGTGCCGCATGCGACGAGCTGTACCTCCTCGATGGACTGGAGATACTCGTCAGGGAGATCTATGTCGATGTCCGCGTCGCCCGACCGTTCGTCCGCGCGCCCGGAGAGCGCCTGGCGGAGGGCCTGCGGTTGTTCGTGTATCTCCTTGAGCATGTAGTGCTCGTAGCCGCCTTTCTCGGCGGCGTCGGCCTCCCAGTCGACGGTCTGCACAGATCGTTCGGCGGGTTCTCCGCCGTTCGTCACGACGACGTCGTCACCGGTGACGCGGACGACGTCTCCGTCTTCGACGTACGCGACGTCGCGGGTGTGTTCGAGGAAGGCGGTGACGTCGCTCGCGAGGAAGTTTCCACGGTCACCGTACCCGACGACGAGCGGGCTGTTCTCGCGCGCCGCGACGAGTTCCTCGTTGCCTACGACAGTTGCGACGATAGCGAAGCTCCCCTCGAGTCGTGCGACGACCGTCTCGACGGCTGCTCGCAAATCACCGTCGTAGATATCTTCCAGGAGGTGGGGGACGACTTCGGTGTCTGTCTCGGACGTGAACTCGTGGCCAGCCGCTTCCAGCTCCGTTTTGAGTTCGTCGTAGTTCTCGATGATGCCGTTGTGGACGACGGCGATGTCGCCGGTGCAGTCGGTGTGCGGGTGCGCATTCGCGTCGGTGGGTTCGCCGTGCGTGCTCCAGCGCGTGTGCCCGATTCCGCACGTCGCGTCGTGGTCCGCGGGGAGCGTGAGGTCGTCGATGGTACCCTCTTTCTTGAATACGTCGACGGTGTCTGTCGTGAGCGCGACGCCCGCGGAGTCGTATCCGCGGTATTCGAGGTTCTTCAGGCCGGTCGAGAGCAGCGGGAGCGCGCGTTCGTCGCCGACGTAGCCGATTATGCCACACATTCGTTATCCCCTCCTGACCTCCGCGTCCGAGGGAACGCGTCCCGTGACGTACGCCCCGGATTCGATTCGCGCGCCGTCGCCGACGACGGTTCCCGGTGCGAGCACCGCGCCGCCACCGACGTGGGCGTTGTCACCGACAACCGCGCCGAGCGTCACGTCCTCGTGGAGCGCGCCGTCGACGAGGACGTCCGCAGCGCCACCCTCGACGGTGACGTTTGGGCCGACGTACGCGTTCTCAGCGACGACGCTGTCGTTGAGGACTGCGCCCTCTCCAACGGTCGTGTCGGAGAGGACGACCGTGTTGGAGAGCACGGCGTTCGCACCGATCGAGACGTTGTCGCCGAGCGACGTCCCGCGGAGGACTGTCGCGTTGGCGCTCACGCGTGAGTCGTGGCCGACGTACGTCGCGTCCGCCACGTGACTCGACGCCACAACCGTCCCGTGCTGGCCTCCGTCGAGACCGTCGAGCACGCTCGCCGTCACCCGGGGGATGTCCCAGAGGTGCGTGACGTCCACCCAGTCGCCGCTGTATCGCGCCGCTCGAACAGTCCCGTCCTCGATGAGCGCCGACAATGCAGAGGTTAGCGCCACTTCCCCGCTCTCGTCCGCCGGCGTGTCCCGGAGGGCGTCGAAGACCGAACTGTCGAACGCGTAGACGCCCGCGTTGATAATGTCGGACGAGACGGCGTCAGCTCGGGGCTTCTCCACGAGCGACGCGATACGGTCGCCATCCAGTTCGACGACGCCGTACGCCTGCGGGTTCGCGGTTCGCGTCACCGCGACAACCGGGTCGGCGTGTGCTTCGCGGGTTTCGAGTACATCCTTGATGCAGTCACCGTCGAGGATTCTGTCGCCGTTCAACACGACGAACTCCCCGTCGAGGTACGGTTCGGCGCAGAGGACCGCGTGACCGGTCCCCAGTTGTTTATCTTGGACCGCGTACTGAATGTCGACGTTCCAGTCGTCGCCGTCCCCAAAGTATGTCTGGATGCGGTCGCGGTAGTAGCCGACCACGAACACGAACTCGTCGACACCCGCGTCGATGCATGCGTCGAGGACGTACTCTAGGAGCGGTTTCCCCGCTATCGGGAGCATCGGTTTCGGTCGTCGGTTCGTCAGCGGTTCGAGTCGTCGGCCCTCGCCGGCGGCGAGGATAACTGCTTTCATAGGTTGTCACCTCTGTCGCGGAGAACGGTCTCTCCGGGTTTCGTGGTCGCGCCGCGGCCGAGTCTCACGCCCGCGTTCAGGTCGGTGTCGATGCCGGTCTTCACGCCGTCCGCGACGACGACGCCGAGTTTCCGGCGGCCGGTGTCCACCGACTCGCCCTTCACGCGCATCCGCACTGTCTCGTCGTCATGTCGCAGGTTCGCGACGGTCGTCCCCGCGCCGAAGTTCACGTCGCTTCCGAGAACGCTATCTCCGACGTACGACAGGTGGGGGCACGCGGTATCTGGCATCAGGATGCTGTTCTTCACTTCGACGGCGTTCCCGACACGGACGTTCGGTCCGACGACCGTCGACCCGCGGACGTACGCGTTCGGCCCGACGTCCGCGCCGGATTGAACGAGAACCGGCCCCTCGATGTAGCTTCCCGACCGGACGCGCGCGCCATCCTCCACGACCACGGGGCCGTCGAGCGTCGCGCCGTCCTCGACCGTTCCATCGACGCGCCCCTCCAGGTCGTCGAGGAGGAGTTCGTTCGCGTCAAGTAGTTCCCACGGGCGCCCCACATCGAGCCATAGTCCGTCGTACTCGACGGCGCTTACGCGGCCGCCACCGTCGATGTATCGCTGGAGGGATTCCGTAATCTCGTACTCGCCGCGCTCGCTTCGTTCGGTCGCCTCGATGGTCGGGAAGACGTCCGGTTCGAAGACGTAGATACCGAGGTTCGCGAGGTCTGTCGGCGGATCCGTCGGCTTCTCGACGACGCCGGTCACGCGGTCCCCCTCGAGTTCGACGACGCCGTAGTTCCGGGGGTCGTCGACCGGCTTGACGGCCATCGCGCTCCCCGGGACGTCCGTCAGCTTCCGGACCAGCGCAGGGTCGATGACGACGTCGGCGTTCAGTACGAGAAACCGCTCGTCGACGTGTTCACGCACCTGTTCCACCGCGTGGGCGGTTCCGAGTTGCTCTTCCTGTTCGACGTACTCGACAGGGCGTTCAGCGTACTCTGAACCGATGGCGTCTCTGACCAGATCACTCCCGTAACCGACCACGACGACGTAGCCGTCCACGTACTCTTCACAAGCGTCGAGCGCCCATTCGAGGAGTGTTTTTCCCGCGACGGGGAGAAGTGGTTTCGGACGTGTCGCGGTCAGCGGCCGCATCCGCGTTCCTTCGCCGGCTGCGATGACGACGGCTTTCATCCGTTATCCCTCTCGGACGAGTTCTCGAACCGTCTCTTCGACGGAATGGGTCGGTTCGAACCCGATCGCGTCGCGCGCCGCACTTGTATCGACGGTAAAGTTCTCGCCGGCGGCCTCGGAGCCACGGGGATTCTCCACGAGTTCGACATCGACTTCGTAGCCTCGCTCCTCCCGGGTGACTCGCTGCACGAGGTTCGCGATCTCGAGGACGCTGTACTCCTCGCCGCTCGCAATCGGGAGCGTTTGCGCACCGGTCTCGTCCGTATCGAGCAAGACGTCGAGGGAGTCGAGGTACACACGCGCGATGTCCTTCACATGGACGAAGTCGCGGGCCTGCGTTCCGGGCTCGTGGACCTCGAGCGGCTTTCGGTCGAGTGCGCGGTCGACGAAGATGTTGATGACGGTGTTCTTCCCGATGGACCGACCGCCGAGTTCGTGGTGGCCGTACAGGTTCGACTTCATGTAGACGTGCGCCGGGAACGCGCCCCTCGCGAGGTCGTGCACGTCGTCCTCGCTCATCTTCTTCGTGCGACCGTAGTGGTTCACCGGCATTCTCGGATGGTCGACCGTTATCGGGAACTCGACGGGTTCACCGAGAATCGCCATACTACACGGGAACACGAGCGGAGTCTCCCACTCGCGGCAGAGCCAGGCGACGTTCTCGGTACCGCCGACGTTGACATCGAACGCGTACTCCGGGTCTTCCTCGCAGTCCGGAACGCCGCTCACCGCGGCGAGGTGCATCACGATATCGACGTCCGCGAACTGCTCGCGGAGCGCTGACCGATCGCGCACGTCACACTCCTTCACTGGAACACCGTCAATTTCGCGAACAGTACCGACGGAGAAGTCGTCGATTGGGAGGACTTCGTGTCCTGCGTCCAGGAGGTTTCGCGTGACGCGCGAGCCGATATATCCCGCCGCTCCTGTCACGCCTATCGTGTGTGTTTCTGTCATCGTCTCGTGAGTAGTGTCGTTCGTTTACTCGTGAACCGTGCGGCCAAGTCCTCTATTCCCGATTCGAGGGAGTGTTCAGCTTCGAATCCCTGTGCAGCGGCCTTTCGGAAATTCACGTGGTAGGACGGACCGGGGTCTTCGTCTTCGAGATACGTGATGTCGACAGGTTTCCCGACAGTCGATTCGACGGCGCGCGCGATCTCCTCGATACGGAAGTTGCCGAGACCGACGTTGTACGCACCGGTATCCCAATCGAGGGCATCCGCGTAGCCTCGAGCGGCATCGGCGACGTGAACGAACGGCCGCCAGTTCGTTCCATCTCCATACACAGTCAGCGGTTCCCCCGAGAGCGCACGAAAGACGAACGTGTTCACAACGAGGTTGAACCGGACACCGGGGCTCCAGCCGAAGTTCGTCGCGAGGCGAACCGCAACTGTATCCACCGGGGATGCCCGGCAGTACTCTTCCGCCCCGACCTTCGACTCCGCGTACGGGTTCGGGGGCGCGAGTTCGTCGAACTCCGTAATATCTCGGTCATAAGCGTCACCGTAGACGTTACAGGAGCTCGCCAGCACGAATCGGTCGATCCCCGCGTCCGCCGCAGCGTCGACGACTGTTCGCGTCCCCTCGACGTTGACGTCGTGAACCGCGTCCGATCGCTCGTGTGACGTCGCCGCCCCCGTTATCGCCGCGAGGTGAATTACCGAGTCGATCCCGCCCATCGCCCGTTTCACCACGGCTTCGTCCCGGACATCCCCACGAACGAACTCGTACTCCTCGCTCGACACGCCGATGAGATTCCGGGGACTCGACTCTGAGAAGTCGTCGAGCACTCGCACCTCGTAGCCGCGGTCGACGAGTTCGGGGACGAGCGCGGAACCGATGTACCCGGCACCGCCGGTGACGAGTACGTTAATCAGTCAACACCCCCGGCAGGAACCGGTCCTCGTGGGCCTCGATACGTTCACGCTGTTCGACGAGCGTGCCGAGGATGTCGCGAACGCCCTCTTCGAGCGTCTGTTGCTGGCCCCCGACCAAGTCGAGGAATCGGTCATTCTCCATCTCCATTTTGTGTTCTTCGTTCTCCTCGCGCGGGTTCTCGAAGTGTTCGACGTCCGCGTCGAGGTCGAACTCCTCGCCAACCTCGGCGATGGTCTCCGCGAGTTCCACGATGGCGACGGGGCGCGTTACCTGATTGTACACGTCGACGTCGCCACCGTCGTGGCCGCGTTCGACGAGGCGGACGAGGCTCTCGACGGCGTCTTCGAGGCTGACCATCGGCTTCCGCTGTTCGCCCTTCCCGTACACCGTAATCGGGTACCCGGCGACGGCCTGCGCGCAGAAGCGGTTGACGACTGTGCCGAAGTAGTAGTCGAAGTCGAAGCGGGTCGGACTGTCGGCGGCTTCGGTCTCATCCGTCGTCGTTCCGTACACGATGGCGGTGCGCACGTCGCTGATGTTGAGGTCGAACTCGGTCTGCGCGAGTCGCATGTTCGCCGCGTTGAACGACTTCGTCTGGTGATACCAACTGCCGCCCATCGCGGGGAACGGAACGTCGTCCCGTTCGCCCTGGTTCTCCATCGTTGAACCGCCTTCGGGAATCGGGAACTCGGGCGCGCCGTAGACGCCCGTCGTGGTCGTCTCGATGAAGTGCGAGTCAGTCAGACCTGCCTCATGGAGGCCGTGGAGGAGGTTGAGCGTCATCGAGACGTTGTTCTGCTGGGTGTAGAGCGCGCGTTCACCGTTGATACCAGCGTACGGCGCGCTCGGTTGCGCAGCAGCGTGCAGAACCGTGTCAGGTTCGTAGACCTCCAACAGTTGAAGGACAAACTCCCGGTCCGCGAGGTCGCCCGCGACGTACGAGAGTTGTGGGTGCTGGTCGAATCGGGAGGCAGGGTCGTCGATTGGTACTGCGGACACGCTTCCGGATTCGGAGACCCAGTCGCGACGCGCTCCGTTGTCGACACAGATGATTCGTTGCTCAGTTCGATCCGCCAGTCGGAGTGCGGTCGGCCAACCGAGGTAGCCGTCCGCGCCGGTCAGAAGCACCGTCATTGGTTACTCGGAATGTGAGTAACTAGTGGCATAAGTCTTCCGACCCTTCAGCAGGACGGTGACTGAACTGATTCGTGTTCCCACACCAAGTCGAAGAACCGCCCGAACCCCGCGACGAACGAGTGATTTTCTGTGACTGCGGCCTGCCGCATCGACAACGGAACGTCCTCTTCTTCTACGAGGAGAACGGCAGCGCCCGACTCGTACGACATGCTCGGATCCGTCATCGTTCCCCGCCACGGAAGGCGCTCAGAACTGAACCGATACTCGACGGCCGGGAACTCTCGCTGAATCCGCTCCACGATGTCCGACTGAACTGCTTGGTTTTCGTCGGCCAAGTGCTCGGGATGAAGGAACAAAATTCGAACGTCGATTCCGCGCTCGATGGCATCCGAGAACGCGGGTGCGACGTCCTCGAAGTACTCGAAACTCTTCGTGAGTATGTTCATCCGATCGTCGGCCTCGTGATACAGTCGACGGGTTTCCCGTTCGCTCGGTCCGCCGACATCGACCACGTGGAACAGTTCCTCTGTCGGAGTGATATCTTCCGATGCCTGTTCATAGAGTGGTTCGAACTCGTCGAGGAATGCGCCGCGGACCTCTTCTAGTTCGGCCGCGTACGCTTCGTATTCCTGGCGGTGGTTTTCTGCCGCCCTATCGAGAATCTCTTCGGGATGTTTCGGTTGGTACTCCTTCGGTCTCCCCGGGTACAGTTTAACGAACCCGCGATCCACTAGAGAATCCAACACACCGTAGATTCGAGCTTTCGGAATGCCCGTTGATTCAGCAAGATCGGGGGCGGTCGTGCGCCCGAGGGCTAGTAGTTCTGCGAGCGCAGTCGTCTCGTATTCCGTGAGGTTGAGGTGTTCGAGTAGCTCGTCAGCATCCGAGGGATGAGACATAGCCGACTCTACGGCTAGCCACTTGAAAAAGGAACGCCGCCGGCCGAGAACCCCAAAAACTTATACCAACCCATTGAGTTACTCGGAGTATGAGTAAACAACAGGTGGAGGTGGACGAAGGGTCCGACGACGCCACTCGCCACTTGGACGACATCGAGGACGGCGCAGGTTGCACCGAGATTTGGGAACGGCTGAGCGAATCCCGCGACGAACATTAATTCCTCATGATTTCAACAGACACAACCCGAGCGAGCGACCGCAACATGTACAATAGTCGAGTAACCAAGCCCGGGGTGAACACCTGATGACTTCGTTCCCCGATTACCTCGACGTCGATTATTCCGACGGCGAAGACCAGTCCCCAGAAGACTATCCGTCGCTCGAAGACAAGATCGAGAAGGCTATCGAAGTCACTCGAATTGGTCTCGAAGAGTACGAGAATCCCGCCATCATGTGGACGGGCGGCAAAGACTCCACGCTCACTCTCTACTTCGTGAAGGAGGTCGCGGAGGAGTTCGGGTACGAGCTTCCGCCGGCGATCTTCATCGATCACTACCAGCATTTCGACGAACTCCTCGACTTCGTCGAACACTGGGCCGACGAGTGGGACTTAGACGTTATCTTCGCGCGCAACACTGACGTCGGCGACTACGTCGCGGAGCACGACCTCACGCCCGGCGACGACATCCCAATCAGCGAACTCTCCGAACACAATCAACACCACGTGCGCGACCTGCTGGAGTACGAGGAGGACACCTTCCCCTTCTTACTCGACACGTACGTCGGCAACCACCTCTTGAAGACGGTCGCGTTGAACGACGCGCTCGAGGAGTACGATGTGGACGGCATTCTCTCGGGGATTCGGTGGGACGAGCAGGACGCGCGTGCGGACGAGACGTTCTTCAGTCCCCGCCACGACCCCGACATCTACCCGCCGCATGACCGGATTCAGCCGATTCTCCAGTTCGACGAGCGCGCGGTCTGGGATGCCTTCTGGCACTACGTCGTCCCGGAGACGGTGGAGGGCTTCCCGGACGAGGGCTACGTCCCCCAGTCCTACGACGACCTGCCGAACGGCCTCACCCACGCGGATATTCCGATCAGTCCGAAGTACTTCGAGGGATTCCGGAGTCTGGGGTCTGAGGTGTCGACGGAGAAGGCAGAATCGGAGCCGGCGTGGTTACAGAATCTCGAGGAGACGACCGAGCGCGCGGGCCGCGCCCAGGACAAAGAAGACCTGATGGAACGCCTCCGCGACCTCGGCTACATGTAACGATGGGGCTGTTCGACAAGCTCCGCGGCGATAGCGGCGCACCGCGCGTGGCGTTCATCGGCATCGACGGCGTCCCGTATAGCCTGATCGAGAACAATCCCGAAACGTTCCCGAACCTGCACGCGCTCGCCGACGAGGGGAGCGCGGGCGAGATCGAGAGCATCGTGCCGCCGGAGTCGTCGGCGTGCTGGCCGTCGTTGACGACGGGCGTCAATCCCGGCGAGACGGGTGTCTATGGATTCCAGGACCGGGAGAACGGGACGTACGAGACGTACGTGCCGATGGGGCGCGACGTGCAAGCCACGCGCGTCTGGAACCGCGTAACGGACGCCGGACGAGACGCGACCGTCCTCAACGTCCCCGTCACCTTCCCACCCCAGCAGAACGTCCAGCGGATGGTCTCCGGCTTCCTCTCGCCCGACGTGGAGAAGGCGTCCTCCGATTCGGAGGTCGCGGACTACCTCGAGGGCATCGACTACCGCATCGACGCGAACGCGAAACTCGGCCACCAGGAGGACAAATCCGAATTCATCGAGAACGCGCACGCGACCCTGGATGCCCGGTACGAGGCGTTCAGTCACTACGTCGAGGAGGACGACTGGGACCTCTTCTTCGGCGTCTTCATGACCACAGATAGAGTAAACCACTTCCTCTACGGAGACTACGACCAAGATGGAGAGTACAAGGCGGAGTTCCTCGACTTCTACGGGAAGGTCGACGAGTACATCGGCCGCCTGCGCGACCAGCTCCCCGAGGACGTGACGCTGGTCGTCGCGTCCGACCACGGGTTCCAGCGCGAAGACTACGAGGTCCACCTGAACACGTGGCTGCGCGAGGAGGGGTGGTTGTCCTTCGAGAGCGAGGAGCCAGAGAACCTCGAAGACATCACGGACGACACGCGCGCGTACTCGTTCATCCCCGGCCGATTCTACCTGAATCTGGAGGGCCGCGAACCCCGTGGAAGCGTCCCGCAGGACGACTATCACGCGGTCCGCGACGAACTCGCCGACGCCATCCGGTCCATAGAGGGGCCGGACGGCGAGCAGGTGATAGAGCGAGTCGTAACGAAGGAGGAGGCGTTCGATGGCGCGCACGACGACATCGCGCCCGACCTCGTCGCCATCCCCGCGGAAGGCTTCGACCTCAAGGCCGGTTTCTCGGAGCGCGACGAAGTGTTCTCCACGGGCCCCCGGAACGGCATGCACTCGTTCGACGACACCACGCTGTTGGTCGACGACCCGGACACCGGTATCGAGAACGCGAACCTCTTCGACGTCGCGCCCACGCTCCTCGACCTGATGGACATCACGTACGACGCGAGCGAGTTCGACGGCCGAAGTCTCGTCTAGACACAGCGTTTTTCCCACTCACCATACACACTCGACACACATGACCGGCCACGAGTCGTCTCACGTCGCCACGCGCGTCGCGCGGACGCTCGCCAGTCGGTTCTCCCGTCCCGACTACGCGCTCGCCGGCATCGCCGTCGTCTTCCTCTCGGGGGTCGCCGTCGCGGCAGCCGTCCCCTCCCACGGGACGCTCGCCGTCGGTACGAGTTCGGTGCTCGCGCTCTGCCTCGTCGGGGACGTGCTCTTCCGAAACCCCCCTCATCTCCCTCGTTCGGCCGCTCCGAACCCGGGTGAGACGCCGCGACCCGACTATCTTACGAACGTCCGGTACGACTCCGGCTGCGTCGAGGTCTGGGACCACCTGAGCGAAGTCCGCTACGACGCCTGACGACGAGAAAACGCGGTGGCGGTCCCGGGAGAACACAATGCTTATTCGCCGACTCCCGATACTGCGTGGTGTGTCGGTTGGATTGGTCCTCCCCGCGTACGACCCGAACGTTCCGAAGCTCCGGGCGTACGTCGACGCTCTCCTCGCGGAACTGTCGCCGGAGCGGGTGCGGATAGAGTTGGATTCGCCGAGCGGCGCGTCGTTCTCGTTTCCCGAGCATCCCGAGGTGACGGTGAACACGGTGGGCGAGCGCCGGGGGAAGGGGCTCGCGATCACGCAGGGGTTCGACGCGCTCGATACGGATATTCTGGCGTTCGCGGACGCGGACGGCAGTACGCCCGCAGACTCCATCGCCGACGTCGTGTCGGCCCTACCGGCCGTGGACCTCGCGGTTGGGTCGCGTCGACATCCCGAGTCGCGCATCCAGACTCACCAGAGCGTCGTCCGGCGAAAACTGGGGGACGCGTTCGCGGCGACGAGCCGCTTCCTCCTTCCCGTGTCGCTCTACGACTACCAGTGCGGCGCGAAAGCCATTACCAGCGATGCGTGGCGCGAGATACGGGAGTATCTCTACGAGTCGGGGTTCTCGTGGGACGTCGAGTTGGTGACAGTGGCGGCCGCGCTCGACTACGAGATTCGAGAGGTTCCGGTGGCGTGGGAGGACGACCCGCACTCGACGGTGAACACGCCCGCGGCGGTGAAGGAACTCGCGCGCACCGTCCTCACGCTACGCGGACGCTACGACCGTATTCGGGAGGGCGTGGACGACGATTCGCGAACGAGGTTGATCGACCGATGAGCGTGATTCCCGGGAACTACATCCGCAGCCTCCTGCGCGGCGTTCGCGCGGGCCAGTTCCTCTCCGTCGGCATCGCCGGCGCGATACTAGATACGCTCGTGTTGACGCTCGTCGTGGAACTCACGGGCGCTGCGCCCGTCTTCGGGAAGGTGGTGAGCGCCGAGGCGTCCATCATCCTCATGTTCATCATCAACGACAAGTGGACGTTCTCCGGCGAAGCCGCCGAGTCCATGACCGCGACGATAAAGCGGTTCCTGCGGTCGAACGTCGTGCGCGCGGGCGGCGTCGCCGTCGCGCTCACCGTGCTCTTCGTGCTCAACAGCGTCTTCGGCGTCTGGTACGCGCTCGCCAATATTCTTGGAATCGGCGTCGGATTCGTCGTGAACTACGTCGCAGAAAGCCTGTTCACGTGGCGCGTCCACGTGGACTGACTAATCGTCGTCCGCGGTGTACACGCCGCTGCGGCGTTTAATTCGGGCGACGACGAGCACTTTAGTCGTGATAGAACGTCACCGACAGTCGGAACGCACCGATTCGAATCTTCCTGTGCGACTGTTCTGCAACGGCTCTCCGTAGTCGGGTGGGTCGCGCCAGGGAGAGTCCACGATTTCCCCCAGTTTCTCGAGAATTCGCTCCTGCTCGATGTTCGAGAGTGCACCGAGGTCGTCGTGGGGGAGAACGTCCGCCTTCGACGCGTTCAAATCACCCTCTTTCCTTCGAATAACTGTGTCACGCACGTTCACGCACGAGGTCGAGGTTCAGTTCCGCGACCTCGACACTCGCGCGCACGTCAATCACGTCGTGTACGCCGCGTACTTCGAACGCGCGAAGGAGCGGCTGTTCGAGGAGGTTCTCGGTGTCTCGCTCTCGGAGGCGTCGACGTTCGTCCGTGCGCTCGACGTGGAGTACCGGAAGCCCATCGCTGCGGACGAAACCGTCGCCGTCGACATCGGACCTGTTTCGGTGGGGGAGTCGAGCATCCGGCTCGAGTACGAACTCCGCGTCGACGGCGAGGTGGTCGCGACCGGCCACACCGTCTCGGTGTACGTGGACGACGAGGAGCGGCCGGCGCGCGTGCCCGACGGCTGGCGTGACGCGCTCGCGCCGTACGGCGAGTAGGCGAACCCGGAAACGACAATCCTTTTCCACGCGCGCCGTGGAATCCCGGTAATGACGTACGAGGACGTGTGCGTGCTGCTCCCGACGCTCGACGAGGCCGAGACGGTCGGCGACGTCATCGACGGCCTCCGTGAGCAGGGGTTAGAGAACGTCCTCGTGGTGGATGGACACTCGACGGACGAAACTCGCGAAATCGCCCGCGACCACGGCGCGCGCGTCGTCGAACAATCGGGTAAGGGGAAGGGGCAGGCCGTGAGAGAGGGGATCTCGCTCATCGAGGAGGAGTACGTGTTGATGTTGGACGCCGACGGCACCTACCTTCCGGAGGAAGCCCCGCAACTCCTCGAACCGGTGTTGTCGGGCGACGCGGAGCACGTCGTCGGCGACCGGTTCGCGGACATGCGCGAGGGCGCGATGACGCGCCTGAATCAGGTCGGGAACTCGCTCATCAACGGCGCGTTCGCGCGGATTCACGGCCACGACTACGTGGACATCCTCTCGGGGTATCGCGCGTTCACCCGCGACTCCTTCCAGAAGATGTCGCTCACCGCGGAGGGGTTCGGCATCGAGACGGAGATGGCGGTCGAGTGCGCCCGCCACAACTACACGGTGCGCGTCGTGGACATCACCTACCGACCGCGGCCCGAGGACTCGGAGACGAACCTCAATCCGATTTCGGACGGCGCGCGCATCATCTACACCCTGTATCGTCTCGCGAAGACGAACAACCCGCTCTTCTACTTCGGGAGTCTCGGCGGCGCGTCCCTCCTCGTGAGCGTCGTCCTCGGCGTCTACGTGGGCTACGAGTGGTTCGCCAAGGGCATCTCCCACCAGGTAATCGCCGTCGCCGCGGGCGTCGCCCTGTTGTTCGGCGTCCAACTCTTGATGTTCGGCGTGCTCTCGGACCTCCTCGTCACCCTGCACAGAGAGCAGTTGAGCCGCATCGAGTACGAGCGCGAGGACTGAGATGCGCGCGGGCGTCGACGTGGGCGCGACGAACCTCCGCGCCGCAGTCGCGGAGGGCGACACGATTCTCGGACGCGCGGACCGCCCGACGCCCGACGAGTCCGGTCGCGCGGTCACGAACGCCGTCATGGAACTCATCCAGGACGCCTGCGCGGACGCGAGTCGTTCGGTCGCGGAAATCGAGCGCGTCGGCGTGGCGTCTATCGGTCCGCTCGACCGCCAGCGGGGGTGCGTCGTGGACCCCGTGAACCTCCCCGGCGTCGCTGAAATAGCTCTCGTGCACCCGCTCTCCGAGTTCTTCGAGTGTGCGGTGTTCCTCTGTAACGACGCGACCGCGGGCGTGCTCGGGGAGCGCGCGGCGGGCGCGCCCGCGAACACGGTCTACCTCACGATTTCGACGGGCATCGGTGCGGGCGTCTGCGTCGACGGCCACGTGCTCTCGGGGTGGGGCGGGAACGCGGGTGAGGTCGGACACTTCGCACTCGACCCCGACGGCGCGCTCGAATGCGGCTGTGGAGGCCGGGGACACTGGGAGGCCTACTGCTCGGGGTCCGGGATTCCGCGATACGCCCGCCGGCTCCACGACGGCGAACCGACCGCGCTCGCAATCGACGAGTCGACGACTGCGGCGGACGTGTTCGCCTGTGCGCGCGAGGGTGACGCGTTCGCGGAACGGGTGGTGGAACGAGTGGGCGACTGGAACGCGCGAGGCGTCGCGACCGTGGTGCACGCGTACGCGCCCGAGGTCGTTTCTGTCGGCGGCGCGGTCGCGCTCGAGAATCCCGAACGCACGCTCGACCCGATTCGCGAGCGACTGCCGGACCTCGTGGTCTCTCGTGTGCCCGACGTCCGACTGCCGCGCGCGGGAGCGGACGTCGTGCTTTCGGGCGCGCTCTCGCTCGCCGCTAGAAGAGGGCTCTGAGGCCGCTCAGCCACGCGGCCGGGGCGTTCGAGCGCGCGTGAGAGAGCGCGTAGTCGAAGGCGTCGGCGGCGTCCGCGGTGATTCCGGGACCGTGTCCGCTGAACACGCGTTCCGGGCGGAGGTTTTGGAGTGCGCTCGGCGGGAACGCGCGGAGCATCGGGTGGACGCCGAGTCGTTCCTTCCCGGCGAGGAAGTAGTCGACCGTTCCGAGCGCGTCCGCGACGACGAGCGTCTCGCCGTCGAACAGCGCTCCCTCCCGCCAGCCGGGGACGTCCACCGCGCGCAGCAGGCGGAAGCCGGTTTCTTCGAGGTCGCCGCTGAAGGGAATCGTCGCGCTCTCGACTTCGGGTTCGACGAAACTCGGGACGTAGATGGGGGCGTCGTGGCGCGCGGCGAACGCGTCCGCGTCGCGACCGTGGCGGTCGCTCAGGACGACGATTCCCGCGACGTCGCCGAACTCGGCGAAGAGGTCGTCCACGTCGGGCGCGTCCACGGGGTCTATGAGCCACACGTCGCCGTCGATTTCGACGGCGTGGCTCGCGCGCGCCATCAGTTCGTCGGGGTGGGCGATCCAGCCGACGCCGTGCTCCCAGCGGTCTATCTCCTCGTACTCGGTCGCCGGACCGTCCTCGCGGATGACCATACGAACGCTTCGGGCGGATGAGACATACGCCTTTGTACCTCGACACGTACCCACGAGTATGCTCGACTCGTTCGACGCGCTCGCGCTCGAAGTCGCGGACCTCCCGCGCGCCCGCGAGTTCTACGCCCGCCACCTCGACGCCGACTTCGAACTCGGTGACGGCGAAGCCGCGTTCGACGCGGGCGACACGACCGTCGTCCTCCGCGAACCCGGCCCCGTCCCCCGCGGTGGCGTCCACGTCCACTACGCGTTCGAGACGCCGCCCGACGAATATGGAGACTGGCTCGACAGAGTGAGCGAGTTGGACGTGGACGAACACGACTTCGGGAGCGCGCGGTCGCTCTACGTCTTCGACCCGGACGACCACTGCGTCGAAATCGGAAGCGTCGGCCCCGACTCGGGGACGGGACTCACCGGCGTCTTCGAGGTCGTGCTGGAGGTAGAGGACCTCGCTCGCGCGGAGTCGTTCTACCGCGACCTCGACTTCTCCGTGATGGACCGCGGCACCGAACGCCGGCGGGTACGCTTGACGGGGCCCGTCGACCTCGAACTCTGGGAGCCACAACTCGGAATCGCGGACGCGCGCGGCGGCGTCCACGCCGACCTCGCGTTCTCCGGTGACGTCGACGCGGTGCGGGCGGCGGTGAGCGAGGACGCGTGCAGTCTCGAATCAGTCGACGGCGGCGTGCGCATCCGCGACCCCGACGGTCACTACCTCACCGTCTCCTAATTATTCGAGCGCGGTCAGCGCTTCGACGTCCGGGATGTCGGCGCTCGCGTTCGTTATCTGCTGCATCCGCTGGGTGTGCTTGTCGAGCGCGTACTCCGAGAGGCCGAGCGGGTCCGGTTCGTCGCCGCGCGTCTCGCCCTCCGTCGGTGCGACGCTCTCCTGGACGAGCGGAACGAGTTCGTTCACCGTATCCCGGATCAGGGCGGGGTCGACGTCGCCGGACTCCACGTACGCCTTGAGCTGGTGCATGCCGAACCCGACGTGGCGGCCCTCGTCGCCCCGAATCTTCGTGAGTCCCGCGACGAGCCCGGGGAGTTCCGGCATCGGCTCCTCGAACACGTCCTCGCCGCCGTAGGCGCGCGTCAGTCCGTAGTAGCCGGTTTGTGCGAGGATGCCCTCGATGGTGAGGTGGTAGTGACAGTAGGCTTTCGCGCGCGTCTCCGGCGTGTCCTCGACGAGCAACTCGTTCAGGGAGTCCTCCATCCGGTCGAACAACTCGACGTACGCGTCGGAGAACCACTGGTCGTCGGTCGGACTCGTCTCCTCCATCCCGCGCCGTTCCTCCTCGGGCGTGACGACGGTCTGCCAGTAGCGGTCGAAGAAGTCCGCGTGCTTGGCTTCCTCGTAGAGTTGGGTGGTGACGAACATCTCGTCCTGCACGTCGTCCAGCACGACCGCGAGCGGCGCGAGGTCCTCCGCGACGGACTCCTCGCCAGCGCCGAACGCCGCGAGCGACCCGCGGAGGTTCGTGAACATCAGGTCGTCCAGTTCGGTGACGGCCTCGCGGTCCGCCGTGAGGTCGATGTCGTGGGGGTCCCAGTGGTTCTCGACGGCGTGGCGGTAGTAGCGGTACGTCTGTTCGGTGGTATCGAGGAGACCGGGCATATCCGTAGGTAGGCCACCATCACGTAAAGTCGCCTAGCGTCGCCCCAGCGAAACGAGTTTACTCTCGTTTACAGGCGGTCGGTGTCGACGTCCACGCCCGGCGGCGCGACGACGAGGAACGACCGGAAGTGCATCAGCGTCCCGCCCGCGTCCTTCACGGGGCCCGCGAACCCGCCCGCGAGGTCGTCGAGGTCGCCGTCCACCGCGAGCAAGAGCACGTTCCCGCCTTCGAGTTCCGCGAGCCACTCGTCGTCCGGCGTCGTGCCGTCGAGCACGCCGAGCACCACGCGGCCCTCGTAGTCGCCGTCGAGGTCGAGGTGGTCCTCCGCGCTCCGCAAGTCCAGTTCGAAGTCGCTCATACCCACTCACTCGCACCGGACGCCAAAAAACCGCCCCCTCCACTTATCGGGTGCGCTGCCGTACTCTGAACCATGCCCAAAGTACACCTGAGCGACGAGACGATAGAGCGCCTCGACGGCATGCGGGAGGAAGACGAGTCCTACGACGAACTCGTCGCGGAACTCATCAACATCTACGAGTCGGACGAGTTCACCCTCCACCACGGCGGCGACTACTGAGCGGCTTCCCGAACCTCGGTCCACCGACCGTTCTCCTCTAGCCGGTTCTGTAACGCTTCTGCGTACTCCATCGTGAGCGATTCGGCTTCCGCGCGCAGTTCGTCCGTCTCGGCGTCCGCGTCACCGACTCCGAGGAGGTCCTTGACGCTGTCGAGGAGGCTTCCCGAGTCGTCGCCGCCCCTCATTTGAGAGCGTTCGTCGATGGTCGCCACCTCGTCCATGACGTTCGCGAGGTTCGACGTGTCCGCGACGAGTCGCGCGTTCTCCGGGTCCGCCGCGTCCTCGATTTCGAACGATATCGCCGTCATCACCAACCCCCACTGCTGGCGGGAGAACGAGGACGCTTCGACGCGGTCTTCGAACTCCGAATCCACCCGCATCCGCTCGCCGACGATTCGGTCCTGCCACGAACTCATATACTCAGCGTCGGACGTGAACCACCTTGAACGCCCGGGTTCGATGCGTGGGGTTTTCGAGGACGAACGAGAAGGCGGGGTATGGTCACGGTCGCCGCCTGCCAGCTCGCGCTCGCGGATCTCGACCCGGACGCGAACCTCGCCCGGGTCGCCGACAGACTCGCCGCCCTCCCCGACGAAACCGAACTCGCCGTCTTCCCAGAACACACGCTCACCGGGTTCGTCGGCGACGACCGAATCCGCGACGCCGCACTCCGGCGGGACGGCGACCACGTCACGCGCGTCGCCGCGCTCGCGGAACAGCACGAACTCGACTTGCTGGTCGGGTTCGTGGAGCGGGCGGACCGAAGGTCCGCCGAACGGGCGAGCGATGAGCGAACGCGAAGCGTTCGCGGAATACGCGAGCGCGAACGAATTGAGACGGGAGTCGAAGAGGAACGACCCGCGAGCCCCACCGAAATCCCAGCGAGAGACGGGGAAACACAGTTATACAACACGGTCGCCTACCTCGGTGCCGACGGGTCGCGGGCGTTCTATCGGAAGCGCCACCTCTGGGGCGGCGAAGAAGACGTGCTGTCCCCGGGGGACGAACGCGTCGTCGTGGAGTCACCGCTCGGACGGGCGGGGCTGGTAACGTGTTACGACCTGAACTTCGTCGCGGAGAGCGCGGCGTTCACCGAGGAGCGCGTGGACGCGCTGCTCGTCGCGGGCGCGTGGCCGGGGTCGTACGCGCAGAACTGGAAGTTACTGGTGCGGGCGCGGGCGCTCGACGGCGTGCGCTGGGTCGTCGGCGCGGGGCGGACGGGCCGCCGCGAGATTCCGGGCGCACGCGTGACGGAGTACGCCGGACAGTCCCGCGTGATTCGGCCGGACGGCGCGGTCCACTCGGCGCTCAATCGCGGCGAACGAAACCTCGTCGCGGACCTCGACCCCGGCCTCCTCGAAGAACAGCGCGAGTTCATCCCCGTGCTCTGACGGCCACACCGTTTTTTCGGGCGGCGGGAATCCACTGGGGTATGACGGACGACGTCGAAGTGGAAGTCGAAGTCGAGGTCGAAGTGGATTCAGAAGAACTCGAAATCGAGGGCGAGTCAGCCGAGTACGACGCGGAACTGGACGCGGACGGCGTCGACATCGAAGTCGAAGCCGAGGTCGAAATCGACTCGGAGACCGACGAGATCCACGAGGAAGACGACATAGCGGAGGGTGACGTCGTCGAGGACCCGGTGGAACGCCACCTCGAACAGGAAGACGAGGACGCGCACGACGAGATGGACATGGCGTAGGTTGAAGTCGACGGGGAATGTCTCATCGCGCGATGGTCACGCGACGCTGGGTGCTGGGAGCGTGCGCAGCGATGGCGACGGCGAGCGCCGGGTGTTCGTCGGGGTCGGTGCCGGACGTGACCGTGAAGAACGCGACCGAGCGCCCGCGCGACGTGGTGGTGACCGTAGACGGAATCACGACGAAAACCCGCCGAGCGACGGTGACGCCCGACGAACCCGTGACGTATCCGAAAATCCTACCGAACAACGCGATGGCGACGCTCACCGTCGAATCCGGTGACGTGCGCGGACGGTACGGAACGAACAACGTCGGCGCGACGCACGGCATCTACGTCACCCTCCACGAGGACGACGTGAACTTCGAACTCTCCGTTCTCTAGAGCCCGCACCCGGAGATGGTGGTGCAGTCGACGCCCGCGTCCTCCAGGGCTTCGATGTACTCGTTCAGGCCGATTGCGTCGCTGGCGATGTGGCCGGTGATGACGAGGTTCTTCTCGTCGCCGAACTCGTCGCGGAGTTCCGCGGCGTCGGACGCGGAGACGTGGATGTAGATGACGGTGTCGACGCCGTTCTCGAAGTAGGCGCGCGCGACGTCCGCGCCGCCGTTCGTCCCGGCGGCGTGGTGGACGGCGACCTCGCCGACTTCGTTTTCATCACTTCCGACCCGCGTCTCGATGTCGGTCTTCGCCTCCCTAATCTCGGGGAATTCGGCGTTGAACGTCTCTTTGAGGTCCGCGACAGTATCGGACTCGTCGAGGTCGTCCACGACGTCGACGAACGCGCGCCGGCCCAGTTCGTCGGGCGCGAGGTGGACGTTCATGTACGGCTGGTCGAGGTGCTCCGCGATGCTCGGATTGTGGCGGTAGTTCGCGGCGTGTGCGCCGTACTCCGCGCCCTCGCGGATGCCGGAGGCGGCTTCCTCGGCTTCGTCTTCGGGGACGCCGTGGTTCGTCATGAACTCGACCTGTTTGTCCAATACGTCGACGAAGTCGAGGCGGGCGTCGTCGCCGGCGGGGTGGTGGGCGAGCGCGAGGTCGAATCCCTCTCGGTTCGCGAGTTGTATCTCCGGGCTTTCGAGGTCGATGCCGACGAGCGCGGTTTCGACGTCGTCGCCGGGAACGTAGACGGTGCTGTCGCCGGGAACGTCGTCCCAGCCGACGAGGTCGAGGCTGATCTCCATGATCTCCGAGGTGGTGAGTCCCATACCCGAACGTGACGGGTGGGGAACGTGTAAACCGGGATACCGGCAACTCCGTCGGGGGTCGCGGCAAACCGCCCCGATGCCGCTACCGCTTTACGACGTGCGTCGGTAGTGTCGCGCGATGACGGAGGACCTCTTTACGCCACTCGAATTGCGGGGGACGACGATTCCGAATCGGCTAATGTTGTCGCCGATGTGTCAGTATTCCTGCGAGGACCGGGACGGCGTCGCGACGGAGTGGCACCACGTCCACCTCGGGTCGCGCGCCGTCGGCGGCGCTGGACTCGTGATGAGCGAAGCGACGGCGGTCGAACCGCGCGGCCGAATCAGCCCCGAAGACCTCGGTATCTGGAGTCAAGAGCACGCGGACGCCCTGAAACGAACGACCGAATTCATCGCGAGCCAGGGCGCGGTGTCCGCGATTCAGCTCGCACACGCCGGCCGGAAAGCGTCCACGCGGCGGCCGTGGGACGGTCACGGTCCCCTCCAGCCGGACGAGGGTGGCTGGGAGGTCGTCGCGCCGAGCGACGACCCGTGGCCGTACCGCGACGAGGACGCCCCGCCGACGCACGAACTCTCGAAAGACGAAATCGGCGAGGTCGTGGATTCGTTCCGCGAAGCCGCGGAGTACGCGCTCGACGCCGGCTTCGAGATTCCGGAGGTACACGCCGCGCACGGCTACCTCCTCCACGAATTCCTCAGCCCGGTCACGAACCACCGGGACGACGAGTACGGCGGAAGCTTCGAGAACCGCACCCGCATCGTCCGCGAAGTCGTCGAAGCAGTACGAGACGTATACCCCGACGACGCGCCCGTGTTCGTCCGCATCAGCGCGACCGACTGGATCGACGACGAACCGAGCTGGGACGTCGAACAGTCCACCCGGCTCGCCGACATGCTCTACGAAAGTGGTGCGGACTTCATCGACGTCTCCTCGGGCGCAATCAGCCCCAAACAGGACATCGAGTGGACCGGCCCAAGCTACCAGCTCCGGTTCGCCGAACACATCAAACAGAACACCGAGACCGACATCGCCGTCGGCAGCGTCGGCGGCATCACCAGCCCCGAACAAGCCGACGCCATCATCCGAAATCAGCGCGTCGACATGGCCATCGTCGGCCGCAAATTCCTCCGCGACCCCTACTTCGGCCTGCACGCCGCCCAGGAACTGGGTCAGGAGGACCGGAACGAACCGCCGAGCCAATATAAAAGAGGCTTCTGAACGCACCTTTTTCCGACTCGGGTGCGCTTCGCGCACCGCTCGTCGCAAAAATCTGCACCAAAAAACGGTGCGGCTCCGCCGCGCCGAACGGTGGTAAAATTTATACAGTCGCTGCACCGCAAACCCGTTCCGCGCTAACGAGAGGCTGGACGGGGGCGGGATAGTCAAAACGGAGTTCTGCTGCTGGCGGGAAAAAGCAGAGCGTGCGGAGCGCGCTCGGTACGGTGTCGGTGTCTCTATCGCACCGCGACGCAGACTCGTTTCTTGGAGGTCTCGCTCCGAGACTTCAAGTACGAAACCGAGGCCAACGTGTGGTATCCGCTGAGAAGTGCCCCGGGACGGTTTCGGAAATTCGACGGTCACCGTCGTGGGGATGGAAGCGACCGTCGTGTACGCCCCTCAGTAGAAGATGAGTGGAACCATCGCGAGGACGCCGGCGAGGAGGCCGGCGGAGAGTTCGGGGACGCCGCCGCGGTTGAGGGGTTTCCCGGTTTCGAGGGCTTCGGGGATGAACTCGGTGAGCACGAGGTAGGTCATCGCGCCGGCGGCGAACCCGAAGCCGTAGGGGAGGAAGACGTGCGCCCAGCGGACGAACACGAACGCGATTGCCGCGCCGATTGGCTGGGGGAGACTGGAGAAGACGGCGGCGCCGACCATCCGCCAACGGCTCATCCCGAGGTCCTTCAGCGGGATGGAGATAGCGAGGCCTTCCGGGATGTTGTGGATGGAGATAGCGACGGTCATGAAGATGGCGAGCAGGGGCACGCTGAACCCGAGGAGTGCGACCGGGTTCTCCGCGGAGGTGAGGCCCATGTTCGCGAAGCTGACGCCGACGGCGACGCCCTCCGGGAACGAGTGGACGGTGAGGACGCCGAGGATGAGGACGAGTTTCTCGAAGTCGGCGCGCGCGAACTCCTTCGGGTCGACCTCCGCGTCGGTGATGATTCGGTGGGAGACGATGACGAGCACGACGCCGGCGAGCGCGCCGATACCGACTTCCACGGCGGTGCCGTGGTCGAGTCCCTGCAGGACGAGGCCGAAGCCCGACGCGGAGAGCATGATACCCGACGCGAGCCCCCAGAGCCCGACGTTCCAGCGGTCACCGATTTCGTCGACGAGGAAGAACGGGAGCGCGCCGAGACCGGTGGCGAGACACGTCACGAGTCCGGCGAGCGTGACGAATACCAGAGCGTCTATCGCGACCATATCCACCGTTCGAACTAAACTAATATTCCTCTTTCGGAAAATTATTTTGGCAGTCCTAAACTCGGCGGGTAGGTTTATCGGGGTCGTGTGTCTCGGTAGACGTATCGATGGAACGCAACGCCGTGCGCGCACTCCTCCACCCCGACCGCGTCGCTGTGGTCGGCGCGACCGACCGCGAGGGCTCTATCGGGCGCGCGGTCCTCACAAACCTCGACTCGTTCGACGGCGATGTCGTCCCCGTGAACCCGAGTCGCGACGAGGTGCTGGGCTACCCGTGCGTGCCGTCGCTCGAACAGGCGGGCCCGGTCGACCTCGCGGTCGTTGTCGTCCCGCCCGGCGCGGTACTCGACGTGGTTCGAGAGGCCGGAGAAGCAGGCGTCGACGCCGTGGTCGTCATCACCGCCGGATTCGGCGAAGCCGGGAGTGAGGGCGCAGCGCGCGAGCGCGAACTCGCCGCGGTCGCCGCGGAGTACGGCATCGCGCTCGTCGGCCCGAACAGTCTCGGCGTGATGAGTACGCCCGCCAGCATGAACGCGACGTTCGGCCCGGAGAGCCCGCTCCCCGGATCGATGAGCTTCATGAGTCAGTCGGGCGCGTTCGTCACCGCGGCGCTCGACTGGGCGACCGACCAAGGACTTGGGTTCCGCCACGTCGTCAGCCTCGGGAACGAAGCCGTCCTCGACGAAACCGACTTCGTGGACGCGTGGGGCGACGACGACGGGACGAACGTCGTCCTCGGCTACCTCGAAGGCATCGAGGACGGTCGCTCGTTCATCGAGTCCGCGCGCGAGGTGACGCGGGACACGCCCGTCGTCGTCGTGAAGTCGGGGCGAACGAGCGCGGGTGCGCGCGCGGCGTCCAGCCACACCGGCAGCATCGCCGGAAGCGACGCCGCCTACGAGGCCGGACTGGACCAGGCGGGCGTCGTTCGCGCGCGGACGGTGCAGGAGTTGTTCGACTACGCCCGCGCCCTCGACGGCCTCCCGCTCCCCGAGTCCGATGGCGTCGCGGTCGTGACGAACGCGGGCGGCCCGGGCGTGATGGCGACCGATGCGGTCGGCGATTCTTCGCTCTCGATGGCGTCGTTCGAGGACGAAACCCTCGACGCGCTCTCGGAGTCCTTGCCGGCGAACGCGAATCGCTACAACCCCGTGGACGTCATCGGAGACGCGGATGTCTCGCGGTTCCGGGACGCCCTCGACACCGTGCTCGCCGATTCGAACGTGGGCGCGGCGGTCGTCGTCTCCGCCCCCACTGCCATCCTCGACTACGGCGACCTCGCGGACGCGATTCGGGACGTGAAAGACCGCCACGACCTCCCCGTCGCGGCGGTTCTGATGGGCGGCGAGCGCGCACGCGAACCCGCGTCGCGGCTCCGCGAATCGGGGATTCCGAACTACTTCGACCCCGCGCGGGCCGTGCAGAGTCTGGACGCGCTCTCGCGCCAGCGCCGCATCGAGGCGCGCGAGTACGACGCGCCGGCGTCGTTCGACGTGGACGAAGCACGCGTGCGGGAGATGCTGACCGACGCCGCGGAGCGCGGACGGACGCGACTCGGGGTGGAGGCGATGGACCTTCTCTCCGCGTACGGCATCCCGACGCCCACCGGCGGTATCGCGGACACGCCCGAGGAAGCCGTCGCGCTCGCCGAGGACATCGAGGGCGACGTGGTGATGAAGATAGTCAGCCCGGACATCCTCCATAAATCGGACATCGGCGGCGTGAAGGTCGGCGTCCCCACGGCGGACGTCGGCGACGCCTTCGAGGACCTCGTGTCGCGGGCGCGCAACTATCAGCCGGACGCCACCGTCCTCGGCGTGCAGGTCCAGGAGAGAATCGACACCTCCCGGGGGACCGAGACCATCGTCGGCGCGAACCGCGACCCCCAGTTCGGCCCGCTCGTCCTCTTCGGACTGGGCGGCGTGTTCGTGGAGGTGTTCGAGGACACGACGCTCCGCGTCGCACCCGTGAGCGAACGCGAGGCAGACCGGATGCTCTCGGACGTGGAGTCCGCGCCGCTCCTCCGCGGGGCGCGCGGCCGCGAACCCGCCGACCTGGACGCGATCCGGGAGACGATTCAGCGGGTGAGTCAGCTCGTTTCGGACTTCCCCGCGATACTGGAACTCGACGTGAATCCGCTGGTCGCGACGCCGGACGGCGTGCGGGCGGTGGACGTCCGCCTCACCATCGACCCTGACGAACTATGACCACGACACTACTCGCTTCGACGCAGGAGAGCACCGGGAAGACGGCCGTCGCGCTCGCGCTCGCCACGGAAGCCCGCGAGCGCGGCCGGTCGGTCGGCTACATGAAACCCGTCGGCACGCGGTTGCGGAGTAACGTCGGGAAGACTCTCGACCCCGACCCGTTGTTGGCGCGCGACATCCTCGACCTCGAGACGGAGGTTCACGAAATGGAACCCATCGTGTACTCGCCGACGTTCGCGGCGGGCGCGCTTCGCGGTCGCGAGGACCGCGAGGAACTCGGCGCACGCGTCCGGGAGGCGCACGAGGCGGTGACGGCGGACGCGGACGCCGTGTTCGCAGAGGGGGCGGCCGGAACCGCGACCGGCCGACTCGTCGGACTCGACGGGCCGACGGTCGCGAACTTACTGGACGCGCGCGTCGTTCTCGTCGCACGATACGGGGAAGCGCGCGACGTCGACACAGTCCTCGATTCGGCCGACCGCTACGGCGACCGGTTCGCGGGCGTGCTGTTCAACGCCGTCCCGGACGCCGTGTTCGACGACGTGGACGGCGACGTCGCGTCCTTCCTCGACGCGCACGACGTGCCCGTTCTCGGCGCAGTTCCGCGCGCCCCCGACCTCGCCGGCGTCTCGGTAGCCGACCTCGCGGAGGAAATCGGCGCACGAATCGTCGCGAACGGGGACGAGAGCGGTCTCGTCGAACGGTTCCTCGTCGGCGCGATGAGCGGCGAGTCCGCGCTCCGGCACTTCCGTCGCACGACGAACGCCGCCGTCGTGACGGGCGGTGACCGCGCCGACGTTCAGACCGCCGCGCTCGACGCGCCGGGTGTCGAGTGTCTCGTTCTCACCGGCGGATACGAGCCGACGGGTGCCGTGCTCGGGCGCGCCGAGGACGCGGGCGTCCCCGTCCTCGTCGTCGACTCGGACACGCTACGCACCGTCGAGCGTCTCGAATCAGTCCTCGGAAGCGGCCACGTCCGTCGCCCCGAGACGATAGCCCGTATGCGCGAACTCCTCTCCGCGCACGCGGACGTGGACGCACTCCTCGGATAGCCGTCAGGGTTCTTCCAGTGGGTCGGGGAACTCACCCATCACCGCGGCGAAGGCGTCCGTCGGCGTCACCATCCCCACCACGTCGCCGTCCTCGACGACGAACGCGAGTTCCTGCTGTCGTTCCTGGAAGGCGTCGATGACCTGACTCACGGGGGCGTCCGCGTGAACGGTCATCGGTTCGTGGGCGAGTTCGGAGAGCGTGAGTTCGCCGGAACGCAAGTGCTCGAACTCGCGGAGGACGACCGGCGTGTAGACGATGCCGCGGAAGTCCGCTAACTCGTCGCCGACGAGCGGAAAGCGGACGTGCGGGTGGGTTTCCATCACGGCGAGGTTCTCCTCGAAAGACTGGTCGGTGCTCAACGCGACGATTTCCGTGGAGTCGATGGCGATTTCCTTCACGGGCGTCTCCCCGATTTCGAGCGCCGCGAGCACCTCCTGTCGGCGTTCGTCCGAGAGTACGTCGGTCGCGAGCACGTCGCCCATGTCGCGGCGGAGTTCGGCGCGCGACGTCGCCGGTGTGTCGTCCGAGTCGCCCTCGGTCCACGACCGCGTCATCTCGACGCCCGCGGCGGAGAGCACGGCTTTCGCCACCCAGTCCGCAAACCGGATGACGGGAGCCATCAGTCGCGTCCAGTAGTAGAGGCCGGGCGCGCCGTACCGGACGACCTGTTTCGTGCGTTCGACGCCGAGGTAGGTCGGTATCTGTTCGCCGACGACGACGTGCAGGAAGTTGATGACCGCGAGCGCGAGCACGGCGGAGAGCGCGTGCGAGACGCCCGGCGACGTCGAGAACAGCGCGGCGACCGCGGGTTCGGCGACGACGCCGAGACTCACGGACGCGATGGTGATACCGACCTGACAGCCCGAGAGGTAGATTTCGAGTTCCTCCGTCATCTCCCACGCCCGCCGGAGTCCGGGGCTGTCGAACTCGCTCTCCGAGAACTGGCGGACGCGCGTGAGCGAGAATTCGGTCACGACGAAAAAGCCGTTCATCGCGAGCAACAGCACGCCGCCGACGAGTCGCGCGAGGAGGCCGAGTGCGTCCATCGTCTCCGGGTTTCTCCGTGGCGTCAATAAATCGGGTGGCCCGCGACGACCACCTCCTTTAATACCGGTGACGGCGGTATGCCGGCACATGAGTTGGTACGCCGTCGACGCGCTGGACGATGCGCTCGACGAGACGCGGACGCTCCTGATTCCGGTGACGGTGGGCGTGTGGCTTCGCCTCGCCGTGGTGTCGCTGTTCGCAGGCGGCGCGTTCGGCGTCCGCAACCCTTCCCTGCTGGCGAACCTCCCGCCGACGTGGGGGGTTCGGGGCGCGGTCTCGTACGCGCCGCGGCTCTTCCTCCTCGCCGTCGTCGCCGTCGCGGTGTTCGTGGTCGTCGAACTCCTCGGGTCGATACTGGAGTTCGTGCTGGTCGAGGCGCTGCGGTCGCGGTCGGTCCGCCTGTCGTCGTCGTTCGGCCGGTCGGTCGGTCTCGGTTTCCGCCTGTTCGGCTTCCGCGTGGCACTCGGCGTCGTCGTGTTCGTGCCGGTCGCGCTCGTCGCGGCGCTCCTGTTGACGGCGGTCGCGGGCGACTCGGTGCTGCTCGCGGTGGCCGGCGTCCTCCTCGTGCCCGTCGTCGTGTTGCTCGCGCTCCTCGTCGTGCTCGCGAGCGCGGCCACCACGTCGTTCGTCGTTCCGCTGATGCAGGACCGCCGCGTCGGCGTGCTCGACGGCTGGCGAGCGTTCTGGCCGGTACTCGAGGAGGAACTCGCCCAGTTCGGCGCGTACGCGGTGGTTCGGTTCGCGCTCGCCGTGCTCGCGGGCGTCGCGACGAGCATCGTCGCGGGCGTGTTCGCGGTTCCGTTCGCGTTCGCGACGAGCGCACTCGCACTCGGCGGACAGGTCGCCGTCGTCGGATTCGCGTTCGCCGCGGTCCTCGCGTTCGTCGGCGCACTCGCCGTGCTCGTCGTCGTCCGCGTCCCCGTCGTCACCTACCTCCGCTATCACTCGCTCCTCGTGCTCGACGCCTCAGACGCCGACTTCTCGCTGCGCTAGCTGCCTGTTGGTGAGGAGGACGAACGCGACGGGAACGACGAGCACGCCGCCGGCGACGAACGGCGTCCAGTAGCCGACCACGGTGTAGAGCGCGCCCGCGACCGGCGGGCCGACGGTGCGCGCGAGACTGCCCGCGCTCTGCGTGAGGCCGAACGCGCCGCCTTGTTCGTCGTCCGTGGCGGCGCGGGAGACGAGCGCCGAGAGCGAGACGTTCAGCAGGCCGTTCCCCGCCGCGAGCACGGTGAGCACGAGCAACAGCGCGACGAGCGGATGGTCGGGGACGACGGCGGGCAGGAGGTCGCCGATCGTCGGCGTGAACGGTAAACTGACGAGCGACACGGCGAGCAGGGCCGCGCCGCCGATGGCGAGCGCTCGTTCGCCGTACCGCTTGGTGAGGCGGCCGACGAGTCCGCCCTGCAGGATTGCGATGACGACGCCGACGTACGCGAGGACGTAGCCGCCGGTGGTGGTGCCGTAGCCGTATATTTGGTCTAAGAAGAGGACGAACATGCTCTCCATCCCCGAGAAGGCGAAGGACGCGACGAAGAAGGCGACGACGAGCGCCGCGAGCGCGGGGTTCGAGAGCGCGCGTTTCAGGCGGTCAGTGCGGCTGGTGCGGTCGACTTCGCGGTTCTTGGTGTTCGTCTCGGGGAGGACGGCGGCGGCGAGCACGAGGTCGAACAGGCAGATGGCGGCCGCGGCGAAACTCGGGAGGCTGAACTTCGTGACAGGGACGACCGCGGGGAGGACGGAGCGCGCGGCGTCGAGCACGCCAGGACTCGACAGGAGGCCGCCGAGCGCGGGCCCGAAGACGAATCCGAGGCCGAACGCCGCGCCGACGAGGCCGAGGCCTTTCGCGCGTTCCTCGGGCGGTGTGACGTCTGCGATGGCGGCTTGTGCGGCGGCGATGTTTCCGGCGAGCGCGCCCGCGACGAGGCGTGCGACGAACAGGACTGCGAGCGACCACGCGAGGCCGAACAGCGTCCACGCGAGCACGCTCCCCAGGATGGAGAGGAGGAGGACGGGGCGGCGGCCGCGGCGGTCGGAGAGCGACCCGAGAAACGGCGCGGCGACGAACTGCATCGCCGAGTAGGACGCGAGGAGCACGCCGACGACGAATTCGCTCGCGCCGAAACTCTCGGCGTAGAGCGGTATCACGGGAATGAGGATGCCGAACCCGAGTAAGTCCACGAACACGATGGCGAACACGACCCCGAGAATGCGTCCCCTGCTCTCCGTCATCACTCGTGAGAGGGCGGAGTTCGTATTCGGTTCTTCGGTTCCGGACCAACCTATATGTCCACTGTCTCCGTGGGGGAGAGCGTGAACGCGATAGATGCTCAGGGCGTCGAGTTGACGTACTCGGACGGGACGGAGGCGGTTCAGGGTGTGACGCTCGAAATCGGGGAGGGAGACTTCTTCGGCTTTCTCGGCGCGAACGGCGCGGGGAAGACGACGACCATCAAGACGCTCGTGACGCTGTTGTCACCGACCGCCGGTTCGATTTCGGTGAACGGGTTCGACGTCGTGGACGAACCCCGACGGGTGCGCGAATCCATCGGGTACATGGCCCAGGAGACGAGTATCGACGAGGAGTTGACGGCGCGCGAGAACGTTCGGTTCGCCTGTGAGGCGTACGGCGTTCCGAAAGACGCGCGCGACGAGCGCATCGACGATTTGCTGGAACTCGTCGACCTCGCAGACGTCGCGGACAAGCAGGCCAAGGACTTCTCGGGCGGGATGAAGAAACGCCTCGACGTCGCGACGGCGCTGGTCCACGAACCCCCTATCGTCTTCCTGGACGAACCGACCACCGGACTCGACCCGAAGGCTCGCAATCGGTTGTGGGAGTACTTCGAGGACATCAACGACCGGGGGACGACGGTGTTCCTCACGACGCAGTATCTGGAGGAGGCGGACAAGCTCTGCGACCGAATCAGCGTCATCCGGGACGGCGAAATCGTCGCGTCCGGGTCGCCCGCGGAACTCAAGTCCGAGGTCGGCGGGGACGTCCTCGACATCGAAGTCGAGGCCGACGCGGCCGACGAGTTGGAGCGCGCCCGCGGCGTCGTAGCTGAGTCCGGACTGCTGGACGACGGACAGGTCGAACTCACGGAGGAAGGCGTGAGCGTCACCTCGAAGAACGCGCGCCGGGTCGGGACGGACTTGCTCGTCGCACTCCGGGACGCCGGGTTCACGGTCACGGGATTCAACGTCCGCAGTCCGACGCTGGACGACGTGTTCCTCGCGGTGACCGGTGAACGCCTCGACGACGAGGACGGCGAGGAGACGGAGGTGGTCGCGTGAGCCAGCAGCGCGCGGCCGGAAACGGCTTCGTCGGCGACACCTGGGTGAACCTGAAGCGCTGGGTTCTCAAGACCACCCGCAACCCGTTCGTGATGACGGTGTCCCTGTTGAACCCCATCATCTTCCTCGTCCTGTTCACGCAGGTGTTCGGCCAGATCACGGGGAACGCCATCGGCGGGAACGTCGGCGCGAACACGAGTTACGTCACCTACCTCGTTCCTGCTATCGTGATTCAGGTGTCGCTCATCGCCGCGACAACGTCCGGAATCGGCCTCGTGAACGACATCGAGACGGGAATGTTCGAGAAAGTGCTCGTGTCGCCGATGCACCGGGGCGCGGTGTTCCTCGGGAAATCGCTCTCTGAAGTCTTGCGAATCGTCGTCCAGATATGCATCATCCTCACGCTCGGCTACGTCCTCCTCTGGTTCGACTCGGGCGGGTCCCCCGGCGACTACGTCCACACCGGACTCCTCGGTGCCGTCGGCATCGTCCTCGTCGGCATCGTTTTTTCAGTGTGGTTCACCGCGTTCTCGAACGTCACCGCGCTCATCACCCGCGACACGGAATCGACCATCATCGCCGTGAACCTCCTGCAGTTCCCGCTTCTCTTCCTCTCCAGCGCCTTCCTCCCCATCGACGTACTCCCGAAGTGGATTCAGGTCATCGCGACGGTCAACCCCATCACGTACGGCGTCGACGCGGCGCGCGCGCTGATGTTCGGCCGGGACGTGATGACCGTCATCGACGTCACCGGGTTCGGCGGGATGTGGAACACGCTCGTCCCCGCACTCGGCATCCTCCTCGTGCTCGACCTCGTGTTGGGAGCCATCGCCGTGCGCTTCCTCAATCGTGCGTCCAGTTCCGACGTCAGGTAAGGCCTAACTTCGCGCGGGGGAAATCCCCGCACGTGTTCCCCGACATCGAGTATTTGGAGTGGATAGAGGGGCGGCCCGAGGTCGCGATGTACGACCTCGCGACGAGCGACCTGCGCGGCGACCGCGACGTCGGGTCGTCGGTGGTGCCCGAACCGCTCGCGGACCGGGACGACCCGCCCGTCGGCGCGAGTCTGGAGATGCAGATCGCGGGCGAGTACGGCGTCGAACCGGAACAGGTGTTGGTGACCGCGGGCGCGTCCCAGGCGAACTTCCTCGCCGCGGCCGCCGCGCTCGAATCCGACGACGAGACCGATGGTGACGATGACGAACCCGCGCGCGTACTCGTGGAGAAACCCGCCTACGAACCGCTGGTGGCGTCCCCGCGCGCGCTCGGCGCGTCCGTCGACCGATTCCTCCGCGGCGACGACTACCGCCTCGAGCCCGAGCGCGTGGAGAACGCGATTACGCCCGATACGCGGTTGGTGACGTTGACGAACCGCCACAACCCGTCGGGTCGTCTGACGGAGCGCGAGACGCTCGCGGAAACCGCGGACGTCGTCTCGAACGCGGGCACGCGGTTGCTCGTGGACGAGGTGTACGCGCCGTACACGACCGACCCCGACGGCGGCGTGTTCGGCGGACCGAGCGCGGTGGGACTCCCGAACACGGTCGTCACGGGGTCGCTCACGAAGTTCTTCGGCCTCGGCGACCTCCGCATCGGCTGGCTCGTCGCCGACGAGGCGTTCGTCGAGCGCGCGCGCTCGGTGAGCGCACACTTCCACGCCGTCGCCGGGCCGAGTCGCGCGCTGGGAATGCGCGCGTTCCACCACTCGGACGACCTCGCGGAGCGCTCCCGGTCGCTCCTCTCCGAAAACGCCGAACTCCTCGCCGAATTCGTCTCCCGGCGGGACGACCTCACCGGCCACGCCGAACCCGGAAGCACGTTCGGCTTCCTCCACCCCGAGAACGCCACCGGGGACGACGTGGCGTCGCTCGCGTGGGAACGCGGCCTCCTCGTCGTCCCCGGCCGATTCTTCGACGACCCCGAACGAATTCGCGTGAGCCTCGGCCTCCCGCCGTCTGAGATGGCCGCGGCGCTCGACGCACTCGGCGGCGTGCTGGACGAGTTCCGGTAGCGGCCGCCAACGCTTAAGGGCCGCCGCCGCGTTCGGCGCACGTATGGACGAAACTCCGCAGGAGATTACGTCGCTCGTCGGGCGGGAGGTGTACTCCAACAACGGCGTCTTCGTCGGGGAAGTGGAGGACATCCGCCTGAACCTCGATACGGAAGTCGTGAACGGACTCGCGCTCGGCCAACTGAACCGCGACCTCTTCACCGAACACGCGACCGGTCGGAAGGGAGTCATCATCCCGTACCGGTGGGTGCGCGCGGTCGGCGACGTCGTACTCGTCAACGACGTGGTAGAACGGTTGAAGGGCGCGGGAGAAGAGGAGTCCGAACTCGCGGTCTAATCCGACAGGTCTTTTCTCGCGGCCCGCGCGCTGGTTCGTATGTTCGTTCTCGTCAACCTGAAAGCCTACCCCTGCGACCCGGTCGCCGTCTCGCGCGCGGCGCGTGACGTAGCCGACGACTCCGGCGTTCGCGTCGCGGTCGCGCCGCAAGCCGCTGATTTGCGCGCCGTCGCAGAGACGGGCGTGGAGACGTGGGCTCAGCACGTCAGCCCCGTCGAACACGGCAGTCACACGGGGAGTACGCTCGCGGAGCGCGTCGCCGACGCGGGCGCGGAAGGCACGCTCCTGAATCACTCGGAGAAGCGCCTCAAACTCGCGGACATCGACGCGGGCCTCGACGCGGCGGAGCGCGCCGGTCTCGAAACGGTCGTGTGCGCGAACAATCCCGGACAGGTCGGCGCGGTCGCCGAACTCGGCCCCGACGCCGTCGCGGTCGAACCCCCCGAACTCATCGGCACCGGGACGCCCGTCAGTCAGGCCGACCCCGACGTCGTCCGAGACGCGGTGGACGCCGCCGAGGGAACCGACGTGGACGTCTATTGTGGCGCGGGAATCAGTACGGGCGACGACGTGATCGCCGCGCGCGAACTCGGAGCGTCCGGCGTCCTGCTCGCGTCGGGCGTGGCGAAAGCGGACGACCCCGAAGCGGCGCTCCGCGACCTCGTTTCGCAACTCTAGGCGCGCACGACGTAGTGGTCCGCGTCCTGTTCTTCCAACCGGGATTCTTCGCGCATGTCCACGAGGTAGCCCGTCGGGGTGTGTCGGAGTTCGTGGTCGGCGTCGACGCGCACGAGGTTCGCGCGGATCTGCGCGGACGGCGACTTCTGCGCGGCCGCGCAGTCGTACACCGTGATGAGTTCGTTTCCATCTCGCGCCTCGTAGACGACGAGACGCGCGTGCCGCGGGAGGTGCCACGCGCCGCCGCCCGCGGGGCGGAGTTTGTTCACTCGAAATCACCCAGATTCGCCTGTCCCTCCGGGTCCGTCTCCGTCTCCCGGGGGCGGACGCGCGGCGGGTCGCTCGATTCGCCCGCCCACGTCCCGAGTTTCGACTGGTCGGCCTCCGAGAAGGAGAGGTTGGAGACGCGGACGCCGACTTTCCGCACGTCGTCCCCTTCGAACTCGCGGAGGAGTTCGTCCGTGACCTCGTGGACGAGGTCGGGTTCGTCCACCGGACCGGGGAGGCTGTTCGCGCGCGTGTTCACGTCGTACGGCGGCGTCACCACCTTGATTCCGATGGTGCGGTAGAGCGCGCCCTTCCGACTCGCGCGGTCCGCGACGGCCGCCGCGAGCGCCTCCACTCGTTCGCGGATTTCGTCGTAGTCGTCGGTCGCCTCCGAGAACGCCGACTCCCGACTCAGGCTCTTCGGCTTCCCGCGCGGTTCGACGGGGCGCGCGTCACGGCCGTTCGCGCGCTCGTGCAACTCGCGCCCTCGATCCCCGAACCACGACACGACCTCGTGAACGGGCGTCTCGGCGAGGTCGCCGATGGTCTCGACACCCTCGCCGCGAAGGTCGCGCGCCCGCACCGGCCCCACGCCGTGCAGTCGTTCCCCGTCGAGGGGTGCGAGGAAGTCCCGGACCTCGTCGGGCGGGACGACCGTGAGGCCGTCGGGCTTGTCGTGGTCGCTCGCTATCTTCGCCGTGCTCATGTTCGGCGCGACACCGACGGACGCCGGCACCCCGACCTCGCGCGCGATGCGCTGTTTCACGTGGCGCGCGAACCCCTCCGCCACCGACCACTCCGTTCGTTCAGTTATATCGAGATACGCCTCGTCGATGGACACCTCGCGCACCGTGTCCCCGAGGTCGTGCAGGATCTCCTTGACGTCCGCCGAGACGTCCTGATAGAACTCCATGTCCACGGGCCGATAGTAGCCCGCGTTCGGGTCGTCGGGATTCGTCGCCTTCCGGGGGAGGCGGTCGAGCGCCGTCGAGATAGCTTGCGCGCTCTCCACGCCGTCTGCCCGCGCCTCGTAGGACGCGGTCGCCACCGCGCCGATGGTTTCTCCCTCCTCGTATCCCATCCCGACGACGACCGGTTCGCCCCGCAGCTCGGGTTCCCTGCGGCGTTCGCAACTCGCGTAAAAACAGTCCATGTCGACGTGAACCACGATGCGCTCCTCGGGGTCGGGTGCGCCCGGCAACCGGTCGCCTCGCGGTCCACCTTCCGCCATACGAGAGGGAAGTGGCGGCGCGGGCTAAACCGTACTGGTACCGCGGTGAAAGTGATCAGTCGAATTCGACGGTCGTTCCGTCCTCGCGACAGATTTCGAGGGCGTGTTTCGCGCTCATGCCGGCGTCGTGGGCGGTCGCGCCCTGGCCGACGCCGACTTTGAGGTCGACGTCCGTGTCGTCGCGGACGGCGGTGATTGCGTCGCGGTACTCGGATTCGTCGAGTTCTGGGCAGACGGCGATGACGTTGTCGCCGCCGACGAAGAAGGAGAGCGATTCGTGTTCGTCGTGCATGTGGCGCATGAGGCTGGCGTAGGCCTGTTCGATGTGGATGAAGGTGGAGAACGCGTCGAGTTCGTCCGTGTACTCGCCGGTGGCGTCGTTCACGTCGAAGTGCGCTATCTGGACGTCGTCGTCGCTCCGTTCGCTGTTTTCGAGGGGTGCGCCGAGCAGGAGGTCCGTCCGAGATTCGTCCTGCGCGCTCCCTTCCTCTTGGAGGCGGGCGGTAGCGTGCCCGAGCGCGGCGGCCGGGGAGGGTCCGCTGTCGATGGAGAGGCTCACCGTCACGGGGTAGCGGTTGCGAACGGACTCTTGGATGCGGGCGTGGTCTTCGGCGTCGACGCCGTTGGTGATGGCGACCATGTTGTCGAAGCGCGTGAAGAAGACGTAGCCGTCGCGCGTCCCGAAGAGCTGTGAGAGGTCGGCGTACAGCCGCGATTGGAGCGTCTGGAGGTCGACTTCCCTGCGGGGGTTCGGCGTCACGGTCCACGGGCCGTAATTGTCGATCTGGACGAGTGTGACCTGTGTGTTCGTCACGATACTCGCGTCTCCGAGCGCGCCGCCTTTATCGATTCTGGATTGAGTTCCAGAAATGAGTCAGTCGCGGTGGTGATCGATGGCGAAGAGAAAGCCCGCGAGGAAGAGCAGTTCGTTCCCCCGATAGAACGCGAGCACGGGGTCCACGAGGTCGTAGACGGACGCGGGCGCGGCGAATCCCAGAATTGCGAGCACCAGTGCGATGATGGCGGCGATACCGGCGAACAGTCGGGTGACGGTGCCGGTGAGGTAGCCGACGACGAGGATGACGAGCGCTTCGACGAGTCCCATACGGGAGCGTGGGGCCGCGCGCTCTCAAGCCTGCTGGTAGTACTGTCGCACGCCATCCACGACGTCGTGGGTGAGGACGCCGTCGGCTTCGAGCGCGCCGAGCGCGCCGATGGTGTCGAGGAAGACGGCGGGCGTCCGCACCTCGCCGTAGCGCTCCTCGGTGACGGCGAGCGGCGACCCCGATTCGAGCGCGCCGACGGCGCGTTCGGTTTCGGCCATCGCGCGCCGGAGGTCCGCGCGCGTGTCCTCCACGACGGCGGGCACGTCCTCGAAAATCGGGCCGTGTCCCGGGAACGCGCGGGCGTACTCGCGGTCGAGACGGGAGAGCGCGCGGTCGAACTCACAGAACGCCTCGTACGCGCCGTCGTCCAGCCCGACGCTCATCGCGACCGCGCGGAACGACTCGATGAGGACGTCCCCGCTGAACAGCGCGTCGCCCTCGGCGAACGGCACGGCGTAGGCCGCGTGGTACGCCTGGTGGCCGGGCGTGTGAATCGGCGTGAAGGAGAGGTCGGCGACGTCGTAGGTCTCGCCGTAGTCGAATCGTTCGTCCACGCTCTCCGGTGGGAGGAGGCGGCGGTTCCGGCGGAGGCTGTCGAGCGCGCGGTCGACTTCCTCATCGACGCGATCGTCGTCGAGACCTGCGGCGCGTGCGGTCTCTCGGACTCCTGCTTCCAGTTCGTCGGCGTCGCGTTCGAGTTGTTCGCAGACGCGGCGCGGGGCGTGAATCGTCGCGCCGACATCGCCGAGCGACGGCACCTGTCCGAGGTGGTCCGAGTGCGGGTGCGTGAGCACGACGTGTTCGACGTCTTCGAGGCCGTAGCCCGCGTCGGCGAGCCCCGCTTCGAGTTCGTCCCGGCCGCGGTCGTCGGGAATCCCCGCGTCCACCAGCACCGGTTCGTCCCCGCCGACGAGGTACGCGTAGGCTTCGCCCGGCGACCAGTCGATGGTGAACTCCACCCGCGACACCGCGTCCAGTTCTCGCATCCACCGTCTGGTTCTCCGCCGACACCTAAAGCGAGTGGGTTTCGGCAGACGTCGGCGGTGGAACGGGGAACTAAGACCCCCGACTGCCATGAACGACCATGGCAGACCAGACCGCACTCGTAACCGGTGCTGCAGGCGGAATCGGCCGCGCGACCAGTCGACGACTCGCGGACGACGGCTACCACGTCGTCGTCGCGGACCTCGACGAAGAACGCGGACAGGAGACCGTCGACATCGTCGAAGAGGAAGGCGGGAGCGCGACGTTCACGACGCTCGACGTCACCGACTACGACGCGTTCGAAACCACCGTCGACGCCGTTGTCGAGGAGTACGGGAGTCTCGACGTCCTCGTGAACAACGCGGGCGTCGGCCACGAACCCGCACTCTTGGAGGACGTCACCGTCGAACAGCGCGACCACCTGCTCTCCGTGAACGTCGAAGGCGTCTGGAACGGCTGTCACGCTGCCATCCCCCACATGAAGGACGCCGGCGAGGGCCGCATCGTCAACATCTCCTCGCTCGCGGGCGTCATCGGCGCACCCCGCATCGCCACCTACTCGCTGACGAAGGGCGCAGTCCTGAACTTCACGCGCGCCATCGCCGCCGAACTCGGCCCCGCCGGCGTCCGCGCGAACGCCGTCTGCCCCGGCTTCGTCGACACCAGCATGGCCGACGAATTCTTCTCCGGAAGCGACGACCCCGAGAAAGCCCGCGAACGCATGGAACGCCAGTACCCCCTCCGCCGCCTCGGCGAACCCGAAGAGATCGCGGACGCCGTCTGGTTCCTCGCGAGCGACAACTCCTCGTGGATAACCGGCCACGGCCTCCTCGTCGACGGCGGATTCAGCGCAGCCTGACTACTGCGGGTCGCTGAGGGCGTCCGCGGACCGCCGAACGTCCGTGGCCGTCACGTTCTCGTACTCGCGGACTGCGTCGCCGTTCAATCGAACGAGGCCATCGAGATCGTCGAGGTTGCGGGCGAGTTCGTCCGCGTCGTACGTCATCGGTGACGTGACGGAGACGCCCGTGAGGTGGTAGGCATCGATAGAGAACGCGTCAGTGAATCGGCTGACTGAGCCGAGTTGCCGGGGTAACTGGACGGACACCCGACTTTCGACCCGGTGGGCGTCCCGGTCGGTCGAGACGATATCGGTGACGGCGGGCGTGGTCTCGTCGTCCGGGTCGGCGACGGTGAACGTCGGGTGGCCGACGTACCGGTGCTCCGTGCGTTCGTCGAGGGCGAGGAAGGACACCGCGGTTTCGAGCGCGAACCCGCGACGGACGAGTTCGAGCAGTCGCGCGACCGAGTCGGCGTCGAGACGGTCTTCGAGCGCGACTGCGGAGACCGCACCGCGGTCCACGAGCGTTCGAGCGGTCTCGTACGCGTTCTCGCCGGCGGTGACGACGACCGTCGCTCGGGTCTCCGGCGCGCCGTTCTCGGTGTAGAGAACGTCCACGTTCGCCGCAGACGAGCGACCGCGGCCGGACTCGGCCACCGTTCCCGCGAACTGGCCGGTCTCGCGGAAACCGGCCGCGCGTTCGGCGTCGTCGGTGACGACGCCGAGCGCGACCTCGGACATGGACCGACGCCTCGCCGTCGCCGCTCCCGCGAGCGCGGACTCCACGAGACGCGCGTCCCCGGACGGCGGCGTTCCGGCCGTGTGCGCGGTGACGAGGGACGGTTCGAACGGCTCGGGAGCCGTCGGCTCGCCGTCCCCGGTGACGTGAACGCGCCAGAGGCCGTTCAGCGCGTGCGGGAGGAACTTCGCGTCGTCGACGGTCGGTCGGAGTGAGGCCGTGACCGGCCATTGTGGCGTGTACGGCGCGAGTTCGTCTTCGGATACCTCGAAGTACTCCAGCAACTGGCCGGATAATCGCTCGTCGGCGAGGTTCGGCGGATAGAACGGGAGGTCGGGCGCGAGCGCGTCGTACTCGTAGCGCGGGAACGAGTAGTAGCCGCCGATACGCACGAGCGAATCGAGCGTGAGACACGTGGCGAGCAGTCTGCTCACCGTCGCTTCGAGGCCTCGTCCGGTTCCGAGCGGCGCGTCGAAGCCGTTGTCGAGGCGGAGAACCGGTTCTTCTCCGGGAACGACAGTCGCACCGAGGTAGTACGCGAGCGGCGCGACCCGATAGACGTCCGCGTACGTCTCCGGAACCTCGATCGTGACGCCCGTTTCTGGGTTCTGAAGCCCGTCGGGGATGTCGAGTTCGGCGCCGATCTCGATTGCGGGCGGATGCCCGCGGAGCGTCGGCCACGACCGCTCCGCCGACCACTCCTTGAGAGACGACGGGAGCACGGACACCGCGTCCATCAGCGCCCGCGGGTCGTCGGGGACGGTTATCGTCGCGCGCGGCCGGTCGTGCGTCGAGCGCGCGCCGACCTCTATCTGCGTCGGCGCCGGGAACGTGATTTCGAGCGCGCCACCGCGCGAATGCGATTTCGGGTAGACTCCCGTCAAAGCAGTCCGGGGGACGCGAACGTACGTTTTGACGGCCCCTGCGAGTTCGAGGTAGTACGTCCCCTCGGAGAGTTCGCGTGACGTCGTGCTGAACTCGCCGAGGTGCTCTCCCTCGTGGTTACGGACGATGACGAAGTCCCCGTCCGGGAACGTGATAGAAGTCGTCGTCAACGTAACTGCGTCGTCGACGGGAAAGAGGAATGCGCCGGACGGCGCGGGGTCGAGGTCGGGTTCGTCGGACAGTCGGACGGAAACCGAGGCTCCGACGAGGGCGTCGCTGACGCGCAGGCGGTCGCCCTCCGTTTCGAACGAGACGAGCGGGGCGGCCGGGTCAGCGAGGGTCATCGAAGGATAGCAGGCGACTGATGTTTTTGAGGGTGTCGTCTCGCGCGTCAGACGTTTTCAGAGGAGCGTTCGAGCGGCGTCGGAGAGGAAGAGGACGCCGAAGACGGCGAGCAGGACGGCGGACGCGAGGCTGACGACGGGCGCGAGCGATTCGACGCGGCGTTCGGCGGCGGTGAGCGCGGCGGGGAAGCCGACGACCCAGAGGAGGATGCCGCCGAAGAACCCGGCGACGAGCGCGGGGCTGCCGGTGTGGACGACGAGCAGTCCCGCGAGGTCGCTTCCGACGTAGGGCGTGTGGGCGAGCAGGTCGAGGGTGCCGGGTTCGACGAGCGCGACGCCGGCGGACAGCCAGAACGCGAGCTGGTACGGGTTGGTGATGGCGAGGACGAACGCGCGCTGGAAGCCGGTGCCGGCGGCCGCGGCCTCGGTGCGGAACGACTCGGAGATGCCGCGATAGGCGCCGTACGCGAAGTAGAGCATCAGACAGCCGCCGACGACGAGGAGGGCGGCGTGGACGGTCGGGTGGTCGGAAACGGCGGCGACGACGCCGGCGAGCGCGAGCAGGAAGAAGCAGAAGTCTGCGGTGGCGGCACCCAGTCCCGCGCGGATACCGCTGGTACGGCCGCGCTGGACGGCCTCCTCGGCGATGACGGCGTTCATCGGACCCGGTGGCGCGGCGAGCGCGAGGCCGAAGACGACCCCCGCCGCGAGCGATGCGAACATACCTCGAATCCGCGACCTGCCGTGAAAAACGCCGCGTTCTACTCCTGTCTCACGTCCGTTTCACTCCCGCATTCGAACGCTCGCCTGCGGCTCCCGGGGGTCGGTCGGCACTTCGACGAGCGTGGGTCCGTCGCGGTCGAACGCCGACGTGAGGGCGTTCTCGATTTCGTCGGGCGTCTCGGCGCGCGTCACGGTGACGCCCATCCCCTCCGCGATGGCCGAGAGCGAGAGCGGCGTCTCCGGCCAGTCGTAGGCGTCGAGTCCGTAGGTTCGTTCTGCTTCCTCGGAGATGATGGCGTAGTCGGAGTTGTTGAACGCGACGAGCACGACGGACAGGTCCTCCGCGGCGGCGGTGTGGAGTTCGTGGACGCACATCATCAGGCCGCCGTCGCCGGAGAGCGCGAGGACGTGATCGTCTGGATTCGCGCGCGCCGCACCGATTGCGGCGGGGAGGCCGGTCCCCATCGTCGCCCACGACCCGGGATTGACGTACGAGCGCGGGCCGTACGCGGGGAAGGAGACGAGCGTCCAGATGCGGAAGCCGCCCGCGTCCACGGAAACGGGGGTGTCGCGCGGCGTGGCGTCGCGGACGGCCGAGAGCGCGGCAACCGAGGGGAGCGGCGCGGTGTCGCGTTCGCGGAGGTCTGCCATCCGTTCGGCGTCGGCGTCGCGGACGGCCTGCGCGCGCTCCTCGCCCGCGCGGTCGGAATTGGCGTCGAGGCGTCCAGCGAGTCCGGCGAGCGACGCGCCCGCGTCCGCGACGATGCCCACCGCAGGGTCGTAGCCCGTACCCACGTCCTCCGGGTCGAGCGTAACGTGCACGAGGTCCTCGGGAACCTCGACGGACCACGACCGCGTGGCCACCGCGTCGAAGTCCGTCCCGACCGCGAGCATCGCGTCCGACTCCGAGAGCAGACCGAGGAGGTCGGGACTCGCGCCGCCGCAGAGCACGCCCGCGGAGAGGTCGTGGTCCTCGGGAATCGTGCCCTTGCCCTTGTACGTCGTGACGACAGGCGCGTCGAGCGTCTCAGCGACGCCGACGAGTACGTCCGCCGCGTCCGCCGACCGAACGCCTCCTCCCGCCAGCACCACGGGCGCGACGGCGTCGTTCAGGAGTTCCGCCGCGTCCGCGAGTTCGCCCTCGGGCGCACCGTGGACGCTCTCGGTGGCGTACTCTCCGGGTTCGGCGAGGTCGACGTCCATCGGCAGGAAGTTCTTCGGAATCCCCACGCGTACCGGCCCCATCGGCGGCGTTCGCGCGACGGCGATGGCGCGCTCAATTTCGGCCACCGCGGCCTCGGGGTTCTCCACCAGAATATTCTCCTTGACGACGTTGTCGTAGGTGTCGGGCGGCGTCTCGTGAATGCCGTCCCCACCCCGAATCTCGGGTTCGGTCTCCACCGCGAGATGGAGGAGCGGCGTGCAGTCGTTCATCGCGTTCTTCAACCCGTTCATCGCGTTCATGTCGCCCGGCCCCGGCACCACGCACGTCGCCGCCAACTTCCCGGAGGTTTCAGCATAGCCCCACGCCTGATGACTCACCGCCGTCTCGTGACGCGCCACCACGAACTCGATACCCTCACTCTCCCCGATCGCCTCGTTCAACGGCAACGTCTGCTTCCCCGGAATCCCAAACACCGTATCGATACCGCGCTCTCGGAGTCGGTCGACGACAGCCTCGCTCACGCGCATACCCGACGACTCACGCGCCGCAATATAACCGTTGGCGAAGTCAGGTTTTGCGAGTATCCTCACGTGCTCCAGAAGTCGACAAGAGAGGAGAGGGCGTGACCCGAAAGCCCTCGACGCTCTCGCGCACGCTCGCGGACATCTCACGGCGCTCACTGCGTTCGCGCCGCGAGCCTCTGTCCGCGACCGCACTCCGTCTCGCTGACGCTCGACCGCGAGAGCGCCTCGCCCTTTCAATCCACCAGGGAAGAAGACAATCACCTGCTGTAGCCGCCGGACGTTCATCTGCGGTCCTGGCGGATTGAAAGGGCGAGGGGGCGTCGTGGGTCGCCGAAGACGACCCTTGTGCGCTCAGACACCACTATCCGAGCGGAGCGAGGATATGTGACTGAGCGTGCACGACGCCCGCGAGGGCTTTCAAGCGTTACCGACCCTGTCAGCTCGTTCAGAGACAACCCCTCCGAAAAATCCAGAAAAACACCGTCCTGACACGAACTTTTACCGTGTTCTACACGAACGACGGTGTATGTCGGAGTTCGATTGTTCCTTCTTGGAGGACGTGGATGTCGAGGTGTCGTTCAGTGAGTCGCGGCGGGAGCAGTACGCGCGGGACGCGAGTCCGCATCATCCGTCGATGCCGGACGCGGTGGCGTATCCGGAGTCGGTGGAGGAGGTGTCCGACGTGCTCGCGGCGGCGTACGAGGCGGAGGTGCCGGTGACGCCGTGGAGCGGCGGGAGTGGGTTGGAGGGGAACGCGATTCCGGTTGAGGGCGGTATCGTGTTGACGACGAAGGGGATGGAGTGGGTGGAGGTGAATCGGGATTCGTTGACGGCGCGTGTCGGGCCGGGCGTGGTCTACGACGATTTGAACGAGGAACTGGCGTCCTACGGGCTGCGATTCCCGCCGGGAATCTCCAGTGGGGACGTGGCGACCATCGGGGGGATGATCGCGAACAACGCGAGCGGGTTCAACGCGGTGCGCTACGGGGAGACGCGCGACCACGTGCGGCGCATCGAGGCCGTTCTTCCGGACGGGGAGATAATTCAGGCGGGACGGGACGTGGTGAAGACGTCCTCCGGGTACAGCATCAAGGACCTCCTCGTCGGGAGCGAGGGGACGCTGGGCGTGGTGACGGACGCGACCATCGAACTCGCGGGCATCCCCGAGGAGAAGCGCGCGGCGCTTGTGTCGTTCGAGACGGCGCGGGACGCCTGCGGGGCGGTCGCGTCGGTCATCGGCGCGGGCGTGAAACCGGGCGCGATCGAGTTCATGGACACGAAATCCATCGAACTCTTGAACTCGAATCGGGACGACATGACGCTGCCCGAGCGACCCACACTGTTGCTCGAACTGCACGGGAACAACAGCGGCATCGAGGAAGACTACGAGTTCGTGGAGAGTCTGTGCCGCGAACACGCGGTGGTGGAGTGGAACGAACCCGGCGGAAAGATGGCGAACGTCTGGGAAGCCCGCAGGGACGCGCTTCCGGCGGCGCGCGCGTACGACCCCGACCTCGACGTCGCGGTCATCGGGGACGTCGTGGTGCCTATCGAGAAGTACCCCGACATCGTCGCGCGGACGCAGGAACTCGCGGACGAGTACGATTTGCTCGCGCCGCTGGTCGGGCACGCGGGCGACGGGAACCTCCACTACACGCCCCTCGTGGATAGAGACGACGAGGACCACGTGATTCGGGCGATGGCGTTCAACAACGAGGTCGTGCAGTCCGCCATCGACATGGGCGGGACGGCGACGGGCGAACACGGCGTCGGCATCGGGAAACGTGGGTTCATGGACGACGAGCACGCGAACACCGTGGACGTGATGCGCGGTATCAAGGACGCGATCGACCCGAAGGGTCTGATGAACCCCGGAAAAGTCATCCCCGAAGAATAAACGCTGTAAAGCGATTAGCGAGTTTTTCCTTACAACGCTGGGTAACGTTTTTCCGGGCTGGTCGTGACTGGGGGCATATGAGCGAGGCAGTCATCCTCGACGTTTCCGACGGTATCGCGACGCTCACGCTGAACCAGCCCGAACGACGGAACGCGCTCTCGCGCGAACTCAGTTCGGCGCTCCGCGACCACCTTGACGACCTCCGCGAGCGCGACGACGTCCGCGTCGTCGTCGTCGAAGGGTCGGGCGGGTCGTTCAGCGCGGGCGGCGACATCGAGTTGATGAAAGAACGCATCGAGTCCGACGAGAGCATCGAGGACGCCGTGGAGATGCTCGAACGCACGACGAGCGAGACGCTCGCGCAACTCAACGAGTTCCCGCTCCCGACGGTCGCGAAGGTGGACGGGCCCGCGGTCGGCGTGGGCGCGAGTCTCGCCATCGCGTGCGACGTACAGGTCGCGACCGAGGACGCGTCGTTCGGGTTCGTCTTCCGGCAGGTCGGTCTCTCGATGGACGCCGGGACCTCCTACCTCCTGCCGCGCGTCGTCGGGGAGAACGTCGCGAAAGAACTCCTGTTCACGGGCGACATCATCGGCGCCGAGCGCGCACTCGACATCGGCCTCGTCAACCACGTCTACGACAACGACGAGTTCGAGGAGAAGGCAGCGGAACTCGTCGAGCAGATCGCGACGGGACCGACCGTCGCGTTCCGCCACATGAAACGCCTCGTCGGCGAAGGCCTCGACAAGGACATGGACCGCGCGGTCACGGACGAAGCCGTCGCACAGGGCATCGTCTTCGAGACCGACGACCACGAAGAAGGCGTGAACGCGTTCCTCGAGAACCGCGAACCCGAGTTCGAGGGGCGCTAGTCGCGGCGCTCGTAGAACGCTTTTCCGCGCATCCGCAGAACGACGTCGCCGTCCTGATTGAACATCTCCGTCTCGGTCGTGATGAGGCCGCGGTCGGGATACGACTTCAACGGGCGTTTGTCCACGACTTCCAGTCGGACCGAGAGCGTGTCGCCCGGCCGAACCGGTTCGGTCCACTGGAGGTCCTCGACGCCCGGCGACCCGAGGCTCGCGGACTCGTCGTAGTGGTACTCAACCATCATCCGCATCCACAGCGACGCCGTGTGCCAGCCCGACGCCACGAGGCCCCTGAAGTGAGAGTCCTTAGCCGCTTCCTCGTCGACGTGGAACGGCTGGGGGTCGAACTGCTCCGCGAAGTCGATTATCTCCTCTTTCGTTATCGTGTAGGAGCCGAACTCCTCGACGTCGCCGACGTCGTAGTCCTCGTAGTACGTCACAGCGGCTCCTCTCCGTCGATGATGCGGACCGCGCGGTCGGCGAGCGCGGGCACGCGCTCTTCCATCTTCGGATACATCGGGTCGTCCGAGTTCCCCTCGAGGTAGCGCCGGTAGAACATCTCGCCCAATCCGGCGAGCTTGTAGACGGCGAGCGCGCGGTAGAACCGCTCGTGTTCGAACTCGAAGCCGGTCGCGTCCTCCCAGCGTTCGACGAGTTCGACCCGGGTCGGGTAGCCCTCGCGCTCCATGAACGTCGCCGTGAGTTCCGGAATCGACGGCTCGGGGTCCTTCGCGTCCCGCCAGTAGGACAGCATCCACCCGAGGTCAGCCCGCGGGTCACCGAGCGTGCTCATCTCCCAGTCGAACACGCCCGTGAGACGGGGCGGCGTCCCCGGCGCGTACAGGACGTTGTCGAGTTTGTAGTCGCCGTGGACGAGCGTCTCCGGGTGGTCGTCGGGACAGTTCTCGTCCAGCCACTCGCCGACGCGTTCGAGTTTCGGGACCTCGCGGTCGTCCGCCGTGACCTCGAACGCCCACGAGAGCTGCTTCCCCCAGCGGTCCACTTGCCGTCGCGTGTAGCCCGTGGGCCGCCCGAGGTCGCCGAGACCGACCGCCTCGTAATCGACCTCGTGGATCGCCGCGAGGGTGTCCGCGAGTTCTTCGCCCACGCGCCGACGGGACTCGGGGTTCGCGAACCGCTCCGGTTCGCTCTCCCGCAAGACGTCCCCGGGCACGCGCTCCATCACGTAGAAGTCGCTCCCGATGATGGAGTGGTCTTCGCACGCCGCGACGGTCGGCGGCACCGGTACGTTCGTGTCCTGTAGCGCGTCGATGACTCGGTACTCGCGGAGGACGTCGTGGGCGGTATCCGCCGTTTCGCCCGGCGGCGGCCGCCGAATCACGAGGTCTTGTCCGCCCCACTCGACGAACAGCGTCTCGTTCGAATGTCCTTCCGCGTGTCGTTCGACGTGGTAGGAGTCCGCTGGCCCGAGTTCGGATTCGAGGAACGCCTCCAGGGCGTCCTCGTCGACGAGCCGAGCGAAGTACTCCTCGCTCGTATCACCTGCCATACGACCCCCTTGAAGTTCCTCGTACGAATATGTATGGATGCGGGTTACCAGTAATTGCGAGGATAGACGAATCTTTTTACATTGTATTCTCCAATAGGAGGTATGGAGTACGACGACACAGACCAAGCAACTGAGTTCGCAGAGAAGACCCGAGAGTTCGTAGACGAAGTGGTAATTCCCGTCGAACGCGAAGTCCTCGGCAACGGCCCCATCAGCGACGAACAGCTCGAAGCACTCCGCGAAGAAGCGCGCGACTGGGGAGTCTACGCGCCCCACCTCCCCGAAGAGTACGGCGGCCACGGCCTCAGCTACCGCGACATGCTCCCCGTCTTCGAGGCCGCGGGACGCAGCCTCCTCGGCGCGCCCGCCATCAAGGTCGAAGCGCCCGACGAGGGGAACATGCACACCCTCGAGATGTTCGGCACGGAAGAACAGAAAGAGGAGTACCTCCGCCCGCTCGTGCAGGGCGAAATCCGCTCCGGGTTCTCCATGACCGAACCGCTCCAGGGCAGCGGCTCCGACCCGAAGATGCTCCAGACCACCGCCGAAAAGGACGGCGACGAGTGGGTCATCAACGGCCACAAGTGGTGGACGACGCAGGGCATGGAATCCGACGTCCTCATCGTCATGGCCGTCACCGACCCCGACGCCCACCCATACAACGGCTGCTCGCTCTTCCTCGTCCCCACCGACACGGACGGCGTGAACATCGTCCGCGACATCCCCCACATGGGCGGCAACGTCACCGGTATGGGCCACGCCGAAATCGAATACAACGACGTTCGCGTCCCCGAAGACGCCCTGTTGGGCGAACTCAACGAAGGGTTCAGTCACGCACAATCCCGCCTCGGCCCCGCCCGCCTCACGCACTGCATGCGGTACTCCGGCATGGCCGAACGCGCCCTCGACATCGCGAAAGCGTACATCAGCGAACGCCAAGCGTTCGACGGCCCGCTCTCCGAAAAACAGTCCCTCCGCTTCGAAATCGCGGAAGCCGAAATCGACCTGCACGCCGCACGCAGCATGGTCCGCCACGCCGCCCGCCAGATCAACGAAGGCAACGAAGCCCGCATCCCCGTCGCCATGGCGAAAGTGTTCGCCGCGAACACCTGCCAAGACGTCATCGACCGCACCATCCAGATGACCGGCGGGAACGGCATCGGCAAAGACCTACCGCTCGCCGACTTCTACGAGAGCGTCCGCCAATTCCGCATCGTCGACGGCGCAGACGAAGTCCACAAACGCGTCATCGCCCGCGAAGCCCTCCGCGACGCCGACGAACACGCCTTCGAACTCGAAAACCTCACGCGCTACTAGCCCACCTTTTTCCGCCTGGGGGGTCGCTGACGCGACCCCCTCCGGCAAAAACCTGTTCCCGCGAGCGAAGCGAGGGGGAGCCAGTCAGAGCGTCGCTCTGACGCTGGAGGGAAAAAGCGCGAGCGCTCCGCGCTCGCGTGAACAGCGCGCCGAAGGCGGCTGACGTTTCTATCCGGGACGAGAACAGTATATAGTCTCTCATTTGACTCCTCGTCGGGAGCCATCCTTCCGTCTGGTCCTCGCGACGAACGTTCAAATACCAGGACGGGACCAGCGGGGAGTGATGTGTTGACGACGACTCGCGGGGGTTCCGATTCGATACGGTGACGCGTCCCCCGTGCGAGGACAGCGTCGCCTGCAAGCCACTTTCCTTCGCTGAGTTCTAACTGTGGGTATGGACGACGCACTCGACGAGGTAGCGCGGATGCTGGACGATGCGGAGACGGCGGCCGTGCTCACGGGAGCGGGCGTCTCCACCGCGTCCGGCATCCCGAGTTTCCGCGGAGACGACGGCATCTGGGGGAACGAATTCGACCCCGCGAACTTCCACTACCGGCGGTTCAAGAGCGACCCGTCGGGGTTCTGGGAGGACCGCCTCGACCTCTACGAAGCGATGCGTCCCGAGGGTGTCGAACCGAACGACGCCCATCGCGCGCTCGCCGAGCTCGAAACCGGGGGCGTCCTCGACGGCGTGGTCACGCAGAACACGGACGGGCTCCACGTCGAAGCCGGGAGCGACCGCGTCATCGAACTCCACGGGAACGCAGAACGCGTCGCGTGCGAGAACTGCGGGCGGCGGAGCGACGCCGCTGACGCGCGCGAGCGAGTGCTCGACGGCGAACGCCCACCTCGCTGTGACTGCGGCGGCGTGCTCAAGCCCGACGTCGTGCTGTTCGGGGAGCGGCTGCCATCCGTGGACCTCCACGACGCTCGTACGCTCGCCGAGGAGAGCGACGTCTTCCTCGCGGTCGGGTCGTCGCTCACGGTGGACCCCGCGGCTTCGCTCGCAGGGACTGGCGCGCGCGACGGTGAGCTCGTCGTGGTGAACTACGACGAAACGCCGTACGACCGCGAGGCGTCGGTCGTCCTGAGAGAGGACGTGACGGACGTCCTACCGCGGATAGCGGAACGCATCACGTAATCGCTTGAGTCCGGCGACGAACGCGTAGACGAGCGCGTAGAGAAGGAACGGGAGTGCGACCGCCGCGACCGCCACTACGACGACGGCGAACGCGACGAGTCCTCCGACAAGCGAGAGGACGACGTTCCACAGCGAGTCGCCGCGCTCTACGTCCTCGTTGAGGAACGGCGCGAGTTCGCGACGTACGGGCGCGAGGACGCGGCGATAGAGGAGGGCGGCGACGGACGACGGGGCGGGGAGCGTCACGAGTGTTCGACCCCCACGATGACGAGGAGGTCCCGGAGCGTCGAAATCCGATGGGCGGCTTTTGGGCCGTCAGCGTCCTCGCCGAACGCGACGCCGTTGATGCCGTGATGGGCGGCCCCGGCGACGTCGTGGTCGTACCGGTCGCCGACCATGACCGTGCGCTCCGGCGGTACGGTGCTCTTCGAGAGCGCGGTTTCGTACATCGCGTCGTGCGGTTTCGTGCGTCCGACGGCTTCGCTCGTCGTCACGTCGTCGACGTGTTCGAGGATGCCGAACGTGTCGAGGATGTACTCGCCTTCCTCCGTGTCGACGTCGCTCACGATGCCCTGATAGACGCCGGCGTCCGCGAGGGCCGCGACGACCTCGCGCGCGCCGGGGTTCGGGCGGAGGTAGCGTTCCGACGTCTCGCGGAAGAGCGGGAACCAGTCGTCGTGGTCGAGGTCGCGTCCCGCGAGTTCGCTCGTCGCGAGCGCGTAGGCGTCCATCGCGGACTGAAAGCTGTGTTCTTCGCGTTCGCGGAACTGACGGCCGACCGTGCTCCGCCACGCTGACAGCGCTTCGGCGGGGTCGCGGCCGACGTCTTCCGCGGCGACGAACCGTTCGATGAACCGGTGGTGGGCTTCCTGAACCGACGAGAGGTCGAGGAGGACGCCACCGATGTCCCAGAAGACCGCGTCGTACTCCATCTAGTACCACGTCATGCCGCCATCGACGTTAATGTCTTGGGCTGTGACGTGGCGGTGGTCGACCGCGAGCCGGTAGGTGACGTCCGCGACCTCCTCCGGGGGCGTCATCTCGTCCAGCATCAGGTCGCCCGTGTACTCCGCGTCCCGGACTTCCTCGGGGGTCACACCACGGGCTTGCGCCTGTTTTTCGATGACTCGTTCGATGCGTTCGCCCGCGATGGGGCCGGGACAGATGGTGTTCACGGTGACGTCGTCGTCCCCGAACTCCCCAGCGAGCGTGCGAGAGAGGCCGACGAGCCCGAGTTTCGACGCGGCGTACGGACTCCGGTTCGGGTAGGGGCGTTTCCCGCCGACGGAGGAGATGTTGACGATGCTTCCCCGGTCGCTCTCGCGGAGGTGTGGGCTGGCGTGTTTCGCGCAGAGGAACGGCCCGGTGAGGTTCGTCTCGATGGTTCGACTCCACTCCTCGCGGTCGACGTCCTCGACCGGTTTGGTGGGGCCGGCGACCCCGGCGTTGTTCACGAGGACGTCGAGCGACCCGAACTCGGAGACGGTGGCGTCGATAGCCGCTTCGATGCTCGCTTCGTCCTGTACGTCACACGTGACGGCGAGCGCGTCGCCGAGTTCGTCCGCGAGGTCGGTGGTGTCGCTGCGCGCCGCGAGCGCGACCGAATAGCCGCCCTCCACGAATCGGCGGGCGATGGCTTCGCCGATTCCCTGACTCGCACCGGTGACGAACGCGACGCCCTCACTCATCGTCTTCCACCAGTTTGAACTTCTGTACTTTCCCGCTCGCCGTGCGCGGTAACTCCTCGACGAACTCGACTTGCCGCGGGTGTTTGTACTCGGCGAGGTTGTCGAGACAGAACTGTTTGATATCCTCCTCGGTGGCGTCCGCGTCGGGCGTCTTCACGACGAACGCTTTGACCGTCTCGTTGCGGCGTTCGTCCGGGATGCCGACCACGGCGGCGTCCGCGACGTCGGGGTGTTCGTAGAGGAGTTCTTCGACCTCGCTCGGGTAGACGTTGTACCCGGCGGTGTTGATCATGTGCTTCTTCCGGTCGACGATCTCGTAGTAGTTCTCCTCGTCGCGGCGCGCGATGTCGCCCGTCCGGAAGTACCCCTCCTCGGTGAACGCTTCCTCGGTGGCCTCTGGGAGGTCGTGGTAGCCCTTCATCACTTGCGGGCCGCGAACGAGGAGTTCGCCAGTCTCGCCGGCCTCGACTTCTTCGCCCTGTCCGTTCACTATCTTGCAGTCCGTCATCCGCAGGGGTTGGCCGATGGTCCCGATTTTGTAGCCGAACGTGGACCCGACTCCGGTGTGGGTGGCGGCCGTGGTTTCGGTGAGGCCGTACCCCTCGCTCATCGCGACGCCCGTCTCGCCCTCGAAGCGCTCCTGCACGGCGACCGGCATCTTCGCGCCGCCCTCGTTGACGGTGTCGAGACTGCTGAGGTCGTAGTCGCCAAAGGACTCGTCGTTCACCATGTCGACGAACATCGTCGCGACGCCGATGAAACTCGTAATCTCGTTTTCCTCGATTTCGCTCATACAGCGCTCCGCGCTCCACTCTGCGGGATTTCGGACGAACGCGGTTCCGCCGCGAATCAGCGTCTGCCACGTCGAGTGCGTGAACCCGGTGATGTGGTAGAGCGGGAGGAAGACGAGTTCGCGCTGTTCTTCGGGCGGGAGGTTCGTGAACTGGAAGCCGGAGAACGCCTGCGCGCGGAGGTTGCCGTGCGTGAGCAGCACGCCTTTCGGCTGGCCCGTGGTGCCCGACGTGTACGGCTGCATCGCGGTGGTGTCGGTGTCGGCGTCGATGGTGAGCGGGTCGCCGGAGACGTCGTGGAACGCCGTCGTCCCGTCGACGGCTTGGCCGACGGTCAGGATGTCGGGGTCGATGTCGAGGTCGGCGGTCGCCTCGTGGACGTGCTCGACGAGGGCGGGATGGGTGACGACGACGCTCGCGTCGGTGTCGTCGAGCTGGTGGGTTATCTCGCGGGCCTTGTACTGGGGGTTGACGGGGGAGACGACGACGCCCGCGCGCAGGCCGCCGAGGATGGTGACGACGTACTCGGGGCAGTTCGGGAGGTAGAGGAGGAGGCGGTCTCCTTTCTCGTGGCCGCGTTCGCGGAGGCCGCCCGCGAACGACTTCGATCGGTCTTCGAGTTCGGCGAACGTGAAGTCCGCGTTCTCACCGTCTATGGCGGGTTCGTTCGGTCGTTCGGCCGCGGTGGCGTCGAACAGCGCGGCGGCGTTTCGCGATTCGACGTTCTGCAGGTAGTCTGGAACGTCCATGCCGTGTCATTCCGTGACATCTATCATTACGTTAACGGTCGTTCCGACGAGCGCAGATTTATTAGCGATGCACCGAAAACGGGAAACTGTCTTAACAATGGTAAACAGATTCGGCGTCGGCGGGGAGACCGCCATCGTCACCGGCGCGTCGTCCGGCATCGGGAAAGCAATCGCGGAACGCTTCGCCGCGGATGGCGCGAACGTCGTCGTCTGTTCGCGCGACCAGGAGAACGTCGACCCCGTGAGCGACGAGATAAACGAAGGCGACTACGACGGCACGTGTCTCGCCGTCGAGTGCGACGTCACGGACCGCGACGCCGTGGACGCGCTCGTCGAAGCCACCGTCGAGGAGTTCGGGTCGCTCGACGTCCTCGTGAACAACGCGGGCGCGTCCTTCATGGCGCCCTTCGAGGACATCAGCGAGAACGGCTGGAAGACCATCGTCGAGATCAACCTCACGGGAACCTACCACTGCACGCAGGCCGCGGGCGAGTACATGCGCGAGAACGACGGCGGACGGGTCGTGAACATCGCGTCCGTCGCGGGCCAGCACGGCAGCCCCCACATGAGCCACTACGGCGCGGCCAAAGCGGGCGTCATCAACCTCACGAAGACGCTGTCCTTCGAGTGGGCGGGCGACGACGTGCGCGTCAACTGCATCGCGCCCGGGTTCGTCGCGACCCCCGGCGTCGAGTCCCAGATGGGCGTCAGCGCGGACAACATCGACCGCGGCGACGTCGAGCGCCGCATCGGTACGAGCGAAGAGATCGCGGACCTCACGCAGTTCCTCGCGAGCCCCGCGTCCTCGTACATCGTCGGCGAGACGGTGACGGCGGCCGGCGTCCCCCGCATCGAGGAGTCCCCCGACATCTAAGACGGTACAGCATCCTTCTCAACCATGACCAAATCGGGTGCGGACCTCTTCGTCGAAACCCTCGAACAGTACGGCGTCCAGCACGTCTTCGGCAACCCCGGAACCACCGAGTTGCCGGTGATGAAGTCGCTCGCGGGCAGCGACCTCGACTACGTCCTCGGACTGCACGAGGACGTCGCGGTCGGGATGGCCGCGGGGTACGCGAGCACGCGGCGGTATCACGCTGACGACGACGATTCGATACTCCCCGTCGGCGTCGCGAACCTCCACGTCGCCCCCGGCCTCGCGCACGGCCTCGGGAACATCTACGGCGCGAGCGTCGCGGGCGCGCCACTGGTCGTGACCGCGGGCAACCACTCGACCGACTTCCGTCACGAGGAACCCATCCTCTCCGGCGACCTCGTGGAGATGACCCAGCAGTTCACGAAGTGGAGCGCGGAGGTCCTCGACGTCGAGGCGCTCCCGACGATGCTCCGCCGCGCGTTCCGCGTCGCGCTCACGCCGCCGACTGGGCCGGTCTTCCTCGGCCTCCCGCTCGACGTGATGATGGACGAGACGGACGCCGAACCCGAGCGGTTGGGTTCGATTCCGACCGCCGGGCGCGGCGACGTCACGGAGATCGAGCGCGCGGCGGACGCGTTCGCAGACGCGGAGAACCCCGTGCTCGTCGTCGGTGACGGTGTGGCACGGTCGGGAACGGACGCCGTGGACGCCGCAGTGGACCTCGCGGAGGCTGCGGGGGCGCGCGTACACGCGGAGATTCTCGCCTGCGAGGTGGATTTCCCCGCCGAGCACGACCAGTGGGTGTCCTACATCCCGCCGGACGAGGACACCGCGCGCACGCTCCTCGACACCGACATGGTGGCGTTCGTCGGCTGTTCGACGAACACGACGCTCACCGCGCACTCGGGCGAGCTGTTCAACGACGCGACGTTCGTCCACGTCTCGGACAGCGCGTGGGAGGTCGGGAAGAACCAGCCCGCGGACGTCTCCGTGATAGGCGACCCCGGCGAGGTCATGGACCAAATCGCCGAACGCGTCGACGACCGCGTGAGCGCGGAGGAGCGTTCGGGTCGGCTGGAGCGCGTCGAGGCGATGAAACAGATGGCACAATCTCAGATGGAGGGTGCAGACGAGTCCGACGACCCGCGGCCGTCGAAGGGCGACCTCGTGGACTCGCTGCGTGCGGCCGCGCCCGACGCGTACATCGTGGACGAGGGCGTGACGGCGAAGTACGAACTCCTCACCCGCTGGGACCTCGAACCCGAACAGGCCATCTCGAACAAGGGCGGCGGCCTCGGGTACGGCCTCCCGGCCTCCGTGGGTGCGGCGCTCGCGGAGTCGATGCGCGACGACCCCCGGCAGGTGGTCGGGCACGTCGGCGACGGGTCGTACCTCTACTACCCTCAGAGTCTGTACTCGGCGGCGCGCTACGACCTCGACCTCACCGTCGTCGTCCCAGACAACCGGAACTACCGCATCTTGAAGAACAACATGCAGGGACTGTTCGGCGAGGGCGACTACGAGTACGTCGGCATGGACTTCGAACCGCCCGTCGACATCCCGAAGAACGCGGAGAGCCACGGCGCGACCGGCGTACGCGTCGACCCCGACGACGACCTCGATGCGGCGCTCGAATCGGCGCTCGACGCCGACGGCCCGCACGTCGTTGACGTGCTAGTCCACGACTAGCACTAGAACCAAATGCTTTATTTAGTGTCACATTGAGGTGTCGAAGTAGATGTACAGGGTGGCAGCCGACGACGCGTCCTTCCGTGACGGTCTCGACCGACTGAAACAGAACGGAAGCGCGCTCCTCGTCGTCGGAGACGTCCCGGACGAGTGTTACGCCGAGGCGTCCCACCGGATGCTCGGCGACACGGACCACGCGGCCCGCCGTCGCGTCGTGGTCGTCGACGAAGACACGCCGCCCGGCCTCGCGAACCGTCTCTCCGGGCCGACCGCGAGCGCGAACGGTTCGCTCCACCTAATCTCTCACGACAGTACCGCGCGGAACGCGGTCGAATCCGCGCCCACCGTCACCTCCGACGCACGAACGACGCACGTCCCCGCTGACGACCTCGAATCCGTCGGAGAAGCCGTCCTCAGCGCTATCGACGAGGGGGAGACGGGGACGTTCGACCCCGCCGAACTCCGCCTCGGGGTCGACACCGTCGGCACGCTCCTCGACGCGGGCGACGAGTTCCCCGTGTTCACGCTCGTCGACTTCCTCGCGCGTCGCGTCCGCACGCTCGGCGGGATGGCGCACTTCCGACTGGCGCGCTCCCGGGACGCCTACCACACGCGACTCCTAG